>OFLS01000001.1_pt1 | contig 512561 bp, 440 predicted proteins | sample 1540891 | NCBI WGS metagenome assembly OFLS01 (sample SAMEA4413038, study PRJEB24355) | metagenome | biome: human; feature: gut; material: faeces | place: United Kingdom | collected 2010
TTGCTGGAACCGGCAGGAGTTTTCATATGTCTTACTGTATACGTTTGTCAGTGAAAGTCAAGTATCCTTTTTAATCCAATACACACAAACACCATGTAAAACTTCATTGGGCTTGAATCATACGATGAAATGCACTCCCATCTGTTGAACGTTGTAAGTCAGGGCTCGATTACTAAGGTGCAAGGGATCATATCCGAGATTCCTTGGGGGTGTTCCTTTGAGTTTTCTTGGTTCTCCTACTTTCTGTCCATTCCCCAAAGCGCTCTTTCTGCACTTAATTCCGGCGTCACCAGTTATGGCAATCCCAAACATGTACCGTGATTGTAAACAAGTACACGGCTTGCGGCATTCACCCCCCTCACAACCCCAGCCACTTACGCAAGTCAGCGATTTCGGCATCGCAGATGCCATGGCCCATGCCGGGATACTCGAAATACGTGAGATTGCCGGTCTGCTCGAGTTTGGCCCGTGCGGTGTGCTGGTCCGTGGCGGGAATCGTGCGATCCTCACGTCCATAACACAATGCGAACCGTGTGCGGCCGGTAACGGGTGCAGGGCCTTCTTCACCTTTGAATGACGGGCTCATCAGTATCGCGGCGTCAAACGAATCGGGGTGTTCCAACACCATGCGGTACGACAGATAGCCGCCTTGCGAAAACCCGATCAACACTTTACGGAACCGTACGTACGAGGGCGAGCGCAGCAGTTCGATGACGGCGTCGCCAACATCATGGCATTCGCGGCGGCGTTCTTCCGTGGAGCAGCCGTCGGGGTACCAATGATTGTTGCCGATGAACGGTCTGCTGTATGTGCCGCGGAATGACATGTAGTTCGGTTCATGGTCGGAGCCGTCGTAGAGTGCTTCGATGATGCGGATCATTTCGGTTTCGTCGTTGCCGAAACCGTGGAATCCTAGGAACAGCAGGTTGTCGTCACTGCCGAAATCGATGTTCGTCACCGTTCTTATGCGCATATGCGTCTCCCTTGATTCTGAAGATTCCTGATACCATCAGCTTATATGCAGGCCAATGGATGGCGTTCCAACGAATGGCAATCCAACCGTTACGCATGCGGTCGGCGTAATCGTAGCGCCCGACCTATCATGAAAGCTGTTTCACCACGCGAGGCCGTTCTACGGCAATGCAAAACGTATGAATAAGCGTACGAAAAAACATGCGGAAAGGCGGTGCTGCATGAGGAAGTGCATGGCGTCACGGGATTTCCCGAATGACATATTGTCCGGTTCGGCCGATGAGGCGGCCATTGGATTGCTTGGCTGTCTGTTGATCCGTGAATTCGATGATGGCGGTATTGCGGCCGCCCGCATCGTGGAGACGGAGGCCTACGATCAGAACGATCCGGCAAGTCACGCCTTTCACGGCAGAAGCGAACGCAATGCGGCGCTGTTCGGCCCTTCCGGACGCGCATACGTCTATATCTCCTATGGCATGCATCGCTGTTTCAATGTCAGTGCGGGGGATGACGGCTTCGGCGCGGGAGCGTTGATTCGTGCCGTTGAACCGGTGCGGGGCGTTGAAATCACGCGGGAACGGCGGTTTGCGAATCGAAGCGGCAGCCGCACAACCGTCGGCAGTCGCAAGGACGTCGATTTGACGAACGGTCCGGCAAAACTATGTCAAGCCATGGGCATCGATCTGAAACTGTACGGGCATGACCTGAGCACGGCTCCATTGTATTTGGAACGCAATGCCCTGCTGGAAGGCGAGCGTATCGCAGCGTCCCCGAGAATCGGCATCAGCAAGGCGGCAGAGCGGCTGCGCCGATTCTTCATCATGGACAATCCTTACGTTACGAAAAGTCCGTTGAACAGACGCAACACATTACTTGCAGGCTGAAGGAACATACTTGCAAACTGAAGGAGAGTCAGCGTCGCCTGCCCGAAGGGTGGCAGGGGAGTGCGGTGCGGCCCGTCAGCTGTTAAGAAAATCAGGAATGGCTTCGGCTGCGGCGTAGCCGGCGCGATACATGCGTTCCAGTCCTTCGAACGATTTGCTCAACGTGCTCAGTCCGTATAGGCTTTCCGGCGCGAGGATGAGCACACGTCCGTCCCTCTCATACTGTTTGGCCAATGCGACCTCGTCGTTATACGTCCGGTAGCGGTTCAGCAGACGTTCGGCCGCAGCCGGATGAATATGTTTCAGGATTCTGGCCGGCCCGATGTCTTTCTTCTGCTCGCGAAGCACATCCTTCAGCCGGGTGAGGACCACGACCACACGGTCGTAGCCGTCGTCCAGCGCTTTCTGCACCGGCACCGGGTCAGCGATGCCGCCATCGTAATACGGTATGCCGTCGATCACATACGGTTCGCAGGCGACCGGCACGGCGGAAGAGGCCTTCATGATGTCGAAATTGTCGTAGCCGACATCCGACTTGTCGAAATATTTGGCCGAACCGTCTTCCGCATTGCAGGCGACGACGGTGAAACCGGTCGGATTCGCCTCGAAGGCTTCATAGTCGACCGGATATTCGCCGTCATGATTGCTCAGCGTGCTGTACACATAGTCCAGGTTGGCGAAATTGTGATTTCTGATGTAACTGTCGAAGCTGGCATATTCCTTACGGAACGCATACTCCGTGTAAAACTTATGGTTGCGTTCATGTTGCCCGGCGATGAAGGAGACCATGTTCGCGCTGCCTGCGGAGACGCCATAGCAGTGGTTGACGCTGATGCCGTCCTCCATCATGCGATCCATCACGCCCGCTCCGAAGATCGCCCGGAAGCCACCGCCAACATCAATCATCGCCGTCTTGTTCGTCATGGATGCCGTCCTTTCGTCCGTTCCCACGACTTTACGCGCGTATTGGGGACATTCGCGTTCAGCGATGAAGAAGGGCTTCGGCTAATTCGGCAATTCGTTCGGAAGTGTCGGAATTGGCGAGTTCGATTCCGCCGACGGCTTGGTCCGGAGCGAGTTTGCCCAATGATTCGAGAACGACGCTCAGGTGACGGACGGTACCCTGGTTGCCATCGATGATTGCAGCGGAATCCGGCAGCAACTCGCGGAAATAATCACGATAAAACACGAAATGCGTGCAGCCAAGCACCACCGAATCAATCGTTGACAGATCATACCGGTCGAAATAATCATGCAATGTGCGCATCACCAGATCATGATCGTCGAGTCGGCCCTGTTCGACGATTTCCACCAAACCGGGGCAAGGCTGCGGGAAAATCGTATGATCCGATTTGAAACGGTCCATCAACACCGCGAATTTCCGTTCGCGCAAGGTGAGCGGCGTCGCCGCGACGATTACGCGCTGCCGTTGCCCCTGCCCGCGCTCGCAGGCGAGTTTCAATGCCGGTTCCATGCCGATGATCGGCACGTCATACGCGTCACGCAAGGCATCCGCAGCCGCGGAAGTGGCGGTATTGCAGGCGATTACGATCGCCTTCGCGCCTTGTTGCACGAAACGCTCGACGATGGCGAACGACAGATCACGCACCTGTTTCGGTGTTTTCGTGCCATACGGGGCGTTGGCGGAGTCGCCGAAGTACAGCACCTGCTCGTTCGGCATACCCTTGCGGATCTCACGTGCCACGGAGATGCCGCCCAAGCCGGAGTCGAACACGCCGATCGGTGCCGTCGAAGTCATGATTCCTCCCATCTTCCCGTCATGACGTCTTCACATAGCCTACCGCGTGTACAGTGAATCGGTATGAGTATCCCCAGCATTGTTTACAAAGCGCACGCCACCGGCAATGATTTCGTGGTCTATGCGGATCCCGACGGCCGATACGAGCCGACCGCCGACGAAGTTCGGTTCCTGTGCGACCGTCATTTCGGCATTGGCGGCGACGGGCTGATTCGTCTCGCGCACCCGCAGGATGTGTCCGACCTGAAGGAGGCGCAACTCGCCGACTGCGCCGCGGGCCGAGCCGAATGGTTCATGGATTACCGCAATGCGGACGGCAGCCTGGCCGAAATGTGCGGCAACGGCACGCGTGCGATCACCTTGTTCGCGCAACGGCAAGGGCTCGCCGACCGGCCCGGTGGCGAACCGTTCCGCCTTGGTACGCGCGCCGGCGTGAAGATCCTGACGTCGCTCGGCGAGGTGGAAGGACTCGGCAAGGACGTGTTCCGCGTCGAAATGGGCTCATGGCAGCGAGGCGACGTCGACGGGTACGAGGTGTCGATTCCCGGAACCGCCGGTTCGGCGCGCGGCACGTTCGTGGACATGGGCAACCCGCATGTGGTCGCGGTGATCGAGGATGCGTTCGCCTCGCTACCGACCGTGGAAGAGCTTGACCTGGTCGCCAAGCCGGTGGTCTCGCCCGAGATTCCGACCGACCAGAACGTGGAATTCGTGCGCATCGACGAGCAGAGCGAAGGCGACGACGAAGGGGAGGCCACCATGCGCGTGAACGAACGCGGTTGCGGCGAAACGCTCTCCTGCGGTACCGGCCTGTGTGCCACGGCGATTACGTTGCGTTCCAAAACCGGCATCGACCATTGGACCATCACGGTTCGTGGCGGCACCCTACGCGTGGACGTGACCGATGATGACGTGACGCTTACGGGCAGCGCCACGATCGTCGGCAAAGTGGAATTGCTGTAAGCTCAGGCGAACAGCATCGGGCCGTCCTTGACGAGGATGATGACGACGAGGGCGACCAGCCAAACGGCGTCGATCATCAGATCGATGTTGAGACGGTAGTATGTACGCACGCCGTCGCGGTTCATCGGCAGCTCCTGCACGACCGCAGTCGCATGCGAGAGCGCCATGAACTGAACGGTCGTGGAAAACATCAGCACCAAGCACCACGGGCACAGTGCGTTGATCACGAACAACGACTGTGAGGTCAGCCAGTACGAATAGGCGAGTGCCGCGAGTCCGCCCAGCCACGTGCAGATCGCGAACCAACGCGGCACGGCGATGCGTGCCAAGCCGATTACGGCAATCGTCACGAACACCGACTCCGCGGCGATGCCGAAGAACGCGTTCGGATAGCTCAATCCTGCGAACTTTACGATTTCCGCCTGCCAGGATTCGGCGACGGTCGAGCATGACAGTACCGCGTTCACATCGCAGTTGAGCTTCTGCCCGGGATTACGAGCCAGTTCGAGCGTCTCGGCCGACAGCACGAACGATACGACCAGTGCAACGGCCGAGGCGAGCAGCATGATCAGATACGTCCAAGTGGCACCATGACGCCACCCGCGTGGCTTGTTGTAGTCGATTTCGCTCATACGTCAATCCTTGTAACGGTCGTTTGCGACACAAACCGGCTGGTTTGCGCCATGTTATGCTGCCAATCAGCTTACGATGGTGATATGACTCACGTTGGTATTGCCGCACCGCCTGTCGTCGGCTGGGATATTCACTGCCATACCGTGTTCTCCGACGGTACGGAAACGCCGCGCACCTTGCTCGAACAGGCGAAATCCCGAGGATTGCAGGGTGTCGCCATCACCGATCACGACACCACCGCCGGCTGGTCGGATGCGCAACAGGCCGCGACATGGGCGGAACTGCCGTTGCTGCGCGGTACGGAAATCACCGCCGACGACAATCGGATCTCCGTACACATGCTGGCATTCCAGTATGATCCCGACAATGCGCAGATTCGTGAGATGTTCGCCAATACGCGGGCTGCGCGATTACGGCGCACCAAGCGCATGGTGGAGCATATCGCCGAGGACTATCCGATTACGTGGCACAGCGTACAGGTTCAGGCGCATGAAGGCATGCGCACCACCATCGGCCGGCCGCATATCGCCGATGCGCTGGTGGCGGCCGGCGTGTATCGAACCCGTTCCGAAGCGTTCGCCGGCGTGGTGAGCACTTCCAGCAAGTACTACATTCCCACGCCTTCGCCGACTACGCATGATGTGGTCGCCGCGGTGAAGGCCGCCGGCGGCGTTACGGTGATCGCCCATGCGGGGGATCTGAGCCGCAACAGGCGGCTGCTGTCCGACGGACAGATCGAAAGCCTGATCGCGGAAGGCTTGGATGGTCTGGAAGTGTGGCATCGCGGCAATCCTCCGCAACAGCGTGAACGGTTGCTGGCAATCGCTTCGGCACATGATCTGTTGGTGACCGGCGGTTCGGATTGGCATGGCAAGGGCAAACCGAACGAGCTGGGGGAGAACCTCACCGATGCGGACACCGTGCGTGAGATCGTCCGTCGAGGCGTGCTGCCGCTGTTCGGTGCGTACATGAAAATGCCCGCCGGCAATTTCGCCAACGGGCATCCAAAACGTACATGAATCAGAGATTGCCGAAACCTACGGCATGCTTGGTTTCGGAACCGATGATGGCATAGCCGAGGGATCCGGCCGGCACTACGATGCGGCGGCCCTTGTCATCGGTCAGATTGATGGTCCTGCCATGCTCCACGGCATCGGCGATGGCGGTGTTCACGGCTTCGGCGCTTTCCTCGGTGCTGAAGGTGACGGTGCGTGCCACGTTCTGAATGCCCAATTCGATATCCATGATGCTCCTTGTGAGTAGTGATGATGCACATGCCGTATTGCCCGGCGCTGGCATTTATTGTACCTGCGGATTCCCGCCGGTTGCGTCGGAGACGTCCTGACCGTCGATTCTGGCCTGAGCCTGCTGCATGGTGGCCTCGTCACGCTGCAACAGCGGAATGATCATCGTGGCGGCATCGCTGTGCTCCTGCGGAATCGTCTGCTCGTTGGTGTCGCCGTCACCGGCCGGACCATTGATGACGATAGTGGCGGAAGATGGCATCGTATCATGCAATTCCTTCGCGGAATGCTCCGGAATGAACGTACTGATCGGCACCGCCGGACCGTCATCGGCATGCTGGCCGCCAGTGACGTCAAAAGCCTCGGTCGCATCATCGACGGAATCTCCGGAAGCCTGGATTTGTGCGGAGCCGGTTTGATCGAGGTTGCCGGTCACGTCGAACTCGCCGGTGGAATCATCCTCGACTTCGGAAGTCGCCTCGATATGACGTTCGCCGGTGACATCGGTTTCGCCGGTATCATCATTGATAAGCGACCGCTGCGCCGCCTCACGACGACGTTCGGATTCATTCAGCAGCGTACCGACGGTGATGGTGCTCGGCGGACGGTCGCCGTTGCGGTCATCCTGCGGACGCGGGGCCGACTGCGTGCGCGTCTTGGCCGTAGCGACGCCCAATTGGTGCGCAAGACGTTCGACCTGCGCCTTGAACTGCATGATCTTGGCGCTATCGGCCTGGTTCAATGCGGAGATGAAATCGCCGACCTGTTCCATCTGCAGCCACAGATTGGCGCGTAGCATGATCAGATCATCCAGACGATTGCCCAACATGCGACCATACGAAGACAGCACCGCATTGCGATGGTTCTCATCAAGTTTGGCGAAGATCCAAGCCAGGTCGCGGGCGGGATCGTTCATCTGCATATCCTGCCAGTTGGTGATCGCAGTGATGGAAGATCCGGAAAACAGGAAATCGCCGTCATGGAAACCGCCATGCACCGGACAGGTGGTAAACGACCACAGGCCGTCGGTCTCAAGAATGTTCGACCAGCTCGTAGTGATTTCCGACGGAACGTGGCCCGCCTGCCGAAGCCTTTTGATCCAAGCGGTCAGCTGGGCGCGAATCTGGCCCGTCGTGAACGCGGGATACTTCGCCTCCTGCAGAAAGGTGGGCCGCAACCGATGGATCGCACCCAAGGCGGTGCCTACGCTGGCACAATCGTCCAGCGTCAGCAAATCCAAGGAACGGGCCTGACCGACATGATGCATGGCGACCATGACCGTGGTGTCCCCAGTGGCGGAACGTTCCAGATCGCCATTGGAAAACGCGATGACGTGATCGAGATCGAAACCCAGACCGGCCAGCTCACGTGCCTGATGCAACGTCTGCGCGGCACGCACACGCCCCGCGAGACGCTTACGGCCAGCCACGGTGTTGGATGCGAAAACATCATACAGTTTGCCGGCGGCGTCCTGGACCACGGCATGATCGATGCCGCAACCCTCGTCGGTCGAATTGGTCTGTTCGCTGCCACGTACGCCCGCCACGGCGATATTCGGCATCGCCGCGCTCGTCAGGGCAGCCATCATGAGTTTGCTTCGTTCGGTCACAAGGTCAACACTAATACACATAAGGCGTAAAGGCGTAAAACAACACCGACTTGCCGACGTTGATGACCTCCATGGCATGCGAGGGTGCACAATGGTGCATATGGACGCATCCGCAGAGACGATTCTTGAAGGGCTGGACGATGCGCAACGGGCCGCGGCCACGACGGTGAACGGACCCGTACGCATCATCGCAGGCGCAGGGGCGGGCAAAACCCGTACCGTCACGCGCCGTATCGCCTATGCATGCGCCACCGGCGAATGGGATCCACGGCGTGCACTCGCCGTGACCTTCTCCGTAAAGGCCGCAGCGGAAATGCGTTCCAGACTGTCGCAACTCGAAGTCGACGGCGCGGTCAAGGCCGCAACGTTCCATTCCGCGGCATTGCATCAAATCCGTCGCGTATGGCCCGACCTGTGCGAAGGACCGTTTCCGCACATCAGCAGGCAGCCAAGGGAATTAGTGGCGCGTTCGCTGCGCAGAGTCACCACCATGCAGGTCGATGACGAAACGGTACGCAATCTACAGGCGGAAATCAACTGGTGCAAGATCTCCCTGGTCGCACCGAACGACTACCAACGCGTGTGCGCAGCCACGCATCGACAACCTCCGGCAGGGCTTGAACCCGATCAGTTCACGGACGTGTATCAGGCATACGAAACCGAAAAGACGGCGCGCGGCGAAATCGACTTCGACGACATCCTGCTCATCGCATGCCATGTTCTGGAGAGCTATGACGAAGCATCAGCCGCCATCCGCTCATCCATCGGATGGCTCACCGTCGACGAATACCAGGACGTTTCGCCACTGCAACATCGCCTGCTGACACGATGGCTGAGCGGCAACCGCAACATTTGCGTGGTAGGCGACCCCGCGCAGACCATCTACTCGTTTGCTGGGGCCAGCAGCTACAGTCTGCTCGATTTCGCCGGTGAATTCGGTCCGCTTTCGGCCGATATCAGCCTGAACAGAGACTATCGTTCCACACCGCAGATCGTGAACTACGCCAATCGAGTACTCAAAGCGTCACCGCAGCGGGACGACTATCTTGTACTGCAATCCGGTCGGGAACAAGGCCCGAGGGTCACACAGACCGTATACGCCAGCGATACGGAAGAGGCGCAGGGCGTGGCCATGCGCATAGCCAAACTCGCCTCGCAGGGGGTATCTCCTTCCGACTGTGCGATTCTGACCCGCATCAACGCACAGCAACAGATCCTCTGCAAGGCATTGCAGGAACAGCATCTGCGCTATCGCATTCGCCGGGATAGCGGATGGCAGAACTCCGCGCTCGCTGATGACGCGCAGACGCGCCTGGCCATGTTGGAGGCGTTGGGTGTCGGCTCGGACATGAACGGTGTGACCATCTCCACCATCCATGCCTCCAAAGGCCTGGAATTCAAGCATGTGTTCCTGATCGGCTGTTCCGAAGGACTCCTGCCATACGGTTCGCCGCAGGACGGCGATCAGCTGGAGGAGGAACGACGTCTGCTGTACGTGGGCGTGACTCGCGCCGAAGACACCCTGCATCTGTCGTATGCACGCTCCAAAGACGGCCTCAACGATGGTCGAGGCCGTCGGGTCAGCCGGTTCCTGAGCTGACGTGTCCTGAATTGGCGGAAGGCCTTACTGCTGTTCTTCCCGCTCTCCGCCGTCGCCCTGCTCCTCGTCGAGAAGCTTGCTGAGTTCCGCATCCCAGTCGATGGTGCCGGACTCCGGGGCCGGAGCGTTGTTCTCCGCCTCGCTGTCTGCGGGCGGGTTGGCGGATTCAGCGGGATGGCCGACCTGCGATGCCGCGCCTGTCAACGCGTCGTTACCGGGCAACTGCGGCAGCAGATCCGGATGGGACCATTTCGCGTCGCGAGCCTCGGGGCCTTCCTGTGCTCCGATGCTCTCCCATAGTGCCGCCGCTTCGCGCATGCGCTTCGGTCGTAGCTGCATGCCCAGCAGATTTTCGAAGGTGCGTTCGGCCGGACCGCCGATGGCGCGTTCACGGCGAAGCATCTCGCGAAGCTGCTCGATATGCGGAATGTGGGCCATGCCGGCGCGCCAGACCACGGCGTCAACCCAACCTTCGACCAGAGCCAGCAGCGTCTCCAACGAAGCCATCGCCTGCCGTTGTTCCGGAGTGTCCGGAATGCCGACCTTGGTGAGATTGACTGCATCGGCCATCGATTCCGGATCCATGGTGCCCGCGTCTCGCAGTTGCTCCTCCATGGCATCGAGATCGATATCGATGCCGCGCGCATACTTGCCGATCAACGCTTCAAAACGTGGCATCAGCCACGGCACGGCGGCGAACAGGCGGGCATGGGCCAGCTCCTGCAATGCCAGGAATGCCATGACCTCGTTCACATCGATGTCGAGCGACTTCGCATATTCCACGACATTCTGCGCAATCAACGCGCCGGAAGGATTCTTCAGCAGTGCGATGCCTTGGTCGAAGCTACCGCGCACCTCATGGGACAGATCTCCGGCGGCGCGCCCGAGTTGCATGGCGAAGGACGTGTTGCCGAGCAGTTTCATCAGCTGCTCCGGATCCTTCATGCCTTCCGGAATCGGAATCGGCACCGGTCCGGCGAACATGCCGGCGATTTCACCTTGGACGGCGCCTCCCAGACGGTCGGCGATTACGGAGGCCAGGGCATCGTTCATGGACTGGGCCACAGGCGAGGCAAACTGCGCCCAAGCGTCAATGGTGCCTTCGACCCAGCCTGCACGGGTCAGTACCTGCGTTTCGCCGGGAGCCGGATTGAATTCGCAGGCGGTGTCGAGCCACAGATTCGCCTCGCTGATCGCCTTGCGTGCGATTTCACCGTCGCCGGCACTGACGCTGCCCTCGGAACCGGAGTCGTTCGCCTGCTGCAAAGCCAGCGATTTCGCCAACTTCACATTAATCGGGCCCTCCTCGACCGTGCGTTGCATGTCACCCATCGTATTGAGACCTCCGGCGGTGAAGGCCTGCATGAGGGACTGCACTTCGGCCGGATTCGGCAGTTTGCTGGGGTCCTGGCTGAGCAGCTGCTCGCGAATCTCATCGGGAAGGTTGGAAAGCTGATTCCAAGCCATTTCACCTTGAATCGGACCAAAGCACTCGATAAGCCACTGGCGGATCGCATTCTCGTCCATGCCGTTCCCTGCTTTCTGCATGTTTTTCTTAAGTTCAGATGCTTCCATACTATGGGAGGTATGCCCAATATGCATGTAACACGTCAACTTCACGCCAAAAGCACACTCAACCGCATCGGCAAGCGCGTGGATGGCTTCTTCGCGGCCCGTTCATGGCGCTATCTCACGGGAATGTTCACCGTGGTCCTGTGTGTGCTGGTGATGGTATTGCCCAGTGCCTATGTGGTCGAAACGCCCGGCCCCACGCAGAACGTGCTTGGCGAGTCCGGCGGCAAGCAGGTCATCGCCGTATCGGGGGTCAAGACCCATAAGGATTCCGGTCAGCTGTTGCTGGTGACCGTCAACGCCTCAGGCGTGCCGGGATATCCCGTCACCAATGCGCAGGCGCTGTGGGGCTGGGCCGATCCTCATACCACGGTGATGCCGCGCGAGGCCGTGGTTCCGGTCGGACAGACTACCGAGGAATACAAGAGCAGCAGCGAAAAGGAAATGACTTCTTCGCAGGATTCCGCCACCACCGCGGCCCTGAACTTCCTCAAAGACAAGGGCTATGACGTCTCACAGGCGAAGGTCACCATGCATGTCGATGATATCGGCGGGCCTTCCGCCGGCATGATGTATTCGTTGGGTCTGATTGACAAGATCTCCGGCGAACGGCTGTCTGGTGGCAACATCATCGCCGGAACGGGCACGATGGATGATCAGGGCAAGGTCGGTGCGATCGGTGGCATCCGCCTGAAGATGCTCGGAGCGAAACGTGACGGGGCTACCTGGTTCCTGGCGCCCGAATCCAATTGCGACGGTGTGGTAGGCCATATTCCCGACGGACTCAATGTGGTGAAGGTCTCGACCCTTGACGAGGCATATCAGGCGTTGATTGCCATCCGTGACGGGAAGGGCTCATCTCTTTCGGGGTGCAAGGCCGAGTAGCGGGTGATCGGATCGTAGAGGCGCAATCAGTGCGGATGCAATCTCGAACAGTGAGCAATTCCAGCGTTCGTAACGTATATGTTCGAGCTGTGTTGGTATATTGGCGAACGTGAACCAAACGGCATCTGATAACGCTGAAGAATTCGGTTTCCAAGCCGGCGACCTGGTACAGGAATGGCTGTGGGACGACGATGTGGACGACTCGATCCGCGCCAAGATCGAGGAACTGACCGGTGAGGAACTGGTCGACGAGGACTATGATTCCGCTGTCGATGGCGTAATCATCTGGTGGCGTGACGGCGACGACGAGGATGAGCTGTCCGATACCATCGTCGACGCGTATGCGGTTCTTGGCGATGATGGCCCGTTGTGGGTGTTGACCCCGAAACCGGGACGTCCGGGCGCTGCAAGCTCAAGCACGGTGCAGTCCGCGGCCAAGACCGCAGGCATGAATGCTGCGACGCCGCTGACCGTAAGCTCCGATTGGAACGGTATCCGGCTGCGCGCCTTCGGCAAAGGCAGATAAGACTTCCGCTCGACACGGGCGGTGTGCGTCAGACGAATGAGTGTCTGCCGCAAGTGCGGCATGCACCGTGAACACGATGCTCCATGGCTTGACTCCAATAGGATTCAAGCCATTTTTCATTGATGGAACAGGTCGGCTTGTCCGTTACGGACGTTTTCTACAATAGTTTTGGCCCCTGTAGAGTTCCGTTGCCGGTGACATAGGCAACGGAACTCTACAGGGGCCAAAAGGTGTGGTTATGCAACTTCGTAGAAGCGCACATCAGGGTCAGCGGCCCAAGTCGGCTTGAGCCCGACGAAAACATCGTTCTTGAACAAATCGGTTTCGAGGTATGCCTTTGCATGCTCCATGCTGTCGAAACCGTGGATAACCTGAACGTCCTCGTCGCGAATAAGGAGCTCTTTTGTCAGGGCACCTTCGATGGTGTCAAGGAACGGCTGACGATAGTCAGTGTAGACCTTTGCCGCGGCCGGACGGTTTTCCGGATTGATGACCATGGTGATTTCAAGATAAGCTTGCACCTTCATTATGAATCCTTCCGATTATCAGCGTTTTTGCTTGCATTGCACCTTTCCGGATGCGATTCGAGCATATCGTGCTAACTCAGCGAATGGAAGATATAAAGAAGTTTATAAGTTACTTATAAATTTAATAGTAACTATATCCATCAAAGTAATCATGCTATGGTGAAGATGAAAAATCGGGAGGCGTTGAAATGTACCGGAAGAAGATGGAGGCGGACATTAGGTGCCCTTTGGAATATGGGCTTAAAGTGTTCGGCGGTAAATGGAAATCCCGTGTGATCTGTGTGCTGAATGAAAAGGGAGTTCTGAGATACAGCGCCATTCGCAAGGAAATGCTCAATGTTACCGATGCCGTGCTTTCCTCCACATTGAAGGAACTCATCAACGATGGTCTTGTTGCTCGCAAACAATACGATGAAATACCGCCGAGGGTGGAATATTCCTTAACGGACAGAGGAAAATCAGTGGTGCCGATTCTTCAGAATATCTGCAAATGGGCTGGTATTTTTCAACGGGAAAGCAGCGACAATGTGATGGCGCAGTGCCAGAAATGCGATTACAACAGGCAATAGAACAATCTCTTGCCGTAAGGGAATACGTGCCTACGGGGGCAAAATAAAGAATGCTCATTCGCTGATGATTGCAGGAAACCGTGGGCGATGAGGGACTCGAACCCCCGACATCCACCGTGTAAAGGTGGCGCTCTAACCAACTGAGCTAATCGCCCGCAACGCTCTACTGTACCGTATGGTGCGTCGTGCATCGCGTGTCGGGCGAGTCGCGCGAGCCCCGCAGGTATGTTCCGACGTGTTTCGCGTGTTGTTTCCGCGACATTTTGCATGAAATCGCATGGGCGTCGAATCAATCACGTAAAGTGATGACGTTGAATACTGTCTGTAGGAGGTCGATAGCCAATGGCGCAGGAACCTGAAGCCGGTAGGAACGCATCTGGAGTCGCTCGCACCGGAAAGCGCAAGTGGGGGTATGACCCTGCGCAGGTGGACGCTTTTTTGGAGCGTGCGCACATGCTGTATGAGAGCGAAGGCGTTCAGCTGACCCAGCATGACATTCAGAATGTCTCGTTCGATCTGGTGAAGGGTGGCTACGTGATTGCCCAGGTCGACGCGGCTCTGGCCCGTCTGGAACGTGCCGTAGTCGACAAGCAGACCACGTGGGAGATCTCTCAGCATGGCCGGGTGGCCTGGAAGGCCCAGACCGAGGCGCTATACCGTCAGCTCGACGAACATGCCAAGCGTGCGGCCGGCGAACGTTTCAAGTCGGGGGAGCCGAAGACGCCGTCCTACGACCGCAAGCAGGTCGACCGCATCATCGACCAGAGCATGGCGAAAGCCGCTTCCGAACTTGACATCGAAAAGATCTCCCGTGAGGATGCCAAGCATCTCGTCGATCTGAATTCGACGTCCGTCGCCAACGTGATCTTCACGCAACGCAAAGGCAAGCGGGGTTATGACGAACGACAGGTGGACTATTACCTGAGTTCATGCGTGCAGCTGCTGACCCGTCTAGAGTCATACGCCCGCGTGGCCGATTTCGTGGGCGAGCCCACTGAGACCTCGCAGCAGACGTCGGCCTCCTCCGATGCCAAGGAGACCCAGTTGATCGCTCCGCTGTTCGCCAAGCCTGCGATGACGACGGAACATGACGACGAAACGGCTTCGAAGCCGGGCGAGTCGTTCGATGCGCTTAACAAGGCCGAACGTGAGATTTTCGCGGCTCCGGCCGTCTCTCCCGTCAGCACGCCGGAGGCGGAGACATCGGCGACGCTCCCGCCATCCGTGCCTCCGGTATTCCAACCGTCCGTCACTCGTGCCTCCGTGGAAAACAAGGCCGAGAAAGACGCGAACGCTGAAGCTCCCGTTTCTGATATGCCGCCGAGCTTCGCTCCTGCGGCCCCGGCCTACAAACCGGCTGAGCCCGCTGCCGATTCCTCGCTGGCCGCTTTGGCCCATATGGCTGAATCGACCGACGAGCCGTCCCCGGCCGAAACCTCGTCTGCGCCGTATGTTCCGGATCTGTCCGTCCCAAGCGTGCCACAGGTCAACACCGACGCTCTCGACCTGAGCTCCATGACCTCGTTGTTGGCCGCCCAGCATACGCCGGTTCCTCCGTCCATTGACATTTCGAGCGCTTCCGCACCTTCGGCGGCACCGGCTGAGCCCGCCGGAACCGCCACGAAGCCTGAGGCCCCTACTGTGGAGGATGCGGGCAAGACCGAGGAGAAGAAGGACGAATCGAAGGTTTCGCCGCTGTTCCCCGGTGATTCGCATGGCCTGAACGTCGACATTCCCGATCTGTCCTTCCCGACATTCGATGACTGATCGGCAACTGTCGTCGGTCGATCATCGGATTGTCGCATCTATCAACACTGGAGAAAACGCATAGCTTATGCAGACTTCAACAGTCGTAATTCTTGGATCCACCGGTTCTATCGGCACGCAGGGCCTCGACGTCATCTCACGCCATCCCGATCGCTTCGACGTGGTCGGTTTGGCGGCCGGCGGTGCGCATGTGGACCTGCTTGCCCGGCAGGCCGCGCAGTTTCACGTTTCAAGCGTGGCCGTGTTCGACGAGCATGCCGTGCAACCGTTGCGTGATGCTCTGGCACAGGCGGGAGCTGCACATGTCGAAGTGACCGCCGGACCCGAAGCCGTGGTGAATATGGCCGGTTCCGGTGCCGATGTGGTACTCAACGGCATTACCGGTTCGATTGGTCTTGAGCCGTCCATTGCGGCGCTGCGATCCGGCTCCCAGCTTGCATTGGCGAACAAGGAATCCGTGGTGGCCGGCGGTCACCTGCTGTTCGACGCGCAGGTTCGTGCGCAGCAGATCAACCCGGTCGATTCCGAACATTCCGCCATCTGGCAGTCGCTGCGTTCCGGCACGCATGGCGAGGTGTCCAAACTGGTCGTAACCGCATCCGGCGGTCCGTTCCGCGGTTGGACGCGCAATCAAATGATCGACATCACGCCCGAGCAGGCATTGAACCATCCGACTTGGCATATGGGGCCGGTCGTAACCATCAACTCGTCCACGTTGATGAACAAGGGCTTGGAAGTGATTGAGGCGAGCCGATTGTTCGACGTGCCGCCAAGCCGCATCGAGGTGACCGTGCACCCGCAGTCCATCGTGCATTCGATGGTCGAGTTCCGTGATGGCGCCACCATTGCGCAGGCTTCGCCGCCGGACATGAGGCTGCCGATCGCGTTGGGACTCTCCGCTCCGGAACGACTTGGCGATGTCGCTGCGGCCTGTGATTGGACGAAGGCTGCCACATGGACCTTCGAACCGCTTGATGATGAGGCGTTCCCGGCCGTAAACCTTGCACGCCACTGCCTTGAGGCGTCCGAAAAGCATACCGCGGTACTGAACGCGGCCAACGAACAGGCTGTGCATGCCTTCCTGGAGTATCGTCTACCGTACCTTGGCATCGTCGATACCGTCAAAGAGGTGCTTGACGACATGGACTGTGAAATGCGAGGCAATCCGCTGTTCGCATCCGTGGAGGAAATGAGCCAACTCGAACATGAAGCTCGCCGTCGTGCCGACGAACTGATAAATAAGTAGTGGTTTGCTCAGTAGTGGTTTCGTTGGCTCCGCCGACGATGCTTTGACTTACAAGGATTATTGACGATGCCAGAAATCGAAAAGCCGTTCCGCAAGACCGGTGAAGCCGCCATCAGCGAAAGTCCGCTGCACCCGCGCCGCGAATCCCGCCGTATCATGGTGGGGCCGGTGCCTGTCGGCGGTGGAGCGCCGATTTCCGTGCAGTCCATGACCAATACGCTCACAGCCGATGTTCCCGCGACCCTGCAGCAGATCGCTGAACTGACCGCGGCCGGTTGCGACATCGTGCGTGTGGCCGTGCCCAGCCAGGATGATGCCGACGCTTTGCCGGAAATCGTAAGGAAATCGCCGATTCCGATCATCGCCGACATTCACTTTCAAAGCAAATACGTGTTTCAGGCCATCGATGCCGGCTGTGCCGCGGTACGTGTGAATCCGGGCAATATCCGCAAATTCGACGAAGTCGGTCCCTCCATCTGCAAGGCGGCCACCGATGCGGGCATCTCCCTGCGCATCGGCGTGAACGCAGGATCGCTAGACAAGGAACTGTACGCCAAATACGGCGGTCCGACCCCGGAAGCGCTCGTCGCCTCCGCCATGAAAGAAGCCCACATGTTCGAGGACGTCGGCTTCCATGACTTCAAGATCTCCGTAAAACACCATGATGTGATTACCATGGTCGAAACCTACCGTCTGCTTGCCTCCAAAGGCGACTGGCCGTTGCACCTCGGCGTCACCGAGGCAGGTCCGGCATGGCAGGGCACCATCAAGTCGTGTCTCGCGTTCGGCGCGTTGCTGGCGGAGGGTATCGGCGACACGATTCGTGTGTCATTGTCCGCTCCGCCGGTCGAGGAAGTGAAGGTCGGCTGCAAGCTGCTCGAATACATGGGACTGCGGCAACGCAAATTCGACATCATTTCCTGCCCGAGTTGCGGCCGTTCGCAGGTCGATGTGATACAGCTCGCCAATGCCGTGACCGAGGGGCTGAAGGATATCACCGCGCCGATTCGCGTGGCCGTAATGGGCTGCATCGTCAACGGCCCCGGCGAAGCTCGCGAAGCCGATCTGGGCGTGGCGTCAGGCAATGGCAAGGGACAGATTTTCATCAAAGGCAAAGTCATCCAGACCGTGCCGGAAGACCAGATCGTCGAAACCCTGCTCACCAAGGCGCAGGATATCGCCGCACAGATGGAAAGCGACGGTCAGGTGCCGGTCAACGCCACCGGACCGGTGGTCGTACCCGTTACGCACTGAAGGTCATCTCAGCCGGAGTCGGTAGAATGAACGGCGTGTCACATCAGGAACGTCAGCTTCAAACCGCTCGCCCGGCGCGGGCATGGTCGCGCGGCAGACGGTTGATGGTAAGTCTGCCCATCTTCATTATTCTGCTGGGTGTTCTGGTTTCCATCTCGAATCTGACCGCGACCACGTGGAATTACGAACCGACCGGACAGACCATCGAAACACTGGCGTCCGATACTGCGATCACCTTCGACGACACGACCGGCAAGGCCGTCGCCCAACAGGGCGACTATGAGGTGAGTCAACGCTACATCACCATTGACGCGAAACAGCCATCCACTGGGGAAATCCAAAAAATCAAAGTGCTCATCCGTGAACCGAAAGGCGCCGGCGGCAATCGGCCCGGCGTAGTTTTCATGCACGGAGCCGGGTACGGAACCTGCGACAATTCCTTCGGCGACATCGCCTACGATCTGTCCTCCGCTGGCTTCGTCACAGCCGTGCTCGACAAGCCGGTGTGGTCCACCAATGATGCGACTCGTGATTATCCGGGATCGGCCGCCATCTACGATCAGGTCATCACATATCTGCGCTCCCTCGACAATGTGAGCGAGACGAAGGTCGGCATTTATGCGACTTCCGAAAGCACATGGATCTCCTCATATCTGCTGCAGCAGGATCATGACGTGGCGTTTCAGGTGCTCCTCAGCCCCATGGTCTACTCGCCACGACATTCGTTGGGATTTCTCGCCGCGCAGGATTTCGCGCTGGTTGGCGCGCATGACGGCTACCAGTCGATCGTGCGTCGCGTCTTCAACATCGATCCGGAACTGTTCGGACTGACCAATTTCGATATCGAGACGCTGGTGCCGCAGGCCTATTCGATACCGACGCTGGTGGCCTACGGTACCAAGGATGTGATGACCGCACAGGTCGAAGGCACCGAAAAAATCGTGGATATGGCGCACAAGGCCGGCAACTGGGACGTGACCGTACGCAGCTACCCGATCGCCAATCATGTGTTGCGCCTGGGGGACGAGGCGAACACCGGCACGCCGTTCGCCGACGACTATGTCAATGATGTGATCAGTTGGGCCGTCGGCACGACGGAAGGTCTGACACAGACCAGTGAACGCGTTGCCGGAGCCGAACTGTACCAGTCGATTGCGGTACCGCTCGAGTTGAAGGCGAATCGAGGCCTGACCATCTATCTGGTCGTATTGCATGTCAGCATGCTGTTGTTGCTGCTGGCGATTGCAGTGGTATGGCTGGCGGTGTTGATCCGTAAGATTTGGGCGCGCGCACATCGGCGTCGTTACCGCCTAGGGTTCGCTCATGGTTTCGGCAATGCGCTGGTCACGCTGACCATCGCCACCATGGCCACATTGGTATTGTTCTTCGCGGGCTTGGGTGAAGTGATCATGGGCGTAGTCAAATTGGCATGGGGCAGTGCGCCAGCCGAGGATCCGGGCATGATGTATTGGAGTTGGCCCGTCATCCAGATTGTCTGCGTGGCCGTGGTCTGGGCGTGGTCGCGTGTGTTCATGAGACTGATCGAAGTGGCGGGCAGTCGAGGTCTTGCGCAATGGCCTCCACGTCAAGGCGCCATCAGGGAAATAGTTTCCGGCCGGCAGCCGGTGCTTGCCTCCACACGATTCGGTCGCATATTGTTCTGGCTGACGGCTATCGCCATGCTGGACGTGCTGCTGGTCTTCGCCTTCTGGGGACTGTTCATCTACTGAAGTATCCGCTGGGGCCGGGAGAGACAACGCAGGGCGATTATCCGGAAAGGAGGTGCACATCATGCCGTTGTATCAGGACGAAGGGGTCGTGCTGCGCACGGCAAAACTCGGTGAAGCCGATCGCATCATCACCTTGTTGACGCGCGACCACGGCAAGATCCGTGCCGTTGCCAAAGGTGTGCGCCGTACCAAATCACGGTTCGGCGGGCGTCTGGAACCGTTCATGCGTGTGGATGTGCTGGTAGCCGAAGGGCGCTCCCTTGATGTGATCTCACAGGCCGAATCGATTTCCGCCTATGCCGGACCGATCTGCGCCGACTATGGCGCCTATGCCGCAGCCAATGTGATCGCCGAAACCGCCGACAAACTCGTGGCCGGCGAACACGAGCGTATGACGATGCAGTACCGGCTGGTGTTGGGTGCGTTGAATGCGCTTGCCAAACATGCGCATGATTCGAATGCGATCGGAGACTCCTATGTGATGCGGGCATTGGCACTTGCAGGATGGACTCCGCGCTTGCGTGCCTGCGTGGTCTGCGGAGATCCGATCGATGCCGGAAGGACCTGGTATTTTTCGATTCCAGCCGGTGGCGTGATGTGCTCCGCCGACCACACTCCGGAATCCACGTTGATTCCTTGGAACACACTCTGCCAGATGCAGGCGTTGGTCGACGGCGATTGGGGAGAGTTGGATACGGCACCACTGACCGCCGAAACCCGCCAATTGGTGGAAAAATGGGGTGAGTACTATCTGGAGCGGCCGATTCGTTCGCTGCGCTTGCTAGATTAGCGGGTATGGCTTTTGAGAACGTGGACTACAAGTCGCTTGACATTCCGGCGGCTCCTTTTTCCGATCCGTCGATTATTCCCGATTTCCCGAAGAACAAGGTACCGCGCCATGTGGGCGTAATCATGGACGGCAACGGTCGTTGGGCGCAGCAGCGCGGATTGATCCGCACCGACGGCCATCAGGCCGCCGAACCGGTGGTATTCGACACCATTGCCGGTGCCATCGAGGCGGGCGTACGCTACTTGTCGCTGTACACGTTCTCCACTGAGAACTGGAAGCGCTCGCCTCAGGAGGTGCGCTTCCTCATGGGCTTCTCGCGCGACATCATCCACCGTCGTGTGGCGCAGATGGACGAGTGGGGCGTACGCGTGCGCTGGTCCGGTCGCCGCCCGAAACTGTGGAAGTCCGTCATCGACGAACTTGAGGTGGCGCAGGAGCGCACCAAGAACAACAAGACCATCGATGTGGTGTTTTGCCTGAATTATGGAGGCCGTGCCGAAATCGCCGACTCCTGCGCAGCCATCGCGCGTGAGGTGCGTGACGGCAGGATTTCCGGCGACCGTGTGACCGAAAAGATGATTGCCGATCACCTGTACAATCCGGACATTCCGGATTGCGATCTGGTGATTCGTACTTCCGGCGAACAGCGCACCTCAAACTTCCTGCCGTGGGAGGCCGCCTACGCCGAACTCGACTTCGTGCCGGAGCTCTTCCCCGACTGCGGCCGTGAGGTGTTGTGGCGTTCCATCAGCCACTATGTTGACCGTGACCGCCGGTTCGGTGGGGTTAAGAAGTAGGATTTCACCAAGCGTTTTGGAATCTGCCGGGCATTCTTGGCGGTTCATTCGGACGTTTCCGTGAAATTGGTGGTTCGTTTGGACGAAATTAGAGCCGATTTCGTCCAAACGAGCCACCAATTCCCTGATTTCGTCCGAATGAGTCGCACACGTAGTCGCACACGTGTGCCTTAGCCCGGCCCTTCCGACCGCACCGTCAACTTGTCTTGACATGGTCAGGTCGTTTAGACTGCGCAAATGGGTGAAAAAGAAGCGCACTGTTCTTTGAATCTCCTGATTGCGAAGGCGCAGCAGGAGCGACGTTGCATGCGTCCGTTCTGGGATACGGATGTCAAGGTGGTTTCGCGACGTGTCAAGCAAGGCAGTATTGTGCGGGTATATCGCGGTCTATATGCGGTCAAGGAGTATTGGGAGCGTCTTGATCAGCATGAACGGTTGCGACATGTCATCCGTTCGCTGGGGCAATGGCATGAACAATGGTTGTTCTGCGGGACAAGCGCGGCGGTCATGCACGGTTTGGAATGCTCATACCGGCAGCTGTATCCGATTCATGTCGCAGTGGATCGGTGTCGTCGTTCTAAAAGCCAGACGAACGTGCGGTATCACGTTCTCAATGATCCCGATGCCGTAGTCATTGACGGCGTGCATGTGACGTCAATCCAGCGCACGCTTGTCGATTGCGCCGCGATGATGCCGTTTCGCTACGCGTTGGCACCGATTGATTCCGCGTTGCGTCAGGGAAGAATCACAATCGAGTCGTTGCTGGCGTATGCGGATGCTCTTCCGATGCTGCGCGGCAGGGAACGCATTCGCTCCGTAATCGCCAAGGGCAATGGTGGCAGCGAGAACGGCGGAGAATCAGAATGCCGTGCGGTATTGGATGAGTTGGGATTTCCTGTGCATTGGATTCAGGCTGAGTTTCCCTGCTCGAATCGTCACGGTCATATGCATAGGGTGGATTTCCTGTGGAAACGCGAGGACGGCACGTTGATCGCCGGGGAATTTGATGGGGTACGAAAATATGTGGATCCGTCGATGACCTCGGGACGCACGATTAGGCAGGTTGTCGATGAGGAGCGCGATCGGCAGCGGTGTTTGGGCAAGCAAGGCGTGGACATGATTCGTATGTATTACACGGATTTGGACGATGCTCGAACCCTGACGCGGCGATTGGAAAGTGCGCGTGTGCCAAGGCGGGAATCGTGCGGCTAATTATGGCTGATGGTGGTGTGTTCAGACGTTTCTACGGAATTGGTGGTTTGTTCGGACGAAATCCGGGCTGATTTCGTCCGAACAAACCACCATCTTCCAAATTTCGTCCGAACGAACCACCAAGTGCCGTGCCGGTACAGCCCGACTAACGCCGGATGCCGTCGATACGGTTCGCGAATTCATCTACGAAGCGTTCGGCATCGACATGCAATGCGACATGGATGCGGGGCGCCTGCGGATTGATCAGGCCCTCCGGATCGCCGACGGTACGGCCGCGCGTACCGTGGAAGTCACCCGTTTTCGTCTCGACCTTCATCGGCAGGTCAAGGCAGCGGACCAACGTCGAATCGATGGCGACGGCTGCGGCGAGCGGATCATGCAGTGGCATGCCTGCGGAAAAGAGGCGTGCGTCGGCCCTGAGATTGGCGGCGATGGAAAAGTCAGCGATATCGGCAAGGAATCGCAGCGTGCCTGGGTCGGATAAGCGATGTGAGCATGCAGCGCCTTCCAAGGATGCCGATGGATCCAGCCTGGCGTGCGCCCGCAGGTCGGCAGTTTTCCTCCAACGTCGAGTGGCCATGCCGCCCAGCAGACACTGGTGCGTTACATCCAAACCGATCATGGTGATATCCGCGCCGGAATGGAACACACGGTCCGCTGCTTCGGGATCTTGGATGATGTTCGTTTCGGCGGTCAGATCCCAACAGTTGCCTTCCTGGGTGAGTGTGCCGCCCATCATCACCAGTCGCAGTCTGCCGGCGATGTCCGGTGCTGCGGTAAGAGCCATATCGACATCGGTTAGTGGGCCGGTGGCCACCACCGTGACGTTACGGCCATATCGGCGGACCGTGTCAATGATGAAACGCACGCCTTCCGACAGGACAGGGGAGCAAGGGACGTTTGCGGCACCAGGGGAGGAGAAGGTAAGTGAAAACGAGTCAGCGGCAGGATTCGCGTGCGGGTCATGCACGTCATAGCCGCCGACGGAAATCAGCCTGCACATGTCCGATTCGGCCGAATCGGACACGCAAGTGGGTGCGGAAGTGGCCGGAATGTCCGTTTCGCCAGAATCGGACATTCCGGCAAGTGCGGAAGCGTCTGGCCCGAATCCTCCCAATCCGTCCGTGCCGTGGAACTGCGCACAGCCGGCGTCAGGAATGAATGATGCAGCCCAAGATGGATGCGACGATCCGCGCATCACTGGAATGTGCCGGAGCCCCAACCGCTCCAGCACATACTGCGTATTGCGAACGGCCTTTCCCATCGCGACATTGCCGTATGTGCCGACTACGCCGAGCAGGTTGACATCATCGAAAGTCGCAAGATACGCCAAAGCCAAGGCATCGTCGATGCCGGTGTCCACGTCGAGAATCAGTTTGCGGTCGTTCATGGGTTCTTCAGACTGTATGGTCATGCATTCACTGTACCGAATCGATGCCGTAGAAGACGTGCCGAACATGCAGTGTTATCACGCGTGTTCCAAGCGTGTTCCGCATATTCGGCACGAAGGCGCATGTCGTTACCTACTTCAGGAATTCGTCGGTGGCGAGATCATCGGCCTGCGGAGCCTCGTGAATCACCTTGTCGTGCGAATCGGTGTAGGCGTCCTCCTGCGCGAGGAAGTCGAAATACTCCTGCGCACCTTCGGTGTCGTTCGTGCCGAACACGAACGAACCGTCCTTGATTTTGGACGGATCCCCCCAATACTGGCCGTCCACGATCGTCTTCATGCTCTTCTTGACGAATGCGGGCTTGAGATTCGCATCAGGAGCCTCCTTCACAAGGATTTCCGCTGCATCGTCCGGATTGGAATACGCGTATTCGTAGCCCTTCTTGGTGGCCTCGACGAACTTCTTCACCAGATCGGGATTGGAGGATATGGTCTTGTCGCTGGTGATCACACCGATGGTGTCGGCATTGCCGGGCACGCCGTAATCGGGTTCGGTGAAGCAGTTGAGTTTCGGGCCGTACATGTCGGCCTGCACGCCCTCCCAAGTGGCGTAGAAGCCGCCGAAGTCCGCCTTCTTGCTGGACAGGGTCTGGAAGGTGGAGGTACCGACGGTTACCTTGTCGAAGGTGCCCTTGCCGCCGTCGGTCTGGATCATGCGGCGGATCACCGCGTCGGATTCGTTCGAGCCGAAGGTGGCGAAGGTCTTGCCGTCGAAGTCCTTCGGGGACGTGATCTCGGTGTTGGACGCCAGCGAGCACCAGATGGCGCTCGGCTTCTGCTGCACCTGCATGACCTGCTTGATCTTCGCGCCCTTGACGGCATACATGCTCACATTGGTGAGATTCGACAGCGCGAAGTCGGCCACGCCGTTGTTGACGGCCTGCTCGGCGCCGGCCTGCGCCACGGCCACGATATCCACGTCAAGGCCGACGCTTTTGAAATAGCCCTTGTTCTTAGCCACGTACACGCCGATATGGTTGGTATCCGGAGCCCAGGAAAGCATGAACGTCACCTTGGTCAGGCCATCCGAATCGGTTTGGGCGGAGGTGTCGTTGCTCTGGCCGCATGCGGAGACGCTGAAAACCATGGCCGCAGAGCCCAGTAGTGCGATTGCCTTGCCGGCGAATTTGCTGAAGATGCTGTTCTTCATACGATGTGATTTCCCTTGAATCTTGCTTCTCTACCGTTTTCTAGGGATGTGCTGCGGGCGGAGTTCGGGCAGAAAACGGTACGAAGGGCCCACGCCCTCCGCTCGTCCAATGCCCCCGACGACTCCTTATGTGCCCTATGGATGTACCCAGCGGGCGGTGGAATATGGCCGGTTTGCCACACATTGGCTTAACAGCGTCACCCATTATACGGGTTGGTGTGACGTGTGATGGAACTGAGGGTTTCACTGCTCCGCATCCGGATCCTCGTCGGCGTCGGCGGGGCCGAGGAGGATGCGTTCGCTCAGGTTCACCAGGCACATGAGCATGCCGGTGATTACGATGATGACCAGTGTGGCCGAGAAGATTAGCGGTGTGCGGAACGAGTTGTATGCCGCCTGCAGCCAGATGCCGAGGCCTTTGCGTGCGCCCAGATATTCCGCGGTCGCGGCGGTGGCGAAAATGTAGGCTGCGGAGACGCGGATGCCGCCATAGATCTGCCGTGCGGCGACGCGCAGCTTCACGTGCCACAGGGTCCACGTCTTCGTCGCACCGCAGGTTAACGCGACATCGGAATAAAATTGCGGCACTGCCTCGAGTCCGCGAATCGTCTGCACCGCGATCGGGAACAGGCCGAAAACCGTCACGATCACGATTTTGCCGGAAATCTCAAAACCGAACCAGATCAGAAACAACGGAGCGATCGAGATCAGCGGCATGGTCTGCGCGGCCGACAGCAGCGGAAACAATGCGGCGTTCGCCGTGCGCGAACAGTACAGGAGAATGCCAATCAGAATGCCGCATGCTACGGCGAACAGGAATCCGACGGTGCCTTCCAATAACGTGACCTGCGTTGCGGGCCAAAGCGTCGGCCAGGTTTCGACGGTGGCCTGTGCGATTTCGCTCGGAGCGGCGATCATCGTGCTCGGCATATGGCCGAACCGTACCCAAGCCTCCCAGATCACCAGTAGCAACACGATTGCGGCAATTGTGGGAACGCGTCTTGTGCAGATTGTCATGAAGCGATGCAGTGCCGTAATGATGACGGAATCCGAAGTCGCAGGCGCCGTCGCGGAGGCCTTGTTCCCAGCCGAAGGGATGTGTTGAACGCGCGTTTGAGCCATCGTTCACCTTGCTTTCTGCGCCAAAGTGGGCGCCCACGCGACCGGCGGAGGGAAATCAGTAAGGTGAGGAGCCTGCCCGCCCTCCGGTCAGAAAAGTTCATTACCGGCAGACCAGTATAGGCCATGGTGCGGAGTGCATTATCGTGTTTTCGGATGGATTGGGACTTATCTCCAACAGTAAATGGCGGATTTTCACGGAAAGCGGCTTATTCATGATACGTGGGCGTCATGAATAAGCCGCTTTCCGTGGAAATCAGACTGTTTTACAGTTCGGGCACGGCGCCGATGAACAACGGCAGACCGTCAGGGGAGTCGAATTCGTAGAGGAATGGGCGGTCTACATTGAAATCGACGGTTTCGACGGGCATCATCGCCAATTCCATATCGATTTGCGTATAAGCCGCGGCCTTGGCCCCAGCCTCCGTCACTTCGATGCGCGTGCCCTGAACGATCGCTCCGATGAACATCTGCGCATCCGACATTCCAGAAAAATCAGCCTTATCCACGTTGAAGGCGTCGGTGACGCCCATCTCTTGCATCGCCTTGATCATTGAATCACTGTCGAACGTACTGTCGATGCTGAACTTCGGCAGGCTTACATTGACTTCGGTATCGCTCTGCGCATTCGATTTGGCAGAGAACGCCTTACGTAATGCGGCGGCGTCACCTCGCAACGCCTTGAACCGTGTGTTGTTGTCCGGTAGCAGAATCTTCATGCGTCCGCCATTGTCAAACGTAAGATCCACGCGTTGCCAGCCGTCGCCTTTCGTGTACGCGTCGACATCATCCGCATGCTGTTCGGTCTCGAAGGTCTTATGCATGAAATCAATGGTGCTCGTCGAACCCTGCAGCGTGTGGAAAGTGGACTTCTTGGTGGATGCCTTGTCGAACGGGTCGCTCCAACGGCCGTCGGCGTAGAGCGTATTGAGAATCGACATGCCGTTATTCTTGGGAGTGTCGATTTCGGGTTTCAACATGCCGCGAGTCTGGTCGCTGATCCATGTGCTCATCGCCTTGTTGGTGTCGTTGTCGAATGCCTTGACGCGCTTGACTTGCGTCCCGAAGATACGTCGTACGGCATCGGTGTAGTCCTTGTTCAGCGTAAGATCGCGACGGGCCCATATCGAGTTCGCCGCATCCAAACGTGACTTGCCGCTGCGTTTGCCGATAATCGACCGGTAGATCGACGTAAGATCGCTGTCACTCAGCTTCTCACTGGCCAGCGCCTGTTGCAGTTGCGACAGCGTATCGCCTTTCGCTCCCTGCGCGGCGACCAGCAACGCCATCTGCAACGAAGCGGGAGAGTAGTTGACGTTCTTCTGCTTGGCAAGGAACTTCACCGCGCTTTCGTAGGCGAACGACCGTGATGACTCCACCGCGGCATCGCTCGCCGCAACTGCCTTTGGCCTGAACAGGTCGGCCACCGTGTAACGTCCGCCCCAAGCGAAATACCAGAATCCCCCCGTCACTACGATTGCGATGGCAAGTACCGCCGCGATGATCGCGATGATGACACGTCTGCCGGCCTTGTTTCGTTGCGCCGACTTCGGTGTGACTATGGTCGTGCCCTTCAGATCGATGCGCTTCATGGCTTGTCCTTTCCTTTACAATATGCCGATATGTCTGGTGTTCGTACCTGGTATGAGACCCGCCTGTCATCTTCGAAATGGCGGATTGCCGTCTGTTGGCTTTCAGCATATCGAACCGTGCGTGGAAGGTCATCTTTTGTCAGAGCCTCAATGACAACTTGCCCGGCATCGTGCATTTCGGATAATGATAGAAACGTAGGAAAGGGCCTGCCATGACCATTCGAATCGGAATCGTAGACAACGACCCATATGCGCTTACGGTAATGAAAACGTTGATAGAACGGCTTGATGCCGGCTTCGAAGTGATTTGGACCACCGACATAGGTGCGGTGGCGATCAGTCGTTGCGTCAGCACGGCCAAACGTCCGGATGTGCTCGTCACCGATATGGCCATGGCGGGTGCGGACGGTCCGGAAATCAGCCGCGCGATTCGGGCCCGCACCTCACAGGTCGGCATCGTGGGCGTCACCTCCTACACCGTATCGAGCTTCCGGGAGGCGGCGGCCTTCAGCGGCATGCAGGCGCTGGTCGCGAAAACGGATATAGCGAATCTCAGGAACGCCATTTGCGATGCGGCGCAAGGCAAGGCGTATCGAATGCCGATCAAAGCATGTGATGGAGTCGAAGGCGGGCGGACTTCCGAAGCGACGCAGGCGACCAATGGCGAAGCAGTACGGTTCATGGATTTGCAGGATGCCAGCAACTACATAGAGGATCAGCAGTATGCCAGGCAGGGCAAACTGTCGAACAAGGAACGCGAAACGCTTCGACTCTATGCGGATGGGCTGAATACCAAGGAAATCGCGGGGCGAATGGGTGTAAGCGTGGCGACGGTCGCCACCTTCGAACGACGGGCGACCATGAAACTGAACGCACGCTCGAGGGTGCATGCCATCGCGATCTGCATACGGAGGCATGAGTTCTGATGAAGTGGAGGACGGTCGCTCTGATATCACTTGGCGTGGGCTCGGCCGCGGAAACCATCTGGCATATGCTGATCGGGGAGATCGGGATTCCGCTGGGCTGCTGTGTGCTTCTCGCCACATGCGTAGCGATGCTGATGCTTCGCTTTCCCCTAAGGGCCGCAATGGCGACCGTTGCGATGTGGATCGCCCTATGCCTGGTGGCTGGCGTGACGCCGGTCGGCCTGACTGCGTTGATGTTGGTCTCGTTGGCGGTGATGGCATTCCGGCGTGCGGTCGTCGCCGGCATATGTGCGATGCTTGCGATGGTCGCCTGGCTGATGATGTGCGAAGGCATCGCGCCGCTGATACATGATGCGGACATGCCGTTCATGGCAACGTCTGCATCGTCGCCGGAACGGTCCGCAGTACAAGGGTCCGCTGAAACGGATGATGTCTATGGCGATTCCGGAAGCAGCGGTGATGCGAATGTCGAAATCGTAACGCCATCCGGTTTCCCATGGCAGGTGATGATTATGGTGTGCGTGCTGCCGATTGGATTCGTATTCGGCGGCTATTGCATGCGCCGACGATATGACGGGCAATTGGAACGGATGCGTGCGGAACAGCGGCGGCGGCGTGCCCGTGCGGCGAGAAGCATCCACGATCATGTGTCCAATGATCTGGCCTATCTGGTGTTGCGCATCGACGGCGATATCGCCGAAGGGCATGTTCCCGATGATGCCGAGCTGCGTGAATTGCGGTCCGTCGCGGCGAATGCGCTGACCCATACGCATCGGGTCATTGATCTGATCGAACGGGACGAGGACTCTCAAGATTCCGGCGATGCGCGGTCTCGCGGCTCGGCGAAGGCGCAACCGATGCGGAATGGAGTGACATTGCGGTCGAAACTGCAGGATATTTCCAAGCTCATGGAACGTAGGCTTACCAAACTGGGCTGTTCCGGAAGGACGATCGTCTCCGGCGAAGGCGAAGTCGCCTGCGATGATCTGATTGCCGGATTCGTGGAGGAGCTGTACGGCAACATCATCAAACATGCCGAACTTTCGGAAGGATATGTGCTGACTGTCGGCATCGAAGACGACGCCGTGCACATAGCGCTTATCGATACTCCTGCCAACCGTGATGCTGATTTGGTGCATGGCAGCGGCTTGGCGCGGTATGGGCGTCTGATCGAGGACCGCGGCGGACATATGGAGATTACGAAATCGCCGGAGGAATGGGCGCTTTCCGCTACCATTCCTCCGGCGTAGGTTCTTCGCTGGACTATGATCCGTGTGGATTGGGATTTACTCCAGACCGATGGACTTCATGTGGTGAAGCTTAAGTGACTTGACTTCAAGTGTGCCGGATTCGGCGACAAGCTTGATGGCGCGCGGTCCTTCGGATGCGTAGCTGAAGGAGCTCATGGCCTGGCGTCCGTCATTCACGTACACTTCGACGCAGCCACGGTCCACATACACACGCAGCTTGAGCTCACCGGAGGCCAGCTCCTCATCGGAAAGCGGTGCGGCGCGGTAGCCGCGGTCGCCTTGTGCGGCGGCCTGACGGTCGATCACCACGCGTCCGATCTGAGCGTCGAATGCCACATACGTGTAGGCGCCGTCCTCGGTGGCATGAATCTTCAGTCCGGCACGTTCGGCGGTGGAGGCGTTGAGATCGATGGTCATTTCGATTTCGACGGCCTCGGCGTCATCGGAGATGGTCTTCTCTCCATTGACGCCCAGCGAGATCGCGCCATGGTCGAACGTGTCCTCGCGCAGACCTTCCATCTCGGCGACCGGAGCGGTGTGCAGATCGCCATCGGCACCCAGCGTAATCTCACGAGGCAGGGTCAGGTTGCCGCACCAGCCGTCGTCCTGCATCGGAATTGGCTCGACGAACGGGCTCATCCAGCCGTAGACGATCTGGCGCTTGCCGTCATTGAACGACTGCGGGGCATAGTAGTTGTGACCCCAGTCCCACAGGCGGAACTCGGTTTCCGGCTGGAAAGCCTCACCCGGGGTCCACGTGCCGATCATGTATCCGGCATTGTTCACGTTCCGGTTCATGAAACCGCTCGGCTTCGCACCCATGGCGGAGAAGCCGATGACCCACTTCTCGTTGCCTTCCGCGTCTCGAATCGGGAAGAAGTCCGGGCATTCAAGCATGAACACGTTCGGATCCGGATGCTCGAACAGCACGCGCTCATAGGTCCAGCGCACCATGTCGTCGGAGGAGAACAGCCACATCTGGCCACGCTTCTCGGCGGAGGAGACGCCAAAGGTCATGTACCATTTGTCGCCGGTCTTCCACACCTTCGGATCACGATAGTGGTGATCCACCTGATCGGTCGGGCAATCGATGATCATGCCGCGCTTGGTAGCGCTGGTCAACTCGTCGTTATCCGGTTCGGCGAGCATCTGCACCTGCCAGTCGCCGCCGGTGTTGTCCACGCCGTTGGCCCAACGATGGCCGGTGTAGTAGAACTTGAGCTCGCCGTCGTCGCCGATCACCGCGGAACCGGAGAACACGCCGTCCTTCTCTTGCTCAAGAGACGGGGCGAACATGACCGGCTCGCGCTTCCAGTTGACCATGTCGGTGGAGGAGACGTGACCCCAGTGCATGGGGCCCCACTGGGTGCCATATGGGTGCAGCTGGTAGAACACGTGCCAGCGACCCTTGTAGTAGCACAGGCCGTTCGGATCGTTGATCCATCCGCCGTCGGAGGCGATGTGGAACTTCGGATACCAGCGGTTGTTGCGCTTGGCGAACATTGCGGCCACGCCCGCTTCGGCTTTGGCCAGCTCTTCGCCATGGTTCGTAAATTCGTTGAGCACCGGTGCGTCCGGGGTGAAGCCAGTCATCGTTGATTGCCTTTCATGAGGGAATGTGATTGATGTGTTTGGTTATGGTGATGATGCCCGAAGCGGCAAAAGGGGAAAACCGCTTCGAGCACCACGTTTCAGGTCGTTCTACGATTCGTGATTTGCGACTCAGGCGTTGGCCTTGGAGGCTTCCATTGCCTTGAGTTGCTTGTCGGTGTAGAACGGATCGCCGCCGACCTCCTGGTCGTCCTTCTTGATGACGAAGGTGCCGTAGACCAGTGCTGCGAGCACGATGGCGGAGATGGTGAAGAAGGTCGGACGGTCGCCCATGGCGTCATGCAGTGCGCCAAGCGGGGTGGAGAAGATCACCTGGCCGACCTGGGAGGCGATCTGGAAGCCCACCATGTACAGGGTCGCCGACAGCTTGGTGTCGAAGTGCAGGGTGAAGTAGCGGAACGCCGGCAGGCAGAACAGCGGGACCTCGATGGAGTGGAACAGCTTGACGATGGACACGGAAATCGGGTCGTGGAACACGCCGCATAGGCCGATGCGCAGGAACATCACGGTTGCGCCGAGCAGCAGGGAGTTGCGAACGCCGATCTTCTTCATGATGATCGGAACCACGCCCATCATGGCGGACTCGAGGAACACCTGGAAGGAGTTCAGGGTGCCGTAGGTGGCGTTGCCGATTTCAGTGGTGGAGAAGAGGGAGGCGTAGTAGTTCGGGAACATCTGCTGATCGAACACGGTGTAGAAGGTGTTGGTCAGCAGCATGAAGACGATGAGCACCCACAGGGTCGGCATCTTCAGGACGGAGATCATCTCCTTGAAGGACGGGTTGGTCGGCGTGGCGTTCGGATCGGCTTCCTTCTTGAGCTCTACCTTCTGCTCGGACGGAACCCAGAAGGCGTAGACGCACAGCATGCCGAGGCCGCAGATGGAGCCGACCCAGAAGTTGAGCAGCGGGTTGATGTTGAACAGGAAGCCTGCGCACAGCGCCACGATTGCGTAGCCGAAGGAGCCCCAGGCACGGGACTGGCCGTATTCAAAGCCGAACTTACGGGAATAGCGTTCGGTGACCGCCTCGAACAGGGAGCAACCGGCCATGAAGCCTGCGGACAGCACGATAGAGCCGATGAGCACGCCTGCGTAGCGGGTTGCGCCGCCGGCGGTGAGCATCGGGGCATATACGAACTGCACGAACGGGCCGACCAGTGCCGCTACGGCGGAGATGAAGATGACGAGCTTGCGCTTGATGCCAAGCTGGTCCTGAATGGCGCCGTAGGCGAACATGATGACCAAAGTGGCCAGCGAGTTGATGGAGTAGATCTGGCCCTGCTCGGCGGAGGTCATGCCCAGGCCGTGGGTCGGGTCGGTAAGCCACCTGGAGAAGAAGGACCACCAGATGCCCCAAGAGCAGAAGAACATGAAGATGCCAAAGGAGCTCTGCAGATAGGAAGGATTCTTCCATGCAGATCGAGTTGAGCTTGCCATTGATTTCTCTTTTTCTCTTCTTGGTGCCGCTGCCGTGCGACACCGCTGTTATTTGCTGATGTTGTATTGTTTACCGTTCGTCTTCCCAGCTGCCATGTCGGGTGGCGAACTGACTCAAGTGTAACACGTCAATCGATTGACGTAAATCGATTGACGCCAATAATCGCAAAGGATATACACAATTGCCGGAATGAAGCCGAAAGTGGGGTATGCCAATACCACCCCTTCGGCGTGTCGTGAGTATGGTCGATGGCTTGCGTCGGGGTGGGGCGCCGGGGCGTCAGCGGGCCACAGAGCCCTTTTCGATCAGGGCGCAATGAATCTTCGCGGGAATCGGGGCGTCAAGCGGTGGCAGGGGAGATGTGGTTCGCGGCCATTTGGTGGTGTCGACCGGTTTGCCTTCGATCATGGAGATCAGCTTGCAGGCGGCCCAATATCCCATCTCGTAATGAGGCAGTTCCACGGTGGTCAGCTGTGGTTCCAAAGTCTCGGCGAACACACGGTGGTTATCCACGCCAACGACCGAGAGATCCTTGCCTACGGTCAGACCACGGCGGGCGGCGCACTCGTACACATACCAGGCGCGTGCATCGTTGAAACAGAAGAATCCATCGGGATTGTACGTATTGAACAATGCATCCACGGCACGCAAGGCCGGACCATTGTTCAATACGTTACATACCAACGATGCATCGAAACCGTGGTCGGTGCCTTCCAATGCGGCGCGGTAGCCGGCAAGACGACCGTCCTGGGCGATCATGTTCTCGGAGCAGCCGACATAGGCGATACGTTCGCAACCGGCTTCGATCAGACGACTGGTGGCATCGTAGGCGATTTGGAATTCGTCCGGTTCGACGCTGGGGAGTGTGTTGTTCGCGTCGGTGGCATCCACCAGCACGACCGGATAATCGGACAGGCTTTTCGGCACGGTGGCGATGCGGTTCGACATCTTCGAATAGAAGAAGCCGTCCACGCCGTACCGCTTCAGTGCGGCGATCTCGCTTTCCTCGCTGGCCTGTCCGTCGGTGCTGACGGTGATCAGCATATAGCCGTAGGTGCTGGCCGCATCCTGAGCGCCCAGAATGATGCCGCCTGCGTACGGAGTGGTCGCGACCTCTTCGCTGATGAACCCGAGGATGCGGGTCTTGCTGGTACGAAGGCTTCGTGCCAGAGGATTGGGCTTATACCCCAGATCGGTGGCGGTCTGACGAACGCGTTGCGCGATGTCGGGCTTGACACGCCCGACATCGCGTTTATTGAGCACCAGGGAAACGGTGGATACGGACACACCGGTCTTTTCGGCAATTTCCTTCATCGTCGTCATAAGGGCAACACTATACCTTCCCTTATTCCGGAGGATTGCATTTCTTGAGAAAACCGACGGTGTGTCAGTGCCGCATCATTGTTGGTCGCCGGAAAGAATCTCATCGACGAGTTCCTGCTTGGCGTGAATCTGGCCTTCGAATCCGGGACGGATGTCAAGCCTGATCACCACGTCGGTACGGTAGCCCTGTCCGGCGAGCTTCATGGTGGCATCGCGGATCACCTTGAGCACATCGTCGATGTCGCCTTCGATGTTGGTGAACATCGCATTGGTCTCGTTCGGCAGTCCGGATTGGCGAATCACGTCGACCGCCTGCGACACGTAGGTGGATTTTTCCGGACTTGCGCCGGCGGGGGAGATGGCGACGGCGGCCAAGGTGTTGATATACGGCTTGCCGGTTGCCGGGTCGACCGGCACCTCCTGCCGTTCGGCGTTGCGATCAAGGGACATGGTATTCCTTTCTTCGGCTCGTCTTTTCATTATGATTCAGCTTATGCGATGGTTCAGCCCGTACGGTCAGCGCCACCGCCACGCGTGGTCCATCGGGCCGGAGCCATGGCCGAGATCGAGCTGCGCCTCCAAGGCGCCCGTCAGATACAGCTTGGCATGGTCGACGGCGGTCGGCAGATCCTCGCCAAGCGCCAGATGCGATGCGATGGCGGACGACAGCGTGCATCCGGTGCCATGCGTATTCGGATTATCGACGCGATGACCCGTGAACCAGGTCACCCGACCGTTCGGCTCGACCAGCACGTCACTGGCATCCTGTGTGCCATGGCCGCCCTTGACGAGTACCGCACAGCCGAAATGATCCGCTAGCAGATGCCCTGCCACCGTCATATCGGCGGGTGTGGAGATGCTTTCGCCATTGTCATAGTTGATTGGCTGCGCGCCCTGCGTGACGGCCAGATCGCACAGCGCCTGCGTTTCCGGCATGTTCGGCGTGATCACCGTGGCCAGCGGGAACAGTTGGGAAGTCAGCGCCGCGATGGCGTCATCCTCGATGAGTTTGGCTCCGGAAGTGGCCACCATCACCGGGTCGAGTACGACGTTCGTGGCCTTGTGGAAGGTCAGTCGATCGGCGATCACGTCAATCAGCTCGACGCTGGAGACCATGCCGATCTTCACCGCCAGCGGTGGAATGTCCTCGAACACGGCGTCGATCTGTGCGGCGAGCATGTCTGGTGGGGTATTCGTGACCATGCGCACGCCGGTGGTGTTCTGCGCGGTCAGCGCCGCGATGGCGGTCATGCCGAATACACCGTTGGCGAGCATGGTCTTCAGATCGGCCTGAATGCCCGCGCCGCCGGAGGAATCCGATCCTGCGATGCTCAATACCGGTGGCAATGTGCTGGTCATGAATGCTCCTTTGTTATCTTGTGATTCCCATGGATGAAGCTGCCGTGAAAGGGCCTGGGGATGGTCGGGGAGACCGTTTGCTCTGGCTCATTGCGCGTCGGCCACGAGCTTTTCCTGCGCCTCGGCATTGCCGAACTTCCTGCGGATGTTCTGCGAGATGGCCATAGAACAGAACTTCGGACCGCACATCGAGCAGAAGTGCGCCATCTTCGCCGGTTCGGCGGGCAGGGTGTCGTCATGGAAGGCGATGGCCGTGTCCGGATCGTAGCTCAGATTGAACTGGTCGAGCCAACGGAATTCGAAGCGCGCCTTGCTCATCGCGTTATCGCGGTCGATGGCATGTGGGTGGTGTTTGGCGATGTCGGCTGCATGGCAGGCGATCTTGTAGGCGATTACGCCCTGTTTGACATCATCCTTGTTCGGCAGGCCGAGGTGCTCCTTCGGCGTCACATAGCACAGCATGGCGGTGCCGTAGCGGGCGATCTCCACACCGCCGATTGCCGAGGTGATGTGGTCGTAGCCGGGGGCGGTGTCGGTCGTGAGCGGGCCCAACGTATAGAACGGGGCATCCTTGCAGATCGCCTTCTCCATTTCGATGTTCATGCGTACGGTGTCGAACGGAATGTGTCCCGGGCCTTCGATCATCACCTGCACGTCATGCTCCCATGCTCGCTGGGTGAGCTCGCCCAAGGTCATGAGCTCCGCGAACTGCGCCGCGTCGTTGGCATCCGCCAGTGAGCCGGGCCGCAGGCCGTCGCCCAGAGAGAACGCCACGTCGTACTTGGCGAAGATTTCGCACAGCTCATCGAAATGCGTATACAGGAAGCTTTCCTGATGATGTTGTAGACACCATTCGGCCATGATCGATCCGCCCCGCGAGACGATGCCCGTCATGCGGTTGGCGGTCAACGGCACGAACCGCAACAGCACGCCGGCGTGGATGGTCATGTAGTCCACGCCCTGCTCGCACTGTTCGATCACGGTGTCGCGGAACAGCTCCCAGCTGAGTTTGGAGGCGTCGTCCTCCACCTTTTCAAGCGCTTGGTACATCGGGACCGTGCCGATAGGCACGGGGGAGTTCCTGAGGATCCATTCGCGGGTGGTGTGGATGTCGTTGCCGGTGGAAAGATCCATCACGGTGTCGGCTCCCCACTTGGTGGCCCATGTGAGTTTCTCCACCTCCTCGTCGATGGAGGAGGTCACTGCGGAATTGCCCATGTTGGCGTTGAGCTTGGTAAGGAATCTCGAGCCGATGATCATCGGCTCGGCCTCGGGATGGTTGATGTTGCACGGCATGACCGCGCGACCTGCGGCCAGTTCGGAACGTACCAGCTCCACGTCGCAGTGCTCGCGTTCGGCAACATAACGCATCTCCGGTGTGATGATGTCGTGACGCGCATACCACATCTGGGTGATCGGATGGTCCTTCGCCTTAAGCGGCTTATGCTGGCGGCCACGCCATTCCTTGGATGCCTTGCCGCGTTTGATGGCGCGTTTGCCGTCATCCTCGAGATTGCGCCGACGGCCCTCGTACTCCTCGACGTCCCCGCGATCGCGGATCCAGTCGAGACGTAGCGGCGCCAGTCCTTCCTTCGGGTCGCACTTGGGACCTTCGGTGTTGTAATCCTTGAACGGCGCGTTCGGGCCTACGCCCGGAGTGTCGGACAACTTGATTTCGGTATATGGCACTTCAAGGTCGTAGGAGCCGAATCGGTTTTCGAAATGCACTGGCGTGGTTTTGCGGACATGCGCCTTGTCGCGCTGCTTGGAGCCGCGGGCGGCGATGTCTACGCGCTGCTGCTTGGCCAGTTTGGAAGATGCCTTCGCTTCCTTGGCGTTCGTGAACTTCCCGTTGTTGCTCTCCGCCATCTGCGTATCGGTGGTTGTTGCCGTATCCGCCGACTGCACTCGCGGCGCGAAGCCATGCTTCGTTTCCCCGCGTACGGCCTTCCAACGGGTCACCATCTCACGGGTGGCCGCCTCCGGATCGTCCGCACCGGCGATCGCCGACACCACGAACCAGCCGGCCGCCTTCGAACGGGCCAGCATCTCCATGTCATCGGCCGTGACGCCGCCGCCGACCACGACCGGAAAATCGCTCGCCGTGCAGATGGTGTTGATCTGATCCTCGTCGAGCGTATTCCCGGAACCGTCATTGCCTCCTACGGAAGCCTCCGGCTTGGTGGTGGAGACATGCAGCGGTCCGGCGCCGATATAGTCGATGCAGCCATTCGGCAGCTCGTTGATAAGCCTCACCAAGCTTTCGGTCTCGGCGGACAGGCCCACGATGGCTTCCTCGCCAAGCAGCGCGCGGGCTTCACGCGGTTCCATGTCGGTCTGCCCGATATGCACGCCGTCGACCTTGATGCCCTTGTTACGGGCCTGCCAGACCACATCCACACGGTCGTCGATCACGAAGGCCACGGCATCGGACTTGCCGTTGTCTTCGATGATCTGCGCGATGTCCTGTGCCATGAGCGTCAGATCCTTGGCGTCCGTATTCTTGGCACGCAGCTGGATGAAGGTTGCGCCCCCACGCAACGCGTCATCGACCACGTCCGTGATGGGACGGCCCTTGCAGTCCTGCGGGCCGACCACGAAGTACGCGCTCATGTCGAAACAGTCGCGCATCGACGCGTATGGATAATCATTCATTGCTGGTTCCCCCTTGTTTGTGGTAAGTAATCCAGAAGTCTTGTGATGATGTGATGTCGGAACTACCGGTCTGTGCCGCCGTACGTACACGATTTTGCTGTCATCGCACGTTGTCATGCATGATGGCCGGGCATCGAAGGAACGATGCATGCGTGACGTGCGGTGGAATCGTCAGTCCTCGATGATTTCGGAAGCGGCCACCTGCTCGGCGGTCACATTCCACAGGGCATCGAGCAGTGCGACCTGGAAGGATCCCGGTCCATTGGATTCCTGCTCGGCGATTTCGGATGCGCGATTGTAGAGCAACGATGCGGAAATGGCTGCGACCAGCGGTTCGGAGACCGCCAGATACGTTGCGGTCACGCCGCCCAACGAGCAGCCGGCGCCGGTGATCTTCGTCATCATCGCGCTGCCGCCGGGCAGTCGGAAGGTATGCTCGCCGTCGGTCACCAGATCGACGGCGCCGGATACGGCGACGGCACCCTTGCCTGAAGGCGAGTGCTTCGCCAGGTGACGCGCCATGCGCTGGGCGGCTTCGATCGCGGCGTCCACCTCGTCGACGGCCTCCACGCCTGCCGGACGGGTGCCGGAAGTAACGGAGTCGGACGTAGCAAGTCCCCACATCGCGTCGAGTGCGATGATTTCACTGGCGTTGCCGCGCACGATGGTCGGCGGATACATGCGGAAGGATTCGAGAATCGCGGTGCGCGTCTTGCCGATGCCGGCGGCAACCGGGTCAAGCACCCAAGTCTTGCCGTTCTTGTGCAGCTCGTAGGCGATCTGAGGCAGCGCTTCCTTGTAGAACGGCAGGAGCGTGCCCACATTGATGTAGTTCGATCCTGCGATTTCGGCGGTGTCGATGATGTCATCCGGCAGGAAGCTCATGGCCGCGGTGCCGCCCGCCGCAAGCTGGGCATTGGCTACGAGGTTGATGGTGACGAAATTGGTAAACGACTGCGCCAGCGGCGTTTGCTCACGTACATCGTTGACGGCCTGCGCGATCCGTTCGCGCAGTGCATCTCCGCATAGTGCATCGATATAGGCACTGCTATATGAGGTATCGATATATGAGTTGTCACTCATGACGCTGCTCCCTACGTTGGTCCTAACCAACAGGTTCAAAGGGTCAGGCTTGCCGCCTTTCTCAGCTTTCGACCATTCGCCGAAAAGCTCCCCTGCATGTACAAAGTGCTTTTAACCTATACGAGGGTGTTGACAGTGTTGTGCCGCTTCTTCCATCACGACACCCCCGAGGCGGTCGACCGCTTCGTCGGCTACGTCAAAGCGCGTGCGGGCCGCGAGTGAATCGCGGTGAACATGCTGCGAAAACAAGGCATTCGGGTCAACCGGAATCCTTGCCATTGACCATATGATTGAAGGCATCGCCAACATATGGTTTCATGCGTGTGACGTATGGTCGGGGGAGATCATTCTGCAGTACGGATTCCAGTTAGACCGCCCCGTCTGCTGTCAGTGCATGCCGGTAGGCTGTGCGCTTGTAAAAAGACCCCAAACCGTTCAAACCAGAAGGTGCATTGTGGCTGTATCCAAACTCGATGAAGTCGTATCCCTCGCGAAGCGTCGCGGCTTTGTGTTCCCCGCCGGTGAAATCTACGGCGGAACCCGTTCCGCATGGGATTACGGTCCGCTTGGCGTCGCGCTGAAGGACAATATCAAGCGCGAATGGTGGCGTTCCATGGTCGTCACCCGAGGTGACGTGGTGGGCGTCGACACGTCCATCATCCTCCCGCCGGCCGTGTGGGTGGCTTCCGGCCACGTGTCCGTGTTCAACGACCCGCTGATCGAATGCCTCAACTGCCACAAGCGCCATCGTGCCGACAAGCTTGAGGAGTCCTATGCCGAAAAGCATGGCGACAAGCTGCCGGAGAACGGCCTGAAGGACATCGTGTGCCCGGACTGCGGCACCCGCGGCAACTGGACCGAACCGCGTGACTTCAACATGATGCTGCGCACTCATCTCGGCCCGGTCGAGGACGAGAACTCGCTGCACTACCTGCGTCCGGAAACCGCGCAGGGCATCTTCGTGGACTTCAAGAACGTGATGACTTCCTCGCGTTCCAAGCCGCCGTTCGGCATCGCCAACATGGGCAAGTCCTTCCGTAACGAGATCACCCCGGGCAATTTCATCTTCCGCACCCGTGAGTTCGAGCAGATGGAAATGGAGTTCTTCGTGGCTCCGGGCACTGATGAGGAATGGCACCAGTACTGGATCGATGCCCGCACCCAGTGGTACATCGACCTTGGCGTCAAGCCGGAGAACCTGCGTCACTACGAACATCCGAAGGAGAAGCTGGCCCACTATTCGAAGCGCACCGTCGACATCGAATACAAGTTCGGCTTCCAAGGCTCCGATTGGGGCGAGCTCGAAGGCGTGGCCAACCGTACCGACTTCGATCTGTCCGCCCATGCCAAGCATTCCGGTGAGGATCTGAGCTACTTCAACCAGGCTACCGGCGAGAAGTATGTGCCGTACGTCATCGAGCCGGCCGCCGGCCTGACCCGTTCCCTCATGGCCTTCCTCGTGGACGCCTACGATGTCGACGAGGCGCCGAACACCAAGGGCGGCGTCGACAAGCGCACCGTGCTCCGTCTTGACCCGCGTCTGGCCCCGGTCAAGGCCGCCGTACTGCCGTTGAGCAAGAAGCCGGAATTGCAGTCCGTGGCCCAGAACCTGGCCGCTGACCTGCGTCAGCACGACTGGATGATCGACTACGACGAGGCCGGTGCCATCGGCCGTCGTTACCGCCGTGAGGACGAGATCGGCACCCCGCTATGCGTGACCGTCGACTTCGACACCCTCGACGATCAGGCCGTCACCATTCGTGAACGTGACACCATGCAGCAGGAGCGTGTGGCCCTCGACAAGGTGGCTGATTACGTGGCCGCCCGCATCGGCGAGAAGCACGTCCGTTACCCGCAGGTGCCGGTCGAGATGGGCGGCGAGGCATGGCCCGAGTCCGTCAAGATCGCCGAAGCCGGTGGTCTGTACTAAAGCATTCGTATGCCCGATAGCATTGTGACAGCCTACGAGGAATCCGACGTGCTCGATCCGCGTACCGACGCGGCACGGCCGTCGGTTCCTCCCGTTATCAGGCCCGTCGATCTGGGGCCCGTGCATGTCGCCACTCCGGTCGTGCTTTCGCCGATGGCGGGAGTCACCAACTGGCCGTTCCGTGTGATTTGCGAAAGCTACGGTCCGGACGGTCTATATGTGGCCGAGATGATCACCGCGCGTGCATTGGTGGCCCGTAATCCCAAGGCACTGCGGCTGTGCCGTTTCGCTCCCGGCGAGAAAATCCGTTCGCTGCAGCTCTACGGCGTGAATCCGGCGATCGTGGAACAGGCGGCGAAAATCGTTATCGACGAGAACATGGCCGATCATGTCGATCTCAATTTCGGTTGCCCCGTACCCAAGGTGACGCGGCGCGGCGGCGGATCGGCACTGCCTTGGAAGACGGATCTGTTCCGTGAGATCATCCAGCGCGTGGTCAAGGTCTGCGATGCGGCGAATGTGCCGGTGACGGCCAAGATCCGTGTCGGCATCGATCATGAGCACGAGACGTTCCTCGAGGCCGGTCATATCGCGCAGGAGGAAGGTTGCAAGGCCGTGACCCTGCATGCGCGCACCACCGCCGAATACTATGGTGGGCATTCCGATTGGAGCCGTATCGGCGAGTTGGTCGGGGCATTGGACATTCCGGTATTCGGCAACGGTGATGTCTGGGGCGCCAACGATGCATTGGCCATGGTGTCCGAGACCGGTTGTGCGGGAGTTGCCATCGGCCGCGGCTGTCAGGGGCGTCCATGGCTGTTCGCGGATATCAAGAATGCATTCGCCGGCAGCGACGAACGCATCGACCCAGCTTTGAGGGACGTTTGTACGGTGATCGAGCGTCACGCCCAGTTGCTGACGGAGTTCTATGATGGCGACGAGCGGATGGCCGTTCATGATCTGAGAAAACATGTCGCGTGGTATCTCAAGGGGTTCCCGGTGGGTGGTTCCACGCGTCGTGCGTTCATGGAATGTGAAAACCTTGAGGATGTTCGCCGAGAGATTGGAAAACTTGATCCTGACATTCGGTTCCCCGAGCGGGTGGTAGACAAACCGAGGGGGCGCGTGCGCTTTGCCAAGAAGGTCCATCTGCCTTACGGATGGTTGGAATCCCGCGAAACAACGCATGCCGAGCGGCAGGCGCTGTTCGGGGACGATCCGATGGATGCGAGCTACTGAACGGCGGATTCCGTCCGGACCTTGGAACGAATGGGAAACGTCGGTGAGATAAAAAAGTCGGCGAAACGCCGGTACACGCCCGGAAAAGTGCGCGTAATATCAGTCCGTCTGCGATAGAGTTATGCGTAAACGTGAGTGACAGGAGACAATGGTGAGCGAGATTGCCCAGACTGACAATTTCAACGACAAGACCAACATCAAGGTCGTCGGTGTCGGTGGAGCCGGCGGTAATGCCGTCAATCGCATGATTGCCGAAGGTCTGCAGAGCGTTGAGTTCATCGCGATCAATACCGATGCAAAGGATCTGCTGCGTTCCGACGCGGACGTCAAGATCTCTTTGAACGATGCCTCGAGCCGTGGCCTCGGCGCAGGAGCCGACCCGGAGAAGGGCGCCAAGGCCGCCCAGGATCATCAGTCCGATATCGAGGAGTCGCTCAAGGGCGCCGACATGGTGTTCGTGACCTGCGGCGAAGGTGGCGGCACCGGTACCGGCGCCAGCCCGATTGTCGCACGCGCCGCGCACCAGCAGGGTGCCTTGACCATCGCCGTGGTGACTCGACCGTTCAGCTTCGAAGGACCTCAGCGTGCGGCTTCCGCTGCTCTAGGCATCGAGAATCTGCGCAAGGAGGTCGATGCGCTGATCGTGATTCCCAACGATCGACTGCTTGAGCTGTCCGACCGCACGATCGGCATCGTCGACGCCTTCAAGACCGCCGACACCGCACTCCTGGCAGGTGTGCAGGGCATCACCGATCTGATCACCGCCAACTCTTACATTCATGTCGACTTCAACGATGTCAACGCCATTCTGCGCGGTGCCGGCACGGCGCTGTTCGGCATCGGTTCCGCACGGGGCGAGGACCGCGCCACCCAGGCCGCCGAAATCGCCATCAGCTCGCCGTTGCTGGAAGAGAGCATCGAGGGTGCTCATGGCGCGCTCATCAACATCGCGGGCCCGACCGACATCAAACTGCAGGAAGCTGCGGCAGCCACCGAATTGGTACGCAAAGCCATCCATCCGGAAGCCCAGATCATCTGGGGTCTGTCCCTGGACGACGCCTATGGCGACGAGGTGCGCATTACCGTTATCGCGGCGGGCTTCGACGCCAACTCCAAAAAGACAGAGCCGGCCGTCGCCGAGGACAAGCCGCAACCGCAGGCATCTGCCACGGTGCCGGTTTCCGCGTTGAGCGTAGGTACTCCCCAGCAGCAGCCGCAGGTGCAACCTCAGCCGGTGCAAACTCCGGCGGCACCGCAGGTGCAGCCGCTATCGAGCTATATTCCATCCACCCCGGAACCGGGTGCCCCCCAGTCGTTCGACCAGACCACCGAACATGAAGTGGTCTCCCCGAACGATCCGGGTGATCTCGATATTCCGGATTTCCTGCGCTAGACTTGACGCGTACAGGCGAAAGGAACATTCATGGCAGGATTCATGAAGAGTGCGATGTCCTATCTGGGCATGTCCGACGTGGCTGAGGATGACGATGACTTCACCGACGAAGCCGACGGCACCGAAACCTCATTCGACTCCGACCACTCGGTGACACCCCTGGCTTCGACACCCACCACGTCTTCTGCCTCCGCAGCTTCGTCTCGTGAGCAAAGCAATCCGTTTCAGGGGGGTCGTGTGAGCCGTATTACGACGATTCATCCGAAGTCCTATGAAGACGCTCAGCTGGTTGGCCGTGCCATCCGTGACGGCATTCCGGTGGTGCTGAACCTGACCGGTGTGGCCGAGTCCGTGGCCTACCGCATCGTGGACTTTTCGGCAGGTGTGGTGTTCGGGGTGCGCGGTTCCATCGAACGTGTCACTCCGCGTGTGTTCCTGCTGAGCCCGGCCCAGGTGAACATCAAGGTGGAGGAGCCGCAGGCTCCGAGCGCCGCCCACGATCTTTTCGCCGACTGACATCCTTCATTCACCTCTCGCCGTCCGCAGGCCTTGTGGCGGCGAGAGGCGGTCGGAATGCATGCAACGCATTCATGCAGCCTATTCTCATGTGATGTTGCTAGGGTGGGTCGCATGATATTGTCTTTGATCGGTCAGATTGTCCATCTGCTTGTTAACGCGTATATTTTCGTACTGTTTGTGCGCATGATTCTTGACTGGGTGTCGGTACTGTCACCGACTTGGCGCCCCAGCGGCATCATCTCCTCACTGATCGGCGCCGTCTATCAGTTGACGGAGCCGCCGCTGCGTTGGTTGCGGCAATATATTCGGCCCATTCCGATGGGTCCCATCTACTTCGATGTGGCGTTTATCGTACTGTATTTCATTCTCATCGTGATTGATTTCCTCATTTAATATCAGGTGAAACGCCCTTTTTCCGCATGAATCCGCAGGTTCCGTGATAGCATCGGAAGTTGATACAACACAGCGAGGCATCAAGCCCAAAGCGAGGTGTAAGATTTATGGCTCTGTTGACGCCGAAAGATATTAGGGAGCATACCTTCCAAACCGTGCGTTTCAAGGAAGGTTATGACGTTGATGAAGTCGACGATTTCCTCGATCAGGTAACTGAGACCGTTGAGGCCTTGGGCAAGCAGGCGGTCGCCGTCGGTCAGGCCACGCAGTCTCTTGGTCCGGATGTCGCGGGGCTCAACTCCAAGATTTCCGAGCTTAATGCCCAAGTGCAGTCCCTGCAGCAGGAGAATGCGACGCTGAAGTCCGCCTCCGAGCAGGCCGCCGGTGCCGGGGATCAGGCCGCACAGGCCGCACAGGTCGCCGCCGCCAAGCTCACGGAGGCTGAGGAAAGCAACCGTGCGTTGTCCGCTCAGAACGAACAGCTTAAGGATCAGGTGGATCGTCTGGCCGCTCAGGTGGATCAGCTCACCGCTCAGGCCGCGGAAGCCGCAGGTCAGGCCGATCTTGGCGAGCAGCTCAACGCCGTGCAGCATGAGCGTGATGAGTTCCGCGCCCGTACCGAAGACCTGTCCCGCCAGCTGGCTTCCGCTCAGCAGCAGGTCGTCGTGGCCCAGCAGCAGGCCGAGCAGATCAAGAACCTGTCCCAGCAGCTTGAGGAATCCAAGCAGCGTGAGGCTCAGTTGCGCGACCAGGTCTCCAAGGTCGAGCCGAGCACCGAGACCGGCAGCCTGCAGAAGATCGCCGGCGCCGCGGCCGCAGCCTCCACCGAGCCGGAGCGCGCCACCGCCATGCTGACCCTGGCCATGCAGCTGCACGACCAGTATGTCGACAAGGGCAAGGCCAAGGCCAAGGAGATTACCGAGCTGAGCCAGCGCAAGTACGATGAGCTCATCGGCAAGGCCAACGATTACTCCAACCGTACCCGCTCCGAAGCCGACGAGTACAACAAGAACACGCATGCCAATGCGGACTCCTATTCCGAAGACACCCGTTCCGATGCCGACGCCTACGCAGCCAAGACCCGTCAGGATGCCGACACCTACATGCAGGATCGTCACAACGAGGCCGACCAGTATATGGCCGAGAAGACCGAAGAGGGCAATGCGTACCTGAATCGGAAGAAGAACGAAGGCGACGCCTACGTTGCCCAGAAGACCCAGGAAGGCGATCAGTATCTGTCCGACAGGCAGAACGAGGGCAACTCCTACGTTGCGCAGAAGACCAATGAGGCCGACCAGTACTTCTCCACGAAGCACTCCGAGGCCGACACCTATGAGTCCGAAGTGCAGCGTCGCGCCGCCGACTATGACGCCAAGACCCGTTCCGCCGCCGACGATTACGCACAGCAGGTGCGTGACAACCTTGAATCCCAGTCCAAGGTCATCGAAGGCAATATTCAGGGCCTTAAGCAGTTCGAAACCGAATACCGCGCGCGTCTTACCGAGTTCCTCGGTCAGCTCGTGTCCCAGGTGTCCGATACGAACAACTACAGCCAGGTCGATCAGAACAACTGAGATTAGGCTGTGTCTGACATTATGACGAATGAACAAGGACGGCTGCGCACCCGCGTGGCCGTCTTTGCGTGTGTTGCCGTTATCGCGCTGGCGCTCGATCAGATCACCAAGGCATGGGCCCAACATGCCTTGGCCGATGGGCGGACCATGCGCGTGATTCCCGGGATTCTCTCATTCACGCTGGTGCATAATCCGGGTGCCTCGCTCGGTATGGGTTCCCATATGACATGGTTGATCTCCCTGTTGGCCATCGTGGCCTGCGCGGTGCTGATCGTATTGACCTTGCGTACCATCTCCATGAAATGGACCGTGATATTCGCCTTGGCGTTCGCTGGGGCGTTGGGCAATCTCATCGATCGCGTCGTCTATGCCGAAGGCTTCCTTAACGGCAAGGTGGTCGACTTTCTGAACTACGGATGGTCCGTCGGCAATGTCGCCGACATCTTTCTGATGATTGCCGGAATCGCCGCCGTGCTGTTGCTTCTGCTCGGCGAGCCGTTCAGTCAGAAGGAGCTTGACGAGCAGAACGCCGAGGCGAATGCCGCATGAGCCGGTTGGTTCCAGCGCCCGACGCACTCGTCGGAAAGCGTTTTGACGTGGCCGTGGCCAAGATGCTCGGCATCTCACGAGCCAAAGCCGCGGACCTGATCGAGACCGGCCAGGCTCGTGTACTCGGCCGTGACATCGCTAAATCGTCGAGCCTGCAGGCGGGAGAGACCGTTGAATTCGATATCGTCGAGGAACGTTCCGAGCCGGAACCGATCGCTCATGACATGGCCGTGGTCTACGAAGACGATGACGTGGTCGTGGTCGACAAGCCGGTAGGCGTGGCCGCGCATGCTTCCGTCGGCTGGACCGGACCGACCGTACTCGGCAGTCTGCTTGACCGTGGCGTACGCATCACGTCGTACGGCGCGGCAGGCCGTCAAGGCATCGTCTCCCGGCTTGACGTCGGCACCTCCGGGCTCATGCTGGTATGCAAATCCGAACTTGCCTATGTGGAAATGCGTCGACAGTTCGCCGAACATGAAGTCGTCAAAACCTATCATGCGCTGGTGCAGGGCAACCTCAAGGAAGACAAGGCCACCATCGAGGCGCCGATCGGCCGCGCGAAGGTCTCCGATTTTCGGTTCTGCGTAACGCCAGCCGGCAAGGAGGCCATCACCCATTGGGACGTGATGGAACGCTTCGGCGAAGCGACGCTCGTCTCCGTGAATCTGGAAACCGGACGTACGCACCAGATCCGCGTGCATTTCTCATCCATCGGACATCCGTTGGTGGGGGATCCCATGTACGGCGCCAATCCGCAGCTGAGCGAGGCACTCGGATTGGAACGGCAGTGGCTGCACGCCATGCAGCTCGAATTCCGTCATCCGCGTACTCATGTGTGGACCACCGTCCGGTCGCATTATCCCGTCGACCTGCAGCATGCGCTTGATGTGATGCGCAATCGTCATCGTGACGCGAATCCGACGAGGAACTGAATCACGAACAATACGATTGCGGCCAGCAGACAGATCGGACAGGTCGCGACCATCATGCATACCGCAATCAGGACCAACGAGTCCAACGGATCATAGCTGCCTCGCTGCAGATACAGCATTCCCGCAACGATCGCCACGGCCAACATCATGGCCACGATCAGATAGATCAGGGAAACGAAACGCAATGTACGGCGGGTTTTCGCGGTCATGGCACTCCTTTGTTCGCGAGATGCGGATACCGGTTGGTTGTGACGCTAACGGGTGCAAAGGCGTATGTCCAGCGCAGCTAGGGGTTGTGGACGCACCAAACGGGTTATCCACAGGCTCCGGGCGTGTCGCAAGCGACGGGCCGCGTGCGGCGACCACGGTGACGAGGTACGCGTGTCGGTTGTTTCGATGCGGTGAATTGCGGCTCTCGGCGTAGTCGGCCGTCAGGAATCATAGGTAGATTGGAGAGCATGGCTACTTCCGGAAACTTCGTGCAACTGCATAACCATACGCACTATTCGCTGCTCGACGGCGCTTCGAAGATACCGGATCTGGTCAAACGCGCCAAGGAACTGAACATGCCGGCCGTCGGCATCACGGATCATGGCAACATGCATGGCGCCTATGAGATGTGGAGCACCGCAGTCAATGCGGGCATCAAGCCAATCATCGGCATCGAAGCCTATGTCACGCCGGAAACCGCACGCCAGGACCCGACCCGAGTGAGCTGGGATACCAACTGGAACCCGGATCTTGACCCGAACCATCGCAAACGCAACCCCAACGACGTGTCCGGCGGCGGCCTGATCACGCATCTGACCATGTGGGCGGAGACCGACGAAGGCCTCGTGAACCTCATGAAAGCCTCGACCGACGCGAACCTGGAAGGGCGTGTCATGCGTTACCCGCGCATGGACAAGGAGATCCTATCCAAGTATTCCAAGGGGATTATAGCCTCATCCGGTTGCCCTTCGGGCATCATCCAAACCCGATTGCTGCTCGGTCAATTCGATGAGGCACTACGTGCGGCGGGGGAGCTGCAGGACATCTTCGGCCGAGACAGCTTCTACATCGAATTCATGGACCACGGGCTGAATATCGAAAGACAGGTGACCGACGGGCTGCTTGACATCGCCAAAAAGCTCAATGCGCCGTTGCTGGCGACCAACGATTCCCATTACGTGCGTGCGGAGGATGCCGGCGCGCAGGACGCCATGCTGTGCATCAACTCCGGCTCCACCCTCGACGAGCCGGGACGATTCAAGTTCGACGGTACCGGCTACTACCTGAAATCCGCCGAAGAGATGCGTGAACTGTTCAAGGACCTTCCCGAGGCATGCGACAATACGCTGGAGATCGCCGAACGCTGCAACGTGATGTTCGACGATCATGAGGATGGCGCCTTCATGCCTCAATTCGACTGCCCCGAAGGATGGGACGAGACCTCGCTGTTCCTGAAGAAGGTCGAAGAGGGCCTGGAAAAGCGATATGACGGCAATCCGCCGATCGAGGTGCTCAAGCAGGCCGACTACGAATGCGGCGTAATATGCCAGATGCAGTTCTGCGGTTACTTCCTTGTCGTGGCCGACTACATCAACTGGGCCAAGACGCACGGTGTGATGGTGGGGCCCGGCCGTGGTTCCGCTGCAGGCGCCATGGTGGCATACGCCATGGGCATCACCGAACTCGACCCGATCCAGCACGGTCTGATTTTCGAACGCTTCCTCAATCCGGAGCGAGTCTCCCTGCCTGATATCGACGTGGATTTCGATCCGGACGGCCGCGGCCGCGTACTCGACTATGTCGGCGAGAAATACGGTCGTGACAAGGTGGCGCAATGCGTGATCTACGGCACCATCAAAACCAAGCAGGCCTTGAAGGATTCCGCACGCATCATGGGTTTCGACTTTTCCATGGGCGAGCGCGTGACCAAGGCGTTGCCACCGGCGCAGACGGGCGGCAAGGACATCCCGTTGCACGATATCTTCGATCCGGCCTCGAAACGCTATGCCGAAGCGCGTGAGTTCCGGGAGCTGTACGATTCCGATCCGGATGCCAAGCGTGTGACCGATGAGGCGATGGGCATCGAGGGTCTGATTCGTCAGACCGGCGTGCATGCCTGCGCCACCATCATGGGTAGTGAGCCGATTACCAACACCTCGCCGCTATTGGAACGTACCGACGGTACCGTCACCACTACGCTCGAATATCACACGTGCGAAACGCTGGGTCTGGTCAAGATGGACTTCCTCGGGCTCTCCAACTTGACGGTGATTCGTGACACCCTGAACAACATCGAGGCGAACGGCAAGGACCGCATCGACCATACCAGGATTCCTTTGGATGACAAGGCCACGTACGAGTTGCTGTCGCGAGGTGACACCCTTGGCGTGTTCCAGCTCGATTCCGACGGCATGCGCTCGCTGCTGAAAACGTTGAAGCCCAGCAACTTCAACGATATCTCCGCGTTGATCGCCTTGTACCGGCCGGGCCCTATGGATATGGATTCGCATACCAACTATGCGAAGCGTAAGAACGGCCTGCAGAAGATCACGCCGATTCATCCCGAAGTGGCCGAACCGCTCAAGGAGGTGCTTGACGAGACCTATGGTCTGATCGTGTACCAGGAGCAGGTGCAGTCGGCCGCGCGAATTCTGGCGGGTTACTCTTTGGGCAAGGCAGATGTGTTGCGCCGAGCCATGGGCAAGAAGAAGCCGGAAGTGTTGGCCAAGGAGAAAATCCCGTTCTTTGCGGGCATGAAGGAGCATGGCTACTCGCAGGAGGCGGCCCAGGCCGTGTGGGACATTCTGGTGCCGTTCTCGGGGTATGCGTTCAACAAGGCGCATTCCGCCGCATACGGTTTGATCTCCTATTGGACCGCGTATCTGAAGACGCACTATCCGGTGGAATTCATGGCGGCCCTGCTACAGGGCGCCAGCACCAATAAGGACAAGACCGCACTGTATCTCGGCGAGGCGCGGCGCATGGGCATTCAGGTGCTGTCTCCGGACGTGAATGAGTCGGTATTCGAATATTCGGCGGTCGGCGATGTCGTGCGATTCGGTCTCGGCGCCATCCGCAATGTCGGCAGGAACGCCGTCGATGACATCATCAAGGAGCGCGAGAGCGGTCATGGCAAGTATGTGAACTTCCCGGATTTCGTGCGTCGCGTGCCGTTGAGTGCCTTGAACCGTCGTCTGGTGGAATCGTTGATCAAGGCCGGAGCCTTCGATTCGGTCGATCCGAACCGTCGTGCGCTGTTCACCATTCATGAGGCTGCCATCAATTCGGTGGTGGGCATCAAGCGCAAGCAAGCGGAAGGGCAGTTCGATCTGTTCTCCGATCTGGATGATTCGGCCGAACAAGACGGCATGGGAGACGCCATGGTGAGCGTGCCGGATGTGGAGGAATGGGATAAGAAGACCAAGCTCAACTTCGAGCGTGAGATGCTGGGACTGTATGTGTCCGACCATCCGTTGAGCGGCATGCAGTCGGTGTTGTCGAGTCTGCGTGAGATGTCGATCGCGCATCTGATCGATCGCGCCGGAACCATGCCTGACGGGCAGCAGGTCACGGTAGCCGGGCTGATTACGAATGTGGACCGTCGCGTATCGAAGAAGGGCAATCCTTGGGCGATTGTCACCATCGAGGATTTGGAAAGCTCCATCCAGTGCATGTTCTTCGGCAAGGTATATGAAGCGGCCGCGCCGGAACTGGCGGTCGACACCGTAGTGCAGATCCGGGGCCAAGTCGAGCGGCGCGACGAAACCGTGAGTCTGCGTGCCACGGAATTCCAGGTACCGACCTTGGAGGCGGAGGACGAGAGGCCGCTCGTGATCACGCTGCCGCAGGTTGCACTGAACCGTGATCATGTGATGCGGCTCGGGCGGATTCTGAACGACCATCCCGGCTATTGCGAGGTGAGACTTGCCATCATGGACGATCAGGGCAACGCCAAGGTGCTGACCTTCGGCGATCGCTTCCGCGTGAAGCGGGACACCTCCCTGTTCGCCGAGATCAAGATTCTTTTCGGTCCCAGCTCCTTGCCCATGGCCTGAATGAGGTCAGCGGGCCTCTTCGATGATGTTGCCTTCGGCGTCGATGTGCGGTGCGCCGTTGGCGATGCACTTGGCGACCACGCCCTTGGCCATGCCGGCCGAAGCGATCAGCGTCACACCCATGAATACCGAGCAGACGATGCCGATGACCCATGCCGGTGTGAACGAGAGCGCCGCATCGAAGGCGATACCGGAGACGATCGCGCCGACGATGCCGCCAAGTGCGGTGGCGGAAATCGCAATGCCGGTCAGCTTGCCGACATCACGGCGGCCGTATTCGTGTGCAATCATGATGGATGGACCGATCGTGGCGGTGCAGGTGCCGATGCCGTAGAAGACCGCGGCGAGAATCGGCCCCCAATTCGTGGACGGGAAGCACAGGAACAGGCAGGCGAGCAGGCAGGAGACGGAGCCGACAAGCACGCCGCCCACCATGCCGAAACGGTCGAAAATCCAACCCAGTGCGACCTTGGCGACCAACACCACACCCATGTACAGCGACATGATGTAGCCGGCCCAAACCACGCTATGGCCACCGGTGACCACCTCGGTGCCGTTGTTGTTCACGGACGTCATGTTGGAGACCATGTTCACGGAAACCGCGCCGTTGATGATGCCGACGAACAGGAAGCCGAGTACCAGCAACCAGAATCCGGCATGCTTGCGAAGCACCTTCCAGCCCACGGCCACGTTCACTTCGGACAGTGAGTGCCCGCTCCTGCGTTCGGCCTCTTTGATCTCCTCGTCACTCAGTTCGGCGCCAAGCGGCAGCAGACCCTTCTCGCTCGGCTTGGTGCGGAAGAAGATGATCGGAATCGGCAGTGCCGCGACCAAGCAGATCATGCCGAGTACGACATAGGCGGTACGCCATCCGTAATTGGCGATGACGGTGCTGGCGATCGGGGAAAGGATCATGCCACCGAAGCCGGAGCCGCACAGGGCCGCGGATACGGCCAGACCACGCTTGAGGTTGAACCAGTTGGTCACCACGACGGAGATGAACAGACGTACGCCGGAAGTGATCAGCGTGCCGGAGATCGCCGCAAGCGCGTAGATCTGCCATGCGGAGGTGACGGCGGAATATCCGAACAGCAGCAACGCGGAGAGGATCACTAGGAAGGAGGCGATCTGGCGTGCGCCGAGCTTATCGATGAGCGCACCCATGAACAGCGTCGCCACGATGGAGATCAGTGATGCAAGCGACGTGCCGGTGTTGTACTGGCCGATGGTCATGTGCAGATCGGAGACGATATGCGCCTGGAACAGTGAGGAGCAGTTCACGAATGTCGTGTAGCAGGTGCACATCATCAGGAAACCGCCGATGACGATCCACCACCCGTAGAAGAACTTCGGTTTGGTGACCGTGGTGTTTTCGGGTGCCGTCGATGCGGGTGACGCTTGGGACATGGCGGTTCTCCTTGCCGTCGTAATCACTGTTGATTGCTATGCAAACTAGCATCGCCATGTAACGCCGCCGCCGTAACACATCGTGGCATGACCACCCTTATGATCATGGGGTCCGGGGTGGTCGGCCGCGCTCATGGGGCGGGAATGTCTCACAATGCGGCTGAACGTGAGATTTCTGACAGGTCTCGTGACCCGACGTTGTTACGATGGGGCGTTATGAGCGAAGAAAACTATATGCGAATCATTGATCTGCGTGGTAGGAAGCTGACCCGAGCCGAAATGCTGGATGCTATGCCGCGTGCGGAGATGGGCACCAACGAGGCCACTGAACTCGTGCAGCCGATTCTCGACGACGTGAAGGCCCGCGGCGCTGCGGCCCTTCGCGATTTCGCGGAGAAGTTCGACCATATTCGCCCCGAGAACCTGCGCGTGCCTGTCGAGGTCATGAAGGCCGCCGTCGACGAACTCGACCCGGAGGTGCGTGCCGCCATCGAGGAGTCCGTGCGCCGTTCTCGCGCCGTATCAGCCTCCCAGGTACCGGCCCCGTTCCACACCGATCTGGCCGAAGGAGCCCGTGTGTCCGAGCGCTGGATTCCGGTGCAGCGCGTCGGCCTGTATGTGCCGGGCGGCAAAGCCGTGTATCCGAGCTCCGTCATCATGAACGTGGTGCCGGCACAGGCCGCAGGCGTCGAATCCCTCGCCATCGCGACCCCGCCGAGCCGCAACAATGCCGACGGTCTTCCCGACAAGACCATTCTCGCTACCTGCTCCATCCTTGGCGTGGATGAAGTCTATGCGGTCGGCGGTGCCCAGGCCGTGGCCATGTTCGCTTACGGTGCCAAGGGCTCCGAGCCGCAGGACGGTGAGATCCTGTGCGATCCGGTCGACAAGATCACCGGTCCGGGCAACATTTTCGTGGCTACCGCCAAGCGTATGGTCTCCGGCATCGTCGGCATTGACGCCGTCGCAGGTCCGACCGAAATCGCCATCATCGCCGACGGGGGTGCCAATCCAAGCTGGCTTGCCGCCGATCTGATCGGCCAGGCCGAACACGACGAGCTTGCCGGCTCCGTGCTCATCACCGACAGCGAGGATATCGCCGCCAAGGTGCAGGAGAATCTCAAGTACCGTGTGCCGCGCACCGAGCACGCCGAACGTGTCGAAACGTCGCTGCGTGGTCGTCAGTCCGGCATCATCCTCACCGACGGCATCGAACAGTCCATCGACGCGGCCAATGCATACGCGGCCGAGCACCTCGAAATCCAGACCGCCGATCCGGATGCCGTCATCGCCAAGATCCGCAATGCCGGTGCCATCTTCCGTGGCCCGTATTCCCCGGTGCCGCTGGGTGACTACATGTCCGGCTCCAACCATGTGCTGCCGACTTCCGGCACCGCACGTTTCGCCTCCGGCCTCGGTGTACACACCTTCATGAAGCCGGTCGAAGTCATCGAATACGACGAACAGGGCCTGAAGACCCTTGCCGCCCGTGTGAATGCCTTCGCCGTTTCCGAAGATCTGCCGGCGCACGGTGAATGCGTGCTCAGCCGTTTCATTGACGATCCGTACGACAAGGCGACCATCACGGAACAGGAAGAACGGGCGGGCCTGCGATGAGCGAAACCTCCAGCAATGCGATTCCGGCATATCTGCCGCTGCGCAACGACCTGATCGGTGAGGAACCGTATGGTGCTCCGCAGCTTGACGTACCGGTATGCCTCAACGTCAACGAGAACCCGTATGCGCCGGAACCGGCCGTGGTCGAAAGCATCGCGCAGCGTGTCAAGGAGATCGCCCCGACGCTCAACCGCTATCCGGATCGTGAGCATATCGCGTTGCGTCAGGCGTTCTGCGACTACCTCAAGAAGGAATCCGGCGTCGATCTGGTCGTGGATCAGCTGTGGGGCGCCAACGGGTCCAATGAGATCATGCTGCAGCTGTTCCAGGCTTTCGGAGGTCCGGGACGCATTGCCCTGGGCTGCGATCCAACGTATTCCATGTATCCGGAATATGCGCGTGACACCTTCACCCGGTGGAAGGTCGCACACCGCAATGCGGATTTCTCACTGAACGCCGAAAACGTCATTGAGTCCATTCATGACGTCAAGCCGGCCATGATCGTGCTTACCAGCCCGAACAATCCGACCGGCACGCCTCTTGCGATGGATGACCTGAAACGTATTCTCGAGGCGGCCAAGACCGCAGAGGTCGTCGGGGCCGCCGAAGGCGTGCATCCGGTGGTCGTGGTGGATGAGGCCTATGTTGAGTTCCGCGATCCGGGCACGCCGACCGCGCTCGAACTCATCGACGAATACGAAAACCTCGCCGTGAGCCGTACCATGAGCAAGGCCTTCGCCTTCGCGGGTGCACGTGTCGGCTATCTCGCGGCCAGCAAGGGCATCATCGACTGCGTGCGTATCGTGCGCATGCCGTATCACCTGCCCGCAGTAACCCAGGCGGCGGCCTTGGCGGCCTTCGACCATACCGATGAGCAGCTCAGCCGTGTGGCTCACCTGCGCGAAATCCGCAATGCCACCGCCGCATGGCTTCGCGAGCAGACCTACAAGGGTCGGCCGCTCGAAACCGCTGCAACGCAGTCCAACTTCATTCTCTTCGGCGGTCATTTCGACAATCGCGAACGCGTTTTCGACGAACTGCTCAAACGTGGCGTACTCATCCGCGTGGTCGGCCCCGACGGTTGGATGCGCGTATGCATGGGTACCGACGAGGAGATGGCGCGTTTCCGCGAAGCGTTGGTCGAAGTGCTGCGTATTGTGGAACAGGACTGAACCATACCAATAAAGGAGTCGCAACCATGGCGCGTACCGCAACCATCGTTCGTGAGACCAGCGAATCCAAGGTTGAACTGAGCCTGAATCTCGACGGCACCGGCAAAACCGACATCGACACGTCGGTGCCGTTCTATAACCATATGATGACCGCGCTCGGCAAGCATTCGCTGATTGATCTGACCATCAAGGCGACCGGTGATACCGACATCGACGCGCATCACACCGTGGAAGACATCGCCATCGTATTTGGCGAGGCGTTGAGGCAGACGCTTGGCGACAAGCGTGGCATCCGTCGCTTCGCCGATGCCACCGTGCCGTTGGATGAGGCGCTGGCCAAGGCGGTAGTCGACATCTCCGGCCGACCGTACTGTGTGTGCAGCGGCGAGCCGGAAGGCTTCGAATATTGTATGATCGGAGGCCATTTCACGGGTTCGCTCGTGCGCCACGTCATGGAATCCATCGCCAACCACGCCGGCATCTGCCTGCATCTGCAGGTGCTTGCCGGTCGTGATCCCCATCATATTGCCGAAGCCGAATTCAAGGCACTGGCACGTGCGTTGCGTTTTGCCATCGAACCGGATCCACGTGTGGACGGCATCCCCAGCACCAAAGGTGCTCTGTGATGAGCGACAAGGATTTGAATCCGGACGATTTCAACGCCGATGACATGCATTTCAGCGAGGAGGAGCTGGAAGCCGCCATGGCGGGATTCGAACGCGAGTTCAACGAAGCCGAAGCGGCCAAGCAGCGGGAATCGCAAGCGGAAAAGACCGATGACGACAGCGATGCCGCCGACGTGCTGAATGCGGCGCAATCCTCCCTCCAATTCGAGGATGAGCTGCAAGGTCTGCTCGGCAATCGTGCGAAGACGGCGGTGATCATAACTCGGCTGACCTCGCCGCAACTGCTTGCCGCCTTCTGCCAGATTTCCGACATCTCCGCGCAATGCGTCGGCTCCGAGCAAGGCGCCGTCGCCATACTGCGCAATCTGGATGGCGACGGTCCCGAGGCGGCCGCCAGGGACATCACCACGGTGGTGGCCGGTATGCCGGTGATCCTCGCGGTGAACCGTGCGGACAAGCTTGAGGCGACACTGTATGTGGAGGGCGAATCCGGCCAGACCTTCGCGCCGCCGGTGCTGTTCACCTCCACCGCATCGTTCGTGGAAGACCTCATGCTCGGTATCACCGATCTGGATGGTCTCAAGGATTCCGGTCTCACCATTGTGGATTCGGCTGACCTTGACCGTGACGATGCCATGAAGGTCATCGCCGAGCATACGAGATTCGGACGCGGCGGTGCCGCCATCGAATAGCTTTTCGGACAACCGGACCAATCGAACGAAGGAGAATGCCCATGACTTCCGTTGTGGTTTTCGACTATGGTTTCGGCAACGTGCGCTCCATGGTGCGTGCGTTGGCCAATCTTGACATTGATGTGACGCTCACCTCCGACCATCGGCAGGCGCTGGAGGCAGACGGTCTCGTGGTGCCGGGCGTGGGTGCCTTCGCGGCCTGCATGGAAGGCCTCAGAAGCGTCGGAGGCGATATGGTAATCAAAGATCGCCTCCGTGCCGGCCATCCCGTGCTCGGCGTATGCGTGGGCGAACAGATCATGTTCGAACGTGGTATGGAACATGGTGATGGCGAGCCCGGTCTTGGCCTGATCAGGGGAGACGTGGAATTGCTCGACGCCGACGTGGTGCCGCACATGGGTTGGGATACCGTCGAAGCTCCGGAAGGCTCCGTACTGATGAAGGGCGTGGAACACGAACGGTTCTACTTCGTGCATTCCTTTGCCGCAATGGGTGCCGCACCGGCCGACATGTCGACCGACCAGATCGATTTCGGCGGTGCCGAGGAACATGTGACCTGGTGCACCTATGGTCGCAGCCGTTTCGTCGCCGCCTACGAACGCGGGCCCCTGTTCGCCACGCAGTTCCATCCGGAGAAGTCCGCCGAAGCCGGTGCACAACTGTTGCGCAATTGGATCGCGACATTCTGATTGTCCATTCGATCGTCGGTGATTTTCCGTGTTCTCCTTACCGTCGCCGACTGTAGAACGCTGATTTGAGAAGAGAGGTAATGACATGTCTTTGACGTTGCTCCCCGCAGTCGATGTTCGTGACGGCAAGGCCGTGCGCTTGCGTCAGGGTGAATCCGGTTCCGAAACCGACTACGGCTCCCCGTTGGAAGCCGCCCGCACATGGGTGGAGTCCGGAGCGCAGTGGATTCATCTGGTCGACCTCGACGCGGCCTTCGGCACGGGCGATAACCGCGATCAGTTGAGCGCCATCGTCAGGGAGCTTGGCGATAAGGTCAATATCGAAATGTCCGGCGGCGTGCGCGATGACGCCTCGCTTGACGCGGCCCTCGAAGCCGGCGCGGCCCGCGTGAACATCGGCACCGCGGCGCTTGAGAATCCGGATTGGACCGCATCCGTGATCGGCAAGTACGGCGATCGTGTGGCCGTCGGCCTTGACGTTCGAGGCCATACCCTTGCCGCCCGCGGTTGGGTGAAGGAAGGCGGAGACCTGTTCGAGACCATGAAGTTCCTCGACGCCGCCGGTTGCTCGCGGTACGTGGTCACCGATGTGGCGCGCGACGGCATGATGAGCGGTCCGAACATCGAGCTGCTGCGTGAGGTCGCTGAGCGCACCGATGCCAAGGTCACCGCATCCGGCGGTATTTCCACACTCGATGATTTGCGCAATATCAAGGAACTCGCCGAGCTTGGCGTCGATTCCGCGATTCTCGGCAAATCGCTCTACGCCCGTGCCTTCAGCCTTGAGGAAGCGCTCGAAGTCGCACGGTAGGCATCGGCCTGAACACGCTACTTCTTGGCTGTACGTCTGCGCATCGCGAGCAACCAGGAAGTAGCGCACATGCAGAGCACCGTCACGGTGGTGACGCCGGCAATGATTTTCATGGTGGCGTCCGAGTCGTGTCGTCTGTGCAGTATGAGCGGCTTGTCCGACGATGCCGTGCCGCCGTGCCGCATTGCCGCTTCGCCGTTGAGCCGTGGACCGCGCAGAGTGTCGGATAGGGACAGTGCCAAGGCGTTCTGCGGATCCATGATGCCCCATCCGATGGTGGTGTTGCGCTGATCGGAATGAGGACGATTCGCCGAGACGAGGATGCGCTGCCTCCACTGGGCCGGTGTCTCACTCGGGTATCGTGCGGCGATCAGTGCCGCTTCGGCGCTCACATAGGCGGTAGCGAAGCTTGTGGATGAGGCGTCCGTAGCGAACACGCAATCCACGCCTCCCGGGATGGTCGATGCCGTCATCATGCCCGGTGCCGCAACGTCCACCTGATCACCGTGCACGGAATCCTCAGTGACGTTCAAGTCGGTGTTCAGCGCGGTGACGCCGACGACCTCGCCGTAAGCCGCGGGGTAGCGTGCACCGTCCTTGGTACTGGTGGAAGTCAGCCGGTTGCCGGCGCTGGCGACAATGAGGCTCCCATGCGATTCCGCATATTGCACGGCCTGTCTCATCTGCGGAATGTCACGGGTGTCGCTTAACGAGATGTTGATGATCTGCGCATGATGGTCGACTGCGTATATTATGGCCTGACTGACCGTTTCCATGGAGGGTGCGCCCGTTTGCCGACCATTTTCCTCACGGATGTTCTCGAATACCCGGATCGGTAGAATGGTGGCCTCCGGTGCGAGTCCTTGCACCGAGGATCCCTGTACGTTGCGGGCGGCGATGATGCCGGCCACGGCGGTGCCGTGACTGTAGGTGTCGGTCGTGCCGTTGGTGGGATCTTCCTGAAGGTAGCTGACACCTGGAACCACGGCGTCTTTGAGATGAGGATTGTCCACATCCACACCCGAATCGATGACTGCGACGGTTACGCCTTTGCCGGTGGATTGTTGATGCAGGGTGTCAGGATCGAACAGATCATTGGTCCACGGGCGTTGCGTGATGTAGTTCTCGACACCCGCCTGGCACTGCTCCTGCCCGTCCGCGACGGCGGCGTCGACCGACATGCCTTTCGATTCGGCGGAAACGGTCGGAGCCGAGCCTGCCGCCGCGGTGGTGAGTTGCACGCCTTGGGGGAACACGTCGATCCATGCGCGCGGAATGGTGCGAACGTCATTGCCGGAATAGCCGAGCCGCTTGAGTATTTCCTCGGAGGTCTCGGGGACGGGGTAAGCCGTACCCGTGGAGTCGATGGCGAATACGGTTCCTTTGTCAGAGGTTCCTATCGCCGCCCGGACCAATGCTCCCGCTCCGTCTCGCATGGTTACGGAATCGGAATGACTGCCGTCTGTGGAAGCTCCATAATCGCCGGTGACGGCCAGTTGCGCATGCGATGGGGTCGCCTTACCGGAGGAATGCAACGGATATACGGCGCACGCCGATGACCTGCCTTGCGCCGAAACGAGTGCGTCGACCGGCCAGGTGTCGGGAATCACCGATGTCGCGGAATTGGAGAAGTACTGGAAATCGGTGGCGCTGAGCGTACGTGGCTGCGTGAGGCGTTCCGGTTTTCCGATGATGTACAGACCGTAGGTGAAATCGCTGAGGGCGGACAGGGATCCGTCCGGCATCACGACGTATCTGGTCTGTCTGGCATCCCCCTGTTGCTGTACCACACCGCCGACCGTCACATCGACGCCATGCATGCCGATAATCTCACCTTCATTGTGCAGGGCGATGGGTTCCATGGCATCGCCCTGCTCGAACAGGTTGATCCACTGCGTGGTGGCGGTGATGACGGCCGTCTGCGGTATGCCAAGCGCTCTCAGATAGGCGTCGCGTGACGTCGGTTCGGAGGGGAGTTGGTATCGATGGGATCCGGTGACCAGATAGTCGATGCCATCCACGGAAGCGACTATGGCCTCGCGTGAGGTCTGTTTTTTTGTGTTGGCGTTGCTGACGGTCGTGTCGAGACCATGCTCGGAAGTGCAGCTGCGGATGGATCCGGTGATCAGATTGTCACGGTCCGGCAATGAGTCCGGTGCGCCGAGAATGCCTATGGTGGAACCGATGGGAATGCCCTTGAGCTGGTCATCGGCAACGGTGAGCACTTTGAAATCGGATGAGGGGATCAGCAATCGTGCGCTGATGGCGTTGATGACGGGATGCAGCGTGCCGTGGGAGCTGACATAGCGTGCCGCAGAGCCTTTGGCCACGATGAGTTTGTTGTTCTCCCAACCGGATGGCAGCGAAGGGCTGATGATGCCGTAGAACATGCTGATGAGCATGGCGATGATGGTAAGGCCCACACCGACTATCACCGGAGTCTGGTTCTTCTTCGGCATCAGCTCCACGCCGTCCGGAATGCCACTGGTGAATGCGGTGACCAGACGACGCCGTGAATAGCTTTGCGCTTCGGAAAGATCCTTCTTATCTGCCATGACAACATCCTTTATGCGGCAAGAGCGACGAATATCACAGGGTGATCGCCAGATAGGCGAGTGGCGGAAGCATCATGATGCATAGGGTTTCCGCTGCATCGGCCATGCGGGTGGCGAATAGCGACCGTCTGCGTGTGACATGTGTGAACACGATGGTCGCCAAAGCGCAACACAGCATCAGCATGGTCAGGGGAATGCTGAATTCCGGATGCATGCGCACGCTCATCAGGCCGGTGCATATGATGCCAAGACCTGCAGCGCTTACGGTAACGCACATCTCACGCAACGTATGAATCTGGCGCGAGTCAAGCAGCATGGCGAGGAATGCGACCAGGCAGATCACCGCCCCGAGTGGTGTACTGAGAGAGTTGAGCAATGGCATGGCGATGAGCAGCATCGTGGCGACGCTCACCCGTCCGATGAACAGCATGGTGGAGCCGGTAATGTAGCGTTGTTTGACCTCGGCGTAATCGATCGGTTCCGGCAGGGCGAAGATTTCCGCATCGCTATGAGGGCTTTGCACGCTGATGCGGGCGAACGACAGACACATCCAAGGCAGTGCATTCGCAGCCAAGGCGGCGAACATCGTCGCAATGATCCAGATGTTCGCCATCCATGAAGGCAGCAATGTGGAAAGTATGCCCGGAATGGCTGTCAACAGGCCGATGATGATCGGAATGAAGCCATAGGGTCGTGTGCTAGGGGCGGCGACGGCCATCAGGCATCCCGAAACCAGCAGTCCTGCACTGGCTCCGACCAGCGGCAACGTGTGAAACGCCTGATCCGGTACGAGGTACGAAGCCAGTTGATAGCCTCCCACCGCGGCGAAAACGCTTGCGGTCAGTCCGATGACGGTGGCCTGTACGGTCATGGTCTTGCTGTGCAGCAATGCAGCCAAGGCGATCAGTACTACGGAAAAGCCGATGCCAAGCGCGGCGTTCCATATCGAAACGGGAAACAATGCCAGCCAGCCGGCACTGATGGCGAGCATGCCCACGCTGATGAGCAATGAGGTGAGCGTGGTGTGATCCTTGGTCCAAGGACGGTAGACCCGTTGCACACTCGCGCCGACGGCTTCGACCACGTCGTCATACACGATGTCCGTGTCGACTGACGCGCCGGGCTCCAGCGTAAGTACGCTCTGATCGGATACATGCTGTTCCGCGAAAGTTCGTGAGGGGGAGAGCGGTTCCCCGTCAGCGGTAATCAATCGGTATCCGCCATACACGATGGAGGGGTCCAGTACGCCGAGCCTGCGGGCGATGTCCGGAAGAAGATCCGCAACGATCGGTCCGTCCGAGACCGTGAGCGTAATGGTACGGGTGTTATAGGCGATCGTCAGTCGCCGCATGTTCGCACTGGGAACGTGCGGTAGGGGAATGGGGGCCGCCGATCGTGGACGGACAGGGGGATCATACGGCATTGCACCCGCTTTGAAATTCATATCTTCTATCTTTTCTCTCGCAAAAATCCGTATGTGACAAATCTATATTTATGACTACTGATGTGAAATAATATAGACTCCTTCTGTAAAAATCCACCGAGGATGACTCTTGATGAAAGTACGGGGGTATATCGCATATGCTGCCGAAAACTTTTAATCAATCATGCAAATGATGTAAAGTTTTTTTGGGACGACAAAAAACGCGGAAGACGTACGGTTAAGAGATTGTGTTGTAATTGAGAATTTAGCTATATTCGGATAGGCATATTTGATATAAAAGGGGTTTCTTTTATGGAAAGTTAGGGGGTATACAATTGCGAAATCCGTAGACTTAAATTACTCTGAGAAGAGTCGTTGCATTGATGGGGGCATTGCTGTCATCCAGTGTGACGCGAATAAAGAATGGTTCTCTACGGGAGGGAAACGAAACATGGCGGAAAAAATCAGAGCAGAGGAAGGCGCCATTGAAAAGGGCGCCGCTGCGGTTGAAAACGCACGACTCGGCATCGATAACCGCATTAAGGATATCGAGTCGAAGATGGCTGAACTTGGCTCATTCTGGAGCGGCGATGCCGCCAACTCCTTCAACACGCTGATGATGAGCTGGCAGGAGAAGGCCAGCGCCCTGAACCGCATTCTTAACGATCTGCGCGATAATCTGCGCGGCACCGCCAAGGATCAGGCCGCGAACGAGGAAGACAACCAATCCCGCACGTCCAAGTTGCAGTCCCTGCTGGGCTGAAGGACGAGAAACATAGACAAGCTGTAAGGAGAAACAACAATGGTGAGCTCTTTTTCCGTTCGTCCCGAGCAGGTGGATGTTCTTTCCGCCGATATCGCCAATGATGCCAAAGGCATCGCTCAAGAACTCGACAATCTCGACACCCAGGTGAAGTCCTTGATCGAGCAATGGGATGGTGCGGCCCGTGAGGCATACCATCAGGCCCAGCGTGATTGGAACGGCAAATTGCAGGAGATGAACCAGATTCTGGGGCAGATCTCTCAGGCGACCTCGCAGATCGCCCAGCAGTATGTCGAGTCCGACGCCCGTTCCGCGGGACGCTTCTAAAACATCGGGATTCGGTGAGGTCGGGACATCCCCGCACAGGGTGGGGCATCCCGACCTCACCGCCTCGTATGCAATCGATGACATGATGGGAAGAAGGGGAACAGATGGTTGAAAAAGTCAGCCTGCAGCCTGAAACGGTGCAAACCCAGGCGAAAGATTTGAACGACATGGGAGAGGATGTACGGGACGCCGATGCCCAATGGAAGGGTGCGACGCGCGGAAACGCCAACTTCTTCGAACAGATGCTTGAGAAGGATCTCAAGCGGTCCGCTCAGGCGTTCCGGCAATCCAGGGAGCGTCTTCACGAGGCGGTGCAGGAGTATGCACAGCGGCTGAGCACCACTGTGGACATCTTCACCAAAACCGAGGAATCACAGATGGATGCCATCAATGACGCCCAAGCCAAGGTGGCGGCGGCGCCGTCCGCGGATTCCACCGGACATGCTTCGGCATCCGGGATGGCGAAAATCATCACGTTGGATGAGTCCTCTTCGGACGGCGGGTCGGTGTCCGCCGGTTCGTCGTCTTCCGAGTAGGGGTGGTGCTGTGATGGTGCGGTTCGGGCGTCGGGGGCGGTTGCCCGGTATGGTGTCGGCGTTGACGTCCTGCCTGCTGTGCGCGGGCCTGTGCGCGGGATTGTGCGCGCGGACGGCGGCGGCGGACGGGACGGTCGACTGGCGCATCGAGGACATGGGCGTGCGCGACGCGTGGGATGCCGGACTGACGGGCAAGGGCGTGAAGGTCGCGGTGATCGACGACCAGGTCGTGCGGGACTATCCGGCCCTGGCGGACGCGGACGTGACGTACAGGCTGGCGCTCTCGCATGGCGACTCGTGCCACGACGTATACGACAAGAACCGGGTCATGTCGAAGCGGGACATGACGCTGGGCACTGCCGACGGGTTCAACATGACCCATGGCACCCACATGGTCGCCCTGATCGTGGGCAACGGGAAGGGCTATGACGGCGGCGCCGGCATCCAGGGCATCGCGCCGGACGCGTCGGTGATCGCCTACCCGTATAACTTCGCCATTACCGGCTCGCTCGGCGGATTCTCGAACTTCGATGCCTGCGTGGATGCCGACGGGAACAGTGTCGACCAGCTCGTATCCAGTGTCACCGACGCGGTGGATTCGGGCGCGCGCATCATCAACATGTCGTTCCTGGACGCGGCGGACTGGGACTATTACCGGGCGGCCCTGCATGCGCTGCGCCATGGCGTGATCTTGGTGAGCGCAAGGGACAACTCCACCGAAGCGGGCCTGTACGACCTGGTGGGCGAGCCGACCTCCAACAATTATTTTCCCGGGACGGTGACCGTCAACTCCCTGGCGCGGGACGGCACGGTGTCGGCCACATCGGATGTCATGGACGGCAACGTGTCGATCCTGAGCCCCGGGGCCGACACGCTCGTATACGGCTTCACCAACCGGCGCGAGCTCTCCCTCGGCGATGGCGGCACGTCGACCGCGGCGGCCGACCTGACGGGGTATCTGACGTTGGCGGTGCAGAAGTGGCCTGAGGCGACGGGCAACCAGATCCTGCAGTCCTTGGTGCGCAATACGAAGGGTAACGATTCGGGCGAGGCACGGCTGGACGAGGAGCATCGCACGGGGTTCGGCGCGGTGGACCTGCCGCGCCTGCTGTCGGTCGACCCGACGGGCTATCCGGACGTGAACCCGCTGCTGGAGTGGGCGGTCAAAGCCAGCGAACGGCACGAGGAGACCAAGGGCATGTACACGGAGCATCCCGATTGGACGGACGCCACGTTCGCGGAGAGCGACCCGTTCTCCCCGAGCGGCGAGAAAGTCACCTGCACGACGGCGTGCACACTGGTCGGCCGGGAGTACCGGCGCCAGGCACGGGCGTGGCGGAAGGTGGAGCAGTGTCGCAGGGACGGCGGTTCGGATTGCATGCGCTGGTCGGCGACCGCCACCGCCGACCAGGCGGACAGGCAGGCGGACGCGGACGCGGATGCGGGTTCGTCGGCGTTGCCGGGATGGGTGGTGCCGGTGGCCGGCGTGGCCGCGCTGGTGGTGGTCGGCGGAATCGTGGCGGCCGTGGTGGCGCGGCGTCGTGCCCGTGGCCGGCGCCGGCCACCGCAGGGGCCGGCCGCCGCAGTGGGTGGCGGGCCGGCGTATCCGTCCGGGGTCCCGCCGGTGCGGTATCCGCCGTCCGCCGGCCCGCCGGCCCAACAGCCGCCATTGCCGCCACGACGGTAGGCCAATCGTAATTGAACAACATCTGGAAAACGCATTCAGGAAAGGACGAATATGGCCTTTAAGGAAAAATCAACGGGCAAAAGCAACTATGAGGAACTGCTGTCGATGATTGCGCGGACGACCCAGTGGGAGTTCCCGGATGAGATCACACGGTTCTGCGATGCGATGGACAAGGCCTCCGACGCATTGAGGCGTGCTGGGACCGTACTGCAGGAGGATGGCGTGTTCGAATGCAGCGCTCGTGACACCGCATTGGCATGTTCCGACCGGATCGTCCAAAATATCAGCGATGCCGATTTCACCACCCAGGCGAAGCGAATCCGGCAGCGTATCGAAACGTTCAACGATGTCATTTGCGAGGCGCAGAACGTTCGTCTTCCCGGTGACAAGTTGAGCAAGGAATCCGAGCAGGCCATCATGAACGCCACCGAGCCGATGGACTGGATCGTGCCGGGACTTGGCACCGTGACGGGGGTTATGGGGATCGCCGGTGCGAATTTGATCTCCCGGATGCTTGCCAGCAACCGAGAAGAGGAGGCGAAAAAAGAATACAAGCGACTGATAGGAAAGGTCCGAGGCGGAGTGCCTCGGGTTGATTCTTTTCACGCGGTTGATGTGAATGGGATCTGGCCGGCTCCCTCCACCGATGGCTCCAAGGACAAGGCAATCGGGGATTCCCCCCTTACCAATGGGTCGAACAACAAGGGATCGGGCGGTGGCCTGTCCACCATCGGTGCCGCAGGTGCGGGTGTCGGCGGCGGTACCGCTGCCGCAGGCGTGGCCGCAAAGGGCGCCGTTTCGGATTCCGCCAATGCCTCCGCCACGGCTTCGAATGCCGGCCTGTCCGCCGCCGGTATGTCGGGTGGGACGGGCCGTTCCAATGTGCCGGGATTCGATGGAGTCGGAAGCGGTTCCCGCTCGGACGGGCTGGTGTACGATCCGGCGACCGGCAGGTGGGCCTACCGCAAGGACCACATGTCGGTCGATGGCGGCATGGACGGTCTGAACGGTGCGGGCTCGCTGCATGGTGGCCTGGGGCGTACGGCGATGGCGGCCAGCGCCGGCGTGGGAGTCGGCAGCACCTTGGCTGCGGGGCGTCTCGCGGGCTCGGGTTCGTCCATGGGTGTACTCAGCGGTGGTGCCGGCGGCGCCGGCGGTGCGGGGTTGGCCTCGCTGAGCGGTGCTGGCATGGGATCGTATTATGCGAACGAGCCGGTGCGGGCAACCGCCGTATCCTCATCGATCAAGGGCGCCACCGGCATGGCAGCGGGTCTGCCGAGAACCGGGTCGGCATCTTCCGCGGAGGCGGCTTCCACGCGTGGCATGACTCCGGCGATGATGGGTGCCGGGCGTGGTGCCTCTTCGAGCAAAGGTGACAAGCGCCATAACACGTTGGGGTATATCGCACCGACGATTGAAGACGACGACGAATTCATTCCCAAGCCGCTCGCAGCGATGGCAGGCCATCGCAAGCGCTCGGGCGAGTGACCGAAACCACTGGAAGAGAGAGGAAGGGGAAACCGCTTATGGCATCACAATGCATACTTTACAATCCTGACGATCTGGCTAAAACGGCGCAGGCATACCAGGAAGCCTCCAACGGGTTTGCTACGGCGAAATCCGCATTCGTGAAGACCGGAGCCGGCAACCCCGGCTTTGGTTTGTTCATGATGGCGTTATATCCTCCATATATTGCGTGCAAGATTGCGACGCAAGGGTATCTGGGCAATATCGGGCAGATGGCGGAAAAGCTGTCCACGGCGTTGCAAGGCGCATCGGAAGACAGTCAGCAGGTCGAATGCAAGTGCCAGGACCGGATCGATAACCTGCAAAAGCAGATTGATGAACACGGCGAACGCCTTACGGCACTCGAGAACAAGCAACATGACAGCGACGTCATTGGCGGTGGTGCAGGCGGTACCGGCACCGTTGGTGGCGGTGACTCGGCCGATTCTTCCGGCGCCTCCGGAATGCACAGCATTTCGACACCGGCACAGGGGTCGTCAGCGGATACCTCGACGGGCGAAACCGACGATGCGCGGACTTCATATGCTCCGATCGCCACCGCGAACGGGGCCGGTTCCGGTACACGGCAAGGTGCGGGAGCGGCCGATGCCGTGCAGCCGACCGACCAGAAGACCAAGGACACCATCAACACCGTCGGCATCGATACCAATGGTGACGCCAAGGATGATTATTCCCTGAACCTTACGGGGGGTGACATCCATGCGACGGTATTGGAGGACGGTTCCATCAAACTGTCCAAACGGGACTCCGCATCCGTGCCGATGCCTCCCGGGACCAACGCGGGGAAATCCGGCTCCTTCAGCATCGATGCCGACCACGATGGCAAGGATGATGTTTCCATGACTCCCGATGCGGGTGCGGACGCCCGCATCAGCATATTCGACAAGGACGACTCCAAATATGCGGCCATCGATTTCGACAATGATGGCGACTATGACGCCGCGGTGCGCATCGGCGACTCCGAGATGGCGCGTGAGGCCATGCGTAAGGAGACGGAGGAATCGGTGTGGCGGTCCATCGCGGCCAAGGATCCGCTAGGCAGAACAGCCGACGAATTGAAATCGCTGTATCAGGACCGCGACATCGTGGAGCTGCCTCAGCGCAGTGAGATCAAATAGAAAGGAGGCGTCGTATCATGACTGATTCCTCATCGGAGCCAACATACTCATGGGCGAAAAGGGTAAACGACAATAAGGGACTTTTCGAATCCGCCGGAGCGATCGCAAAGCAGGCTTTGGAATCGTCTCAACAGGTTTCGGCGGCGGGATCGGCTGCCGAAAAGGGCCTGACGGAGAAGATTCATGGTGGTTTCGCCAAGGCGCGCATTGCCATTACGGCGGTTGACGCGTTATGCAAAGCCATCTTCGGATACAGTCCCGTCGATGAGTGGATCAAGAAGCCGTTCTTCGGTGATTGGGATGATCTGCGTGCCACCGCCAACCAATGGCGGGCGTTGGCCGAATCGCTGAGTGCGCTGCAAAGTGCCGTGCGCAACGTCTCCTCCAATGTCGATGAGACGTCCTGGTCCGGCAAGGCGGCCGATCTGTTCGTCATTCGTAACAATAGCCTTGCGGAGACTGCCGGCAAGGGGCCGCAGCCGTGCCTCGAAGTGGCGCAGGCGCTGGAGGCCCTGGCGGATGAGGTCGATGGAACGTTCGACATGGTCATGGACGGAATCGAACTGCTTATCGAACTGCTGGCCGCGGATGCCGCCGAATTCAGCATACCGGTTGTGGGACCGCTCGTCGGAACCGCCCAGGCTGCGGTCGATGTCGGGGTGGCGATTGACTTTGCCGTGAAAGTGACGGAATATATCGCCACGTTGTTGGGAGCCATCGCCGATTTCGTCGGGGTTGCATCCACCATGGTGAATCTGACGAGCGAATCCCAGTCGGCATTGGACCAGTTCGGTACCGGAAGCGGCGGTGCCAGTGGCGGCAGCGCCACCGCTGGCGGCGGTGGCGGCTTTGGTGGCGGCGGTGGTGGCGGCGCATGGTAGGGCCGCTCGTGTAATGCCGATATTCATGCCATGTAATTGCACAATATAGAAGGAGCGCCATGGGAAACGTGGATATTGAAATTTTCATGCAACGTCTGGATGCGATTTCCGCTCGACGCAAAGCGATGCAATCCGAGCTTGCCCGAGAGAGGCATCGTGTCGACGAACTGATCGCCGAACGCAGGAAGAACATCGAGGAGCGGCGTCGCAAAGGCGACAACGGTCGTGCTTGGCAGGTGCTGCAGCAGCGCATCGACATGGGTGAAACCTGTGAGAGTGACATTCTTTCGGGCATCGACAAGTCCCCGGAGGCGCGTGAGGTGCGCGGGTATGCCGGCAAGCTGGCGGGCTATATGCGCGATTATGTTGAGGATGTGGATGATCCGGACAACGAAGCCGCTCAGGGACGCGTCAAACTGGACGAACAGATGAAGCGTCTGCATGATCTGGAATCGCGACTGAATGTCCAGGCATGATGGTGGTGCGGCATCCGCACCATCCGCGGAATCCGTCAGGCGGGGCGGTCATGACGGCGCGCGGCCGGTAGTGCAGCGGAGCCTGGATGGTGTGGCTCTCGCCAGTGCCGCATTGTTCGGTTTCGTCGCGGTCGTCGCACTGACGGCATCCTTGATGTCTCCGTCCGTGCAGGAGCAGGCGCGTGATACGCCGATGGTCCTGTTCGCCGGAATGACGCTGGCGGTAGCGTTGTGTGACTGGCTATGTCTGAAAGGCATCCGTGACCATGACCGTGCCATGTCGTTGGGCGCGTTCGCGTGTTCGGTGATGCTGGCCGTATGCGGTGGCGCGGCGGCCTCATTCATGATTCGATGCACGCAGCCGATGACGGCCGGTGCGCTGTTCGCATCCTGCTACGTGGCTGTGAACATGACGCTGATGATGGTCCTTGTCGCCGATCCGACCATCGGAGGGGCAATCGTTGCTACGTTTGCGTCGTCGGTGCCCTTGATGCTGATATGCGCCGTCGCACTGATCCATACGCTGCATGTGCGGTTGCTGGCCGGTTTCGTGCTGACCGTGGCGGTCTGCTGCCTGCAGATGCTGCCCAATATCGTGATGCATGTGCCGGACCGCTATCTGGTGGAATGGCGCACCTACATGACTCGTCGTTGGACGGTACGCGGCGGTATTCCGGAAAAGTCCCGCGTACTTACACGGGCCGATGTACATGACGACATGCAGACGTTTCTGGCACGGTATTCCACCGGTTTCACGATATGCATGATGCTGATGTTGCTGACATATGCGATAGTGGCCGATTCCTGTGCGTTCGACCAGCCGTATGATCGCATCGGCTTCCTGACGCTCAGTGCCGCGCTGTTCCTGTTCCTCACCCTGAAGCCACGTCAGTCCGGTCGTCCCTTCGAACGATACCTGATGCGCCTTGGCGGTGTCACCGTGCTGCTGATCTGGTGCATGCATATGCCGCATGCGCTGCCGGATTGGGGGCAAGCCTTGCCGTTGGCGTGCGTGCTGACCGTTGGCGCGTTGGGATTGACCATGGCATTCGGCATGCTCGCCCAGCATGGCGGATTCCATTCGCTCGCATTGTCCCGCATCGGCGACGTACTGTGCTTCGCCTCCATGATGTGCACGCCGCCGGCGACGTTCTTCGCCGTCGGCGCCTTGGAATTCATAAGGGGGTTATGATGACCGCCTCGACACCGATCACTCGTTTTCGCCCGGCCGACGCGGCCAGACAATGTGAGGCCTCCTTCATTGATTTGGGATTCGTGGTGGCGTGCGCGGGTGTCGCCGCCCTGATCAGCCACGACATCACGGTGACGGCCATGATTGCGCTTGAAGCGGTGGCGGTGCTTGCAGTGGGTGAAGGTTCCCGAGGCATAACCCCGGGCAATATGATGCTTGGGCTGCGAACGGTCCGGGTCGAAGGCATGCATGATGCCACAGCCGGGGTGCTTCCCGCCGGAATGGGACGCATCCTCATCAAATACTGCATGTTGATCGCCTCACTGTTGGCTGCATTCGTAGGGCTCCCGATAGTCATGTGTTCGCCGCTGTTCTCCGGGAACGATCTCAACCAGGGATGGGCGAACAGGCTTGCCTCGCTGGCAAGCGTCGATATCCGCCAGCCCATCGTCGTACAGGCAAGGGCACCGCGTCAACGGATCGCCATGGCGGATGAGTCGAACCCATCCATACCACGGACGGTGGCAAGAAGACCATCCTCGTTGCCTACGGTCGCTTTGCCCCCTCACCCCAAGCCGGCTCCGGCAGCGCCGGCGGTACCGGCCATGCCGGTACCCGTCGCACCGGCACCGCACATCATCATCTTCTTCGAAGACGGTTCCAAACAATCGCTCGACATCCCCTCCACGCTGGTTCTCGGCCGCAGGCCCGCAGCACAGCAACCGGAAGACGCCGTGCTCGCAGTGCCGGACCACACCGGCACCGTATCGCGTAGCCATGCACGACTTGAAATCACCGAGGATCATCTGTGGATCACCGATCTAGGCAGTACCAACGGAACGAAAGTCGTCAACGAAAACGGCGAGGAAACCAGGTTGAAGGCGCGGCAACGATTCCCCATCCACACCAGAAACCGCATTTTCCTAGGTGACATGGGATGCAGCATCATCATGTCGACAAGCAGGAGGAAACACGCTCGTGAGCGCTGAAGAAACGCAGGCCAGCAGACTCGAAGGCCCGAAAACGCCCAAAGGCAGGGTCGTGCTGCAACCTCCGCCGGAACTCGAGCCCAGCGATGGCGTCAACACGCTGCTCACTTCGCTTGTGCCGTTGCTGGGCGCCATCAGCGCCATGGTCATGATGCTGATGACCAATTCAGGACTGACCGGCATACTCACCGGCGGCATGTTCATGGTCTCGTCATTGGGATTCGTGGTGGTCAATGGTTTTCGCCAGCGTTCACAACGCATGGCCAACCTGACCGCTTCACGCAGGGAATACCTCACCTATCTGACCGGACTGCGAAAAACCGTACGCGCCGCAGGCCGCAAACAGCGTAACGCGGCGCTCTGGAACGCGCCATCGCCGCAATCCCTGACGGCGCTCGCGGAAGAACCGGAACGTCGCTGGGAACGCATCCCCGCAGACGAGGACTTCATGGTCCTGCGCTGCGGCACCCAGGAGGTGCCGCTCTGCCTCAAACTCGAATCGCCCGAACTGCCGCCCTTGGCGCAGCTTGATCCCGTTTCGGCCTCGGCGGCGCATCGATTCATGCTGGCGCATCAATCCCTGCGCAACATGCCCTACACCATAGATATGCGTGCCTTCAAACGTGTGGAGCTCCTGGGCGACATCGAGCATACGGAGGCGCTCGCCCGCACGCTGGTCTGCCAGGCGGCCGTATGGCATTCGCCGGAACATCTGCGTGTGCTCGTGCTGACTTCCGTCGAACATGCGGGCCGATGGGATTGGATCCGCCTGCTGCCGCACTCCCACACGCTTAACGAGGAGTTCGATGAAGGGTGGAAAGGCGCGTCTTCGACACCTTCCGACCTGAGCCGGTTCATGGTGACCACCAACACCCACATGGTCGACGGCCTCGTTGGGGATGATGTGGTCAACCGCAATCGATACACCGGTGATGACGAGATATCCCCGCATGTGATCGTGATCAACGACGGTTTCGATCGCGACACGCTCGCCAAGGAGACCCGACTGTTCTCCTCGGATGGACTCGGAGGCGTCACCGTCATCGACATGCCCAGTCAATGGGGCGAACTCGAAGAGGACGATGTGCTACGAGTCCTCTTTTCGCAGGCCGTGATCGAAGAAGGCCTGAACGTGCTCGAAAGCCACGATGCCGACATGGTGGAGCTTTTCTCAACCACCATCAAGCCGATACGAATCGAACCGGACGGACTGACGGTGGGTGAGGCCCTCGCCGTCGCGCGTCGCCTCAGCGATGCGCCATCGCAGGAACGCTCCGACAACGGCGCGCAATCCACAAATGCACGCAAGAAATCCTCCGAACTGCCGGATCTGCTGGGCATCAGCGACATCCGCAACATCAATCTGAACGCATTGTGGGCATATCGGACGGGCAAGGAACGGCTCCGCGCACCGATCGGCCTGTTCGATGACACCAGCACCGCGTATCTCGACATCAAGGAGATGGGTCAGCGCGGCATGGGCCCGCATGGCGTGCTGGTCGGTGCGACCGGTTCGGGCAAATCCGAGGTGCTGCGAACGCTGGTACTCTCCCTGGCCTTGAGCCATTCGCCCGATCAACTCAATTTCGTGCTCATCGATTTCAAAGGCGGTGCGACCTTTGCGGGAATGGACGGCATGCCGCACATCTCGTCCATCATCACCAATCTTGGCAGGGAGGCGTCGCTGGTCGACCGTATGGAAGACGCCTTGGACGGCGAGATCAACCGCCGTCAGGAGCTGCTGCGCGATGCCGGCAATCTGGCGAACATCACCGAATACGAAGATGCCAGAGTCAATGGCGGGCGTACCGATCTGAAGCCGTTGCCATCCTTGCTGGTGGTGGTGGATGAGTTCTCCGAACTGCTCAAAGCCAAGCCGGACATCGTACAGTCCTTTGTACGCATCGGCGCGGTGGGCCGCTCACTCGGCATACACCTGCTGATAGCCTCGCAGCGTCTTGAACAAGGCAAGCTACGCGGTCTGGACGAGCATCTGTCCTATCGCATCGGTCTCAAAACGTTCTCTGCCTCCGAATCCCGGGCGGTGCTGGGCATTCCGGACGCCTACGAACTGCCGAGCCTACCGGGCATCGGCTACCTGAAGTCCCCGGACGGCACCATCACACGATTCCGCGCATCCTACGTTTCCGGCGCACCAAAGGATCTTCCGGGAGAGACCACCACATTCCAATATGCCGTCGAACAGATGCGCGGCAAAGGCACGTCGGCCCACGTGGTGTGGCTACCGCCGCTGATCACGCCGAATTCCCTCGACGACTTCATGCCCGACCTGACCGTCACCGAACAATATGGTTTGATCTGCCCGAGCTGGAGGGCCCGCGGCACGTTGCTCGCCCCATGCGCGCTTGAAGATCGGCCTCGCGAACAGAAACGCGAAATCATGGCGCTCGACCTATCCGGTGCGGGAGGTCACGTGGCCGTGGTGGGCGGACCCCTCAGCGGCAAGAGCATGATGCTGCGCTCCATCGTCGCATCGCTGGCATTGACGCATTCCCCGCTGGAGACGCAATTCTACGTCATCGACTGCGGCGGCGGTACGTTCGCCTCCATGGAAGCCCTGGAACACATCAGTGGCGTGGCTTCCGGCAACGAAGAGGAGAAAGTGCGCCGTACGCTTGCCGAAGTCTCCGGCATCATCGACTCCCGCGAGCGCTTCTTCAAGGAACGGCGCATCGACGGCATGGACACCTATCGTCGGCGTCGCGCCGCGGGACAGGTCGATGACGGGTATGGCGATGTGTTTCTGGTCATCGACGGCTGGGGAGTGTTCCGTAACGATTATGAAGAGTTGGAAGCCAAGGTGCAACAGATTGTCGCACGCGGTCTGACCTTCGGCGTGCATGTGTTGCTGAGTGCCAACCGGTGGTTGGAGATTCGGGCCAATATCGGCGATCTGCTCGGCACCAAGCTTGAATTGCGCCTCGGGGATCCAGGTGATTCCCAGATCGATCGCAAGATCGCCGCCACCGTGCCCAAGGGGACTCCGGGCCGTGGCCTGAGCATGGCGAAACTGCACATGCTTGCCGCGTTGCCACGTATCGATGGTGGGCACGACGCCGCTACGGTGGGCGACGGCATCGCCGATCTGATCGCCAAGGTGCATGCGGCCTGGAAGGGTAGGCCGGGCCCGAAACTGCGTCTGCTGCCTACGAATCTGCCGTATGCCGCGCTCGCTGACGCCGTGGCGGGGCAGGACGTCTCCGGAAGTCTCACCCATGGCAGGATGGTCATCGGCATCAATGAAAACGCCCTCGCTCCGGTGGTGTTGGATCTGCATAGGGAGCCGCACTGCTACCTGTTCGGGGATTCCGGCTCCGGCAAGTCCACGTTCCTGCGATCGGTGATCAACGAGATCGTGCGTGGATACCCGGATGGCAAGGCGAAGATCTTCATGGTGGATTATCGGCGCGCCAACCTCGCCCAGATTCCGGACTCGCATATGGGAGCATACCTGACCAACGACACGATGGCCACGGAACAGCTTGCGGAGCTCGCGGATTTCCTGTCGACCCGCATTCCGGGGCCGGACGTGACCGCCGAGCAATTGCGCAATCGTTCATGGTGGACGGGCTCGGAAGTCTATGTGCTGGTGGATGACTATGATTTGGTCGCGACCAGTCGGAGCAATCCGTTGCGTGCGTTGGTGCCGCTTCTGGCGCAGGCCGGCGATCTGGGGCTGCATGTCATTGTGACCAGGCGTACCGGCGGCGCGAGCCGTGCCATGTATGATCCGGTATTGCAGTCGTTCCAGGATCTTGGCATGCCCGGCATCCTGTTGTCGGGCGATCCGAACGAAGGCCAGCTGATTGGCAGGGTCAAGCCGGTGAGGGCCGTGCCGGGCCGTGCGCAGATCGTCACGCGTGACGAAGGGCTTTTCGTGGCGCAGCTCGCCACGCTTGCCATCAAGGAGTAGGAGCGGCACGGCGCGTGTTAACGATGTTCGTAACATGCGCATGGAACGATGATGCATTATGGATAAACAGCAAGAGTTTGCGCTGCGCACCGTCGAGGAACGCGACGTGCGCTTCATTCGCCTGTGGTTCACGGATGTGCTGGGAACATTGAAATCCGTTGCCATCGCACCTGCGGAACTTGAGGCCGCATTCGAGGAGGGGCTCGGATTCGACGGTTCCGCGGTGGAAGGTCTGACGCGCGTGTCCGAAGACGATATGATCGTCAAGCCTGACCCGTCCACCTTCCAGATTCTTCCATGGCGCGGCGGTCCGCAGGGTACCGCGCGCATGTTCTGTGACGTGCTCACCCCTGATGGAGAGCCGTCGCTGGGGGATCCGCGTCATGTCCTCAAGCAGGCCTTGGCCAAGGCCAAGGAGCGGGGCTTTACCTTCTACGTGCATCCGGAAATCGAGTTCTACCTGTTCGAGAAGCAGGACGATTGGTCCAAGTCGCCGACGCCGATCGACGAAGGCGGATATTTCGATCACGTGCCGCGCAGTCCAGGCATGGACTTCCGTCGTGCCACCGTGAACATGCTCGAGCAGATGGGCATTTCGGTGGAATACTCGCATCATGAGGCGGGTCCCGGTCAGAATGAGATCGATCTGCGGTACGCGGATGCGCTCACCACGGCCGACAACATCATGACCTTCCGTACCGTGGTCAAGGAGATTTCGCTGGAGCGCGGCATCCACGCCAGCTTCATGCCGAAACCGTTCTCCGACGCTCCGGGCTCCGGCATGCACACGCACCTGAGCCTGTTCGAAGGCGACGCCAACGCGTTCTATGAGGCCGGTCAGGAATTCAACATGTCCATGACCGCCCGCCAGTTCGCCGCCGGCATCCTGTACCATGCGGCGGAAATCTGCGCGGTCACCGACCAATACGTCAACTCCTACAAGCGACTGTGGGGCGGCGCCGAGGCGCCGAGCTACATCTGCTGGGGGCACAACAACCGTTCCGCTCTGCTTCGCATCCCGCAATACAAGCCGGGCAAGGGCAACTCCGCACGTATGGAGTTCCGTGCGCTCGATCCGGTCGCCAATCCGTATCTGGCGTATTCCGTGCTGTTGGCCGCAGGCCTTGACGGCGTCGATAAGCAGATGCAGTTGGGCGAGCCGACCAGCGACGACGTGTGGGAGCTCACCGATGCCGAACGTCAGGCCATGGGCATTCAGCCGTTGCCGGAGTCACTTGACGAGGCGTTGAAGATCATGGAGAAGTCCGATTTCGTGGCCGGAGTGCTCGGCGAGCATGCCTTCGAGTATTTCCTGCGCAACAAGCGTCAGGAGTGGGAGGAATATCGTCAGCAGGTCACGCCGTACGAGCTGAAGAAGTATCTGCCGAAGCTGTGATTGCCGGGAGGCTCGCGTTTACGACCGTAGGCGTTTGATCGAGGAGGTCCGTCATCCGATCTGCTTGGATGACGGACCTTTTGCATGCGGTCCTCGTGCGCCGCCTCCCGTTCGGAAGACCTAGCCGCGCGGATTGCCGAACCAGCTCGAATAGATGATGGCGAAATTACGGTTGCCATATGACGAACAGGCGTCGCCTTCTCCGGCCCCTGCCTCCAATGCGGCCGTATTCGGCTGATATGGCGTGTAGATGTACAGCAGTGCGGTCGCCTTGTTTCCGATATACACGTTCGTGCCGCCGCATTCGGCATTCGGATGGTACTGGATGTAGTTGAGAGCGCCGGCATGGTAGCCGTAATCGTCTTCATGCTGCACGTAGTACTGGTATCGCTTGGCTGCGCCGTACACCTGTTTGAAGAATCCCGCATATTCCGGATCGCAGTTCGCATCGTCCGGGCAACTCAGGCCCATCGCAGACTTGTACTGGAAGTCGCTCGGGTCGGTGGCGGTGAGCAGATGCTGCTCCTTCTGCAGTACGGTGAGCAGCACTTTCTGGCTTACCCCGCAGGCCTTGCCTGATTTGTAGATGATCGCCGCGGCGCTTTCGTTCCTGCCGCCTTCGTATGCCTCGCAGTATTCGTTGGCCGACTGTGATTCGGTATCGAAGGTCATGGTCTTGAGGCACCGTTCGCCCGAACATGCCGCTCCCTGCTCCTCGATGAAGGATCGGACCTGTGCTTCGCTCAAAGCGTTGCCGTTGAAGAATTGCCCGTCGGAGATGATGTTGCCGGGATTGAAATCGTATTGCGCCTGCAGCTGATTCTGCGTCTTCTCGGCCTGTCCGACTTCCACACGCCAGCTGACGAAGCGCACCAGACCCACGACCAAGGCGATTGCGATGATGATGACAAGCAGCGTCCTGCAGAGCATACCGACTCGTTTCCTGAGGCCAGCCTTTTTCCAGGTGTTGCGCAAGGACCTGAGATGGGGGAGTCTGCGCCGAGGGTTACGTTTGCGACGTTTTGTGCTTGTCATTGTGCCATATTGTAGCGCGCCAGCCTAGGGTCGATTTCGTAAGTTGAATGAACATAGTCAGCATGTGGAATTCGGATGCGTCGAAAGGGTGGAAAGGGTGCAGGGCCCGTCTAAAGTTGGCAATCGTTTCGTGATATGCAGAACGATTGACGAGAGAGTGACGTATGACGCACAACGTGAAGAAGGACCGATTTTTCAATCTTCCGGTGACGATTCTCGTGGCCTTGAGCTTCATGCTGGGCATGAGCGAGTTCATCATGGTCGGCATCCTGCCGGATATCGCGGCCGGACTGAAGGTATCCGAAGTGACCGTCGGTAATCTGGTTTCGTTATTCGCGCTTGTCTACGCACCGGTCACGCCGCTCGGCTCGGCCTTGTCGGCGCGCTTCCCGCGCTTCGCCACGCATCTGACGCTGGTTGGCGTCTTCCTGCTCGGCAACGTGCTGTGCGCGTTCGCGCCCAACTATGGCGTGCTCGTCATCGCGCGAATCCTCATCGCACTCGTCTCCGGTACGCTTGTGGCCATTGCCATGACGTACGCTCCCGATGTGACGACGGAACGATATCGCACGAAATTCATCGCATGGGTGTTCTCCGGCTTCTCCATCGCATCCGTCGTGGGGGTACCGGTCGGCACATGGGTGGCGAACGTGTTCGGCTGGCGTTGGGCGTTCCATCTGGTCAACGTGCTCACTGTCGTGCTCATCGTGCTGATGGTCATCGTATTGCCGCGCAACAGCCATATCGTGAAGATCGGCTTCCTGCCGCAGTTCCGCCTGTTCTTCGACCGGCGCATCCAGCTCGGCGTGCTCGATGTGGTGTTCGGTGCGGCCGCGAGCTACGTGTTCTACACGTACCTGACGCCGATCATGCGCGACGAGGTGCATGTGCCGGAACGGTATTTGAGTGTCGGACTGGTGATTTTCGGCGCAGCCTGCCTGTGGAGCAACCTATACGGCGGCAAGCTCGCGGACCGGGGCAGAGGAGTGGAGCCGCTGACGCATATCCGCCCGATCTATTGCGCGCATGCGGTGCTCATGGCGTCGCTGATCGCGGCACATTGGGTGCCGGTGTACGGCGCGCTGCTGCTCGTGGTACTCGGCATGTTCATGTACCTGCAGAACTCCGCATCGCAGGTGCTGTATATGGATGTCGCCTCGCAGTCGCATCCGGGATCGTTGAACCTTGCCGCGTCGCTCAACTCCATGTCGTTCAATATCGGCATCGCTCTCGGCTCCGCTGTCGGCGGCGTGGTCAACGGCCATGTCGGTCTGATGTGGCTCGGCCCCGTCGGCGCGCTGTTCCTGTTGTGCGCCATCGCCATCACCACAATGCTGCGCCCGTTCGTCGCACGTGAACGTGAATTCTACTCGCGTGGCAAATAGCGCCGAGTGAGCGGAACTCACGTTCCCGTCTCGGTCAAAGACCGGGCAATCGGTCAGTTGAGCGCCTTCTTGATGCGTTGCAGACTGATCGGCTTTGGGGTGCCGAGTTCCTGCGCCCAGAGGGACACGTAGAATTCCTCGAGCATCCAGCGTACGGTTTCGGCCTGTTTCATGAGCGTTTCATGGCGTGGACCGGCCGGTTCGCGTTGGGCTTTCGCCATGGTTTTGTCGACGAGCTGTTTAGCTTCGTCGGCTTCCCATGCCCAGCGCACGTCGCGGTTCTTGTCGTTTTTCGCCTTGGCGAGGCGCAACAGGTCGGCGTGCAGGTATCGTTCGATGGACGGCAATGCTTCTGGTGGCGTCTTGCCGATGAAGCCGGGGAAGACGAGCGTGGCGATGTGCTCGCGGATCGACTGCAGTACGCTCAGCAGGGGCAGGTCGGCCTTGCCGGACACGGCTTTGTCGACTTCCGCATAGCGTTTCAGTATGGCGATCACGTCGTGTGCCACCGCGTACACGGTGTCTTCGTACACTTCGCGTACATCGAGCACCGCGTTTGCCAACGCCTCGTCATCAGGCAGTTCGTCGACCTTCGGCAACAGGCGCTTGACGGCGGCCAGCTGCAGGTCTTCGGTGAGTTCCTTCGTGGACTTGTAGGGGGCGGAGGCGAGCATGAGCGCTTCCGTGCCGAGCCAGCGTGAGGAGATGCGTTCTCCGGGTAGCCGCAGTGCGTCAAGCGCGCCTTGCCAGAGCATGGTGGCGCGTGCTTCGGTGGTGGCGCCCGCTTTGTGCAGCAGGTTCGCTTTCTGCACCAGCTTGCCTTGGTTCCCTGCCGTTTCCGCCTGCCTTTTGACCATCTGCCGGGCGGAAGCCTCGGCCTGTTCGGCAAATGTGCGTTGCAGTTCAACCAGCGATTTGCCGGTGCCGAGTACCTTGACCGGTCCCCGTGCGTGGCGTCTGCCGTGCTGCTGCTTGCGATTGGCCGGCAGTTGCTGTTCCACGGCGAAGGTCATGCGCAGGTATGGCGTGAGCTTGTTCCATAGTTCGCCGGTGAGCACTTCCGGGTGGATCTGCGCGCCGACGATGTCGATGGCGGCCTGCGTGAACACGTGAGGCAGATCCGGCCACACAGCCACGCCATCCGCGTCACCCGGTGGAAGATTCGGTCTCTGCTGGCTTCCGGAGCCGGGCAGATCCGGATACCGCTCGTCGATCCATGCGCGGATCTTACGTGCCGTGTCCGGGGCGGGCACGAATTGCACGCGCAACGTTTTCGGCAGTGATTTGATCATGCCGACGATGAGCTCGTCCAGCAAGCCGGGCACATTCCACGAGAACTGTTCCGGCGTCAGTCGAGAGAGCGCCTTCAATGGAATGTGCACGGTTACGCCGTCGTTCGGATCATGCGGATCGTACACGTAGCTCAACCGCAGGTCGATGGGTGAGCCGTCCGTACCGAGCGTATGCCAATGGTCGGGGTAGTCGGACAACGATACCGAATCGGCATCGGCGAGACGTTCGACCTTCTCCGGATCGAAATCCAACAAGTCAGGCCGTTCGTCATGCTTCGTCTTCCACCATTTCGCCAAATCGGCGACGTTCGTGACGGTGTTGGGAATGATGGCGTTGTAGAAATCGAACAAATCCTCGTCACTGACCGTCTGCGCCATCTGACGGGTGCGGCTCGCGTCGTCGGCGGCCTCTTCGAGGATGTCGCGGTTCTTCGTGACGAAATCGTCGTAGGGGAAGCGCTGCTGGATGTCGCCCTCCACCAAACCCTGACGAATCAGGAAATCGCGGGCCTCCAACGGATTGATGCGGCCCCATTGCACGGTACGGTCCTGTACGATCGGCAGACCGTACAATAGCACCTTCGCACTCGCCACTGCGGAACCACGAGAACCCGACCAGTGCGGGTCGGCGTATGTGGTGCGCGTCAGCGATCCGGCCAGAGGTTCCGCCCACGCCGGATCGATTTCGGCGGAATAGCGAGCCCACAGGCGGCTTGTCTCCACTAGTTCGGTGCTCATCACCCATGGCGGGGTGCTTTTGGCTACTGCCGAAGCCGGGAACAGCGCGAACCGTGTGCCACGTGCGCCCTGATAGTCGTTCTTCGCCATCTTCTGCGCACGCTTCATGGCACGAGCGCGCGCAGCCCCCTTGAGTCCGGCAAAATCGGAGGCCTTCGGTTCGCGTACGATCTGCATACCCATCATGGACAGCAGGCCGGAAAGCATGGACGTGTGGATGCCCTGCGCATCCCACGAACAGCACAGCGCATGCGCCGCCTGCTGGTTCATCGGCAACTGGCGGATCCCCAAGTCCGGCCGGGATACCGGAATCGGCTCGCCGACCCTGAACCTGAACTCCTTGCACATCTCGCGCAGCTGCGTGACCAGATCCTTCCACTGGCGCATGCGCAGAAAACTCAGATACTCGGCTTTGCAGATACGACGCAACGCGGAATTGCTCGGATCGCCATCCGCCTGGAACACGCGGTCCCACAGATTCAACGCGGTCACAAAGTCGCTGGAGGCGTCCGCATAGCGGTTGTGGATGCGGTCGGCCTCCTCGCGGTTCTCATCCGGACGTTCGCGCGGATCCTGCAAACTCAGGAACGCGACCACCACCAGCACTGCGGCCAGTGTGTTCGGCGTGGTCGACTTCGCGGCCTCGATGATCATACGACCCAAACGCACGTCAATCGGAATGCGCGCCAGCTGGCGACCGGTATGCGTCAGCACCACCTCGCCATGCTTGCGGGCGATGGCCTTCAACTCGGTCAGTTCGTTGAAACCATCGGACACGGCCTTCATATCCGGCGGATCGATGAAACCGAACTCCGTCACATCCTGTGCGGTACGTGCCACACCCACCGACAGCATGTGCAGCACGACCGCGCCCAGCGACGTGCGTAGGATTTCCGGCTCCGTGAACTCCGGCCGGGTCTCGAAATCCTCACGCGAATACAGACGGATCGCGATACCGTCGGCGATACGACCGCAACGACCCGAACGCTGGTTCGCGCTCGCCTGGCTGATCGGCTCGATCGGCAGCCGCTGCACCTTCGCCGTCTTCGAATAGCGGGAGATGCGGGCCGTACCCGGGTCGACCACATAGCGGATGCCCGGTACGGTCAACGACGTTTCGGCCACATTCGTGGCGATCACGATGCGCTGGTGCTCGTGCGGTTCGAATACTTTGTGCTGCTCCTTGGAGGAAAGTCGCGCAAACAGCGGTACGATCTCGATTGCGTCGGGCCTGCGCATATCCGCCGCGCGCGGACCGTAATGGTGGCGGAGCGCGTTCTCGAACTCATGGATATCGCGCTCTCCGGAGGCGAATACGAGAATATCTCGGGCCCCGCGGTCATGGCTGGAATGGATCACCAGCTCAGCGCAGGCACGTGCCACGGCGGTCGGCATGTCGATATTCACGTCGCGGCCCGAATCCTTTGCGTCCGGAGCGGCGGACAACGCCTCGTAATCGGAGTCGCCCGGCATCGCACCGGTTTCGAAACCCGGCACGGAGCGCATCAGCGCAGGCGCGGTGCCAAGCGGCTCGTACACGATCTGCACGGGGTAGGTACGGCCCGACACCTCAATGACCGGTACCTTCGTATGCAGAGCATGCTCGAAATGCTCCTGGAACTTCACCGAATCGATCGTCGCCGACGTGATGATGAGCTTCAGATCGCGACGCTTCGGCAGCAACGCCGTCAGATAGCCGAGCAGAAAGTCGATGTTGAGACTGCGCTCATGCGCCTCATCGATCACGATCGTGTCGTACTGCATCAGCTTCGGATCGCGTTGGATCTGCGCCAGCAGAATGCCGTCCGTCACCACGCGAAGACGCGTCTTCGGCGAACTCTCGTCGGTGAACCGCACCTGATAGCCGACTTCGTCGCCCAAACGCACACCCATTTCGGAGGCGATGCGCTCGGCCACGGTACGGGCGGCCAACCTGCGCGGCTGCGTATGCACGATCTGCCGTCCATGGGATCCACGGCCCAATTCCAACAGGATCTTCGGCAACTGCGTGGTCTTACCGGAACCCGTCTGACCGGAGACGATCACCACTTGACTCGACGTGACGGCTTCGGCAATATCGCCACGTGCCGCGGAAACCGGCAGTTGGGAAGGATATTCGAATTTCATGCCTTCATGACCTCGATGACGCGGAAGCCCTTGGCGCTCGCATACTTGCTCACTTCATATCCGTCGCCAAGTTGCGTGGCAAGCCACGGAATCAACGAATCGGAGCCCAGATTCTTCTGCACTACCAGATATGCGGCACCGCCCGCATTCAATCGCGGAAGCCACGCCATCAGCAGCTCGTGCAAGGCCTCCTTGCCAATGCGGATCGGCGGATTCGACCAGATCAGATCGAAGGTGAGGTCGTGCGGAATCTCGTCCGCCGTAACTGCATGAATGGTGCCGATGCCATTGATCTCGGCATTGCGCTTCGTCAACTCCAACGCACGTTCGTTCACGTCCAGCGCCCACACGTCGGCCTTCGGCGATTCGAACGCCATCGTCAATGCGATTGGCCCCCAGCCGCAGCCCAAATCAAGGAATGTGCCCTCCTGCGCAGGCTCCGGCACCCTCTTCAACAGCACGGAAGTGCCAAGATCCAATCGATTGCCGGAAAACACGCCGTTGGAGACCTCCACATCCGCCGTATGGTCGCGAAGCATGATGTGCAGCCTTCTGCGTACGTCCTCCGACGTCGGTTCCGCGGCGAAGTACTGCTCCGCCTTGCCGCCATGTCCGCCCATATTCGTATTCGTCATGCCACTTCCCATCCGTTCCATGCGGTCCCGAGGCCATGTCCGCCCTATCGCGAATGCCGTCGGTTCATGTCTCTACACAATGATGATAATAGGAGGCATCATAGTTTAACCGTGAGAGGTGCCATTGACCCAGGAGATCGAAATCGAGCAGAAAACGGACGAGCCCACCATGGGCGGCGTGCTCGCCGACCAGTCGGAAGTGCTGCTCGACACCGGCGACGGGGAGCGTTTCCACGAATCCCACGATGAACAATGGCAGGAGCGTGAATCCCGCAATGCGCTGAAGCATGTGGCGGGTCTCGGCGAGAAGCAGGACGTCACCGAAGTCGAATACCGTAAGGTACGACTCGAGCGCGTGGTGCTCGTCGGCGTATGGTCTTCCCGCGAAACCACCCAGGCCGCGGCCGAGGAATCATTGCGAGAGCTGGCCGCACTCGCCGAGACTGCGGGCGCCGTGGTGTGCGACGGGTTGCTTCAGCACCGTATCAAGCCGGACGCGGCCACCTATGTCGGTTCCGGTAAGGCACGCGAACTGGCGGGTATCGTGGCGCAGGAGGATGCCGACACCATCGTGGTGGATGACGATCTGCCGCCAAGCCAACGTCGAGCCCTCGAAGACGCCACCAAGGTGAAGGTGGTCGACCGTACCGCCGTGATTCTCGACATCTTCGCCCAACATGCCACCTCCCGTGAGGGCAAGGCGCAGGTTGAATTGGCTCAGCTTGAATACATGCTGCCGCGACTGCGTGGTTGGGGCGGATCGTTATCCCGTCAGGCCGGAGGCCGTGCGGCGGGCGCCGATGCGGGCATCGGCTCGCGAGGTCCGGGCGAGACGAAAATCGAGATGGATCGTCGTGTGATCCGCAGTCGCATCGCCAAGCTGCGTCGTCAGATCGCCGAAATGGCCCCCGCACGTGAGGTCAAGCGTGGCTCCCGACGACGTTTCGGACTGCCGACGGTTGCCGTGGTCGGCTATACCAACGCCGGCAAATCGTCGCTGACCAACCGCCTGACCGGTTCCGCCGAGCTGGTGGAGAACGCCTTGTTCGCCACGCTTGATACCGCGGTGCGTCGTGCGCGTGCGAAGGACGGTCGTCTGTACGCATACGTCGACACCGTCGGATTCGTGCGCCGTCTGCCCACGCAACTGATCGAAGCGTTCAAGTCCACGCTGGAGGAGGTCGCCGAAGCCGATCTGATCGTGCATGTGGTCGACGGTTCCCATCCCGACCCGTTCTCGCAGATAGATGCGGTGAACGACGTGCTCGCCGATATCGATGGCGTGGGAGCCATTCCGACCATAGTGGCGTTCAACAAATCAGATCTTATGGGTGAAGCGGTTCGTGAACGCATCGAGGCCCTGATGCCCGACGCGTACGTTGTTTCCGCATATTCGGGCGAGGGCGTGGACGAACTGCGCACCGGAATCGAATCCATGCTGCCGACCCCGAACGTGCATGTGGAGGCGTTGCTGCCATATTCCGCCGGATCGCTGGTGTCACGCGTCCGCGAATACGGCAAGGTGCTTGCCGTCGAATATCGCGACGACGGCATGATGCTCCGGGCGGAGGTCGATGACCATCTGGCGGCGCGGATAGTTGAACAGGCCATTGCCTGAATGCCTTTCGATGTATCCAGGGTGAGTGCCCGCCATGTTTGTGAGCGCTCACATCAAGTGTGGCGCAAATCACGTTTCAGCCATGTCAGGGCGTGCTACACAAGCCTGAAACGTCATGCTGTGTGGATACAGTAAAAGTGTTATTGAAGATGAAGCCCGTCACCAACGGGACATTCGTTGCCAAAGAGAGGTAAGCACATGGTGGATTCACCAATCAAGCCCACAAAGCTCGCTATCATCGGTGCCGGCGCAGTCGGCTCCACTCTCGCCTTCGCCGCCGCCCAGCGCGGTGTCGCCCGTGAGATCGTGCTCGAAGACATCGCCAAGGAACGTGTCGAGGCCGAAGTGCTCGACATGCAGCACGGCTCCAGCTTCTATCCGACCGTGTCCATCGCAGGCGGCGACGATCCGGAAATCTGCCGTGACGCGGACATGATTGTCATCACCGCAGGTCCGCGCCAGAAGCCGGGCCAGTCCCGTCTCGAGCTCGTCGGTGCCACCATCAACATCCTCAAGGCCATCATTCCGGGTCTCGTGAAGGTCGCCCCGAACGCCATCTTCATGCTCATCACCAACCCGGTCGACATCGCCACCCATGTCGCCCAGAAGATTTCCGGTCTGCCGAAGAACCAGGTCTTCGGTTCCGGCACCAACCTCGATTCCGCACGTCTGCGTTTCCTGATCGCCCAGCAGACCGGCGTCAACGTCAAGAACGTCCACGCATACATCGCCGGCGAACATGGTGATTCCGAAGTCCCGTTGTGGGCTTCCGCCACCATCGGCGGCGTTCCGATGTGCGACTGGACTCCGCTCCCGGGCCACGATCCGCTCGACGCCGACAAGCGCGAAGAAATCCATCAGGAAGTCAAGAACGCCGCCTACAAGATCATCAACGGCAAGGGCGCGACCAACTACGCCATCGGCATGTCCGGCGTCGACATCATCGAAGCCGTCATGCGCGACTCCAACCGCATCCTCCCCGTCTCTTCCATGCTCGAGGATTTCCACGGCATCTCCGATGTCTGCATGTCCGTCCCGACCCTGCTCAACCGCTCCGGCGTCAACACCGCCATCAACACCCCGGTGTCCGATCGCGAGCTCGCAGCCCTCAAGCGTTCCGCAGAGACGTTGAAGGAAACCGCCGCCCAGTTCGGTTTCTGATACCAAACGCGGTAACGGAGTGCCAGTTGCGCTGCTCGAAACTTGACGTACCTTCGTATGTCTTCGTTCCGGGCGTCGTACCGGCACACATGGTACCGCGTTCTGTATGTCTTGACATCAAGTTGCGAAATAGGTATTGTGCAACTTGAAAACAAAGGAAACCCCAGCCTTCGGGCTGGGGTTTCCGCGTTTGAGCACGAATGAAAATGGTATTGAGAAGCGATTTCAGTTCGTCTCTCGATGGAACCGAGCGATGGGAATGACACCATATGGCACATGATCATGCGCATGTACATGAAATGACGGCAAATGGGGGAGAGGAACACCAGAAACGACTCATGCTGTCGCTAGGGCTCACCGCAACGGTGTTCTTGGCGGAAGTCGTCAGCGCCGTCATCACCGGATCGCTTGCCCTGCTGGTGGATGCCGGTCATATGCTCACCGACATGTCGGTGTTGGTGGCCTCCACGATCACCGCGATGCTCATGCAACGGGAGCCTAACAGCAAACGAACCTGGGGATGGGCTCGACTTGAAGTGCTCACCGCCGCCGTTGGCGCGTTGATCCTGCTGCTGGTCGGCATATATGCGTTGGTGGAGGCCGGCATGAGACTGTTCGGCGGTGCCGCCGATGAGATTTCGGATGTGCGGCTGCTGCTGTTCATGGGTGTTCTCGGCCTGGCGGCGAATGTCGGATCCATCTTCATTCTCGCCTCGCAGAGCGAAGACAACATGAACATGAAGGCCGCGTTCCTCGAAGTGATGAACGATGCCTTGGGCTCCGTGGCCGTAATCGTTTCGGCCATTGTGCTCATCTGCACCGGGTGGACGGGCTTCGACGCCGTAGCCGGCGGTATCATCGCGTTGATGATGATTCCACGTGCGCTTAAACTCCTAGGCAACGCGGCACGCGTGTTGCTGGAGGAGACCCCGAAGGGGCTGGATCTCGATGAGGTGCGCATGCATCTGGAGCAGGTTCCCCATGTGGTCGCCGTACATGACTTGCATGCCAGCACCGTGTCAACGGGCATGCCGATCCTCATGGCGCATGTAGTGGTGGAGCAAGGCCTCACCATGGAGGATTCGGCACGAATCCTTTCACAGCTTCAGGACTGCCTGCGGGAACATTTCCCTGTTTCGATACCCCATACCACCTTCCAGCTTGAACCGGAAGGATACAGTTCCGCAAGTCGTCCGCAGATGCACTCCTGATACGGCGGGTGAGTCGACTGCCGTATCAGGATGGTCGGGGATGATGGACTCAGATCTTACGAAGAACGGTGACGACTTTGCCCATGATTTCGGCATGTGTGCCGTCAATGGGTGAGTAGGCCGGATTGTGCGGGATAAGCCACACGTGGCCATGGTCTTTGCGGAAAGTCTTGACCGTGGCCTCGTCATCAAGCAGGGCGGCGACGATATCACCGTTTTCCGCAGTGTGCTGCTCACGCACCACCACAAAATCGCCGTCACAGATCGCGGCGTCGATCATGGAGTCGCCATGCACCTCCAACATGAACAGATTTCCGGTTCCGGTCAGCCGTTCGGGCAGACGCATGACATCGTCGATATGTTGTTCGGCGGTAATCGGCACGCCTGCGGCGATACGCCCCACCAGTGGCACATCGTGGGAGGCCATGATGGACTCGCTGGAATCCACGCCGGTGGGGAACGGAATGACTTCGGCGACCCCGTTGCCGGAGGCAGGCCCCTCGGGATCGACGACTTCGATGGCGCGTCCCTTGTTGGCGCTCATGCGGATAAAGCCTTTTTCCTCCAATACCTGCAGTTGGTGCTTGACCGAGGATGGACTTTTCAGACCTGCGGCCTCGCCGATCTCTCGAAACGAAGGGGCGAAACCACGCTGGGCAAGATGCGTTTTGATGGCGTCCAGCACCTTGCGCTGACGCTCGGTGAGCGCATTGGCATCAGGGTGCGATTCACCTTGTTTGGGAGTGAATGGGACGGTGCTCACGGTGTGCTCCTTTCGGTCCAATCACCAGCATATCGCGAAACGCCGCGAAAATCAAACATCTGTTCGATGTGTGGTTGCGATTTTCGAACGTATGTGCCATAATGTAGAACACATGTTCGATAGAACAAGTGTTCGAAAGGAGTGGCTGCGATGAACGGTATGCGGGATGCGTCGGCGACGGCTCGGGCGATGCGTGCGGCGAATGGTTCGACAGTGTTCCATGCGAAGTCGCATAAGGGAACGAAGTCACATCGGGAATGGTGGAAATTCCTATCGGACCGTATCGTTACCGTGGCGTTGCTGGCCGGACTGATGTGGTGCCTATATGGGGTGATTCGTCCGGCCCGGGCGGAATCCGCAACCGGTGCGACTCCCGTGGTCGTGTACACGGTGCAGCCCGGGGATACGCTGTGGGACTATGCCTCGAGCATCACTCCAGCGGGCGACGACGTGAATGAAACCGTCGATACGCTTGTCCGGCTCAATAATCTTGATTCCGTATCTCTGCAGGCGGGGCAACGGTTGCTGGTTCCGAGTCAGAGTTCGTGAGGGGGTTTGGGCTAATTCAATGGTTCAGGCTATTGTGGAGACCATGCATTGCCCGTTTTGCCAGAACCCAGATACGAAGGTGGTCGATACCCGCATCAGCGAGGACGGCCACTCCATTCGCCGCAGGCGCGAATGCCCGAAATGCGCTAAACGTTTCACGACGGTGGAAACCACCATGCTACTGGTGGTCAAGCGTTCCGGAAACGTCGAACAATTCGATCGCAACAAGGTAATTTCCGGCGTACGGAAAGCATGCCAGGGCCGTCCGATCAATGAAGACGACTTGAAAATGCTCGGGCAACGCGTGGAGGAGGACCTGCGGTCACGGGGACTTGCACAAGTCAAGTCCGATGAGGTGGGCAAGGCCATTTTGAAGCCGTTGCGTGATCTGGATATGGTGGCCTACATGCGTTTTGCGAGCGTATACCAAAATTTTGAGAATCTTGAAGACTTCCAACACGCCATTGACGAACTCAAGGGCGATGTGAAATAGGCGGAACTGGCGTCATACATGCAAAAGGGGTTCTTCAACCATAGGTTGAAGAACCCCTTTTGCATGCGTTTGCGCGAGGTGGAGGGCGTCAACTGATGACGCGCATGCGAATCGTACCCTCGATGGCAGCCAGCGCATCCAATGCGTTCTGATCCGGACGCTGCGCCACATCGGTGACCACATAGCCAAGCTCGCCTTCGGTGCCCAACGACTGTGCGGCGATGTTGATGTTGTCTTCGCCCAAAACACGATTCACGTGGGCGAGCACACCGGGAAGGTTGGCATGCAGGTGTGCGATGCGGCAAGTGCTGCGGATGTCGGACAGTGTGATCTGCGGCATGTTGACGGACAGCATCGTCGAACCCTTGAACCAATAATCCTCAAGCCGTTGCGCCACGAAGTGTCCGATTGATTTCTGGGCCTCCAGCGTGGATCCGCCAATATGCGGCGTCAGAATCATATTGTCCTCATCGGCCAACGGCGTGGTGAACGCATCGCCGGTCTTCTTGGGCTCGACGGGGAATACGTCCACGGCCGCGCCGGAAAGATGCCCGGAATCAAGATGCCGTTTCAACGAGTCAAGGTCGGCGACGAAGCCGCGGGACAGGTTGATGAAAATTGCATCCTGCTTCATGTGGGCAAACTGGTCGTCACCGAAAAAGCCGATGTTCGACTTGCGCCCATCGACATGCAAGGTGACCACGTCGGACTGTTCCAGCAGTTCATTGAGCGTGCCGCAACGATGGGCATTGCCCATGGCGAGCTTCTCTTCGATGTCGTAGAACACCACACGCATACCGAGAGCCTCGGCGATGACGGAAAGCTGGGAGCCGATATTGCCATAACCGATGATGCCCAACGTCTTGCCGCGTACCTCATGTGAGCCGGATGCGGATTTGTCCCACATGCCATGCTTCATATGGTGGGTATGCGCCGGGATGCGACGCATCAGGCAGATGATGTCCCCGATGACCAGTTCCACCACTGAGCGGGTGTTCGAATATGGCGCATTGAATACGGCGATGCCGCGTTTGCCGGCATATCCGAGGTCGACCTGATTGGTGCCGATGCAGAAGCAGCCGACGGCGGTCAACGCCGGACGGGCGTCGATGACCTTGCGTGTCACGTTGGTCTTGGAACGGACACCAAGCAGATCCACTCCTTCAAGTGCTTCGATGAGCTCATCCTCGCTCAGCGCGCCCTTGAGGCACTCCACTTCGAAACCGTGCTCACGCAGCGATTGCGCGGCGTCGGGATGAATGTTTTCCAATAGCAATGCTTTAGGCATGGATACCACCTTATAGCGTGAGTAGTTTTTCGTCGTCGTTTGTCCGCACTATAAGCAGTCGTTGCGTGGGCCTGGTCATGGCGACATACAGATCGGAGGCCGCCACGATGCGTGAAGGGGCATCCTCTTCGATACGGCCGGGTTGCACCACCATGACCGCGTCATATTCCAGACCCTTGACGGTCCGTGTGGAGCATATCGTGACCTGTTCATCCCAGGAACTCTGCGAGCTCAGGCGCTCGAACTCCTTGGGAGCCAAGGTCTGACGCAGTTCCGCGTAGACCCTGGCCCGAAGGGAGGCAAGCAGGGCATCGGGAGCGATGATGGCCACACGGCCGGTACCATCCGCGCCGACATGGGCGCGCACCAGATCGATGGCCTGATGCGCCACTGCGTCGGCGAGCAGGCTTTCGTCGGTGAGCGTGAGGTGCCTGACGGAATCCGCAACGCCGCGTACGGCGTTGACGGTGGAGATGTACAGTCCTTCCGCCGAGGCGAAGTCGCAGGCCAGTTGCGAGACTTCCTTCGGATTGCGGTAGTTGATGGTCAGCTCGTTGAGCGACCAGTTATGCGGTCCGAACAGCGGGTCCATCATGCGTCGCCAGGAACGGGTACCGCCCAGGGCCGAAGTCTGGGCGACGTCTCCCACGATGGTGAAGGAGCGGGATGGACAGCGGCGGATCAGCATGCGCCAATCCATGGCGGTGAGCTCCTGCGCCTCATCGACGACGACATGCCCGTAGGTCCATTCACGGTCGGCTCCCGCGCGCTGGGCGGTGAGTTCCGCATCCATGCCGTTGATGTTGTCGACCAGCATTTGCGAAGTGATGATGCCCGATCCGATGCCGGCTTGGGCGAGCGTGTCTTGGGCGAACTGCTCTTCTTCGGCGCGTTTGGCGTCCAGTGCCTTTTGCCTGGCCACGGCCTTGGGGTCTGGGCCGAGCAGTTCCATGGCTTCATCGAGCAGAGGCACGTCGCTGATCGTGAAGGGCGATCCCTTGGGGCGGGTCAGCGTCCTGATGTCGCGTTCCTCGAGCCATGGTGCGAAGCGCCGCAGTTGATCGGGCTTGGCGAATAGCTGGTCCACCAGCCAGGTGCCGGTCATGGGCAGCCAGGCAAGGTTCAGGGTTTTCCGGAGCGCATCGTTCATACGAAGCTGCTGCATCACATCATTGAGCTCCGCCTGCTCGGGGGTGTAGTCGAGTTGTTCCACGTAACGGTTTCGCATGGCGATGAGCATGCTGTGCACGAAGGATTCGCGGGCCTTGTTATGCGGTTGGCGAGTTCTTTTGGCGTCGGTGATGGCCTGTTCCAAGTCGACGCGCAACATGGGACAGGTGAATCCGTTGATGCGGATCGTCGGTAGTTCGGACGGAATGCGTTCGCGTGCGGCCACGGCGTTGGCGATGGCCTTGGCCATGCGACGTTCGCCTTTGAGCTTGGCGGCTCGTGGATCGTCATGACCCGTGGCGATGACTCCCGGAATGAGATCGGCGATGGTGCGACTGACCACACCGGTCTCGCCCAGCGAGGGGAGTACCTGATCGATGTAATGCAGGAATGTCGAACTCGGGCCGATCACCAGCACGCCGGAACGTTCCAATGCGCGTCTGTGCGTGTACAGCAGGTAGGCGGCCCGGTGCAGGGCCACCGCGGTCTTGCCTGTGCCCGGGCCGCCCTGCACCACCACGGCCTGATTGGGATCCGCGCGGATGATGCGGTCCTGCTCCGCTTGGATGGTGGCCACGATGTCGGTCATCTTACCGGTTCGTTTGGCGTTGAGCGAGGCCAGCAACGCGCCCTCGCCGGTCAATGTGCCGGCTGAAGAGGCCTGCCCGACCTGGTCGGAATGCACGTCGAGCACCTCATCCTCCACACCGACCACCTCACGGAAATTCAAGGTGATGTGACGACGCATGACGATGTCGCCATGGCTGGAAGGCGTCGCTTCGTAAAACGGGCGGGCCGCTTCGGCGCGCCAATCCGTCAGGATCGGCTCGTGACGTTCGTCGGACAGTCCCAAACGGCCGATATATCGATGTTCGCCCTTGGCGTTATCCAATCTGCCGAACACCAGTCGGTCCTCGACGGCGCGCAACTGGGTGAGGCGATCCTCGTACATGGTGGCGAAGGAGTCCCGCTCGGTGCGTTGGGTCGGAGAGCCATGCGAACCGGCTGCGCGCACCGTATCCAGACGGGCGCGGACCTGTGCCCGAAGCGCGTCCAGACGGTCGTATGCGCGGCTGACTGCCTGCTGCTCCTCATGCAGCTGGGCGGAATAACTCGACATGTGGTGATCCCTTCGTGCAAAAACTCAGGCAATCAAATCTACTCCGAGGCTTCTACGAAAACGTGGGGATCGAAACGAATGACGATGAATGGTCGATGAATTCGGGCGGGGACGAATGAATCGAATTGCGGGGAAAAGACATCCGGGTGAGTGTAGTTTTTGTGTTTTGGTGGGGAATTGCGGTGATTCGTGGGGTAAAGTGGTGAATCAGCTGTGGGTGGAGTGTACCCAATGTCGAAAAAAGGAGGTGTGGCCATGGTTCACGACGCTGAATCCGAGCCCGCCTCGAACGATGCCTCCGCATCGATGCACGACATGATGGCCGATTTGCCTCCGCTGTTGCTGGGGACCTACACTCCCAAGATCGACGCCAAAGGACGCATGGCGTTACCTGCGAAATTCCGCAGCCAGCTCGGTCCGGGCATGGTGATGGCACGAGGGCAGGAACGCTGCGTCTATCTGCTGCCGCAGATGGAATTCCGTCGCATCGCCATGCAGATTCAGCGTACTTCGATGGGCAACAAGGCCGCGCGTGAGTACCTGCGTGTGTTCCTATCCGGCGCCGTCGATCAGGATCCGGACAAACAGGGCCGCGTTCTGGTGCCGCAAATGCTTCGCGATTACGCGAATCTCGGCAGCGACATCGTGGTGATCGGCGTGGGAACCCGAGCGGAGATTTGGAACAGGCAGGCATGGGAGGAATATCTGGCCGACAAGGAACAGGGATATTCCGATATTGCCGATGACGTATTACCGGCGGTGGAATTCTGATGACAGATGTGACGACGATTCATCAACCAGTACTGCTACGCGAATGCGTGGATTTAGTCGCACCGGCATTGGCGAAGCCGGGAGCGGTCGCAGTGGATTGCACGCTCGGCCTTGCGGGACATTCCACGGCGTTCCTCAAGGCGAGTCCCGAGGCTCGGCTGATCGGCATCGACCGGGATGTCGAGGCGTTGGCACTCGCCACCAGGCGCATGGAACAGGAAGGGCTGGCGGAACGTTTCATTCCGGTGCATGCCGCCTTCGACGAGTTCGCGCATGTGCTTGAAGATCGAAACATCGACGTGGTGGATGCGGTGTTCATGGATCTGGGCCTTTCCAGCCTGCAGATTGACGAGACGGAACGCGGATTCTCCTATTCCCATGACGCGCCGCTCGACATGCGCATGGACGTGACGCAACCACTGACCGCCAGGCAGGTCCTGTCCGAATATTCGTTCGCCGATCTGGTACGCATCTTCCGCACCTACGGCGAGGAGCGCTTTTCCAAGCAGATCGCACGGGAGATCGTGCGCAGACGTGAGACGGAACCGTTGACCACTTCGGGGCAGCTCAATCGGCTTGTCGACGAAGTGGTGCCGCAGGCCCATCGACCTGCCGGCAATCCAGCCAAGCGCGTGTTCCAAGCGTTGCGTATCGAAGTCAACGGCGAGCTGGACAAACTCGCCGGCACCCTGCCGCAGATCGCCAACCATCTTGCGGTCGGAGGCCGCTTGGTGGTGGAGTCGTACCACTCGTTGGAGGACAAGACGGTGAAAACCTTCATGGCCCAAGGGCTTAAGGCCGATGTTCCAGCGGATATGCCGGTGATTCCTCCCGATATGCAGCCATTCTTCAAGGAACTGACCCGAGGGGCCATCAAGGCCGACGAAACGGAGATTGCCATGAATCCGCGTTCGGCATCCGTCCGATTGAGGGCCGTGGAACTGATCAGACCGATTCCCGATCGATGGCGCAAACGCTTCGATCGGGGTAACGATTACCGCACCATGACAAGACAAGGAAGGAGGGGCTGATATGGAGGCACCACGTACCATCTCATCGAATGCAGCGCCTGCAGGTCGCAGGAACAAAAGCGAGATCGCGGGCACCACCCGTCCCGAATTGCACGTCATCAAGGGGAATCGTACGGATGAATCGCGCGTCAGGCGCGGTTTCGAACAACTCCTCATCTGGACGCGCACGCGCAGAACCCCGTTGCTACATCTGGTCGTCGCCGTGGTGTTCCTGGTGGTATGCCTGCTGGGATCATTGACATTGCGCACCCAGATGGTGCAGAACTCCTTTGAAGCCAATCAGATTGAAACGAACATCACTCGCCTCTCCCAAGACGTCGAAGACGACCAGGCCAAGCTCGACGAGCTTGAAGCATCCCTGCCGGACAAGGCGGAGCAGATGGGCATGGTGCCGCAGAAAGGGGCATTGACCATCGATCTCAACGGATACAAGGCGAGCGGGGACGACGCTCAGTGAAGTTCGTCAGACGCGTCTACGCGATATTCCACAGGAACCTGTTGACGAAGACCATGGCCATCGGCGTCATATTGGCGGTTTTGGCCTGCGCATGCCTGATCCAGCTGACCAATGTGCAATTGGTCAACGGCAAGGACATGGCACAGGCCGCCGCGCAAAGCCGCACCATCACGGTGACGCTGAAGGCTCGGCGTGGCAAGATCCTTGACACCAACGGGTCGATTCTGGCGCAGAGCGTGGAACGCTACACCATTATCGGAAATCCCGAGGAGGCGCAGGCCTTCATACCGACCACCTGCACGAAACAGACCGGTGACAACTGCCATCAGATCGATGGCAAACCGGTCGGCGCCACGGGTGCAGCCGCCGTGGCACGTCTGCTGGCGCCGGTGCTCGGCATGGACGCGACCGAACTCGGAGCCCAATTGTCGGGAACCGGCCAGTATGCCGTATTGAAAAAGGACGTGACGCCTGCGGTCAAGCGTAAGATCAGCAAACTGAATCTGGGCGGTATCGTCTATGCCGAGCTGAGCAACGAGCGCATCTATTCCAACGGCACCCTGATGGGCGCGTTGTTGGGTGGGGTCAACGATGACGGCGAGGGTGTGGCCGGCATCGAACAGATGGAAAACAAGACGCTCACCGGCAAGGATGGTTACCAGGTCTACCAGCGGGGCAACAGCGGTGTCGAGATTCCGGGGACCATGACCGAATCCCAGGATGCCGTCAATGGTTCGGACATCACCCTCACCATCGACCATGACGTGCAGTGGTACGTCGAAAAGGTGCTCAAGGAGGGCCGGGAGAAATACCAGTCCGCTTGGGGAGTCGCCATGGTTCAGGACATCGAGACCGGCGATATCCTGGCGCTTGCCGACAGCGATGAGGTTCAGGCAGGCGGTGATCAGGCCAAGCTCGGTGTGTCGAGGGCCGTCAGCGAGACCTTTGAACCGGGGTCGATCGGCAAGGTGTTCGCCATGTCGGGCATGCTGCAGCTCGGGTTGCATCAGATGACCGATAAGTTCACCGTTCCCGACAACTACACGGTGGACGGTCAGACCTACAAGGATGCCACTACGCATGGCGCCGAGCATTGGACCCTCGCAGGCATTCTCGAACAATCATCCAACGTGGGCATGGTCATGGCCGGTGACAAGATGAGCAATGAGCAGCGCTACGAGTTCATCAGCAAATTCGGCATCGGGCAGGATACCGGTCTGGGGTTGCCCGGCGAGTCGTCCGGCGTGTTGCATCCGGCGAACGAATGGGATCAACGAACGCGCAACACGGTGCTGTTCGGCCAAGGCTATACGGTGAACGTCATGCAGATCACGAATGCCGTGGCGGTGATCGCAAACAAGGGAGTGAAGAAACCGCAGCGCATCATCAAGTCGGTTTCGGATGCCGAAGGGCATACACAGGAAAAGCAGGCGAAGGGGGAGGCCACCCGCGTGCTTGACGAACAAGTGGCGTCTCAGATGATGAACGCCATGGAATCCGCGGCCGATCACTACTCCTCGTTCGTGAAGGTCGACGGATATCGTATGGCGGCCAAGTCGGGTACGGCCGAAGTCGCCGGCTCCGACGGCAGGTTGTCGTCGATCATCAGCGATTATTCCGCGATCATTCCCGCCGATAATCCACGGTACGTGATTACAGTGGTGCTCAAAGACCCGCAGGGAAGCTTCGGCGGCCTGACCGCCGGCCCGCTGACCGCGGAAATCGGTGAATTCCTTATGCAGAAATATGAGGTGCCGGCCTCCAGTCCGCGCACTGATGCTATTGCAGTGAATTGGTGATTGGCGGCCGAAGAAAGGCAGGGAGACGTCAGCAATGAGCGCGGTAAGCGAATCCATGAACCGGCGAATGACTTTGGGGCATCTTGCCAGCCAATACGGTTTTGACCTTGACCCGTCATTCGCCTCCGAAGTGACGGTGACCTCGCTTGCGGACGATATCGACTCGATACGTCCCGGCGCGTTGTTCGTGCCGGGTGCCGATGTTGACGTTCGGCAGCTGGTGCAGGCGCAGCAACTGGGGGCATACGGTGCAATCGTGCCGCATGCGATGCGCGGTGAGATTCAAGATCTTCAGATTCCCCTGATCTACGCCGAACCGACGGCTCAGCAATTGGGTAAACTGGCCTGTGATATCGCGGGGGCGCCGTCCGATGTCCTGGCCGTATTCGCCATCATAGGCAGCGATAGGGAGTCGGTCGAGGCCGATGTGAAGGATCTTGCCGATTTCCTGCATATGCTCGGCAACCCCGTGGGCGTGATCAGCGCCGCCAACTCGCAATCCCTGGAACGATTCCTCGATTTGCACTATCCGTTGTCCATCTTGGATGTGCAGCGTACCTTGGCGGTATGCGCCGAAGACGGTGCCGCCGCAGTGATTCTCGCGTTGGACGAGCGGACGTTGCGTAAGCAGGCGTTGCAGTCGGTCAGCATCGACGTACTTGGTGTCGATGATGCCAGAGTCAGCGAAGCGCAACTGTCGCGGGACGTGGCTGGCTTCGGTGGTGCGATCGGCAAGCAGACGCATGTGGCCGCGCGTACGCAGGAGTCCGATCTGCTGGCATCGCAGGCCGCGATGGCATACGAGCAGGTCGATGGCAGGGCGTTGTCGCTGTCGATCGCCATGGTTCTGGCGGCCGGCGTACGTAAAGCGAACATCAAGAGCGCGCTACGCGTGTCAAGGGACCTGAACTGACCACAACCGAACGAAATCGGAACGAATAAGAGGAGACGAACCAGTGAACAGCAACCCGACCATGATGCCGATGGGCCTTGCCGAAATCGAGCAGGCCGTCCATGGACGGCTGGTGGCAGCGGAGGGGATCGCGTCGAACGGGGCCATGGCGACCAGCGCATGCAGCGATTCCCGTCAGGTCCGTGAAGGCTCGGTGTTCGTGGCCATCGCCGGCGAGCGCGTGGATGGTCACGACTTCGTGTCGAAGGTCGGTGCACAGGGGGCCGTTGCAGCGTTGGTCGATCATGAGGTGGCCGATGCGGGCGTGCCGCAGATTGTGGTTGACGATACGGTTCGCGCGCTGGGTGAGTTGGCTAAGCATAATCTGGAACGCCGTCGTGCGATAGGTTCGCCGTTTACCGTGATCGGCATCACCGGTTCCGTGGGCAAGACCACCACCAAGGATCTGATGGCATCGTTGCTGTCGGCCATGGGTGAGACGGTGGCTCCGGTCGGTTCGTTCAACAATGAGATCGGTTTGCCGTTGACTGCGTTGAAGGTCAATGCGGGCACGCGTTTTCTCGTGGCGGAGATGGGTGCCAACCACGTGGGCGAGATTGCCAATCTTACGAGTCTGGTGCCTCCGGACATTGCCGTGGTGCTGAAGGTCGGCGTGGCGCATCTGGGGGAATTCGGCTCGGCGGAGCGCATTGCGCAGGCGAAATCCGAAATCGTCAAGGGCTTGGTGCCGGGCGGCGTGACCGTTTTGAATGCCAATGACGAGCATGTTGCGGCCATGAGTGGCATCGCTCCGGGTGAGGTGCTGTGGTTCGGTCTGCCGCAGCGGCGGACTCCCGATCGCATGGTCGCCGCCGAGAACGTACGTTGTGATGAGCTTGATCACCCGTCTTTCGAACTCAGGGATGCCGAGGGCGAGTGTGCCAAGGTCAATCTGGGGATTTGCGGAATGCATAATGTGATGAATGCTCTTGCCGCCGCCACCGTGGCGCATAGGCTGGGCATGCCTCTGGACAGGATCGCTGCTGGATTGGCGGATGTCAAGCGCATCAGCCCGCACCGCATGGCCGTGTCCGCCATTGTCAAGCCGGAGGCGAGGTTTACGCTGATCGATGACTCCTTCAACGCCAATCCTGATTCCATGAAAGCCGGCTTGGATGGTCTGATTCGCTGGCATGCCAACGATGAGCGACAGCCGTTCCGCATTGCGGTGCTGGGTGCCATGCTTGAGCTCGGTCCCGATGAGCGTGCGTTGCACGAGCAGGTGGGATCATATGCCGTGCAGGGCGGCGTCGACGCGCTGATCGCCGTCGGCAGCCGTGGTGACGATGCGCTTGACGCCTTGGCCGAAGCCATGGCGCAGGGTGGAAAGCAGGTCGGTGATGTGCGTTGTGCGGTGGATTGGGCCCATGACATCGATCAGGCGGACGCACTGGTGTCCCGGCTGGCGACCGAGCATGCGGGTACAGTGGTGTTGCTCAAGGGATCTCACGCCTCGGGGCTGAGCGCTCTGGCGGAACGTTGGCAGCCATTCGCCGCGGAATAGAACGATATGCAGAAACTGGTATTAGCCATCGGCTACTTGACTGGAACGGAGAGCATCAGGTGATTTCGCTCATCATTGGAATCTTGGTGTCACTGGTCGTGACGATTGTGGGCACCCCGCTGCTGATACGCCTAGTGCATAAGCTCAATTACGGACAGTACATTCGTCAGGACGGACCGCAGTCGCATCTGGTCAAGCGCGGCACGCCGACATTGGGCGGTGTGGTCATCAACCTGGCCATCGTGTTGGGATGGGGCGCGTCGGCGTTGTACCGCTTCCTTCATCAGAACGAGATGCCGTCCTGGTCGGCGGTGTTGGTGCTGTTCGCCATGCTGTCGATGGGCATGCTCGGATTCATCGATGACTTCGCCAAGGTGAGTAAGAAGCAGAGCGAGGGCCTGACCGTGCGGGGCAAGTTCATCGGCCAGTTCATTCTTGCCACCGTCTACGCGGTGCTTGCGCTGATTCTGCCCACCAAGTCCGGCTTCCCGAGCGCGCAGGCGGGCGTCAGCTTCATCGAAAGCCCGTTTTTCAGCTTTGAGTTCGCCGGTCGTGTGGTGGCCATCGTGCTGTTCGTGATTTGGGTGAACTTCCTCATGACCGCATGGACGAACGCCGTCAATCTGACGGATGGTCTGGACGGTCTGGCCGCCGGCTCGTCGATGATCGCCTTCGTCGGTTATGCGGTCGTGGCCTTCTGGGAGTTCTACCATCTGAAGGGTTCCGGGCATGAAGGCTTCACCTATGCGGTTTCCGATCCGCTTGACCTGACCATCATCGCCTCCTGCGCGGCCGTGGCCTGTCTCGGCTTCCTGTGGTACAACTCGAATCCCGCGTCCATCTTCATGGGCGATACCGGATCCCTGGCCCTCGGCGGTTTGTTCGCGGCCTTGTCCGTCGCCACGCATACCGAGGTCCTTGCCGTCGTCATGGGCGGTCTGTTCGTGCTTGAGGCCATGTCCGACGTCATTCAGGTCGGATACTTCAAGATGACGCATAAGCGTGTATTCAAGATGGCGCCGATTCATCACCATTTCGAGTTGAAGGGGTGGCCGGAAGTCAAGGTCGTGGTCCGTTTCTGGATGATCGAGTTGCTGTTCGTACTCATCGCGCTGGTGCTGTTCTACGGCGACTGGGTCACGCGCTCCGGTCTATGGCTGAGCTGAGACGTCTTTAGGGAATAGCAGATGGCATACGTCGATACGGCATGTGCCATGTTGGAAAATGGATAAGGGTGGTTGACATGGATGTGAACGGTAAGACCGTGATCGTGGCGGGTCTGGGTATTTCGGGCCGAAGCATGATGCAGGTACTGAAGCCAAGGGCTGGCAAGGTCATCGGCGTGGATGAAAAGCAGCCCGATGCCGACCTGCACTCCTTCGACCAGATCGATTGGGACGACGTGGATCTGGTGATGACCTCTCCGGTGTTCAATCCACGTACGCCGTTCATCCTTGAGGCGCAGCGCCGTGGCATCCCCGTGATGAGCGAGGTGGAGCTGGCATGGCAACTGCGTGTGAACGCCGATTCCACCGGCGAACCTGCACGTTGGATCGGCATCACCGGAACCAATGGCAAGACCTCCACCACGGAAATGACTTCCGAGATGCTTACCGCCTGCGGACTCACCGCACCGGCCGTCGGTAACATCGGCAAGGCGGTCTCACATGCCGCGGTCGATCCCGCCAATGACGTGCTATGCGTTGAATTGAGCTCCTTCCAACTGCATTTCACGGATTCGCTCGCATTGGATGGTGCGGCCATCACCAACATCGCCGATGATCATCTTGACTGGCATGGAGGCATTGACAACTACGCGGCCGATAAGGCGAAGGTGTTCCATCGTGCCAGCAAGGCACTGGTCTACAATGCCGACGACATTCGTGTCACCGAATTGGCCGAACGGGCTGAAACGGCAGAGGGTTGCCGCCGTATCGGATTTACGTTGCATGAGCCGGAGGCGGGCCAGATCGGCATCGTCGACGGTTGGATCGTCGATATGAGCGGCGTTGCCGGCGGCGAACCGGACCAGCCCGTGAAAGTGGCCAAAATCGCCGACTTCACGCATCTGACCGAGCCGGATGGCACGGTATATCCGCATCTGCTTGCGGACGCGCTGACCGCGCTGGCGCTGGCATTGGGATTGGGCGTCGACAAAGGCACGGCCATCGCCGCGTTGCAGCGGTTCACGCCGGGTGGCCATCGGATTCAGACCGTCGCCACGGCCCACGAGTCCGATGGCGGCATCATTCGTTTCGTCGATGATTCCAAAGCTACGAATGCGCATGCGGCCAAGGCCTCGCTGAACAGTTTCGCCGACAAGTCCGTGGTGTGGATCGCCGGTGGTCTTGCCAAGGGAAGCCGTTTCGAACGGCTTGTAGCCGATCAGGCGCACACCATCAAGGCGGCCGTCATCATCGGCGAGGACCAGCAGCCGATGCTTGACGCCTTCAAGGCCAGCGCCCCGCAGATTCCATTGACCGTCATCGATCCGGCGGATAAGTCCACCGTCATGGCCAGGGCCGTGAACGCGGCCGGCGCATATGCCGAATCGGGCGATGTGGTGCTTATGGCTCCGGCTTGCGCATCCATGGACCAGTTCGTATCGTATGCCGATCGCGGTAACCAGTTCGCAGACGAGGCACGACGATGGGTGAGCGAGCATGGCGAAGCCTAAAGCGAGCCGTATCGTATCATCGTCTGCGACCGATGCCGTTGCCCGAACCGCACGATCCACATCCCGCAATGAGGATAAGACGGCGCGACGGCCTGAGGATTTTCATGCATTCGTCGGGGTGCGGAGCCTGTTCAACCCTCTATGGTGTTTCCATGGATTCCGGCTGTCGGTGATCATCCTCACGTTGTTCGGCGTGATCATGGTGTTCTCGAGTTCGTCGGTGAACATGATTGCCAACGGCTTGTCACCGTGGGCTCAGGCCCTGAAGCAGGGCGGATTCTGCGTGGTCGGGTTTGCCGTCGCCCTGCTGACGATGATGGTTCCCGCCTCGGTGTATCGCAAGATCAGCTTCATCATGCTGTGCGGGGCGATGATGCTGCAGGCGTTGACGCTCACCCCGCTCGGCGTGGAGGTCAACGGCAACAAGGGTTGGATCGGCATCAAGAACGTGTTCACCATACAGCCTGCGGAAATCGTCAAGCTGGCATTATGCGTCTGGATGCCCTGCGAGCTGATCCGCGCACGTAAACGGCTTCGCAAGGAGGGTTTCCTCAAGGCGTATGGGAAGCTGGGACTAGGATATCTGTTGAGCTTGGGGCTGGTAATGTCCGGCAAGGATCTCGGCACCTGCATGATTTTGCTTGCCATCGGTGCGGTCGCATTGATTCTCGGGGATTTTCCCGGCAAATGGCTGGCCTTGATCGGCGCCTCGGGCGTGCTGCTCGTCGGCGGACTCGTGTTGAGCAGTCCGAACCGAATGGGGCGCATCCTGGCTACATACCAGACGTGTTCGGCCTCCGACCTGCAAGGCGTGTGCTATCAGGCGGTGCATGGCAAATATGCCATCGCATCGGGCGGTCTTCTCGGGGTGGGCATCGGCAATTCCGGAGAGAAATGGGGTTATCTGCCCGAGGCACACAACGATTTTATCTTCGCCATCATCGGTGAGGAGACAGGGTTCATCGGGGCTTCGATGGTCATACTCCTGTTCGTGGTGCTCGGCTGGTGCATGCTTGTGGTGGCACTGCAGGCACGGAACCGGTACGTGACGATGGTGCTGGCATGCATCACCGTGTGGATCGTAGGGCAGGCCATCGTCAACATCGGTGTCGTGATCGGTCTGTTCCCCGTCATGGGCGTGCCCATGCCGTTTGTCTCGGCGGGTGGTTCGTCGCTGATCATGTGTCTGGGTGCCGCGGGCATTGCCGTCAGCATGATGAAGGAACAGCCGCAGATCAAGGCGGAGACGGCCAAGGCCTGAACGGCAAAACGTAGATACTGTAATCATCTGCATGTCGATGGGTGAGCCGTGCTGTCAAGCGCCGTGCCGTGGGCTAAGCTCATACACTATGAGCACTCGGAAGCATATCGTTCTGGCTGGCGGCGGCACCGCCGGCCATGTCAATCCACTTCTCGCCGTGGCCCAGGTGATTCGTTCCCTGGAACCTGATGCGGATATCGCGGTCGTGGGCACTGCAGTCGGACTTGAGCATAATCTGGTGCCGCAGGCCGGTTTCCAGCTGGAAACGATCGAGAAAGTGCCGTTTCCACGCAAGCCCAATATGGCCGCATTGAAATTCCCCGCCCAGTGGAGGCGTGAGACCGCAAAGGTGCGTGACATCCTCGCCCGGCATGAAGCCCAGGTCGTGGTGGGATTCGGCGGCTACACATCGGCTCCGGTATATGCCGCCGCACACAACATGGGCATTCCGATCGCCATGCACGAGCAGAATGCGCGTGCCGGTATGGCCAACAGACTGGGCGCACGGTGGGCCGATATGATCGGTTCCGCTTACGCGGATACCGGTCTGAAGCCCCGCAGGGGCGTGTCCGTCGAGCGTGTGGGACTGCCGTTGCGTCCGGCCATCGCACGGCTCGCTTCGGATCTTGGACATGATCGTGTCGCAGTCAGGCGTGAGGCGGCCGCACAGCTTGGCATCGATCCGGAACGTCCGCTGGTCGTGGTGACCGGCGGCTCCTTGGGTGCGGTGAACGTGAATCGTGCGGTGGCCGGTTCGGCCAAGGAACTACTGCGGCATGCGCAGGTGATTCACCTGACCGGAAAAGGCAAAAGCGAAGAAGTGCGCTCCCTGGTATCGGTGAACGCGGGGGAGCATGTGCTTGGCGAGCTCGGAGCCGATCATGTTGGCGAGGGTGACTATCGTGTCGCCGAGTATCTGGAACGGATCGATCTGGCGTTTGCCTGCGCCGATCTGGTTATCTGCCGTTCCGGTGCGGGCACCGTCTCGGAATTGACGGCTTTGGGTCTGCCTGCCATCTATGTGCCGCTGCCGATTGGCAATGGTGAGCAACGCTTCAACGCGCAGCCGGTGGTGGATGCGCATGGGGGACTGATGGTCGCCGATGGTGAATTCAACGTGGATTGGGTCAGGCGTCATGTGCCGCAACTGCTCGCCGATTCCGAAACGCTTGCCGAATATGGTCGCAACGCTTGGAACTATGGCATTCGTGATGCGGCCGAGGTCATGGCCGAGCGGGTGCTGGCGCTCATCGGGCGGCAAACGGCGTGACCGGCCAACCGGACGAGGGCATGTTGGCCTGAGGTCCGACCATAATGGAATGAGCTTGAAAACATGCATAAGAGGAGCAGTCGTGTCTGACAACCAGCGTGATGCCGGTACCATTATTCTTGATCCAACCCATGCGTCCTTCGGCCCCGGAGAGGGCGTGGATGATCTTGGGAAAACCCACTTCATCGGCATCGGCGGAGCCGGTATGAGCGTGCTTGCCGAGATGCTGCATGAGCAGGGCGTGCACGTGGATGGCTCCGACCGCGAGCCGAGCGCCAAAACCGAGCGACTGCAAGGGCTTGGCATTGCCGTGGAATTCGGGCAGCGGGCCGAAAACGTCGAGGGTGCGCGCACGGTGGTGTTTTCCAGCGCCATCAAGCCCGATAATCCGGAGATCGTGGCGGCCTACGAGGCCGGCGAACGCATCGTGCACCGCAGCGACATCCTTGCGTTGCTCATGCAATCGAAGCGCGCCGTGACCGTTGCGGGCGCCCACGGAAAGACGACCACCAGTTCCATGCTCGCCCACATCCTCGTCAACGCAGGCGAAGGTGAGTTGGCGGATCCGAGCTATGCCATCGGCGGTTCCATTCAGGGCAAGGATGGTGCGACCCTCGACGGTGGCCATGCCGGTAAAGGCAGCGTGCTCGTAGCGGAAGCCGACGAATCCGATGGCAGCTTCGCCAAATACCATCCTGAAATCGCCATCATCACCAATGCGGAGGCCGATCATCTCGACCATTACGGCACGGAGGCCAAGTATCGTGCGGCGTTCGTGGAACATGCGGGGCGTGCGGGCAAGGCCGTGATCATGTGCGGCGACGATGATGGTGCATTGGCTGTACTGCGTGCGCTCAAGACGGAGGTGGCACGGCATGTCGTGGTGTATTCCACTCAGCCATCCGAGGATCTCGGCGATCTGAACGGCGCCGCTCACGTACGTATCGAATCGGAGAGCGAAAGCACGCAAAGCGGTGCCGAGCATTTCATCCTGCACCTGCCGGCCGGACTGGTCGATGTCGAGGAACGCCGCGTTCCGGTCACTCTCACCGTTCCCGGCATTCATAATGCAAGGAACGCCACGGCGGCCCTGCTTGCTGCGGTGATGCTTGGCGTCGACGTGGAGCGTGCCGCAGCCGCGGCGACGTCATTCTTGGGCGCCGCACGGCGTTTCCAGATTCGAGGCAGCGTCAACCAAGTGACCGTCATCGACGATTACGCACATCATCCTACCGAGATCGCGGCGTTGTTGGATGCCGCCCGCCGTCGCTATCCGGAAGCCGGAATCCATGTGATCTTCCAGCCGCATCTGTTCTCTCGTACCATGTTTTTCGCCCGTGAATTCGCCGAGGCGTTGGCCAAGGCCGATGATGTGATCGTCACCGGCATCTTCCCGGCTCGTGAAAAGCAGGAGGATTTCCCGACCGTCAGCCCCGACACGATCGTCAACGAGGCCGTGAAGCTTGAACATGAGCCCGCCGATGATTGGATCCGCGGCGTCGACGACATGCGCACCGCAGCCCAGATGATGGTGATGCGTGCCCATCATGGTGATGTCATCTTCACCGTCGGCGCAGGAGACATCACGCAGATGGATCCGGTGATTCTGCATGCTTTGGAAGCTCACCGTTGGGATTGCGCACGCTGATGGCGCGCCGGGTCATCAGTTCGGGCAAGGAATCGGACTCCAGCCAACAACATCAGGGGCGCTCCGTCTCGAGCGATGGTTCACGTTGCGAATCCGGAGGATTCGTGGACGCCCGTACGCTGCGCAGCGAGGACCTGATCGCCAAGACGCTTGAGGAGACCTCCGGTGCGCTGGGTGTGATCACGCGGCCGAAAGTCGTCGATTTCAGTGCGCGGTTGAAGGAACGGCGCAAGGCCAACACCCGAATGATCGTCATGCGTGTGGCCGCTTTCGTCGGTGCGGTTGCGGCTATCGTCGCACTGGTCTGGTTGCTGTTCTTCTCATCCGTATTCAGATTGGAATCCTCCGGCATCAGTGTCGTCGGCGCCAACGAATGGGTGAGTCAGGAGCAGGTGCTGTCGATCGCCCGTCAGCAGGCCGGCAAATCTCTGCTACTCGTGTCCGGCGGCGATGTCGAAACAACGATCAAGGACATTCCCGGCGTCACTTCGGCAAAGGCGATCAAGCATCTGCCGAATTCCCTGGAAGTGACCATCAAGGCACAGAAGCCCGCAGCCATGCTGAAAACCTCCGAAGGCACCATGACGGCCGTCGATAGCCGAGGACGTGTGCTCAATTCCGTCAGCGGGGCGTCCGTCGAGGGGATTCCGGTCATCGAAGTGACCGACGTCAATGAAAGCCTGCAAAATCGTTCCATCAAGGAAGCGTTGCAAATCCTAAGCTCTCTACCGGATTCGATGCGCAACTCCATCACCAAGGTCACCGCGGAAACGCAGGATTCCATCACGACCGAACTCAATGATGGAGACAAGGTGATTGTGTGGGGTGACTCTTCGCAGCTCAAGCTCAAAAAGGCGGTCGTCGACAAGATCATCAATGATCCCAACGTAATCGGAGACAAGCATAACGTTGATGTGTCCGCGCCCTTGCGACCCATCATCAAATAGTTTCCGGTTCGGTCCTCAAACAAGAGATCCCCTCGATTCCGTATGGAGTCGAGGGGATCTCTCGGTTAGGAGGATGGAAGGAGAAGCATCGGGATGTCAGGCGTTCGGATTGGCCTTGAGCGCCGGCGCTACGGAAACGGCGGGATCGAGACGCGGAATCAGCGTGCACTGCGTGGCATGATACAGGTCGGACTTGCCCGGCCACACGGTGCCGATGACCTGATTGTCCTTGTTCAGCTGATGGAACCAGGAGCCGTTCTCATGGTCGATCAGATACTCGTCGATGTACTGCCAGAAGGTTGCGTACCAATCCTTGTACACCTGCTTGCCGGTGACGGTGGCCAGGGTGGCGGAGGTGTTCACGGATTCGGCGAGCGTCCAATGCATGCGGTCGGTGACGACCGGCTTGCCGTTCCAGTCGGTGGTGTAGGCCAGACCGATGGTGCCCTCGGCGTTCCACGCGTCGGCCAGAGCCTGGGCGAACAGGTTTTCGGCGGCTTCGATGAGCTGTTGCTTGCCTTCTTCGGAACGGGCCTTGGAACTCAGCGCGTACTGGGTGATCAGACGGGCCCATTCGATGCCGTGGCCCGGAGTGGCGCCATACGGCTTGAACTGGTCGTCCGGCTTGTCGTGGTTGCATTCGAGATCCGGCTGCCAGTCGGCGGTGAAGTGTTCCGGGATGCGCCAGTCGTTCTCGCGGGCCCAACCGACCACATGGTCGATGATGCGACCTGCGCGTTCACGGTACTCCTCGTTGCCGGTCACGTCGGCGACGGCGAGGAAGGCCTCGGTGGTATGCATGTTGGCGTTGATGCCGCGATACGGGTCGAGCTCGGTGAATTCGGTGTTCCACGTGTCGACGGCAAGGCCGATTTCATCATCCCAGAAATGCCTGTCGTAGGTTTCGAGGGCTTCGTCGAGCAATTCGTCGGCACCTGGGCGGCCGATGAGCTTGGCTGAAGTGGCGGCGAGGATCACGAAGGCGTGGGCGTAGCAGACCTTGCCGGCTTCGTGAGTGGAGCCGTCGGCGGAGATGGACGGATACCAGCCGCCGTGTTCGTCATCGTGCAGCGGGCCACGCAGGCCGGCGATCGCCTTGTCGACGAGTTCGGCCGCGTCAGGTTCGCCATGAAGGAAGCCGAGGGAATAGACGTGAGCCATACGGCAGGTGATCCACGTGTGGATGCTCTGGGTCAGATCCGGCTTGCCGGTGTCATCCAGCCAGTAGGAGCCGCCCTGTGGTGCGGGGAAATGATGGCCGAAATGCAGGAGTTCATTGGTTTCCGCCTCGAGCAGGTCATGGTTTTCCTTCGAGCCGAACACATAGGCTTCGGGGGAGTATGCGCAGGTCATCGATCAAGTCCTTCCTTGGTATCGTCTGCAATGACGTGATAACTGAGTTGATGTATTAACTATGTTAATCACTTAAGCGGTTAATGCAAATCGGATCAATGGTGTGTCGCGATACGTTCGGAGTAGCCTGTAGCGAAGGGGTGATATACCCCTCAACCATTGGCGATTGACACCCCTGCGGAACTGCCGTATTCGTAAGGAATGGCGGTATTGAGAACAGGTGCGGGAGAGAAAGGATTTTTTCGGATGAGGAAACTTTTTGGAGGCCTCAAGATGGGTTGGCTTGCCGTGATATTGTTCGCGGTCGTTGCGGGCGCCTACACCGGCATCGTCGGATCCATCCCGGCCGCGGAGGGAACATCGTTCAAGGACATCGCGATTTCCTACGAATGGTGGGTCATCTTCGCGGTCGTCATCGCGTCCAACTGCACGAAAAGCTGGGAGTCGGCGCTCAAAATCTTCGTTTTCTTTCTTATCAGCCAGCCACTCTGCTTCATCGTCGAGGTGGTGTTCGGCCTTTCCGTTGACCAAGCGTTGTACTACTACTGCTCCATCTGGGGTCCGGCCACGCTCCTTACGTTGCCCGGCGGATTCATCGCCTGCTACATCAACAGGCAAAACGTGTTCGGCAGTGTGATCCTGGGTTTGGGCAACTCCATTCAGGCGTTTCTTGGAATCACCTACATAATCCAGATGCTTGGAAACCCTCCGTATCATCTGCTCAGCGCCATCGTCTGCTTCGCCTCCATCCTCATCATGACCTTCCAGATCCAGAAGGACAATGGAAACCGAGTGATATCGCTCCTGGTACCTGTTGTGGTTGCGGTGGCCGCCCTCGTGCTCATACGGATGACCGGACGCGTCATCGTCTAGGATTACGGGATGGGGCACGTCGGCGTGGGCTGGTGATTGAATTTATGTTGAGGTAGGTTGAAAAAGAAAGTGGAATAGAGGCTGCATACAATGGCGTTTGATTATAAGAAAGAATGTAAGGAACTATATCTTCCCAAAAACAAGCCGGAAATCGTTGACGTTCCGAAAACAAACTATATTGCCGTTCGTGGGAAGGGCAATCCGAATGAGGCCGGCGGTGCCTATCAACGGGCAATTGAAATTTTGTACGCGGTTGCTTACACGTTGAAAATGAGCTATAAAACAGATTACAAAATCGAGGGATTTTTCGAATATGTTGTTCCGCCTTTGGAGGGGTTCTGGTGGCAGGACGGCACAGACGACATGGACTATACGGATAAATCCTCTTTCAACTGGCTTTCCGTCATCCGTCTACCAGACTTTATTACGGAAGAAGACTTCGAGTGGGCGGTAAAAACGGCATCCGAAAAGAAGAAAATGGACTGTACCTCTGCGGAGTTTCTGTCGATAGACGAGGGATTGTGCGTTCAGATCATGCATCATGGATCTTACGATTTGGAGCCTGCGACCATTGCGCAGATGGATGCTTATCTAGCACAGCATGGTTATGAAAACGACATGAGTATTGGCAGATATCATCATGAAATATATCTGTCTGACCCAAGAAAGGTTGCTCCTGAAAAGTTGAAAACCGTGATTCGACATCCAATTAAACAACATAAATGAAAAAGCATATTGCAAACGTAATGATTCGAGTCCTAAACCTCTTGGTTTAGGACTCGAATCATCTTGCTATTGGTGGAGCTGCGGGGAATCGAACCCCGGTCCGATAACCGAACCCTCAGTCTTCTACGTGCGTAGTCTGCTGGCCATGCGGCGGTTTTTCTGCCCCCATCGATATCGCAGACAACTGATGGCGAGCATATTCGCAGTTAAAGTCCCTCACCGGCCCTGTGACTCAGCCGATGAAGCAAGTCTTCTCAACGACGCTCAGCATCCTCCCAAAGACGAGAAGGAGTGAACGGAGCGGCTGCTCACTGGTTAATCCTGGCGCGAAGCTCAGGCAGCGAGAGCGAACTCAGTGCGGTTAGATTTAGCACTTATTCTTGTGTAGGGGTCATCCACGAGCGGACCCTACGTTCTCGGCACGCTTCCCTGCGACGAACAGGTCACCGTCGAAACCGATCAGCCCCAATCTTGAGTTATCAAGCATTCCGACTTTGCAGTCGGACATTTCAAGATATCATAAGTCTGCTGGGAATTGCAAGTTTTCTTCGAGCGATTCCCGACAATCGCCCTGAACGTCGATATCCGACGTCTTGGCTCATGTGTTGATGCGGATGCCGAAGAAGTCCATGACCAGCTCACAGAACATCATGTTCGCCCAACTGAACCATGGTCTGGTGTACTGCGTCGGATCACTCACGTCGAAGCTTTCGTGCATGAGATGCGTACCGGCGTCCGCCGCGACAAGCTGATCGAGGAGACGTTCCTTCTCAGCCCTGTCGTTGCTGGTCAGGCCTTGCATGGCCATGGCGATTGGCCAGACATACCCGGTTGGCGTATGCGGGGAACCGATGGCGCGGGCGAAGGGTCCTTCGAAATAGTAGGGATTCTCGGAGCTGAGCAAGGTGCGGCGGGTTGCCAGATACAACGGGTCGTCGGCATCGCAGAATCCCAGGTATGGGGCCGAGATGAGATTGGGTACGTTGCTGTCGTCCATGAGCAGGGCGTTGCCCAGGCCATCCGTCTCGTAGGCGTAGATCCGTTCTCCCGCCGCGTTGCGTATGGTGGCATGTTGCGCGATGCCGTCGGAGATGTCGTGCTGCAGTTTGCCTGCGCGGCGTACGATTTCGGCATCATCGAGCACGTCGGTGAAGATCTGCCGAAGATGGCCCATGGCCACGACCGCGAACATGTTGGACGGCACGAGGTACGGATAGATGCAGGCGTCGTCGCTGGGACGGAATCCGGACCAGGTCATACCGGTGACGGCAAACGGTCCGCCGAGGCCTTCGTTCGGCACGGAATCACGCGGGTCATCGTTCGGGCGGAAGAACCGATACCGAGACTCGGCGTGATTCTGTTCGGTCTCGAAGGTGTCAAGGATGCGACGCCCGCCGGAGACGAACGATTCGTCGAAATGCGAGGTCAGTCCGGTATTGCGATACAGCAGCCATGCGAGTTGGATGGGGTAGCATAGCGAATCCACTTCGTATTTGCGTTCCCATAGCCAAGGTCCGAACGAATCGGTCCGATCGTCAGGATCCCAAGTGGCTCCGCTTGGCGTCTCGTTGAATGCGTTGGCGTACGGGTCGATGTTGATGAACCGGAACTGCTGGCGGACGAGCCCCGCGATGAGATCGGCCATGTCCGGATCGTCTTGGGCGATGACGAGATAGGGGCGGAACTGTGCGGAGGAATCACGCAGCCACATGGCCGGGATGTCGCCAGTCAGAAGGAACGTGGTGCCATCGTCATGCCGACGCACGGTGGTGGTCAGCGTGTTGGCGAAGCAGGTGTTGAAATTCTCGGCCCAGTCCGCATGTTCCGTACCGCACAGTTCGGTGATGCGTTGCATGAAGATGGAGACGGATTGGGGTACGGCATTGGTGGTCGGTGGCATGGCAACTTCTTCGTTGAATACGTAAATCGATTGACGTGCATTCATCATAGCAGGTGTCGCAATACAACAAGGTCCACGACATCGTTCGATGACCGTGGACCTGTGGATGATGATGAGACCGGGAAAGGATTACTTGGCCGCCGCGGCGAGATAGTCCGGAACGCCTTCTGCCGGATAGGTCGGCCAGCCGCCTTCCTTGGTGCACACATAGGCGGAGGTGTTCACGGCCGCACGGTGCGCTTCCTTGAGGGGGGCTCCGGTGAGGATCTTGCCGGTGAAGGAACCGGAGAAGGAATCGCCTGCGCCGACGGTGTCGGCAACCTCGACATGCGGGGTGTGCAGGGTGGAGACTTCGCCGTCCTTGGCGATGATGGTGCTGAAGGTGGCACCACCGGTCAGAATGATGTACTCCAGACCGAAGTTCTTGATGAACCAGTTGCACGCTTCCTCGTCGGTGGTTCCGGGAAGCTCGAACATGTCGCGCATGAGCAGCAGCTCGTCATCGTTGATCTTGAACACGGTGGCGTAGCCAAGCAGCTCTTCGATGAGTTCCTTGGAGTAGAAGTCGGAGCGCAGATTGATGTCGAAGAACTTCAGCGCGCCTTCCTTGGTGTGCTTGAGCAGTTCGATGATGGTGTCGTGGGACTCGGGGGAGCGTAGACCCAGGGTGCCGAAGCAGACGGCGTCGGCCTTGGAAACGGCGTCGATGAGTTCGTCGGTGAGCTTGATGTGATCCCAAGCGACGTTCTTGACGATGGTGTATTCCGGAATGCCGTTGGTCAGCGCCACGTCCACGGTGCCGGTCGGGTATTCGTTGGTCTGCACCAAGGTGTTGATGCCGGCCTTGTGGGCGTCGGCGATCAGCTCTGCACCGAGCTCGTCGTTGCCGACTGCGCTGATGGCATAGCCTTCCGCGCCATTCTGCGAGGCATGATAGGCGAAGTTGACGGGGGCGCCGCCGGCACGCTTGCCGGTGGGGAGCATATCCCAAAGGATTTCGCCGAGGGAGATGACGGTTGGCTTGGACATGGTTTTCCTTTCTTTAGATGGCGGCGTGCTATGCGACGTCGAAGAACATCGAAGGATGTTCCAGAAAATTGGTGATGGCCACGGCGGCGGCTCCGGTGACGGTGGCGTCGGTGGGCAGGGCGGACAGGGAGATGGTGGTCTCCGAACTCACTTCCGGAATGGTGTGTTCGGAAACGATGGCCTTGACCTCGTCAAGTAGCGGCTGACCTGCCTGGGAGACGATGTCACCCAGAACGATGTGGCTTGGATTGAAGGCATTGATGATGGTCACGCACCCGAAGCCGATGTACCTGGCCGCTTTGTTGACCAGCTGCCTGGCCGCTTCGTCGTCCGCGTCGGCTTTGGCGAACAGCGCCGCGCATGCCTGCGCGTGGGTCATGGATTCGCAGCCGGGCACGATGTCGCCTTCGGTCTTGAGCTCCTCGTGGATGGCGACCGCCGAGCAGTAGCGCTCCAGACATCCGACGTTGCCGCAGTCGCAGGGCCTGCCGTTGACGTCGACGGAGACGTGCCCGATTTCAGTTGCGGTGCCGTGCGCACCGTAGAAGATTCTACCGTCGTCGATCAACCCCAGTCCGATGCCTTCACCCAGCAGATAATAGGCGAGAGAGCCTTCGGACAGCTCGGGGTTGAACAGGAATTGCGCCAATGCGCCGGCTCGTGCATCCTGCTCCACGAATACCGGCACGTCGAAGGCCGTGCTGAATTCGTGGATGAAGTTGACCTGCCTCCAGCCTTGCATGGAGGAGACGAGAGCGGTATGGCCGGCGTCCCGCAGATACGGGCCCGGGACGGCCATACCCACGGCGACGATGTGCGGATCGTCGGCGATGAGTTGCCGGACGGTGCGACGGATTTGCTCCACGGTGTCGGGGATGTGCTCTTCGCTGACGGTGGGTAGGTCGGTCAGCGAGATCTTGTTGCATTTGAGGTCGAACACCGCGATCTGCACCAGACTGCGGGCGAATTTGACGCCGACCACATGGTATTTCGCGCAATTGAGGTTCAGGCCGATGGAACGACGGTTCTTGTCACCCTCCATGTCGCCGGTCTCTTCGATGACATCCTGGGACAGCAGTTTTGCCGTGATTTTGGTGATTGCCGCAGGGGTGAGTTCAATGGCCTTGGCGATCTGGGCGCGGGAGCAGATGCCATTGTGATACAGATATTGCAGGATGCGTGACCGATTGTTTTCGGAGATCGATGATTGTTGCATGCTGTAGCTGCTCATAACACCTCCTTGCGCCGATGCACGGATTCTCTCGTTTAACTAGTTGATATATTAACGCTGTTAACGTCAATGTACAAGCCGCGCATCATCCGCGTGTCGCCAAGTGTATTCGGCCGAAACGCATGCTCGCTCGCATGCGTCTCATTAATCGACCGGGCATCGTAGGAAAGATGAATCGTGGAAAGAACGGGGAAAAATAGGGTTTTCCGATACCAACAATGCAGGAGACGGGACGATATTGCCCTACACGAAACGTGCGGTTAACATTAGGCGCCAATTCTAAGGAGTCAAGCCATTTCAATCACGAGATGCCTTTGGAATTCAAGGATTAGAGAGAGGAATCCTCAGTGAATCGCAAGAAAGTCATCGCCGCGCTCGCTTCCGTCGCGGCCATCGCATCCCTTGCCGCCTGCGGCGGCGTGAAGGACGGCGGTTCCATGGCAAGCGGCACCACCATCACCATCGGTACCACCGATAAGATCACCAGCCTCGATCCGGCCGGCTCCTATGACAACGGTTCCTACGCCGTGCAGATTCAGGTGTTCCCGTTCCTGTATTCCCAGGACTACAACACCTCCGAGCTGTCCCCGGACATCGCCGCCGATGACGGCACCTGGAGCGACGACGGCACCGAATTCACCGTCAAACTCAAGTCCGGCCTGAAGTTCGCCAACGGCCACGATCTGACCGCCTCCGACGTCAAGTTCTCCTTCGACCGCATCAACAAGATCAACGACGAGAACGGTCCGTCATCCCTGCTCGCCAACATCGACTCCGTCGAAGCCAAGGACGACACCACCGTGGTGTTCCACTCCAAGGTCAAGAACGACGTGACCCTCAAGCAGGTGCTTTCCAGCCCGGCAGGTCCGATCGTGGATGAGGAGTCCTTCGACGCCGACAAGCTCACCGACGCCGACACCATCGTCAAGGACAATGCCTTCGCCGGCCCGTACAAGCTCACCTCCTATAAGGTGAACGAGGCCTTGGCCTATGCCAAGAACGACTCCTATGATGGCCTGACTCCGGCAAAGAACGACGCCGTGCAGGTCAAGTACTTCGCCGATTCCTCCAACCTGAAGATGGCCGTGCAGCAGGGACAGGTCGACGTCGCCTACCGCTCCATGACCCCGACCGACATCGAGGACCTGTCCAAGGACGACAAGGTCAAGGTCGTCAAGGGCCCGGGTGGCGAAGAGCGCTTCATCACCTTCAACTTCAAGATCATGCCGTACGGCGAGAAGTCCAGCGAGCCGAACGCCGACAAGGCCAAGGCCGTGCGTCAGGCCGTCGCCAACCTGATCGACCGCGACGAGCTGTCCACCAAGGTCTACAAGGGCACCTACACCCCGCTGTACTCCTTCATTCCGGATGGTCTGTCCGGTCACGACGACACCCTGAAGGAAGCCTACGGTGACGGCGAAGGCAAGCCGAGCACCGACAAGGCCAAGAAGGTTCTCGAGGATGCCGGTGTCACGACCCCGGTCGATCTGAAGCTTCAGTACAACCCGGACCACTACGGCCAGTCCTCCGCCGACGAGTATGCCGCCATCAAGGCCCAGCTCGAAGAAGGCGGCCTGTTCAAGGTCGACCTGCAGTCCACCGAATGGACCCAGTACAGCAAGGATCGCGTGATCACCTCGGATTCCGATGGTTCCTACCCGGCCTACCAGCTTGGCTGGTTCCCGGACTACTCCGATCCCGACAACTACCTGTCTCCGTTCTTCCGTGACGGCAACTTCGTGAACAACGGCTACTCCAACACGGAAGTCAATGACCTGATCGTCAAGCAGGCCGGCCAGACCGACGACAAGGAACGTGAGGACACGCTGAAGGAAATCCAGAAGCTCGAGACCGATGACCTCTCCACCATCCCGCTGCTGCAGGGTGCCCAGGTCGCCGTCACCGGTTCGGGCGTGAAGGGTGTCGTGCTCGACGCCTCCTTCCGCTTCCGTTACGCCTCCGTGACCAAGTCCTGAATGTGACTTGACCGCCCCTGCCCGGCCGTTTCGAGTCGGGCGGGGGCTCAATTTGTATCTGCATCATCCATCAAGGAAAAGGAGCCCGACGTGACGCAAAGCGCAACCGTGGCTCAGCCGAAAGCCAAGAAAAACAAGCTTTCGAGCGGATTCTTCCGCTTCGTGCTTACCCGCTTCCTGCTGATCATTCCTACCGTATTCATTCTTGTTACCATCGTCTTCTTCGTCATGCGCGCCACCGGCGATCCGATTTCCGCCGCCCTAGGCGGCCGCCTGACGCCGGAGGAACTGCAAAAGCGCATCCACGCGGCCGGCTATGACCGTCCATTGGTCGTACAGTACATCGATTATCTCAACGGCCTGCTGCACGGTGACCTCGGCACCACGCTGACCGACAACCAAAAGGTCATCACCATTCTTACCCGTTACGGCGCCGCCACCTTCGAACTCGCGTTCCTGGCGCTTATCGTGGCGCTCATCGTCGGCATCGGCCTGGGCCGTATCGCGGCACGCAAACGCGACCGTGCGGCCGATGCGGGCATCCGCACCTTCGCCATTCTGTGCTACGCCACTCCGGTGTTCTTCCTGGGCCTGATTCTGAAACTCATCTTCGCCATCTGGATGAACGTGCTGCCGGCATCCGGCCGTTCGTCATTGAGCAGCGAAATGGAATTCTCCCGACTGGTCTCGCCAACCGGTTTCTACATCATCGACGCACTTCAGTTGGGCGATATGTCCGTGCTCGTCGACGTACTGCGTCACGCGGTGCTTCCGGCCCTCGCATTGGGACTGCTGACGGCGGGCGTATTCATCCGCCTGGTGCGTACCAACGTGATCTCCACCTACACTTCCGGCTATGTCGAGGCCGCCCGCTCCCGCGGCGTCTCCGAAAAGCGTCTGCTCAACAAGCATGCATGGAAGCCGGCCCTGATTCCGATCATCACCGTCATGGGCATGCAGATCGCCCTGATGCTCGCCGGTGCCGTACTCACCGAGACCACCTTCGAATGGAAGGGCCTCGGTTTCATGCTTTCGCAATATCTGAAGGCACGTGACTTCGTGGCGGTGCAGGGCATCGTGATTCTGATCGCCATCATCGTGGCCGTCGTCAACTTCATCGTCGACGTCATCGCCGCACTGGTCGACCCGAGAGTGAGGTACTGACATGACCGAAGCATCCGTCAACAATGTCACCGTTCCCGGCGATGACCGTCTGGACAGGCTCAAAATCAACAAACAGGCACCGTTCTGGACCAAGATTCCGATTATCAAGGAACTGCGCGTAGCCGTCGGCTGGCAGAAGGGCATGCTGATTACCGGTCTGGCGCTCACCGCCTTCTTCCTGCTCGTCGCCATCTTCGCACCCTTGATCGCACCATACGGATACGCTCAGCTGAAGGACTCCAACGGCGTATCCTTCCCGGCCCAGGCGGCACCGTCATCCGAACATATCTGGGGTACGACCGCCGGAGGCTATGACGTGTTCAGCCGTGTGGTGTGGGGTTCCCGCACTGCGGTCATCGCCATCGTCATCGCCGTGCTGCTGTCCATCTTCGCGGGTGTGCTGCTGGGACTGGTCTCCGGCTATTTCGGCGGCTGGGTCGACCGCGTACTCGTGATGATCGCCGACGCCGTCTACTCCTTCCCGTCCCTGCTGTTGGCGATTCTGATGGCCATTATGATCTCCCACGGCCAATCCGGACTGTGGAGCGGCATCTTCGCTTCCGGCATCTCCATCACCGTGGTCTATATTCCGCAGTACTTCCGTACCATCCGTGCCGAAGTGATCCGCATCAAGGAATCCGCATACGTGGAATCCGCACGTGTGGTCGGTGCCTCCACCTGGCGCATCATGACCAAGCACCTGTTCAAGAACTCCACCCGAACCCTGCCGGTCATCCTGACCCTGAACTCATCGGAGGCCATTCTGACCCTTGCCGGTCTGGGCTTCCTTGGCTTCGGCATCGAACCGACCGCAGCCGCCGAATGGGGCTATGATCTCAACCGTTCCGTATCCGACGTGACCGCCGGCATCTGGTGGACCGCGGTATTCCCCGGCGTCGCCATCGTGCTGATCGTACTGGGCATCACCCTCGTCGGCGAATCGCTCAACGATCTCGCCGATCCGCGACTGCGTGCACGCAAATCCGCGGGCGAAGTGGTCGGATCCATCGAAGACACCTCCGTCGATCCGAACGAAAAGCCGGGCGCCCGCAACGAGGTCATGGCGGAACTTGCCGCGGCCAGAAACCCGATGGGTGCCATCGACGCCCCGGTGACCGTCACCGACCATGATCCATCATTCGTGGCCTCCGCATGGGGCTCCAAGGAAGGGGAGTGAACCGATGAGCGAAATCGACAACGGCAATCTCGCCGAAATCAAGGATCTGAGCGTCTCCTTCATGACCGACGCCGGCTCCATCAAGGCCATCGACGGGATCAGTTTCAAGATTCCCCGCAGGAAGGTCATCGGCGTGGTGGGCGAATCCGGTTCCGGCAAGTCCGTGACCGCGCGCTCCATCATCAAACTGCTGCCGGAAACGGCAACGACCTCTGGTGCGATCTACCTGTCGAACCGTGCCGGCAACGAGGAACTCGACGTGCTGTCCCTATCCGGCGAGCAGCTACGCGAAATGCGCGGCTCCGAGGCGGCGATGGTGTTCCAGGAGCCGAATTCGGTGCTGAACCCGGTGTATACCATCGGCTGGCAGATCGAGGAGGGGCTGCGGGCCCACGGCATGAAAGACAAGAAAGAGCTGCGTGCCAAGGCGATCGACATTCTGAAGAAGGTCGGCATTCCCAACGCCGAAACCCGGGTCGATTACTATCCGCACCAGTTCTCCGGCGGCCAGAAGCAGCGCATCGTCATCGCCATGGCGTTGGTGCTCAATCCCGGTCTGATTCTGGCCGATGAGCCGACCACCGCCCTTGACGTGACCGTACAGGCCGAAATCCTCGATCTGCTACGTCTCGCACGCGACGAATTCGATGCCTCCGTGCTCATCATCACGCACAACATGGGCGTCATCGCCGACATCGCCGACGAGGTCGTGGTCATGTACCGTGGCCATGTGGTCGAGCAAGGCGGCGTGGAACAGATCTTCTATTCACCGCAGGACGACTACACCAGGCGTTTGCTGGGTGCCGTACCGCGCATCGGGCAAAAGCTCATCGTGCGTGACGGCAATGGCAAGGTCATCGAGCGTGAAAAGGATTGGCGTGAACAGCCGGTCGCGGTCGAGGCCAAGGGGCTGACCATCACGTATCCGGGCCATCTCATGCAGCCCGATTTCAAGGCCGTGGATGGCATCGACTTCACCATCCACCGTTCCGAGGTGCTGGGACTGGTAGGCGAATCCGGTTCCGGCAAATCCACCACGGGCCGTGCCATTGCAGGCCTGCAGAAGGTTTCCGGCGGTTCGCTCAACGTGCTCGGCATCGAAATGAACGGCGTGAAGGAACGTGACTTCAAGCCCAAGCGCGCCGACATCGGCTTCGTGTTCCAGGATCCCGGCAGCTCGTTCAACCCGCTGATGACCATCGCGGAGAACGTGGCCGAACCGCTGATCGTGCACGGGAAATACTCCTCCGTGGCTGACGCACGGCATTATGTGGGCGATCTGCTGGAAATGGTCCAGCTGCCACGCGCATACATGAACCGCTTCCCCCACGAGCTGTCCGGCGGCCAGCGTCAGCGCGCCTCCCTGGCGCGTGCGCTCGCGTTGAAGCCGAGCCTGCTCATCGCCGACGAGCCGACCTCCGCATTGGATGTGTCGGTGCAGGCGAAGGTGTTGGAACTGTTCAAGAAACTACAGGTCGAAATCGGTTTCGCCTGCCTGTTCATCACTCACGATCTTGCGGTGGTAGATATGCTTGCCGATCGCATCATGGTGATGCACAAGGGCAAGATCGTCGAACATGGCGATGCCGACCAGATCATGCAACATCCGCAAAATCCGTACACGCAGAAGCTGCTGGCCTCGTTGCCGGTGCCGGATCCGCGTGAACAACGCGGGCATCGTGAGCATCTGCACGAGTTGCTCGCGGCCCAGCAGTAGGGATGAGGGATTTAGGAGCATAGACGGCGATGCCTGCGACGGACCGATCGTCGCAGGCATCGCCGTCTTACGTTGGCGGGAACTTCAGTGGATCTCACCGTTGAAGCAGAACTGCGCGTGGGCGTCGCCACCGGCCTTGTTCCTCAGATATTCACGCACATACCCCATGCGTTCAACCGTGGTGGCGGCCAATGGCCCGGGTAGCTCATCGGGGAAGAACCAGCCCACGTTGAGGCTCTCCTCATCACCGACGTACGGTTCCGTGTTACCGGCCGGATCGGGCCTGCAGATGAACAGGTGATCCATGTACATGGTGTTGTCGCCATTCGCGTAGGTGAGTATGCGGCGAGATGATTTCACCGACACCAGATCGGTGACGATCACGTCCACGCCGGTCTCCTCCTTGACTTCGCGGGCCACGGTGTCGGCCGGCTCCTCGCCGGGCTCGTTGATGCCGTACACCATGGCCCATTCGCCAGTGTCGGAACGTCGGCCCAGCAGTACGCGGCCCCGTTCGTCCTCGACGTAGCCGGACACGCCCATCAGCCATAGCAGATCGTGGCCGATCTTCCTGCGGAGTTTCAACACGAATTCAGGGGTTGCCATATCACGTTCCTTTCCTCCCCGTCGGGGAGTACGGTGGAAGACTATTGCGCCATGTCGGCCATCCAGGCCTCGACGTCATCGATCTGCTTCGGTATGCCTGCGGAGATCCATTCGGGACCATTCTCGGTCATGAGCACGTCATCCTCGATGCGGATGCCGATGCCGCGATACTCCGGCGGAATCAGCAAGTCATCCTCACGGAAATACAGGCCAGGCTCAATCGTGAAGATCATGCCCGGACGGATTTCGGCACCCTGATATGACTCGTAACGGGCTTGCGCGCAATCATGCACGTCAAGGCCGAGATGATGCGCCACGCCGCAGGCGAGCCAACGACGGTGCTGCTGACCGGCGGGGGAGAGCGACTCCTCCACGTCGACCGGCAGAATGCCCCATTCGTGCAGGCGTTCGGCGATCACACGCATGCAGGCATGATGGATGTCGGAATACGTGGCACCTGGCTTGGCCGCCTCGAAACCGGCCTGCTGGGAGTCCAGCACGGCCTGATACAGCCTCTTCTGAAAGTCGGTGAACCTACCATTGGTCGGGAACGTACGGGTGATGTCGGCGGTATACAGGCTGTTGACTTCCACGCCGGCATCGATCAGCAGCAGCTCGCCGGATGCGACGGTACCGGTGTTACGCATCCAATGCAGAATCGGAGCATGCGCGCCGGATGCGATGATGGTGTCGTAACCGACCTCGTTGCCTTCCTCGCGGGAGATTGCGTTGAACGCACCTTCCAGCATACGTTCCGAACGCGGTTTGCCCAGAGCCGCCGGCAGCCTGCGCAGGATGCTGTCGAAGCCGTGCTTGGTGGCGGCCACGGCCTTGCGCATCTCGCGCACCTCATATTCGTCCTTGCACATGCGTGCCTCGGCGGCGAATTCGTGCAGTCTGTCGTCGGCGGCGGTATTGCCGTCCGGATCGGCGAAACCGTTCGCCTTGCGAATATCCTCTACCATCTCGGTGATTTGCGGATCGGCCTCACGAATCACACGGACGCGTACTGCACCGGCCTCGGTGCCGACATCCTTGCTCAGTGCATCGGCCAGTTGCGCGATGTCGTTCGTCTCGATGCCCGTCATGGCGGTCATCTCCCGCAGACCCGCGCGCGGACCCACCCAATATTCGCCATAGTGGGCATTCATGAAGAAGTCCTGCGTGTAATGGTTCGCGCGCGGAGCCACGAACAGTTCCGGCTCATGCGTCCTACCGGCCTTTGCATCCGCGGAATCCGGATCGACCGGGTTCAGCACCAGCACCGCGCCGGCCTCATAGTCCTCGCCAAGACCGGTGTAATACGAGAAGGTGGTGTCCGGACGGAACGCGTAGTCGCAATCGTTGTTGCGTACCTTCGGCTGACCGGCCGGGATTACGAGGCGTTCGCCCGGGAACGCCCTGCCCAGCGCCTCAAGACGTGCCGGCGTGTACTTGGAGGATTCCAACGGTTCGATGGCCGGCTCATTGTCATCCCAACCGGTGGTCATGAACTCCTTGAACGCGTCGGAACGAGGGCGTAGGGAACGATTGTTCACACGGTCGCTCATGGCCTGATCCGGCCCCGGTGCGGACTCCCGCTCCAAAGCCTCGTATTCCTTGTCCTTATCGGTAATGACTTCGCTCATCACATCTCCTGAACAATCCAATGAATTACCGCCACCAATCCTATTACGTTTTGCGGCGTCATAACGTTCATGCGCCCACCTAGAATGGGGACGGTTTCAGTGAGTAAGCATCGACCAGCGTAAGGAAACAGCACAGCATGTCGTTTGAACATCCCAATCGCAACAACGAAAGCATGATCGACGTCGAACGTGACATCATGGGCCGTCCATCGGAACGCAATACCACCAATCTGGACCTCAGGCGCATGAAGATGATCCTCGACGTCATGGGGCATCCGGAAGAGTCCTTCCGCGTGGTCCACATCACCGGCACCAACGGCAAGGGATCCACCGCGCGCATGGTCGAGTCGATCTGCCGCGCCTACGGCATGCGCACGGGACTGTACACCTCGCCGCATCTGGAACATGTCAACGAACGCATCGCCATCGACGGACAACAGCTTTCCGACGACGACTTCGTCGACGCATGGGATCAGGTACGCGATCTGATCGCCATCGTCGACATGAAGATGGAGGAGCTCGGGAAGCCGAAAATGAGCTTCTTCGAAGTACTTACCGCCATGGCCATCTGGAAATTCGCCGACGCTCCGGTCGATGTGGCCATCGTGGAGGTCGGCATGGGCGGCCGCTGGGACGCCACCAACGTGCTCGATGCCGATGCCGCCATCATCGGTCCCATCGACATGGACCATATGGCATGGCTAGGCGACACCGTCGAACAGATCGCCTCCGAAAAGGTCGGCATCATCAAGCCCGGCTGCACCGCCGTCATCGGGCGTCAGCCGCATGAGGAGGCCGTCATGCCGATCATCGAGAAGGCCGCCAAGGGCAACCATGCCAATCTGGTACGCGACGGCATCGAAGCGGAAGTCGTCGCCCGCGTACCGGCCGTCGGCGGCCAGATGGTCACCCTGCGCACCCCCAACGGCACATATGAGGAAGTGCCGGTCGCCAAATTCGGCGAGCATCAGGCGCATAATGCGCTCGCAGCCCTGTGCGCGGCCGAGGCGGTGATTCCGGTAAACGGCGCGCTTGACGGCGATCTGGTGGCCGAAGCGTTGAGTACGGTGAAGATTCCGGGACGCCTCGAACAGATCCGCACCTCGCCGACCATCATCCTTGACGGCGGGCACAATGTGAACGCGGCCGAGGCGCTGCGTGCCGCCATCGAGGAGAACTACGACTTCCAGCAGCTCGTCGGCGTGATCGCCATGATGGGGGACAAGCAGGTCGAAGAGTATCTCGGCGTGCTTGAACCGCTGCTGAGCCATGTAATCGTCACCGAAAACTCGTGGCGCGACCGTGTGATGCCGGCCGAAGACCTGAAGAAGATCGCGGATCAGGTGTTCGGACCGGAACGCGTCACCTGCATTCCGCAACTGCCGGATGCCATCCAGGAAGCCGTCAACATGGTCGATTCCGAAGACGAACTCGGCGTAGGCTACGGGCACGGCGTGCTTATCTGCGGTAGCTTCACCACGGCTGGAGACGCGCGCCTGATGCTGGAGGAGAAGATCAATCCGGATCTGAAGAAGCCGAAGGTCGAGCGTGTGTTCCAGGAGGCCGTGGAACCGGAGCCGCGCAAGGATCAGGATGCGGCCGAAGCGGATTTCGAATCCGATGCCAATCCGGATTTCGATGTCAATGATTTCGGCAATGTCGGTTCCGATGATGCCGATGATGCCGAAGCATAGCTAGACGCCAGGCATGGATTTATGCATCGAAAGGTTGCGGCCCGTCGTGAGGGGCCGCAACCTGTTCAGCGCAAGGATTTGGCGCGAGCCACGGTGTCTTCCACCAACACGGCCTGCGCGTCGATGATCGGTAGCTGAGGCATCGGGAACGCCTCGTTCAGTACGCTCAGTTCGGTACATCCCAGAATCAGCGCGTCGCAGGCGCAAGGGCCGGCCGGGTCGAGCATGTCACGGAGCACGGATTCGTATCGTTCCTGATTCAGCTCTCCCGAGCCTTTCACATCATCGTAAATCAGCGAAGTGATGCGCTCCTGCAGGTCATCGGTCGGTTCCACGAAGGCATATCCGGCTTCGGTGGCCGCATGCGCATATACGCCCGATTTGCGCGACCCGGAAGTGCCGAGGAAACCGATTCGGGGGAACCGTTCCTTTGGGTAGCGTTGTGCCATGCGATTCACGGCGCCGCGCGGCATGTGCAGAATCGGTACCGGCGTCAGCCTTTGGAAATCATCATAGAAGTAGTGCGCCGTATTGCAGGTGAGCACGATGAAGCTCGCGCCCATCGCGGTGGCCTTTTCGATATCGTCGGCAATCACCGGGAACGGGTTCTCATCGGATGCCCCCACGATATACGCGGTGCGATCCGGCACGGAGGCGTCATTGAACACCACATAGTCGAGGTAATCCTGATCGCCATGCGCATGCGTGGCGTGGTTGACCAGACGGATGTAGCTCTCGGTAGCCAATGTGCCCATGCCGCCCAATACGGCGAAGAACGGTCGTTTCACTTCATCTCACCCTTTTTGGTGAAGTACTTGGCGTAGCTTTTCCTATAGATCGCGAACATATGCCTGATCATCAGCCAGCGTAGCGGATTCATATCCTTGGAATATTCCAGCGTGGTGCCCCAATCCCCGGATTCGAGCATGCGTTTGCCGGTTTCCTTGTCATCGCCTTCGGCGACATACTCAAGGAACACCGACTTCGGAATCTCCATCCACAGCTTCGAACCGCGGCCGAACAGGGTCTCGCCGTCGAACGGCGTGTCCTCGACAAGATCCTCCACGAAGTATTTGGCCAGGTTGAAACCGTTCAACGTCACGAAATAGCTGGAGCGCCCCTGACGCAGATTGATTTCGAACAGCTTGTATTCGCCGTCGCGCTCATCGTACTTCATGTCGAAATTGGCGACGCCTTCATAGCCGATATCCTCGAGGAACGCCTTGATGCGACGGAACACGTTCTCGTTGTAGTCGGGCAGGATCGCCGCATAGTTGCCGGCCGCCACCGGAGACGGATCCTCCAGCAACGGATGGCCGAGGAACATCATGCGTACGCGATGATGCTGGTCCACGTACGCGTTGAGCACACGCATGCGTGAATCGTCGCCGGGAATGAAATCCTGAATCACCATTTCGGAGGTATAGCCGGCATCGTAGGCACGTCTGATGATCGTGTCGAGTTCGGCCGGGTCGTTGAAGATATAGGCCTTGCGCCGCCCTTCGAAGTCGACGTTCAGCCATTCGACGGAATTGGCCGGCTTCATCGCGACCGGATAGGGGAACGGCAGATCGCGGTATTCCCCTGCCTTCACTCCGTCGGCGGTTACGGTCTTCGTCTTCGGGTGCGGCAGATCATACCGTTCGCAGATCTGATAGAACGTGGATTTGTAGGCGAGTCGGCGTGACAGATTGATGTCGAGCGTGTTGTATACGAAATAACGACGCAGATCGTCCCCGCACTGGCTGAGCAGATTCGCATACACATCGCCGCAGGGGATGAGCAACAGCGTGCGATCCGGATCCTCGGCCTTCATACGCCTGCCGAGGTTGAGCATGAAATCGCGGAACGTCACGAAATTGTTGAAATCATCGACGACATGCACGTTCACGATATTGCTGAACTTCGTAGGGCTGAGCTGGAAGTAGGCGTACGCCTCGGAGATGATGCCATACTCCTCATGGAACGCCCTGGCCATGCCGTAGACGTTAATGTCGCTGCCGAGCAGAATCGGTTGGAATCGTGTCATAGTGACCTACCTTACCCCGTGCCGTGTGACGAACGGCCGTGCTATTCGCCGAGTACGCGACGCACCACGGCGCCATCGCCCTCATATGGCACCGGCTTGCCGTTGATGATATTACGGGTCTCGTCGCCCTTGCCGATGACCAGCACGATATTGAACCGGTCCGCATGCTCACGCGCGTCGGCGATGGCCTTTTCGATGGCGAGCTCGCGCGGAACGACGATCTGCGTCCGGGCCGTCGGATCGGTCACATACGACTGCATCTGACGCGCGATGTCCATGGGATCCTCGTAATTCGGGTCGTCCAATGTGAAGATGAAGGATTCCACACGGCCAAGCGCCCCCTTGACGATGCCCTCGCGTCTGTCGACGGCCTTGCCGCCGGTGGTACCGGAAACCAGCGTGATGCGTGGGCGGCGTTCGCCATAGGTCCGTACCATTTCGTCGACCAACGATTTGACGGAAAGATAGTTGTGGGCAAAATCGATGTAGACCAGCAGACCGTCTCCCGCCTTGACGCGTTCCATGCGTCCGGGCACCTGTACCCGGCACATGGCGGCGATTGACGGGTCGGATTCCGGCACGCCGGCCTCGATGGCGATGGCGACGGCTGCCGCGGCGTTCGTGACATTGAATTCACCGGACATGTCCAGCTCCATCGGCCGAAGATCCGAGCCATTGACGGAAACGATGAAACCGGCTTTGTTTTCCGGATCGACGCGGGCGATGACCTGTGCTGGGGAGGTCAGGCCCCGTACGGCATCATGCAATGCGAACTCGGTGACCTTGACGCCCGCGTCGGCGGCATCCTGCATGAGCAGATCACGGTGATCGCAGTCGGCGCCGAGCACCAGAGAACGGCTGTTGGCGATCAACCGGCGCTTGCAACGGAAGTAGTCTTCGAAGGTGGGGTGTTCGATGTCGCTGATGTGGTCGGGGGAGATGTTGAGGAAGGCTCCCACGTCGAAGGTCAGGCCGTGGACGCGGTTGACCTTGTAGGCCTGGGAGGAGACCTCCATCACCAGGTATCGCATGCCGTTGTCCGCGGCCTCGCGCATCATGCGGAACGCGTCCAACGACTCCGGCGTGGTCAGTTTCGACGCCAGCATGGTATGACCGTCAAGGCAGAGGTTCACCGAAGAGAACAACGCGCAACGGCCATGCGAATATTCGTTCAGGATGGCATGCGCCAGATAGGCGGTGGTGGTCTTGCCTTTGGTGCCGGTGATGCCGATGACCGTGAGTTCGTTCTGGGGCATGCCGTAGAAGGCGGCGGACAGCAGGCTCATGGCCTTGTGCACGTCCTCTACGATGATGCCGATGGCTTTCGTGCGATCGGCGTATTCGGTTTCCGCCACGTATGCGGCCAGGCCTTTGCCGTCGATGCCGTCAAGGAATTCAGGCTTGAAACGGCCCTTGACGAACAGCAGCGAACCGGGCTCGACCTTGCGGGTATCGTAGGTAATCGACCCGACCGGCTCATTCGCGCCGGGCAGATCCGAAGCGTCAAGCGTCCATCGGCGGCCGTGAACGATTTCGCGAAGCAGATGATGCTCCTTCAGCACGTCGATTGCATAGGCAAGCGTGAACGTTGCAGGTTTGATCGCCATTTCCACGGTGCTCCTTGAAGATAGTATCGTCCGGTCGCCATGAACAAATCATGAGCTCGAAGACGATGCTACTCCTACGCCACGTTCAGCAGTCGTTCCACCACACAATCATCACCTTCGTAGGCCACGTGGCTGTTGAGGTCCTTGATCCAACGCTCGTGGCCCTTGCCGATGATGAGGATCACGTCGAGACCATCGTGGGAATGCGCCTGCTCGACGGCGCTCTCGATGGCCTTCACACGATCGACGATCACCGTGGCATCCACATGGTCGTTGGTGACATGGCCGAGCATTTCGTTGCAGATGTCGATATACGGTTCGGTATCGGTGTCTTCGGCGGTGAATACGAAACGCGCGATGCGATCCTGTGCGGCCTCGACGATTTCCTGACGGCGGTCGAACGCCTTGTTGCCGGCGGAACCGGCGACGAGCGTAATCCGCGGCTTGCGCTCGCCGTAGCGCTGTTCGACGAAATCGATCAGCGCACGTACGCTGGTGTAGTTGTGCGCATAATCGACGATGGCCACGGTGTCGCCATCCGTGCCGGTGAACAGTTCCATACGTCCCGGTACATGCACCGATTCCATGGCATGCATGGCGGCCGAATCGAATGGCACACCGGCCTCATGCGCCAGTGCGACGGCGGCGAGGGCGTTCGCATAGTTGAAATCGCCAGCCAATGACAGGCTGAACTCGCCCAGATCATGACCGTTCGCGGCGATGCTGAACGCGCTGTGTTCGGCGTTCGACGGACGGGCCGTCAGCGTCGCATTCGTAGGTGCGTCATCGGTGCGCAGGGCGAAATCCGCAAGCGGGATGCCCGCGGCCTGCGCATCCTCGCGAATGAGATCGGCATGGTCGGCGTCGGCGTTGAGTACGAAGGCGCGTGCATGGTATGCCAACTGACGTTTGCAATACAGATAGTCTTCGAAGGTGGGGTGTTCGATGTCGCTGATGTGGTCGGGGGAGATGTTGAGGAAGGCTCCCACGTCGAAGGTCAGGCCGTGGACGCGGTTGACCTTGTAGGCCTGGGAGGAGACCTCCATCACCAGGTATCGCATGCCGTTGTCCGCGGCCTCGCGCATCATGCGGAACGCGTCCAACGACTCCGGCGTGGTCAGTTCGGATTCCACGTAGGTATGGCCGTCGAGACAGTTATCGACCGAGGAGAACAATGCGCAACGACCGTTGGAATAGGCGTTGAGGATGGCCTGCGTAAAGTATGCGGTGGTGGTCTTGCCTTTGGTGCCGGTGATGCCGATGACCGTGAGTTCGTTCTGGGGCATGCCGTAGAAGGCAGCGGACAGCAGGCTCAGGGCCTTGCGCGCGTCGTTGACGATGAGTCCCGGAACCTCGGTGTGATCGGAGAAGTCACGTTCCGACACATAGGCGACGAGACCGCGCTCCTTGAGCCCGTCAAGGAATTCCGGCCGGAAGCGGCCCTTGCACACCAGCAGCGTGCCTTCGCGCACGGTGCGGGTGTCATAGGTGATATGCGTGAACGGCACATCGGCATTGTCGATGCCATCGGCATTCAGGCTCCAACGTTCAGGTGTGATGACCTCATCGAGCAGATGATGGGAGGACAGCAGATGCACGCCGTCGGCAAGGGACAATGACATGGGCAAATCTTTCTCTCAGCGAAAAACCAACATGATTATATAAACCGTGTGTTCTGGGAACGAGCTTTGAATCGCTTGGGAGTTTTGCGGACATCGTCGCATGCGGCATGCCGATAGAATGAAACCGTGACTGATGGGCAGGAAAGCATGACGGACAGGCGCGCGCGCTTCGAACGGCTCGCCATGCCCATCGTCGACGTGCTCTATCGGCAGGCCATGAAGCTGACCAACAATCCCGACGATGCGCAGGATCTGGTGCAGGACACCTTCGAACGCGGGTTCAAGGCCTTCGATTCCTTCAAACAGGGCACGAACTTCGCCGCGTGGATGACCACCATCGAGCGCAACGCCTACTTCAATCAGTACGCCAAGGCCAAACGCAGGCCGCAACGTGCCAACGGCTCCACCGGCGAATACGACGATTGGGATATCTACTCCGCCTCCGAACATTCGTCGGAGCAGCTGAAGTCCGCCGAACAGGAGTATCTGGACGCCTATGCGCCCGAAGAGATCATGGCCGCGTTGAACAAGCTTTCGCCGGAACGCAGGCAGGTGTTCATCGATGCGGCCATCGACGGCAAGTCATATCAGCAGGTGGCCGATGAGCAGGGCGTGAAAATCGGTACGGTGATGAGCCGTCTGAACCGTGCCCGCACGCAGCTCAAGCAGGAACTTGCGGCATATGCGAAGGAACGAGGGTATGCGGCCGGCACACGCTCCGGTGCGAAGACCGCTTCCGTCGGAAGGGGAAGATCATGAACGGTGACTCCGTCGAACGGCGCATCTCCATCACCAGCAGGAGTGCGGACGGGTCCGTAACGCATGTGACGCATACGAGCGTGCATGTCAGCATGGAAGAGCACTTCGATCCCGAAACGTGCTGTGACGAGCGTGAACGGGCGTTGATTGCGGCGATGCGCGCCTATCTGCGTCCCGAACAGGCGCCGGAGCGCCTACTGGAACGTCTTCGTGCCACGCTCGACCATTGTTGCGGTGAATAGGAAAACCCGCGGAATCGATTGCGATTCCGCGGGTTTGTTGATGCTCTGTGGCGTTATTCACGCCGGCAGGGATCAGGCGTTCGGGCGCTTGCCGTGATTGGCGGCCTTCTTACGACGATCCTTGCGCTTACGTCCGCGCATGCCCATGATTGGACTCCTTTACTTGCGATTAATAAGCCTTCGGGATTATCGCACACCGGTGCGACGTTGTGCAAATCAGGCGTTCACTGAGCGAACGCGCCGAGGAACAGCGAGGTGCTGCTGGTCTCGCCCGGCTTGATGACGATGAGATCGTTGCCGGTGTTGAATGCGTTGGCATAGGCGGTCTGCGGTTCCACCGCAACGCCTGCCGGGTGTTTGAAGGCAGGGAACTTGGTACCGGTGCACACCTGGAAGGAGGTGATGGTCTCGTCGCCTCCGACCTTGACCTTCAGACCGTCGGGACGGGTGAACACCGCGGTGACGGTACCGTCTTCGGCGTGATCGAGGTCCGTCCAGGCATCATCGAAGGGCTGTTCGGTAAGCAGCGTGTCCTTGCGCAGGTCGTACTTGGTGCCGTCCACCGGTTCGGTGCCGGTCGGGATCAGGTTTTCGTTCACGGTCACATGCGTGTTGCCTGGCAGCGTCAGGCTGCACTGCGCGTTGTGGCCGTCGATCTCGTCGCCGTATCCGTTCAGACCGTTGGCCAGCCATGGATGGATGGCCAGGGCCCATGGGGCGTTCGCATCGCCGTTATTATAGGCGTCGATGGTCAGATGCAGACCGTCGTCGGCGAGGCTATAGGTGGCGGTGGCTACGATGTCGAACGGATAGCCGGCCATATTGGGTGTGCGCCAGGTCAGTGCGACGGATTCCTCCGTGAGGCTTTCCAGCTTCCAATAGGAGCGGTATCCATAGCCGTGGATGGCGTTGTTGCGCGCGTGTTCGTCGATCGGCAACGTGTAGGTCTTGCCTTCGAAGGTGTATTCGCCGCCTTCGACGCGGTTCGGGAACGGGATGAGAATCTGGCCATGGCAGCAGCTCACCACGTCATCCGGGCCGAGGGAGACGATAAGGTCCTCGCCTCGGTAGGTCAGTTTGCGCAGCGTTGCGCCGAGTTCGGTGACGACCGCCTCATAGTCGCCGTGGGAGATGGAGAATTGCTGTCCGGAGCGGGCAGGCAGGTTCTTGCAGGTCATAGATCACTCCATAATGCCGCTAAACGTATCGATAACGGTTGTTACCGCTAACGGTCAAGTCTACCTTCTCTTGGAGGGTGCCATGCCCGTTCGCCGGCGTGTTGTGCATGCGACCGTCTACCGGATGAGGGATCGCCGGCGATATGGTTGTGCAATAGTCGTGTGCTCGCATGAGCGCGCGCGTTATGCGAACGGCCGTGCTCTAGTATTTGGTGAGGGCTTGTATGACATGAAAGGCGGCGACCCATGACCAAACGCATCGTATTGGCGGACCCTCGCGGATTCTGCGCCGGTGTGGATCGGGCGATCCTTACCGTACAGACGATTCTGAAGGCTTCGGTCCCCGTCCGCGAGGATGGCCTGCCACCGGTGTACGTGCGTCGTCAGATCGTGCATAACAAACATGTGGTCGAGGAGTTGTCGGCTCAGGGTGCGGTGTTCGTGCAGGAGCTCCGCGAAATTCCGGATGAGGCCGCTTCGGCGGGCATTCCGATTGTTTTTTCCGCGCACGGTGTGTCCCCGGCGGTCAAGGCCGAGGCCGCGGCCCGCGGCATGCATGTGATCGACGCCACCTGCCCGCTGGTGAGCAAGGTGCATCGCGAAGTGCTGCGTTTCGTTAGGGAGGGCTTCGAAATCGTCTATATCGGCCATAAGGGGCACGATGAGGCGGTCGGCGTGGTTGAGGAGGCCCCGGAGCATGTGCATCTGATCGAACATGAGGCCGACGTGGACTCGCTTGATTTCGCTGAAGACACCAAGCTGGTGCTGCTTACGCAGACCACGCTGAGCGTTGATGAGACCGCCGGTACGATCGCCGCGTTGAAGTGCCGCTTCCCGTGGCTGCAGATGCCGCCGAGCTCCGATATCTGCTATGCCACGTCGAATCGTCAGGCCGCGGTCAAGTTGGTGGCCGAGCAATCGGATTGCGTGGTGATCGTCGGGTCGGCGAATTCCTCGAATTCCGTACGATTGATGGAGGTCGCGCAGGAAGGCCTGAACTCGCGCTTCGCAGCGGATGCCGTTGCCGATGCGACTGATGGCCGCGGCAGGGCGCACCGTGTCGATGATGCGGCCGAACTCGACCCGTCATGGTTCGAGGGCGTGGCGTCCGTGGGCATCTCATCGGGCGCCTCCGTACCGGACGAACTTGTCTCCGGCGTGGTCGAAACCTTACAGGGCTTCGGCTACACCGAGGTGACCACCATCGAAACCATCAAGGAGAACATGCACTTCGTGCTTCCGTCCGAGCTACGCAGGGCCCGATGACCCTTCCCTGAGGGTCACCAGGTGCCGATGGGCGCGACTACGGCGTCCAATACCGCGATGAGATCATTCGGGTTGATGCCGATGGAGAACCCTCGCTTGCCTCCGGACAGCAGAATCTCGTCATACCGCAGGGCGCTTTCGTCCAGCACGGTCCTGTGGCGCGTGCGCTGTCCCAGAGGCGAAATCCCGCCCACCACGTAGCCCGATTCTCGCATGGCGACTTTCGGATCGGCCATGGTCGCCTTCTTCGCGCCCACGGCGGCGGCCAGCGCCTTCAGATCCATATGCCCGCTGACCGGGACCACGCCGACCACGCGTTCCGTACCGGTGTCGGCCATCAGCGTCTTGAACACCTGATGTTCGTCGAATCCGAGCTTGGTGGCGGCCTCAACTCCGTAGCCGTCATCCATATGATCGTTCGAATGTGCGTATTCATAGGTCGTGAATGTGACTCCGGCCTTGTCCAGCTGTACGGTCGCCGGTGTGGAACCGGTGCCTTTCTCGTGTTTTTTCTTGCCCATGGCGTCTCATCATAGGACGTTCGTACGTCCGATTCTGCCGTTTCGGTCATCCACGGGCCCGAAACCGTGCTCTGGATGACCGAAACGGCAGAATCGGACGACATTCCACGTGGGTTGGAGCAGAGCCGTATGAGGAGACATGGAAGCATGCGAAAAGGGGCTTCCACCATGAGGTGAAAGCCCCTGCGGGATTCCTAGGAACCTAACGGACTAGCCGCGACGGCTCACTCGGAGATCTCGGCGAAGTACAGCAGGGTACGCACCATGTTGCAGGTGAAGCCGTACTCGTTGTCGTACCAGGAGACGGTGCGAGCCATGGTCACGCCGTCAACGGTGTTGACGTCGGTCTGGGTCGGATCGAACACGCCACCGTGGGTGTCGCCGATGATGTCGGAGGACACGATGCCGTCTTCGTTGTAGCCGTAGAAGTCGGTGGCGGAGAAGGCGGCCTTGAATGCGGCGTTGATCTCGTCAGCGGTGACTTCCTTGTTCAGAACGGTGGTCAGCTCGGTGACGGAGCCGTCCGGAACCTGGATGCGCTGGGCATGGCCCTGCAGCTTGCCGTTCACGGACGGAACGACCTTGCCGATGGCCTTGGCGGCGCCGGTGGAGTGAGGAATGGTGTTGATGGCGGCGGCGCGGTTGTTGCGGGCCTTCGGGAAGCGCGGGCCGTCGAGGATCATCTGGGTGCCGGTGTAGGCGTGGATGGTGGTCATGAAGCCGGCCTTGATGCCCCAGTTCTCGTCCAGCAGCTTGACCATGGCGGCCATGGAGTTGGTGGTGCAGGAACCGGCGGACACGATGGTGTCGTCGGCCTTCAGGATTTCGTGGTTCACGCCGAACACGACGGTCGGGGTGGTCTCGTCCTTGGCCGGAGCGGAGATCAGGACCTTCTTGGCGCCAGCGTTCAGGTGGGCCTGGGACTTCTCGGCGGAGGTGTAGAAGCCGGTGCACTCGAGCACGAACTCGACGCCGTCGTTCTTGACCCACGGGATGTTGTTGGCATCCTTCTCGGCATAGACCTTGTATTCCTTGCCGTCGACCACGATGGAGTCTTCGGTGGAGGTGACCTCGACCGGGGTGCCATCGTCATGACGGAAGGTGCCGTGGGTGCTGTCGTACTTCAGCAGGTAGGCCAGCATGGACGGGGTGGTCAGATCGTTGATTGCAGCGACCTCAATGTCACCGGCCTGGCCGCCACGAGCCTGCAGCTCGAAGATACGGCGGAAAGCCAGACGACCGATACGACCAAAGCCGTTGATACCAATCTTAACTGTCATGTAATTCTCCCTTTAGGGTAGGCCACACATGCGCGAGGCGCAATGAAGCCATTGTTTACCAACACCGCCCACTTTAGTGCGTCACCTGTACTTAGGGCAACGTATGGCGGTCGTGTGTTTCAGAAAACGACGTCGTTTCCGTGAACGCTCACAATGAGTTTTCAAGCGCATTTGCGTTTGACTAGGATGGAAGAGACCTCCGTATCGAGCGTGCCTAGATCCCCGTCGAAGTCATGCAGCCGGGTCACCTGCGGCAGTGGAGCCTCGGCCGGAAATGTCACGATCAGTGTGCCGTGCTCCACTTCGATGCGTGCGGACGCGCCATCCAGGAACTCGTTGCTGACGCCATTGACGCGGATATTGCTCATGGTCGCATGCTCAAGCTCGTACTTGAGCCCCGGCTCGCTGACTCCCGTGGATACGTCGGAATGGGAGAACACCGAGACCATGCGGCCCGGCCGCACATCGTTGGCGGGGAAGGAAAGCACGCCGTCGCAGATTGCGGTGATGATCGTATCGTCGCCGTGCAGATAACCGCTTGCCCCGCGTTCGGCGAGCAACGCCATGAGCTGAATGTTCGAGATGGTGTGGTCGATGCGCCCCCCGAGCGCGCCGAAGATATGGAACTCCCGCGAGCCGTGGGCCCAGCCGATCTTCAGGGCCGACAGCAGGTCGGGGTCATCCTTTTGCGGAGGCAGGGTGACCGTACGGGCGCCATCCGTGGGCCGTGCGCCCTTGAGGGAATCGAAATCGCCGACGACCACATCGGCATTGATGCCGAGGGCGCGTGTATGGTCGAGTCCGCCATCGGCGGCGATGACGAAGGCGCCATCCGGAACGTGCGGGGTCTCCCGATAGTATTCCCCGGCGGCGAAGATGACGCAGGTGCGCGAATCATATGTGGTCATATCCGACAGTGTAGCCAGTCGTTGCGTCGAATACGGCGGTGGGAAGGCTATCATGGGAACGCACGTGCCCTTCGGGAGGGCCTGAGAAGTGCGACACAGCTTACGCACATACGTTTTGGTAGCCTGTTATCTAGTGTCTTCGAAGGGATTATGCAGTTATGTGTGGAATCGCCGGATTCGTCAACGATATGCCAATCGATGTCAAATGCCCGACCCTGCAGCGGATGACCGATATCATCGCTCACCGTGGTCCGGACAGTGAGGGTCACTACATCGACGAGCATGTGGCTCTGGGACATCGTCGCCTGAGCATCATCGATCTGGGCGGAGGCCAGCAGCCGATCTACAATGAGGACGGTTCGCTGGTCATCACCTTCAACGGCGAAATCTACAATTACCAGCCGTTGCGCGACGAACTGATCGCCGCGGGCCACGCCTTCACCACCAAAAGCGACACCGAGGTGCTGCTCCATGGCTATGAGCAGTGGGGCGTCGATCTGCTGCAACGCGTCCGGGGCATGTTCACCTTCGTGATCTGGGACAAGAACAGGCGCGAACTGTTCGGCGCCCGCGACCACTTCGGCATCAAGCCCTTCTACTATGCCAAGATGAACGGCACGTTCATGTATGCCTCGGAGATTAAAAGCCTCCTGCAGCACCCGGACTTCGTCAAAGAGCTCAACGCCGAGGCGCTGAAGCCATACATGACCTTCCAGTACCCGGCAATCGGCGAGACCTTCTTCAAAGGCGTGTACAAGCTGCCGGAGGGCCATTACTTCGTCTATCGCGACGGCGAGATGAGCATTCATCGGTACTATGACGAGAATTTCCGGGAAAGCGACCAGAAGCTGGGCGAACTGGTGAATACCATCGACGATACGGTATGCGGTTCCGTCAAAGCCCATCAGATTGCCGACGTGGAGGTGGGATCCTTCCTGTCCAGCGGCGTGGACTCCAGCTATGTCGCAGCCGTGGCCCGCCCTGAACACACCTATTCCATCGGATTCGGCAAGGGCACCTACAACGAATCGCAGCAGGCCGGTGAGCTGGCCGAACTGCTCAAACTGAACAACACCGCCGAGGCGCTGACCGACGAAGAGGCATTCGCCGCGTTCCCGCGCATCCAATGGCATCTGGACGAGCCGGATTCCAATCCGAGCTGCGTGCCGCTGTACTTCCTGTCGGCTCTGGCCGCCAAGGACGTCAAGGTCGTATTGAGCGGCGAAGGCGCCGATGAGCTGTTCGCGGGCTACATCGATTACGGCGTGCATACCAAATACAAGCCCGTCAAGATGCTGACCCGCTGGTTGACCCACATGCCGGCAGGCGTGCGTCATGCAATCGCGCGTTTCTGCAAAGGCAAGACCTTCCCGGGTGCGTGGCATCTGTATGCGAACCTCGCCCCGGCCGAGGAAAGCTTCATCGGCCAGGCGCGTGTCTTCGAGGAGGCGCAGTCCGAACGGCTGCTCAAGCCCGAATACCGTAAGGCTCCGAGCGTGCAAAGCATCGTGGACAAGACCTATGCCCGCGTGAAGGGCAAGGGGTTGAGCGAGCTCAAGAAGAAGCAGTACCTCGACATGCATCAGTGGATGCCCGGCGACATCCTGCTCAAGGCCGACAAGATGACCATGGCCCATTCGCTCGAGCTGCGCGTGCCGCTGCTCGACAAGGAGCTGATGAGCGTGGCCGAACAGGTGCCCACCAAGTACCTGATCAATGACGAGAACACGAAGTTCGCGTTCCGTCAGGCCGCGGGACGTCACCTGCCCAAGGAATGGTATGACCGCGAGAAGCTCGGCTTCCCGGTGCCAATCAAAAAATGGTTGCGCGAAGAAAAGTTCTACAAGTACGTACGTTCCGTGTTCGAACGCGACTATGTCGGCCGGTTCTTCGATCAGGCCGCCCTGCTGAAGATGATCGACGACAATTACGCCGGCAAGACGGACGATCGTCGCAAGATCTGGACGGTATACTCCTTCCTGACCTGGTACGACGTGTACTTCGTGCATGACGGCACCAAGCCGGAAGTCATCGCCATCGACTGAGCGCCATATGCGACACGCGCCGGTCCCGGGGTGTGGTATTATCTACAAGGCTTGAGAAATCAAGAAAGCGGGACATCCCCACCTGGAAGCCTTTCAGGGCCTCGGGTTCAGGCATCAGCCTTTTCGCCGGTTGCCGGCGATGCATGCGGATTGTGTATTGACGTATGGTCGTGTGGTTATCCGTGCGGGTATGGCTTGCCTTGAGTCACGAAGCTTGGAAAGACCGCCAGTCGAGGATGCTCCGCCGAACGGAACATGAGGATTGGAGTCATCATCAGCGACGAACCACGCATTAACGACGAGATTCGCGTCTCCCAGGTGCGTCTGATCGGCCCGAATGGCGAGCAGGTGGGAGTCATCGCGACTTCCGTCGCACTGAACCTGGCAAAGGAAGCGAACCTCGATCTCGTCGAGGTGGCGCCCAACGCGAAGCCTCCCGTCGCCAAACTTATCGACTACGGCAAGTTCAAGTACAACGAGAAGATCAAGGCACGTGAGGCACGTCGTAATCAGAGCACCGCGGAAATCAAGGAGATCCGCTTCCGCCTGAAGATCGACGATCACGACTTCGAAGTCAAGAAGGGCCATGTCGTGCGCTTCCTGAATGGCGGAGACAAGGTCAAGGTCACCATCATGCTGCGCGGTCGTGAACAGTCCCGACCGATTGGCGGCGTCGAGCTGCTGCAGCGTCTCGCCCAGGAAGTGGAGGAGTACGGCACCGTCGAATTCGCTCCGAAGCAGGAAGGCCGCAACATCATCATGACGCTTGCGCCGAAGGGCAAAAAGGTGCACACCCAGTCCGAGCAGCGTCGTCGTGGCGATCAGTCTCGTGCCGAACGCCAGGCTCGTCAGGCGGCCCGTCTGGCGGCCAAGCAGGAAGCCCAGGCTCAGGCGGCAGCCGAAGCCAAGGCCGCGGTGGCATCCGACAAACCGAAGACTTCCGAAACGAAGTAACAAACAAGGAGGGCAGCAATGCCGAAGATGAAAACTAATTCCGCCGCTTCCAAGCGCATCCGCGTGACCGGTTCCGGCAAGCTGATGCACGCCGGCTCCGCCATGCGCCACAACCTCGAGCATAAGTCCGCTCGTAAGCGCCGTGAACTGAAGGCCGACGGTGTTCTGGCCTCTTCCCAGAACAAGGGCATGAAGAAGCTGCTCGGTCGCTGAGCATAGCGAGAGCTGACAAGACAAGACTTAATAGAAAGCTGAGGAATCAAATATGGCACGTGTCAAGCGCGCAGTGAACGCCCACAAGAAGCGTCGCGTCGTTCTCGAGAGGGCTTCCGGTTACCGCGGACAGCGCTCCCGCCTGTATCGCAAGGCCAAGGAGCAGCTGCTTCACTCCTTTACCTACAACTTCCGCGACCGCAAGGCTCGCAAGGGCGACTTCCGCAAGCTGTGGATCCAGCGTATCAACGCCGCCGTCCGCGCTGAAGGCATCACCTACAACCGCTTCATCCAGGGCCTGCACCTCGCCGGCATTGAGCTTGATCGTCGCGCTCTGGCCGAACTGGCCGTCTCCGATCCGGAGACCTTCAAGGCCATCGTCGAGCAGGCCAAGGCCGCTCTTCCGGCTGATGTGAACGCTCCGAAGGAAGCCTGAGCCTATACGGGCCGACGTCGTATTGGCGTACATGATGACCTCCGCTCCGTTGGGCGGAGGTCTTTGCATATCAGATCGACAATAGGGCGAAGACCGAAAGGAACGACATGGATGGTTGCGAACGTCTGGTCAGGCAGTTCCTCGCGCACATTGACGTGGAACGGGGACTGTCCAAGGCCACGGTCTGCGCGTACGGTTCCGACCTGCATAAATACGTGTCCTGGCTGCATGAACAGGGTATCCATGATCTCGATGACGTGACCACACGGCATGTCGAGGAATATGTGGCCTCGCTCGACGATTCGGGGGAGAGCGCCCGCAGCAAGGCTCGTCGACTGGCCAGCATTCATGCCTTTCATCGTTTCGCCCTCAGCGAGCATGTCGTGCACGATGATGTCGCGGCACAGGTCAAGGCGCCCAAGGGCGCAAGCACCCTGCCGGACGTGCTTTCCGTCGATGAGGTGATGCGATTGATGGATTCCATCCCGCTCTCGCGGCATCACGATGGGAAACAAGGGCATGGTGATGCCGCGGCCGATGACCCGGTGATGCTACGTGACAAGGCGTTGCTCGAGTTCATGTATGCCACGGGATCGCGGGTCTCCGAAGCATGCGGCGTCGATCTGGACGACATCGATTTGGACGATAAGGTGGCGCGTCTGATGGGCAAGGGCTCCAAACAGCGTCTGGTACCGGTAGGCAGCTTCGCGTGCGAGGCTTTGCGCCGATATCTCAGATTCGGACGGCCCGTCTTGCAATCCAAGTCCAAAGGAGCAGCCGAGCACAGGGCGGTGTTCCTCAACAAGCGCGGCAAACGACTGTCCAGACAGTCGGTGTGGGAAATCATCCGAACCGCCGGTGAGCGTGCGCACATCACCAAGCCGCTGCATCCGCATACCTTGCGCCATTCCTTCGCGACGCATCTGATTCAGGGCGGTGCGGATGTGCGTACCGTACAGGAGCTGCTCGGCCATGCCAGCGTAACCACAACGCAGATCTACACGCACGTGAGTCCCGAGAATCTCATCGAGGCATACCTGACCGCGCATCCGCGTGCGCGCTGATCAACGGGCAGCGTCATTGCCGGATTGCACGACGGGTGTGCGCTAGCATGGGAGCAGTGGAACTTTGACACAAGGATGTTGGTAAGGTAATCAGTATGCCTACGGATTTGCTTGGACGTGATTATGAGACGTTTGCCGCCCCGGAACCATTGCAGCAGCATGGCCCGGCGCGGGTCATCGCCATGTGCAACCAGAAGGGTGGCGTGGGCAAGACCACCAGTTCCATCAACATCGCCGGAGCGTTGAGCCAATACGGCCGCCGTGTGCTTATCGTCGATTTCGATCCGCAGGGTGCGGCGACGGTGGGTCTGGGCATCAACGCCAATGCGGTGGAAGATACGGTGTATACCGCATTGTTCAATCCACGTATGGACGTGCATGCCGTGATTCAGCATACGGATTTCGACGACCTTGATATCATGCCGGCCAACATCGACCTTTCCGCCGCCGAAGTGCAGTTGGTCACCGAGGTCGGCCGCGAGCAGGTGCTTGCCGGCGTGCTGCGCCAGGTGAAGGACGAATATGATGTGATCATCGTCGATTGCCAGCCGTCGCTGGGTTTGCTGACGGTGAACGCGTTGACCGCCGCCGACGGCGTGATCATTCCGGTGGCTGCGGAATTTTTCGCATTGCGTGGCGTGGCCCTGCTGATGCAGTCCATAGAGAAGGTGCAGACGCGTATCAATCCGAGTCTTGAGGTGTATGGCGTGCTGGTCACGATGTTCACGCACACCCTGCACTGCGACGAGGTGTTGCAACGCATCTATGAGGCTTTTCAGGGCAAGGTGTTCCATTCGGTGATCTCACGGTCCATCAAGCTGCCCGATTCCACCGTGGCGGCTGCGCCGATCACCATCTATGCGCCGAACCATAAGACCGCGAAGGAATATCGTGAGGTCGCGCGTGAGCTGATTGCCAAAGGCATCATCGCCTGATTGGTTTCCGTCATGTAGGCCCCGGTAACGGGGCTTGGTCATATGCGGGAAACAGCACTTATGGTCATGTTGACCATAAATGTTACACTGAGGTCTCGGAACAATTCGGACTGACGAATCGAGGCCGTTATGATCATGGGCAACGTTTCGGAGAGGCGCAGGCAACCTCCCCAGGTCGGCGTTTCCGTGGTGATTCTCGCACTCGGTCCTGCCACGCGGGCGGATGACCGGAACGATCAGACCCGCGGTACGTTGTGGATGCCTTTGGTCAGACGCGTACGCCAGCCGTTCCTTGGTCAGTGGGCTCTGCCGGGTGGTGGCCTGCGTGCCGATCATTCGCTTGAGCAATCAGCCTATGCGGCACTGGAATCCACCACGTCGCTTCATCCACGCTATCTTGAGCAGCTCTATACCTTCGGCGATCCGTCTAGGTCCCATGGGGGCCTTCCGATGGTCTCCATCGTTTACTGGGCCTTGGTCGGTGGCATGGACGAGAGCGTCGAGTTCGCCGACGGCGACAACGTGTCATGGTTCCCGGTGGACCATCTGCCGGAGCTCGCCTTCGACCATCGCGAAATCGTCGATTACGCCATGGAGCGGCTACGCGGCAAAATCGAATATCCCGACATCGTTGCGCGGCTGGTGGGCGACCGTTTCACCCTGAGCCAACTGCATGACGTCTACGAGGCGATCGCCGAGGAAGACATCGATCTGGCGAACTTCCGCCGTAAGATGCTTGCTTCCGGTCTGCTTGAGGATACCGGCGACAAACTGCGTGTCGGCCGTAACAGACCGGCCACGGTCTATCGCTACAAACAGGGCACGGTTCAGCCAACGCCTTGGAACGTCGCCGAGTCAAGGACCGATTTCGCCGCGTCCGATATTGATCCGCAGGATGATGCGCTCTCCGCCCTGACCACGGCGTGACGCATCGCATTCGAAAAAAGGGAAAACACAGGAAGGGATCAGATGTCCGCAACGCAACAGGCTGCCGGGGGAGCGGCCGAACTTACCCGAAACGAACGACTTGACAGATTGCCGTTCAATAAGGCTCATCGCAAACTGCTGGTGGCCTCCGGCATCGGATGGGCATTCGACGCCATGGACGTCGGCTTGGTGTCGTTCGTGGTCGCCGCCATCGCGGCCGACCCGCATTTCAATCTGACGCCGACGGAGAAAAGCTGGGTGCTGTCCATCGGCTTCGTCGGCATGGCCATCGGTGCGGCGCTCGGCGGATATGTTGCCGATCGAGTGGGACGCAAGACGGTCTTCTCGGCAACGTTGGTGATTTTCGGTCTGGCCAACGGTGGCATGGCGCTGTCGTGGTCGCTGGCCGCATTGCTCATCGCCAGACTGATCATCGGACTGGGTCTGGGCGCCGAGCTGCCGGTCGCGTCGACGCTCGTCTCCGAATTCTCGCCGACCAAGCAGCGCGGACGTATGACGGTGCTGCTGGAGTCCTTCTGGGCCATAGGCTGGATCGTGGCCGCATGCATCGGATATTTCGTGATTCCGAATACCGGCGACTGGGGTTGGCGATGGGCATTGCTCATCGGCGCACTGCCGTTGCTGTATGCCATCGTGACGCGCATTCACATTCCGGAATCCGTGCGATTCTTGGAATCCAAGGGGCGTGAGGATGAAGCCGAACGGGCGGTGCGGTATTTCGAACAGGCCGGTGGCGTCGAGCCGGTGGCCTCGCCGAAGGGCCAGCCGTTGCCGAAGATCAATACCCGCGAACTGTTCGGAAAGAGGTATATCGCCCGTACCGCGGCGATCTGGGCCACATGGTTCTTCGTGAACTTCTCCTATTACGGGGCCTTCACCTGGATGCCATCGCTGCTGGCCGATCAGTTCGGCTCCCTGACCAAGTCGTTCGGCTACACGTTGGCCATCGCCATCGCGCAGCTGCCGGGGTATTTCCTGGCGGCATGGCTGGTGGAGGTCTGGGGTCGCAGGAAGACCCTGAGCGTGTTCCTCGCCGTGTCCGCCGTGGCGGCGTTCGCCTTCTCCCAGGCCGGTTCCGTGGCTGCGGTACTCTGCTTCGGCATGCTGTTGTCGGCCTCGAACCTCGGCGCATGGGGCGTGTTGTACGCGGTGACGCCGGAGATCTATCCGACCCGCCTGCGCGGTGCCGCCGCCGGAGCCGCGGCCGCCTGCGGTCGAGTGGCCGCCATCATCGCCCCGCTGCTCGTGCCATGGTTCCTGACGCTGTCCGGCGGCAACAAGGCCGTGGCGTTCATCGTGTTCGCCGTGGCGTTCATCCTGGCCTGCGTGGCGGCCCTGTGCCTGCCCGAGCGCACCGGCAAGGAACTGGAAGACTGATTTTCCGCTCTATCGAGTCAGGGGCCCTCGGCGTTGCGCCGATGGGTCCCTCGGCTTATCTGTCGCATTGCTTCGCTAGGATTGGTTTCGTTTGTGTGTAAGTACGGAATTCAAGTACCGATAACCATGCACGTACCGAACGGTTACGCAAGAGAACGGCAATACTAAGAGAGGTTTCGATGGCGGTTCGCGGCGATATTCGAAATGTAGCGATTGTGGCACACGTCGATCATGGCAAGACCACCCTGGTCAACGGCATGCTGGCGCAGTCCCATGTGTTCAACGAGCGTGAGGAAGTCCCGGATCGCGTGATGGACTCCAACGATCTGGAACGCGAGAAGGGCATCACCATCCTCGCCAAGAACACCGCCGTGCAGTACACCGGTCCGCTGGCCGCCAAGTACGGTCATCCGGAAGGCATCACCCTCAACATCATCGACACCCCCGGCCACGCCGATTTCGGCGGCGAGGTCGAACGCGGCATCTCCATGGTCGACGGCGTCGTGCTGCTCGTCGATGCTTCCGAAGGCCCGCTGCCGCAGACCCGTTTCGTGCTGCGCAAGGCCCTTGAAGCCAAGCTGCCGGTCATCCTGTGCGTGAACAAGACCGATCGTCCGGACGCCCGTATCGAAGAGGTCGTCGGCGAGGCATCCGATCTGCTGTTGGGTCTGGCACAGGACGTCATCGAGGAGGGCATCGATCTTGACGAGGACTCCCTGTTCGACCTGCCGGTAATCTACTGCGCGGCCAAGGCCGGATACGCATCCGAGAATCAGCCGGAGAACGGCGGTCTGCCGGATAACGACAATCTCGAGCCGCTGTTCGAGGCCATCATCAAGAACATTCCGGCCCCGGAATACGACGAAGGTGCACCGCTCCAGGCCCATGTGGCCAACATCGACTCCTCCGACTTCCTCGGACGACTCGGCCTGGTCCGCATCTACAACGGCACCCTGGAGAAGGGCAAGACCTACGGCCTGTCCCGTGTGGACGGCTCCATCGAGAACTTCCGCGTCTCCGAACTGCTGCGCACGCAGGGCCTGGAGCGCACCCCCGTCGATTCCGCAGGCCCCGGTGACATCGTCGCAGTGGCCGGCGTGAACGACATCATGATCGGCGAGACCATCGTCGACCCGAGCGACCCGCGTCCGCTGCCGCTCATCCACGTCGACGATCCGGCCATCTCCATGACCTTCGGCATCAACGATTCGCCATTGGCCGGCACGGAAGGCAAGGATCACAAGCTCACCGCCCGCATGATCAAGGACCGCCTGGACCGTGAACTCATCGGCAACGTGTCCATCAAGGTGCTGCCGACCGAGCGTCCGGACGCCTGGGAGGTCCAGGGCCGTGGCGAACTCGCCTTGGCTGTGCTCGCCGAGCAGATGCGCCGCGAAGGCTACGAGCTGACCGTCGGCCGTCCGCAGGTGGTCACCAAGACCGTTGACGGCGTGATCAACGAGCCGATGGAAAACACCACCATCGACGTACCGGAAGAGTACATGGGCACCGTCACCCAGCTCATGGCCGATCGCAAGGGCCGTATGGACAACATGACCAACCACGGCACCGGCTGGGTGCGTTTGCAGTTCACCGTTCCCTCCCGTGGCCTGATCGGTTTCCGTACCGCACTGCTGTCCGCCACGCGCGGCACCGGCATCGCAGCCTCCATCTCCGCAGGCTACGCACCGTGGGCCGGCCAGATCGTAACCCGTCAGAACGGTTCCATGGTCTGTGACCGTAAGGGCGTCGCCACCCCATACGCCATGCAGCGCCTGCAGGCTCGCGGCAACTTCTTCGTCGAGCCGCAGTCCCCGGTGTACGAGGGCCAGGTCGTCGGCGTGAACAATAAGCCGGATGAGCTGGATGTGAACATCACGCTGGCCAAGCACATGACCAACATGCGTTCCGCTACCGCCGACGTGCTGGAGACCCTGACCCCGCCGATCAAGATGAGCCTTGAGGAGTCCCTGGACTTCGCCAACGAGGATGAGTGCGTGGAAGTCACCCCGGAGTCCATCCGAATCCGCAAGATCATCCTCAGCCGTGAGGACTGGTACAAGTGGCGCGCCAAGCAGCGTCGTCAGAACAATCAGCAGGGCAAGTAGTCGCTGATCGAGCAGAGGAGAGATGCGCATGTGCGTGCATCTCTCCTTTTTCCTTTTCCGGCGAGCGGGCGGCACACGGTGTGATGAAATCATAAGGAACGAGGAGAATAGTGGTGAGCATGACTCAAGACAACGATCGCAGGCTGCTGCCATGGTCGTATCGGCAACCGATGCCGGTGAGGCTTCTCATCGACGTGCTTTCCGGCGCGGCAATCGGTGCCGTCGGCACGATGGCACATCGTATGGGAGCATCGATGAACATCCCATACGGCCTGGCACTGGCCTTCCTCATCGTAATCCTTTCCACTTGGTGCGCCCGCTCACGCGACGGCGTCGTCGGGCTTGCCCTGCATCTCATCAGCTCGTCACTGGTGGTATGGACGGTCATGGCGGGATACGGTCCGGGCGGCGACGCTTTGATTCCGGTCGGTTTCGGCAGTGACGCGAATATGCCGTTCTTCAGCGACCATGCCGGCTACTTCTGGCTGTATGGCATCGTGCTGATCCCATGCATCATGTTGCTCCTGCCAAAGCGCTGGTTCGTCGTGCAGCCTCGGACCGATACGGACGCCCAGCCGATGGAATAGGGGCTGCGCTACGGGCCACCACTACGGTAAGGTGCAAGGAAGCATGAAGGAGGAACGGGAAGATATGAATGCACGGAAGTTGTTCTATCTCGGGCCCCAAGGCACATTCACGCATCAGGCGGCGGTCAGTGCGGCCGGATTGTTGCGGCCGGTCGTGCCCGAAGGATTCGATCTCATTGCCTGCGATGATGTGCCGCAGATCATGCAGGCCGCGCAGAACGGCGAAGGCTGGGGCGTCATCGCATGGGAGAACAACGTCGAGGGGTATGTCGTGCCGAACCTTGACGCCCTGATCGACGCGCAGGACCTGGTCGGCTTCGCCCGTGTCGGCGTCAACGTCGAGTTTGACGCCTATACGCTGCCCGACACCGGACTGGAGGATGCCTACGTCGCCACGGCCCACTCGCATGGCCTTGCGCAATGCAGAAAATTCATCGCCGAGCATCATCTTGACGCGGTGACGGCATCATCCAACGCAGCCGCCTGTCGCGACCTCAAGCCGGGTGAGGTCGCATTCGGACCGAGCATCTGTGGCGATCTGTATGACATCAAACGCGTCGGCAGTGCGGTACAGGACTATCAGGGCGCACGCACCGAGTTTCTTGTGCTGGCCCGACGTGAGGAAGTCGCCGATCTGCTGGAACAGCCGAAAACCCAGGACGATGTGGACTATGAATCGGTATTGACGCTCATCCCGCTGGTTACCGGCCCGGGTGTACTCGCCGATCTGCTGGATGTGTTCCGCGATGCAGGACTCAATATGACCAGCTTCATCTCGCGTCCGATCAAAGGACATGATGGCACCTACAGCTTCATCGCCACGTTCGACGCGGCCCCATGGGAACGGCGGTTCCGTGACGCGCTCGTGGAAATCGCCGAGCACGGAGACTGGGCCAAGACCTTGGCCGTCTATCCTCGTAGGGAACGGCCGAGCCCGCCGGTGGCCAGCTGGATGCTGCCGCAGGGTGGAGTGCGTCTTGACGATAGGCATCTGCCTGAGGATTGGCAGAACGACGGTATGGTAAGAAGGGAGCTGATGTGGTGAAGCAGCGTATCGCAATCGTGGGATTGGGCCTGATCGGAGGCTCTCTGGCACGCAGGCTCGTCAACGCAGGTTGCGAGGTGACGGCTTGGAATCACAATGATCGTCCGTATGCGACCGCCGAAGCGGACGGCATCACCTGCATGCCGACATTGGCCGCTCTGGCCGATGGCAGGCCCGATGTGCTGGTACTGTGCAATCCACTCAAGGCCATGCCGCAGATTCTCTCCGCTTTGAAGCCGCTGATCGACCAGAACGTGACGACGCTCACCGACGTCGGCAGCGTCAAAGGCATGGTGCGCGATCAGGTGAAGGCCGTCGGACTGGAGAACTGCTACGTCGGCGCGCATCCGATGGCCGGCAATGAACTGTCCGGTTGGGAATCCTCGGATCCCGCTTTATACGATGACGCGCTATGGGCCATCACCGTGGACGAACGCACTGAATACCGGCGGTTCCTGGCCGTCGCGACGATGATCACCGATGCCTGCGCCAATCGCCTGATCGTACTTGACGATGCCACGCATGACCGTTGCGCCGCGCTGATCTCGCATATGCCGCACGTCATCGCCACGGCCATGGTCAACGAACTCGTGGTCAATCCGAATCGTAATGTCGCGGCCGCGCTCGCTGCGGGATCCTGGCGTGACATGACCCGCGTGGCATTGACCGATCCGGACCGCACACGTGCCATGGTGGAGGAGGATGCGGCCAATGTGGAGCTATTGCTGCGTAATATGGCCAATCGTCTGACGCTGATGGCCAACGTATTGCATGGTGTTCAGCCCCAAGGCGCCGGTGCGTTGCAGACCGCCGCCACCCAGGAGAGCGACGCCAAGGAGATGGCACGTTTCTTCGAGCAAGGTCAACCGTTCCGTGATTACAAGACGGCCATACGGCAGCCTGATTTCATGGAACGATGCGAGACGGTTTCGCTTGCGATCCCTGCGGAAGGCTGGCAGCAGATGCTGCTGGAATCCGCCCGCAGGGGAGAACACATCATCCGGTTCACGGATGATCACGCGGTTGACGTCCAAATCCGTTCCGCTGTGTGAGTCTCGCCGAGGAAGCGCACACAGCGAACGTCACGATTGCGATCGGGTCATGGAACGTTCGGGAATCGGTTTGATCGTGACGATTGCGTCGGCGGGAATGCTGACACGGTGTGCGGGACGTGAGCCATTGGCGGCCGCGTCCCGCATCAGCTCCAGCGTCCGTCCGTCCCAAGAGCGCACATGGCCGACAAAATCACGGAACTTCATACGTTGGTCGGCCGGATCCACGCCTTCGTACGTGCGCACCACAATGCGTGCGCCGGCAGGAATCTCATGTGGAATCGGCATATTGTCCCCTTCGTTGCACCGTTTATCGACAGTCTAGACCTATTCGCTGGCCACGGCGTCGAGAACGGGTTGCCTGAGTGCGCGGGAGGCCGGCGAGATACTGGATATCAGACCGACTACGATCGACAGCACGAGGAAGATCAGCAACTGCGTCCACGGAACCGCAAGCGTCTCCAATCCCTTGGAGGCGTAGACGGCGCGGATCACCACACCGGCCGAGACACCGACCACCAAGCCCATCACCGTGCCGAATACGGAGATGATGGCAGCTTCGATGCCAAGCATGCCGCGCACCTGTCCGCGTGATGTGCCGATGGCCCGTAGCAGGCCGATCTCCTTGGTACGTTCCGATACGCTCAACGCCAACGTGTTCACGATGCCGAAGATCGCGATGATAATCGACAATGCCAGCAGTGCGTACAGGATCATGAGCACCTGGTCGATCATCGTGCTCATCGTCGACTTGTATTCGTCATGATCGAACACCGAAATCGTGTAGTACTTCTTCACGGCGTTCTTGATGTTCCGCTTCACCGCAGCGGTATCGGTGCCGGACTTGGCATTGACGTACAGAGACATGGGGAACATGGTCTGCTTGTTGCCGATCTGCTCGGCGACGTCATCGTTGAACATCACATTGTCGCGATACACGGAGTTCGACACGATCGCACCGATTCTGATCGTCTTTTCCGTGGTCTCCTTCTTCGTCTTGATCAAGGTTTGCGGATCGACGTTCTGCGCGTCGGCGGTATACCGTTGGATCTCGTCCGCCTTGGCCTGCGCTCCCGTCACATCGCCGGATGCGGCCATCTGCTGCGCTTCGTTCTGCAACTCCTGCACATGTGCCTGAACCTGGGCCTGATAATCGGCTTGGGCCTGTTCGGTGGCCTCTTGGTCGACCACCGTATTCTCGGCGGATACCTTGACCCGGTCTCCCACATGCCAGCCCCGGTCTTCGGCCACGTCTTTGCCGACCAGCAGTTCACCCTTCTTCATCGCCTTGACGGCGTCGCCCTCGGTGGTTTCCGCGGCGAACACGTCGGTGAACAAGTGCGTTTGCGTGGCGAATGTCACGCTACCGATGGATCGGCCGTCATACTTGACGCCGAGCATGAGAAGGTTCGTGGTGACCGTCTTGACGCCGTCGGTGTTCTTGATGTCGGATATGGCCTGATCTGGCAACCGTCCGAAGGACGCGGAGATCACGGCGAAATCCGCTTTGAAACCGTTGTCCACCAAGGAATTGACCGAGGCCTTCGCCGACGAGGCCACCACGCCGAGGCAGCTGACGATTGCGACGCCTACGAACAATGCGGCGGCGGTATTCGACGTGCGTCTCTTGGAACGGGAGATGTTGCGCGTCGCGAGCCGGCCGGTGACGGTGAAGATCTTCGACGGCAACCATCCCAATAGGTTGCCGGCGGGGGAGACGAAGGCCGGTCCGGCCATGATGACACCGACCACGGCCAATGCCGCGCCGACGCCGAGCGGCCAGCCGATGGCGATATGGTTTACCACGTCCCATGGCGTCGGCCCGTTGCCGTCCGCGACGGCCATGGCGCAGGCGAACGCCCAGCTGGCGAAACCGAGCACCACCATAATCGTGCCGACGATGCCTCGCATGCGTACCGGTTTTTCCGGATTCACCGTCTCGTTCATCGCTTGGATGGGCGGGGCAAGCGCGGCATTGCGTGCCGGCAATGCCGCGCCGATCAACGTGACCAGCACACCCACGATCAGGCCGATTACCATGTCGGAGATGGACGGATCGGTGGCTCCGGTCAATGGCAGTCCCATATTCGCCAGTCCCATGACGATCAGTCGTACCATGCCCCAACCGAGCGCGATGCCTGTGCCCGAACCGACCAGACCGAGCACCACGGCCTGCACGATCACCGTGGAGAAGACCTGTGCGGGTGAGGCGCCGATGGATCGTAGCAGCGCATATCCGCGCATCGACTCACGTACGATCATCGAGAAGGTGTTCGCGATGATGAACGAACCGACGAACAGCGCGATGACGGCGAAGATGAGGATCAGCGGCTGGATGAAGCCGAGTGAATCCTGCGTGGCCTTGGTGGTATCGTCGCGATATTCGTCTCCGGTGACGGCGTGTGCCTTGGAATTCTTGGGCAGCGCCTTGTTGATGCGGTCCGCCAGCTGCTGTTGCTCGGATGCGTTCAACGGAGTGGTCGTACTGCCGTAGACGCAGATCTGCGCGGTTTTGTCGGCATCGTCCGATTGTTTGTCGGATTGTTCCTTGGCTACGCTTGGATCGACGCCGATGATGATGGCGCCCGCCTGGCTTGCGGAGGTCGAGAAGATACCGCTGACCGTCACGTCATGCGGGCCATCGGAGTAGACGATCTTCGTCTTGTCTCCCACTTTGAGACCGGATCGCTCCGCTGCGAAGGAATGCAGGGCGATTTCATCTGCGCCTTTCGGGTACGTGCCGGAAGTGAACTTGGCGGAGCGCCACGGAGTCGAAGCGCTGATGCCGAGTGCCATCGAGGGCGAGCCCATAGTGGTCACGGCGTCGCCGTGTTTGTCGACCAGCACCACGCCGGTGAGTGAGTAGGCCACGCGCGCCGATGTGACGCCCTTCACCTTGGCGATATCGTCGGCGAGGTCCACGTCGATGGCGTTGTAGCTTGCTATCGACGAACCCGATGCGAGCAGTGTCGAACTGCTCTTGGTCTGTTTGGCGCCTCGTACGTACACATCATGGTCGGCGTTGGTGGCCATCATCTGCGAGACCTGGTTGTTGAGCATCTCGCGGAAGCAGAACGAGCCGACCACGAAGCTTACGCCGAGCGCGATGGCCACGATTGACATGATGAAACGGCTGAAATGGCTTCTCGCATCACGCAAACCGATACGGATCATGACTGGGCGCCTTCCGTCGAAGTCGTGGTTTCGGCCTCGTCATCGTCCGCGAACACTTCGAGAATATCGGCATAGGTGGGGTGGCTCATGTCGCGGGTGATCTCACCATCCGCCAGCACCAGTACGCGGTCGGCGAAGGAGGCGGCACGCGGATCATGCGTGACCATTACGATGGACTGGCCGTAATCACGTACGGAATCACGGAGGAACCCGAGAACCTCCCGGCTGGAACGTGAATCCAGATTGCCGGTCGGCTCGTCCGCGAAGATCACCGAAGGGCGCGCCATCATTGCGCGAGCGCAGGCGACGCGTTGCTGCTGGCCGCCCGAAAGCTGACTCGGCCGATGGGTCAGTCGCTGTTCAAGACCGACCACCTTGACCACCTGGTTGAACCAATCGCGGTCGATGGGCCGTTTCGCGATCTGCAATGGCAGGAGGATGTTCTCTTCGGCAGACAGCGTCGGTACCAGATTGAAGGATTGGAAGATGAAGCCGATCTGTTCGCGGCGCAGATCGGTCAGTTGCTTTTGATTCATGGACGAGACTTCGAGACCTTCCACGACGACCCTGCCGGAAGTAGGGGAGTCGAGACCTGCCATGCAATGCATCAGGGTGGATTTGCCTGAGCCGGAAGGGCCCATGATCGCAGTCATCTCGCCGCGCATGAATTCCACATCCACATGGTTGAGCGCGGTGACCCGGTTGTCCTTGTCTCCGTAGCTCTTTGTCAGGTCGATGGCCCTTGCCACGATTCGTTCGTCAACTCCGTTGCCGGAATCGCCCTGCTGTCTGGTCCGTGCCGAGTGACGTGCCATGATACCGCCTGTCCACTGGAGAATATACCGAGTAAAGTCTATCGACAGATGGCCACATAATGGAAGAGCAGTCAGCGGAAAATTCGGGGAAAGAGGCCGGAATATGCGTTTCGCGGATACGATCGACGCCTTTGATGCATATCTGAAGGCCAACCGCGGATTGAGTGATAATACGCGCAAGGCGTACCGTGGCGATCTTGAGGAATGCATGACGCAGCTGGAGATATTGGGATGTGAGGATCTCAACGAAGTGACCATAGAGGATCTTCGCATGTGGATGTCGCAATCCTCGAAGCGGCATGCGAGAAGCAGCATGGCCCGTAAAACCGTTGCGGTGCGGGGCTTCTTCGCATGGACTCACGAACGCGGCGTGACGAACGCCAATCCGGCGGCCATGCTGATGACACCGAAGATTCCGGATACGCTACCTGCCGTACTCAGCGAATCACAGGCGGAGAAGCTGATGGACTGCGTCGACGAGCAGATGCCGAAATCGCGCACGAAAAGCGTCAGGAAACAGGCCGTCGGCCTACGTAATGCGGCAATGCTGGAAGTGCTGTACGCCACGGGCATCCGTGTCGCCGAACTGGTCGGACTTGACGTGCATGACGTGGCCTTTGACAACCGTACGATGAAGGTCACGGGCAAAGGCAACAAGCAGCGCGTGGTGCCGTTCGGCGTGCCGGCCGAGCAATCCATCCGACGCTGGCTTGAGGACGGACGCCCCCGTTTGGTCCGTGCACGGTCGGCGGATGCGCTCTTTCTTGGCGCGCAGGGCAATCGCATCGACCAGCGGGTGGTGAGACAGGTGGTGCATGAGTGCGCGCAACGGGCGGGCGTGCCGGACATCAGCCCGCATGCGTTACGTCACAGCGCGGCGACGCACCTGCTCGATGGGGGAGCGGATCTGAGGCAAGTGCAGGAACTGCTGGGACATTCCTCGCTCAAAACCACGCAGCGCTACACCCATGTCTCCATCGAACAGCTCAAGGCGAGATACGGGCAGGCGTTCCCCCGAGCCTGAACCGCCGATCGGTCCGCACGGTATACGCGTGCCGCGAAAACGGGCCATGACTCGCATTCCCGAGATGTATGAAAGAGCCTGTGGCCTTCGGCCCGCTTCCATGCATATGAATCGAGGGAATAATGAAACAACACAGGCTTGTGGCCTTTACGTCGGTACTGGCATTGCTGGCCGTACCGTTGGCTGGATGCGGCAGCTCCGGTTCGGACTCCTCATCGGCGGCGAACGTCATCACCGCCTTCAACGCCGAGCCGGCCAATCCGTTGATTCCGGGAGACACCAACGAGTCAGGAGGCGGTCGTCCGATCGACCTGTTGTTCGCCGGTCTGATTTCCTTCGACAACGACGGCAAGGCGCATAACGAGGTGGCCGAATCGATCACCGCGAATGACGATGCCTCCCAATACGACATCAAGCTCAAGTCCGGCTGGAAGTTCACCGACGGCACTCCGGTGACGGCCGAGTCCTTCACCAAGGCGTGGAGCTATACCGCCAACGCGAAGAACGCGCAACTGTGTTCGGGCTTCTTCGCCAACATCAAGGGCTATGACAAGCTACAGGATACCGCCAATCTCAATGGTGATGAGCAGCTCGAAGGGCTGAAGGTGATCAACGACCATGAATTCACCGTGGAACTGAACCAGCCTGATTCCGTATTCCCCATCAAAGTGGGGTATTGCGGGTTCTATCCGCTGCCGCAATCCTTCTACAAGGATCCGAAGGCCTTCGGCGAAAAGCCGGTAGGCGACGGTCCGTACAAGTTCGGCTCATGGATTCACGACCAGGAGCTGAGCGTCGTAAAGAACACGGCCTATCACGGCAATCGTGAGGCGAAGAACGACGGCGTGACCTTCCGCGTCTACACCGATCCCTCATCCGCCTACGCCGACGTGCAGGCAGGCAATCTCGACGTGCTCGATACCATTCCGTCCGCCGACGCCAAGATCTTCCAGACCGACTCGTCGGTCGAAGCGTATAACAAGGCCGGTTCCGTACTGCAGACCATAACCATTCCATCACAGCTCGAGCATTGGCAGACCTCCACCGAAGAGGGGCAGCTGCGTCGGAGGGCGCTGTCCATGGCCATCGACCGAAGCAACATCTGCAAGAAGGTGCTCAGCAATCTGGGCACCCCTGCCGACTCCTTCACCTCACCGAAGGTACCGGGATATTCAGGCACCATCGAAGGGCACGAATACCTTGAATACAACCCGACGAAGGCCAAGGAGTTGTGGAACCAGGCCGAAGCCATCTCCCATTATGACGGCAAGCTGCAGTTCTTCTATAATTCCGATGGTGGCGCGGGCCCGGTGTATGACGCCATCGTCAACTCCGTGAAGAACGTGCTCGGCATCGACGCGGCCACCAGCCCGATTCCCACCTTCCAGGAATTCCGCAATGATGTGACCGCCCGCAAACTCAGCGGAGCCATCCGCACCAGCTGGCAGCCGGACTATCCGTCTCCGCAGGATTATCTGGTGCCGTTGTACGATTCGTCCGCCGCGGATGGCAACGGCTCCAACGACGGCGACTACAAGAACGCCGAGTTCGACGAGCTATGCGCGCGTGCGGCTTCGACCGGCGATGAGGATACCGCGAACGATCTGTACCGGCAGGCACAGCGGATCCTGCTCAGTCAGTTGCCGTCGATTCCGTTGTATTATGGCGATGCGGCAGGTGTGGCATCGAAGGATGTGAAGAATTTCACCATGAACTGGCAGAACGTTCCCGCATATCAGGACATGACCAAACGCTGATTTCCGCAATGCTTCCGGTCTTGGCCTCACGAGACCGGCCGTGAGCGGCATTCACCCTTTCAATCCGTTTCTCCATGTCGTTTGCAGAGATTATGCTGCGTTGTCCGTTAAGTAGGGAACAATGGTTCTCTACCGGTAAAAACGAGGTGTGCGCTGACGCCATGCATCAACGTCCACCTCGTTCTTACGCGAGGGCCGCAACGGTCCTCACATAACGAATAGGAGAATGATTCTATGAAGAAGAAGGCTTTGGCTTTCGCCGCCGCGGCCTGCGCGTTGGGCATGCTGCTCAGCGGCTGCGGCGCTTCCAATGATGCCGCCTCCGATGGCGGCAACATCATCACGGCTTACAATTCCGAGCCGCAGAACCCGCTTATCCCGGGCAACACCAATGAGACCGGCGGCGGTAAGCCGATCGATCTGCTGTTCTCCCGCCTGATTTCCTTCGATGCCAAGGGCAATGCTTCCAACGAAGTGGCAGAGTCCATCGAAGCCAATGCGGATGCCACCCAGTACACCATCAAGCTCAAGAAGGGTTGGAAGTTCACCGACGGCACTCCGGTGACGGCCGAGTCCTTCACCAAGGCGTGGAGCTATACCGCCAATGCGAAGAACGCGCAGAAGTGCGCCTCCTTCTTCTCCACCATCAAGGGCTATGACAAGCTGCAGGATGCCGACAACCTCAAGGGCGACGAGCAGCTTGAAGGCCTGACGGTCGTCAACGACAACGAATTCACCGTGGACCTCAACCAGTCCGACTCCGTGTTCGCCATCAAGGTCGGCTATTCCGGTTTCGCTCCGCTGCCGGAATCCTTCTACAAGGATCCGAAGGCCTTCGGCGAAAAGCCGGTGGGCAACGGTCCGTACAAGTTCCAGTCCTGGGATCATGACAACGAAATCGTGCTCGTGAAGAATCCGGACTACAAGGGCAACCGCACCCCGAAGAACGACGGCGTGACCTTCAAGGTCTACACCAAGGACGAGGCCGCCTACGCCGACATCCAGTCCGGCTCCCTCGACGTGATGGAATCCGTGCCGGCTTCCGCCACCAAGACCTTCGAAACGGATTCCACCGTGCAGGCCTACAACAAGGCCGGCTCCGTAATCCAGCAGTTCACCATCCCGTCCGGTCTGAAGCATTTCGAGGCTGGCACCGAAGAAGGCACCCTGCGCCGTCAGGCCATTTCCATGGCCATCAACCGCAACAACATCTGCGAGAAGGTGCTTAACGGCACCGGTACGCCGGCCAGTGATTTCACCTCTCCGCTGACTCCAGGCTACAGCGATTCCCTCAAGGGCTCCGATAACCTGAAGTACAACGCCTCCAAGGCCAAGGAACTCTGGGAGAAGGCCAACGCCATCAGCCCGTGGACCTCCGATGACAAGCTCACCTTCGCTTACAATGCCGACGGTGGCCATGAGACCATCTACACCGCCGTGGTGAACTCCATCAACAACACTCTCGGCTCCGAAGTGGCCGCCACCAACCCGTACCCGACCTTCAACGACTACCGCACCGCGGTGTCCGACCGCAAGGTCCAGGGCGCGTTCCGTAGCGGTTGGCAGCCGGATTACCCGTCCGCCGAGAACTATCTGGTCCAGAACTTCTCCTCCTCCGCCGCCGACGGCAACGGTTCGAACGATGGCGACTACAAGAACTCCAAGTTCGACGACCTGTGCAACCAGGCCGCAGCCGCCCAGACCACCGACGAGGCCAACAAGCTGTATCAGCAGGCCCAGGAAGTGCTGCTCAATGATCTGCCGGCCGTTCCGCTGTACTATGCCAATGCCTATGGCGTGGCTTCCACCAACGTCTCCAACTTCGAGATGAACTGGCAGAACCTGCCGGTCTACGAGAACATGACCAAGAGCAAGTGAGCTTGATTCACTAATCGGTTCTCATCGCTGACAAGGAGGGAACGGTAATACGCCGTTCCTTCCTTGTCGTTACGACCGCATTCGTTACCAGGGTAAAAAAACGGGAAAATGAGACACCTAGGGGTAAGGTGCCGGTCAGTGTGGTGTTTTCCCAGCTTATTTTCATAAACCTACAATATAAAGGCACCTTGGTGCGAAACTAGTAGACTTAGCGGCTAGTAGACTTAGCGGGGTGAGTTGTCAGCCGGCCCCGTGCAAGGTCTTTTTTCACAAAGACCGATAGCCAAATGGCTGGCTTAAGAATTGAGTAATAAGGAGAAACCAATGGGCAAGTATCTTCTGCGACGTATTCTGCAGATGATCCCTGTGGTTCTCGGCACGACGCTTCTGGTGTACGCCCTGGTGTTTGCGCTGCCGGGCGACCCAGTCAAGGCCATGTTCGGTGATAAACCGGTCAATGAAGCGGTTGCCGCCCAAATCCGTGCCGAATACAACCTGGACAAGCCGTTCATCATCCAGTACCTGCTGTTCCTGAAGAACGCGCTGACCCTCGACTTCGGCAAGACCTTCTCCGGGCAGCTGGTCATCGACCAGATCGGCCGCGCCTTCCCGATCACCATCAAACTCGCGCTGATGGCCTTCGTGTTCGAAGCCATCTTCGGCGTGATTTTCGGTGTGATCTCCGGCTTGAAGAAGGGCAAGTGGTGCGACACCGTCATCCTGATCTTCTCATTGCTGCTCATTTCCGTACCGACTTTCGTCACCGGTTTCCTGGCCCAATACTTCCTCGGCGTCAAATGGCGTCTGCTTCCGGTCACCGCCGGCTCGAATCCAGGTTTCATCGATTTGCTCATGCCAGCGATGGTGCTCGGCTCCGTATCGATGGCATACATCATCCGATTGAGCCGTGCGGAGATTTCGTCCAACATCGCGCTCGATTACGTACGTACCGCACGCGCGAAGGGCATGGACAACAAGTCCGTCATGCTGCGCCATGTGCTGCGTAACTCCATGATTCCGGTCGTGACCTATCTCGGGCAGGATCTGGGCGCGTTGATGGGCGGCGCCATGATCTCCGAAACCATCTTCAACGTGCACGGCATCGGCTATCTGACCTATCAGAGCATTCTGAAGGGCGAAGGCAATCTGGTGGTGTCCATCGTGACGCTGCTCATGCTGATCTTCGTGGTGTGCAACCTGCTGGTCGATATGCTTTACGCCGCCCTCGATCCTCGAATCCGTTATGCGTGAGCTGTGGAGGATAAGCAATGACTGACATGAATGAAACCAATCTTTCCACCGCGCTGCCGGGACAGGAGCGCTATGTGGCCCCGCTTGAGGAGACTCCGCTCAAAGCCGTCGATTCCATCGACGAATCGGCTCCCGCATCGAACATGTGGGCGGATGCGTGGCGCACCCTGCGACGCAATCCGCTGTTCATCATCTCCGGGCTGTTGATTGTCTTCATCATTTTCGTGGCACTGTTCCCGGGCGTACTGACCAAGCAGAACCCGAACTACTGCAATCTCGACAATTCGCTCGACCCGTCATCCGCAGGCCATCCATTCGGCTTCGACCTGCAGGGCTGCGATGTGTACGCTCGCGTGGTCTACGGTACCCGCACTTCCTTGAGCGTCGGTGTGTTCGCCACGCTGCTCGTGGTGCTGCTCGGCACGTTGATCGGTGCGGTGGCCGGCTTCTTCGGAGGCTGGGTCGATGCCGTGCTGAGCCGCCTGACCGATATTTTCCTCGCGTTGCCGATTCTGCTTGGCGCCATCGTGGTGCTGCAGATGTTCAAGACCAGCGACTCCATCTGGAAGATCATCCTCGTGATGACGCTGTTCGGCTGGACCTCCGTGGCGCGTATCGCCAGAGGTGCGGTGCTGGAGGCGAAGAACCTCGAGTTCAACACCGCCTCCACGGCCTTGGGCTCCACGCCGGGACGGAACCTGTTCCGTCACATCCTGCCGAACTCCCTGGCTCCGATCATCGTGGTCGGCACTACATCGTTGGCCACGTACATCGTGCTCGAGGCGACGCTGAGCTTCCTTGGCGTGGGCTTGCCGACCACCACCGTCAGCTGGGGCGGCGACATTTCCCATGCTCAGTCCATTCTGCGCACCAACCCGATGGTGTTGTTCTATCCGTCCGCCGCGTTGGCCATCACCGTGCTGGCCTTCATCATGATGGGCGACGCCGTCAAGGACGCCCTTGATCCGAAGAGCCGTACGGCCTGAGTGTAAGTGAGGGATATTCGATGACTGATATGAATACCGAAAACAAGCTTGAGGCCATGCAACGTGCCAACGGTCCGCTACTCGAAGTCAAAGACCTTCAGGTGGACTTCACCACCGATGAAGGCCGTGCCGTGCACGCGGTGCGTAACTCCTCCTTCAGCGTGTATCCCGGCCAATGGGTGGCGATCGTGGGCGAATCCGGTTCCGGTAAATCCACTTCCGCCATGGCAGTGCTGGGGCTTTTGCCGGGCACGGGCCATGTGGTCGGCGGCTCCATCAAGCTTGATGGCCAGGAGATCGCCGGCTTGAAGCAGAAGGACTACGACAGGCTGCGCGGATCCAAAATGGGACTTGTACCGCAGGATCCGATGAGCAATCTGAATCCGGTATGGCGCATCGGGACTCAGGTCAAAGAGGCCCTTGTCGCCAACAACATGGATATCGACCATGAAAAACGCTCTGAATTCGCCAAGGCCTTGGCCGGCGAAGGGGTGGAGCTCAAAGGCGACGATGACGAGACCTTCCTTGGTTCCAAGGAGCTGCCGGAACTGTTGGCAATGGCCAAGGAAGCCCTAGTCAACATCGGCAAGACCGGCGAGGATCTCGATACGACCATGGCGTACTTCACTGATGAGTGGGTGCCGGGTTCCGAAACCCGCTGGCGTGTCGCCGACGATCTCATCAAGGCCGGCGTGAAAGCCGAGGATGCGTGGTATCTCGCCAAGAAGTATGTGATTGGTTCCACCATGAACGATCGCATCGCGGGTTTGCTGTCCGAAGCGGGATTGCCGGACGCCGCCACCCGTGCACGTCAGTTCCCGCACGAATTCTCCGGTGGCATGCGCCAGCGTGCGTTGATCGCCATCGGTCTTGCCTGCCGCCCCGACCTGCTTATCGCCGATGAACCGACATCCGCGCTTGACGTGACCGTGCAGAAGAAGATTCTCGATCATCTGCATACGCTGACCGATTCACTGGGCACCGCAGTGCTGTTCATCACCCATGATCTGGGTCTGGCCGCGGAACGAGCCCAGCACATCGTGGTGATGTATAAGGGGCAGGTCGTCGAATCCGGTCCGTCGCTCGAGGTACTCCAGCATCCACAGCATCCGTACACCAAGAGACTGGTCGCAGCCGCACCATCGCTGGCATCGCAGCGCATCATCTCCGTCAAGGAGCATGGGGGCGACGCGAAGGCTGTGATGGAGCATGCGGTGAACGAATCCTCCCTGAAAAACGGCGAGGCCATCATCACCGTCGACCATCTGACCCGTGAGTTCAAGCTTCCACGCAAAAAGGAGATGTTCAAGGCCGTCGATGACGTGAGCTTCTCCGTCAAGAAGGGCACCACTCTGGCGATCGTGGGCGAATCCGGCTCCGGTAAGTCCACCGTGGCCAACATGGTGCTGAAGCTGCTCGAACCGACCTCCGGTAGCGTGACCTATGCGGGCAAGGACATCGCGGGCTTCAAGGGTAAGGAGTTGCTCGACTTCCGTCGCCATGTGCAACCGGTGTTCCAGAACCCGTACGGTTCGCTCGATCCGATGTATTCCATCTACCGTTCCATCGAGGAGCCGCTCCGCATTCATGGCATCGGCGACAAGACCAGCCGTGCCGCCCGCGTACGCGAGTTGCTCGACATGGTGGAGCTGCCGGAATCCGTGATGAGCCGCTATCCGAACGAGCTTTCCGGCGGCCAACGTCAGCGCATCGCCATTGCGCGAGCCATGGCCCTCAATCCGGACGTGATCGTCTGCGATGAGGCCGTGTCCGCGTTGGATGTTCTTGTGCAGGATCAGGTGTTGCGCCTGCTCAACGACCTGCAGGCCGAAAGGGGACTGAGTTACCTGTTCATCACCCATGATCTGGCGGTCGTTCGCCAGATCGCCGATGAGGTGGTGGTGATGCAGCACGGCAAGCTTGTGGAGCATGCCACCACCGATGAGGTGTTCGACCATCCGCAGATGCAGTACACCCGCGATTTGTTGGACGCCATTCCAGGAGGTAAGCTCCAGCTCGGTCTCGACTGATGACCACAGTGGAGTGGCGCGGTCTTCTCCTACACGCCTTGGGTCGCACCGTCCGATCGCTGAATCCGGATTCCCCGAACCCAGCGATCGGACGGGGGGAAGGTCAGCTACAAGATGGGCTCCGACGATTACTACGCGAAGGCCGGTGAACGGTTCGGACCGCCTGCACCGCTGAAAACCTCCCTCCTTTCGAGGGAGGTTTTCTCGCATGTGAGTTAGTCTGGCGCTATGACGATCAGCATTACGACTTCGAACGTGAACGGAATCCGTGCGGCCAAACGCAAGGGCATCGAAATTTGGGCCGGCAGAAACACGCCCGATATCTGGTGCATGCAGGAAGTGCGTGCGCCACAGCATGAAATCGATCCGATTTTCGATGAATTTGGGTTCGAATACTCCACCGCCGGTAAGATCGCCGATCAAAGTGAACTGGACCGTCTCAACGAGGTATGCCGTATCAAAGGACGTGCCGGGGTGGGGCTGCTCTCGGCATTGCCGGTGATTGACAAGCGGTACGGCTTGCCGGGGCTTGACGATGACGTCGATTCCGGCCGTTGGATCGAGGCCGATGTGAAGACGCCACAGGGCTACATCGTCACCGTGGTATGTGTGTACGTGCATGCAGGTAATACCGATGATCCGGCCAAGATGGAACAGAAATACCGTTTTCTTGACACCATGCTCGAACGGATGGGCCAGCTGCGAGATGAGGCGGCGCATGGCGGCAGGCAGTCCGTACTATGCGGCGATTTCAATATCGCGCATACCCCGCTCGACATCAAGAACGCCAAGGCCAACGAGACGCATGCCGGATTCCTTCCCGAGGAACGGGCCTACGTCGACAAGTGGCTGGGTGAGCTGGAGTTCGTGGATGTGATGCGTAATCTCGCGGGCGATATCCAGGGCCCGTACACGTGGTGGAGCCAACGTGGCCGTGCCTTCGACAACAACGTGGGTTGGAGAATCGACTATCAGTTCGCCACGCCGGAGCTGGCCGAATCCGCTTGCGGATTCGTCATCGACAAGGCCCCGACCTACGACAAACGCTGGTCCGACCATGCGCCACTGACCATCACCTACGACATCTGAGACGCGACTCGCAGGAACGGGCCACGAATTCCCAGCTCATATTAAGCGTGGGTGCTAGGCTGGTCACGGTTGCAACCGTTATGAAATGAGGAACATCATGGGATTGTTTGGATTCGGCAAGAAGAAGCGCCAGAGCGAGGACGCTCAGCAGGCCGCCGAAGAGCAGGCTGTGGATGAGGCCGCGGCCCAGGCCCAGGAGGTCATGGAGCTGCCCGAGCCTTCCGCCGTATACGAAGGACGCGGCGATGAACGCGGTCCTTGGGACGTGGACGACGAGGATGTGCCCGATTACGATGACTATCTTGATCTGGGATCCTACTATCTGCCGTTTCTGCAGGGCATCGAACTGCGTGTGAAGGCGAACCGCGCCACGCAGCAGGTGCTCGGCTCCACCATCACCTATGGCTCGTCCAGTTTGGAGATCGAGGCGTTCGCAGCCCCGAAGACCATGGGACTATGGGATGATGTGCGTGCCGATTTGATCGAGGCCAATAAAGCCGCCTCCGAAGTCGACGGTGTGTTCGGCACCGAACTGTCGTTGCCGGTTGTAGTCAAGGGCGGCCGTAAGGTGCTGACCCGCATCGTAGGTGTCGATGGCCCGCGTTGGATGCTACGCGGCATCTTCTCAGGCAAGGCCGCCACCGATCCGGAACATGACGAAACCAAGGCATTGAACGAATTCTTTGCGAATATCGTGGTGGAGCGCGGCGACGATCCTCTTGCCCCACGTGACCTCATCCCAATGCATCCTCCGGTCGCACCGGCCGAACGTAAGGCCGCCAAGGAGGCCGCCGAACAGGAAGGCAACGACGAGAAGACGGATATTCCGGGCAAACCGAAGGGGCCGTTCGACTCCGATCATCAGGTCGAGGTCAAGACCACCCTGTCCCGTGGTCCGATGTTCTCCGAAGTGCGCTGATCGAAGGTTTTCGTTTCGACCAATGACTGAAACCAGAAAACGTACCGGTCTCGGCGCTCTCGCCGATGCCGGCAATGACGACGACTTCTCCGTAATCGACGCCATCGGCGGCCCGCGTGGCGTGGTCGAATCGATGCTGCCGGGCGTCGTGTTTGTGGTGTTGTTCGTCATCACCGCCAATCTGCAGCTGACCGTCGGCGTTTCCGCTGCGCTGGCCGTGCTTCAGGTGATCGTACGGTTGTTGCAGCGCCAGTCGGTGATGGGTGCCGTCAGCGGCCTGCTCGCCGTGGGCATCTGCCTGATTTGGGCGTGGCAAAGCCATGAAGCGCGTAATTATTACATGTTCGGCTTCCTGACCAACGCGTTCTACATCGTGCTGCTTACGACGTCGCTGATCGCACGCGTACCAGGGTTGGGTCTGGTCATCGAGTTCATCCGCACGTTGCCCACCGAGCATTTCCGTGCGTGGCTGGACGATTGGAGATCGGACAAGGCGCTCAACCGGGCCTATACGGTCATCACCGCGCTGTGGATCGCCGTGTTCTCGTTGCGTCTGGTCGTACAGGTGCCACTGTATGCCGCCAATCATGTCGGCTGGCTCGGCACTGCACGCCTGCTTATGGGCATTCCATTCTGGGCGTTGGCGATCTGGGTCTCGTATCTGATCGTCGCTACGCCGATGCACCGGCACAAGGCCTTGTCCGAAGAATCCGGTCAGGGCGAACATGATTGCTTGGAGGAACAGCACTGATGGAAGCGACCATCCGCATCGAACGATATGCCGATCAAGGGCGTTGCGTGGGCCACATTGACGGACGGGTCGTTTTCGTTCGTTTCGCATTGCCGGGAGAATTGGTCCGTGTGGAACTTGATGAACCACACGATAGGGAAGAGCGCTTCTGGACTGGTGAGGTCGTGGAAGTGCTGGAGGCCAGCGAAGACCGTGCCGAACCGATATGGCCATTGGCAGGGCCCCTTGCCATGGGCGGAGGGGTTGGCGGCGCCGATCTGGTGCATGTGAGCCTTGCCGGGCAGCTCAAGTGGAAGACCTGCTCGATTGTCGAGCAGATGTTGCGGCTGGGGCATACGGCAGTGGAAGTGCCGATCGATCGCATGCCGCAAGATGAAGCCGAACGAGGACTGCATTGGCGCACCCGTATCGAAATGATCGCCGATGCCGACGGACGGCCATCCATGCGTCGGCGCGGCACGCATGTTCGTGTGCCGATCGACACGATGCCGTTGGCTAGCCGCGCGCTGCTCGACGTGGCCGAACGCGAGCATGTATGGGATGGCGGATTCACCCCCGGTTCCCAGCTCAGGCTTTCCGTACCCGAACCCCGTGACGGTGCCGCGGTCGAAGAGAACTATGCGGTGTTGGTGGACGGCGAGGTGACGGCCGGTACGCGTGCGCTGACCGAAAAAGTCACCGTCGCCGGCCGGGACTTCGAGTACGGCGTCGATGCCGGGGGATTCTGGCAGATGCATCGACAGGCACCGATCGCATTGACCAACCACGTGGTTGATCTGGTCCGGAGAGAGCTGAACGGTGCCCAATCGGCCTGCGTGTGGGATCTGTATTCCGGATCGGGCCTGTTCACCCTGCCATTGGCTTCGCTTGCTGCGGAACGCACGCGCATGCTGAGCGTGGAAGGCGGTAAGACGGCCGTACGCAATGCGCAACGCAATCTGCGACATGTCCATTTGGATAATGTGGATGTCCGTGCCGGTGATGTGGCGAAGACCTTGGGCAATGTGCGCAACGATCTGGCCAGACCCGATGTGGTGGTGCTTGATCCGCCGCGTGCCGGCGCCCGCGCCAAGGTGTGCGGGCAGATCGCCGACTCCGAGGCACGCAGCGTGATCTACATCGCCTGCAATCCGGCGAGTCTTGCGCGCGATACCGCCACTCTGGCCGGTCTTGGCTATGAGTTGGCCGACATCCACGCTTTCGACATTTATCCGACGACCCATCATGTGGAGACCGTCGCATTGTTCAGGAAGCATAAGCGGTGAGTGACAACGCGTTGCGACGTGCGGGCATGGCAATGCTGGCGATCGGATTGGCGGTCTCCCTGACCGCCTGCACGCCGCCGAACGGGGCCGTGGGGGATACGCAATCGCAGGATTCCGCCGTCGCCCACGTCGGCCCTGACCGTGCCGACACCAAAGTGGCGTTCATCGGCTCGCAGGACATCGACGCTGACGGCTTGGTACTGGATGCCATGGAGCAGGGCAAACTCAAGCCGACGTATGTTCCCGTCACCGGCACCATCGACGCCCAGCAAACGGCCATTCAAGGCGTACGCGACATGACGCAGAGCAAGGTTGGCATCATCGTCATCGGCGGCATGGATGTGACCGATGCCAATCGCGACGACTGGCATGCGGCATTGCAAGGGGCCCGCGAGGCGGGAATCGCGGTGGCACTGCTCAATCCGGTGCATGCACCCAAGGACGGGAAGCTGTATGCGGCTGTGCTGACCATCAACGATCGCATGGCCGATGCGGTTCCCATCGCCGATGCCGTAATGACCATCGGCAACAACGATCCGCATGAGCGTGACATGGTCGTCACCACGAAATAACGAACATGGCGTTTGCCGCGTCACGGCATATGGTGGTTATTTCACCGTGCTTTCACAGGAAAGTCCGGCATGGATAAGTCGGGGACGGTAGGCTGACAAGCATGAGTGCAAGTCCTTCCATGCCCCCGATCGGCGAGTCGGGTCTGACGGCCGCCGAAGTCAAGACCCTGAAAGACGGCGGGCAGGCCAATGCCGTCAAGTCGTCGACCTCGCGCTCCTTGGTCGACATCATCCGTGCGAATGTGTTCACGTTGTTCAACGGCATCATTCTCGCGGCCATGCTCATGGTGCTCATTACCGGGTCCTGGAAGGATGCCGTTTTCGGTTTTGTGATCATCATCAACACCGGCATCGGCATCATCACCGAGCTTAAGGCGAAGCGTACGCTTGACAGACTGTCGATTCTCGTCGCTTCGGATTATCTGGTGCGTCGCGACGGGGTGGACGTCGAGGTGCCGCATAACGAAATCGTGCTTGGCGATCTCATGTGGATCCGTTCGGGAGAACAGGTGCCCGCCGATGCTCGGATCGTGCGTACATGGGGCCTGGAGTTGGACGAATCCATGCTTACCGGTGAATCGCGTACCGTACGCAAGGGCGATGGGGAACGAATCTATTCCGGTTCCACTGCCATCTCCGGCATGGCGTTGGCGAAGGTCGAGGCGGTCGGCGAACACAGTTATGCCGCTACGTTGACCGCACAGGCGAAGGTCTACAAGAAAACCGTCTCCGACCTGAACAAGGGCATCAACACGATTCTGAAGTTCATGACCTTTCTGGTCGTACCGTTATGCGTGCTGCTCATCTGGTCGCAGATTCACGCCGTGGGAGGCTGGGACACTGCCGTTACGACCGGCCAATGGCGTTCCGCGGTCGTCTCCGCCGTGGCCGGTGTGGTGGGCATGATTCCCGAAGGCCTGGTGTTGCTCACCTCGCTGAATTTCGCGCTTGCCGCAATCCGACTGGCACGACGGAACACGCTGGTGCAGGAACTCGAGTCCGTGGAGACGCTTGCCCGTGTGGACTGCCTGAACCTTGATAAGACCGGTACCATCACCGACGGCGGCATCATGCTCAACCGTATCGTCCCATTGGCGGATGATGCGGATGAGCATCGGATCAAGCAGGCACTGTTCGATCTGTCGAACGAAGGCCAGCCGAACGGCACCGGACAGGCGGTTCTTGCGGGGCTGGGGGAGCAGGGCTTTGCCCCGGGTGTGGTTACGGCACGCGTGCCGTTTTCGTCGGCCCGCAAATGGAGCTCGATCTACGATGGCGATGCCGTATGGACGATGGGCGCGCCGGAGGTCATCATCTCCCATCTCGACGGCGATTATTCCGGCATATTGCGTCAGGTCAATGATTTCGCCGACGACGGCAATCGAGTGTTGCTGATCGTACGTTTCGACGGGGCCGCCTCGTCCGACTACGAGACCGATCCGAAGCTTGATTCCACATCGCAGCCGGTTGCGTTGGTGCTGTGTTCCGAACACATCAGAGGCGACGCGGAGGCGACGCTCGCCTGGTTCCGTGAGCAGGGCGTGCGCTGTCGCATCATTTCCGGCGACAATCCTGTCACCGTCGGTGCGATCGCCAGAAAAGTACGATTGACCGGCGAACGGGAGCCGGTGTTCATGGATGCGCGTGAACTGCCGGCCAACAGTGAGGAACTGGCTCGCGTGCTCGATGATGTGGATGTGCTCGGCCGCGTGCTGCCGGACCAGAAGAAAGCCATCGTCCAGGCATTGCACCTGACCGACCACGTAGTGGCCATGACCGGCGACGGCGTGAATGATGCGCTGGCCATCAAGGAGGCCGACCTCGGCATCGCCATGGGCAATGCGGCGCCGGCCACCAAAGCCGTGGCGCAGGTGGTGCTCGTCGATTCGAAATTCTCGCATCTGCCTGACGTGGTGGCCCGAGGACGCCAGGTCATGGCCAACATGGAACGCGTAGCCAGCCTGTTTCTTGTCAAAACCGTGTATTCCGCGCTGATTTCACTTGGTGTGGTACTGACGCAGATCCCATTTCCGTATCTACCGCGTCACATCACCTATATCGGAGGGCTCACCATCGGCATGCCGGCGTTCATTCTGGCGCTGGCGCCGAACACACGTCGGTATATTCCTGGCTTTTTGAAGCGTGTGGTGAGCTTTGCATTGCCAGGAGGCGTCGCTACGGGCCTGTCGATTCTGTGCACGTCATGGCTGCTGCCGATGTTCATGGGATGGGATGTCGAGCGTTCGAGCGTCCAATTGGCCATGTTGCGTGGCGTCAATGCCATCATTCTGCTCATGATGGGCATTTTCGTGCTGGCACGGGTGGCGAGCCCCTTGAACTCGTGGAGGGGCGTGCTGGTGCTGACGTTCGCCATGGCTGGCGTGGCCGGCATGTTCGTGCCTTTCACCGCGCGTTTCTTTGCGCTCGTCATACCGACGGGGGAGATGCTGCGTGCCACCATGGTCGCGCTGGCGCTGTCGGCCATCATGTTCGCGCTATGCATCTGGCTCGTGCCGAAACTGCCGCGTATTGTCCCATACTTCAAGAAGACACGCCAGAGCTGAATTAACCTCCCTGTATCGTTGACAACGGATAATCAGCTGTTGTTATACATCCAAGAAAGCTCGGAGGTAGCATGTCTGTGCGCGACGACCAGCTGGACACCCTGAAGGTGGACGGCAAGGATTACGACTATTACCGCATTGCGGATCTGCCGGGCATCGATCATCTGCCGTATTCGTTGAAGGTCCTCGTCGAGAACCTCGTGCGCAACATCGACGGCGCCAACATTACGGATGATCATGTCAAGGCCCTGTTGGATTGGGATCCGGCCGCACAGCCGAGTCATGAGATCCAATTCACCCCGTCCCGTGTGGTCATGCAGGACTTCACCGGCGTGCCGTGCATCGTCGATCTCGCCACCATGCGCGATGCGGTCAAGGAGCTGGGAGGCGATCCGGAGGTCATCAACCCGCAGGTGCAGTCCGACATGGTCATCGACCACTCCGTGCAGATCGACAAATACGGCGTGGCCGATGCGGTCGAACAGAACATGGACATCGAATATCAGCGCAACGGCGAACGCTACCAGTTCCTGCGCTGGGGGCAGCAGGCGTTCAAGAACTTCCGCGTGGTACCGCCGGGAACCGGCATCATCCATCAGGTCAACATCGAATACCTTGCCAAGGTCATCATGACCGCGGCCGCCGCAGACGGTCGTGAACTCGCCTATCTCGATTCCTGTGTGGGTACGGATTCGCACACCACCACCGTCAACGGCCTGGGCGTGCTCGGCTGGGGCGTTGGCGGCATCGAGGCCGAAGCGGCCATGCTCGGCCAGCCGATTTCCATGCTCGTGCCGCGTGTCGTCGGATTCAAGCTCACCGGCTCCATTCCGGAGGGCGTCACCGCCACCGACGTGGTCCTGACCATCACCGACATGCTCCGCAAGCATGGCGTGGTCGGCAAGTTCGTGGAGTTCTATGGCGAAGGCATCGCTTCCGTGCCGTTGGCCAACCGCGCCACCATCGGCAACATGGGTCCGGAGTTCGGCTCCACCTGCGGCATCTTCCCGATCGACGGCGTCACACTTGATTATTTGCGCCTGACCGGCCGTTCCGAGGAGCAGATCGCACTTGTCGAAGCGTACGCCAAGGCCAACAAGCTGTGGGGAGACACCACCGATCCGAACTACGTGGAACCGCAATATTCCGAATACCTCGAACTCGACCTCGGTACGGTCGTGCCGTCCATCGCCGGGCCGAAGCGACCTCAGGACCGCATCGTGCTGACCGAGTCCAAGGCCAGGTTCGCCGAGACCCTGCCGGATTACGAGACCGACAAGACCGTGCAGGAGCCGGTTGCCGTCTCCACCGACTTCCGTGGCGACTTCGACATCAAGAACGGTGACGTGGCCATTGCGTCCATCACCTCCTGCACCAACACCTCCAATCCGTCCGTCATGATCGCCGCCGGTCTGATCGCCCGCAATGCACATGCCAAGGGACTTAAGCCGAAGCCGTGGGTCAAGACCTCGCTCGCCCCGGGCTCCCAAGTGGTGGCCGACTATCTGAAGGCCGCCGGCCTGCAGGACGATCTCGACGCGCTTGGCTACCAGCTGGTCGGTTTCGGCTGCGCCACCTGCATCGGCAACTCCGGTCCGCTACTGCCGGAAATCTCCGAAGCCATCAATGCCAACGACCTGACCGTCACTTCCGTACTGTCGGGCAACCGTAACTTCGAAGGCCGCATCAGCCCGGATGTCAAGATGAACTATCTGGCATCTCCTCCGTTGGTCATTGCCTACGCGCTCGCCGGTACCATGGACTTCGATTTCGAGACCCAGCCACTCGGCGAGGATACAGCCGGCAACGACGTATATCTCAAGGACATCTGGCCGACCAACGAAGAGGTCGCAGCCGTGGTCGACGGTACCGTCAGCCGTGAGATGTTCCTCAAGGATTACGCTTCCGTATTCGATGGCGATCATCGCTGGAAGGGCCTTGATGTGCCGGAAGGCGAGCTGTTTGCATGGGATGAGAATTCCACCTACGTGCGTAAGCAGACCTTCTTCGACGGCATGAAGGCCACCCCGGATCCGGTCAGTGACATTCATGGTGCCCGCGTGCTCGCGTTGCTCGGCGACTCCGTGACCACCGACCACATCTCTCCGGCAGGTGCGTTCAAGGCCACCAGCCCGGCCGGCAAGTATCTGACCGACCGCGGTGTCGAACCGAAGAACTTCAACTCCTATGGTTCCCGCCGAGGCAACCATGAGGTCATGGTGCGCGGCACCTTCGGCAACATCCGCCTGAGGAACCAGCTGCTCGCCTCCGTAGGCGAAGAAGTCACTCCCGGTGGTTTTACCTATGATTTCCTGGCCAAGAAGCCGACTACGATCTTCGAGGCATCCCGCGACTACATCAGCAACGACGTGCCGCTGGTTGTGCTTGCCGGCAAGGAATACGGCACCGGTTCCTCGCGTGACTGGGCCGCGAAGGGCACCGTCATGCTGGGCGTCAAGGCCGTCATTACCGAAAGCTTCGAACGCATCCACCGTTCCAACCTAATCGGTATGGGTGTGCTGCCGTTGCAGTTCCCGGCGGGTGAGTCCTATGAAAGCCTCGGTCTCGACGGTACGGAAACATATGACATTTCCGGCGTCGAGGAACTCAACAGCGGGTTCACCCCGAAGACGGTTCACGTTACCGCCACCCATGAGGATGGTTCCAAGACCGAGTTCGATGCGATCGTGCGCATCGACACTCCGGGTGAAGCGGACTATTACCGCAATGGAGGCATTCTCCAGTACGTCCTGCGTAATTTGATGAAGTAGGTGGGAACCTACCAGGGGGATGGGATCATCGGATTCCATCCCCCTTTTTTCGTATGCTCGGCCCAATCGTGGCCGGTTCGCTCCATGATTGCTGCGGAAAGTTGGGTTATTGGCGGGTCACGTTGTTGATCCAGCGGTATTTGCGATAGTGGATCAGGGCGGGAATCATCTTGATGCATTCATCGGTATTGAGCAGTGCGTAGACCGCCAGCACCGGCAACTTGATTACGAAGGCGGATAGCAGACCAATCGGCACGACGATGGCCCACATGACGATCGCGTCGCAGACAAGACCGAATTTCGCGTCGCCGCCGGCTGGAAAAATACCCGCGATGGTCAGGTTGGTCAGGCATCCGCAGGCCGCATAGTATGCGCAGATGAGCAGCATGACCGACAGATAGTGCGTGGCTTGTGGCGTCAATCCAGCCCACCGCAATGCCAGAGGACGTACGGCGACGATCAGCAGTCCCGTGCCGACGCCAACCAGCGCCACCAGTCTGCATAGTCGATCGCCCATGATCCTCGCCTCTTCGAACGCATTGCGACCGAGCAGATTGCCGACCAGGATGCCACCGGCATTGCTGAGACCAAGACTTAAACAGACCAGCAGATCCTTGACGATATTGGCGATGGAGTTGGCCGCCACCGCATCCGCGCCAAGATGACCCATGATCACGGTGTACATGGTGAATCCGCAGCCCCACACCAGCTCGTTGCCGAGTACCGGCAGACTGTAATGCCAGAAATCCCGCTGAAGCATTACGTCCGGATGCAACATCATGCGCAACCGCAATCGTGGCCTGTCGTTTCGTGAGGCCACCGCAGCCGACCATATCAGCTCGATCGCGCGCGAAATCACCGTGGAGATCGCGGCTCCGAAAATCCCCAGTTCCGGCAGACCCAGCCAACCGTAAATCAGCATGGCATTCAACGCAACATGCACGATCACGCCAACCGTGCTCACCGTCATGCCAATGGTCGCGGCGCCGACGTTCTTCATCAGACACAGGTAGATCTGCGACAGGCCGATAAACAGGTAGGAGACCGACGAAATCCTCAGATACTGTGCACCGAGAGCGACCAGTGTGGCGTCGTTCGTCATGATCGACATCAGCGAATCCGGTAGCAGCAAGGTCGCGGCAAAGAACAGCAACGACAATCCACCGGCGTACAGCATGATGAACGCCAGCACCTTTTCCACCGCCTCCTTGTTGCCGGCGCCCCAATACTGTGCGACGAGAATGCTCATGCCGAGCGTCAATGCGGCAAGGCACAGGCTGAAGATGAACTGGAACTGCGTGGCGAGTGATACCGCGGACAGCTCATCCTGCCCGACCCCCGCCAGCATCAACGTGTCGGCACAGGACGAGAGCGCCAGCATAAGCTGCTGAAACGCAATGGGCAGGGCCAGCGTCATGGTCTGACGCAAAAAATCATGCCAAGTTGCAACGGCTCTCAAGATGGCCTCCATAAGTCGGAATGTGGGTGCGGCGGGTACGAAAAACGGCGCCGGAACATGAGGCCGTGGCAAGTCAGCCATATTCCGGCGCCGTACCATGCGCGGTCGTGATTCACGGGATGGCGGCAGCTGTCCGCCGTCCACTCACATCAGCTTTTGAGCGAATCCTTCCACGCACGGTATTCGGCGGCTTTGCCTTCCCAGTATTCACGGTCGGCATCCGTGATCCTGCGAATGACATGACATGGATTGCCTACGGCCACCGAATGTGAGGGGATGTCCTTGACCACCACGGAGCCGGCACCAATCACCACATCGTCGCCGATGGTGACGCCGGGACCGACGACTACGTTGCCGCCGAACCAAACGTCGCTGCCGATGGTGATGGGTCGGGCTCCTTCCGGACCGGAGGAACGTACGGCGGCGTCGATCGGATGATATGGCGTGTATAGGCCTACTCTTGGTCCGAAGAACACGCGGTCGCCGATGGTGATCTTCGCGACGTCGAGGAAGATGCAGTCCATATTGGCATAGAAGTTGTCTCCGATGTACGTGTTGCAGCCGTAGTCGCAATTGAACGGCGGTTCCAGGAAACCACCTTTGCCGAGCGAGCCGAACAGCTCGCGGAACAACTCCTCGCGTTCCTTGAACGCGTCGTACTTCGACGTGTTGATGGCCTGCACGAGGCGGCGTTTGCGCATGTTCGCGTCCTGCTGCTGCGGACTGTCGGCAACATACAGTTCACCGGAAAGCATACGTTCCCATTCGTCCTTTGCCGGCTGGCTGATGGTGTCCGCCATGATGATGCTCCTCCTGCGTCATACGTCAATCGATTGATGGATGCTGAGTACCATTCAATGCCCTTGTCGTTCGGCGACACCGCATTTCGTTGTACTATCGTTCCTAGATTTTGCACTATTTACCGAATCGAGTTGGCGGAGCGTTGGATGAACCAATCTGAACGGGCAGAGCGTCTACCTTATGAATTCATGCCGATCACCGGCTGGGGGCGCCTGCCCAACGGCGCGGAAATGGTGCAATACGACGCGCCGATGTTCTTTTCATTCACCGAACACTCCTTATTGCACCAATATCCGAACATGCGTGCGGAATGCCATTGGCATATCGACCTTGAATTCACGCATATCATCCACGGTCACATGTGGTATTTCGTGAATGGCGAGGTCATTCGTCTTGAGGAAGGACAGGCGATTTTCGTCAACTCACGCCAATTGCATTATGGGTTCACCGAAGACGGCACCGACTGCGAATTCTCTTGTACGCTGCTCAATCCCGCACGTATGAGCGCTCCCACCGCAGTGTATGAGCGATTCGTGATGCCGTTGGTGACGGATGAGTCGACGCCCTACGTCGTCCTGAACCCCGATGATGTGCACGGAAGCGAGTTGATCGGCCGCATCGTGCAACTGCACGATGCGAAATTCGGACGACCGGATGGTATGAGGTCTTCGGCGGTAGGCGATATGACATTGGCGGATGACACTGCGCCATTGACCGTACTCAGCTGCTTCTATGCGATACTGCGTGAACTGACCGTGATCGCACGCGAGCGCGGCGATGACGGCATGCACGACCATGCCGGACGGCATCCGCATGTCGCCACACTCGCCATGATGGTCGATTTCGTGCAGCAGCATTACGTGCATCAGATCACGTTGGCGCAGATCGCGGCGGCCGGATTGGTGGGACGCACCACGTGTACCGCGATCTTTCGCGAGTTGCTCGGTCAGACGCCGATCGAGTTCGTCAATGATGTGCGCGTCCGCGCCGCCGCGGAACTGCTGACGACCACGCAACTGCCGATCGCCACGATCGCCGCCCAGACGGGATTCTCCTCGGCCAGTTTTTTCACACGAACGTTCCGTAGGCTCATGCACATCACGCCGTTGGCCTATCGCAACGGCATGCTCCGTTCCTGACGTTGCGATAGGCCAACGGTGTGGGACTGGCTGCCGATTGCGGTCGAGTACTCCGATATCGCGAATTCGATCGGCATCCTTACTTCGCCAGCTGCGTGGTCGCAGGGGAGGCCAAGGTCGGACGGGTGCGACGGATACGGCCCAGGGCCAGACCGAGGCAGACGAACGCTACGCCGAACAACGCCACCAGACCGATCGACGACGCCCATGCGCCATAGTCCACGCCGGTGTTCGAAGCCGTGCCGAGTCCGAACACGTTGTCGATGGACACGCACAGCCACCATCCCGGCAGCAGCTTGCCGATCATGATCATCGGGGCTGGCATCATGTCCACTGCGAACGACATGCCCGACGTGAACATGGTGAGCAGGCCGAATACGTTGACGAATCCATTCACGGCCATTTCGGAAAGAACGACCGATCCCAGCAGGAAACCGCAGGCGATGGCCATTAACGTATAGACCAGCAGCGAGACGAACGACAGTCCGACGTTGGCAATCGTCAGTCCTTCGAACGGCACTCCCGCCATCGTCATCAGCAGGAAGATCGCGGCGGTGTAGCCGATGCATACCAGCAGGCCGAACATGCAGCATGTGGCCACCTGCTGCAGTTCCAGCGATACCGAACGTTTCGGCGAGGCATAGAGTCGGCGGCGGATCTCGCTTTCGTTGAATGTGCCGATCACCAGGAACGTGCATATCGGCATGACCAGCAAGAGCGGATACAGGCCGGTTTTGATGGTGCTTGCGAATGCCGAGGCGGCCGGCTTGACGGTATCGGTATCGTTGGATGGCGCCTGGATGACGGCGACGGATGATTCCTTGATGTCTTTCTTCGCGATGTCCAATACTGTCCGTGCCGCATCGGACACGTTACGTGCGCCGGAGGGAAGTCCCAGATACGAGGTGCGTGTCAGCGAAAGAAACTCGTTGACCTTCAACTGTGCGAGCGAACCGGAACCGGAGGTGTAGCTCACCACCGTCTCGATGGCGGGCTGAGCGGCGGAACCGTCGGCCTCATTCAGATACCGCTGGTACCGTTCGGCGAATCCTTTCGGGATGATGGCGATCAGATCGACGTAGTTCGAGGCGACGGCCTGTTGTAACGATTCGTCGTCGTCCGCAATGTCGACGATTTCGCTGTCAGTCGACAGATAGGAACGCAGCGAGGATGCCAGGCCGTCGGCGTCTGCGTCGCGATCGATTATGGCCACTTGGGCGGCGCTCGGCTGATAGGTGGTGCTGTCCGCGTTTCGTGAGGCATGCATGATCTGCCAACTGATGCCCAACATCATCGCGCCGATCCATACAAGATAGATGATGACGTAAAGTTTGCGGGCATGGAGGATCCGCAATGCGGCTTTACAGGTATTCATAGCGTTGCCTCCTCAGGAAAGCGACCGCTGCTACCAGGCAGATCGCACTCATGGTGAGCAGTATGCCTATGGTTTTGAACAGCGGTGTGAAGCTGTCGTAGTAGAGAATGTCATAGAACAAGTTCGTGATCTGCTGAGCCGGGTTTATGAGGCTGAGCAATGGCGCATGCCGGGCGATCATATCGCTCAGGCCCATGGCGAACGAACCGTACAGTCCGGAGAAGAGCGACAGTATGCACGAGATTGCCGTGCACAATCCATGTTTGGCGCCGGTCGGCATCTTCGGCAGGGCTCCGATGAACATGCCGAATGCGCTCGCGGAGAAGGATGCCGCCGCGCAGGAGCCGATCGCGGCCCATTCGCGCCCGCCGAGCGATATGCCGCATCCGAAGCGGATGTACAGCATCGCGACCGTCAGGCTTAGGAACGAGCAGAACCAGCTGGCCAGGAATCCGGCTGCGAGCTGTTTCCATTTGGCCAATGGTGCCACGGAACGGCGGACGCCCAGCGTCGACAGATTCGCCTGCGCCATCGTCACCGTGCTCACGGCGAAGGTCATCGCCATCAGTGCGGTCATGCCCAGCAATGCGTAATAGTAACGGGCGGTTCCGTCCGGTTTGAAGTTCGTGAGCTTCACTTCCTTCGTGTATCCGGATATCGCGCCGATGCTTGAGGTCAGTCGTCCGTCCATCATGGCCGTCGGGTTGGTGGCGAGAATGTCGGTAATGACCATGCCGGTACGGTTGTACAGGTTGACGATGTTGTTCAGCATGGTCAGCGAGATGCCCAGACCGCTGCTGTTGGCCATCACATCCGTGACGCTGCCTTGCGTGGATTCGCTGACCGCCATATGCAACCGGCCGCTGGAGTCGGCATACAGGTAGCCTTGCGCCTTGCCGTCGGCGAGTAGCCTGTCGGCGGAGGCTCTTGATGTCGTCGGGATGGCGTTGATGAGTTTCGGCATATCGCCGTCGTCGTCGACGACCTTGCCCGTCGTATCGGAGTCCGAAGAGCCCCCATCGGTCGAGATGCCGGCAATCAGCGTCTGCAGGCCCGGATTCGCCTTCCAGTCCGCGTCTTCGACCACCGCCATGTCGAAGGTGTGCAATGCGTAGTTTTCGGAGATGTTGCCGAACATCCCGTTGAACATGGTGGCCAGGATGATGGGGAAGGCGAACAGCCAGAATAACTGTATTTTCTGACGAAAATGCAGTTTCAACGTGATCAGTAACGTCTGCAACATGGTGATCACACGCCTTTCAGTCGCGCAACGCCGTGCCGGTCAGCTCAAGGAACACGTCATTGAGCGTCGGCTGATGCGAGGTCAGATGCCCGATGTTCGTGCCGTTCGCCTCGAGTACGTTCAATACGTCGATGAGGTTGTGTTCGCCCCGGCGGCAGCGCACGGTCAGTTCGCGGCCGTCATAGGCCGCCTCCAACACGAAGGGGAGCGCGCGCAGTCGTTTGAGCATGATTGCGGTGTTCGAGCCGTCCGCGGTCCCTCCTAGGTCGGCGGTTTCCACACTGATCCGTTCGCCGGCGTCAATCATGGCTTTGAGCTCGTCGGCGGTGCCGAGCGCGAGGTGCCGGCCGTGATCCATGATGAGGATACGGTCGCAGATCTGTTCCACCTCTTCCATGTAATGGCTGGTGTAGATTACGGTCGCGCCCTCGCGGCTGAGCTTCTGGATGCCTTCGAGAATCGCATTGCGGCTCTGCGGGTCCACGGCCACGGTCGGTTCGTCGAAGAAGATCAGGTCGGGCTTATGCGCGATGCCGCATGCGATGTTGAGGCGGCGCAGCAGTCCGCCGGACAGTTTCGCCGGTCGGAATCTGCGGTAGTCCTGCAATCCCACGAAATCCAGCGCTTCGTTCACCAGCTCGCGTCGGCGGGCCTTGTCACCGACATAGAGCGAGCAGAAATAATCGATGTTCTCCTCGACGGTGAGCTCATTGAACACGGCGATGTTCTGAGGAACGATGCCGATGCGACGCTTCAGCGCGTAACTGGTCGGGCCGATCGGTTCCCCGAACACGCGTACCGTACCCGCGTCGAACGTGAGCAGCGCGAGTATGCAGTTGATCGCCGTGGTCTTGCCTGAACCGTTCGGCCCGAGCAGGCCGAAGATTTCGCCCTGACGCACGTCGAGGTCAAAATAGTCGAGCGCCAGCATATCGCCGTAACGTTTGACGAGATGCGTCACCTGCACCGCGCTCACGGTGGAATGGTCTTCGTTCATGGAATGCTCCTTGCTCCGTTGGTTCCATTGTCGTTCGCGGGAATTCTCCGACATGGTGCATGAAATCACGTCGTTCATGACGCCCATGACGGTTCATCATGACAATTGTCACGTTCGGACGCCGTCGTCGCCGAATACCGAAGCACGTGCATTACGCTTGAAGCAGTGGTATGACGGCGAGGCGAAACAGGTAAGGCATGCGGCGACTGACATTCCAAGGTCTGCTCATGATCATGGGCGTGCTTCTCGGCATCGCCGTGATCGGCGATGCCTCCCTGCAACTGATCTATGCGATGGTGCTCGCCATTTGCTGTGCCGCCGTCGGCGAATATACACGATTCGGCATCGTCACGTCTGCCGTGATCTGTGCGTTCTCGCTCAATGCGGTATGGTGCCCGGAAATGTGCTGGCTGTTGCCGGTGATTGCGGTGGATGCGGCGGCGGTTCGTGGATGCGGCCCGCTCCGCCAAGGCGAAGCATGGCCGGATATGGGCAAGTGCGCGGCCCTGTGTACGCGATGGGTCTGGACGATACCTCTCGCCGGTCTTGCGGTTCGTAGGAACATTGCGAATCTTCCATGGGATTGGACGTGGATTGCGGTATTGGCCATGTTGACCATGCTGGGATTCGGCGTCGGACTGCAGCTTATGCGGCTTGACGATCTGCTCTTGCAGACCAAGCGCCTGCAGGACACGCGGCGAAACCAGATTCGCCAGTTGCGCAATCGGCTCTCCGAATCCGAGGAGGACCGTGCGGCCTCGGTGCGTTCGGCCATCCTGTCGGAACGTACCCGTATCGCCCGGGAGATTCATGACAATGTCGGGCATCTACTGACCCGTGCCATCATGCAGTCCGAAGCATCTCAAGTGGTGGCGCAAATCTCCGGTCGGGATGCCGACGCACGGGGGTTCGAGGATATTCATGCGACGGTGAACGAGGCGATGACCATGGTGCGCAGATCGGTGCATGACCTGAAAGAGGAAGGTACCGATTTCACCGCGCAGATCGAGGCCGCCTCGCAGGCGGTGGGTCTTGAGGTGATGCTCGACAACGCCATTGATGATGCACCCTCCCCGATCGCGCGTTGCTTCGCCACCACGATTCGTGAGGCGTTGAACAATACCGTCAGGCACAGTGACGCCGAAACCGTGCATATCACGTTGCGTGATATGCCGGCATTGTGGCAGCTGGTCGTGCAGGACGACGGCCATGCCATGCCGGCGAAACCCCGTGACGATGAGGGCATCGGCCTGGCCGATATCGAGGAGCGCGCCCGGGCCTTGGGCGGTAGCGCCGTCTGCGGGCCGTATCATGGAGGATGGCGGGTGTTCGTATCGATTCCCAAGTCGAAGGAGACCTCATCATGAAAGTCGCCATCGCTGATGATGATCCGATCGTCTGCTCGTCGCTGGCGACGATTCTTGCGGCGACCGGTGCCGCGGAGGTGCCTTGGACCGCAAACAGCGGCGAAGTCGCCATGTCCAAATATGACGAGAACGCTCCCGATATGCTGCTCATCGACGTACAGATGCCCGGCATGGACGGATTGACCGCGTCCGAGCGCATCCTTCATGCTCATCCGGACGCCCGCATCCTTGTACTGACCACGTTCGCGGATGAGGCGTATATCGCCAAGGCCATGGAGATCGGCACGAAAGGCTATCTCATCAAGCAGGACGTCTCTTCCGTCATCCCGGCGGTGCAGGCCGTCATGGCGGGGCAGATCGTCATGGGCGCGGAGGTTCTCGCGAAGTTGCGGTTCGCCAATGGTACGGCGCCAAAGGCAGCGCGACCGAACGAACCGCAGGACTCAGGGTGCATGGATGCTCCCGACCGTTTCGCGCATCTCACCGACCGTGAGCGTGACGTGGTGGAGTTGGTCGCCGAGGGCCTTGACAACCGTGAGATCGCGGCGAAACTGTTCTTAAGCGAGGGCACGGTACGTAACCGCATCAGCGACATTCTCGCCAAAACCAATATTTCGAACCGTACGAAGCTCGCCGTCGAATGGCTTGCCGGCCATTGAGGCCGTCGGAGGAGTCGGCCGAAGGGGGTCAGCGTTTCTTGAGTCGGTAGGCTTTCCAGATGTCGCTGAGCTTTTGGCCGTTCGAGGTGCGTTTCCATACGGTCAGTCCCGCACTGCCGCCGCCGACGGCCCGGGCGGCAGCGGTGGGGGAGGCGTATTCCAGCCCGTCATCCATGCGTAGCTTGCCTTCGGCGGTGACGGTCACCACCCAGCGTTCGCCCTTGCGCGGTCGGTCCCAGACCAGCGTTTCGCCCGGAATGAGCAACCCGGCCTCCAGAATCTGCATGATGGTCACGCGTTTCGAGGTCGGCGTCTTGGCCTCGGTTTTTCTGGTGAGGAATTCCTCGCTTAACGTGGACAGGTCGGTACGTTCCGCATCGTAGCGAATGTTCCAATGATCGGCGATAAGCCGGATGGTTTCATCCTGTCGGAATTGCAGGGTCTGAGGAGTGCATTGGGCGATATCGGCAAGCTGCGCGGTCAGGGGGAATCGTTTGGAGCTCGCCGACAGGAGCATGCGGTCGCGGCGTTCCTCAAAGGATGCGAGCGGCGCGAGCTGGCGTTCATTGGCCTGGCTAAGCGCAAGATTGCCGATACGGTTGGCCCAATGGTCACGTACGGCTTCCGGCCAATCGGCGAACGACGAACCCGACACGACCTGTTCGGGCATGATCGCAACGGCGTTGAGACTACGCGGTCGGGTGATGCGCAATCCCGCCTGCTGCTCGTTCGCGCGAATGAGCAGCAGACGCTTCAGCGCGGGACCGGTCTGTAGCTCGCCACGCAGGTGGGCCAGCGCGCTCCGGCGGTCATCGTCGGTGATGAGGAATCCGCGGATCTGCTGCAGGGTGTGGCCTCGTTCGAGGTCGCGGATGGCGCTCGCCGAACGCGTACGTCGGTACAGCGGGCTTTGTCTGTTCAGGCTGTCCACGCCGGTGACGCGTTCCAGTGCGGACAGAACGTCGCGCAGGCGTGCCATGTCGTGCAGTTGCAGGTCTTCGTCGTTCTTCCCGTTCGTGGTGGTTTTCCTCGTATGCGCTCCGGGTTTGGAGAACACGCGGGCGGCGTCGCTGCCGAGATTGCGGATGGAATTGACCAGCGCCCACATGGCGACCGGTTTCCAGTCGGTGGTCTGATAATCGTTGAGTGCCACGAGCTGGCCTACCACGTCGTCCGGCAGGTTCGCGTCGGTCGGTCTGCTGATGATAAGCCATGCGTTGGCATAGGGCGCCAGCACGTCGTCGATGAACGAGATGACGTTCTGATCCCTGACATACGGTTTGAGTACGTCGTTGCGGAACTCCTCGAGCAGTTGCGTGCAGACGGCCTTGTGCGAGACGATCAGGTGCAGGTCCGAGAAGAATTCCTCCAGAAGTTGCGAATCGTCGCCAAGCGGATCCATGATGTCATCCCAACGGGTCGCGTAGACGGTACGTGCGACCGGCGAGATGGCGGCGACCGATTTCGCTTTGAATACGTCAGATGCGGTCAGGGGAACGCCTCGCATGTTCATCACGTCGAAGATGCGATGCGCCCCGGCCAGATCGTCGGTGGTCACGATCACCAGCGTGACCTCGTTGACCAGATACGAGGCGAAACGGCGTCGGTCGTGGTCTTCCATCTTCGCAAGCTCATCGAAGACCTGTCGTGTATTGACGGCGATGTTGCGTTGCGCGTTGGATTCGATGTCGCCGTCGCGCAGGTCGAACAATCCCTCCAAATCGCCTTCCTGCACATACATGCGGAAGAAGTCGGTGTCGCGTTCGCGCAGTTTCAGACGCGGTTGCGCCTTGATGCCGCGCAGTTTGTCGCCTGGCTCGAGAATAAGCTCGTTGAGACTGCCGATAAGGTCCGGGTCGGTTTCCAACTCGCGCAGTACGGAGATGATGATGGACAGCGAGATGAGGCGCTGTTGTCCGTCGATGACCTGGTATCTGGCCGAACCGTCCTTGACGAGAATCAGGGAGCCCAGAAAGTAGGGGCTGTCCGGATTCGCACACGCGTCCTGCAGGTCGCTCACCAGCTGCGAGACGTTGTCCGCCTGCCATGTGTAGGCGCGTTGGAAGGAAGGGATGGTGAACTGATAGTCGGAGGTGAACACTTTGCCCAAAGGCTTTTCCGTGGCGCTGATTGACATGCTGACCTTCCCGTCGGGACCGTTTCCTACCAGTCTAGATGTGGGCGTTGTTCCGTATGTGATGAAGGGGGGAAGCCGTGGCGTGTCGGCATGGGATTCGCAAAAACCGGCGTCGCAATGTGCGTTGATGAATAAAGTCCGGGTTTGTGCCGATTCCGTCATATTGGTACGGGATATTCATGAAATAGTCAGAAAAATCCCGTACTGTTATGCGTAATCGAGGTAAGGAGCAATTATGACATTCGGTCAGCAGCCCCAGGGCGGCAACACCCCCAACAACAATCTCAACGGCCAGCAGCCGCAATATCAGTACCAATACAATGCCCAGCAGCCGCAGTATGGCCAGTCCCAGTACCAGCAGTACGGCTACGCGCAGAACGGCACCGCGGCCATCAACACCCAGGCGACCTATGCCTATGAGGAGGCACAGCGCGTTTCCGTGACCCGGGCCTACGGCGAGATGACCATTGGTCTGCTCGTCACCGCCGTGGTCGCCATCGTCACGCAGATGACCGGCCTGTACATCACGTTCCTCCAATACACCGGCATCTTCGGCGTATTCGCACCGGCCATCGTCCAGATCGTGCTGGCCGTCTATCTCGGTGCCCGCATCACCAGGATGACGCCTTCCTCGGCGCGCGTCATGTTCTATGTGTACGCCGCGCTCATGGGCTTTACCCTGAGCATCATCTTCGCCGTCTATGACCTCGGCACCATCGGCATTTCACTGGCCTTGTGCGCTGGGTTCTTCTTCGCGCTGACCATGCTCGGCCGCACCACCAAGTTCAACATGCTCAAGGCGGGACCGGTCCTGCTTGCAGGCCTTATCGTGCTCATCATCGCCGAAGTGCTGCTGGCGATCTTCGCACCGGGCGACACCGCCCTGATGCTCATCTCCGCCATCGGGCTGGTGCTGTTCGCCGGTATGACCGTCTACGACGCCCAGGCCACCCGCGCCCTGTTCGCCCAGTACGCGGGCGAAGGCCCGGACATGATCAAGAAGATCTCGATTCTGTGCGCGTTGAATCTCTATCTCGACTTCGTGAACATGTTCCTGTACATCCTGCGTCTGTTCGGCAGCCGTAACTGAGGCACATCGAGTAACGACGTTCGCGTCGCTTGTTGGCCTGACCAGAATATGGTCAGGCCTTTTTGTTGGTAAACGGCCTGCTTTACGGTTGTTCCTCATGAAGAGCAAAGAGATCGGAGGCATGGCCTGCCTGATATTGACGGCCATGATTTGGGGATTCGCGTTCGTGTCGCAGGTGCAGGGCATGGCTTCCATGACGCCCCTGTTCTTCAACGCCACGCGATTCACGCTGGGGGCCCTTTCGTTGCTGCCGTTGTTATGGTTCAGACGGCGCGGCAAGGCCACGGCCGGATCTCGAACGGCATATGATGCAGGCGAACGGCCGGTTCTTGAGCTCGGGGACGGCAAGGTCATGGATCTGCCGAAATGGACCGCCAGCCCCGTGGCGGTCAGCGTCATCTGCGGCGTGGTGCTCTTTTCTGCCAGCACGGTGCAGCAGTATGGCGTGCTCTACAGTGGTTCGGCGGGGCGTTCCGGCTTCATCACCGCACTGTATATCGTTATGACGCCGCTGCTTGCCTTCGTGGTGCTACGTCGTCGCATCCATCTGAGCGTCGTGATCAGTGTGGCCATAGCCGTGGTCGGTTTCTATCTGCTGTGCGTCACCGATGGCTTTGGCTCCATCACCATCGCCGACGTGGTGCTCCTATTTACCGCCGTGTTGTTCGCCACGCACATCCTGGTAATCGATACGTTCGGCCGGAAAATGGATGTGATCGCGCTCTCGTTCGGTCAAATCGCTACAACCGCCGTGTTGAGCTGGGTAGGTTCGTTCGTCGAAGGCTCCGTCGACTGGGCGGGAGCGGGCCATGCGTGGTTCGCCATAGTCTATGCGGGCGTCGGATCCGCCGGCATAGCCTACACCCTGCAGGTGGTCGGACAGCAATTGGTGCCACCCACGCGAGCATCCGTGATCATGTCCCTCGAATCGTTCTTTTCCGTAATCGGCGGTGCACTGCTGCTTGGTGAGGTCATGACGATGCGTGCCTATGTCGGCTGTGCGCTGATTTTCGCGGGAACCGTGCTTGCGCAGATACCGGTCAGGGTGCCACGGTTGCGGCGGTGCGAGCAGTCGGATGATGCGGTGCTCGGTGCGGAACGGCGCAGATGATGATCAGCTGGTCTTCGGGGCTTCGCCGACCTGCGGTGCGCCGTTGATGTCGCGATGGATGTTCTGCATCTGCGTTTCGATGTTCTGCAGGCTGCGCGCACAATCGAGCAACGTCTGCGAATGCTCGGACAGCTTGGCATCCGGAAGATCCGTCTTGTAGCGCAGCGCATGTTCCAGACTCGCCCAATAGTCCATGGCGATGGTGCGGAACTGTACTTCGACCGGTGTGTAGTGCGGGCCTGAAGATAGGAACACCGGCACTGCATAGATCACATGCAGCGAACGGTAGCCGTTCTGCTTGGGATTCCTGATGTAGTCCTTGACCCGCAGTACCTGAATGTCGTTCTGAGCCGATAGATAGTTGGATACGGAATACACGTCGTCCCGATAGTTGCAGATCACGCGGATGCCGGCCACATCGAACAGGTTGTCCTTGATGGCATTGACGGTAAGCGGCAGGTCACGCCTTTTCAGCTTGCCCAGAATGGAATTGACGGACTTCAGACGACGTTCCATATGATGGATCGGATCATGCGAGAAGCGTACCTGGAACTCCGAATCGAGGATTTCCAGCTTGGTGCTGATCTCGTACATGGCACCCTCATACACCTGCATCTGATCGATGAATTCGGTGATCTGATCGGCAGGGAATGCCCCCTTGCCGAAGTCCACATTCTTCAATCTGGCTTTGAGATCGGCAGTGTTGATGCGGCTTTGTCTGTCAAGTATCACGGGCAACAGTGTACCCATGATGCCCCTAACGACACTGTGAAAAGACCGAGGAAGCGCTTCGTATTCACGCAATCGCCATGATTGTCGCCTCGTTCATCAATCTCTGGGCGGCCCTGCCGATAGCATGGTGCGTTATGAATGAAGACATGATGACCGAGGCGGAGCGTGCCTCGAAACTGGCCGAACCGACCGTCGACACGGCCCCCGTGCGGGGTAGGGGCGTGTTCTACGTGCATACACTCGGCTGCCAGATGAACGTGCATGATTCCGAACGCATCGCGGGCGTACTTGAGAGTGCCGGCTATGTTCCGGCCACCGAGGAACAGTATATGGATCATGATGTGGACCTGATCGTCATGAATACGTGTGCGGTGCGCGAGAATGCCGCCGAACGCATGTACGGCACCATCGGCCTATGGGCCGAGATGAAGCGCGAACGCCCGAACCTGCAAATCGCCGTCGGTGGATGCATGGCACAGCTCGATCGTGAGCGGATCGCCGAGAAGGCCCCATGGGTCGATGCCGTGTTCGGTACGAAGAACATCGGCTCTCTGCCACAGCTGCTCGACCAGGCCCGCGTCCAAGGGCATGCGCAGGTCAAGGTGGAGGAGGAACTGAATTATTTCCCGAGCCAGCTGCCCACCGATCGTGCCTCTCGGGTATCGAGCTGGGTGGCCATCTCCGTGGGGTGCAATAACACGTGCACGTTCTGCATCGTGCCGACCACGCGTGGCAAGGAACATGATCGACGTCCGGGCGACATCCTCGCCGAGATTCGCCAATGCGTCGATGAAGGTGCCAAGGAAATCACGTTGCTCGGGCAAAATGTGAACTCCTTCGGCTACGGCATCGGCGATCGTTTCGCCTTTTCCAAGCTGTTGCGCGCCTGCGGCGAGATCGAGGGCCTGGAGCGTGTGCGTTTCACGTCGCCGCATCCGGCAGCCTTCACTGACGATGTGATCGCCGCCATGGCCGAAACGCCGAATGTCATGCATCAGTTGCATTTCCCGTTGCAATCCGGTTCCGACAGGATTCTGCGCGCGATGCGCCGCTCCTACCGTTCCGCGAAGTTTCTGGATATTCTGCGTAAGATTCGCGAGGCCATGCCGGACGCGCAGATCTCCACGGACATCATCGTCGGCTTCCCCGGCGAGACGGAGGAGGACTTCCAGGAGACCATGCGCGTGGTCGAGGAGGCGAGATTCTCGTCTGTATTCACGTTCATCTACTCGCCACGCCCCGGCACGCCGGCCGCCGAGATGGAACAGGTGCCGCATGATGTGGTCCAGAACCGTTTCGAGCGTCTTGTCGCCCTGCAGGAGCGCATTACCGAAGAGAATCTCAAGATCTTCGAAGGCCGTGACGTCGAAGTGATGGTCACCGGTGCGTCCGGCAGGAAGGATGCCGCCACCCATCGCGTGACCGGTCGCGAAAGGACCGGAGTGCTCGTGCATGTCGGCATTCCGGAAGGTGAGCCGATGCCGCAGGTGGGAGATTTCGTCACCGCCACCGTCACCCATGCAGGCCGGCATAATCTCATCGCCGATCCCGATCCGAAGGCAGGCCAGACCTATGCCGTCCGTCACTGAGGAACAGTCGCGACGTGTGGTCTCCATCGTGGGGCCCACCGCATCCGGCAAGACGGGACTCGGCATCGCCATCGCCAAAGCGCTGGCGTCCAAAGGCGAAAGGGCCGAAATCGTCAACGCCGATGCCTACCAGATGTATAGGGGCATGGATATCGGCACCGCCAAGGCGAGCGCCGAGGAACGGGCTCAGGTCAGGCATCATCTCATCGACATCATCGATCCGGATGACGCCATGTCGGTGGCTCGCTTCCAGGAGTTGGCACGCGAGAAGATCGCCGAACTGCAGGGGCAGGGCATTCGTCCGATCCTGGTCGGCGGTTCCGGCCTGTACGCACGTGCCGCAATCGACGACATTTCGTTCCCCGGCACCGATCCGAACGTGCGTGGCAGGTTGGAGGAACGTGAGAGGACGGAGGGTGCCGGAGCGCTGTTCGACGAGCTCAAGGCCAAGGATCCGCAGGCGGCGGCGCGCATGGATCCACATAATCCGCGTCGCACCATCCGTGCGCTGGAAGTGATCGAAGTGACCGGTCGTCCGTATTCGGCAAGCCTGCCACACTATCGATATGTGATTCCCACCGTGCAGATCGGTCTTGATCTGCCACGCGAAGAGTTGGATCGTCGCATCGACATCCGTACCAAGCAGATGCTGGAAGGCGGATTCATCGAGGAGGTGGAGCGGATTCGCCCTCGGCTCGGCATCACCGCCGCCAAGGCGCTCGGCTATCAGCAGGTCGTCGACTATCTGGACGGTCTGCGTGATCTGAACGACACGTTCATGGACATCGCGCAGAAAACAAAACGGCTTGCCCGCAAACAGATGGGCTGGTTCGGCCGGGATCCGCGCATCCACTGGCTACAGGCGCTCAATCCCGCCCTGCTTGACAACGCGATGGCCATCATCGGGCATGCGGACGCCGGCGACTACGATGCCATTGACGCACAGGCCGATGCCTACACGCAACATCACCTCGGTGACATCGACTGAGAACGGTCCGAGCGGGGTTGTCAGTGTGCGGGACCTTGGTCCCATCCGGCGATCAGGAACACACGTGTCTGATTCGCCGGGCGTACCATCGCCTCGAACATGCGTTCGAACGCGATGATCTTGCCTTGGTAGGCGTCATGCTTGGCCTTGCGATATGTTTCGCGCGTCACCGGGCCCCAATCAAGGTCCCAGCCGGCATCATGCGCAAGACGCGAAGCGAAGATGCGCAGCACCATCGCATTGCCGCCTTTGAATGGATGCAGGTAGCCGAGCTCGTCATAGATTTTGGCGAGTTTTCGAATGAACTCGTCGCGGTCCAGGCAAGTCAGATTATGCTGTTCCGCCAGTTCGGTGGAGATGTTCATTGCACCCGTCTCGATGAGCGAGGCGGGGAAGAACGCTTCCGGATCCTTGGCACGGGCCCGGTCGTCACTGCGTTCGCGCGTGGTGTTCGAAGTGCGTAGCTTGCCGGCATCGTCGAACACCCCTGTGAACAGTCCGTTATGGATGGCGGTCAGCTCACTCAGGTCTCCGGTCGTTTTCCAACCGCGTTCCGCCAGCAGCACGTTTCTTGCGAACAGGCTTGAGGCATGATCGGAGGCGGTATCGTCCAGGCTGCCGTCCGCCAGACGATAGCGGCTGATTCGCGAATCGGACTCATCGTCGGCGATTTCAATCAGGCGCAACACATCGATTGAGCCGCGTTCGTAATCGGCTGCGGCCTGCATCGTCGCAGGACCCGGCGTCATCGCTTCCAGTGCGCAGTTCTTCAGAGCAAATGCGACTGCGCTCGCACGTTCTGCGGGAGTCATATTCTCGATGATAGCGCGAACCGTGTGACGCTTACGTCAGATATGGCAAAAGCCCTCCGTGGAAATCACGGAGGGCTTGACCGGATCATGTCGTCATGTTGCTTTGCGGGGGTCTACCGCTGTCCGGCATGTGCCTTCCACCTGTGGACGATGTATGCGGCGCATCCTCCCAGCAGCAGCAACACGGTCATCGCGGCAATGACGTGGATGATGCCGGAACCTGTGTTCGACAGGGTTTTGGCCGTCGTCGTCTGCGCGGCGGATTTCGCCGCATCGGACGTCTGCGTGCCGGACTGCGTGGAGGGGTTGGTCGAAGTGCCGTTGCCGCTATCTGCGGTGTTGGATGAGTCGTCGGTGATCGGGCAGCTCGCCGGATCCTGATTGGCGACGTCGGCGGAGGTGTCCTTGACGTCATCCTTGGCATCGTCCTGCTTCGTGCCTTCGCTGGCGTCGTCCTTCGGAGCATCGGCGTCGGTGGGGGAGCCGGTGGCCGGGACCACCTGGATATCGGCGATGGCGAAGTCGATGCCGGTGCTTTCGGCATTCCACTTGTTGGATGCGAACACCATTTCCTTGATGGAGGTCAGATCGGCATCGGTCATGGATTTGCCCTTATTGGTGTCGTCAGGCCACGTCTGGGTCAATTCGCCATTGCCGACCAGCGGAATCTCGAGCTGCTTCCAGCCTTCGAAATCGAGCTTGATGTCGTAATGGAAATATTTGCCATCCATGGTGCCGATCTGCAGTCCGATGGCGTTGCCGGAGCCGTCGCCGCGAACCTGCAACTTCAGCATGCCTTCGCCGGACCAGTTCTTGCCGCCCAAGTATTGCGCCACGTCATACCAGCCGCTGTTGCCGAAACCGTACTTGAAACGCAGCGCCTTGGAACCGTTGGTCGGACCGTCAGTCAACGACAATACTTCGGTATGATTGCGACTGTCCCACGCGCTTCTGAGGGCTTCGTCATCCGCATATTCGGAGAAATCATCGACGATCTGCGGTTCGGCGTCGCTCGGCGTGGACGGTGTCTGTTGCGGCACGTAGGCGTCGCGTTTGCCGTCAAGGGTGATGGAGTCGAGCACCAGATCGCCGGATTTCGGTCGGTCGCCGCCATTGTCGTTGACGTATAAGGCGAAGGAGCTGACTTCGGAGAGCAACTGTTGTGAGAGCTTCGTTCCGGCATGGGCGGTATCCCAGGAAGCCGGTGCGAAATCGCCGCCATTGCCGTCGGCGTCGCCGAAGTTCAGCGACACTTCGTGCCCGTCCTTGCCGTCGATTTTCGGATAGGCTTCGAAGGTCACGCCGCCGGCGTTGATCTGCACCACGAACTTGTGGTCGGAGCCGTCCGCCTTGAGATACATGTTCAGCTTGGAAAAGCCGGACCAATCCTGCTTGGGCGTGTATGAGCGCTGGAAACCGTTGTAGTCGGGGTAGCTTACGAAATCATAATGAAGATTGCCGGCTTTGGTGCCGTCGTCCTTCGGACTGTCGGTGAGCGTGAGATTGGCCTTCGTGCTGTGATTGGGCGAGTAGACCGTCTGCAATTCGGCATCGGAATCGTAGGAATCGAAGCTTTCCACATCGTCCACGGTCTGTTCCGGCTTGGCGCCGAGCTTCACGCTTACCGTACCGTCGCCGTCGGCGGCCGCAAGCTCCCTGCCGTCCTTGGTGCTGACATGTGCGGTCAAGGTGAGTTTGGACTGATCGAGCTTGATGCCTGCCGCTTCAAGGTCCAGTGTGCCGATGAAATAGCCGTTGCAGGAGTATGTGAGCTTCACGTTCTGCCCACGGTCGGTGGTCACGGTGGCGGATTCGGTGTCGAGACGGGAGTACTGCAGCCCTTCGGTTTTGACGCGGATGGTGAGTTTCGTGTCGGTTACGCGATTGCCTCCCACAGGGGTCACGATGCGTGCGGTGCCGGTCTGCTCCGTGGCCGCCGGAGCGCTCGAATAATCGACGTTATCTTTGGATGCCATGAGGTTCGCGTTGCTGTCGGCGAAGTCTTTGAAGTCCTGTTCCCCATCGGATCCCTTCCATGGGGTGTACGATTGGAATCCTTCGCCGGAGCCGCCGAAATTCGCCCAGGTCATCATATAGGCGATGTTCGGGACCTCCTTGGCGATGGCATCGGCGAGTTCGGAGAAGAACTTGGTGTCCTTGTCTCCGGTTCCGGATTCGTTGAACTTGCGCTCTCCCGAACGCCCGAACTCGGTGAAGGCGACGATCTTGCCGCGGCTGGTCGCTTCGTCTCCGATCATCTTGAGGTCCTTGATCACCGTGTTGATCCAGTCGTTCGAATCGTCGGAGGAATTATCGGTGTCGTATTCGTCGTAGCCGAGCACGTCCACCCACTGGTCGCCCGGATAGGTGGCGAGGTAGTCGGTGGAGTCGCCGTTGAATACGCCGCCGGGGGAGTAGGCGTAGAGCAGGTTGTGCACGCCCTTGACGTCACGCAGATAATCGACGATGTAGCGATACAGTTCCTTGTACTCGTTGGCGGATGCGTGCGTCGATCCCCACCAGAACCAGCCCCCGTTGTTTTCGTGCAGTGGGCGGAAGATGATCGGGATCATCGTGCCGTCGCTGCGCTTGGCCTGTTGTGCGGTGGCCGCGATGGCATCAAGCTCCTCATTGAAGGTGCCGGAATACTTGCCTCCCGGCAACAGTTCGGATGCGACGGCGGTGGTGTCGTTGAAATCGCCGCCGGTGCCTGGATTGTACCAGTGTGCGGATAGCGTCACGATGGCGCCTTTGGCATCTGCGTCGACGATGTTCTGGGCCAGTGCCTTGGCATTGGCCTGCTTGTCGCTGCCGGAGCCTGGTTTCTCCGCACCTCGCAGCGCGAGCCCAGCGTCCCAGCCGAATACGGCCGGGTATTTGCCGGTCATCTCGTAGACGTCGCCTTCTGAAGCGGTTGAGCTGATATGTTCATCGGTTGCATGCTGTTGGCCGAACCGCAGATCACCTGCCTTGCTGTCGCGAAGCTTGGCGAACAAGGCTCTCGTTTCGTCCGTGGCATTGACGTCACTGATGTTCACCGTGTTGTTCGAAGAGGTCGGATTGTCTTCTGCCGCAATGGCTGGAAGGGCGCTCATACCGAGGATGGTAGAGGCCGCCGCGGCCGTTGCCAGCAATCTTTTCGTTACTGTTCCCATGTTCCTTCGTTGTCTTCCTTGATCGTGTGAACACGTACTCTGCGTCGAGATAGAACGTGTATTACCCACGCTAGCGACTGAACCGCTTAAGTAACAGTGGGAGTGTTTCAGTCGATTTCAGTGATTTCGGGAGAAATCCGCTTAAAGGTACTTAACAATGTTGTTTTTACTGAAATACGACGTTCGGTTGAGTTAGAGATTGTGTTCGAATCGGGAGCGACGGCATGACATGGGCGTGCCAATGGGTAAAATCAGGACCGTTATGGCACGAACAGCATCTTCCAACGGACAAACAGGCGGCAAAGGCTCCCCGGGCAAGGCACGCTCAGGTGATACCAAGGTCATGGATCCCGAGCGGTCCTCCACGACAGGTATCCTCACCGCATACCGGCGCGACATCGCCTGCTTCGTCATGGTGATTCTCGCCGTGCTCTTCTGCGCTTCCGAATGGTTCCGTGTACAAGGCGTGTTCGGACGTGCCCTGCACGCGTTGGCATCCGGCGCTCTTGGCCTGATGAGCGTGGTACTGCCCGTGTTCTTGGCCCTTGTGGTGTTCAGTCTCATGCGCAAAACCGAACGCCGTAGCGAGAATGCTCGCATGGCGTTGGGCTGGCTCATGATCCTATGGTCGATATGTTCGATTCTCGATGCGGCCATGGCTTCGGATTCGCCGGCTTTCGACATGGCGCTGCTGCAACGGTCGGGCGGCCTGCTTGGCTACGTATTGGGATGTCCTTTGGCCTGGGGGCTTTCCAAGGCATTCGCCATCATCATCTTCGTGGTGGTGATTCTCTTCTCGCTGCTGCTGATCACCCATACCCGGGTGACCGATATTCCCGACGGCCTGCGCATGATGGGCGACAGATTCGGCGTCGGCTCAGGCAAGACACATGCGGACGACGAAGCCGAACAGTTCCCGAACGAGGTCCGTGTAGGCGACACCACGCTTGCGTTCGCCGAAGGCGTGCCATCCCACGACGGCACCGACGCCGGCGATGACGATCAGGCGACGCGTGGACTGTTCTCCAGAATGTCGCAGTGGTTCTCCTTGCGCAGGCGAGGCAAGGACGAACAAGGCAAACTTGACCACTATGCCGGCGATGAGGCCTTCCTCAATGCGGCCTCCAGCCACGGCGAGACGGCCGAGACCATGGTGCAGGATCCGTACCGGCCGTATCAGCCGGTCGGCGGTGCGCGCACCATCTCATCGATGGATGGCTCCGCGGCTCCGTCCGCCGATGATTTCCCCGGCAATACCACGGCCATGGCGCAACCGTCTGCGGGTCGCTCCCTCTCATCCGAACCCATCGGCACGGCAAGCGGCACCATGCCGACCGCCGCCACTCCAGCGGGCGAGGTCAAGCAGGTCGGTGCCGTTGCCGACGATCCGTGGGCCACCATCGACGAAGACGGGACGGCCAATGGCGATGCCGTGATGGTCGACGCCGCGACCGGCGAGATCGTGGACGACATGGATGGCTCGCATGGCGACGATGGGCCGGAGCCTGACGTTCCGGACGCTCCGTATCATCTTCCCGACCTCGGCATGCTCAAGAAAGGCGTGCCGCATGCCGTGCACACGCCGGAGAATGACCGTGTGATTCGCGCCCTGACCGGCACCTTCCAGCAGTTCGGCGTGGATGCCAAGGTCATTGGCTTCCTGCGAGGTCCGTCCGTGACCATGTACGAGGTGGAGCTCGGTCCGGGCGTCAAAGTCGAGAAGGTCACCAACCTGCAGAAGAACATCGCCTATGCGGTGGCCAGCTCCGATGTGCGCATCCTGTCCGTGATCGAAGGCAAGTCGGCCATCGGCATCGAAATTCCGAACACCGACCGCGAAACCGTGGTGCTTGGCGACGTGCTGCGCTCCGACAAGGCCATGAACGATCCGAACCCGATGCTCACCGGTGTCGGCAAGGATGTGGAAGGCCACTTCGTGACGGCCGATCTGACCAAGATGCCGCACCTGCTGGTAGCCGGTGCCACAGGCTCCGGAAAGTCGAGTTTCATCAACTCCATGCTCACTTCCGTGATCATGCGCTCCACTCCCGATCAGGTGCGTATGATCATGGTTGACCCCAAGCGTGTGGAGTTGTCGGCGTATGCCGGCATCCCGCACCTGCTTACACCTATCATCACCGATCCGAAGAAGGCCGCTCAGGCGCTCGAATGGGTGGTCAAGGAGATGGATGCCCGATACAGCGACCTTGAATTCTTCGGCTTCCGTCACATCAAGGACTTCAATGCCGCCGTTCGTGCCGGCAAGGTGCATGCGCCCGCAGGCTCCAAACGCAAGGTGGCTCCATACCCGTATATTCTTGTGGTCGTCGACGAGATGGCCGATCTCATGATGGTCGCCAAGAACGACGTGGAAAGCTCCATTCAGCGCATCACCCAGCTGGCGCGAGCCGCAGGCGTGCATCTGGTGCTCGCCACCCAGCGTCCGTCCGTCGACGTGGTCACCGGTCTGATCAAGGCGAATATCCCGTCACGATTGGCCTTCGCCACCTCATCCGCCACCGATTCGCGAGTCATTCTCGATTCCACCGGTGCGGAGACGCTGATCGGACAGGGCGATGCACTCTTCCTGCCGATGGGGCAGGCCAAGCCGCTGCGCGTGCAGGGCGCATGGGTCGATGAATCCGAAATCCGTAGGGCCGTGGAATTCGTGCGCACCCAGCGCAAGCCGCATTATCGCGAAGACATCGAAGAGATGGCCAAGGAGGCCGAGAAGAAGGCCATCGAACCGGACGAGGACATCGGCGGTGACATGGATGTGCTCCTGCAGGCCGCGGAACTTGTGGTCACCACGCAGTTCGGCTCCACCTCCATGCTGCAGCGCAAACTGCGTGTCGGCTTCGCCAAGGCCGGCAGGCTTATGGATCTGCTCGAGTCTCGTGGAGTGGTCGGTCCTTCCGAAGGCTCCAAGGCGCGAGAGGTGTTGGTGCAACCGCAGGACCTGCCTTCCGTGCTCGCCTTCATCAGGGGGGAGACCTCATCCCTTACGTCGGGCGCGCCGCAGCAGGACGGCTCCGACGGCATGCAATAGTCACAAGGTAGAAGTCTCGAGGTAACGTGAACGGTATGGAAAAGCAAGACAAACGTAAATCGTCGCTGCTCGATGGTTGGAACGCGCCACCGAACCTCGTCACCTTCTCCCGAATCATCCTCGTAATCGTGTTTCTGGTGCTTTATGTCAAGGCCGGCGCATGGGGGGTCGATAACGTCGCCATGCGCTGGGCGGCGGCCGTCATCTTCATCATCGCCGCGTGCACCGATAAACTCGACGGCTGGATGGCACGCAAGTACAACCAGGTCACCGAACTGGGCAAGCTCATGGATCCGATTGCCGACAAGCTGCTCACCTGCGGCACGCTGATCGTGGCGGCGGCGTTCAATGAATTCGGCAATCAGATTCTCGGTTGGGTGGTTACGGCCCTGTTCCTCATTCGCGAGATCGGCATCACCGTCATGCGCTTCTTCGTCATCGACACCGGCGGCAAGGTGATCGCGGCCTCCCAAGCCGGCAAGTACAAGACACTGGCGCAATGCATCGGCCTGGCCATGCTCATGCTGCCGATGTGGAAACTGGCCGGCGACAGCCTGCAGCCGACTCCGCTGTGGATGACCGTCTACTACACCATCACCTATGCGCTGATCTATCTGGCGCTCATCCTGTGCCTGTATTCCGGCGGCGAATATCTGGTGAACACCTTCGGCGGGCGCAAGAAGGAATCCAAGTAACGGCTATGACTGCAGAACCGATGACGGTCGCGGGCCAGCACGCACGATGCGATGAGCTGGCCGCGGCCGTTCTTGCATATTGCGAGGAGCGCCATTTCAAGATTGCCGCCGCCGAATCGCTGACCGGAGGATTGCTGGCGGATGCCTTCGTACGCATTCCCGGCGCTTCGAAGGTGTTTCTCGGTTCCGTGGTGACGTACGACATTCGTGCCAAATCGTCGATACTGGGCGTCGATGCCGATTTGCTCGCTCGTGAGGGGGCGGTGCATCCTGAGGTCGCACGTCAGATGGCCGAGGCGGCTGCGGATCTGTATGCACAACCGGAGGATGGCGACTGCGTCGTGGGATTGTCCACCACCGGCGTGGCTGGTCCCGGCCCGGATGGAGACAAGCCGGCAGGCCTTGCATACGTCGGTGTTTCCATGCCTGACGGATTCGGCAATGTTCGCTGTCGGCGTACAAAAGTGATTGAGTTGCGGTTACAGGGGACGCGGGAACAGGTAAGAATGACTGTAGTGCAACGTGTTTTGCAAAATCTGAGCTCTCTTTCAGCTATTTCACAGGAATAATTTCCGATGATGGGTGTTATCCACAATGGACGTTTGAAAGCAACGAAAGGGGCAGGCGACAATGGAAGCGATGACACTCACCAAGGAACGCGCGGAACTCAAGAAGATGGTCTCCGCCGCACAGCCTGGTACCGCTCGTATGAGGGAGCTCACTCCGGCTCAACGTCGTGCGGTGATGTTCGCGCAGCAGCAGGTAATTCGTGCCCGTGCGGCCAAGAGGGCCAAAGATGAACGCCAAGCGGCGTTGACCCGCATGTGGCAGGAAGAAGATGCCGACAAGGTGCGCATGCATGCTGCGCCTCATGTGGCGGAAATCGTCGCCGAGACCAAGGAGGTCTCCCTGCGGGAGGCGATCGGGCACGTGTTGCGCGATTTGCGCACCCGTGACCATAAGACGCTACGGGAGGTCAGTGAGAAAGCCGGCGTCTCGCTCGGATACCTGTCCGAGGTCGAGCGCGGGCAGAAGGAGGCCAGCTCGGAGCTGCTCACCTCCATTGCGCAGTCGCTCGGCCTGAGTAGCGCGCAGATGCTGCGCATGGTCGCCGACTATCTCGACTCCGTAGGAGCGTAGGAGGCTTTGCCCTCCCGCGGCGTGGAGGGAATCTCCGTATATTGGGCGCCCGGTGATGCCGGGCGCCTTTTCGTATGTGGTCCGGACTGTGTACACTTGGGCGCGTGCAGGAACGCGAATTTTGGCAGTTGCTTGAAGAGGTGTTCGGGCGGAGCTATGGCCGATCGCTGGCCCATGACCAGAGCCTGACCGAATTGCATGGCATGACGGTGGTTGAGGCACTGGATGCGGGGGAGGAGCCTCGCGTAATCTGGAATGTGCTGTGTGATCAGATGAACGTCCCCGATTCCAAACGTTGGGGCAGGGATCACAATGCGCCTCCCATGCCCGTTCGTTGAGTGTGACGTTCGGAAACGACGATTCGAACAGATGTTCGTACGATGGGGTATAGTTATCCACAGATGTTCGACAAGGCCCGGCTGGGGCATTGGGCAGGGATACGGTAGAAACCGTGTCATGCCAATGCTTTGCGGCCTACCGGCGTGTCGGAATATGCGTCCTTCGACCACCATGGTCGTTCGGGCTTGCATGAAAGAACCGTCGGACTTTACGGTGAATGGAAAGATTCGCCATTGTTCTTGGAAGAAGGAGTAGCCATGGCACAGACGAATGCAGCGACGAAAGGCGCCGTGCAGAACCAAGCCGCCAACGGCATTGACCCCCGTCGCCAGGCCGCGCTGGAAACGGCGTTGGCGCAGGTCGAGAAAAACTTCGGTAAGGGATCGGCCATGCGTCTGGGGGACCGCCCGGAGCAGGACGTCGAGGTCATTCCGACCGGTTCGTTGGCTCTTGATATGGCATTGGGCATCGGAGGTCTGCCGAAGGGTCGCATTGTCGAGATTTACGGCCCGGAATCCTCCGGTAAGACCACGCTCGCGTTGCATGTCGTGGCCAATGCGCAGAAGAAGGGCGGCGTCGCTGCGTTCATCGATGCCGAGCATGCACTCGATCCGGTGTATGCCCGCAAGCTGGGTGTCGATACCGATTCGCTGATCGTGTCCCAGCCCGACAATGGTGAGCAGGCGTTGGAAATCGCCGATATGCTGATTCGTTCCGGCGCACTTGATGTCATCGTCATCGATTCCGTGGCCGCGTTGGTGCCGAAGGCCGAAATCGAAGGTGAAATGGGCGACAGCCATGTCGGTCTGCAGGCAAGGCTCATGAGCCAGGCCTTGCGCAAGATGACCGGTGCGCTGGCCCAAGCCGGCACCACGGCAATCTTCATCAACCAGTTGCGCGAGAAGATCGGTGTGTTCTTCGGCAATCCGGAGACCACCACCGGTGGCAAGGCGCTGAAGTTCTATGCTTCGGTACGCATGGATATCCGCCGCATACAGACCATCAAGAACGGTGACGAGGCCGTGGGCAACCGCACTAGGGTCAAGGTCGTGAAGAACAAGATGGCTCCGCCGTTCAAGTCCGCTGAATTCGACGTGCTCTACGGCGAGGGTATCTCCAAGGAAGGTTCCGTGCTCGACATGGCCTTGCAAGTCAATGTCGTCAAAAAATCCGGCTCCTGGTTCACCTACGATGGTGACCAGCTTGGTCAGGGCCGTGAAAACGTACGTCAGTTCCTTAAGGACAATCCTGGGGTCACCGAAGAAATCGAAAATCGGGTAAAGGCTGCGTTTGGACTGATTGAACCGACTGATCAGTTCGCTGAAGACGGCGATGGGAATGAGACTGCGGCAAGCGAAAGCGGCAAAGGCGAGTCGAAGACGGCAAAGGGCGCCAAACCGGCATCGACCAAGGCCTGATGCATGATCAGCGCTGAATCATTTCTGAGAGAACGGGATCTTCGGCCGACTCAGGTCGTGTGTGAGGATCCCTCTTCGCATCGGGAGCCGCACGCTGACGAATATGGGCGTTCCTGGAATCGGCGCGACTCGCCGGTGGAACGCCGACGCGCGACCATGCGCGTGTCGCGTCGGCATGTCGATGGACAAAGGTCAGACACGCCGCGAGACCCGTCTGACCTTGATGCGTGTCGTGAGGCCGCGTTGCGCCTGCTGGATGCGGCTCCTCGATCATCAGGGGCTCTGCGGGAACGACTTTTGGGCAAGGGCTATTTGCCCGATGTGGTTGATGATGCCATCGAACGGCTGACTCGAGTGCGGCTTATCGATGATGAGGCCTATGCACAGTCCGCGGTGCGCTATTGCGCCGCCCGTCTTATGGGGCGCAGGGGAGCGGTGACGGAACTGACCCGCAAAGGCGTCGATCGTGTGTTGGCGCAACGAGTGTGCGCCGAAGCCGATTCGCGAGGCGTATTCGATGATGCCGCATGGGAGTTGGGCCGTCGTACCGCACGTAAGACCGCCGGGATGGATCTTGAAGTGCGAAGGCGCCGCCTGTGGAGTGCTGGGGGGCGCAAGGGGCATAACCCTGAAATCCTGCGGGAAATTGCACAGGAACTGTTCGTGGAAGAAAGGGATTGAGACCTCTTATACCCCGGGTTCTGTCGTGCCGTAAGGCACGGATGACCATCCATCTCGACCTGACGTTGCCGTCAGGCTCTAGCAGCCTACCCGAAGGCATTGGGCGAGCAGCCCTCAAACGCCTTCTGCTTGGCCTTGCTCCCGATGAGGCTTGCCATGCGACCGACTGTTGCCAGCGGTCCGGTGGTCTCTTACGCCACCGTTTCACCCTTACCGGTCCGAAGACCGGCGGTCTGTTCTCTGTTGCGCTATCTCTCAGGTCGCCCTGGGCGGACGTTATCCGCCATCGTGCTCTGTGGAGCCCGGAAGTTCCTCAATCATCTTCATGATCGCGGTCATCAAGAGGTCTCAAACGCACCATGATAGCAATAGGTATGACGAAAAAGGAAATCAGAAAAATATCGGTTTTCTTGTAGTGGTATTCCGTGAAATCCGTACGATTGCGGCTACAATAAAACTACCCAAGCGGCGGAGCAGCCGTTTGGTCCACATATAGCGGGTAACACCGCTTGAGTCTAGGGAGGTCCACATGGAAATCGTCGTTACCGGACGTCATACGCAGATCAAGCAAAGGTTCCGTGACGTTGTCGAAAGCAAGATGAATCGTGTGACCGCTATCGCTCCGGATGCGCAGCGCGTGCAGATCGTACTGTCGCATGAGGGCAATCCGCGTCAGGCCGACACCGCCAAGCGCGTGGAAATCACCGTCATCGCGGGCCGTACCGTAGTGCGTGCCGAAGCTTCCAGCGCCGACGAATTCAGCGCACTGGATATGGCTCTTGACAAGCTGACCCTGCGCCTGCGCCGCACCCGCGATCGCCGCAAGGATCATCGCCGTGGCTACACCAACCCGGTCCCGGTCGACATGGGCGTGGTTGAGCCGGAACCGACTGTGGAACCGGTCGAGGAACCGAACAACAGCCCGGCCGATGCCGTGGCTACGGATCTCGGCCCTGGTGAATCCGTTGAAGTCCAGGTTGGCGATACTCCCATCGTCATCCGTCGCAAGCTGCATGTCGCCGAGCCAATGACCATCGACGAGGCGCTGTACGAGATGGAACTGATCGGGCATGACTTCTTCCTGTTCGTAAACAAGGAGACAGGTCGTCCGTCCGTCGTCTATCATCGTCACGGCTGGAGCTACGGCGTCTTCGAGATCGATACTCCGGAGAATGTCAAGAAGTGATTTTCGGCATTCGGTGACGGCAATCGCCGAAACCGATCATTGAAGGGATTCGCACTTATCGTGCGGATCCCTTTTTTGCATGCCGGAACGCAACACGCGGAAAAATACCGTAAAATGGACGATGTTTTTCCGAAAACGGTGCGGCAAGACTAATCTCGCCTAAGGAAACACGCATACACCAAGGGAGTGATTGTGGTAGATATCGTTGACAAAGCCCTGCGTATGGGCGAAGGCCGACAGATCAAGAAACTTGAGAACGTCGCCAAGGCGACCAATGCGCTGGAAGACGAGATTGCGGCCCTCAATGACGAGGAGCTCAAAGGCCAGACCGCCAAGTTCAAGGAACGCATCGACAACGGCGAATCCCTCGATAAGATCATGCCGGAAGCCTTCGCTACCGTTCGTGAGGCGTCCAAGCGTACGCTCGGTCTGCGCCACTTCGATGTGCAGCTGATGGGCGGCGCCGCCCTGCACTGGGGCAATATCGCCGAAATGAAGACCGGTGAAGGCAAGACCCTTGTCGCCACATTGCCGGCATATCTGAACGCGTTGGAAGGCAAGGGCGTTCACGTCGTCACCGTCAACGACTATCTGGCCAGCTATCAGGCCGAGCTGATGGGTCGTGTCTATCGATTCCTCGGCATGAGCACCGGTTGCATCATCACCGATCAGAAGCCGCCGGAGCGTCGCAAGCAGTACAACGCCGACATCACCTATGGCACCAACAACGAATTCGGCTTCGATTACCTTCGCGACAACATGTCCTGGGAAAAATCCGACCTGGTGCAGCGCGGACATCACTTCGCCATCGTCGACGAGGTCGACTCCATCCTCATCGACGAAGCCCGTACCCCGTTGATTATCTCCGGACCTGCCGAAGGCGACGTGACTCGTTGGTACCGCCAGTTCGCGCGCCTGGTCCCGAAGCTCACCCGCGACGAGGACTACGATGTCGATGAGAAGAAGAAGGTCGTCGGCATTCTCGATCCGGGCATCACCAAGGTCGAGGACTATCTTGGCATCGACAATCTGTACGAGCCGAACAACACCGCCCTGATCGGCTATCTGAACAACGCCATCAAGGCCAAGGAGCTGTTCCTGCGTGACCGCGACTACGTCGTGACCGGAGGCGAGGTGCTCATCGTCGACGAGCACACCGGTCGTATCCTGCCGGGACGTCGCTACAACGAAGGCCTGCATCAGGCCATCGAGGCCAAGGAAGGCGTGGAGGTCAAGGCCGAAAACCAGACCTTCGCCACCATCACCCTGCAGAACTACTTCCGCATGTACGACAAACTGTCGGGCATGACCGGTACCGCAGAGACCGAGGCCGCCGAATTCATGGGCACCTACAAGCTCGGCGTACTTCCGATTCCGACCAACAAGCCGATGATCCGCGAGGATCAGGACGATCTGATTTTCCGCACCAAGAAGGAAAAGCTCGCCGCCATCGTGCGTGATGTCGCCAAGCGTCACAAGAAGGGCCAGCCGGTCCTGCTGGGCACCGCTTCCGTGGAATCCTCCGAAATCGTCTCCTCACTGCTTGACGTGGCCAAGATTCCGCATCAGGTCCTGAATGCGAAGCAGCACGACAAGGAAGCCGCCGTCGTGGCCGTCGCAGGCCGTAAGGGCGCCGTCACCGTGGCCACCAACATGGCCGGCCGTGGTACCGACATCATGCTCGGCGGCAATGTCGAATTCCTTGCCGACGCCAAGCTCAAGTCCGAGGGCTACTCGCCGGACGACACTCCGGACGAATACGAGAAGCGTTGGCCGGGCACCTTGGCTGAAATCAAGGAGCAGGTCAAGGACGAGCATGAGGAGGTCGTCGACCTCGGTGGCCTGTACGTACTGGGCACCGAACGTCACGAATCCCGCCGAATCGACAATCAGCTGCGTGGCCGTTCCGGCCGTCAGGGTGATCCGGGCGAATCCCGCTTCTATCTGTCGCTCGAAGACGATCTGATGCGCCTGTTCAACACCCAGCTCGTGGCTCGCGTCATGGCCAAGGGTATGCCGGAAGGCGAGCCGATCGAGGCCAAGAGCGTGTCCAAGGGTGTGCGTACCGCGCAGAAGGCCGTGGAATCACGTAACTTCGAAATCCGTAAGAACGTGCTGAAGTACGACGACGTGATGAACAAACAGCGTACCGTGATCTACGCCGAACGTCAGGCGGTGCTCAAGGGCGAGGATATCCATGACGATATCCTGCGTTTCATTGAAGATACCGTGACGAGTTACATCAAGGGCGCCAACAAGGGCTCCGATAAGCCGAAGGACTGGGATTGGGAAGGCCTGTTCAAGGCACTCGCCTCCGTATATCCAATTGCGGTGGACCAGGACGCCGCGAAGGATGCCGTCTCCAAGCTCAAGGGAGACAAGGCCGTCGAGGCAGTCAAGGACCTCATCGTCGCCGACGCCAAGGACCAGTATCTCGACTTCGAAGAGAAGCTCGGCGAAGAGGGCCTGCGCCAACTCGAACGTCGTGTGGTGCTTGCCGTGCTCGACCGCAAGTGGCGTGAGCACCTCTACGAGATGGACTACCTCAAGGACGGCATCGGTCTGCGTGGCATGGGCCAGCGCGACCCGCTGGTCGAATACCAGCGCGAAGGCTACCAGATGTACAACTCCATGATCGAGGCCATCAAGGAGGAATCCATCCAGCTGCTGTTCCACGTGGATATCGAACGTGTGGCCGTCACCGAGGATACTGAAACCGAATCCGATGAGGACGAGGCCGTGAACGCAGCCGAAGCCGTGATGGGGCTTGAAGGCGAGGCAGAGCCCACCGGACAGTCCGCTCCCGCTGAGCCGGAGACCGATGACGAAGCCGAAAAGGCCGCCATTGACGAGCTTGCTGAAGAGCATAAGGCCGAGCCGGGCATCGTCGGCATGCAGCCGATTAGCCACGCCGAAGGCAAGGTTCCGGCCAACAAGCGTCCGAAGAGTGAGGAATTGCGCTCACCATGGGCCGATGGCCGTACCTTCCCGGGAACCGGTAAGAACGCCCAGTGCCCGTGCGGTTCCGGTCGCAAGTACAAGATGTGCCACGGCCAGAACGAGCAGTGACGGAAGGCGCATCTCAAACGGGCATCACAATGCCTTGGATAGACAGGTCTCGCTGACCTAACGGAGCTCCCATTGGTATGAGTCGTCAGCTTTACGTCTGGCACTCGCACCCGTGGGAGCTCTTGCCTTGTTCGTGATATGGACGAGGGGTGGTGTGGAAATCTGGAATCGATAGAATTGGCGGCGTTACGTATACATCGCTGGCGCGCCGAAACGCCAAGGAGGGCATCATGGCCGAAATCACATGGAAGTCGATCCTCACCAAGCTGGTCGGAGGGGACCACTTAAGCGCGGAGGAGTCCGAGTGGTTCGTTGATGACCTGATGAATGGCAACGCCGATCCGGCCGCAGTGGGTGCGGTACTCGCCACCCAGCAGCAACTGGGCCTGACCACGGACGAGGTGCGCGGTGCGGCCAAGGCCATGGTCGACCATGCCATCCCACTGAACATTGACGGCGAAACCACCGATATCGTCGGTACCGGCGGTGACGGAGCCGCCACCGTGAATCTGTCCTCCATGGGCGCCGTGGTGGCTGCGGCCGCCGGTGTGAAGGTCGTCAAGCATGGTAACCGTGCCGCCTCCTCGAAGTGCGGCACCGCCGACTGTTTCGAAGCGTTGGGGCTGCCGCTTGACCTGACTCCTGAGCAGGTTGCTGAAGTCGGTAACGAATGCGGCATCGCATTCGCGTTCGCACGCACCTTCCATCCAGCCATGCGTTTCGTAGGCCCCGTGCGCGCCGCTCTGGGGGTTCCCTGTGTATTCAACGTGCTCGGCCCGCTGACCAATCCGGCGTCCCCGAAGCATATGGCCGTCGGTTGTGCCAATCGTGCGATGAGCCCGGTCATGGCCGCCGTCTATGCGGCCAACGGGCAAACCGGCATGGTCTACACCTCCAGCGAAGGCCTTGACGAGATGGCTCCGACCGGTCCGGTATCCGTTTGGGAATTCAAGGATGGCGAGGTTACCGAGACCGAATTCGACCCGACCGTGGAACTCGGTCTCGCCAAGGTGACCGTCGAGGATCTCAAGGGCGGTGAGCCGGCACTGAACGCCCAGCTTGCCTGCGACTTCTTCGCCGGTAAGGATGTGCCGTTCCGCACCACCGCACTGTTGAACGCGGCATCCGCCATCGTGGCCGACGGTCATCTGGTGCCGGCTGACGCCAATCTGACCGAACGCTTCAAGGTGGCTTACGCCATCGCCGAGGAGACGGTCGATTCCGGCAATGCCACGGCCCTGCTCGACAAGTGGATTACCGCCGCTCAGGCAATGAAGGCCTGAACCTGCCAGTACGCCGGGAATGCTCGCAATCAAGAGCCTTAAAATTGCCTCTTTGAGGTCTTTGGTTGCGAGTAGTAGCCTGTTGTTCGCAGTTGGAAGCCTGAAGATGGCCGGTTAGTGGCTGTTGGTTGCGAGTAATGACCCGTTACTCGCAACCAACAGCCACTAACTGTATGTACCTATACGCGTGCACCATCGTCAAAGGGGTCAGTGCGCGTCTGTGCATGGCCCTTGTGCTGCGCAATCAGGCCTGCGGCGCCGACCAGCGCGCACACGCCGAAGATCGATCCCAGAATCGCGGCCAATGCCGGCACGAATACCGAGAGGATGATGCCGGCCACGCCGACGACCAGCAATGCCCAGAACACCAGCTTCGATGGTTTGACGTGACCGATCTTCGGGTTCGGCGGCACGAAATCATCGCCATAACGGTCCATGACATTATCTGTGTCAAGCCAGCTTGAGCCGGTGAAATCACGAGGTCCACGGCCTTGCGGGATATCGTCGGTGAACGTGCCGTGATCGAGGTCGTTGATCGATAGCAACGCCTCCTTCTCGCGGCGTTGCGCATGCTTCTCGAAGCGTTTGGCGTTGCGTGACTGTTCCACGGCCTTCAGATCGTCGGCGTGGGATTGGGTGAATTCGGCCCAGGCGGCGTCAAGGTCATCGGCGCCATCATTCGACGTGGCGTTTGGGTGTTCTTCGTCGGCATTGCTATTGTTGAGGTCAGTCATACCTATAACTCTAATCAAGCGGAGGCCAATCCGCTGGGAGGATCGTGAAGAATGCTCTACTGGTTTTTCGTGAAAGGCCTGGGACCGATCGCCATCCATCGCTTGGGACCGACCGCCAAAGGGCTTGAGCATATTCCGCACGAGGGCGGCGCCATCATTGCGGCCAACCATCTTGCCGTCATCGACGACGCACTGCTGCCGTTGACCAGCCCACGCATGATTCACTTCATGGGTAAGGCCGAGTACTTCGAGGGCAAAGGCATCAAGGGCCGGTTCAAGAAGTGGTGGTTCACCTCCGTCGGCGTGTTCCCGGTGGATCGTTCCGGCGGTTCCAAGTCGCTCGGCGCGTTGAATCATGCCCGTGAGATTCTCGAGGACGGACACCTGTTCGGCATCCATATCGAGGGCACACGCAGCCCCGATGGACGACTGTACAAGGGGCACACCGGTGCCGCACGCCTGGCATATGAGACCGGCTGTCCGATCATCCCGACGGCCATCATCGGTTCACGTGAGTTGCAGGTGCCCGGCCAGGTCATTCCGGGCAAGGGCAAGACCGCGGTGATTTACGGCAAGCCGATCGAAGTCGAAAAGAAGCCGGCGGACCAGATCACTCATGACGATCTGCGTTCCTTGACCGATCGCGTGACCATGGAGATCCAGAAGATGAGCGGTCAGGAATACGTGGATGAGTACGCGCAGAAGATCAAGGAGCAACTCAAAGCCAAGGAAGAGGCCTGATTCCTTCCGGGGTCCCGCAGGTGAGAACCCGGAAGATGACTTAGAACAGGGATGAGTACATTTTCAGGGTGACGGTGGTCGGCGTGCCATCCTCCTGGCGCAAACGAACCTCAGTGCCGCCGATCGGATCCTGTGAGGCCACTTTCTTGTCCTGGCTGGAATCCAAGGTCAACTGCGAACTGATTTTCACGCTGAAGCCCAGCTTTTCCAGCGCGCTTTTTGCTTCGGATGCCTTTTGGCCCACATAATTCGGCAGGGTCACCGTTTCTGGACCCTTCGAAACGACCACATCCACCTCATCTCCCCAATGCAGGGCGTCACCGGACTTGGCGGAAGCTGAAATCACTTGCCCTTGGGGAATCTTGTCATCGAACTGTTCAGTCCAGTTCGCAGTGAGCTTGAGCTCATCCAGTGCCTGTTGCGCCTCATCCTGCGTCTTGCCGACGATGTCCGGCATGGTCACGGGCTTCGGACCCTGTGAGAGCGTAACCGAAATCTTCGTGTTATGAGGCAACGTCGCGCCCGGATCGACGCTGATGCTCAGCAATGCGCCTTGCGGCACGTCCATCGAATAATCGTCGTCGGAGGCGGCGGTTTGTTCGATGTCATCGAAGCCGGCCTTTTTTAGCGCATTGATCGGATCTTTGCCGTTCGCACTGGTCGCATCGAGAATATCGGCGGGCACGGTCGCCTGCTTCACTCCTTGGGAAATCACGATTTTCACCTTCTGACCGTTCCTCTTGCTGACATGGTCGAGCACGTTCGCCGGATCGGTGGAGATGATGTTGCCTCTGGCGATGGTGTCGTCATAGGCTTTGCTGGTCGAGTATGGGATGTTGGCGACTTTCAGCAGCCGTTCGTATTCGCTCCATGAAGTATTGGTGATGCGGCAAGTCTGTCCGGTTGCGCATTGGATTCCCGTGGGGGTCGGCATGGTCCAGTAGCTACCGGGACCACGGTAATACCACCATGCCCAACCGCCGCCGATTACCAGCAGCGCCGCGACTGCGGCTGCGATGAGCGGTCCATGCGATTTGTTGCGTTGCTCCTTGACCTCGCCATTCTCGCTTGGTGTCCGCTGCCCGGTGAAAGACGGCGCGGCACCGCCGTTGCCCGTACCTGTTCCGATTACCTGCGTGGCGTCGGGTGTCCGCCGTGGAGCGTTCTCCTGCAGGAACGCCAGTGATGGTGGCAGTTGCGTGGTGGCGTCCGGCGACATGACGGTGGTCTTCGTCGGAGGTGCTGGTGGTTCGGGAATCGGCGAAACCATGGGCGCAGTGGCGTCATCGGGGCCAGTCACGTCGGTGGAAGGGGGCAAACGATATTGCCAATCCTCAATCGACAGTTTGGACTGCAGTCGTTGCAGCTCTTGCAACGCCACGGAGGCGTCGGCAGGGCGCGCATCGACGGATCGGGCGGCGATATGCGCTATGAACGCGGCCACATCCGCATTGATGCCGGGGCACTTTGTGGACACGGACGGTACATCCTCATGCACATGCTTGAATACGAGCGTCACCGGATTATCCGCAGTGAACGGCACCTCTCCGGTCAACATTTCCCATGCCATGATGCCTACGGAATACAGATCGCCTTGAGGGGTGGCCTGATTGTTTTCAATCATTTCCGGTGCCAGATAGGCCGCCGTACCAAGCAACATCCCCGTCGAAGACAACGTGGCCTGCGAGGCGGCCTTCGCCAGACCGAAATCGGTGATCTGCACATGCCCGCGATCGTTGAGCAGGATATTCTCCGGCTTGATGTCACGATGCACCACGCCGGCACGGTGGGCCGAGGCAAGGCCATCCAGTGTTTCGCCCACGACGCGTAGTGTCTCGCGTACGCTGAACGTGCCCTGCTGGTTCATTTCGTACCGTAGGTTCACGCCATGCACGTACTCCATGACGAGATAGTCCAGACCATTGAATTCGCCGGTATCATACACCTGTACGATATGAGGGTTGGCGATGGCGGCCGCCGACTTGGCCTCGCGGTGGAACCGTTGTACGAACTGATCGCGATGGGGGCCCTGCGCCAATTGGGTGTGCATGATCTTGATGGCGACGGTGCGCTCCAGACGCTCGTCCATGGCCTGATACACCGTGGCCATGCCGCCTTCGGCGATTTTGCTGACGACCCGATAGCGGCCTTCGATGACTTGCCCTTCGGGTGCGTGTGAAGCTTCACTCATGGTTGATCCGTATGGTTCCTTCTGAAAATCTCTCGACAAGCGGTATCCTCACCTCAGTCTACAAGCAGGCTTTCGCGGATTCCGCAACGAGAACATGGGGGAGTGTTGCCGCCGCCTCTCCTAGACGACGGTCGGCACGAACCGCGCACAGGCCCTGATCAGCAACTCCTTGCGGTCATCTGGCACGTCCAACGCGTCGATGATGCTTTTCGAGGCGTTCCATAGATTACGAATCCGACCATGGGAACGTTCGATGGCTCCTGTTGACGCAAACAGCGTGATGGCCCGTCTCACCTGTTCCTCGCAGCGGGATGGCGCTTCCCACATGCCGATAAGCTCCGCACGTTCCGGCTCGTCGGCGCCGCTGAGGGCGTCGGCCAGCAATACGGTACGCTTGCCCTCACGAATGTCTCCACCGACAGGCTTGCCGGTGTTGAGACTTGAGCCGATCACGTCCAGCAAATCGTCCGCAAGCTGGAACGCCAGACCCAACGGCAGACCGATCGACATGGCAAGGTCGCGAGCGGCGGAGGCATCCAATCCTGCGGCGAGCATGCCGAATTCCAAAGGGGCGATGGTGGTATAACTGGCGGTCTTCCAACGGAACACGTTCAATGAGGCACGGACCAGTTCCTCGGGATCATCCAGCGGATTCAACTCCACGGCAAGATCCAGCACCTGTCCGATCTCCACCTCGCGATGCATGGTCAGAAACGCGCCGACCACATCATCGGAACGTGACAGGCGACGTGCCGCACGGTTGGCGATATCCACGCTGGATGTTGCGAGCATGTCTCCCAACATGATGCCCAAGCCACGTCCTATCGCATCGCTATGCGTGCCGGAAGCCAGTGCCCGATGCGCGGACGGCCTGCCGCGGCGCAAATCGGAGTCATCAATGATGTCGTCGTGCACCAAGGCAGCGGTCTGGAACACCTCAACCGCGCAGGCCAGATCCAACACCGCGTCGAAATCGACCTCCTTAGCGGTATCGGCGGCGAATGCGCGGAAGGAATCCAGCGTCAGCAACGCGCGCAACCTTTTGCCGCCTTCGCTGGACGTGACCGCCTGACGGGCCACCGCATCGGCGACGTCTTTGCAGGAGGAAGCCACCGCATCGTCGGCATGCGGCGTGACGAAATCCTTCACCAATTCGACAATGCGGGACTCGATCTGTTCCAAATCCGTGGAGCTACTCATACCTTCAGTTATCCACAGCCTTTCGACAAGAGCGAATCTCAATATTCGCAACGCCTGCCACGGAAAAAAACCGTTACGAAACGCCGAGGGGCGCATCCTCCGACCACAGGGGCGGAAAAAGAACGGATGAAGCCGTGCGATACGGCATAGTGCCTTCCAAGGGCCTGTTAGGACCCGAAAACCGAGAACGACCGAGGAGGTTCATGACATGGACGGTGTGAACGATGGCAACGATGGCAGGAAGTGCGGGTATGGGCAGGAACGTGGCCCATGTTCGCGCGTGCAGGAGCCGCGGACATCACAAACGGGCGACGGCGAACGCCCCATGCCATTTTCCGAGCGGGAACTGGACGCCACGGGTCGAATACTTCGTGAACATTGCAGGGAGCAGGGTATGTGTGACGCCATTCGCATGTATTTGCGGGAGCCACTCGATCATTGGATGGAGACGCTACGGTGCGGAGGCGATCTCGGTCGGGCGGACATGGCCGCGCTCGCGGTCGGTATGAGCCGGATCCTGGCCATTCGTGATGCCCTGTTGATCTCGATCATCATCGATGAGGAACGTTGCCCGCGTGAGTTTCTGCTCGACTTCGCTTCACGGCCCATGCTGCCGCGCAATGCGCGTCGTCTGGAGGAGTTGCTCAGCGCATCGTTCCATGATGCCGCCACGCATCCCGATATGGCGCGTTGTGGCCGTGGCATTGGCATGTTGCTCGATATCATCGCGATGGTGCCGGAGTCCTACCATGTGCAGCCGCTGGCGGTAACCGGTTACGTCCTGTGGTGGCTGGGAGACGATCGCGCCATGCCGTGCGCGATGCGCGCCCTCGCGATCGATGAGGGGTGTTCGCTGGCAGCGATAGTCTGCTCGGCCGTGCATCGGCATGTCGGTCCGGCGTGGATCGGTGAAACCATAGGCGACACACCGTGAGTCGGATGAATGGCGCTGGGGGACTTCGCCGATTGGGGAATAATCGTCCTTGGAAGATGGTTTACTCACATAGTTGACGATTTGCCCTTGCCAGAAGTGGGCCCGTGTGGTATATGCTTCCGGCAGGATCATGCAGGAGGATAAGTTTGGCCACTAAGGAAACGACGGCGAGCACTGAACAGGCTGATCTGACCGATAAGACCACCTCCACGAAGAAAGCCCCCTCGCGCAAGGCCTCCACCAAGAAAGCTGCGGACAAGAAGACCCCGGCCACGAAGACCCCGCGTAAGACTACCGCGAAGAAGAAAGCTCCCGCCAAGAGGCAGGAGGAGCCGATCGAGGACGAAGATACCCTTGATGGCGAAGAGGATCAGGTCGATGAGGCCGATCTCGACGATTTCGACGATGATCTCGACGACGTCGACGCGGAAGACGATGAGGCCGATCTCGACGAGGATGAGGAATCCGAGCCTGAAGATGACGAGGATGAGGACGACGAGGAACGCAAGAAGCCTGAGGAGCCCAAGGAAAAGGGCGCTTTCGTCGTGCGAGATGATGATGACGACGACAATCTGACTCCGTCCGGCAACCCGAAGCGTCGTGTAATCGCTGCCGGCGCCACCGCCGATCCGGTCAAGGACTACCTGAAGCAGATCGGACGCGTAAGCCTGCTGAATGCGGAACAGGAAGTCGACCTGTCCGAACGTATCGAAGCTGGCTTGTATGCCCAGCATCTGTTGGACACCGAGGCCAGTCAGATGGATTTCAAGCGTAGGCGTGAGCTCAAGTGGGCGGCGAATGACGGCAAGAAGGCCAAGGACCATCTGCTGGAGGCCAACCTTCGACTGGTGGTGTCGCTTGCCAAGCGTTACACCGGCCGTGGCATGTTGTTCCTCGATCTGATCCAGGAAGGCAACCTGGGCCTGATTCGTGCCGTCGAGAAGTTCGATTGGAAGAAGGGCTTCAAGTTCTCCACCTATGCGACGTGGTGGATCCGTCAGGCCATCACCCGAGCCATGGCCGATCAGGCCCGCACCATACGTGTGCCCGTGCATATGGTCGAGGTCATCAACAAGCTGTCCCGTGTGCAACGTCAGATGCTGCAGGATCTGGGTCGTGAGCCTACGCCGGATGAACTGGCGCGCGAGCTCGATATGCCTGTCGAGAAGGTGCAGGAAGTGCAGAAGTACGGGCGTGAGCCGATTTCGCTGCACACCCCGCTGGGTGAGGATGGCGATTCCGAGTTCGGCGATCTGATTGAGGATACCGACGCCATCGCACCGTCCGATGCGGTCGCCTTCTCGTTGCTGCAGGAGCAGTTCAAGCAGGTGCTCGAAACCCTGTCTCCGCGTGAAGCCGGCGTTATCAAGATGCGTTACGGCTTGGAAGACGGCCAGCCGAAGACATTGGATGATATCGGCCGTGTGTACGGCGTGACCCGTGAACGTATTCGCCAGATCGAATCCAAGACCATGTCGAAGCTGCGCCACCCGTCCCGTTCGCAGACGCTACGCGACTTCCTGGATCAGTGATTCGAACGGAAAAACGTATGGACGAAGTCGGGAAATCCCTGAAAGAAGTGGATTTCCCGACTTCTCTCGTGTAACCGACACAACCGTGGAATGAGGAGTATGGCCAAGGATAATTACGGCGCAGGCAGCCTAACCGTGCTGGAAGGTCTGGACGCGGTGCGCAAGCGTCCGGGCATGTACATCGGCACGACCGACAGCCAGGGTCTGATGCACTGTCTGTGGGAGATCATCGACAACTCCGTCGATGAGGCCCTTGCCGGTGCCTGCAACCATATTGTCGTGACGTTGCATTCCGATGGTTCCGTCGAAGTCGCCGACAACGGCCGCGGCATTCCCGTCGACGTGGAACCGAAAACCAAGCTTACCGGCGTGGAAGTGGTGCTCACCAAGCTTCACGCCGGCGCGAAGTTCGGCAATTCCTCCTATGGCGCTTCCGGCGGTTTGCATGGCGTGGGCTCTTCGGTGGTCAACGCTTTGAGCTCCCGACTTGACGTCGAAGTGGATCGTGACGGCAAAACGCATCACATGTCGTTCCACCAGGGACATCCCGGTATGTACGCCGATGCGGATCCGGAGCATCCGTCTCCCGATTCGCCGTTCAAACGCACGCGCAAGAACCGTCCGACCGAGTTGGAGATCATCGGCAAGGTCAGTCCGAAGACCACCGGTACCCGTATCCGATATTGGGCCGATCCGGAAATCTTCAATGACACCGCCGAATTCAGTTATGAGCAGCTTATCGACCGTGTACGTCAGACCAGTTTTCTGGTACCGGGACTGAAAATCACCGTCATTGACGAGAATATTCCCGAAACCGGTGACGAATCCATCGACGAAATGCGGGAGATCGACGTACCGGCGGACGGAACGTCGGATGCCGTGGTGGACGCTACGGACGAGGTGGACGATACGGATAATATCGGATCGGCGATCGAAGGCTTCGATGAGGTAGCGGTAGACAATGCCGACGAAGTCGAGAGCCCAGAGAACGCTACCGGTGATGAGCAACCGGAGCAACCGTCGCAACCGGCGCGACAGCGCTACGGTCACGCGCGTGTCGAGGAATTCTGCCACAACGGTGGGGTGAAGGACTTCGTCGACTTCCTCTCCAAAGGTGAGGCGGTCTCCGACATTTGGCGCATCACCGGTGACGACACTTATGTCGAGGAGACCCAGGCCGTAGGCGAAGGCGGCGAACTGCACGCGCAGAAGGTCACCCGCGACTGTGCCGTCGATATCGCCATGCGTTGGACCGACGGTTACGACACCACCATGCGCAGCTTCGTGAACGTGGTCGAAACTCCAGGCGGCGGTATGCACGTGGATGGTTTCCTGCAAGGCATCACCAAACAGATCCGCAAGGCCGTGGAGGACAACGCGCGCAAGCTCAAGGTGAATCTCAAGGATTCCAACATGAAGGTCGAGCGCGACGACATCATGGCCGGCCTCGTGGCCGTGGTGACCGTACGCATCGCCGAACCCCAGTTCCAGGGGCAGACCAAGGATGTGCTGGGTACCGCGCAGGTCAAACCGATCGTCACCCGCATGACCGACAGGCAGTTCGGCGAGATGATCACCGGTTCCAAGCGCGGCTACAAGGAGCAATCCGGCCGCGTACTTGAAAAGATCGTCGGTGAGATGCACGCCCGCATTCAGGCGCGTAAGACCAAAGAGGTCACCCGCCGTAAGAATGCGCTCGAATCCGCTTCCATGCCGCCGAAACTGTCTGATTGCCAACCGGGCAACGATGATGTGGCGGAACTGTTCATCGTCGAGGGCGATTCCGCATTGGGCACCGCCAAGGCCGCACGAAACTCCGGTTTCCAGGCGTTGTTGCCGATTCGAGGCAAGATTCTCAACGTGCAGAAGGCCTCACTGGCGCAAATGCTGTCGAACAAGGAATGCGCAGCCATCATTCAGGTGGTCGGCGCGGGTTCCGGGGCCAGTTTCGATATCGAGCAGGCACGATACAACAAAATCATCATGATGACCGATGCCGATGTCGATGGCGCGCATATCCGCATTCTGCTGCTCACGCTGTTCTACCGCTACATGCGTCCACTCATCGAGCACGGTCACGTGTATGCCGCCGTTCCGCCATTGCATCGCATCGCCCTGACCGGCGCGCATAAGGGCGAGTACATCTATACCTATTCCGATGACGAGCTGGCCGGCAAACTTTCCGAGCTCGAGCGCAAACATATCGCCTATAACGATGACATTCAGCGCTACAAGGGCTTGGGTGAGATGGATGCCGACCAGCTCGCCGACACCACCATGGATCCGCGTACGCGCATGCTGCGCCGTATCCGCATGGAGGACGCCGAACAGGCCAACGAGATCTTCAGTCTGCTCATGGGCGATGACGTGCCGCCACGCAAGGCGTTCATCGTCGAGAACGCCGATGATTTCGACCGTTCCAAGATCGATACCTGATCGTCGTCCGGTCCGGTTCCGCCGCATCGGGCATGCCGGTGGACACTGAAATTTTCCCGAACGATAATGCAAGCCACTGGTTACCGATCGGTAGATAGATGTGTCTAGAATACTAGTCGAGAAAACGTTGTCGTAACCGTATGTCGCCAAAGGAGACGAGATTGGTCAATCTCCTACTTGCCGTAATCTACGTGGCCTTCATCAGCCTTGGCCTGCCCGATGCCGTACTTGGTGCCGCATGGCCCACCATGAGTACCGATCTGGGCGCTCCCGTATCATGGGCGGGCGGCATTTCCATGGTCATTTCGTCAGGTACCATCGTCTCCGCATTGATGTCGGATCGTATGACCCTGCGATTCGGCGCCGGCAAGGTCACCGCCATATCGGTGGCATTGACCGCACTGGCCCTGTTCGGATTCTCCATGGCCCCGAGCTATTGGGTGCTGATCCTGTTCGCCGTTCCATATGGCCTCGGTGCCGGCGGCGTGGATGCGGCCCTCAACAATTATGTGGCCATCCATTACGAAAGCCACCACATGAGCTGGTTGCACGCCATGTGGGGTATTGGTGCGCTGACGGGCCCATACATCATGGGATATGCGTTGAATGCGGGACAAGGCTGGTCATGGGGGTATCGTTACATCTCCATCCTGCAGATCGTCTTGACGGCCATATTGATTTTCAGCCTGCCGTTATGGAAACAACGGGTTCCGCAACCGCAAAGCATTGAGACGGAACCTTCGGCAGACATCACTGCGCAATCCGCCGCCGAAGGGCTTGCCCAGGAGCCATCTCGCGAACCACTTGGCATTCGAGGGGTGCTTGCCATCCGCGGCGCACGCGAGATTCTCATCATGTTCTTCTGCTATTGCGCACTGGAACAGACCGCCATGCTATGGGCCAGCAGCTACATGGCACTCGGCAAGGGCATCGACAAGACCACGGCGGCCATGTGGGCCAGTCTGTTCTGCATCGGCATCACCGTTGGTCGTTTGCTGAGCGGTTTCGTCACCATGAAATTCAACGATCCGACCATGATTCGCATGGGGCAGGTCCTTGTGTTGCTTGGCGTTGTGGTCATGTTGCTACCGTTGCCGCAGCATCTTGGCACCATTGTCGGTCTGATGGTCGTCGGACTCGGCTGCGCGCCGATTTATCCGTGCGTCATCCACTCCACGCCGACGTATTTCGGCGAAGACAAGTCGCAGGCCATCGTCGGCATGCAGATGGCCTGCGCCTATGTCGGGTCGATGTGCATGCCGCCGGTGTTCGGCCTGATCGCACAGCATGTCACCATCACCTTGTTCCCGTGGTATCTGGTCGTTTTCCTTGTGCTCATGATCGTCATGCATGAATCCCTGCGCAGGAAGTGCGGCGGTCAACGAATCGGCTGAATCGATGCGACTGTACCAAAGCCGTGGAATGCGTTGTAGGTTTCGCATATCCAGTAGGGATTGCTGAAGCCAAGCGCCACATACCAGACGATGAACAGCGCGACGAGCGTTGCGATCAACGGAAGGCGCTGCACTTTCAGTCGGACCAGGCACAGCAGGATTGCGACTGCCAGTAGTGCGATGAACGTCATCGAGACATAGCGCAGCCATGTCAACCCGTATGCGTCAATATACAGGCCGAGGCGCAACGTCGCAGAAACGAGCATGATGGCGGTCTCCGTCATCAACGCGATCAGCGAGACCGTCAATGAACGTATGCGCGGCGTGAAGGTGAGCGCAACTGCGAAGATGGTCAGATTGATCGCCGTGACCGTCAGCAGCTGGAAGAAGCCGCTGCGCGCGTAGTCGCTGTAGGTCAGTCCGTCAGGCAATGCGATAGAGCCGTTCATGAACAATCCCGCAAACAGAAAGCGGAATTGCACCACGCAGAACAACGCGTATACGAGCAACGTCATCAGCAATACCACGATGGTCGTTGTCGTGCCCAATGTGATGCGGCGTTCCGGGAGCGGCGATGCGGGCTTGCCGTCAAGTCCGATGAGCAGCGAGCACAGGAACGGCCATGGCAGAAGAACGATGGTCGCATGAAGTATGAAATCCGTCGGGTCGATGTGCCCGAAAACGTTCGCCAGCTCATATCGGAACACGAGGTCGGCGTCCGCCAGCAGCGGGACGATCGCCAACAGCACGGGAATCGAAACAAGCAGGGCCATGCCGATTTCGCGGGCTTTCGAGCGCTTTCCCGATGCGGTGGCGAATCGGGCGAACAGGATTGCACATGGCTCGAAGAAACCTTTCAGCTTCACGAATGGCTGTATGAACCAGCCGGTGATCCAGTTCCACACGACTTGGAACGGGTGCCGCACGTCATATTGGCCGTTGACCAGTTGGCAATGCAGCATCAGCAGGGCGGGCTGGGCCAATGCCGTGGTCAATGCGTATTCTAGATTGTTCGAGTATGACCATACGGACGAGAACAGCGCTTCCCATATGCCGATGGCGATGATGCTTCCTGAGACCAGCCAGACGAGCGGACGCTTGCGGGCGGTCCGCCAGTGCAGCGCGGTGAGCGCCGTGGTGCATATCACCCAGAACAGCGGCACCGCGTAGCCGGACAGCCATGTTGGGGTGATGTCGCAGACCAGCCGGTCGAAGGCGAATGTGATTGCCAGCGCCACGCAGATGGTGACAATGGTGCGTTGGGTGATCGGTCGGCTCGCCATCTCCCGCCGCCTGGTTGTGGGATCCACCTCCGGCTTGACGTTCTGCGGGCCGGATGCGGCAGGTAGGGGATTGGCCACCGGTTGTGCCTGGGATTGAAATGCCGTCATGCGGAGCCTTTCGGTGATGGTACGTAGTGTGTATGGCGCCATCGTAAGCTATCGAAAAACGATAGGAATATATCGATGGACTTACTTTCACAAGATTTGCATATCGAGTTTCGATAGATTATTATCGATATTCAAAAATAGGATGGGAGATCTGTCATGTCGGATCGTTTGGTATGCCGTTGCGGGGTGATTGGTGCGTTGCGTGTGCTGATCATACTGTTCGCCGTGTGTTGTTTGGGATTGCAGATAGGTCTGTTCGTGGTTGCGGGCGGCGTCGCGGCCGCGCACCCCCATGCCGATGCGTTGCATTGGCTGTACGTGATCGATGGTGCGCTGATGGTCGCCTGCTTCGAGATCGCGCTGATTCCGTTGTGGCGATTGTTGACCCTCGCCAGGCGGCGCGATGTGTTTTCCGGCGAGGCGGTGCATTGGACGAACGGTATTCTTGCGTGCGCCGGAGCCGAGGCCGTATTGGTGGTCCTGCTGATGCTGTCTCAGATCTGGATGTCGCCTTCGATGTTGTTGGCCGATGTATTGGGCGTCGAACGGGATCTGGTGCGATTCGCCATATTGGGCGCAGGTCTGGTTTCCTTGCTGCTGATTGCCGCGTTCGAGCTGCTGATGCTGGTAATGCGCTCATTGCTGATGCAGGCCATCGAACAGCGTGATGAGTTGGCGGCGGTGATTTGATATGGCGATTCGTGTGAACCTCGATGTGATGCTTGCCAGACGCAAGATGAGCGTCAACGAGTTGGCCGAGGCGATAGGCATCACGCCGGTCAACGTTTCGGTGTTGAAGAACGGACGGGCCAAGGCGATTCGATTCTCCACGCTTGACGCCATCTGCCAGACGCTGGGTTGTCAGCCCGGCGATGTGCTTGAGTGGGTCGACGACGATAAGGGCTGACGTCTGTGACTGATGTCATAATCGAACGTATGTACGAATGTCTGAACCTGTTTTCGGAGCCTACCAAGGCATGGTTCGAGCATGCGTTCAAATGCCCGACTGACACGCAAAGGCAGGCATGGCCGGCCATTCGCTCCGGTGGGAACGTGCTGGTGACTGCGCCCACCGGCTCCGGTAAGACCCTGTGCGCGTTCCTTTCGGCAATTGACGGGCTGATGGGGGAGTCTGCCGCAGGTACCGTCGGTGATGGTGGAAACACGTCGGGAAAGCCCAAGCGCGGCGTCAGGGTGTTGTACATCTCGCCTTTGAAGGCCTTGGGCGTCGATGTGGCGAAGAATCTTGAAACGCCGTTGTGCGGCATAGCCGATCAGTGCAAGGCCTCGGGATTGCCCGCGCCGAAAGTCCGGGTCTGCATACGCAGCGGCGACACCGCACCGAAGGAGCGGCGCGCCATCGTCAACCATCCGCCGGATATCCTCGTCACCACTCCGGAATCGTTGTTCCTGATGCTCACATCCAAGGCCCGGCGCATCCTTTCGACCGTGGAGACGGTGATCGTCGATGAGGTGCATGCCGTCGCAGGCTCCAAACGTGGTGCGCACCTTGCCTTGAGTCTGGAACGGTTGGATGGCCTCGTCGGTCATCCGGTGCAACGTATCGGTCTGTCCGCAACCGTGAATCCACCCGAGGAGGCCGCGCGATTCCTTGGTGGCGCGCAAGCGGTGCGGATCATCAATTCCGGAACGCGCCCCGCAATGGATTTGAAGGTCGTGGAACCTCTAGAGTATGTGCATGGTCCCAAATCCTCCGAAGCCAGGCGTCGGGCTGGCGGTGTGGATTCTCCGAATCCCCGTACTCCGCGTATTTCCGGAGTGACTCCGGCCATGGAATCGCTTGCCGAACGCAAGGGCATCATTCGAAAAGCGACGACCGGGAGCCCCGCTTCGCCAGGACTGGTAGGCGGTTCGGTATGGCCGGCCATAGAACGCAGCGTTCTCGACGAAATACTGAAGCATCGCACCACACTCGTATTCGTCAACTCCCGAGGGCTGGCGGAAAAGCTCACCGCACGCCTCAACGACATGCATGCCGGCATGTGCCGTTCCGAGCCTCACGACGTTGGTTCACCGGAAGGACGTGAAGGATTCGCCGGGCACTACGATTCCGTGATTGGATCGACCACCATGCTGGTCGGGTCCCATGCAGATGGTGATGCGATCGCCATGGCCCATCATGGATCCGTGTCGAAAGACAGGCGCAAGCAAATCGAGGAGCGGCTCAAACGAGGCCAACTGCGATGCGTGGTGGCTACTTCCAGCCTTGAACTCGGCATTGATATGGGGTCGGTGGACCTGGTGATTCAGATCGCACCGCCGTTGTCGATCTCTTCGGGATTGCAGCGGGTAGGACGCGCCGATCATCAAGTCGGGGGAGTGTCGCATGCGTTGTTCTACCCGATCACGCGCGAACAGATCATCGGTACGGCCGCCTGTATCGAAAGTATGCGGGCAGGTGATATCGAACCGTTGACGATTCCGATCAATCCGTTGGATGTCCTTGCCCAACAGACCGTGGCCGCGGCGGCCATGGACGATCTTGATCCTGACGAGTGGTATGGGCGGGTGCGCAAGGCGGCCTCCTTCACGGATCTGGATCGGTCGATCTTCGATGCGGTGATGGGCATGATGACCGGTGCCTATGATAGCGAGGACTTTTCCGTATTCCGCCCACCACTGCAGTGCAACGAGGAATCCGGACTCATCTCCGCACGTCCCGGGGCGCAACGCCTGGCCGTGACCAGTGGCGGAACCATCCCCGACCGAGGCATGTACACCGTGGTGCTTCCCGAAACGGACTGCGGTCCCGGCCCGCGGAGGGTAGGCGAGCTTGACGAAGAGATGGTCTATGAGTCACGCGAAGGCGACGTGATCACCTTGGGTACCTCCACATGGCAGATTCAGGAGATCACGCGTGATCGTGTGGTGGTGGTTCCTGCTCCCGGGCGTACCGCGCGGCTACCGTTCTGGCATGGCGAAGGTGATGGGCGGGACTATGGCTTCGGTCTCGCCCAAGGCCGGTTCCTCCGTGAGATCTCCCAAGGACTGCGCGCACGGACGGCTGAAAACTTCAGGCATACGAACGTTGACGGTGTCGATGTCGAATCACGCTTCGATGCGAGGATCATCGCGCGACTGCGCCGTGACGGACTCGATGACAACGCCATCGGGAATCTGGCCGACCTGCTCGAAGAGCAACGTGCCATCACCGGCATAATCCCGAATGACCGTGAACTGGTCATCGAACGTTGCAGGGACGAAGAGGGCGACTGGCGCATTATCATCCATTCGCCATACGGAAGACGCGTACACGAGCCGTGGGCCATGGCCATCACCACGCGCATCAGGCAGCGATATGGGTTCGATGGGCAGGTGTATGCGGCCGATGACGGCATCATCATCCGCCTGCCGGATGTCGATGGTGCCCTGCCGATCCGTGAACTGGTGTTGTTCGATCTCGACGATCTACACCGCATCATCGAAGCGCAAGTCGGCGAAAGCGTGCTGTATTCGGCACGATTCCGTGAATGCGCGGCGCGCTCGCTGTTCCTGCCACGCACTGATCCCGGCAGGCGCGTGCCGCTTTGGCAGCAACGACTGCGTGCCGCCCAACTGCTTAACGCGGCCCGTGCACGTCAGAACTTCCCGCTACTGCTGGAGACCGCGCGCGAATGCCTGCAGGATGTGTACGACCTGCCGGCGTTGCGGCGAATCATGACCGGACTGAACTCCGCAACGATCGCACTGAGCGATGTGACCACTGAAACGCCGTCGCCATTCGCGGAAAGCATGCTTTTCGGATTCGTGGGTGCGGTCATGTACCAATACGACGTGCCGCAGGCCGAGCGCAGCACGCGATTGCTGTCCATGGATCCAGAGGTGCTGGAACGTCTGCTTGGCGGCACCGACATGTCCACCGTACTGGATGCCGACGTAATCAGACAGGTTGCGCACGAGTTAGCCGAAAAGACCTTCTGGAACGATCTGGATAAAGGCGACGTTACCGGTCGAGTGACCCGCTATGCCAAAACGCATGGTCCATTTGTCGCGGACCGGATGATTGCCGATCTGGACATCGATGCCGTTCAGGCTGTGCGCGCCCTCGATATGCTTCATGCCAAGGGGGATCTGCTTACAGGCCACTTCGCTGATGCCGAGGCATTGGCTGATGCCGCATTGACGGATTCCGACTCCGCTGATGTTCGTTCGCTGATTGCGCACTCTTCGTCTCCTCGCGCGGGAACCATTGGCGAAACCGATTATGGAACGTCGTCGCAGCAGTGGCTGCATAGGGACGTCTTTCGCCGTATCCGCTCTAGGTCCCTTGCCAAGGCGCGTAACGCCATCAAACCGGTCAGCCCGCAGACCTACCAGGCTTTCCTGCTTGACCGTCAGGGAGTCGGTCCGGTCGGCGGTGAACGCTATGAGGGCATTGACGGTCTGATGCGTGTCATCGAACAGCTCGAAGGTGTGTCTTTGGCCGCCCAGATCTGGGAGTCCTCCGTGTTTTCGACGAGAGTGCGCGGATATCATCCTTCCATGCTTGATGAGCTGATAGCCTCCGGCGACGTGATCTGGGTTGGCGAAGGGGCCGGCGACACGGCCGCCAAGGAGGTCGGAAACATCGCATTCTATCCGGCCGATTCGCCGCTGGTCTCCGAAACGGTCGCATCGGATACAGCCGAAGACGATGAGGCCCTGACCGTACCGCAGGCCATCATCACGGCATTGCAGGATGGTGGCGCCTTCCATGCGTCACAGTTGTCGGCGACCGCCAAATCGGTATGGGAGCGGCATGCCGAGGCGCAAGTGGACGAAACCACGGGCGAAATCATCGTTCCCGCATGGGGCGAAAGCCAATTCGAGGAAGCGCTTTGGTCACTCGTATGGCAGGGCAGGGTGACCAACAGCTCTTTTGCTCCCGTACGGGCACTGATGCAAGGTTCCGGAATCGCACGTGCGCCAAGGGCCACCTTACGCAGGCGAGTACGCATGCATACTGCGGTGCCGATGACACTGGGCGGATTGTGGTCCGCGGTCGTCGCGCCAAGGCCGATCGAAAACGGAACGGCGACATCGAACGGTGGCATGGAGGAACGTGAAATAGCGCGGATCGAATCATTGCTGGATCGATACGGCGTCATCGCGGCCCCACTCATCGATAAAGACCGAATTGCCGGCGGATTTTCAAGGCTGTATCCCGTTCTGAAACGTATGGAAGAGCACGGCATGCTGGTGCGGGGCCTGTTCGTAGATGGCTTCGGTGCGGCGCAATTCGCCGGTCACGATACCGTGGACGCGTTGCGCAGTGAAAACCAGTGGCATAGCCAATCCTGTGTGGCGCTTGAGGTGACCGATCCCGCGAGCCTTACGGGCGCGGCAATCGCATGGCCTGAACTTGAGCCGACGAAAACCGGGAAGGCTGATGGCTCGCGTGGTGCGAAGCCGGCACGCAGAACGGGGTCGATCGTCGTGTTCAAGCAGGGTGAGCCTGTGCTGTTCGCCGTGCCGAAAAGCCATAGGATCATGGCGTTTACCGATGCCGAAGGCACCTTGCGCCAGGCCTGTTCGGAACTCGTCTACGCGCTGCAGCGTCAGTCCGGCGGTAGCATCAGCTTCAACGAGATGAACGGCATATCGCTGAAACAACGCAACAAATACATGCGGCTGCTCCATGCCGCAGGCTTCACGGAAAGCCCGCAAGGCATGAAACTCTATCGCTGACGATCAACCGGCAACGGCGATGGGGGCGGCCATATCCGTACCGGAGCCGTCGCGACGCATGTCGGGTTTGGGCAACTCCACACCGGAGCCACCTTCCGTGGAGGCATGAATCGGATATGCGCCCACGAAAGCGAAGATCAGCGTATTCTGACCTTTCAGGAACCGTTGCGAACGTACGCCACCAGTGCCTCGGCCCTTGGTCGGGTACATCTCCAACGGCGTGACCTTCGCCGCGCCGTTCTCCGTACCCGGCAACGCCTCGGAATCACCAGCGACGGTCAGCACCACGGCGCCGGAAGCGGAGAACAGACCATTCTCGCCTTCGTCATACGTCCAAGCGACCTTTTCGGCCGGAACCACGGCGAATGCGGCGACCGAGCAGCCGGTGGCCAAACGAATGCCCGCCATGCCACCGGCGGTACGGCCCTGTGGTCGCACGTTCTTCGCCTCGAATGTCAGCAGCGAGGAATCCGTGGATACGAACACCAGACGATCCCCATCCCGCGCTTCGGCCGCGGCCAGAACCTCATCACCGTCCTTCAGGTCGATGACGCTCCAGGAATCCATGGTGGTTGGTGACTCGCGATTCCAGCGTTTGACCACACCGTTGCGCGTACCCAGCGCCAGCGGAGCAGGTTCGGCGCCATCGCCATCCTTGCCGGCATCGTCCACGGAGGGCATTGCGATGGCGGCGATTACACGTTCGCCGCGAATCGGATTGGTGTTTTCCGTCATGCCTAGCAATTCCTCGGCTTTCACGCCGCCGGAAACGTTCAACGGGCCGTCCGGGGCGACGGCCGGCAACTCGACCACATGCGCCAACACCAGGCGACCTGCGGAAGTGATCAGCCCGTATGAGGAGCGTGTGGTCGTGCGGAAGATCGAAACGATCTGGTCATCCTTGGTTCGCGCATCCGAGCCGGAACGGTTTTCCCAACGTTCCACGGCATCCTCATGGGTGCGAGCGATCAGACCGGTGGCGCTCAGCATCACTGCACAGGGTTCGTCATCGATCTGCAAGGCGGTCGCGGTCGCATTATCCTCGCCGGCTTTTTTCGCGGCTTTCGCGGCGGCGGCCACGTCGGCGGCTGCCGAAGACACGGTCGCGGCGGTGCGGGCGGCAGCCAGCGCGGTGGCGGAAACACCATCATCGCCATGCGCGGTCACCGGTACCAGACCGCCGTCGGCATCCTCGTCCAACAGCACGGTACGTCGTGGTGTGCCATATGCGGCGACGGCCTCGTCCATCTCATCGATCACCACACCGTCCAAGGCTTCGTCGGAGGCGAGGATGCGCTCCAGCTCTTCGATGCGTTGCTTCAGATCGTCGCGTTCGGCCTCAAGTTCGATACGGCTCATCTTCGTCAAGCGGCGCAGACGCAAGTCGAGAATGTACTGCGCCTGAATGTCGTCCAAATCGAATACGGCAATCAGTCTGGTTTTTGCGGCCTCGGCGTCATCGGAGGACCGAATCACCTGAATGACCTCGTCGATATCGACCATGGCCAACAGCAGGCCTTCGACCAGATGCAGGCGCTCCAACGCCTTCCGTCTGCGGAATTCGCTACGGCGGCGAATCACCACACGACGATGATCCACCCACACCTTGAGCATTTCCTTCAATCCCATGGTGTGCGGACGACCGTTGACCAGAGCTACGTTGTTGATGGTGAAATTGTCTTGCAGGGGCGTGTGCCTGAACAGCTGTGCCAACACGGCATTTGGATCGAAACCGGTCTTGATCTCGATGACCAACCGTGTGCCGTTATGTCGATCCGTCAGGTCGATCGCACCGGAAATGCCCTCCAGCTTGCGATTCTTCACACCTTCGGAAATACGCTCCAACACACGTTCCGGTCCCACCATGAACGGCAGTTCCGTCACGACAATGGCCTTCTTGCGTGCCGTCACGTTTTCGATATGCGTCACCGAACGGGTGGTCAGTGCGCCACGGCCGCTCTCATATGCCTCGCGAATGCCGCTCCGCCCCACGATTACGCCGCCGCTTGGCCAATCCGGACCTGGCACATACCTCATCAGATCCTCCAACGTGGCATCGGGGTGACGCATCAGATGCTTGGCCGCCGCCACGACTTCGCCGAGATTATGCGTGGCCATGTTCGTGGCCATGCCGACCGCGATGCCGGAACCGCCATTGACCAGCAGATTCGGAATGGCCGAGGGCAGAACGGTCGGCTCTTGAAGCTTGTTGTCATAGTTGGGGGTGAAATCGACGGTGTCCTCGGCGATGTCCGCGTTCATGCCGAGTGCGGCCTGTGCCATACGCGCTTCGGTGTAGCGGGATGCCGCCGGCCCGTCATCAAGGGAACCGAAATTGCCGTGGCCATCCACCAAGGGCAGACGCATCGCGAACGGTTGGGCGAGACGCACCATGGCCTCGTAGATTGCGGAATCACCATGCGGATGGAGCTTGCCCATCACCTCGCCGACCACACGTGCCGATTTCATATATGGGCGGTCGGGAGAGAGATTCATCTGGCCCATCTGGTAGATGATGCGGCGTTGCACGGGCTTGAGACCGTCCCTGGCGTCAGGCAGTGCACGCGCATAGATCACTGAGTATGCATACTCGAGGAACGACTTGCTCATTTCCTCGTTCAGAGGCGTCTCGACGATGTGCTCCTTGACCGTACGCGGGTCGAAAGCGGGTTGTGCCGGTTTGCGGTGCGATACCATGCAGTGATTCTCCCTCACAGTCGTCGGACGGTAATCAACCTGCCCATATTACCAGCCGGTAATGTCGAACTCCATGCATCGCAATGCATGCGGTCCTGCCGAAAGCGTGATGATTTCGCGTTCGGTGAACGTCCATACGATCCCGATATGCCGGCTTCTGACGCGACGCGGTGATTGAATGGAAGACATGAGTATTGAAGTGCCGCATATGCAGGAGCTGCTTTCCATGACCTCGCCCGCGCGATACGGCGACGGCAGGTCGGCGAAAATGGGCGAACGCGGGGGAGCGCTGCATCTTTCGGCGGTGCTGCCGGCGATTTCCGCAACCCTTGGCCATCCAATCCCGACCGCGATTCATCGGGATCCGCTCTCCCTGCAGACCGTGTTGGGACTTCCCGATGCGCGATCGGCGGTCATCGTGCTGGTTGACGGTCTTGGCTACTGGAATCTCAATATGAGACTCGGCCATGCGCCATACCTCCGTTCGCTGATGAACGATTCCGTCAACCAACGCCCGATTGCTACCTGCATGCCAAGCACCACGGTGGCCGCCATGGCCTCGTTCGGTACCGGCACATGTCCCGGATTGACCGGCATGACCGGATATACGCAGCTGAATCCGAACAATGGCGAAATCTGCCAGCTGATATCATTCAAAAACGCGATGGCCCCACTTGATCTGCAACGCCAGCCCACGGTATTCGAGCGTCTTGCCGAACAGGGTGTACGCGTCACTAGTTCCGGATTGCCTAAATTCGCGTTCTCGGCGTTGACGCAGTCTTCATTGCGTGGTACCGACTACATCTCCAATACGGATCCGCGCACGAGGATCGCGGTTGCCGCAAGGGCCGCACGAAGGCCGGGATTGACCTATGTCTATCTGCGTGATACCGACAAGGTCGGCCATAACTATGGTTGGGATTCCGACAAGTGGATTGGGGCCTTCGAACGTGTGGACGGTCAGCTTGGGCTGCTCAGACGCAGCCTTCCCAAAGGGACGCTGATCGTTGTCGTCGCGGATCATGGCATGATCACCGCTGATCCGCAACAACGCATCGACATAGCCGGGGAGCCCCGGCTATCCCAAGGTGTGGCGAGTATCGGCGGCGAACCACGTTGCGTGATGCTCTATGCCGAACATGGCGAGAACCCTGAGGACATCGCCATGAGATGGCGTGATTTCCTAGAGGAGCGAGCGCAGGTGCGCACGCGTGCCGAGGCGATTGCACAAGGCGTGTACGGGCCGATCGAACCGTATGTGGAACCGATGTTGGGTGATGTCATCGTGTCGGCCGCACAATCCGTGACCATCGTCGACTCACGGACGCAGGCCGAGAAGGCGACGCACCTGCCTAGCGTGCACGGATCGCTGACCATGCTGGAATCGGACATTCCCTGTCTGATCGACATGGCCTAGCAGCGTGCCGCAAGGTCAGTCGCCGAACAGAATCTCATCCCAGCTGGGCACTGCGGAACGTCCGGCACGACGTTTCGCCTTCGTGGCGCCTTGGCCATGTTCGTCAGGCGTCGAAGCCGTGTGGGACGATGTTTCGCCCTTCGTCTGCGGCGAGTCCTGTTCGGGCTGCGCCTGCATGTCGGATTCGCTCGGGGACTGCGGCATCGGCACGGCGCCGACTCCTTCGGGAATCGGCGGGGTCGTTGCGATCGTGCCCGAATCGATGGGGGACAACGGCACGGAGGGAGCGGCTGATTTCGGCCGGGCGGCTGGCATGGTCGGCTCAGGCGTGTTCCAGGCTGAGACGGTCTGTTCGATGCGGGCGGAGCGCGCGGAATTGCCAGGCAGATTCAACGATGCCAGAAAATCCTCATCCACCGTATGATCTTCGGCGCCTCCCGTTTTAGGCGTGTCCTGTTCGCCGATGAGTTTCTTGGCGGTTGCATTGAGGCAAGTCACGGCGTTGTCGTGCATGTTCCATGTCCATTCGGCACGGATGGTGCGGCCGTTGGATGTGAATTGCGCGGTGATTTTCCATGGCTCCAGACCGCGTCGCGTAGCCTTCCAAGTCACGTCCTCCAAACGGACGCGGGCCGCCGCGAACGTGCGTTCGATGAGCTCGGAAAGCGTGCGTACGCGGCTCTCCTTCGGTGCCGGCACGGCGAGGAACTGCTCGATGGCATACTGCTTTTCCGTTTCGACCGCGGCCGAGAAACGCCGAACAAGAGCCTCGCTCAAAGCGTATCGTTCCGCGACTCGCGCGGGATCGGCACCGGCGCGAATCAGCGACTGAATCTGTGAGATCGGCAACGTTGTGGACGTATGCGGCTGGTGCTCCCGTTGTACTTCGGAACGAATCTGTTTCGCCTCCAAAATGGCTCTCTCAAGCGCATCATCGACCTTTACGGCGAATTTTCCGGCACCTGAAACAAAGACGAGTTCACCGGTTTCCCCCACATGATCGAACCGGGCTTCCTCGAACGGATTTTCAGGCATGAGCGCACCACTTTCCTTCTTCGGGCATCAGATATTTCCATTGTGCCGCACGTGTCGGATTTTACGAGTATTTCGAATCGTGTATCCTATGCGGGGTAAATGTCATGTATTCTATGGCGCATAGGCACCATAGATGACGAAAGGAATCGCGATGGCACAGGATTATGATTCCCCGCGTAACAAGGACGAGGACGAGGAGTCGCTCCAGGCTCTGGGCAAAAGCTCGCAGAATTCCTCCAACGATATGGACGATGACGAGAACGCCATTGCCGAGGACTATGAGTTGCCCGGCGCCGATCTGAGCAATGAAGACGCTTCGGTGACCGTCATTCCCATGCAGGGAGATGAATTCATCTGTTCTGAATGCTTCCTGGTGAAGCATCGCAGCCAGCTGGCCTACACCACCGAGGATGGGCAGCCCGTCTGTCAGGAGTGCGCTGCCTGATGGCATTCGACGAAGCATACAACGAGCCGGAAAACGTCGAGGTTCTGGTAAAGTCGCTGAATCCCGACCAACCTGCGGAACTGTATTATGCCCATGCCGGAGATGCCGGGGCGGACCTCAAAACGACGGAGGAGGTCACCTTGGAGCCGTTCCAGCGGGCGCTGGTGCCTACTGGCGTGGCCATTGCGCTACCGGCTGGCTACGTCGCCTTGGTGCACCCCCGTTCGGGGCTCGCCGTCAAGCGCGGCGTCACCGTGCTCAACGCCCCGGGCACGATTGATGCCGGCTACCGTGGTGAAATCAAGGTTCCGCTGATCAACCTCGATCCGGAACACACCGTGACATTCCAGCCGGGGGACCGCATCGCGCAATTGGTGATCCAGCGCTATGTCGAGGCGAGATTCGTGCCGGCGGCGTCGTTGCCGGGTTCGGATCGCGCCGAACGCGGCTTCGGCTCGACCGGCGTGGCCTCCTGAGGCTGTTCGCCACGCATGCATCCGACCGCACAACACGCGGTCGGATGCGTCGGTCATGCCGTGCGGCACGGGTAGGATAGGGAGCATTGCAAGAGGAGGTGGAAGATGGGCGACGATGAGAACGAGGTTCGTTCGGCCCACATGTTGGGTTGCGAGATCAGCACGAATCCTCTTGATCCGCTTGAACCGATTCTGAAGATGTGCGAATACCACCATCCCGATGAGGATATGGGTATTCTGGCGCGCGCCTATCAGCGTGCCGTCAAGCAGCATTGTACGCAGCGGCGCAAGTCCGGCGAGCCTTACATCATCCACCCGCTGGCCGTCGCGCAAATTCTTGCCGATCTGGGCATGGGACCGATTGTCGTGGCGGCGGGTCTGTTGCACGATACGGTCGAAGATACCGACTACACGCTTGAGGAGTGCCGTGCCGAGTTCGGCGATACCGTGTCGGGCCTCGTTGATGGTGTGACCAAGCTTTCCAAAATGGAATACGGGGATTCCGCACAGGCCGAAACCATCCGCAAGATGGTGGTGGCCATGAGCCGGGACGTGCGTGTTCTGGTGGTCAAGCTTGCCGACCGCGTGCACAACGCTCGTACTTGGCGTTACGTCAAGCCATCCAATGCGCAGAAGAAGGCGCATGAAACGCTCGACGTGTATGCACCGCTGGCGAACAGGCTCGGCATGAACGCCATCAAAACCGAACTGGAAGAGCTCAGCTTCAAGGTGCTCTACCCGAAGATCTATAACGAGATCGTGGTATTGGTGGCTCGCAGGGCCGGACAGCGTGACGTGTATCTGAAGCAGATCCTCGCCGAGATCAATGAGGATCTCGACGAGCAGCATATCAAGGCCTATGTGACCGGGCGTCCAAAGGACTACTTCTCCATCTACCAGAAAATGATCGTGCGCGGCCATGATTTCGCCAACATCTACGATCTGGTCGGTGTACGTATCATCGTCGACACCATTCAGGACTGTTATGCGGCGCTAGGTGCCGTGCATGCGCGTTGGAACCCCGTTCCGGGCCGTTTCAAGGATTACATCGCCATGCCGAAGCTCAATATGTACCAGAGCCTGCACACTACGGTGGTGGGCCCAGGCGGCAAGCCGGTGGAAATTCAGATTCGAACCTGGGATATGCACCGTCGCGCCGAATTCGGCATCGCGGCGCATTGGAAGTACAAGGAGAACGGTCAGGCGGGCCGTGCCCTGTCGTCACCGGATAAGTCCGACCGCAAGCGCGGTGAGAACCAGGAGCTTTCCGAGGCTGATAATCTCAAATGGATCCAGCAGCTTGCCGATTGGACGAGCGAGACTCCGGATTCCAACGAATTCCTCGGCTCCTTGAAGGAAGATCTGGGCTCCGCGGAAGTCTACGTGTTCACGCCGAAGGGCAAGATCGTGTCGTTGCCTGCCGAGGCCACTCCGATTGACTTCGCCTACGCCGTGCATACCGAAGTGGGCCACCGCACCATGGGCGCCCGTGTGAACGGACGCTTGGTGCCGTTGGACACCAAACTGGAGAATGGCGACACCGTCGAAGTGCTGACCTCCAAATCCGATACCGCGGGGCCGTCCCGTGATTGGCTGAGTTTCACCAAAAGCCCGAAGGCCCGCAACAAGATTCGTCAATGGTTCAGCAAGGAACGACGTACCGAAGCCATCGAAGAAGGCCGTGACGAGCTGACACGAGCCATGCGCAAGCGCAATCTGCCGATTACCACGTTGCTGACTCCGGAAGCGTTGGTCGGCATCGCCGACGAACTCAATCTCGCCAACGCGGATGCCGTGTTCGCGGCCATCGGCGACGGTCAGATTTCCACGCAGAACGTGATTTCGCATCTGGTGAAGGATGCCGGCAGCGACGAGGTCAACGAAGAGGTGGAGCAGGAGGCGCTGCCTCTCAAACAGGTCGAGCGCAACAAGAAGAACACCACCAGTTCGCTGGGCATCTCCGTCAAGGGTGTGGGTGACATCTGGGTCAAACTGGCACGCTGCTGCATGCCGGTGCCGGGAGATAAGATCATCGGTTTCATCACGCGTAACCAGGGCGTGTCCGTGCATCGTGTGGATTGCCAGAACATGTTGGACTTGCAGAAGCGGCAGCCTGAACGTGTGGTCGACGTGCAGTGGACCAGTACCAAGGGCGTATTCATGGTCAAGATTCAGGTGGAGGCGCTCGATCGTCCGCACCTGTTGAGCGATGTGACGCGTGTGCTGTCCGATCATGGCGTGAACATCATCTCCGGCTCGATTTCCACCGGTACGGATCGTGTGGCGACCAGTCAGTTCAGCTTTGAGATGGCCGATCCGCAGCATCTCAACATCCTGCTTGCGGCCGTACGCAAGATCGAAGGCGTGTTCGACGTGTATCGCATCACCGGCGCCAAGGATTCAGCCGAACCCCGTTTGCGAAGGATATAGCGGTTCCCTCCTCTGGATGAGGAGTATGATTTGCGAAGCATGATGGGGAGAGAAGGGGAAGCCTCCTTCCTGAGCCACACTCCTGCCGATCATCGAATCTGGATTTCTTCAGACCGACGATCGGAGTGTGGTCTAGGAAGGAGGCTTCTCCAACCCTGTGTATTGCTGATGGTGTTACTTCACGACTTCAATCGAAGTGATTCCCACCGGTTCGAGCGGAGCGTCGGAACGGTCGGTCGCCACGGCGTCGAGCTTGTCGACGACGGCCTTGGACTCATCATCCGCGACTTCACCGAAGATGGTGTGATGGCCGTTGAGCCACTCGGTCGGTACGGTGGTGATGAAGAACTGGGAGCCGTTGGTGCCGTGCACCTTGCCATCCATGCCGCGACGCAGGCCGGCGTTCGCCATGGCCAGCAGGTACGGACGGTCGAAGGTCAGTCCCGGCACGATTTCGTCATCGAAGTTGTAGCCCGGACCGCCGGTGCCGGTGCCCAGCGGGCAGCCGCCCTGGATCATGAAGTCCTTGATGATGCGATGGAAGGTCAGGCCGTCATAGAACGGTTCATGGCTCGGCTGGCCGGTGAACGGGTCGGTCCATTCCTTCTCGCCGGTGGCCAGGCCAAGGAAGTTGGCTACGGTTTCAGGGGTCTTGTCGTCGAACAGGTCGATCTTGATGTCGCCTTCGGTCGTGCGCATGATGATAGTGGTCATGGTCTTAAGTGTCTCATGGGCTTGAGACCGGCCGGAAACCGCAATCCCGTCATGCTTTGAGAGCCTGGACGGGGAATCCGTACCGGACGGGACCACGGATGGCACGAAACCGGCCAAGACACCTTTGGCCGCACCCGAGATCCCACCTTCGACCGGGGCATCGGGGTTGAAGGGACTGACAAGGAACCTGGGGGAGCCGGCACCTACCAAAGCACCTGGCTTCTCGGCATCAGTCGTCGGTTTCAGCTTTTTCATAAACTCTTCATCTTGGCAATAATAAGTATCATCGATGAGATCTTCGACTGTCACGCCAAGAGCTTTGGCAATAAGGAACACTTGCCGCAAATTAAGTTTTGTTTCTCCTTTAAGCATCAAGGTGATGGTAGGCCTCGAAACTCCTAAGGCGTGGGCTAAGTCTTTCTGAATCTTGCCGGTCAATCGCATATAGCGGCGAATGTTGTAACGCGCTACGTCTTCAAAACGTTGCGCTTCTATCTTCACCTGTTCTGAAGTTCCCGTGACTTCCATGGGTTAATCCTTTCCAAATAAAGATAACTATATCAAACAATGTTTAATATTGCTAACCTATTGGGCATGTTTGCATTTGCGGAGCGAAAAAATATCTGCATGGGTGAACTCATGCCGTCGAATGCTTTTCTTCCTGCTGCTCAAAAAACGTTGCATCGCTTGGGGGAGGTCGTAGATATAGGGATATATGGCATTGATCGATCCTGTTGGAGATGTGGACGGACCTCTGTGGCAATTACTAATCTTTGTCCCCTTGACTGCGAAAGTGGTATTTCCTTGGTGGAAGCTTGGGAAAGCATAGATATGTGTTATGCTAAGGAGCTTTTGGAAATTGCGGGGCATCCCGCCGCGAGGCAAATTAAATATCGGTCTTCGCGTATGGCGGGGCGTTATATGTCAAATGGTTGCGCATATTGTGATGCGTTATTCGGAAACTTTTGTATAGATGAGGATATTCTGGATGGACAAAAGCCTCGTCTGATTGCTTCTGTGAAAAGACCTTTGCAGGAATGGGCCGTCATGGTAGCTCAATTCCATCTTTGATTTAAAAGCTTCCTTTCCGCTAGTGCTGAAACCGCATTGTTGAGATGCGGTTTTTAAATTTCGACACGCCGTAAGTTAACCTAACTTGAGGTTAAAAAAACCAACCCATATACTGAGGTTAGAAATTTTAACTTAGCTGAAATGGGGTTAACGATGTCGAATATGAAGAGGTGGATGGCGGAGGTGGGATTAACTCACCGCCAGCTTGCCGTTCAGCTCCATCAGTCGCCGGCCAGCGTGACTCAGAAAGTCAATCTGCATACACATTGGCAGCGCAGAGATTGTGCCGTTCTCCGCGAACAGTATGGTCTCTCAGCCGATTTCGTTCAGGATCTCATTCCGTATGAGACAGCTTTCCCCAATGGTGCACAGGAGGTTGCGTGATGGCTGGTGGAATTTTCGAGCAGTCCGGCTGGCTGAACTCCAACGGGTTCGTGCTCGGCACGTCCGGTGCCGGCAAGTCCTTCGATGTGAAGGTGAGGAAGGCGGACGACTTCGCCTTTGATGACTTTGATGAGCCGATTGTCCTCGATCCGGTCTCATTGGTGGATCATGCCGGGTTCGGTGCTGTCAAGCCAGATAATGCTGTTGAAATTCTTGATTCCGCCCGCGATGCCGGGGGAGATGGTGCGGGTGGTTCCTTCCGCCCGGTCCCGGCCGCGGTGAGGGAATTACTGGACTCTTTCGGAGAAGGCGGTGATGTCACTGCCAAATGCATCAACGGCAAGGATCCATTGCACGCCGTTGTCTTGGGTGGTGTTTTTACTCCGTGGGGGCCTTTGCTCACCGATGATTATGGCAGGCCCATACGTTTTTCCGAGTATGGTGACGGCCCATGCCGCTTCGGGGATACTCCCGTCAAGAGAGTGAAGCCAAACGATTGGTTTGTTGATCGCGTCTGCGTACTTGATGACAAGACCGTCGCATCGTTCAAACACGATGTGTTTCGTTTTGTTGTTGAGGCATGCCGACTCGTGATTGGTGGTGACGGAGACCATGATCGCAGCGTGGTGCTCTGCCGCGAAGGAGTCGCAGAACAACTTGATCTTTCGTCCGATGCCTTCGCGCCGATGGTCGGGTCTGACGGCAATGCCGTCAGTTTCGGCTACCAGCCGTGCGATCGCCTGCGCTGCGTCTGCTCGACCAATCCCGCAAAAGGCCTTGGTGTGTTCCATGTATGGGCTGAGGGCGGCAGCACCTACCAGGCGGTTCTGGGACCATGCGCCTATGAGCGTCGGCCTGAGAAAACCTTGACCCTGCCAGACGAACTCTGGTCCAGGAATGAATCCTGGATGCTTGATTTCTTCGAGCAGGAGACTTCCGATTTCCTCTGCCTCGGCGTGGTTTCTCGCCGGACGTACTTCGGGCTCGTCGGGGGAAATAGTGCGAGGGGTTGATTTCATTTGGTTTTCTCTTTCTCTGAATCGATAAAGGAGGTGTTGGTCTGATGGCGATTGACGGTGTAGGGGTACTGGCCATGGATTCCGGTGCCGGTGGCATGAGCGACGAAGCCGGAAGACTTGTTTTCTCCCGTGACCCGTCGGGAACATTCATCGACGGTATGGTCTTCGGAACTTCAGGAGGCGGTGAGAACGCCAATCTCGAAGTGCTGTGTGCGTTGCCCTACGAGCTTGTACGCCCACATGCTAGTGCCTCTGTCCTGGGTCCGCTGGTCGGCGTAGGGAATGTGAAGAGGCTGTCCCTGAGCGTCAAATACCTTGATGGTGAGATATCCGTCGGGCGGTACGACCGTGTATCCGGCTTTCTCGTTGAGCAGGCGCGCGCCCTCGTTGGTGGGGATGCTGAGTATCAGCTCAGCGCCGTGGTCTGCCGCCCAGGAATCGCAGAACGCCTTGATCTGCAATCCGATGCCTTCGCGCCGATGCTTCCTGACGACCGCGATCCCTTCGATGAGGGCTGCATGCTCGGCGAAAGCCTCTCGTATCTGTGCGGCATGGACCCCGCTCGTCCCGGTGCGGTATATGAGCGTCTCGGCTACGCAAAGGGCTGGCTGGATGAGGGCCGCGCCTATCAGACGGTCCTGTCCCCATACGCCTATGTACGTAGGCCTGATCGTTCCATCATCGTGTCTGACGACTGCTGGGACGCTTTGATCGAAGTCTTTGATGTCCCTGACGAGCAGGCTCTTGATTGCCTTTGCCTCGCCATCCGTTGCGGCGGCGCGTGGCCCGTCGACGGCGGGGGAGGTGGTGCGATGGTCTGATTTCATTCGATTTTCTCTCTTCTCTGCAACTGAAAGAAAATGCCCGTTCCCGATGTTGGAGCGTCGGGGACGGGCGGTGCAACCAATATTCCGGGCGGCCGCGGATCCCGTATCTTGCCGGATCCCGGTCCGTGGCCACCCAATGCATTGTCTTGGAGTAGTGATCACACATGAACGACTTTACTAAAGCCTTCCGCATGTCTTGCTCTGTGTCTCCCGAGTGTAACCGGGATTTTCACGCGCCGGTTTGGACATCCCCGGCCATGACGGCATTCGCCCGCTATGACGGCCGGTCTTCCGTCGGATTCCGCCGCCTGGCGTCGATGATGGCGCACCCGTCCATGGAAGGGAGACTGTCGTGAACTGGCTTCTAATCGTATTGATCGTGTTCGTCGCGTTCTCGTGGCTGATGACGCTGGCCCTGTGCAGGGCTGCGCGCCTCGGCGACGAGCAGGCCGCCAGACTGGACGACGGACGCCGCGCCGACCAGCAGCGTGAGGAGGAGCGGCCGTGAGCAACATCGCACTGTCATGGGCCTTCAAATGCCATGTCGGCAACGCCAGCGCGAAGGCCGTGCTCATCTACTTGGCGGACCGCGCGGACGACGACGGCACCGCCGCCTATCCGAAGATCGCGACCATCGTCAACGTCACCGAACTCTCGGAGCGCACGGTACGCGCCGCTTTGAAGACGCTCCAGGAACGCGGCTTCATCCGCCGCGGCGACCAACGGTACGCGCGCCTCGGCAAGGGCGGCCGGAACCGCCTGCCCCAGTACTGCCAGATCGTGTGGGACCTCGCCGTGGAAGCCGACCCGTCGACCCTCGAATGGATCAGGGAGACGCACACGGCGGAACAGGACCCCATGACCATGAGCGGGACCGTGGACCCCGCCGCATCGACCGTGACGGAAAACGGCGAATCCAAGGACATACCGCCCGAAAACGTTGAAACGAAGCCGATTCCCAGCACTGCAAATCCCGCAGGGCTGGAAACCGAGCCGAAACCGGCACTGCAAATCCCGCAGAGCCAGCACTGCAAATCCCGCACCTCTGGCTCTGCAAATGCCGCACCTCTAGCTCTGCAAATCTCGCAGGGCTGTATATATAAGGATAAAACCCTCCATGTAAACCCTCCATGTAAACCCAACCCCTCTCTCCCTACGGGAGAGCTCCCCGCAAGCGGGAAGCGCCCCGCCGAGAAGGATGGAAACGACATGGCCGGAACGGATTCCGAAGCGGCGACCGTGATGGAACATCTCACGTCCGTCCGCTCCAGGCTGACGCTGACCACCGCGGAACCGACCAGACGCGACCGCACCAAGATCGGAAACCTCGTCGGCCGAATCGCCAAAGCCCATGACGACGACCATGCGGCCGCGGTGGCGCTCATCCTCGCGGCCATCGACTGGCTGCCGTCGAACACGTACTGGCTCGGACGAATCGACTCCGCGCGACGTCTCGCCGACAACTGGGACGGCATCGCCAACGACTGGACCATCAGCCAGATCGAACGCCAGCGCGCATCGGACTCGGAGGCCCGGGACCGCGACCGGAAAACCAAGCCGATGAGGAACACGCGCGTCCCGTCACGCTACGAGGAACGCCATGTGCACACGCTCGTCTGCGAACACGTCCTCGCCGACATGAGACCGCACGAGGACGAATACGATCACGAGGGAAGCCTGCGCTACGGCCATCCGTCGGAATGGCAGACCGCATGCATGGAACACGCCGACGAGCTCAACCAACGCGACGGAATCGAGGTGGCCGCATGAACAGGGAACCGAACCTCGCCGCGGGCGTCTGCTCCGGGACGGCGGCCATGAACGGGCGGGACACGATGCCGGCCTGCGCGAGGATCGCCGCGATCGACCCGGACCTCGCCGACCGCATGTGGAACACCGTGACCGGCGACGACGGCCGCGACCTGATCGACGAACGCATGCGCGGCAAGGGCCGCATGCTGTGCTCAGCGTGCCCCATGCGCCTCGATTGCATCAGCCGCGCCCTCGTGGGCGGCTGGAAGGACAAGGCCGTGTACGGCGGACTCGAATACGCGAGCCGTTGGACCCTCGCCCGACTGATCTCCCGCGACCTGCACATCGACGCGAGCGGACTGCACCTGATCCCGCAAAACAGGGTCCGTGACTGGCTGGCCGAACATCCGGACTGGGCCGAACGCATGCGCCGTGACGGCCGCGACTACTGGCGGTCGGTCAAACGCCGCCAACGCTCCCGCCGCGACTACACCCACGACGAACCGCTCTCCCTCAAAACCGAACCCGTGCCGGACGGCCTGATCCAGGGCAGTCTCTTCTGACGCCCGCAGCCGCGGCCCGTGTCCCGGACCGCGGCGCCTGCCGGGATACCGGAACCGGTGAATACCGGGACACCGTTTTACCGAAAAACCGAAATGCCGAAACACTGAAAAACCGAGACAAGGAGAAACCGATGAACGACAAGAAAACCGAGACAAGGAGAAACCGATGAACGACAAGAAGAGCGAGCCGATGGTGATCGCGTTGGCGACGGGCAAGGGCGGCAGCATGAAGACCACGAGCGCCGTGTTCCTGGCCTGCGCCCTCGTGGAGCAGTCCCGGGGCGAGCAGCATGTGCTCGTCGCCGACGCGGACGTGCAGGGCGACGCGAAGGACTGGTGGTACCGGGCCGCCGAACTGGACGACCCGCTGCCGTTCGACGTGATGTCCGCCGCGCCGGCCGACATCGCGCACCTGCACGAGCTCAACGGACGTCTCGACGAGCCCGTCGACTGGATCCTGATCGACTCCGCCCCGTACGGGCGCGCGTTGGACGAAGCGGTGAACAACGCGGACCTCGTGGTCATCCCCTCGAGCCCCAGCCGCATCGACCTCGACCAGGCCGCCGGGGTGAAGGACCTGTGCGACCGGCGCGGCATACCCGCCGCGATCCTCCTGTGCCGCACCGAGGCCAACACGACCGCCCTGCGCGACGCCCTGGCATGGATCGACGACGCGGGCATCGCGTGCTTCGAGACGCTGATCCCGAAGCGCCAGGACATCCTCAACGCGAAATCCACCCGCCCGCGCGGTTCCCGCCTGCACGAATACCGCGACCTGGCCGGCGAACTCAAGCGGACCATGCGACAGCTCAAGGAGGAGGACCGGTGAGGAACATGAACCTGACGCCCCGGCCGCGCGACCTGACCGCGCTGCTCAACAGCGACCGGCAAACCGAAACACCGTTTTACCGGAATACCGAAAAACCGAATACCGGGATACCGGAAAACCGGCAAAACGAAACACCGGAATCCGGTGAGGACTGGGTGAAGACCAGCGTGAGCCTGCGCGTCTCGACCCGACGCAGGCTCAAGACCTTCGCCGCCGAGCACGACATGCGCATCCAGGAAGTGGTCGATGCCGCCCTCGAAACGTACCTGGGCTTGAATGGAGGGGAACGATGAACCGCATCATGCTCCTCGGACTGCTGGTCTGCATCTCCCGCGTGGCGTTGTGCGGCGTGATGGGCGTGATGGCCGAAACCGTCGCCCGGCGCGCGGGGTCCTTCGGTCTTCGCGGCCTGTGCCGCCTGTGCGTCGTCGCCTACGCTCTCATTCTCGCGGCGTCCTTCGCTCCGATGGACTCGGCCCAGACCGTCGTCCATCGGGCCGTCCCGCTGCTTTTCCTCGTCCCGAATCTTCTCATCTGGATCTCGATGCCGTCCTCCGGCGCGTCCATGCGCGGCACGCGCCGGAGGAACGATGCAGACGGCTCCGCCGATTCGATAAGCTGTGAACCTATGAACAAGGAGAACAAATGACAGAGAAAGAAAAGGCCATCGAAGATGAGACCATCGAACTTTCGATCGAGCCCACGGAAAAGAAAAAGCCGCATCGCAGAAGGGCCGTCGTCATCACCGTCGTCGCACTCGCACTGCTTGCGGCGGGAGGCATCGCCTGGAAGACGCATACGGACCGCCTCATGGCCGAGGCCAGGGCGGACTGCGCGGCCGAGAGCGAACGTCTCCACGTCGCGACGACCGCGTACAACGCACTATTGGACGACCAGGCGGCCAGTATGGCGAATACCGACGTGAAAAGCGTGAAGGACACGAAGACCCTTGACGCCCTGTCCAAGGCCATGAAGACGTCCACGCCGAAGACCGTGTCCTGCAAAGCGGATTCGAGGGACGCCGTGGTCACGGCCACGAAGGCCATCACCGCGAACACGGCATGGTACTGGACGCACGGGAAGTCCCTGAACAGGCTGGTGAACGCGGTCGAAACGTCCAAACTCGACAAGACCGTGGACGACGCGAACGCGTTGTACAAGGAGACCGACGGCAAGGTGGCGGACGGCAAGACCCGCGCAAGCCTGCTGGACGCCATCAAAAAACGCGACGCGGAAGCGATCGCGAAGGCCGTGCAAGAGGTCAACGAATCGAGGGCCGCGAAGGAGCAGGCCGACGCGGAGGCGAAGGCCAGGGCCGAACAGGAAGCCGCCGCGGCCGCCGCCGCCGCGCAGCAGCAGGCGCAGGCATCGCAATCCCAAACATATTCAGGCGGCGGATCGTACTCGAACCGCGGCTACTCGTATTCGGGCGCGTCCTCGTCCGGTTCCGCCGGTTCCGCATCCTCACCGTCGCAATCCAACGGCGGCGGCTCGTCGGCCGGTCCCGGCTCCGACCTGCACATCGTCATCGGCGGCAGCGGCACACCCGCCCAGAACGGGCCCAGCCACGGCGAGCTCAACATCTGACGATCCGCACGGCTTCTCCGCCGGTCGCCCAAATGTCCAAACCGGCATGCCGGCAATCGGGTTTCAATGGTCTCGAATGGGGAGGAATCGAATCCCCGTCCGAGACCATTAACGATGTAAGGAGAAACCAGTGAGGTTACCTAAGAAGAAAGCCGTGAAGGCGGCGGTGGCCGGCCTCGCGGCATCCGCGATGCTGCTCACGGCCATGCCGGCCTACGCCGGCATCGGCTCCGGCGGCGGCGGAGTCCAAGGCGGCGGCAACGTCGGCCCGAGCGGGGACATCCTCTACCTCCAGGACGACAACAACTACACGGATTCGCCGACCCAGGGATGGGGCCAGGCATCCATCGACTACGCGCTCCAGGCGATGCGCAACTCCGGCTACAAGATCCCCACCGAAGACAGCTACGCCATCGTCTCCCGGATCAAGAGCTCCTGCACCGAGGCGATCAACCAGGCCGTCGCCGACAAGTCCGACGGCGACGCCACCCAGGCGCGCGTCATCGGCGTCGCCGCGACCATCGCGGACAGTTCGGACGGACTGGTCCCATGGGGCACCAACCCGACCGACTTCCGCAACCGCTTCGACGCCAACTGGAACGCCCTGGGCGACAAGAGCGACGACCTCAAGGGCTACGACTCCACCTGGATCCAGAAAGTGCACGACAAGTTCACGGACCAGATCACCACGACCGGCAACCAGTATCCGACCGGCGTGCAGGTCGTGTGCGTCGCGGTCAACAACCAGCAGCCGCCACGCGACTATGATCTGACCGTCACCACCAATCACAGGCAGGGGACCGATCTGAAGGTCGGCTCCACCGACCCGATCGGCGACACCCTGCACGCGAGCAACAACGGCAGCAGCATCAAGGAGAACCTGAACGGCACCGCCATCATCCACTACGAGGGCCAGAAGAACGGCTACGTCGCAGCCAAGACGGTCAGCAAGCCGATCACCTTCGCCAATAACGGCGACACCCAGCTCGACCGCCTCGCCACCCCGGCGGACTTCGGCATGGGCCACTGGCAGGAGGGCCAGTACTGGATCGACATCCAGGTGTCCAAGCAGGGCAGGATGAGATCGTCCGTCGACACGGCCGACAAGGACCCGTCCGAGACCTGGACCGTCAGCGCCGAACCGCCGACCCCGCCGGTCAAGACCATCGACGAGGGCGTGAGCGCCGACGGCATGACCAACCGCACCGTCATCAGCTACGGCACCGGCAAGGGCGGCTACGCGATGACCTTCAAGGACAAGATCACCGCCGACGGCGTCGACTACAGCGTCGACGACTACAGGCTCGTCGACAAGACCGACGGCCGTGACGTGTCCAATGAGTTCACCATCACCTGGGACAAGGCCAGCGACACCGTCACCGCGGTGCGTTCGGCCGACAAGGGCGAGATGCCCCTCGACCACGAGATCGAGTTCAGCTTCGACGTCACCGTCAGCAAGCCGAAGGACTTCAGGAAGGTCAAGGACCACGCGACCGGCCGGTGGAACCAGGAGGCCGAGGCGGATGCCGGCAGCAAGGAATTCGACACCTGGCAGCCGAACCCCGACAAGAGCTGGATCTTCGAACGGGACGGCAAATGGCAGGCCGTCATCGACCCGCAGGAGAGCGACAAGACCGGCGGCGACTCCCACACCTACCTCGACGGCGACAAGGTCGGCAGCGTCGTCAACGGCACCGTCGGCAAGAACCTGATCCAGGCGCCGAAACAGTTCACCCTCACCGATGACTGGACGGCCGCCGACTACATCTTCGACCAGGACACGAAGAGCATCCGCGTGTATGAGTCCACGGCCGGCACCGACCGCGAAAGCAGCGTGAGCGACATCGTGACCACCGGCAAGGACGTGACCGACCAGTTCGCCATCACCGTCCAGGCCGCCACGGCCACCGCCACCGCCAAGGCATCCTACCTCAAGGGATTGAAGAAGCTGAAGAACCCCAGGCAGGTCACGCTCCTCATCCCCGGCGTGGTGAACTTCGCCGACGGCAAGGGCGCGGAACAGGCGCGCAAGGACTTCAAGAAGGACGCAGGCGACGAACTCACCTTCTGCACCGCCCCGAACGGCAAGAATCTGACCAACGGCGGCTCCGAAACCGTGAACAACCACACCGAGCCGACCAACGAGCCCCGGATCTGCGGCTACATCCCGCCGGCCAAAAAGGACGTGGTGAGCGAGGCGAGCCAGGGCGGCGACCAGGAGAGCGTGCAGGGCAAGGTCGTCCAGCCCGGCCAAAGGGTCGAATACCAGCTCGACACGCAGCCGCAACTGCCGTCCGACCTCGCCTACGAGGTCAGGTCCGTGAGCTTCACCGACTCCTACGACGCCTGCCTGAAACCGGACAAGCAGACCCTGGAGATGATGGACCTGAACACCGGCAAGCCGGTGTCCAAGAAGAAGTACACGACCACGTGGGATGACTCCAAGCACATGTTCACCCTGACCGTCACCGACCGGGGGACGATCGGCCAGTGGCGTGCGGGCGCCAATCCCCGCCTCCAGGTCCGCTTCGAGGGCACCGTCGCCGACGACGCCCCCACCACGCACAGGGTCGGTAACAAGTGGGTGCTGACCCTCAACAACTCGCTGACCCCGAGCAACGAGGTGTTCAACATCCCGCCGAAGCTCGACCCCGTCAAGCGGGACACGCAGAAGGACCCGACGATCAGCATCGACGGCAGGACCGCCCTGCTGGGAGACGAGATCCACTACCATGTCGACATCGACGCCAAGCAGGACAACCAGGCGTACAAGGTCTGGAGGCTCGGCATGACCGACGACTACGACGACGAGTATTTGAAGCTCGACGCCGCCAACGTGGAGATCACCGACGAGACCGGCAAGGACGTCACCGGCAAGTTCAACCTTCAGGACAGGGACGGCGTGCTCTACGCCTACGCCAGGCTGGTGGACACCGAAGTGCCCGCGACGGGCGAGACCGTCAAGGGCGACCCGCAGCCGGCCGACTTGAAGGCCTACGGCGAGTCCGACGGGCATGACCCGCTGTCCCAGCCCGCCATCGACCAGAACCTATTGGGTCACACGTACACCGTGTCCATGCCGATGACCGTCATCAAGGCCACCGACGGCCACGTCGTGAGGAACAAGGCCACGCAGGTGCTCGACAGGATCCGCAAGGACACCAACGAGGTCACGAACCCGTTGAAGCCCATCAACCCGGCCAAGGACGTCACCGTCAAGGTCGGCGGCGCATCCGCCAACGGCAGGAGCATCTACAAGGACAGCACGTTCCTCTACCAGCTCGATTCCAGCATCCTGCCGGCCGACCGCGCCTACCCGCAGGTCGACCAGTGGGCCATCGAAGACGCACTCGACCCGGCCTTCGACGAATACACCGGCCAGTGGGCCGTGTACGCGACCCGCGACCTGCTTTCCGGCGGCGAGGTCGTCGCGTCCAAGGGCGACAGGATCGCCGGCTCCGGCTTCGACAGCTCGAAGCTCGGCGGGGATCTGTTCACCCTCTCCACGGCCGTCGTCGACGGCCGCAACGTGGTGACCATCGAAGCGACCGGCCGCTACAGGGCCCTCGTCTCCGACGGCTCCCATGAGGCCGGCTGGCGCGCCTACCTGCAGTGCAGGCGCCTCGCCGTGACCGACCGGCACGAGAACCGGTCCACGGAGCACTACAACGACAAGACGCTCGAATCGAACGTGGTGTGGACCCGTACCCCGGACATGACCCCATCCATCTCCGTCGAGAAGTGGGACCGCAAGTCCGGCTGGCCGAACGGCGACCGCGACAATTCGAAGGACGCGCTGACCGTCTCCGGCGACACGGAGATCGTGTTCACCATCACGAACACGAGCAAGACCGACCCGGACACGAAGCAGGGCGCGGTGTATCGCGCTAAGGACCTCAAGCTCGAGGACTCCACCATCGTCGGCGACGGCGAGGTCGTGGACCTCAAGTACCCGTCCGACTGGGACACCAGGGTGCTCAAGCCCGGCGAAAGCGTCGAGGTCACCGGCACGCTCAAGGGCGTCACCAAGACCCACACCGACCGCGCCAAGGTCACCGGCACCCCGTTGACCGAATGCCCGGTCGACACGTCGGCCCCGTTCGGCGACGGCACCTCGGACGACGAGTCCGGCTCCAAGCCCGAGGCCAAGACCGAAGGCAAGTCCGATGACGTCGTGACCATCGACGGCAAGGACTACTGCTCGGACACCAAGGTGGAGTCCGCCACCGACGACTGGAACGGCATGAGCGTCAACCTCGCCACCACCGGCTCCGCCGTCTACGGCATGACCGCTGCGGCCGCCGCGCTTGCCGCCGCGGGCGTGGCCATCGCCGTGGCGCGCCGCCGCAGGAAGGCGGTGACGGCCGGAGCGGAACACGCATCCGACGATGCCCAGTGATGAATAACTGAACAACGGCGCGTCCGGTCTCCGGACGCGCCCCGGCCCATGCACGGATAAGCCACGCTTCCCTCAGCAATCCCCAAAGTGGCACCGGGTTCGACTCCCGGCACGGGCGCTGGAAACGGGCGGCACCATTCCCCTTGTGACAGATCGGTCCGTCTTCCTTTCGCATGATGCCGTCCCGTTTCCATGTTCCGCGGCCCGCGGAACGCCGGACGGGAACCATGGCACTCAAAGCCCGGCGCGCGGCGGCGGGACCCGGCCCCACCGGCGAACGGTCGGCGGGGCCTTTCCCTACCATCGTCCGAGCCTCTTCGGTCTCGGCGGGAACGTCCAAACCGGAGCCATCTCGACGGCCATACCGTGGTCATGTCATCAAAACAAGTCGAAAGGAAACCATCATGTACGGAATCACCATCGCAGCAGACAGCGGCAGCGTCGTCACCAGCGCGTTGCAGCTGTTCAGCCAGTTCGCCATCATCGGCGGCGGCCTGTGGGCCGTATGGGGCGCCATCACCCTGGCCGGCGGCCTGAAGGACCAGAACGGCCCCGCCACCCAGTCGGGCGTCTGGCAGGTCGTCGTCGGCGGCCTGATCATCGCGGCCGCAGCCCTGTTCTCCAACATCGCCCTGTAGACGGGAGGCCACGCATGGTCGATTTCATCGTCGGCATCCTCAACTCGATAGGGTCCGGCGTCGGCGACGACATCGTGGCCGACCTGCTGAAGACCCCCGCCGAATACAACGCGGGCATGTACCAGCTGAGCCTGACCATCGCCCGCTCGGCAGTCAAACCCATCGCCAGCACGATCCTGGCTATCATGTGCGTGCTGGAGATCGCCAGGGTCAGCACCAGGGCCGACGGGGACCGGGAGCTCGGCGTCAAGCTCATCGCCATGGCGATGTTCAAACTCGTCCTCGTGTTCACCGCCGCCCAGCACTGCGAGCTCATGCTCAAGGCCATCGACGAGATCGGACAGTCCGTGATGAACGGCATCCACACCGCGGCCCCCACCACCGGGACGGCGGCCGGCGCGGGCCTGGGCGACAGCATGAGGAGCGCCATCGAATCGGCCGGACCGTTCGGACAGATCCCATGCCTGATCCTGCTGATCATCCCGTTCCTCGTCTCCAAGGGCGCGACCATCGTCGTCACCGTCGTGGTCCTCCTGCGTTTCGTGCAAATCTACATGCTGACCGCGTTCAACCCCCTGCCCATCGCTTTCATCGCGCAGGAGGAGACAAGGCAATGGGGCATCAACTACTTCAAACAGTATGCAAGCGCGGTGTTCCAATGCGCGACCCTCTATCTGGCGATCCTCATGTACCGCACGCTCGTGGGCGGCACGCTCAACCCGAGCAAGTTCAAGGACGGCGACAGCCTCTCCGGCTGGGTGATGGACAACTTCATCGGCCTGCTCCTGGCGAGCGTCATGCTCATCGGCGTCGTCATGGCGGCCAACTCCGTCGCCAAGAAGCTCTTCGGCGGCGAATGAAACACAACGCAATCCACATCCACGAAAGGAAGCAATCATCATGGCGTTGCAGATGCCCGTCTACAGGGAACTGACCACCATCGAATCGAAGGTGTTCATGGGCATGAGCTGGCGGCAGTGCCTCGCCGCAGTCATCCTCGCCATCGTGTGCGGGGGAGGATACCTGGGCATGTGGCTCGGGCTGGGCATGGATCCCAACCTCGCCATGTATCTGATCTTTCCGCCCGGCCTGCCCATAGCCGCATGGGGGTGGGCCCGTCCCAAGGGGCTCATGCCCGAGAAATACCTGAAATACATCCTGCGCCACTACACGCAGCGCGAGGTCTACCTGCTCGACGGTCCGGGCAGACCATACCGCACCGGCGCGAAACCGACGATCAAGGAAAGGTGAAGCATGTTCGGAAAGAAGGACCCGGTCGCATCGGACGAAGGCGGTGCCGAAGCCGGGACGAAGGCGCGGAGCAAGCAGGCGACGCGTCTGCCGAAGGGCGTCAAGCAGCTCATCGGCTACGACGCGATGCTGCGCAACGGGACCGCACGCCTGGGCGACGGACGGTGGAGCGCCACCATCCTCTTCCAGGACATCAACTACCAGTTGAGCCCGGAATCCCATCAGATGGAGATCATCGACCGGTGGGCCAAGCTCATCAACAGCTTCGAGGCCGGACAAAGCGTGCAGATCGCCTCCTACACGCGTTCACGCGGCGTGCGCGAGATCCTCGCCGACGTGATGATGGACGAGACCGGCGACGGCCTCGACCACTACCGGCTCGACTACAACCGCCTCGCCCAAGGCAAACTCGAATCCGTCAGCCGCAACACCAGCACCGTCAAGACCCTGACCGTCACCGTCCGCGAAAGCGACGAGCAGGCCGCCGTCGCGAGCCTGAACGCCCTGTGCAACAACCTCGTGGCCCAGTTGCGCTCCATCGACGCATGCGAGGCCACCCGGCTCGACCGCGAGCACCGGCTGCGCCTGATGGCCGAGGTGCTCCGGCCCGGCGAGGAGTTCCGGTTCGACGAACGGCGTTTCGCCCATCAGCCCGGCAAACCCGACACCAAGGACCTCGTGTGCCCGTGGAGCATCGACGCGCGCAACCCGACCATGCTCGACATCGAATCCCTGGACTCGAAATACCTGCACCGCACCATGTGGGTGTCCAGCCTGCCGCCGGAACTGTCCGACCAGCTGGTCAACGACCTGACCGGCCTGCGCGCCCGCGTCGACGTGAGCATCCACCTGGCGCCCATGGACCGCGGCGACAGCATGACGCTCGTGCGCCGCAAGAACGCCGAGGTCAAGATGCAGATCATGGACCAGAGGCGCAAGAACCGCAGGCAGGGCCTCGACCCCGACGACCTTCCCGACGACCTCGCCGACCAGCAGGAACAGCTCGGCCAACTGCGCGACGAGCTGCGCTCCACCAACCAGAGGCTCGTGGACTCGATCATCGTGATCGGCGTGTCCGCGGCAAGCCAGGAGGAGCTGGAGGTCGCGTGCAGGAACGTGAAGGCCAAGGTCAACGCCCAGTCGTGCACGGCCGAGAGCCTGAAGTTCATGCAGATGGAAGGACTGACGGCCGAACTGCCCCTGGGCAACAACCCGCTGCCCATGAAACGCACCCTGACCACGAACAGCGCGGCGATCCTGATCCCGTTCACCACGCAGGAGGTGTTCGAGCCGCACGGCCTGTTCTACGGCAGCAACGCGAGGAGCGGCAACCCGATCCTGGCCGACCGGCGCAGCCACATGAACTCCAACGGATTCGTGCTCGGCACGTCCGGCGGCGGCAAATCCTTCACGGTCAAACAGGAACTCGCCGGCATGTTCCTCAACCGTGACGACGAGGTCATCGTCATCGACCCGGAACGCGAATACCTCGCCCTCGCGGCCGCGTTCGGCGGACAGATCATCCGGATCAGCGCCGGCACCGGCACGCGCGTCAACCCGATGGACATCGTCCTGGAGGACGACTCGGCCTCCGACCCCGTCAAGGACAAGACCAACAACGTGGTCTCCATGATCGGCGCGCTCATCGGCGGCATAGACGGACTCGACCCGCTGCAGAAGGGACTGGTCGACCAGTGCGTCAGCAACCTATACACGCGCTACCGCAACCAGGGCGGGGGAGTGGTCCAGCCCACATTGCAGGACCTGCACGACGAATTGCAGGCGGGCGGCGACCAGGTGAGCCGATACCTCGCCGACGCGCTCAACCCGTACATCACAGGCTCCATGAGCGGCTTCAACGGCCAGACCAACGTGGACCTGTCCAACCGGTTCACCGTGTTCGACGTGTCCGGCCTGTCCGGCGAACTGCGCACGTTCGGCATGATGGTCGTCATCGACCAGGTGTGGAACCGCGTCATCCGCAACAAGGCCAACGGGCGGCGCACCTGGCTGTACGTCGACGAGTTCCACCGCTTCTTCTCCAACCGGTACGCCGCCGCCCAGTTCAAGGACATCTACAAGCGCGCCCGCAAATACGGCCTCGGCGTCACCGGCATCACCCAGAACGTCGAGGAGATCCTCGACCTGCAGGACGCGCGAGAGATGCTGTCCAACTCGGACTTCCTCATGCTCCTGAGCCAGAACAGCACCGACGCGGACGCGTTGTGCGAGCTGCTGACCCTGAGCGAGGAGCAGCGCCAGTACTTCACCGGCGTGCTGCCCGGCCAGGGACTCATGAAGATCGGCAGCGCCTACGTGCCGTTCGACGGGCGCATCCCCGCGGGCGGCGACCTCTACCGGCTGTACTCCACGACCTTCCAGGAAGGAAAGTAAACGCATGAGCGGAACCCAAGCCCACCACGCCGGAGGCACGCGCGCCCGCATCGGACATGCGGCCACCGGCGTGGTGTCCAGCGCCGCGCAGTTCGGCGCGGACCGGACCGACATCGCCGACTCCATGGGCCACACCGCCGCCGAGATAACGGGACGCGCCGGCATGTACGGCATGTCCTCCGCCATGCACGGCGTGGGCTGGACGGCCGGCAAGGCGCGACACATCATGAACCGCGGCAAACGCGCCCTGCGGTCGGGCAAGGGAATGCGCAAGACGGCCGGCAAACCCAAGGCGCTGTCCGAGGCGAAGCCCAGCGAGAAGATCGGCAAGTTCGCCGCGAAAGGCAAGGCGAGCAAGCGGATCGGCAAGCACATAGGCGCGGGCATTGGAAAAGCCGGCCGGAGCGTCAAACGGATGGGATCCACCGGCATGGGCTGGATGGACGAAGCCGGCGCGAGGCTCACCGCGGCCGACGACGACTTCGCGTCGAAGCTGGGAAGCACCACACGCGACCTGTCCTTCAAAGCGGCACGCGCGGGCGTGAAGGGCGTCAACTCGTCGGCCAAATTCATCTGGCGGCACCGCCGCGCGCCCGTCAAGGCGGCACGCGGCGCGAAAGCCACCGGGCAGGCCGCCGTGCGTGCCGCCCGCGCCGCCGCGAACTTCGTGCGCATGGCCGCATCCCACGTCATAGCGGGAGCCGCCTCCATCAGCCTTCCCATCCTGCCCGTCATCGCGGCCATGCTCGCGGTGCTCGGCGTGCTCCTGGCCGTCATGGGCGCGTTCCTGGGATCCAGCGCCAGCGAATCCACGGTCGCGGGCGTGCCCGCGGAATACGAGGCCGACGTGATCCGCGCCGGATCCATCTGCCAGGTCGTCACGCCGAGCATCATCGCCGCCCAGATCGACCAGGAGTCCAATTGGAATCCGAAGGCCGGCAGCTCCGCCGGAGCGCAAGGCATCGCACAGTTCATGCCTTCCACATGGGCGTCCGCGGGCAAGGACGGCGACGGCGACGGCAAGGCCGACGTCTGGAACCCGCACGACGCGATCCGGAGCCAGGGCAACTACATGTGCGGCCTCGCCTCGCAGGTCGAGACGGCCAAGAAGTCCGGGAAGCTGACCGGCGACACACTCCAGCTGACCCTCGCCGCCTACAACGCCGGCCTCGGCAGCGTCCTGAAATACGGTGGCATACCGCCCTTCACGGAGACCACGAACTATGTGAAACGGATCGTCGACCTGGCCCGGACCAAGTACACCTCCTCGGGCGGCTCCGGCGATTCGGGCCCGACCGTCGGCGCGCTGCGCCCGAAGCTCGTCATGGGCGACAGCTGGCACGTGGACATCGAGAAGATGGGCCTGCACTACACGCGCTTCCCGGACTACGACACCTACCAGTGCACCTGGTGGGCCGCAATGAGAAGGAACCAGATCGGCAAGCCCGTCGACGCGCACATGGGCAACGGCGCGCAATGGAACGACACCGCGGCCCGCCTCGGATACCAAGTGGGCCGGAGCCCGAAGCCCGGCGACGTGATGTGCTTCGAGGCCGGCGTGCACGGCTCCAGCGGCTACTACGGCCATGTCGCGGTCGTCGAGCAGGTCAATTCCGACGGCTCGATCCTCATCAGCCAGTCCGGCACCGGCTGGATGGCCGTCGTCACCGAGACCATCAGCGCATCGGAACTCGCCGCCATGGGCAATGGCGTCAGCTTCATCCACTAGGAAGGAAAAGGAATGGACGAGCGCAAAAGGAACATCCTTATCGTCGCGGCCACGACCGTGGCCGTCGTTCTCATGGTCGTCGCGAACATCGCCTTCATCCTCATGCATCCGGACGGAACGGAAAATCGGAGCAGGCTCGCGGCGTCCGACGTCAAGGCGGAGACGTCAACGTCCATGCCGGCCGTGAGACATCAGAGACCGTTGGAGGTATGCGAGAAGCTCGCTCCGAGGGCGGCGGCGGCCTATACCGGCAAGGGCGGCGACCGAGATCGGCTCATCAAACGATACTTCGCATCCGACGCGCAGGGCCTGAACATCCCCGTCGACCGGATCGCCGACCAGCCCGATGTGCAGGCGTCCGGCGGCATGAACGCCGGCACTTCCACGACCGCGACGTGCAGCGTGTGGACGGGACTCGAATCGCCGTGGACCCTCACGTGGCGATGGACCGCCGACAAGGGCTGGAAATGCACCGGCATCAGCGGACCGCTCGAAGGCGCGTACACCGTCCTCGGCGACAAGGCGCCGGAGGAAGACAAGGACGACGGGAAATGATCAGGACCGACAGGAAGACGGGCGAGCCGATCCTCAGCCCCAAACTCACCGCCGACCAGCTGCACGCCATGGCCAACGACCCCGGCTGGCGCCCATGGATGCGCCTCATAGCCGAACACCCGCACGCATGGCCGGCACTCGTCGACTGGTGGCGCACCGCGCAGAGGCAGGGCTTCGACGAGGCCGGGGCCGCGCCAAGGCCTCCCGAATCCATGCGACGTCGCCGCCGCGTCGCCATACCATCCGCGCCGCTGCCGCCGGAAGACGAACCGGTACGGGAACCCGTGCCGGCGTCTGTGGATGAGACCCGGACCGCCGGGCCGGAGCCATCCCGGTCGCAATCCTCCGTTTCCGGTTCTTCCCACGGAACGGAAACGGAACAGTCCCATCCCGACGATTCCACGGAGAAGGCCCTGCAGGACGCCGACGGCGATTTCGCGGCACTCGAACAGGTCGCCGACTTGGAGCCAACCACAATGAGCCTCCCGCCCATACCGGAACCGGAACCGACGGAAACCGGGAAAACCGGGAGACCGGGCGGGCTGTCGGCGGCCGTCACCTACTCGGCCGACCCCGACGATCTGAAGGTGCGCCGCGTCTTCCCGGTCGGGAAAGCGCTCGTCGCGCTCGTCATGGCCGCGAGCCTCATCGCCGTGTCCTGGATGGGACTGCAAATCAAAAACCGACGCGCCGCCGCCATGCGGCAAGAGGCGCATGAGACCGCAGTCAGTGCATGCGACTCGGCCGAAGCGGCACGCAAGAGCGTCCAGTCCGACCTGGACAGGACCACGGCCAAAGCCTCCAAACTATTGAAGGACACCAGTCGAGGCCAGGTCGCGGATCCCAAGACGCTTGATGCGTTGGATCGGCTCCTGGACGCAAAGACGACCACCATCAAGGGTTCCTGCGTGTCCGACGCCGCCACATCCGACGTGGACAGGGCCACGGCGGCGCTGCACGGAACGACCAAAGAGCTCAGGAACCGTCTCGCCGATCTCAAGACCGCAACCAAGGCCGTCACCGACAGCAAACTCGACAAGACCGTCGACGACGCGGACGCGCTGTACAAGGAGACCGACGGTAAGGTGGCGGACGGCAAGACCCGGGAGACCCTGCTGAAGGCGGTCAGGGCCCGTGACGCGGAAGCGATCGCGAAGGCCGTGCAAGAGGTCAACGAATCGAAGGCGGCGAAGGAGCAGGCCGACGCGGAGGCGAAGGCCAGGGCCGAACAGGAAGCCGCCGCCGCGGCCGCCGCCGCGCAGCAGGCGCAGGCATCGCAATCCCAATCGGCTCCACAGCGGCAAACACCCTCGTATTCGGGAGGCTCGTCGTCCTCCGCCAATACGGGCGGAGCCTCGCCGGGATGGTCCGTGCCCGCGCCATCAGGCGAGGACACCGGTTTGCCCGGCAGCGATCCGGGGCTCTGACCGGTAGAACATCCGCCGCGCCATCAACCCCGTCGAAGTCGTTCGGCGGGACGACACGAGGAGGACGGAATTCGAACACGGCAAGACATGGAAAAGGGGCAATGAGACATGAGAATGCGAATAGACGCGTTCTGGGAACCGGACGAAACCGACACACGCACCGACAAACCAGCCGAAGGATCGCGAATGCTCTGCCGACTGGCCGTGACGATCCCCATGCCATCCGACGACATGTCCATGACCATGGACGGCGATCAACTCGACATGACGCTGACGCTCACCCCGGACCAGATGAAAAGCATGGGAGAATTCCTGATCGCCCATGCCGAACATCCCGACGAACACCTGCAACGCTGTCTGAACGCCCCGGGTACCTATACCTTTGACCCGCTCATCCTGGAAGGAGCGAAACGATGACAAGACGGAACATCATGATGAGCGTCACCCCATGGCCGACACGCATCAATGCCAATGCCGACGATCCCGAACATTCCGGCATGAGCCAGGACGGGACACTCGTCTACATGCTCACCATCGAAGGCGACACCGCCGCCGGCGCGCAGACCATATCCGTCAGGGAAGGCGTGACGACCACCACGATAGGGCCGCTCAATGCCGGCCAGCTCAGGAAACTGGGCCGGACACTCATCCGCAAGGCCAACGAACATGACCGACTGCTGGCACGTTTCAAAGACTCCGACGACGTAATCGGCCTGCGCGCACGGACGATCAGCCTGTGCGAGATGGCCATCCGATCGTGACTTCATGCCGCTGCCTCCCGTTCTTTGGAGTGCTTGAGCGTGGATTTCGGTCTGGCGATGGTGGTTCCTGGCCATGCCTTGCGGCTGAGGGACGGGTGCAGTCCTCGCAGGTTGTAGATGCATTTGTCGTTATCCAATTGCGCGAGCTCGTCGGGAGTCCGTCCTCCGCGGCCAATAGCTGCTATCGGTATATACCGAAATGTTACATGAGGGTGTAAAATATTCCATTAGGAATTTATGGCGCGAAAAAAGGAGCGGTCGTGTATTATCCGCCGGAACAGTTCAAGATGCTGGACGAGGCCCATGCCCTTACCGACTCATTGCAGGGCCTCGCCCCAAAGCTGTACGAAACCCTGAACGCGGCAAGGGCCGATCTGCTGGATCGTTATCCGTCGGATCTGTTCTGGGACAATCAGAACAATGCGAATATGCCGCGTCTGATCAACCAACGATGCGCGAGAATCTGGAACGACGAAAGTTGGGTGCTTTCCGACAAATGCGGATACCTTCACCTAAGAGAAGGCTCGTCCGGTCTGCGCGCGATTCTGCGCCGCGTGGATCCGGTGACGGGCAAGCTGCCCAAGACGAATGCCACCAAAGCGTCCCGCGCATACTACATGCAGGCAACCTGCAAAGGGGCCGGGGCCCTCAAAAGGCTTTCACAGGACGATCTGTTCGCGCCCGATGGCAAGGTATCTCCGGATTTGAGCGACACCAAACTGATTCTGGCGTGGAGGGAAACGGATAAGGCCATTTCGGTCACGGCATACCGGCCGTTGGACGTCATGCCGTACGCGTACATGGGATCAGCCAAGAAATACGATTTCAGTCTGGATCTGCTTGACAAGCCGGTGGAGGTAAAGGACTTCACCCCTATAGAGGACAACGACGACAACCTGCTGCCCAACCTCGTCTTCGACGACACAAGCGAGAATGAGAGCATTGAGATTCGGGCGGAACAATAGAATGAGCTTCCCTCATTGCTCCGCCACTGACGGGAGATGAAAGCCATGACGGAATACAACGCCGAAAGAATCGTTCAGGCGCGTCACTTGGAAGGCATGACTCAAAGGGAATTGTCCGAGCGTTCTCACATCTCCCAATCGAAACTCAGCAAGCTGCAGAATGGCTTCATCGTCTTCAAGGAAAACGAAGCCAGAGCGATTGCCGCAGCGCTGGGTTTCCCGATAGCGTATTTCACACGTGAGGATCCCATACTGCCCATGACGGCGGTCACGTACCGCAAGACCAGCAAATCCAGCATGGGAGAGCTGGCTGCCGTCTCGATCGAGTACTCCGAGCTATGTGCCACGGTGTCGCGACTGGCAAAATTCCTGGGCATATCAGCCGGGAAAACCGCTTGGATCCGGAAGATGGCTCCACGCAAACCGGATCTTTCCATCTCCGAAATCGACCGTATCGCCAATCAGGCGAGAACATGCATGGGGTTGGACCCCATTGGCCCGATTGGAAACCTGACCCGTAGTCTGGAAAGGCAAGGCATTGTGGTTGCTCCGATGAAATCCACCGGTGGCAGCGATGACGAGAAGGCAAGGTTGACGAGCGAAGGCATCACATATCCACAATGTGAGGGAATGCCATGCATCGGATACTCCGCCGGCAAGCGCATTGGCGGTGACCGTCAGCGTTTCACCAAAGCGCATGAACTGGGGCATCTTATACTGCATCGGTTCCGCAGGCCCGATACATCGCAGCAGATGGAGCGCGAGGCCCATTTGTTCGCGGGGGCGTTGCTGCTGCCCGCCGAAGATATGTTGCGCTCCATTCAGAGGAATGCCACGTTAAGCGACTTCCTCAAAATCAAATCAGGCTGGGGCGCATCCATCGCCGCGTCAATCAGTCGAGCGCGTACGTTGGATATCATCAGTGTCGAACGTTATCGTTCCTTGCAGATCCAATTGTCCAGCCGGGGATGGCGCAAACAGGAACCCGTCAATGTGGGGGAGGAGCATCCGCTGTTGCTCAAGCAGATGATCCAGGCCGTTTTCGGAGTCGGTTCGAGCATCGGTGGCGAGCAGGCAATCAAGTCCTTTGATGCCGCTAGCAAACTCGCCATCCCGTTCCGCTATCTTGACTGCTGGTCCGACGGTCTCGTCGAAGAAGGAGTGGAATTCGGTTTTATCGAGGACCGAATCAATTCGGTCGCCAGCGACCGTGTCCGTCATGGCGCGGAACGGGAGCGCATTCCCGTCGGCTGAGTGCGACAGACCCGCATCGCCATGAGATGCATAGCATGGTCGGGACTCGCCGCGGACTTTTCAAAATATGAGGACATGCATAGCATGTGGATAACAGCAGCCTCCTAAGCCTACTTGCAGTGCTCAAACCAGGGGGCTCTTCCCATATCGGGACGGATCCAGGCTGGCCGCGAAGGCGGGACTTGCCCCGCGTTCAAGGTTCGCGTGCCCGCATGTCGATGGGAGGAAACCATGAGCGATTTCAGCGAACGTGACAGGCAGTTGCTGGCGATATTCGGCATGACCGAGGAGCAGGTGCGCGAGGCCGAGATGATCGCCGAATCCGAGACCATCCCGGATGGTCTCGTGGGGCCGGTCTACTACGGGCGTCACCATGATGCTGCTTCTCAGCTTGGTTTATGACAGGATTTTTCTCTGAATTCAGTGTTTTTCTCTGAATTCAGAGAAAGAATGTATGATTCAGAGAAAAAAATTCAGAGATTCAGGGGCCCGTCGGACGGGACCGGGGCGTCCGACGGTGGTTCTTTCCTTCCGAAGGCTATCTAATCGGCGCCGTTCATGCCGCGGTCTTCCATCCTTTGGAGTGCTTGAGCGTGGATTTCGGCTTGGTGATGGTGGTTCCTGGCCATGCCTTGCGGCTGAGGAACGGGTGGAGTCCTCGCAGGTTGTAGATGCATTTGTCGTTGTCCAATTGCGCGAGCTCGTCGGGTGTGAGGAGCTCGCGTCCGGTGCGCTGGTAGTTGATGGTGTGGCTGCCGGACACGCCCTTCGAATCGCTGGTGGTGCGGATGTCGATGGTCTCCTTGCCGAGGAGCTTGCTGAGCCATTCGGTGGTGGACTGTTCGTTGCCGCCGAGGAACAGCACCGAATCGCAGTTGCCGACGATGGTCTCCCAGGAGTCCTTGTATATCGTCTTCAATTGGGCGATGGTCTGCAGGATGACGCTGACGCTGACCCGGCGTGAGCGGATCGTGGCGATGAGCTTGTCGAAGTTGGGGATGCGTCCCACGTTGGCGAACTCGTCCAGGAAGCAGTGCAACGGGATCGAGAGGCATTCTCCGGGGTAGGTGCGGCAGCGGCGGATGATGCTGTCGAACAGGCACTGGTAGAAGATCGCGGCCAAAAAGTTGAAGGTCGGGTCCTCGTCGGGCAGGGCGAGGAAGATGGCCGTCCTCCCGTTGGGATGCCCGTATCCGCCCTCGTGCTCGTCCCGGTATCCGCCGATCCGGTCGATGCCGATGTCGTCGCCGGAGAGGATCTCCCTGACCGGGCCGACGGTCAGTGGGGCGAGACGTACGCCCAGGCTGATGATGATGCCCTTCTTGGTCTCTCCCGCGCCCTGGGTGAAGGGCCTGTACTGGCGGGCCGCGAACTTCAGTCCTTGGGCGAGCCTCCATGCCTCGCGTAGGTCCGGGTCGTCGTGGTCCGCGCCCTCGTGTTCCCATTCGGTGCGGGTCTCCTCGTAGATCTCCGTGGCGGTCCGGGCGACGGCGTCGACCTGGCTTGCCTTGGTCTCGTCCTGTTCGCTGGCCTCGAGCAGATCGCGCATGTCGGCCACGGCGTTGAGGGTCTGGCCGGCGTCGATGTGCAGGCAGTCCCTGAGGATGTCGTCGGGCAGGTAATAGACGAACGCGGTGAGCGCGGTCAGCAGGCTTCGCTCGCTTTTGGTCCAGAAGTCGTCGGTCTGGTGCTCCTTGGGTGTGGAACCGTTGGTGTTGTCCATGATGTTGGTGACCAGGCGCATGATCGCCACGTCGGGCTTGTCGGGGTCGATGTAGCGCATGGGGTTGAATTTCGTCTCGCTGGTCAGGTCCACCAGGTCGAGCTGTTTGACCGTGTAGCCCATCTTCTCCAGTTTCCCGCCGGTCTTCGCGTAGAGCTCTCCCTTCGGGTCGGTGCACGCGTAGTTCATGCTGCCCTTGAGGATGTTGGGGATGACGTGCGTGGCGGTCTTGCCTGAACCGGATCCGCCGATCACGGCGGTGTTGAGGTTGCGGCGCGTGGCCTGGGCGTCAAGGCTCAGGCCCTCGGTGGCCGTCATCTGGAGGTTCTGCCTGGTATCGCCGTCGGTGTATGGCGCCATCTCCTCCGGCTTGGACCAGCGGGCCGAACCGTATTCCTCGCCTTCGCGCCAGTTGCGTTGGCTCATGCTCCACCGGTAGAGGTGAAACAGGCCGACCGTACACGCGCCGCCCAGTCCGCATAGGAGGCTGGTCCGGTCGAATCCCAGGGCGTTCGGATGCTGGAGCATGGTCGTCATGCCGTCCATGATCCGTTCCATGCTTTCACCGGCCGCGATACCGGCCTGGACGCGGGCGGCCGCGAGATCGGCGAGCCAGAATCCCGCGATGATGGTCAGCATCCTGAAGATGATTCCTCTTATTCGTTCCATGATCGTTCCTTTCTATTGTTTTCTTTCGTCGAGGTTCTCGTTAAGTCTGGTACGGAACCGGTCGTACAGCGTCTTCCTGCTGGTGATCCTCCCGCCGGCCGGGCTTGTCCTGGCCATGTCGTCGTCGGCTGCCGCCGCGTCCTGCGGGGACGTGAGTGGTTCGACGGTCGTCATGCCGTCCGGTTCGACGTCGATGTTGAATGGCCGGCCGTCAGCCATGAGCGTGGACATGAGCCGGCCGGTGCGGCCGTTGATGTCGATCCATTCGCCGGGTCCGGCTTCATCCGGTCTGATGTCGCTGACGGTGGTCCGTGTCATCGCTTTCCGTCCGGCTCGTCGTGGCTGGGGTCGAATGCGAGGCTTGTGGCCTCGATGTCGATGCCTGATCCTTCGTCTCCGGCGGTGCCTTTGACCATGAGGCGAGATCCCTTGTGCGCGTTGTCGCGGATGTTCGCCGAGTGCTCCGCGCCTCGGGCCCGGATGGTGATCTTCGGCCCGTCGCCGTTGGCGTCGGCCAGTGTCTCGAGCAGCCAGTCGTCCTGTCCTCCGTGCGGCTGCGGATCCCTGATGAGCGTGCCCTCGAACCAGATGACGGGTTCCACGGTGAGGTGTTTTTCCGTTGTCATGCGTTCCTCCTGTCGATAAGGTGAGGGGCGGCGTGCGAAACCGCACGCCGCCTCCAGTGGGTGTGGGCCTACAGTCCCGGTCCGTGGCGCTTGGGCGCGGGCCGGGACTGCATGGGCGCCTTGTGATCCGGTTCCGGCCTGTCACGGTCCAGGCTCTGGGCCGGCTGGGGCTCCTTCAGCTGGTCGAGCTGGTGGAGCGTCCACGTGGACAGTTCACTGTCATATGACGCGCGGGCGAGAATCTCATCGCGGTTGTCCCAGACGAGCTGGTCGGCCTGCTGCTGGGTGACGCCCGCCCAGTCGCCCTGCACGTTGATGCGCATGAGCGGATCCTTCCGCGGGTCCCATCCGCCCATCTCGCGTTTCTCCGCGATGTTCGCGGCGGTGAGACCGTCGCCGGCGATCTGGACCGCCTTGTCGGACGGGTAGGTGAGGTAGGCGGCGATGTCGTTCTCAGGGTCGTGCGCGTTGACCTCGCCCACGATGCTGTGGAGGATTCTGACCGCGTCCTGGTCGGGGGAGTCGTACCGTTCCAGGATGTGGCTCGCGCGCATGCAGGACGCCTTGCGGTGCCGCTCGTAGAGTATGGCCGGATCCTCATCGACCTTCGTCACGAGGTATCCGGCGTCCTCCCTCGCCTTCATCGCCTGGTCGCGGTCGAAGGCGGTGCTCAGGTATGCGATGTGCCTGTCGGGGTCCCCGGGCTTCCGCCACCGGTAGGCGTATTCCTCCGGCGGCTGTTGCGCGGCCAAGTGGCTCGTCTCGGATGCGCGGGCCGTGCGGAGGCCGCCCGCGCGCTCCCAGCCTTCCACCGCCTTGCCGAGCTCCTGCAACGCGTCGGGGGCGGCGGGGTCGATGACGGTGTGTTCGCGTTCGGCCATGTCGTTGTCGTCGTATTGCCATTCCGCCTGTGGGCGGTTGGCGTAGGACACCTCGATCCGGCCGGCCAGACGGTCCGTGTCCTTCCATGCGGGGTTGTCGTGGAAGTCGACCTGCACGGCCCGTCCGTCCGTGAGTCTCGCCTCGAGGTAGCCGCCCATGGCGTTGCCGCCTTGGGTGACTTCGGTGACGTCGGGATCCCGTTCGAGCAGTCGTCTGGCGTTTTCCATTGTCAATGGCATTCCTGCGCTCCTTTCCATAGTGCTTTCCGCTGTCCGCGGTTCCGGTCGATGCCGGGTGCGGGCGTGGCTGCGTTGAGTCCGTCGAGGTTCTCCCTGAGCCGGGTCTTGAACCGGTCGAGCGTTGACTTCAGGTCCGTGTGCCGTCGTTCCGGGTCGTCGCGCCGCGTCGTCTCCGGTGACTCGGCTTTCGTCTCCGTGCCGGCTGCCGGGGCCGGCGAGCCGGCTTCGTTGTGGTTCCGTCCCTGTTCCGTCGCCTTGGTCGGTTCCGTTTTCCGTGGCGTGCCCGTCGCCTCCGCGCCCTGTTCGACGGTTGGCAGGTCCGTCGTTTTGTCTCTGTCCTGCGTCGGTTCCTGTGTGCCGGCGAGTTCCTGGATGAGGAGTCTGGCGGCCTGACGGCGTTGGCGGTTGGTCCACCGTCCCTTGTCCTCTCCGGCGGTCCGGTCGACGATTCGGCGCGCCCATTTCATTGCGACGGCCGGCTTGTACGTGCCGTCGCGCTGGTATTCGGCGAACCGGCCCTGCATGCGGTTGATTTGCGGCCATGATTCCTCCACGGTCTTCAAGGTGAGTTCCACCGATGCCGTGTCGAGCGTCTCGGCGGCGTCGCGGTTGCGTTTCTGCGCGTCGTTGATCGCCTGGGCGAGCGTCTGCGGGTCGACCTGCATGGTGCGGCGTTCCTCGCCGCGGCCGGTGAACAATTCGACCGGAGTGCCGGGTTTGAATCTGAGGTTGACGGCCCGGCCCTCGTTCTTCTGCCTCTGGTTCTTCCTGCTCATGAACATGTCGGTGGCCCAGCCGGTCAGGTCCTGTCCGCCGATGGAGGTGCCGCGGGGGAGGCCGACGATCATCTTCGGCCAGTCTCGGCCGTCCTTCGCATGCAACATATAGGTATGCGCGAGCCTGTTCGCCACCCACGCGTTCGGCCAGACCTGTTTCGTCGTCACGGCAGTCCGCGACGTGGCTGTGGGGTCGGCGGACTGCGTCGGCTGCTCCTGCTGGGGGAGCGCGGGCGTCGGCGAGATGGGTCGGCCCTGGAGGATTGAGATGGCGGCCTGGTCGGTGAACTCGTCCCAGTCCGGGGCACGCCGTCCGTCGTTCAGGGTCAGCAGCGGCTTCTGTTCCAGTCCCGGTTTGAGCAGTCCGCTGCGCATGACGCGGCCGGTCATGCCCTGGGCGACGGGTCCGCCGTCCTGTTCGCGCCAGTGCTGGTATTCGTCCCGGTAGATGCGGCTTTGGGTGAGCAGTTCGCCGTCGCTCATGGTTTTGGCGGGGAAGGACTCGCTCATGTCCTCGCTGTGGCTGATGGTCGTGACCTGCATGCTCAGGTCGTCGTATTGCAGGTGCTTGAAACTCATCGCGTCGAACAGTCCCTGCTGGTTCCGATGCCAGGAGAAGACCATGAGGTCGTACCCGTTGTCCTCCAGGAAGAACACGCAGGGACGTGGCTCGCGCTCGACCGCGTTCTGCATGAGACTGGCCTGGAGCAGGTCGGGGTCGAGCCGGCCCGCCGCGGACGCGGCTACGGCGAGGCTGGCGCTCCATCCCATCGGGAGAGGCCTTCCCGTCGTCGGATCCGTCATGCGGTACTGGCCCGGCGTGGTCACGGTGTCCCACCGGTCGGGATGACGGTGGTTCCATTGTTCGATGCCCGCGAGCATCGCGTCCATCGGGCTCTGCCCGTCCGCCGGTCTGATGGCGAAGGATTCGGTGGCGCGGGTGGTGTCGCCGGCGATCGTGTTCCGGTGCACGATGGTTTCGCCGGGATCGTAGATCATGCCCACCGAGTCCTCGCCGGCCGTCCTCGCCGTGCCGGCCGTCCAGATCGTGTCGCCGGACGAGGCCCACATGGTCACCGGCCATGGGGTCGGGTCATTGGTCCCGTTGATGGTGTCCTGGAAGATCGCGGCGCGTTTCGTCGCCTGTTCCTGCTGGTTCATTGTGGTTTCCTTTCAGCGGCCCTTACGGGGCGTGCGGTCCCTGTTCTGGGTGGGTGGCATGTGGTTCTTCCGTTCGGCGAGGTTCTCGTTGAGCCGGGTCCTGAACCGTTCGAGCAGTGCTTTCTTCGACCGGATCGGCTTCGGCTTCCGCTCTTTGCCGGCCGGCTTGGGGACGTTGGTTCCGGCCTGCGTCTGCTGTCGCGTGGCCGGTGTCCGGGCTTCGTCCGGCGTGGGTTCCAGTTCGCCTTCCGGCTCCGATGCCGGCGTCTCCCGACTTGGCTCGGTCGTCCGCCTGCGTGTCTGCTCCCGGGTTTGCGCGCCCTGCCCGTAGTCGTCGCGCAGGATGGTGTCGAGCTCGTCGCGCAGTCTCGGGTCGGCCGCGGCCTTGCCGATGATCCGGTCCGCGAAGTCGCGGCCGGCCCGCTCGTCGCATGCCGTGTCGCGCATGAGCCTGTCCCATGAGAGTTCGGGATGCCGGGCGGCGAGGCTGTTCGCGGCCATCTCCATGACCTCCGGGTCTACGAAGTCCCAAGCGATGCGCTGCGTCGGCATGGGCTTCGCCGCCGGTTCGGCTGGCGTCTCCCGTGCCGGGGGTTCCGGTTCGCTGCGCGTCTGTTCCGTCGTCCGTTCCTGTTGCTCCGTCTGCTCGATGGTGAAGTCGTCGTCGGCGACGTCCAGGCCCATGTTCTTGAACGCGCGTTGCACCGCGTGGCGGACATGGTCCTCGTCCTTGCCTGCGAAGTGCAGGACGAACTGGCCTTGGTCGGTGCGTTCGAGATGGTAGTCGATGCCGGCGGTCCTGAGGCTGTGCTGTACCTCGCGCATGGTCGAGTCGTCGAGTTGCAGCTCGTGCAGGTCGCCGCCCTTCTTCCTTTGCAATCGTTTCTCGGACATCTCGCCGCTGTCGATTCTGTCCTTCACGGCCTTGCCGGCGGCGTGCACACCGGTCTTGGTGAGCTTCATGCCGGAGCGGAGCAGCGCCATGGCCACGCCTTTGGGGATTCTGAGCATGAGCTTCGCACCTCCGGTGATGATGGTCTGGACGGCGTTCTGGATCTTCTCCTCCGCCTGTTCCTCGATTGGCATTGTGGTTTCCTTTCTGTTGTCGGTTGGTGTTCCCCGGGACGGTTCAGATGGACCGTCCACGCTTGTGCCGTTGCTGTTCGCGGTCGCGGGTTGTGTGGATCTCCCGTTCGATGGCGGCCAGTTCGCCCTCGTACCGGTCGCACAGGGCCTCGCGGCGTTCCATCTCGCCGCGCGTCTCGGCCACGAGGTCGGGGTCTCCCTGTTGGATCGCGTCGTGCAAGGCGATGACGGCGGCCTGGAGTCCGTCGTGCGATTCGCGGACCTTCGCCCGCAGCAGCTTGAGTCCCTTGGCGGCATCGCCGTCCGCGAGCTTGGTCCATCGGATCGCCGCGTTCAGCGCCTGCGCCTCGCCGGCCAGTTGGTCGAGGCGGCGCGCCTGCGCCTGGTAGTAGCGCTGCTGGGCGGGGCTGACCCCGTAGCGCAGGGGCAGCCGTTCGGGCGTGGCCAGTGGTTCGAGCCGGCTCGCGGGCTCGCCGAACCACTGGTAGAGGCCGTGGGTGGTGGTCCTGCCGGCGTACCGGTTGGACGGGTCGAGGATGATCTGGTCGCGGTGGAGGGGCAGGAACGCGCGCAGCGTGGAGCCACCGTCGTCCACGAGGCGCTTCGCGTCGAACGTGATCTTCTTCTTCCTGTGGGTGCCGGGCAGCCACACGGTGATCGTCTTCCTGGTCTGTTTGGCGACGAGCCGGCGGTTGAACGTGATGGGGATGACGGGCGTGCTTTGCAGCCCGGCCATGATGTTCGTCATGTCGTACGCCGAGCCGAGTTTCGTGTCGCGGACCTTGAAGCCGGTGTCCTTGAGCGTGTACGTGAAGTGTTGGCCACGGACCGCCACGGCCACGCCCTGCACGTCGAGCATGTCCTTCCAGTCCTCGAAGTTCTCCGCGCCGGCCAGGGTCAGATCGATCAGCATGCGGAGCCGGTCCTTGACGCCCAGGCCCTTCGCGGACGCGTAGATCTCCTCCATCGACATGCCGTACCGACGCTCCAACGGCTCCTCGTTTTCGGCCCGTCGCGTCGTTCGCGGCGGTGCCGTCGTGCCCGGTTCGGAAGCCTCTTCGACATGTTTGGGGTCGCGTGCCTGTGTCGTCGGGTCTTCATTCGACGTGGTTTCTTCGCCGCGCATTTTGCGTGCGACCCGCTCGGTGACGGGATTGAAGATGACGCTCAGCCCCTCCCTCTCGCTGATCTCATTGGCGATGACGCGCCACTGTTCGATGATGTCCTTGGGCAGTTCCGCCTTCAGATGCTTCCCGTACCGGGAGGCGGCGCACACCATGATGTGGTCGTGCAGGTGGTGCCGGTCGGTGTGCGTGGCGACCACGAACCTGTATTCGCCGCCGGTGATCCTGCGCGCGAACTCCACGCCGAGCTGGTGTACCAGTTCCGGGGTCACGGGGTCGTCGGGACTGAAGCTGAGCTTGATGTGGTAGGCCAGTCGGCTGTCCTTCCGGATGCCTTGCGGCGACCTGCGGTTGTCCTCGAGCATGGGCTCGGCCAGCGCGTCGTAGTCCGTCCTGGTCCGCTCGTAGTTGGAGCTGACCAGTCTTCCGCCGTCGGTCTTGGCGGGCTTGATGATGTACGCCATCGCCCCGTAGGGGCCGTCGAGATTCGATTTCACGGGCTTGCCGAGCTTGACCACGGCCATGATCAGGCGGCTTCCTCGGCCTGGTGCTTGTCGGCGAACAGGTCGCCGAGCAGACGCTCGATGCGGTCGAACGAGTCGAGGATCTCGGCCACCTGAGCGGGGCTGATGTGCTCGTTGGCGTTGGCCCAGTGGGCGATCTGGTTGACGTTCACGCCGATCCGGTCGATCTCGCGGGCGATCGGCTCGGGGTCCGTCAACGGCCTGATCTCGGTGACGTGGATGCGCCGTTCGGACAGCATCCTGCGCGCGTAGGAGCTGAACGACCGGTGCTCCGGCGCGTACCTGGTCAGCTCCTCATACAGCTTGCGAACCTGCTCCCACTCGTCCTCGCTGAACGTGATTCGCTTGCAGATGTTCCGATCTCTGCCTTCTGCCCAGCTCATTCCACGCCTCCAAGAGAGGTGTGGAAACTGGCTGTCTGTGATGCCGCGAAGCGGTCTGGAGAGCTTGCTCGACCATGGGGTCTGGGTCTCCCGAGCAAGTCGGCCCGCACCGCGGGCCGAGTGATTGTAGCTACAATCACGTCACTTGCTGCTCCCATATCCATTTCATGGATCGGGAGCGATTTCGCACGGCATGGTCGTGGAATGCCGTGAAGGATGATCGCGTTCACTCCTCGCTCCTTTCGTCCGTGGCCTTGAGGGAATGGCCGGTGTCTCATGCCAATCGTCCGTCGTGGAAGCGCCGGCGGGTTTGGACATTCGGAACGAGGAAATGAAAAAGGCCCCGCGGAAAATCGCGGGGTCTTTGGGCTGCTGTTGTTGCGTCGCGTCCGTCATGCATGCGGTCATGAAAAAGCCCCGGCCGTCTTGATGGCGGTCGGGGCAGGGGCGTGCGGGTTCCTAGATGATTTGCATGTCGGAGCGGACGCGTTCCGCGGCGATGTCGATGTCGCCGGGCCATGAGGGCACGCCGAACGCGAGCCGCACGCGGTCGAACGTCTGCGGGTCCTTGAGCGGTTTGAACATGCCGCGGCCGATGTATCGGGACATGTCGAAGATTCCGGTCGCGCCGTCGGAGCAGGTGACCTTGAGCTTGTAGCCGGGCATGGGTTCGCATTGGGTCACTTTGATTGAATAGTCGATGGTCATGTCCGTTGCCTCCTTGTCAGCGTAGCGGGTCGATTCTGAACGGGTGCTCGAGGTTGAAGGCCAGCTCCCAGTCGGCTTCCAGCTCTTCGGCATGCAGCAGCACCCATGCCTCGACCAGTTTGCGCTGCTTGCGCGGTAGGTCTCCCTTGAGCAGATTGCCATCGAAGGTGAAGGACGCTTCGTGGCCTTGGTATCTGGCGTGGATGTGCGGCGGAACATGGTCGTCCGCGTTCATGGTGATGATGATTCCGAAGAACATGCTGATGACCGGCATGCCCGCCTCCTTGCTTTCGTTGTCTTCCATTCTAGGATATTTTTCTTTTGACCGGATGGTCAAGCGAAAGCGCCAGCGGTGGTAGCGGGTTCCGTCATGAGAACGCGTCGAAACCTCGGGTTTCGCTGCGCGGGCGTTGACGGGTTCCGCGTGCCGCTATGATCAAGGCGTCAGCCGGCCGGTCAAAAGAAAATCCTCGGGATGCGCGCGGCATTGGTGCCGCGCTCCGTTTCCCGTCGGCGAGCCGTGGCCTCCGTGCCATGGCGACGCCCTGTCGGGTCCGGGAACGGTTCCCGGCGCGTGGAGTCCAGAGGACGGTAGTCGTCCTCTGGCCGCCGGAGGCGCCGCCCGCGTCATGCGGGCGGCATCGGTCCCGGTCCGTCACGCGGCCGGGAACGGCGATGACGTTTAGTCCTCGACACTTGTCCAGTAGAGGCCGTCGTCGGGGATGTCGTCGACCTCGTCCCACATGGTCCGGGCCCGTTCATCCCACCATGCCGTGTCGTCCCAATGCGCGTCGGCCTCGTCGTATCCGACGCTGCCGTTCGCCAGAGTCGCGTATCGGTCGAAGTCGATGCCCGTCGGGCATATGGCCTCCATCTGTTCGGCGGTCGCATAGTAGATGCTGTCCAGATGGTAGGCCTCCCGTCCGGTTTCCAAGTCGTGCGCGGCGAGGTTGGCACGCGCCGTCTCGGCGAGCTCGTCGTGTTTGGCCCGGAACCATTCCATGGCCTTGCTTTTCTCCTTCATGGTCGGGTCTCCTTTCATTCCGCGTGCCCGAACGGTTCGTCGGTGAACCACCAGTCCCTGATGACGAGCATCCAGTTGTTTTTTCGAGCAGCGGGTCGATGTCGTCGGGCGTGACGATGTCTCCCGCGTGGTTGACCCATACGCTCTTCTCGATGCTGCATGGCGGCCATCCGCCGTCGCCGCCCCTGACGGCGTAGCAGTGCCATCCGTCGGGGATGTCGTGCTCGTGGAGACGCACGTCGCTCCACATCGCGTCGATTCGTCCCTCGTCGGTCTCGAAGACGACGTGCTGCAATTCCATCGGTTCCATCTGCATGGTCCCACTCCTTAGTGTCCCGCCGGCGTTCCTGTTTTCCTTTCGCCGGACATGGGGCAGCCTCGCGGTCCCGCCGCGCGGTGGAGGACGCGTGGGTCGTGCCCGCTTCGGGATAATCGGGCGAAGCCCTCCCGGAGCACGGAACACGCAGGTCCGAAGACGCGGGCGCGGGGCTGCGATGATGAACCATGGCCGGCCGACCGTTCCCTTCCAGGCGTCGACGCCTGGAAATCCCGGAAGGGTCGGCGATGATTGCGCGCGGCACCGGTGTCGCGCTCCGTTTCCGGCGAAGCCAGGATCACGCGCGTGTGATCCTGGCGGAGCCCGACTGTCCAAACCGGCGCACGTCCGATCGCGTGAACATGGTTCCAGCCGGATTAAAACCGGGATGAAAAAGACTGGAAAGGAACACGGACATGGCATCCGATTACGTGGACGACTTCCTGCGCGACGAACGCGAGTCGTTCAAGCGCAAGGAGGCGGCGGCGAAGAAGTTCGACGGCCGCCTCGACAATTTCCGCAAGAGCGTGCAGGCGCTGCGCGATGCGGCGAGGCAATTCGAGGAGGCGTTCCCCGGCATGAGCCGGACGATGATCGCGGACAAGCTGGCGATGACCGGAACGGAGAAGAACATCGCGTTCGACGCGAAGGGCGAGCTCGTCGCCGCGCCGGGCGGAAGAAAGACCCCGCCCGCCGAACCCGAACCGGAAAACGTCGCCGAATCGGATCCGGAGACGACCGGATCCGACATCCAGACGACGGACGACGAGACCGCCCCGCAGGACGCCGCCGAACCGGACACGTCGGATGCCGGACGACCCACGTGGGCGTCCGGCAACTACTGATGATCGGATGTGATGCGGGATGCGATTGATCATCGCCGAGAAGCATTCGGTCGGCCAGGCCATCGCCCAGGCGCTCGGCGGGCATGCGGAAAGGCATGATGGCTACATCGAGGTCGGCGACGACCTGGTCACCTGGGCGCAAGGACACCTCGTCGACCTGGCCGCGCCCGACGAATACAAGGACCACGACTGGGGCAGATGGAGCCTGGACACGCTGCCCATTGACCCGACGCCCGACTGGCAATGGAAGGTCGGCCGGGAGAAGGGCGCGGACCGGCAATACAAGATCGTCGCGGGACTGATACGCCGCGACGACACCGACTCATTGGTCAACGCGTGCGACCCCGACCGCGAGGGCGAGGCCATCTTCCGCAGGATCGTCGCGCATGCCGGGATCTCCAAGCCGATGCGACGCCTGTGGGTCACGAGCCTGGAGGAGGACGCGATCCGAGCCGCCCTCGAATCCATGAGGGACGAGACGGACTACCAGGGGCTCGCCGATTCGGCGATGATCCGCGCGAAGGCCGACTGGCTGATCGGGATGAACGCGTCGCGCGCCTACAGCCTCGTCTACAACGCGCGGTTCACCGTCGGCCGCGTGCAGACGCCCACACTCGCGATGATCGTGGACCGTGACCGGCGGATAGCCGGCCATGTCGCCCAACCGTACTGGAAGGTCATAGCGCCGATGGGCGGATGGAAACTGGCCGGCGAACGACTGGACAAACGGGAGGACGCCGAGACCCTGCTGCGGATCGTCAACGCGCCCGACTTCACGTTCGGCATCTTCAAGGTCGAACGCAAACAGCGCCACGACGCGCCGCCCCGCCTGTACGACCTGACCAGCCTCCAGAAGGACATGAGCAGACTCCACGGCCTGACCGCCGCCCGCACCCTGGCCGCACTGCAATCCCTGTACGAGAAACGGTTGACGACATATCCGCGCACGGACTCGCGGTACATCACCCACGACGACCTGGAAACGCTGCGCAAGCTCACCGACGGCGACGGCCGCGTCGAGGGCTTCATCGAACCGGACGCGAAGCCGGAACGCCCGCGCCTGGAACTGACGGTGAACGACTCGAAGGTCGCGGGCCACACCGCCATCCTGCCCACCGTGCAGGCCGACGACCGGGCTCTCGACGAGCTCGGCGAGGACGAACGCCTCGTGCTGATCCGTGTGACGCGCCGCATGTGGGAGGCCGTCGCCGACGACTACGTGCACGACACCACGACGGTCATCGCGAACATCGACCCGGACTGGTGCGAGGAACATCCGGACGAGGGACGTCTCCTGCCCGAGGGCGAATGCCGGTTCACCAGCCGTTCCGACCGGCCCGTCTCCCTCGGCTGGCGCGCCATCGAGCACGCCAGGCCACAGGAGGACCGTGACGGCGACGACGAGGACCCGGCCGGCAACATCATCCCCGCCGACCTGACCACCGGGGTCGTCATCGCGCCCGTCCCGCAGGGCGGGGCGACATTGTCCGAGGGGCGGACGAAACCGCCGAAGCCGTTCACCGAGGCGACGCTGCTCGCCGCGATGGAGCACGCGAGCCGCTGGGTCGAGGACAAGGAACTCAAGGCGGCGTTGGACGACGACGAATCCCACTCGGGCGGCATCGGCACGCCCGCCACCAGGGCCGATGTGATCGAGAAGCTGATCCGCACCGGCTATGTGGAACGCAAGGGCAAGCAGCTGCGCTCCACCGTGCAGGGGCAATCCCTGATCGACGTGGTCTCTCCGCGTCTCAAGGACGTGGCCCTGACCGCCGACATGGAACGCCGGCTCTCGCAGGTCGAGCACGGCCACGCCGACCCCGCGCGGGTCGAAACGGAATTCCGCGACCTCGCGGCCGGCATCCCGGCCGACGCGCGGACCACGGTGCGGCAGGACCATGTGCAGACGAAGACACGCAACGCGGAATCGTTCGGCGACTGCCCGCGCTGCGGCAAACCCGTCATCAAAACCGGCAAGGTCTGGCAATGCTCCACCAACAAACGGGAGCAGCAATCGGACGGCACCTGGAAGACGACGGAGGGATGCGGCTGGCGCGCCTGGACGACCATCGCCGGCAAGACCGTCACCGACTCCGCCATGCGCCGGCTGCTCGCCGGCCGGAAGGTCGGCCTGAAGGGCTTCACCTCAAGGAAGGGCGGCAAGTTCGACGCCGCGCTCCGCATCGACGAGGACAAGGGCATCGCATTCGACTTCGGCGACGGCAAGGAAGGGGAAAAGGACTGACCGAAACACAGCAGACCATGACCGAATTCACCTACGCGACGGGGGAGACCGGCATCATCGGGGACCGGTTCAGCCCGTCCGTGGTCCTGTTCTGGCTCAAGACAAGCATCGCCGCGAGCAACATGCGCGTGATGTACAAGAGCCCGAACACCCTGCTGGGCGTGATCCCGCTCGGCTCGAACACGCAGACGATCCCGTTGCGCAACATCGCGTCCGTGGACACCAACACCAAGTTCAACCCCGGATCGTTCGTCTGGGGCGTCGTGTTCCTCGTCGCGGGCCTCGCATGCCTGTCGGACAGCGCGGCGGGCGGGATCCTGCTCCTCCTGCTCGCGGCAGCGAACCTGGCGAACACGATGAGCGCGCAGCCCGACTTCGTCAACCAGGCCGGCGGATGCAACAGCATCAAGGTGTCCATCCTCGAGAAGGAACCGAGTGACGCGGCGCGGGCAAGACATAGCGTCGAGTCGCGGAAAACACCGGGTCCACCCTGTCGAAAACCTCGATTATATATGAAAGTATAATCACGGTTCGCGCAGGCGGACCCGGACTTTTTGCATCCAGGAGGAGCCATGGCGGATGATTGGAGCGAGGCGAAGGCGTGGATGCGCGCGACGCGCGAACGCATCGGCATGACCCAGCACGACGTGGCCGTGCTCGCCGACCTCACCGTGGACATGGTCAAGAAATACGAGTCGGAGAAATACCGTCTCCAGCCCTCTGAGAAAATGAGAGCGATGCTCGGACACCACCTGGCCGAGCACAGGCGCGCCGTGGCGGCCATCGTGGAACGCCACAGGGGAGACGGGCGGGCCGTACTCTCGTTCTCGCGCGTCTCCGACCTGTCCGAGGGGCTGCCCGACTGGGTCCGGGCCGAGGAGTCCGTGAAGCGCCGCGCCGCAGTCGTGCGCGAGGTCGCCGTGCTGCTCGAGGCGGAAGGCGTGGCCGTCGCCTACACCTACATGCCCGACGAAACGAAATAGAAGAGGGAAAGGAAGGCCGATCATGTTTGGACTCTATATGCTCGCGATATACCTGGGCATCGCCATCATCGTCGCGGGCGTCGTCGCCCTGCTCGTCATCGTCGCGTTGGCGGTGGGGCTGGTCACGCATCCCATCCGCACGCTCGCCCTGGTGTTCCACAAGCTCGCCGCCCTGGCCGCCGGTCTGGCGTTGATCCTCGCGTTGATCGCCTGGTTCTGGACCGATCACGCCAAACCGGACTTCATCCCGTGCTTCTGGGGCTCCATCGGCGTGATCGTCGCCTCCATCATCATCCGCGCCTTCGCCGAATGGGTGCTCGAACGGCCCACCAGGGCCGAACGCCGAGCCATGAGACGAGCAGCCGCGCAGGAAACCAGTGGCACGTCGATGTAGCGACTGGAATAATGAACCTTGCAACCGGAATACGAAAAGAGGAGCATGATGGCCGACCCCGAGCTATCACAGCGCATCCAATCCCTTCCCGACGAACTGACCACTCTTGAAGGAGAGCGGGAGACCTCCGAACGTCTGCGGCGGATCGACGCGCTGAGGGATCATGCCCGCGCGTTGGGGCCGTTGGACGGCATCGAGGACATGGCACTGGCGGATTACGACCGCGACTGGCTGGTGCGCTACACCTACAACTCGAACGCCATCGAGGGATCCACGCTGACCCTGGAGGACACGTCGCTGGTATTGGAGGGAGAATTCGTCCCATCGGACTCGCCGGCCAGATACGTGTTCGCCGCGCGCGGCGTCGCGGACGGCATGGCCTACGTGCGCGAATACGCCAAGGAGGGAAGGAAGCTGGGCGAGGAACTGATCCGCCGTATCCACGAGGTGACCGCATTGGATCTCCAGCCGTTCGCCCGCGGCACGTTCCGCCCCTACGGTTATCTGGCGAGGATCACCGCGACCCGCGTCAAGACCGCGGACCCGCTGGAGATCCGCGACGACCTGCAATCCCTGATCGACGGATTGGATGGAAGCGACGCGCATCCGCTGCTCAAGGCCGCCGGATTCCACGCGATGTTCGAGAACATCCATCCGTTCATGGACGGCAACGGGCGGACCGGCCGCCAGCTGCTCAACTTCATACTGCTCGGGCACGGATACCGTCCCGTGGCCATCAAATATGACGCGGGCCGGGCCTACGCGCGCAGTCTGGAGGCGTGGCAGGTGGACGGAGATCCCACGTCGTTCTGCTCCACTCTCCTTGACTGCGTGGAACAGGAGGAACGCGCTTTCATCGATCTGATCGAGGGGCTGCGCCGGAAACCGGAGCCGAGCCGGACCATCCGCAGCAAAACGGATCTGCTGGACGAGTTCGGCGAAACATTGCGGAAGAACCTCGACCGTCGCGGGAAGGAAGGTGGGAACGACGGAATAGATCATGAAGGTCCCGCGCGTCATATGGGCCATTAGACCGAAGCCTATACTTTGGGTATGTCGGTATCCGATTGGGCGTGGGCATGCCGGGTTGTTCCGTTTGATGCCGGTCTTTACCGGTTTTGGTTTTTAAATATTTCGGTTTTTCGGTAAAACGGTGTCCGGGTCCGTCGGTATTCCGGTATCCCGTTCCAGCAGGATCTTCCTGAGCCTTCCACCTCGTCGCGGGGGGTGGTATTCCCTGACGACACGCTGGTAGCTGTCCACCGCGACGGAGACGTTGGTGTGTCCGAGCTCGTCCATCGTCTCGCGCATGGTTCCGTCTTCGAGGACGGGCATGGTGACGTGCCTGACGTGACATGCGTGGCATCCGGCGAAAGGATTGCGACTGGGATGGAGGACTTTAGGAGCGGAATCAGGCGCGGCTCCGTCTAAGGGCCGTCGGTTTTGCTAGAATCTAAGGAGAAAAGGAGGCGCAATGTTCGGAACGATATCTGAATCCGAGATGCGCCGCCGAACGGAGAACGTCGGACTGTCGGTGCAGTCCGTGCGGCTGGAAGGCGGTGACGTGACGAGGGCCTTCATGCGCGATGCCGGAGAATATGCACGAGGGAGCATCGGCAGCGCCGAGCTTCTTTCCCGCACCCGTCGCCGTTACGGATTGGAGTGACGATGGCGCGTGTCCCCGACCCGTACCTGATTCCAGGAACAAACGTGCTGCGGAACCTTGTGGGCGCCACGGACGAGGATGCGCTGGCGGCTGCGGAGAACGATCTCTGCTCCGCCCGCGCCGCCATTCTGAGAGAGAATCTCCCACCTGCGGAGGGGACGCTGGAACAGCTTCGCCGCATACACCGGTTCCTCTTCCAGGACGTGTACAACTGGGCGGGGGAGATACGGACCATCGACATGGGCAAGGGCGAGGGGCTTCCCTTCCAGCCGTTGGAGCTGTTCAGCATAGGGGTTCGCTACTCCGAGGGGGGTGCTTCGCGCCGACGATCTCCTCAAAGGCCTCGGCCGTGAAGAATTCGTGAAGCGTCTGAGCGTCAGCTACAACAACTTCAACATCCTCCACCCGTTCCGTGAGGGCAACGGACGGACGCAACGCATTTTCTGGGAGATCATCGCGCGCGAGGCCGGCTGGCATTTCGACTGGGGACTCATCGACAAACGGACGAACGATCAAGCCTCGATCGCGGGGATGCAACGAAACGACCTGCGCCCTCTTGAGGATATGTTCGGGAGAATCGTCAAGCCGTTGTCCGAACCGTTGACCATGTCGAACGACCTGGCCCATCTTGGTAAGTATGCGCAACCGGCGAACAAGGCATACGACATGTCCCTCGAGCAGCGCCGTCACGTGTACGGGCATTACTCCTATCAGCGCGCCATCGTTCCTCCAAGGCAGGAAAAGCCAAAACGCAGGCGCCGGTCGAGATGACTTTCGGATGCGTCGGGCCAGGATGCCGGAACATCCGGAGCGGAACATAGAAACTGTTCGACCATCTCTTCGGCGAGGGCCGCGACATGGAAGGTCCGAGGGACTGAGACCGATTCCGTTACCTTGGTAATCGGTGTTTCGGTATTCCGGTAGAAAGGTGTTCCGGTCTGCTGGTATCTCGGTGCGTGCTGTGGCCCGATCAGTTCTTTTCCCGCAGGATCTTCCTGAGTCTGTCCACCTCGTTGCGGAGCTTGTCGATCTGGCGTTCCTTCCGGGCGATGACGGCGCGGATCACGGTCGGGTCGTCCGACGGCAGGTACCGGTAGGCGAGGAGTTCTACGGCGTCGCGGTGGTGTTCCCTGACGATGCGCTGGTAGCTGTCTACCGCGACGGAGATGCTGGTGTGGCCGAGGTCGTCCATGGTCTCTCGCATGGTCCCTCCCTCGAGGACGAGCATGGTGGCGTGCGTGGCGCGCAGTGAGTGGAAGGTGATGTCGGGGCGGCCTATCTGTTCGCGGGCCTTGCGGAACGTCCGTTCGATGGTCGTGGGCGGGAGCAGCCATTCGTCCAGCATGGTTGAGTGGAACAGCATGGTGTCGGGTTTGCGGTCTGTGCAGAACTGGCTGATGTGATCCTCGATGAGCGGGGCGAGCGGTCTGGGGATCGGCACGACCCGTTTGCTGCTTTTGGTCTTCGGTTCGCACAGCCGGTATTTGCCCCTGTCGTCGGGGCCGCGGTTGACGGAGTGACGGACGTGGAGTTGCAGGTTCTCCAGGTCGATGTCCCTGAGTTGCAGGGCGCATACCTCGCCGAGGCGTAGTCCGCCGACCAGGAGGGAGAGCCAGAGGGTGAGCCGGTAGTAGTCGGGGAACAGGTCGGCCATCCTTCTGATCTCGTCGGCGGTGACCGGCGGTTGGTCGCGTCGTTTGGATCGCGGTTTGATGACGCGGTATCTGCATGGGCTCGTTGGGATGAGCGGTGGTGTGCCGTCCGTCTGTTCGGTCGCGGCGGCGAGCATGATCCGTTTGAGTGTGCGTGCCGTGTGCTCGAACGTGCTGGGCGTCAGCTCGTCCCTGGCCTTCGCGTACCATTCGTCGACCATCTGGCGGCTGATGCGGTCGAGCGGGATGTCGCCGAAGGTCTCGTCGAGCCGTCTCAGCACGATCTCGTTGCACCTGTTGGAGCGGCCGGACAGCCGGCTGCCGTCGTATTTGCGGTAGTGATCGAAGTAGTCCTTGGCGTATTCGGCGAATGTGGGCATGGTCTCGGCGCGTCGTTGCGATGGGTGGATCCATTGCCTGATGCCCTTGTGGTGGAGTGTGACGAGGTAGTGCTCCTCGTCGAGCCATCTGAATGCTTCCGCCTCGTATTCCAAGCCGAAGTTCCGGCTGACCTTCTTGGACGGGTCGAGCGGGTTGACATATCGCGCCTGAAGGCTGGCTGGGTTGCCGTCTGCGTTCTTGCGGACGATCACCGATCCCCATCTCCTGCATTTTCGCGGGCGAGGCTTGTTCTCCGTGTCCTTCATTGGATTCCCCCTTCGGAAGTGGTGTGGTTTGGGATGCGGGCACCTACTTCCGTCGCTGTCCGGATGGCAAGGGAAAATCAGTCGATGTTTTCTCGGGTGCCTGTAGGTGCCTCGTGGAAAACGAGCGTAACCGGCAGGCTTCCCAATGACAGAAAACCTTGGAATAAAGCCAAAAACAGTTGACCACGGTTATCATTCGTCGTGCGCATGATGATAGTAGTCATGGTTCCAGATTCTCCCATAGGTTCGGGACCATCAGGTTTCATTCATTGTGGATTCCCGACCGGCACGAAGGATGACGGATGTCTTGTGGCTCGCCGGAATCGTAAGCTATCTGGGGCATATGAGCTGAGCGCTGTCGCTTATGGGCATCGGAATGGCCGGCTGTGCGTGAAAAGAGGGCTGGCTTCCTCATGCTGTGCGTGCACGATTTCGATTTGCGGGGGGTGCTTTCGAATCGTGCGCATGATTGTAATCGTATACGGGCAAGGCGCACGATCCGTTCATATTGACAATGCGATAGTGACGGTAGTCGTGACGAACGTGATGCCGTTACAAAATCGCGAAGTGATGCAAGGCGTTGGCTATTCCCGCATCATCCACACTGTCGGTGATGTAGTCGGCCGCTCGTTTCGGCTCTTCGGTGGCATTGCCCATGGCCACGCCGATTCCCGCGTACTCCAGCATGTCTACATCGTTGCCGCCGTCACCGAAGGCAATCGCATTGCCGCGGTGCCATCCGTAGTGTTCGAGCATGACCTGCATGCCCTTCGCCTTGCCGCCATCGGCGGGAATCAGGTCGGTGAAATCCGGATGCCAGCGCACTCCCCGCACGTTGTCGCAGATTCCGGTGATTTCAGCCTCGACGGCTCTATCGACGTAAGGACTGATCTGGAAAGTGGGATGATCCGTTATTCGGGTATGCGGATCACAGATATCGACCTTCGGCGCGGTTTTGCCCAGACTCTTCCATGTCTGCCGCATCGCCTCGTCGACGCGGTTGAAATACCCGTGATCGCTTTCCGCATAGTTGGCGATGACGTTCGTATGCTCGTCCAGCCATGCGGTGATTCTTTCCACGTCGACCTGATCGAGCGGGTGACGATAGGAGAGTCCGGTGTTGTCCATGCAATATTGGCCATTCAGTCCTACGATGCCGTCGAAGGTAACGGGAATCGTGTTGAGTACCACGCCCATGTAGGACGGCGCCCGACCCGAACAGATGAAGATCTTCACGCCTTTGGCCTGCAGCGCTCGCAACGCGTCAACGGTGGATTGCGGTACCACATGCGTCACAAAACTGGTCAACGTGCCGTCGATGTCGAAAAACGCCGCCTTGATGTCGTAGGTGTCATGCATGGAAACAACCTTTCGTAAACATTCCGTCTGGCCCAGTCTAGAAAAGCATAGGTCGGGTAACACGCTACGCGATAGCATAATCGTGCACGCATATGCGTCGAAAATAATCTTCCACCCAACAGCGCCAATGTTGGCCTTGAATACAGGCTATAACGAACGCCGATAGGAAATCCTTGCATTTCCGCCTTTTCCGCTGAATTCATCCCGTATGGTAGAGGACGTCACGTGATGTGGAAGCCACGTCACGAGCAGGATTCCATAAGAGAGAGGGACAGACATGACATCTTCGATTCAACAACCGAACGGGGCTCCAGAAGAACCGGTGCGTGTCAATCACACCGTTCGCAACATCATCATCGCCGCAATCGTGGTCGTTCTGGTGGCGGTGGGTGGATTCTTCGGCCTGCGTGTGGTGAACGGCTCCAAGACGGCCGATGCCAAGGGCACCGAATCCAATCCGGTGAAGATCGGCGTGGTGGGGGCCACCGACCCGCAGTGGGTGGAATTCCAGAAAAAGGCCAAAGAAGCCGGACTGTATGTCAAGATCGTTGATTTCCAGGACTATACGTCCGAAAATCCTGCGGTGGATTCCGGTGAGCTTGACCTCAACGAATTCCAGCACCTTCTGTATCTGGCGAACTACAACGTGCAGAACAACAAGGATCTGCAGCCGATCGGCGGTGTGGCCATCTACCCGCTGGGCATCTACTCCACCAAATACAAGGATGTCAAGGACATTCCCGATGGCTCCACCGTGCCGATTCCCAACGATGAAACCAATCAGGCACGTGCCATCGGCGTGCTGAAGGCCGCAGGTCTGGTCACGTTGAAGGGTGATTGGACGCCGTTCTCCACTCCGCAGGACATCGATGAGGCGAAGTCGAAGGTGAAAGTCACTCCGCTGAAGGCCGAGCAGGTCGCCAATTCCCTGAAGGACCCGCAGGTCGCCGCCGGTGTGATCAACAACGATTACGTTTCCGATGCCGGTCTGAAAGCCTCCGATGCCATCTATCAGGATGATGCCGAATCCGAGGAGGCACGTCCGTACATCAACATCTTCGCCACCCGCAAGGCCGATGTGAACAATGAGGTCTACAAGAAGGTCGTCGAGATCTTCCAGACCCAAGACGTGCTTGACAAGCTACAGGAGAATTCCGGCGGTACCGCGGTGTTCGCCGACAAGTTCAGCGCCTCTGACCTGCAGAGCTACCTGCAGAAGATTGAAAAGGAAGCCAAGGAAGTCAAGTGATTTCGTATGGGGAAGCTCCCTCGTGTCTCGAGGGGGCTTCCTCTCGTTATGATGAGATGCCGGTGGCACCTGAAACCGGTGCATACGCCGAGTCGTTCCCAACGAAAGTGACAGTATGACAGAACCTACCCCGATTATCGTCTTTGACCACGTGGTCAAGGAATTCAAACAGCGCGGCGGCAATGCCGCATCAGGCAGAGGCGCTACGGTCGCACGCGCGGTGGACGATGTAAGCCTGACCATCAACGAAGGCGACATCTTCGGCATCATCGGCTATTCCGGTGCCGGCAAGTCGACGCTGGTGCGATTGATCAATGCCTTGGAGAAGCCTACGTCGGGAACCGTCACCGTGCTTGACACCGAGGTATCCGCACTCAGCGAGGCCAAGTTGCGGCCGATCCGTCAGAAGATCGGCATGATCTTCCAACAGTTCAACCTGTTTTCCACCAAGACGGTGGCACAGAACATCGCCTACCCGTTGCAGCTTGATCATTGGCGTAAGGATTATCAGGACAGACGAGTCTCGCAACTGCTTGAATTCGTCGGCCTCAGCGAGCATGCGAACAAGTATCCGTCGCAACTGTCCGGAGGCCAGAAACAGCGTGTCGGCATCGCCAGGGCCCTGGCCACCAATCCGAAGATTCTGCTTGCGGATGAGGCGACAAGTGCGTTGGATCCCGAAACCACCATGGAGGTGCTGTCCCTGCTCAGGCGTGTCAACGAAGAATTGGGCGTAACCATCGTGCTGATCACTCACCAGATGAATGTCGTGCAGCAGATCGCCAATCGTGTGGCGGTCATGAGCTCCGGCAAAGTGGTGGAGCGAGGCGACGTGTATGACGTGTTCGCGGCGCCGCGCCAGAAAGTCACCAAAAGGTTCATCTCCACTGCGGTCAGTGGCATTCCCGAGAAATCCCGGGTGGAACGTCTGCATGCGCAATGTCCGGGGCACATCGTCACCGTGCTGATCCGCCAGCATGATGTGACCGACGCCGTGGACGGCTCGGTCATCGGCGCTTCCGGGCAGAACATCTCCCAGCTGATCGCCGAACACGGCATACACAGCAGTCTGCAGTACGGCGGCATCGACACGGTGCGCGGCGTCGCCATCGGCGCCATCACATACGAATTTTCGGGTGACGGCGTTGACGCGTTCCTTGCCGAACTTGCACGGAACAGCGACATCATCGATTTCGGCACGGCGGATGACCAAGTGCCGTATGAGCAGGCTTTGGCCACAGCGGGACAGGAGTGACGGATATGACGCAAGAAGGTATCGTTCTGGCAAGTCGCAGCGATTGGAGCGTGCTGAGGCCGCTGCTGTTCGAGTCGATCGGGCAGACCCTTGAGATGGTGCTGATCACACTGGTGGTCGGCGGATTCCTCGGGCTGATTCTCGGTGTGGTGTTGTATGGCACCAGGCCGGGCAATCTATTCGAAAACGCGGTACTCTACCGCATCCTGGATGTGATCGTGAATATCATTCGCCCGATTCCATTCATCATCTTCCTTGCGGCCATGCAGCCGCTGACCATCAAGGTGGTGGGCACGTCCATCGGCACAGTCGCGGCGATTTTCCCGATGATCATCATGTGCACGGTCGCTACGTCGCGTTTGGTCGAACAGAATCTCGTCCCAGTTGATCCAGGCGTCATCGAGGCGGCCCGTTCCATGGGCGCCTCGAAACCGACCATCGTACGTACCGTGCTGATTCCGGAAGCGTTGGCGCCGCTGATTCTCGCCTACGCATTCCTGTTCATCGGCGTTCTTGACATGTCTGCGATGGCGGGCTACATCGGCGGTGGCGGCTTGGGTAATTTCGCCATCGCCTATGGCTACCAGAAATTCGACCAAACCGTCACATGGACCGCGGTCATCATTATGATTGTGCTTGTGCAGGTTGTGCAGGGCATCGCCAATTCCATCGCCAGGCACCTGCTGAAGCGTTGACGCCGTCTGTCGCGCGGAAGAAGACAAGGAGTTCGCGGGAAAATGACCGAACACATCGAAATCACGCCGGAACTGATAGCAATCCGACACCATCTGCACGCCCACCCCGAGCGCAGTTTCAAGGAGTATGAGACCAGTGCCTACATTGAGAAGCTGCTCCGGGCACATGACATCGAAATCCTGAACAATCCTCTGGAATCAGGCGTCGTCGCCCTGATACGCGGCGTCGAACCCGGTCCGCGCATCGCCCTGCGCGCCGATATCGACGGTCTGCCGATTCAGGAGGATACCGGCCTGCCGTTCGCATCCGTGAACGACGGCGTGATGCATGGATGCGGGCACGACCTGCATATGTCGTATCTTCTTGGCGCCGCATTCTGGCTCGCCAAGCATCGCAAGCAGATCAAGGGTTCCGTCAAACTGCTGTTCCAGCCTTCCGAAGAGACGGGAACCGGTGCCCGTGCCATGATTGACGCCGGACTGCTGAGCGATGTCTCGGCGGCCATCGGCGCGCATAACAATCCGAACTATGCGCCGGGACAGGTGGCCATCGGCCCCGAACCGATGATGGCGGGCTGCGTGAAATTCCACGTGACCCTGCACGCCACCGGAACACACGCCGGCTACCCGCACAAGGGTACCGGCCCGATCGAGGCGCTCGCCACGATGATTCTGGCATTGCAGACCATCGTGAGCCGCAACGTCTCGCCATTCCACCCGCTCGTACTGTCGATCACCGAACTGCACGGCGGCCATGTGTGGAACGTGGTGCCCAATAAGGCCAGCTTCCAAGGTACCGTACGATACTTCCACAAGTCCGATGGCGAGATGGTCGGCCGTCGTTTCGCGGAACAGGTCAACGCCATCGCGGCAGGGTACGGTATCACCGCCGACATCGATTGGGATGATTTCCAGGATCCTCTTGTTTCCGACGAAGGACTGTCCAAGGCCGTTGCGGACGATGCGCGCGAATACGCTCAACTCGAGCCGATCCGTCCTTCGATGGCGGGGGAGGATTTCTGCGAATACGGCAAGGTCACGCTGCCGGTATTCGCCTTCATCGGATCCAACGGCGAAGCGGGATGCCCGGATTGGCACAGTCCGAACTTCGTGGGTCTCGACGAGTCGTTGCAGGCCGGTGTGGAATTCTATGCCAACGCGGCGCTTACCGTGTTGAACGAGCTCGCATGATGACGAGCTGGGCGAAATGGTGCGGACGAACGGCGCGCGTGTGGTTTTTCATGCCATATGCGCGCCGTTCGCGTGGACGATACGCACAGCGCAATAGACTAGGCAAGTATGACTGACATTCGTTTCGCCCTCGCTCAAATCGACACCTGCGTAGGAGACCTTGACGCCAACGCCGATAAGGTCATGCACTACGCGCATCTGGCCGCAGCGCAGCACGCCAAGGTGGTCGTGTTCCCGGAAATGACCCTGACCGGCTATCCGATCGAGGATCTGGCCCTCCGCGGCACTTTCCGCAAGGCCGCATGGGACAAAGCCAACTGGCTTGCCACCGAACTCGCCGCAGATGGGCTCGATGACCTGTTCGTGGTGGTCGGCACCGTGGGCACCGACCGTGAGAACTCCAAACCACGCAACCGACTCGTCGTGCTGCACGATGGCGTGGTCTGGGCCGGCTATGACAAACACTTCCTGCCCAACTACGGTGTATTCGACGAATTCCGCATCTTCAGCCCGGGCAACAAGTCCATGGTGCTCGACGTGGACGGTGCGCGTATCGGCGTGGCCATCTGCGAGGATATCTGGCAGGACGGCGGCCCGGTCGCAGAACTCGCCAAACAGGACATCGACCTGCTGCTGACCATGAACGGTTCGCCGTATGAGGAGGGCAAAACCGACACTCGCTTCGACTTGGCGGTGCGGCGTGCGGCCGAGGTAAACGCGCCGATGATCTACCTCAACCAGGTCGGAGGACAGGACGATCTCGTGTTCGATGGCGGCAGCTTCACCGTCGATGCCGACGGCACGTTGCTGCAGCGCTCGCCTATGTTCATGGAGGACCTGGCGCTCTTCGACCTCGATACCACCGCCGAACGCCAGAGCGTTGGCGTCATCGCGGACAAACCCGATCCCGACGAAGAGGTGTACACTGCGTGCGTATTGGGATTGAAGGACTACATGGCCAAGAACCATTTCAAGGGTGTGTGCCTCGGTCTGTCCGGCGGCATCGACTCCGCGCTGGTGGCGGCCATGGCGGCCGACGCGGTCGGTGGCAACAACGTGTACGGCATTTCCATGCCGAGCATGTACTCATCCGATGGTTCCAAGGACGATGCGGCCGATTTGGCGAACAACATCGGCGCGCATTACGACATCCAGCCCATCGAACCGCTGTTCGTGGCCTATCAGAAGCAGCTTGATCTGGAAGGCGTGGCGGCTGAAAACCTGCAGGCCCGCATCCGTGGCGTGATCGTGATGGCCTATTCGAATTCCAAGGGTCTGCTTGCGGTGGCCACCGGGAACAAATCTGAACTCGCCTGCGGCTATTCCACGATCTACGGTGATGCGGTCGGCGGCTATGCCCCGATCAAGGATCTGCTCAAGACGCGCGTCTGGGAGATTTCCCGTTGGCGTAACAAGGCGGCCGCCGCAGGCATGGGTATCGGCGGGCTGCATGTCGTCGGTAATGAATCCGGTTCGGCTGGCGTTCCGTTGCCCGACGGCGTGATGATTCCCGTCAATTCGATCGAGAAGGCGCCGAGCGCCGAACTGCGCCCAGGTCAGAAGGATTCCGATTCGCTTCCTGAATATGCGTTGCTCGATCAGGTGCTCGCCATGTACATCGAGCATGCGCACGGTCGCGCCGACCTGCTGGCCGATGGTTTCGACGAAGCCACCGTCGACACGGTGATGCGCTTGGTGGACCGTGCCGAATGGAAGCGTCGCCAGTATCCGTTGGGGCCGAAGGTCACCGCACTCGCATTCGGACGCGATCGCCGGTTGCCAATCACCAACGCCTTCCGTGAGTAGACGGCAAAGCGAGTCAAGGAGTATGGATATGGAAAAGCAGTGGTACTTTAACACGGTGACCGAGCAGCCTGAGCTGGGCATGGTCTCTCCGGCCAGCCATCGCATGGGCCCATACAAAACCCGTGAGGATGCGCTTGACGCATGGAAGATCGTGCAGGAGCGCAATCTCAAATGGGAAGAGCAGGACCGCGAATGGAAGCGCTGGTCGGAGGATTCGAAGGATTCCACTGACGACCGGCCCGATTCGGTCTGATCCGATTCGTCCAGTCCTGCCCCGTTCAGCGTAGACAACGGCTGTTGTGCCTACGAAGAAGAAATGCCAGCGCCAGAATGGTGTGATCGTTGAGATTGCGCGGATTGTAACCGGTGATGGCGGCGATGCGGTTCAGATGGTTCTGCATCGTGTTTTTGTGGAGGAACAGCTCCTTGGCGGCGGCGCTAATGCTGCCGTTATGCCGTGTGTAGGCATCGAACGTAATCTCGTATGCGTCGATCACGCCATCGTCCAGCCCACCGAACACCAATCGCGTTAGCGCCTGCGCCTGTTCCGGAGGAATTACGGGAACTATGAGCCCCAAGTCGAGGTCCTCGTATCGGGTGAAAGTCGAGAGACTCGTGTTTTCGTCATCGCAATGTTGAAGCTCCGTTGATGCGATCCGTGTACGGGGCGAGGCATTATCGCGTTCATCGGATGCCGGCCGTGGCGAAGCATGGGCCGTGATGCCCCAGCGCAGCGCGGCCACGGCCTGATCGTAGCTACGCCGACAATCATGCATGGTGGATGCCCTGCCGCCGACACCACAGTGCGTGGCATGCCCGGTGAACGACGAAATCAGCGATTCCGCGGCTCGGATGGTGGATTCGGCGGTCTCGTCATCGGAACCGACGATAACTAGCAGACATTCCTGTGGGGTCAGCGTGGCCAATACGTCAGAACGGCCCTCGACCTGCCGATCCAATGCGGAGACGATTCGTTCCTGATACGTCAGCAGGTCGTGAGGGTCAACGCCGCGTATCGATGCGATCATGCACGGCAGATCAAGATCGATGCCCAACATGGCCGCGAGACGTTCGTTGTCCGCAACATTCCCGTTGCCGTAGGCCAATGCCGTGATCAGCGAATCACGCATGGTCCGTCGATTGAACCGGGCCAACTGGTCGAGATGCTCGCGGATCAGTATTTCGGTCATTTTCTGCAATACGGTGCCGAAAGGTTCAACCTCATCGCGCTCGCCGGTAATGCCGATCACCGCCACCGGCTCGCCGTCGAACTGCACCGGCACGTTGATGCCGTTCCGGGCGCCGGCGAATCGATGCTCGTCATCCACGCACACGGTTTGCTTGCTGGCGATGGCCAGTCGCGCACCGTCATGCCCGGAACCGATGCGTGTGGGGTCGGTGCTGGCGATGATGATGCCGCTGGTATTGAAGAAGTTGATTTCGTGGCGCAGCGCATCCTTGAGATGCGTCACGATGTCGGTGGCGATATTCGGATCGATTTCCATACAAAAATAGTACACGTACCATTTCTTTCGGTAGAACAGGGGGAATGTTCCTGGGGCAAGGCACATGGTTTTGCATGGGTGCCCGACGGATAATGAATGCAGCGAAAAGATTTCGTATCCATCGTTACGAAAGGTGTCAAAGTGGACATTTCATTGCATTGGTGGGCGGCGCTGCTTGGTTTGGCGCTCGCCATCGGTCTGATTCTGCGTAAGCTCAACACCACCTACGCGCTGATGCTCGGTGCCGTGGTCGGATGTGTCATCGGCGGTGCCACACTGTCGCAGACCGTTGACATCGTAGTCTCTGGAACACAAAGCGTGATGGGCACGGTGGTGCGTGTACTTGCCGCGGGCGTGTTGGCCGGGGTGATGATGGAATCCGGTGCGGCCAATCGCATCGCCCAAACCATCGTGGTCACCTTCGGTGAGAAACTTGCGATTTTCGCGTTGGCGCTCGCCACGATGGTCATCTGCGCCGTGGGTGTGTTCATTCCCGTGGCGGTGCTGATCGTCGCGCCCATCGCCATTGAAGTCGGCTCGAAGATGCACGTGTCCAAATTGGCGCTGCTTGTGGCGCTCTCCGGTGGCGGCAAGGCCGGCAACATCATCTCCCCGAATCCTAACACCATCGCTGCGGCTTCCGGCTTCGACATCCAGCCTTCCGCAGTGATGGTCTCCAGCTTCATTCCGGCGTTGTTCGGCTTGGGCATGGCGGTGTTGCTGGCCATGCTGGTACAGCATCGTGGCCAGGTCGTTACCATGGACGATCTGAACGGCGGTGAGAACGCAAGCGCGAAGAGCGGTGGCAAGGCCTCTCACGAATTGCCCTCCATCGGCAGGGCCATGGTCGCGCCCGCAATCGCCGTCGTGCTACTGCTCATCAATCCGCTGGGTTCGGTGCTGGGCATCAAGGCGCTCACCATGTTCCAGGTCGACGCGATGTACATTCTCCCGTTTGCGGCCATCGTGGGACTGCTGGCCATGGGGCAGGGGCGGCGCATCCTCGATTACACCAAAGCCGGCATTGCACGCATGATCGATGTGGTCATGATTCTGATCGGCGCTGGCGCTCTCGGTGGTCTTATCACCAGCTCCGACCTTCCCGACCAGATCGTGCGCCTGATTACCGCCGCCGGTGTGCCCGGCGCCCTGCTCGCACCGATCGCCGGCATCCTGATGGCCGCCGCCACCGCATCCACCTCTACCGGTGTGATTCTCGGCGCGAGCTCCTTCGGCGAGACGATTCTCGCCTTCGGCACTACGCCGGTGGCCGCCGCGGTCACCATGCAGGCCGGTGCCACGGTGATTGACGCGTTGCCGCACGGCAACTACTTCCACGTCTCCGCCAAATCAATGAACATGTCCATCGGCGAAAGACTGGGCGTGCTGCCCTTCGAAGCCTTGGTCGGCCTGACCATGACGGTTGTGGCCGTGGTACTGAACATCGTGTTCTAACGATTGTCCGATAACCTAATCATTCATATTCCTCCCCGAAAGGATTCCCATGAAAATCGTCATCGCCCCGGACTCATTCAAGGGCTCCCTTACCGCGCGAGAAGCGGCGCAATCCATCGAATCCGGCATTCTCAGGGTGCTGCCCGAAGCCGAATGCGTCAGCATCCCCATGGCGGATGGCGGCGAAGGCACCGTTCAATCGCTGGTGGATGCCACCGGCGGGCGCATCATGCGCGTATTGGTCACCGATCCTCTCGGTCATCCGACGAATGCGGAATACGGCATTCTCGGTGACGGCCGCACTGCGGTCATCGAAATGGCCGCGGCAAGCGGCATCCAATACATCGACGAGACCACGCGCAATCCGCTGATCGCCACCACCTACGGCACTGGTGAACTGATCAAGGATGCGCTGGAGCAGGGCGTAAGCGACATCATCGTGGGACTGGGAGGTTCGGCTACGAACGATGGTGGGGCGGGCATGGCACAGGCACTGGGCGTACGGCTGCTGGACGACAACGGTGCGCCATTGCCGTTTGGCGGTGCGGCGCTGGCCGAACTCTCTGAAGTGGATGTCTCCGGTCTTGATCCAAGGCTTGCCGACGTGCGCATCCGTCTGGCTTCGGACGTGACCAATCCGTTGACTGGCGTGCGCGGTGCATCGGCCGTGTTCGGCCCTCAGAAAGGTGCGACTCCCGACATGGTCGAGCGGTTGGACGACGCGCTGGCCCATTATGCGGCGGTGATCCGCAAGCAGCTGGGTCGCGAGGTGGAGACCGTGCCGGGTGCGGGTGCGGCCGGTGGCCTTGGCGCGGGATTCCTGGCCTTCACCGAAGCAAGCATGAGATCTGGCGTTGACCTGGTGATCGAGGCGACCGGATTGGCGGGGCTGGCCGCAGGGGCGGACTATTGCTTCACCGGCGAAGGAGGCATCGACTTTCAGACGCAATACGGCAAAACGCCGATGGGTGTGGCCCGCGCGGTCAAGCAGGCGTCGCCGGATTGCACGGTGGTGGCGCTGGCCGGCAGCATCGGGGAGGGTATCGATCAGTTGTATGACCTGGGCATCGACGCGATTTTCGGCATCATGCCAAGCGTCTCCACCATGCGCGACGCCGTCGACCATGCGGCGGACAACCTGGCCCGTACCGCCGAAAACGTGGCCCGTCTGCTGGCCCGCAATCTGTGATTTTCCAAGTAAGCGATGTTCATGGAACATGCAACGGGTCCTCTGGAGCGCGGATGGAGTGGATTTCATCCGTCCGACTTGCGGGAGGCATTGGAAACACTTGGCATTGAGCAACACCTTGGATATGTGAAATAAATCACTTTTATTCGGCTTGAATATCAGCCAGTTCTCAGGTGAGGACCGATAGAATTTTGAATTAGCGACGACGTAACGATGCGTCGCCAACCCTACACCCAGAAGGAGTGGAAATGGCAGCAGTTGATGCAACGGCGGTCTCCCAGGAGGAGCTTGAGGCCAAGGCCTGGGACGGCTTCACCGAGGGCAACTGGCAGAAGGACATCGATGTTCGTGACTTCATCCAGAAGAACTACACGCCGTATGAGGGTGACGAGTCCTTCCTGGCCGACGCCACCGACAAGACCAAGCATCTGTGGAAGTATCTTGACGATAACTATCTGGCCGTAGAGCGCAAGCAGCGTGTCTATGACGTGGATACCCATACCCCGGCAGGCATTGATTCTTTCCCGGCCGGATACATCGACTCCCCGGAAGTCGACAATGTGGTTGTCGGCGTGCAGACCGATGTGCCGTGCAAGCGCGCCATGATGCCGAACGGCGGCTGGCGCATGGTCGAGCAGGCCATTCGTGAGGCCGGCAAGGAGCCGGATCCGGAGATCAAGAAGATCTTCACCAAGTACCGCAAGACCCATAATGACGGTGTCTTCGGCGTGTACACCAAGCAGATCAAGGTCGCTCGTCACAACAAGATCCTCACCGGTCTGCCGGATGCCTACGGCCGTGGCCGTATCATCGGCGATTACCGCCGCGTGGCCCTGTATGGCGTGAACACCCTGATCAAGTTCAAGCAGCGCGACAAGGATTCCGTGCCGTATCGCAACGACTTCACCGAGCCGGAGATCGAGCACTGGATTCGCTTCCGTGAAGAGCACGACGAACAGATCAAGGCCCTGAAGCAGCTGATCAACCTCGGCAAGGAGTATGGCCTCGACCTGAGCCGCCCGGCACAGACCGCCCAGGAGGCCGTGCAGTGGACCTACATGGGTTACCTCGCCTCCGTCAAGAGCCAGGACGGCGCCGCAATGTCGTTCGGCCGCGTATCCACCTTCTTCGATGTATACTTCGAGCGCGATCTGAAGGCCGGCAAGATTACCGAGGTCGACGCTCAGGAGATCATCGACAACCTGGTCATGAAGCTGCGTATCGTGCGCTTCCTGCGTACCCAGGACTATGATGCGATCTTCTCCGGCGATCCGTACTGGGCGACCTGGTCCGATGCGGGCTTCGGCGACGACGGCCGCACCCTGGTCACCAAGACCTCGTTCCGTCTGCTCAACACCCTGACCCTTGAGCACCTTGGACCTGGCCCGGAGCCGAACATCACCATCTTCTGGGATCCGAAGCTGCCGGAAGCCTACAAGCGCTTCTGCGCCAAGATCTCCATCGACACCTCGGCAATCCAGTACGAGTCCGATAAGGAAATCCGCGGCCACTGGGGCGATGACGCCGCAATCGCATGCTGCGTCTCCCCGATGCGCGTAGGCAAGCAGATGCAGTTCTTCGCGGCTCGCGTGAACTCCGCCAAGGCCCTGCTGTACGCCATCAACGGCGGCCGCGACGAGATGACCGGCATGCAGGTCATCGACAAGGGCGTAATCGAACCGATCGCTCCGGAAGCCGACGGCACCCTGGACTACGAGAAGGTCAAGGCCAACTACGAGAAGGCTCTGGAGTGGCTGTCCGAGACCTATGTGATGGCTCTGAACATCATCCATTACATGCACGATAAGTATGCATACGAGTCCATCGAGATGGCTCTGCACGACAAGGAGGTGTACCGCACCCTGGGTTGCGGCATGTCCGGCCTGTCGATTGCAGCCGACTCCCTGTCCGCCTGCAAGTATGCCAAGGTCTACCCGATCTACAACAAGGATGCCAAGACCACCCCGGGTCACGAGGACGAATACGTCGAAGGCGCCGATGACGATCTGATCGTCGGATACCGTACCGAAGGCGAGTTCCCGCTGTACGGCAACGACGATGACCGTGCCGACGACATCGCCAAGTGGGTCGTCTCCACCGTCATGGGCCAGGTCAAGCGCCTGCCGGTGTACCGTGGTGCCGTCCCGACCCAGTCCATCCTGACCATCACCTCCAACGTGGAGTACGGCAAGGCCACCGGCGCCTTCCCGTCCGGTCACAAGAAGGGCACCCCGTACGCTCCGGGCGCCAACCCGGAGAACGGCATGGATTCCCACGGCATGCTGCCGTCCATGTTCTCCGTCGGCAAGATCGACTACAACGACGCTCTTGACGGCATCTCGCTGACCAACACCATCACCCCTGATGGTCTGGGCCGCGACGAGGACGAACGTATCGGCAACCTCGTAGGCATCCTTGACGCCGGCAACGGCCACGGCCTGTACCACGCCAACATCAACGTGCTGCGCAAGGAGCAGCTCGAGGATGCCGTCGAGCACCCGGAGAAGTACCCGCACCTGACCGTGCGTGTCTCCGGCTACGCGGTGAACTTCGTCAAGCTCACCAAGGAGCAGCAGCTCGACGTGATCTCCCGTACGTTCCACCAGGGCGCCGTCGTCGACTAGGACGGATGAGCGCCGCGTGAAGCGGTAATACGGCAAGGGGCGGTGCTTGAAAGGCTTCGCCCCTTGCGTTTTGTTTCCCGGATAGGGGGACTTCGGAATAAATGAAAGGGACATCGATGTCTGAGATCGCACAGTTCCGCACCACCACCAGGCACATGCTCAAAGGCTCGAAAGCCTACGCCAGCCAGACGCTGATGGGAGGCCTGTCCGGCTTCGAATCGCCGATTGGCATGGATCGACGGGACCGCATCAATGCGCTGAAAAGCGGTGACATCGGTTTCGTGCATTCCTGGGACATCAACACGTCCGTCGACGGGCCAGGTACACGCATGACGGTGTTCATGAGTGGCTGTCCGCTGCGTTGCCAGTACTGCCAGAATCCCGACACCTGGAAGATGCGCGACGGCAAGCCCGTCTACCTGGAAGCGATGATCAAAAAGATCGACCGCTATGCCGACCTGTTCAAGGCCACCGGTGGCGGCATCACCTTCTCGGGAGGCGAGTCGATGATGCAACCGGCATTCGTGTCCCGCGTGTTCCGAGCGTCCAAGGAGATGGGCGTGCACACCTGCCTCGACACTTCCGGCTTCCTCAACAGAAACTATACGGACGAAATGATCGATGATATCGACCTGTGTCTGCTTGACGTGAAGTCCGGTGATGAGGAAACCTACCGTATCGTGACCGGGGGAGTGCTGCAGCCCACCATCGATTTCGGACAGCGCCTCGCCAAGGCGGGCAAGAAGATCTGGATACGGTTCGTGCTTGTGCCGGATCTCACCTCCGCGGAGGAGAATGTCGAGAACGTGGCGAAGATCTGCGAAACGTTCGGCGATGCGGTGGAGCATATCGATGTGCTTCCATTCCACCAGCTCGGCCGCCCGAAGTGGCATGAGCTGCGCATCCCGTACCCGTTGGAAGATCAGAAGGGTCCGTCGGCGGCCATGAAGCAGCGTGTCATGGATCAGTTCCGCTCCCATGGATTCGTCGTATATTAAGGTCTTGCCCGGGGTTTCGCCGGCGGAAGTCGTCGGCGAAACCGACTCGGAACGGTGGGGATTGCAAATCTTCACATTCGACGCGAAGTGAAATACCCCGAAATACCATGAATCGCATGATGTCTGCCTTAGCCTTGAATCATGGCGGACATTTATGCTTTCCCTTTGGGCACGCCCACTGCAGCGCGTGCCGACAACAGGGAAAACCATGCCGCCGACATGCCGATGAACAGACCTCTCGGCGTGCCCGATGTCGTGTGGGATGCCGTTCTTTCCGTGCGCAATATGCGGCGAGTGAACGGCGTGGCCTATCGTGAGATTCCGATACCTTGCGCCATGGCCGATTTTGGCGTCGGCGTGGCATTGGAGAGCAGCTCGTATCGCGACGAAAAATCCTATTTCCGCAATGATTGCGCCATGACCGGGAACCGTTGTGCGACAGCGGACGGCTGGATCATGGTGCTGTATTCGCACGATTGCCTTGACGATTGGCATTCCCATTGGCGTTGCGTCGCGTTTGCGTCTTTGCCATTGCCCGATGAGCAGGAGGATTGCCTCACGCCGTCGATGTATTGGGATTCCATGCTCGAACATCTGGACGAAGCCGGTGCGGAGAATGTTTCCGGCACCGTCACGGTTACCAGGAACACCACCTTCGGATCGATGAGCGGTGTGCCGTCCATGGGCTGCGAACTTCGTGTGTCTTGGACTCCATTAGACTATGCCGATGGGGGTCTTGATGCCGGCGCTCAGGTTGAATCGTGGGCCTGGTTCCTCCGAACCATGACGTAATCCGAGGAAGGTGTTCCCGTTGATTGACGAGCCGAGGCTGCAGTCCGAGCCGCGTGAGGGCGTACCCGATGTGATTGATACGTTGCCGGCCTTCCGCGATTACTGCGATCTTCTGGCGGCCGGAACAGGCTCTTTGGCCGCCGACGCGGAACGTGCCTCCGGATACCGTTACGGGCATGAGGATTGGTTGGTGCAGTTCAAGCGTACCGGTGCAGGCATCGGCCTGCTCGATCCGCAGGCATTGGCGCAAGCGGGGGCCGACTGGAACGATTTCAATCGCGCCGTAGGCGACGCCACGTGGATTCTGCATGATTCCCTGCAGGACCTTCCAGGATTCGCGGACCTCGGCATGGAGCCGCATCATCTGTTCGACACGGAGATCGCGGCGCGTCTGCTTGGCATGCACCGTTTTGGCTTGGCGGCAGTTACCGAACATTTTCTGGGATTGACATTGGCGAAGGAACATTCCGCAGCCGACTGGTCGTACCGGCCGTTGCCACGCGACTGGCGCAATTACGCCGCCTTGGATGTGGAATTGCTGATCGAGCTCGAACAGCGCATGCGAACAGAATTGAAGAGGCAGGGCAAAAGGGATTGGGCCGAAGAGGAGTTCGCATACGCGCTGCACGAGGGGATGGGGCCGCGCAAGGAACATCCGGTACCGTGGCTGCGCATCTCCCGCATCACGGAAATCGCCAAGGACCGGCAGGCGCTTGCCGTGGCGAAGGCCCTATGGGAGAAACGCGACGAATTGGCCCGGCGTTTTGATATCGCTCCGGCTCTGTTGCTGTCCGATTTCTCAATCATTGAGGCGGCGAAACGTAAGCCTCATAATGCGGCGCAGTTCCGTGCCATCCGTTCCATCAACGAACGTGTGCGCATTCAGTCCGACGCCGCGCAGGAGAAGATGTTCGAACGGTATGCCCCCATCCAGCGTAAGGTGAAGCCGAGTCTTTGGAAGTCGGTCATCCAGCAGGCGCTCGACATGCCGAGAAGCGAATGGCCGACCATGCCGAGCTCGCAACCGAACAACGACGAATCGCAGACGCACGCACCGCGATCGATACGGTATTGGAAAGATCGTTATCCGGAGCGATTGCGCACGCTGGAGAAGGCACGCAAAGTGGTGCAGCAGATCGCGGTCGATACGCGTACGCCTGCGGAGATCATCATCAAACCGCAGTACTTGCGCAATCTATGCTGGACGGACGAACCACAAAAGCGCGACGTTGCCGGATTCCTTAAGGAGCAGGGCGCGCGCGATTGGCAGGTGTCGCTTATCGCAGAGTCCGTAAGTCGCGCTATCATGTAGAGGTTGCCTAACGGCAGAACTGTTGAAGAACCGTATTTTTCAGGAGCGCAAGCGTGAAAATCAGCGTCAGGAATCTTGAGCCGACCAAGGTGAAGCTCACCGTCACCGTCGATCCGGAGGAGTTCAACCCGTATCTCGACGAGGCTCGCAAGGAAATCGCCAAGCAGGTCAACGTGCCTGGCTTCCGTAAGGGTCACGTGCCCGGCAAGATCATTGATCAGCGCATCGGCTTTGGTGCCGTCGCTGGCGAAGCCGTGAACAATGGCGTGCCGGAGCTGTATTCCAAGGCTCTCGAAACCAAGAAGATCCACCCGATGGCCCAGCCGGAGATCGACGTTCAGGAAGTTCCGGAATCCGCCAAGGATGAGACCAGGCTGAAGTTCGTGGCCACCGTCGAGCGTCGCCCGGACATCGAGCTGCCGGAAGTGGACGGCATGGAGATCGAGGTCGAGAAGGCCGAAATCACCGATGAAGACATCAACAACCGTCTGGAAGCCCTGCGTCAGCGCTTCGGCACCCTCGTGGGTGTGGACCGCCCGGCCGCCAAGGGTGACTATGCCAACATCGACCTGAACGCCGAAATCGACGGCGAATCCGTCGATTCCCAGGAGGGCGTGAGCTACGAGCTCGGCTCCGGCACCATGCTCGACGGTCTGGACGAGGCTCTCGAAGGCCTGTCCGCCGGCGAGGAGACCACCTTCGAAGGCACCCTCGAAGCAGGCGAGCACGAAGGCGAAAAGGCTCAGATCAAGGTCAAGGTCAACTCCGTCAAGACCGAGGAGCTCCCGGAACTCGACGACGACTTCGCATCCGAAGCCTCCGAGTTCGACACCCTTGACGAGCTGAAGGAAGACCTCAAGAAGGCCGCCTCCCAGGATGCCGAAGGCCGTCAGGCCACCGCCGCCCGCGATGCCTTCATCGCCAAGCTCGAAGAGGGCCTGGAGATTCCGGTGCCGAAGGGCGTCAAGGCCGAAATGGTCGAGCAGCAGCTCAAGAACGTGACCGCCGACCCGGACAAGGCCACCAAGGAGCAGAAGGCCGAAGCCGAAGAGACCGTCGAGAAGGAACTGCGCGACCAGATGGTGCTCGACGTGCTCGCTGAGAAGATGGACGTCAAGGTCTCCCAGGCCGACGTGTTCAACTTCCTCGCCTCCATCGCCCAGCAGTACGGTATGGATCCGAACGCTTTCATCCAGGCCATCATGCGTAATGGCCAGCTCGGCTCCGCCGTGCAGGAAGTCGGCCGTTCCAAGGGCCTGCTTGCCGGCATGCGCGCCGTGACCTTCAAGTCCGACGGTGAAACCCTCGACCTGAGCGCCTTCCTCGGCGAAGCAGCTGAGGACGAAGAGGCCGAAAGCGTCGAGGCCGCTTCCGCTGCCGCCGCCGTGGCCGACGAACTCGCCGCCGACAAGGATGCCGAGTGAGTCTGATTCACTGAATCAAGCATTGTGAAAGGCTGGAATCCGAATGGGTTCCAGCCTTTTTCCTATACTTACGTACGTGAATTCCAAAGGATATGCGGTCGTTGACTTCGAAACCACCGGACTGAATCCGGCACGCGGCGATAGGGCCATAGAAATAGGCCTGGTGCACGTGGCACCGGACGGCACGCTTGAAGACGAGCATGAGACGCTGATTCGCGTGCACCGTGACATTGGCGCGCAGTGGATTCACCACATCAGCGCCGTCGAACTCATTCATGCGCCGGAATTCGAAGGCATCGCGCGCGAACTACGTGACCTGCTTGCGGGGCGTGTATTCGTGGCACATAATGTGGCGTTCGACTCGAAATTCCTATTGTCGGAATATCGGCGGTTGGGTGCCGATATTCCTGTGAACTCGCATACCATGCTGTGCACCATGAAACTGTCGCGATCCTTGATCGGTGTCGGCGGTCTTGCCGATTGTTGCCGTGAATTCGGCATCGACAACGAGGACGCGCACAGTGCCTTGAGTGACGCGCACGCCACGGCGTTGCTGCTTGGCAGACTTATGGGCGCCGATCCGGAATGGAGTGGCTGGCGACGCCGACTGGATGCCGCCGAAGAGGCAGGGGAGCACTGGCCGGAACTCACGTCCTTCGAACGACGGGAATGGCTGCCCCGCCGCAGTCACGTCGAAAACAATCTGCAATGCATGATCGGCGGCGCATCGGCAATCGGTGCCGACGATGCGACCGGTTTCAATCCACCGTTGCCGAAGGATTTTCGTCTGCACGTGGGCGACAAAATCGTGCTCACCGGATCGATGCGTCAGCGGCGATCCGACTGGGAGGCCGAGTTGGAGAGCATGGGGCTTGAAGTCAGGCCATCCGTCACCAAACAGGTGAGGCTCGTGGTCGCCGCCGACCCCTATTCCGAATCGACCAAAGCGCGCAAGGCCCGCGATTACGGCATTCCGATCGTGGCGGAACATTGGCTGGAGCAGGCCATGGTGAACGGCATCGACTACTGATGACGCGCCGTCACGCTTTTTCCGGCATCCGGCTGACCCGCCTTTGAGCAAGGCCTTAATTCAGCGTGCTACAGCAGGAATTTGATTTCGGCGAAGAACTCGCGGACCATGTTGTTGACGAGCATGTCCGGCGGAGAACCGGCGGCAATGCCTTGCGCATCGTCAAGACCGTTCTTCCGTGCAATCTGCAGTGCCCGGAATACGTGGAAGTCGTTGGTGATGATGCCCACTGAAGCGTTTTCGTCGGCAATCAGCTTTTTGCTGTTGATGATGTTCTCTTCGGTGGTCTTCGACTTGGATTCCTCCACGATACGGGATTCGGCAATGCCGTTCGTCTTGAGATAGTCGGCCATGCCCTGGGCTTCCGGGAACGGCTCGTTCGATCCCTGCCCGCCGGAAACAATGCAGATGGTCTTCGGATTGTCGTTCAGATATTCGATTGCCTTGTCAAGTCGGAATTTCAGTACGCGGCTCGGCCTGGCTCTATGCACTTGCGCACCGAGTACGATCACATAATCCAGACCGGGTTTGCCCTGCGCACCCATTTTGCTGACTATGCAGCCTTCGACCGTTCCGAACGCCACCACCGCGATGCAGATGAGTGCCACGAGAATGTCACGGATCAGACGGGGCATCGCGTCCCACCAGTGGAACAGGAAACCGCCCCCGAGCGCTTCGAACAACACCGCGAACACGACCCAGACCATCCAGAAGTTGGTGCCGGAATGCGTTTTGAATACAGCCCATGCATAGCAGACGCATGCGAAAGCCAACACCATGCACACACCAAACACCACTTGTCTTGCAACCGTTCCCATAATGCCTCTCTCGCGGTATCTCTGGCGGACTTGACTTCAGCATACTCATCCGGACCCGTACGAAGACCTGATGATTCGCGGGCCATACGAACCATTCGCAAATGCCTTCCGGGAGAGGCTTGGCTTCACGGTTCGCGAGGATTTGGTGTACCGGAACAAGGCCTTGACGCGAATGGAACGAATCGATACGTGATTTCGTGCCTGCAGATCGCTCTCAGACGGGCTGAACGCCACGTGGATGCGGATGGGAAGCCGAAGACGTTCTTCCTTTACGAAGGCGGGCTCTTATGAAACGTTCAGATTCGCGGCTTAGGCTACAAGACGTTGGCGGACGATGATGTCCGTATATGAACGAAGGCATCGCCGACGCGAAAACCATCGATACCGTGGTGAAATACAGTCTCGGCCGCCGCTGGAATCTGGTCGGACCGGTCGCCAGCGCCGACCTGGGCGGATTGGATACGTTCTACAACGTCAGCACCTATCTGCTCAAAGACATGGACAACGGCACCGAGCCGAGCCCGTTGCTGGAAGCCAAGGTGCAGGCTGGCGATCTGGGGGCCAAAACCGGTCGGAGCTTCTACGAGTGGACCGGCGAAACCGGGCAGGCGGTCATTCGCCAACGTGACGAGAACCTGATTCGCCAGCTTGTCGAAGACGCCCGCGAAGAGGCATAGGAGTCCGGTAATCAGAAACGTATGGTGCCATCGGATGCGTTCGAGGGCACCATACCGATTTACTTTCCTGAAAGCCAATCTTCCCTCGTCATTAGGCTCACATTGCCTGTCCTTTTTTCGTGCATCAGCGGAACATCCACATCCTGCGTTTTCCACTGGTACTTGAATCCGCATTTTTCCTGGACGCGCTTGGATTTGATGTTGCCTTCGTAGTAGCCGATCCACACTTTGCGCATGCCGCAGTCCTCGAAGGCATGGCGGAGCATTTCCTTCACGGCTTCCGGCATGATGCCCCGTCCCCAGAATGGTTTCCCAAGCCAGTAGCCCATCTCACATTCATCATCCCGGTCGGTCATATCGGTATGGCCATTCAGCTTCAGTTCGATTGCGCCGATGGCTTTGCCGTCTTCTTTCAGACAGACGGCATAAGCCTCTTTGGCGTTGAACACGTTCCTGATTACGTCCCGGCTCTCATCTAAACACTGATGTGCAGGCCATCCGGCGATCGGTCCCACATCGGGATCGCTAGCGTATGTATATAAGTCCTCCGCATCGTTTTCTTCCCATCGGCGCAGAATGAGTCTGTCGGTTTCAAGTGTCATGTTTCGCTCTCATTTCTTCTTTTCGTGGCAGGAAGCTCCTCGTACGTTGCTTCCGGCAAAATTCCCCCAGGAACCCCTTATTTATCCTACTGCATCCAGCGTAGCCGGCCATCTGAAGTCATGCTACAGGTGAGGGCGGCCGCTGACCGATCGACTGTCGTTCATGCACGAATCTGAATCAGGGAAGTCCTGGAACATATCAGGATTTCAAGACTTCCTTGCGTGTTGAACGGTGCAAAGATCAGCTTCAAAGATAATATTAGGGGGTATAAGATATTCGCACGCGTGCAGTTCATACATTTCATGTGATATCGAATAGAAGCAGTGTAAATGCAAAAAAGTATTTCGGGAGTTAAGTGATGTGGCAGAAGAAAATGGAATTGTCAACATGACTTTAGGCAAAAATAATGCCGAAATGAGTGCGGTCAGAAGAATAATTTAGGTGAGATGTGACCTGTGAGAAGAGAAATGCAATGCAATTGGTCTGAAACGCATCCTGTTGCGCATGCGTTGGTTGTAGCGGCTGCTGCCATGGCATTGGCGGGAATAGTCGAAACGTTCATTGAAGCTATCGCTGGTGGAGTCGCGGCCATGGTTGTTTATGGCTCAGTGGATCGCGCATATATGGGAAATATGGGACTAATTTCCACAGTGATTACGATGGTGTCCCACATAGTCGTTCTGTTGTTGTATTGGTTCATCTTCAGAAGAGATTTGCGGGGTTTCTTCAATGCAAGAAGATTTGGCGAGTTTGTTCTTCTCGGGTGGAGTGTGCTGGCAATAGGTGCATTCAATTTGATTTCAGAGATACTGGAACATGAAAGCTATGGAAATCCCGGCGTGGCACTACTGATGGGAATGCAGCCCGGAATCTGCGAAGAGATCATGCTCCGAGTCATTCCGATTTCCCTTGTCATGAGAAGCAAGGAACGCGAACGACTGGTTATACCGGTTGTTGTGTTTACCAGTCTTCTTTTTGGGCTGTGGCATGGTTTTAATATTTTATCCGGAGCGAATCCCGTCACCACATTGTTCCAAGTCATTTATGCGACGGGTGTAGGCTTCTTGTTCGCTGCTATCTACCTGAGAACAGGCGATATCTGGATCACCATGTTCCTGCATGCAATCACAGACACCGTCTATTTCCTTGGTGCGGAAGCGCAGAGTGGAGACGCTATTCTGTCGCAAAGCACCAGTTTTTCTGACGCTGTTATTCTGCTGGCATACGCGGTTTTGTATTTTGCCAATGCCTTCTATGTATTCAGAAAGAATAAAAGAGTAGAGATTTCAGATACATGGTCGAGAATATGGAAAGTGAAGACGGAGAGCTAAATAACTTTCTCTTTAACTCTCTGTTTTCGTAGCAAAAGCTCCTCGTACATTGCTTCCGGCACAATTCCCCCAAGAACCCCTTATTTATCCTACAGCATCCAGCGTAGCCGGCCATCTGAAGCCACGCTGCAGGTGAGGGTGGCCGTGGATCTGTCGGAAAAGGCTGTTGCCCCTTCCTCTGAGCAGAATGCGCCGCCGTGTGCCAGTTCCTCGTCGGGTGTATTCAATCGTTCCCGAGCCTTTTTCTGCGCATAGGATTCGGTCTTGATAAATGGCAGATTGCTGTCATCCCCGTCTCTAACTTCCAGAATGTAGTACTCGGTATAAGAACCATAGACCGCATCCAGTGTATAGTCGCAGGTTCTATAGCCTGCCGCGTGAAGCTTATCCATTGCCGAACTGAGTTGTTCTCCCACTGCGATGATGTTGGAGATGGTTCGGCTCTTATTCTCATGAACGGTGAGATTCACAGTCGTATCTGTGTACTCTTTTGATTCCCCATATGGGTCTTGCGAACTGACATGGTAATTTTCAGCTGTCAAATCAACGGGTGTTTTATTTTCTCCGGAATCATCGGTGGTAAAGGCCGAAATAGCGGTAAATCCGCTATCCTGAAGCGTCTTGACAGCCTGTTGTAATGAGACTCCTGTCACCTTCGGCACTTCCTTATATTCCACCACCTGGCTTGATGATTGAGCCTGATTCACGTCCGACGAGTCTAAATCATTGCATGAGTTAATCGCGCACGCTGCAACGAGAACCACAATAATGCCCGCGAAAACTTTCTTTACTCTCATCATTCTCCTCATTGAGAAAAGGCCCATCGCATTCAAGACGTGAGAACCGAGCCTTGAATGGATACCGATATGAGCGACTGTACATTCTTCCAAAACCGAACATGCCGTATGGATAAGGGAACATATGTGCGGCGCGGCCGGTGCACATCAGCGCGCGATTTCATCTCACCTGATTTCAGCAGTCTCTGAGTTACCAGCTTTGTCCGCTGAGTTGCTCAAGGCGCTCGCAGAGAAGCATGGTCCATGATGTATGTGAGGGGTTAGTGTGCATTATTTCTCAAAAACAAAGAAGCCCATTATACTATGGGCATTGCAAACGATGCGTCTCATCAGAGTGGAGAAGACATGACCAAGAAAACCGAGGAAGAGCTCTATGACGCGGCGATAAGCATGATTGGGAGTGTTGCAAAGCTTCCAGTTGTCAGAGTTGATAGAGAGGCGTTCCTGCGCGAACAGTTTGCCGGTTCACAATATCTGAATGAGATTTTGGAACACGGTCCGCAATATGTATATACAGTGGAGTCACTTCGTTTAAGAGCTAATGAACTGATTAAGCGTGCAACGAATCGAACAGCACTTGTGGCGTTCGTGGCGGGAATTCCTGGCGGACCTGTGGCTGTTGCAGCTGGAGGCGTTGATATGGCTCAGTATTTCGGCTTCGCTATTAATCTGGCACAACAGATTGCATACCTGTTTGGAGAGGATGATCTTTTCTCCGATGAATCGGAATTAAGTGAGAAAGCCAAAGTTCGAGTTCTAGCGTATTTGGGTGCCATGTTCGGCGCTTCTGGTGCTGCGTCATTGATCGCAAATTTAGCTAAAGAGCTCGGTAAAAACATGGGTAAGAAACTTTCTCAACAGGCTCTTACGAAAACAGTCTGGTATCCGTTGGTTAAAAAGATTGGGGCCATGGTCGGGAAGAAGATTGTCAAGAAGTCCGTGGAAAAAGCCGTTGCTAAGGTTGTTCCAGTTGTTGGTGGTGCCATCTCCAGTGGTATCACCTATGTAACATTTAAGCCCATGGGAGGCCGATTGGCTGACGTGTTAGTGCGTAATCTAAATGGTGAGTTCGATGAAGCTGGCATGGAACTTCGCCCTGAATTCAGAGCGGCGGCAAATACTGACGAGATTGCGATTCGCTCAATTGAAGTAGACGAATAGAATCATTGAATTGGGGGTGCTGGATATGACACCTGGTGCCGCCCAATTCATTTCATCTGCGGGATTCGTATTCCCTTCCCGAATTCGGGATTATCATCAAGGATTTTTCCGATGGCTTCGCTGATGCGGCTATTTCCATCAATTTTTAGCCGATAATGGTTTAGCATGATAGTTGCTGCATACGTGCTGTCATTCGTGAATGTAACATTTCGCGGCCGGAGTTTTTTCTGCACGTGGCATTGAATATCGAGAATCCTATTCCAAAGTTGCATCCAATGAGCGCACGTATTACGCAACACTGAGAAGGAGTGGATTGTTTCTGCGAAAGGCTTCCACTGAACACCAATGTTATCTGCAACCTTTTTCGCTGGGTTGATGTCCTTCATATAGGTCAGCATGTTCGATATGCGACCAAATGACATCACCTCGACTGCGACCCATATGGGGACATTCTGATAGCGCTTCAGTGGATCATTGGCATGAGTGTCTGCATAATGACCAATCATCCTGCTATTTGATCGGCTGAGGTCCCGGATGATACCAGCTACAATCTGAGAGGGTCTTTCGTTTACATCCACATAAGTACTTTCATCCAAATAAAAAGCCGTCTCTCCGTAGAAACGTCCTAGCTCGTGGGCATATTCCGCTCGAATAGTTGTTTCCACCACCTCTAGTTGCTGCAGTAGCATATGCCTGAGTTGCGAGTCGAGTACCATGAGTTGCTGAATCTGATTAAATGAGGTTCCGTTTTCGAAGTGGTTGTCTCCATATGCGGGATCTCTCTGGAATTCTCGTGCATATCCCGAAAAACGGTAGTAGTTGGTTTGATGAAGGAACTTGAGTGCTGACTCTTCGTCTTCGATGGACAGACCGCGAGCCTGAAGCAGTGTAAGAAGCTCGCTGAGGGTTCGAAATGGTTTGTAGCTTTCCATATTTCCTTTAAAAAAGAGGCCCACCGCATTTCAGGACGTAAACGTAGCCTTGGGTGGGCGCTGATACATATCAGTATATCAACTTGCATCAAACCGAACACGCCGTACATGTAGTGCCGCATTAAGAATCATAACACTAACTAGACTGCGATGTTTCTCTTGTGTCGAGCTTAAACACGATTAAGAGGTTTGTATTGGTGGTTTTATTACTGTAATCCTGAGGCGGGCCATCAATGCTACTTGATCACAGTCAATCTCGATTAATCTCCGAACGTCTCATCTACAAACTCAGTGAGTCCGCTACCTTTTGCGAGCAGGGCGGGAGAGGTCACCACAAAGCTGAACTGCGCCTCGTTTGTTGGACGTTGTTAATCAGGATACATTCCTAACACGCGAGGGACATGCTCCGGAACTCCTCCGGGGTGTGTCCCTCGAGTTTTTCCTGGCGTCGTCTGGTGTTCCAGTACATGATGTACGCGTCCAGCTCGCGCTTGAATGAGTCGAACGAATCGAATTCCCTGTCGCGGTGGAACTCGTCCTTCAGGTGTCCGAACACCTGCTCGGTCGCGGCGTTGTCCAAACAGTTGCCCTTGCGGCTCATCGACTGGCATATGTTCAGCCGTTCGAACTCCTTCCGCCACCATTGGTGCCGGTACTGCCATCCCATGTCCGAGTGCGGTATCGGCTCCGCGCCCCGGGCAGGCGTTCCGCGAGCATGGCGAGCAGGCGCCTCTGCCGGTCCATGTCAGGGTGTTGGCGCACGTCCCAGGCGACGATCTCCTTGCCGGCCATGTCGTATACGGGCGCGAGGTACGCCTTGGCCCGGCGACCCCGGACTCCGTGACATCGGTGCCGAGCTTGGCGAACGGCCTGCCGGCGTCGAAGTCGCGTTTGAACAGGTTGTGCACGCGCCCGCCCGTCTCGCCCCTGTACGAGTGGTATCGCCTCCACGGGTTCGCGGCGCGGATCCGGCACCTCACCATGCGCCGCATGACCCCGAGCGCGCTCTTGGCGGACGCCTTCCGCCCGAACCCGCGAGGCCAGGCACATGCGCACCTGCCGGTGGCCGCAGCCATTGGCCGTCTTCTCCCAGATCTCACGCACCAACGGTTCGAGGTCCGGGCGCGTCGCATGCGCGGGATGGGCCAGATGATAGAAGTACGTGGACCTCGCCAGACCGCTGATCCTCAGCAGGTGGCCGAGCCGGTGCCCCCGCCCTGCGAGCAGTCGAACGACGGCGCTTCGCTCGAATCTCGTGACTTCGACGCCCGCAGGACCCGGACTTTTCCCAAATACGCGACCTTCGCCCCGAGGAACGCGACCCGTTCGGCGAGTTCCCGCTCGCACGTCGGTTTGGGCTTGGGTTTGGACCTCGCGCCTTTCGGCCTGCCCCGGGGCTTCGGCCGCAACGCCTCCGCGCCTCCCGTCCGGTACTCGCGGCACCACCGCTGCAGCGGCGCGATGCTCGCGATCCCGTACTTGGACATGGTCCGCGCCAGGTCCAGCCCGTTGTCGACGTGGTTGCGCGCGGCCGCGACCTTCCTCTCCCAGTCGTACCGTTTGCTGCCGTTGCCTCCCATGACCGACTCCTCGCCACCGGATCCGTACAGCGGAATCCATTTTCTCGCGGTCTGCTTCGGCATGGCAAGTCTACGGGCGAGTGATCGGTACCCGATGCCGACTCTGATGAGCCCCAGCGCCTGACGCCGGAACGCGTCGTCGTAATGCCTCCTTCGATCCTCACGCATACGAAAGAACCGCACCTCCGATCATCGAATCCGAATTTCCTCAGTCCAACAATCGGGGTGCGGTTCAGAATAGGCAACATCCACATCTTGATTTCCACGCGTCTGCTGGAACGCATGTTATGCTTCTGCTCAAGCTGGATTTCGGAAAAACAATACACGGCAAGGACTTAGGGTTAACTTCACGCCATTGGCTTGCTTTTGATGGTGGAACGCGTGATATTTTAAAATCTAATTTTGCTCTAAAGAAGATTAATTGAGCATAATTTATCGAAGAATTTTAATTGCAAAATGCAGTGTGAGCGTAATAATTGAGTTTAGTCTCTGAGTATTTGTATCTTTCTAAGACTTTGACCATTCTCCCTCAAGGTCATAGTTATTGCTGAAGGAAGCCAACTGAAAAGCGATGGGTTGGAGTGGCTAAAGATTATTCGCCTGCTAACCACTCAACTCATCATCTTCGTTATCGGTTAAAATGTTTCTCTCATCAAACGCTTTGTCCACGAATTCGGCGAGCTCGCCTTCCTTCGCGAGTTGGTCAGAGTCATCTATTGCGAAATGGATATGTGGACCCATCTAAAGCAGAATTAAATGTAAAGATTCACTCCGAAGAATTTGTTGTTTTTTTTGAATAGTTTTCCTTTTGACTTGTCGTTCAACAGGTCTGTTCTTTTCCGATTCTGCTCTTCGATTATTTGGCGATATGCTTTGCTTAATTCGCCTATTGACGATTGGTAAGTATCGCCTGGCTCAATCGCAGGATCTGTTTTGATAGGAGTGCTGAATGCGTTCATAGCTTCTACTGTGGTAAATTCTCGTACCTTATATGCGGCTTTTTGTAGTTCATCAGTGGTCAGAGGATTCGCCATCAGAATTTCGTAAGCGATAAGAACATTTGCCATGGTTTCTTTGGGATTAATGTTGAATGCGGAATAAAAACGCACGAGATCCTCTCGTAAATGTTCAAGATTTGAATCAATTCGTTGGATTTTCTTCTCATTCGAAGAGAGTAATTTCTGTGTCTGTTTTGTGGTGTATGCAACGTAGATCGTCACGCATATGCTGGCAATACTGATGACCCATGGAATTGCTATTTGTATCGTTTCCCATATGTCCATTGTGATTCCCCGTTTTCTGAACTGCAATTGGCTGCGACAATCCAATCTACCATTTGGTTGATTGACACGGCCGTATGATTAGTTTTCTTCCTATTGCAAGGCTTTCACCTCGTCGAGCAAGGTCTGGTAGGTAGTTGCCTGTTCATAATGGGTCCCGTCGGCAAGATTCAAATCGTTGAACAATCGTTTCGCACAGGCGATCTTGCTGTTCTCGATTCCACGCAGATCGAACGATTCCAAGGTTCCCTTGGTCTCGGCGACGAAGAACAGATGCTTGAGCCCGCTGTCATCACGGAACGCCACGGCCCAGTCGGGAGCGTAGTTGCCCACAGGAGTCGGAATCTGGAATCCACGCGGCAGTTTTGCGTACACCGCGACCTCTGCCGCGTTGTCGAGGTCTTTGGCGAAATTGCTTTCGATCTTGCCATCGGGGAACACCCAGTCCTGCACGCACTTGGACGCCTGGTACCCCTCGGCCTCGTCACGATTGTTGCCGCCGGCCGTGAAGATGTTCGAATCGTATCCGCCTTCGAGCCGGTCGTAGCAGATATGGTCAACGACCATGTTCGCCTTCTCTTGGACGATCAGCCGGCCGACCTTCGCGATGAACTGTTCCGGATTGTCCTTGAACATGAGGAAGCGATCCGGCCGGATGCCCTTGAGGATACGTGCGGCGCAACGGCGCGTGATGGTCGCGGCCTGTGCTATCTCGCCAAGCAGATCGTATTTCACGCCGTTGGACGCGTCAACGTCCAAGTCGCCGGTGTGGGAGTCATTCCTGTGGAAGTGCGTGCGATCCGCAAGCTCGTCGCGCGACGCGTTCTCCTTCTGGATGCCACGCGTGACCGTGTAGGACAGTTTCGATACGATCAGATGCTCGTCGATCGCTTCGACGGCTTTCCTGACGAGCTCGTCGTCGTCGAAGCTGACGGTGTACGCGTACTTGTGGTTGATGCGCTTCCAGAGTTCCTGGAATTCCTTCCTCTGCCAGTTGCCGTTGAGCGGATTGCCATGGACCTTGCGTTTCAGCGCGTTGCCGATGAGCATCCTGGTGGTGCCTTCGACCACGCTGTCCAGCACGAGGCGAATTGCCGGAGCTTTCTTTTGCAAAGGTTCTGGCAACAGTTCCACCGTGTCCTTGCCGAAACGGTCCTCCTCGTACTTATCGGTCAGCTTGCCGTTGCGGTCGATCAGTCTGTTTACGGTCAGCGCGTACACAATGTCGTGCGCCTCGTCCTTGCTGAACGACACGTCGCCTAGGTATGCATATTCCGGGGCAAGCTTGTCTGCCGATACATGCGTCTTCGTGAAGAATGCGTCGTCAATGACGAGCGGACGGTCACGTAAATCGGTTTCAATATCCTTCTGCAAGCCTTCGGCGAATTTCTCGTAGCTTTCCGATGCGATTACCGTAAGCAGATTCACGTCCAAGAAATCCGCGTCATCGAGCAGGTTGCGGTCCTGACGCACACCATCGCGGTTTACGCACAGGCGCAAGCCTCGGCCAACCTCCTGGCGTTTGCTGACCTCGTTGTCCGAATGCTTCAACGTACAAATCTGGAACACATTCGGATTGTCCCAGCCCTCGCGCAGAGCGGAATGACTGAAGATGAACCTCGTCGGCTCGTCGAAGCTCAACAAACGTTCCTTGTTCTTCAGGATCAGGTCGTACGCGCTGATGTCATCGCTCTCCTCCGACCCGCGTTTGATTTTTGAATCGATGGAATGGCCATGCTTGTCGATGCTGAAATATCCCTTGTGCACGTAGCGGCCATGAGTGGTACGCAGCCAGTCGAGATAGCCGGACCCGTCATCGAGACGGTTCTCGATGAAATCATGTACGCAACGGTCGTACTCCTGTTCGAAGATGTCCGCGTACTCGCCGTTCAACGGTTCGCCCGAGTCATCGTATCGGCGGTACTTCGCGACCTCGTCGATGAAGAACAGGCTCAGGCATTTGATGCCGCGTGCCCACAAGTGTTCTTCCTTATGCAGGTGGGAGAGGATGGTCTCGCGAATCTGGATACGGCGCATGTCTGTCTCGGACCCATCGTTGAGGATTTGGCCTTTGCCGAGCGTCTCACCGTTCATAAAACGCACGTAACCGGTCTGCCCAGGCTCCAACCCATCGGGCACGATGCCGTCCGGCGCTATACGCCAGCCGTCACGGTACGCCTCCAATTCGCCAGAGGAAGTGTAGATGTCGTCGCCCTCATTGAACAGGCTGGATGCGGTTACGACCTTGCCGGAAGCGGACAGCTTCTTGTATTCGATACGCACCTGCGGCGCCTCGTTCTTGCTGACGATGATGTCTTGCAGATACAGGTAGCCGTCGGTACCGCGCATGTTGTTCAGTTCGAATCCCTTGACCTCGATGCGTTTGACCAGACGCTGGTTGTACGCGTCCAACGCGTCCAACGCGTACACGAGGTCATGCTTCGTCTTGTGTGTCGCGGAATAGTTCAATGTGAACAGCGGCTTGAACAGGCGGATGCCCTCCTGTGTGGCCTTACCGCCCATCTTTTGCGGTTCATCCAGAATCATGATTGGATGTGTCGCACTGATGACATCAATAGGACGACGTGAGCCGAAATTATCACGTTTTGAGAAGATGATATTGGCGTCTTTACTGCGTCCTCCCTTCTTCATTGACGTGTTGAACGCCTGCATGTTGATAATCATCGCACTGATGTCTGTGGACTGTGCGAAATTATCTAGCTTGGTCAGGTCGGACGAATCGTAGACAAACCAGTTCAATCTCTTCCCGTACCCATCGTTGCCGTCGCGGCCGGACGTGTAGAAGTAGTCCCCGGTCATGTCCAATGACTTGGCCACTCCCTCACGGATAGCGATAGACGGGACCACGATGATGAACTTCGACCAGCCGTACCTGCGGTTCAACTCAAACATCGTCTTCGTGTACACGAACGTCTTACCTGTGCCAGTCTCCATCTCCACGTCTAATTCGACGGCGCCTGCTGGATCGGTGTACAGCCTTGTCGATTCGGCTAGATTCTGTCGGCGTTGGACATTCCTGGCGTTGGACAGCAGCTGATCCTTGGACAGGAGTAAGTCTACGTTGCGATAACCGGTATCGTCATCCTCGGCATAATGGTCGAATGATTCCTGTCTCGGACGCAGTTCAGCCAAGTCGAAGGACTCCTGTACGGGTTCTGAATCAAGGAACAGTGGTTTGCGGATACCCATATCGCGGATATAGGAGACGCCATCCCGCAATGGCTGCCCCTCGAACACGTCACATACTGCATCTGCGGCATCGCTCTGATACTGGTATTGAGAGAATCTGAACTTCATAATTTGGACTCTCAGATGATGCGGATCTGTGTGCCGCCGCTCAACGAATCGGCAGACTGCTTGAAGATTTCGACGAAGTTCGTGCAAGCCGCACTGTCTGGCAGACTGCGTTCTGCGACCAGCACGTAGGACGGACGGGGTTTGAACGCTGCTATCGCTCGAATTAATGATTCGGAGATGTCTGGTTCAAAGCAGGCGAGCAACTGACCACCGTTCACACTGTAGACAGCATGTGAATCGAACTCACCACCCGACAACATTTCGATCTTGGAATTGTATTCCAATTGGAACTGTGGCAATGCTTCGAACAACAGATCCAAATCGGAACGACCAGATTTTGTGATATCTACGTCGAGATCGAGATTGCCCTGGGAATATGCACTGACAGCCTTACGTTTGTCCTCATAATTTGAGTCATCCACGCGAAGCACGCGGAAACCGATATCCGGAACCTTCTTAGGCGTGCCATCGAGCGGCAGCTGTGCATTCTCCGTCTCAATTTCAGACTTGATCTTTTCTCCTGCACGACGAATGCGTTCTTCGGCTATTGTGCAAATATTGCGATTGTCGTGCAGTTGATCACAAAAATCAATTGCATTTTTGATAACGGTTCTTGTGCTTTTCTTTGTGACACGCTCGAGAGACTTGTTTAGATTTTCCTGAACTTGAACAAGAATAAACCTACGGTTTCCTTCATCTTTTTCATTTTGCAAGAACGTGGCATGAGCCGTTGTTCCAGATCCTGAAAAGAAATCCATGATAATAGAATCTTCTGTGTCCAGCCAAGATAATATTCTTGCGATGACTTCTTCATCCTTCGGATTATCAAATATTTTTTCGCCTAATAACGTTTTTAAACGTTTTGACGCTGCACGTCCATCTTTGTATATAACGCTATAAGGTACTTCATATTCGGTCTTAGCGAGATAACGTTTGAAACAGGGGACTTTTGTTTCGTCTGGGCCGAATTCAACGAGACCTTCATTGATTACTTCCTGCATTCGTTCTGGTGTGCTAAATAGCCATCCACGTGACGGAATGGTGACAGGTTTTTTTGTTTTGGGATGCAGCACCTCGTAGCGTGGGCCACCGCCGCCAGGCCATGAAATATTATCTGCAAAATAGAGTCCGTTCTTATCGACGGACGAATAATGACTCTGACGTTTTGCTGGGTCTGAATCATCAAGTTCCTTATACCAAATCTTCATTTCTTTTTCTATGCAATCATATTTATCACCATATTTTGCAGATAAAGAATTATATTTTTCATATATCTCTTTGAGGCCATTCTTCTTCTCTCTCCATACTATTTTATTTTCTTTGAGATAATGTAAGGATTTCGCGTAGCATAATATATATTCGTGGGACAGGGAAATATGCTTTGAATCATTTTTCCTACCTCCAGCCCATACAATTTGTGCAATAAAGTTATCATGTCCCATGATTTCATCGGCTATCTTTTTTAGAGAATCTGCCTCATTTTCGTCAATACTAATAAAGATGGCACCATCTGCGGTCAAAAAATCTCTAGCTAATAAAAGCCTAGGGTAAATCATTGTGCACCAGGCAGAATGGAATCGTCCATAGGTTTCTTTATTTGGAACAAGCTGGTCGCCTACGCTATCATACATTCCGTTGACAGCTTTATCTTCCTCTTCTGTTTGTTTATATGAATCCATATAGATTAAATCGCCGTCGGTATTGTATGGCGGATCGATGTATATGAGTTTGATTTTCCCAGCGTAGTTTTCGCGTAGAATCTTCAATGCGTCGAGGTTGTCGCCCTCGATGTACAGGTTCTGGGTGGTGTCCCAATCTTTGCTGCGTTCCTTAACCGGTCGTAGGGTTTTTGCGATGGGTTTACGGGCAAGCCTTTTCGCTTCGCGCTTCCCGGGCCAGGTGAATTGGTAACGTTCGCGGTTGCCCTCTGCCACGTCACCGAGTCGTTCTCGCAGTGCGTCGAAATCCACTGCTCGTTCGGCCTCACCGGTCTGCGGATTCGTGATTTCGGTAGCTATATCGGGGAACAAGGCGAGCAGCTTGTCCACGTTCTCCTTGGTTAGATTCGGTGTGATGCCTTGGATTCTCTCAATGCTGCTCACAGTGTTTCTCCTTGCTGTTCCTTTTCGAGCTCGTGCCGCTTGGCCTGCAGCTCATCCCATAGTCTGTTCCGTTGGCCTATCTGGACGGCCTTGGCATGACGTCGTTCCAGTTGGTCTATTTCTTTGGTAAGTCTCATTATGCGTGTCCGAGACGCGATACGCCGGTCGACACGCGTCGAATCCGATGAACCAAGGATGATCTCCGCACACAACGACTCCCATATGGCGTCCAGATCAGTTCCGTCCAAATGAAGGCGCGCAGACTCACATTCCACCGGTTTGTCCATATGGATTGAACCTTCCATGAGCCCTTCGGTCACGTTCGCATTACGAAACGCCGCAAGCCTCGCCATGCTGCCGTTCACGCAGACGAACAGGATGCGCGACTTGTGATGGGTCAGCTCGTTACGAGTGCGTGCGATGTGTCCCATGACCTCCAGCGGCGGATGCTTGGTGGATTGTTCCAGACCGATCACGTTGATTTCATGGGTGAGCAGTCCTGCCGGTATGCCGGTTTCCTGCTCGCGGATTACGGCGAGCATGGTGATGGAGTCGATATCCTCGATGAAGTGTTGCCGCAGGCGTTTGCTCACTTTGGTGTTCGTATAGAAACGTTCCTTGGCAATACGTCCCCTCGGATGCATGACCGCGGTGGTGCTAGGTAATCCCAACGTGAGCGCGGTCACCGGCCCGCACGATTCGATACTGCTCATGACTTGTCCTCCAATATTGGACGGATGACGAGGAAGCAGACAAGTTCGAAGTCGTCGAGTCCTTTCACGCTCTTGTCAAGGAAATCCCCCATGGATTCGGTGAAGAAACTGTCGGCCGCAATCGCATCATCCTGGTCCATAATGCTTCTGACCGCATCACGCAGCAAGTCGGAAGCGTGACGCATGTCTCTGCCGTCATGGGTGAGCCGATTGTACGCGCGGCATAGGCGCGGATTATATGTATCCTTGCCTTTGCACAGCTTGCGCATCACGTCGAGACAGTCTTTGGCGTTCAGATGCCCGTGCAGGATCTTCCCGTCGTCGCCGACGTGCACGAGATAGTACGGGTGAATCGGGTTATGTCCCACGGCCTTCACGTTCCCATTCGTGTTGCGTAGCACAAACAGAACACCAGGCTCGTTGCCCTCAACCACAGCGTTGATGCCCGTGGGTGTGCGTTCTATGTCGGGGTTGTCTCGATGATAACCGACCAGATCCATGCGGAACTCATTGAGACCGAGGTCGGTAATGCTGACGCCGCCGTCCACATCCTCAAGATCAAGCACCTCGTCCTGCATTTGCCTGAGCTGACGTTCCCTGTACTCCAGATCGCCCTTTTCATCAGGATTGATGTAGTCGTCGTCGCCGGTGGAGGCCATCACAGCGACCTTCATGCGCGCCTCGACTCTGTCTTTGAGCTTGAGATATTTGTCGAGATCCACGTCGGGCCAGTAGTTGACCAGTTGGATGCGTTTGTTCGTCGAGCCGATACGGTCGATACGGCCAAAACGCTGGATGATACGCACAGGATTCCAATGGATGTCGTAGTTGACCATCATGTCGCAGTCCTGCAGATTCTGCCCTTCGGAGATGCAGTCCGTGGCGATCAAAATATCGATGTCCGTGTTCTTCAACCGGGGCGTGGTCATATCGCGCTCCTTCGAGACGGGGGAGAAGCATGCCAGGATGTCGGACATGCGGCCGCCCACTTTCTTGATGGTGCATCGCCCAGGGTTCGTACCGGTCACTTCCGCGGTATTCAATCCCAGCATACCGGCGTATTTGCTGACGTGCTCGTACAGGTAGTCGGCGGTGTCCGCGAACGCGGTGAAGATAAGGATCTTGTGGTTGCCTAGGTTGATGGGCTGGTTCTGCTTGTCGCTGATGGTCCGGTACAGGCGCTGTAGTTTCGCGTCGTGCGCTGCGTTGATGCCGGAGACCATGTCCAATAGATGGTGAATGACGTCCATGTCGCGTTGGATGCATTCACGCCAGGTTCGCCAATCCATGTCGGACAGTAGGAACCTGGTCTTGTCCTTGGTGGAGAACCCATCTGGATTCATGCTCTCCGTATCGTCCTGGTCCAAGTCGAACCCATCATCGAAACGATCGGTGTCGACCTGCTCGAACATGCCGGTGTCATAGTGCTTGGCACGGTACTCCTCGTACGAGTCGATCGTGTCGACAGTGTCAGACATGTAGCCGAGCACACGATCCAACGTCATGCGAAACGAGTGGACACTGCTCTCGAACCTTTTGAGCAGATTCGTGGCCATGAGCTTCCTTACACCGGTCTCACGGCCACGAATGGTCAGGCCTTCGATTTTGTCATCGTCGAAGTACTTGCTCATACGTGATTCGAGCACAAACTCGGACGGAGTGTACAGCGCAAGGGTGAGCCTTTCCAGCTCGTCATAGATTTCGTCGTAGGACACACAGCTGCTTTCTGTAGACAGCGCCGGGCGGATCGCCTGCGGTCGAAGACGTTCGGGGAAGCCGCCGATCGCATCCATATCATAGTGGTTACGGATATGGCGGCGGCTGCGCGCGACGGTGACCTGGTCGAGGATACGGAAGAAATCGAAGTCGAGCATGTCCATCAACCGTTTGGTGCTGCGTTCCTCCGGTTCGAGCCTCGACCAGACACCGTAAGCCTTCTGAGCGTTACGAAATACCACATCGATATTGGCGGAAAGCCCGAGTTTCCTGGACCATTCATCGCCTTTGTCGCCGTAGGCCAGTTCGAGCTGGTTCTGCAGATCCCGGAAACGATTGTTCACCGGGGTGGCGGAGAGCATGAGCACCTTCGTGGGTACACCGGTATGGATGACCTTGTTGAGGAGCTTCTGGTATCGGTTCTCCTTGTCGTCGGTCTTGGCGGCGCTGTCCGCACCATTACGGAAGTTGTGCGACTCGTCGATGACGACGAGATCATAGTTACCCCAATTGATCCGTTCGATCGGGATATTCATGATCGTGTCGCCCCGCGTGCGGCTCAGATCCGTATGGAACAGTACATCGTAACGCAGATGGTCACCGGCGATCGGATTGTTCGTCGCGTTCGACTTGTACGTGACCCAATTATCCTTGAGCTTCTTCGGGCACAGGACGAGCACGTTGCGGTTTCGGGCCTCGAAATACTTGATCACGGCCAGCGCGGTGAATGTCTTGCCCAAACCGACCGAATCGGCCAGGATGCAACCGTTGTAGGTCTCGAGCTTGTTGATGATTGCGAGGGCCGCGTCCTTCTGGAAGTCGTATAGCTTGTTCCAAATCAGGCTTTCACGGAAACCGGTGCCTTCCTTCGGCAACACGTCCTCGGAGATATCGTCAAGGAACTCGCTGAAGGTGCGATACAGAGCCATGTAGTAGATGAGTTCGGGCGGGTTTTCTCGGTACATGCGCTCGATGCCGTCGATGACCTTGTCGGTCACGTCATGCAGATCGTCGCTGTTCCACGCTTCGTTGATTTTGTCCAAAAATCCTTTTGCCATGAAGCCTTCCATTATGGCGACGCCTTGGTACGAGGCGGCGTGTCGGCTTACGCCCAGTTGCGTGGTTGTGAACTCGTTGAACGGCATGTACGCGGTTTTCTCGTCACTGTGTTCCACGACGAGGGACGGAGTGATGTCTGATTCCTCGTCGAATGACATGAAACGCGCCTTTTTGCGGCGGATCCAATCAGCGCATTCCGTGGCGATGGCCTTCTGCGTGAGCTCGTTGCGTAGGCGGATTTCCAACGGAGTGCCGTACAGGCTCTGCTCGCGTTCCAGGCGAGGGATGTAGAACTCGCGTTGCTCCTTCGGGGTGGCATCCTCAGTGAACGTCTTCGACGTGTAAATGAAACGGAATGAGCCCGCGTTCTCCAATTGCTCGCGCAATTCCCTATACGCGTACATCGAGAATGATGCCGCCGCGATGGAGATTCTGTCCTCCTTGCGTATCGTACGAACAAGGTCGTCTTTGACCAGTGAAGTCTTGTTATCGATAAAGCCCTGAGTCACAGCGCCCATTCTAGTGGAGGAATGGGTAAAGGGTGGCAGCGGCGCTTTAACATTTGTTGGAGTATTGCATCGTGTGAATGGATACGATTGTTCATGAGTGAGTAATCAGAGTGGAGGGAAGCTCAAGGTGGACGAGAAATTAAATTTGACGGAACCGATTATTACATGGTTGTTGGAGTCTGATAGCGATTGTGCGGAAGTGGCAGCCATGTTGCGCGATACGGGGAAGCGTTTCGAGCTCGCTGTTCCATTCAGAGGCAATTTCGATAAATATCAGCAGTGGTTTTTATCGAGCGGGACGGTTGTCCTCAACGATAAGCCCCTTGAACCAGTGAAATTACCGAACATAATTCGTACGGTATCGAATGGTAGGTTTTATACCCTTGTGAGATGTCGTGTGAGTGGTTCTGTATCTGCAGGAACCGGAACTGGAATTGTCGTCCCGACATATGTAGTTTTCGGGACTAGCAAAACGAATTTCGAAAAAATACATGCGATGCGTTCTAACATTCCAGGTTTGTCATCGTGGTCGGGAATCTCCTCACTCTCGTTTTTCCCCGGTGATGGCTCTTCAAAGAAGACTGAAGTGATTGCGGAGCCGCGCAATGAAATCATGATTGATGAGTCAGTAGGATTGAAGCTATGGCCTGATTATTCTGTAAGGACTTTTTTGAGGAGAGACGAGGTTATTGCTCGACAAATGGTCTCCATCGAGACTAGGACAGATGAATTGCGGGGTTGGACGTGGCACTTGTTCTATCATCGTTCCTTGATGAACCTGCTTACTATTTCTGATTGGGTTCCGAGAACGTTTGATGATTTGGACGTTCTTCGGGACGAGGATTCCTATGAATTAAATGGGAAGAAGAGAGAGGCATGGCATCCTGTTCTGTCATATATGCCGCGAGTCGACCGTTCTCACTTTGAGAATCCTGAGTTGCAGTATCTCTTTCGCTTTTCTGACATCCGTGAAGAAGGAATTCGGAAGTGGCTTGAACTAGTAGATAGATGTCAACAGGGAATGACCCTTCTTGCCTACGTGGCAAGGGAACAGGAGTATCTTGCCCTTGAAACGTTGAATATGTTGACGGGGACCATACTTGACTGCATTGGATGGTATGTCGTCAAGGCAAAGAACCAGACAAAACGGATGATACGAAATTCCAAAACCGGTGAAATGCGTTCTGCTGGTTTTTACCAAATGCTCGAGGCTGTACAAGAGGAATTGGGCGATGTCTTTCCGTTTACTAATCCAGAAGATTGGAGAAGGAATATGAGAAAAGCATTCGTCGGAAATAAGCATGGTGATGCGGAAGGCGTAGATTTTCAAACAATGTATGACGTGACTATGCAATCATTGGTCATTGCGCGAATGTGGGTAGGTCTGCAATTAGGTGCTGATGGAAATGCGCTAAGAGAGCGTGTTGCAGCTGACAAGATAGGTAGGAGAGTCAATCGCTTTATTGCATGGTAGCATGCCGCAACGGAGGGATTTTTTGAGTCGATTCTTTGATATTTATTGATGTTCACTGATGAGTATTTCTGCCCGTAATTGTAGTGCGGTTACCTTCTAAACGTCTGAACGTTGAATTCAATAAAGGAGCATGTTTTGGACGGAAAGCTCGATACAAGATACCTCGGAGGACGACCGTGTCGTGACAGCGGATGGGCCGAATCAGATCGTTGAAGCATTTGGATGAGGCTGCAAAGGCTGTTTTTACGATTGGCGTCTATAGTCGCAGTGCTAATGCGATGAGGCTACCGACTATAGACAACGTGCATGGACTTTCTGTTGGGTTAGTCGTAACCGTATAGGTAAGGCGATAGCCCTGAACTACCTCGAACGCGGTCGTTGTATGTTTGAGGTGGCTCTGTACTCGGTGGGACTTTTCCCGTACCATTTGCGAAATGCCTCCGCATAATAGCTGCTCCCGTTAAACCCGACGGCTGTAGCGATCTCCGTTACAGTTCTATCTGTATTGCTAAGAAGAACTGTACTTTTATCGAGTCGATATCGTGTTAAATATATATTGGGTGTTTGCTTGATGTATTTTGCGAACAGTTTACAGCATTTACTCTGTCCTACTGCTCCTGAAGCGGCTATATCGGCAAGGGTAATTTTGTTTGTGTAATTTTGTTGTATAAAGCCTATCATATTTCTTAGAATGGAGAGATCGGCATTTTGATTTTTGTGTTGACTTTCAGAGGGGATATTTTCGTAAAGTTGTATCCATGTATTTAAAAATAGATTCTGTATTTTTAATACAGCGGATTTTTCATTCCTTGTAGAATACATCATTCTAATGTTTTTAAATATTGTTCTATGCCACGGAGTGTCAGAGTTTAATTTAATATAAGAGGCATTCTTGTTATTTATGACTGGTAGTACAAAATCGCGTTCATAGGCATAAGTTGCACATAATATAAGTGGATGAATAAGAATGCAAATAAAATCGCACTCTTTTTTCCCTGGTGAGAAGCCGAAATGCATTTGTCTTGCATTTACGAATATTCCTTCGTTCTCAGCCAGAGTAACGATTTCACCGTTGACATTGTATTGCATTTCTCCAGATAAGACGGCAATAAATTCAATATCATCGTGCCAATGGGTGGGCGCGGCATAGCCGGGATAAGAGGAAAGCAAAGCTCTCCGAATGTAAATGGGATAGTCCGTATAGTCATAACGCACCTTTTCGGAGCGATCGTCTCTCATTTCTAAAGACAACATAATTGGCAACCTCGCAGGATTGTTATTGAATCAAACATAATAATGATAGCTATTAAACGAATTTAACAATCTAATTGTATAGAATGAAATTGTTTCTGTCTAGGAAGGTATGACGAAATGAATATAGGACATGTAGCGATCTATGTAAAAGACTTGGAAGAAAGCGCTCGCTTCTTTGAGACCTATTTTCAAGGAAGGCGAAACGAGCTTTATGTAAATCCGAATACTGGTTTTTCATCTTACTTCCTGTCTTTTGATGACTCGACAAGACTGGAGCTCATGAATATACCGGTTATTTCGGAGCCGAATGGTGACCCGCAACTCGGATATGCGCATATTGCTTTTCAGGTTGGTTCAAAAGATGAGGTCGATAGATTGACCGCCAGGCTCGAAAAAGACGGCTACGTAGTCAAAAGTTATCCGAGGACCACCGGAGACGGATATTACGAAAGCAGCATATACGATGCTAACGGCAATGCTATAGAAATTACGGAATAGCAGAAGTTCAGATATGAAGGTGAAACGGAAAAGCGCACTGTGATCCTTTCCGAAAATATAGGGAGTTCGAAGATAGTGGTTTTATTCGGGTCCTATTGCTTTCCCTATGGAGGTAGTGAAAGGTTGCGAAAGATATTGATGGGTTTATAAAGGAGGATGCAAATGAGTGCGATGAAAGAAAGAATGCACACGGGAGAATTGTATCTTCCCGGTGATCACGAGATTATGGAATGGCAGACAAAATGTCTTGACCGTCTTTATGAGTTCAATCAGACCCGGCCAACCGAATTCAAAAAGAGGCAGACTCTAATGAAAGAGATGTTTGCGGAAATCGGTGAAGGCTGTTACGTTGAACCGCCTTTTCGTTCTAATTTTGGCGGAGGCCATGTGCATTTCGGGAAAAACATTTATGCGAACTTTAACTTGACTTGTGTAGATGATACGCACATTTATGTGGGGGATTACACAATGTTCGGCACGAATGTCACCGTTGCTACCGCAGGACATCCGATTCTTCCGGAGTTGCGGAAGAAAGGGTATCAGTATAATGCGCCCGTTCGCATCGGAAAAAACTGCTGGATTGGTGCAGGGGTGATTATACTCCCCGGTATTACGATTGGTGATAACGTTGTGATCGGCGCCGGAAGCATAGTGACAAAGGATTTGCCGTCTTGCGTTGTGGCGGTTGGTAATCCGTGCAAGATATTACGGGAAGTAGATGAGCGTGATAAAGAGTATTATTTCAAGAATAAAAAGATACCGCAGGATCTATAGAAAAGGTAAATAGTTCATAATCATGTGATTATGCTTGTAAATAGCAAAGGATGAAGCACACTGCTTCATCCTTTGCTTGCTGGTGTTTTACTTGTAAATAGTATCTGTGTCGCGATTTCCATTGTCAAGTTTCTGACACTGTTCATCTTGTCTCACCGTGTCATTTGGTCGGCTTCTTTCAATAACGCGTATGGCCGTGTGGCTAATATGGAACAGTTCCATCGGGAGGTGCGGAAGATGAAGCACATCGTATTCGGCAGCGGAACCAAGAACTTCGTGATACTGCCAGGACTGTCGGTGCACAGCGTGATGGGCTTGGCCGACGCGATTGTGGAGGCGTACAAGGATTTCTGCGAGGAATACACCGTGTATGTTTTCGACAGGGCCGAGAACATACACGAGGGTTACACGGTCAGAAACATGGCGGAAGACACCGCGGCGGCGATGCGGGAGCTGAATATTAAGAACGCCGACGTGTTCGGCGCATCCCAAGGCGGCATGATCGCCATGTATCTCGCCATCGATCACCCGCAAATGGTGAACAGGCTGATTCTAGGCTCGACGCTGGCAAAACCCAACGGCACGTTCAATCATGTCATCGACGAATGGATACGGCTGGCCAGGGCGAAGGATGAGGTGGGGCTTCTCGAGAGTTTCGCGGACAACGTGTATTCCGAGTCCACCCTGAAGGCCTATCGGGAAACGTTGGTCTCCTCCAATCTGGGTATCAGCGATGAGGAATATCGGCGCTTCATTATTCTGGCCGAAGCCTGCAAAACCTTCGACTGCTACGGAGAGCTTTCCTCCATCCAGTGCCCGGTCTTGGTAATCGGTGCGGAGGGAGACCGTGTCGTGACTGCGGAAGGGTCGAAGCAGATCGCCGAGGCGCTTGGCTGCGAAAGCTACATTTACGATGGCAGCCATGGTCACGGCGTATACGATGAAGCCACCGATTACAGGCGGCGGTGCCTGGATTTTCTGCTGGGGGTTTCGGCCTGAATCTTTCCATCGCGACTCGTGTCTTCTGCTAAGTGAGTCGAATCCGACTGGAGTATTGGTCAAATGTGACGCACATACGTTCAGCCTTGTGGGTTACGGTCGTTGTAAGACTATGGCCACAGAACGAGCCAAACGTCCAGGTCCATGCCGGTGTCGCCCAGCCAGATCTGAATCTCATCTTCGGCCACATCCTGGGCCTCGGTTTTCGGATAGCCATAGATGCCGGCGGAAATCAGCGGGAACGCGATGCCTTTGCAGCCGTGCACGGAGGCGATCGCCAAGCAATTGCGGTAGCAGGCGCGCAACAGCTGCTCCTCATCATGGTCGCCGCCATGCCAAACCGGTCCGGCTGTGTGGATGACGTACTTGGCCGGCAGATCGAATCCCGGCGTGATCACCACCTCACCGGTACGGATGGGGGAGAGGCGATTGCATGCGGTCTGCATGCGGTTCGCTCCCGCCGCGCGGAAAATCGCGCCGCATACCCCTCCACCCATCATGAGGTCCGTATTCGCCGCATTGACAATGGCATCCACATGCATGCCGGTGATGTCCTGATGCGTCACGGAAAATGGCATAATCGCTCCTTGGAAATATACCTTTACGATATGCAGTTTATTTCAGTATTGTTGTTTCGACAACGGAACGGTAGGTACCACTGTATCCGGGTAAAGAAAAAGGTGTGGCGCAGAACGGGTGTCCTGCGCCACACCTGCTATCAAACTTTCACATATACTCCTAGCGGACGATCTTCGCTGGAGCCCCAACAACGGTATGTCCAGCTGGAACGTCGGATAGCACTACGGAATGGGCGCCAACCTTTACGCCATCTTCGATGGTGATGGCCCCTAGGGCCGCAGCTCCTGCGCCGAACAGTACATTGTTGCCGATATGCGGATGACGCCAACCAGGCTGGTTCTTCACGCCACCGAGCGTCACTCCTTGATAAATTACCACGTCATCGCCTATGACGGCGGTTTCACCGATTACGACCCCGGTGTCGTGGTCAATGAGCAGACGCTTACCGATTTCGGCCGCTGGATGTATCTCGATACCGGTCAGCACACGTGCAAACTGGCATACGAATTGGGCTGCAAGCTGGTGTTTGTGTATCCACAGCTGGTTCGCCCAACGATGCAACCATACCGCGTGAAGGCCTGAATACGTGAGTACGACTTGAGCATCTGACGTGATTGAAGGGTCATAGTCGCGCACCATACGGATCTCGTCTCGAAGCGTCTCTGACCATTCTTTCCTATGCCTGACCAATCTGACTAGGCAAGGCAGAAGTAAGATGGAGGCCAGAGTGCCTGCGGCCATATGGATGATGGAGGACTTCCTATGCTCCATAGCCGAGGTCCTTCTCCACGTCACCGATGGCCTCGTCAAGTATCGACAGGCCCATATCGAGTTCTTCGTAGCTAACTGTGAGCGGAGGAGCGATACGGAATACGCCTCCCATGCCGGGCAAACAGACGATGTTCATATGTAGTCCAAGATCAAAGCAGCGTTTTGTAATCAGATCCCCTATCTTCTCAGAGCGTTCCTTGCTTTGCTTGTTTTTGATGATTTCAATGCCTTGCAGTAGACCACGGCCACGTGCGTCGCCGACGACTTCATGCTCCTCCACAAGTTTCCAAAGTCCTTTGTGCAGGTATTCGCCTTTGTCAACAGCGGCCAGCATGAGATTATCGCGTTCGATGACATTCATCACTTCACAGCCGACGGCCGCGACCAAAGGGTCGTTGACATGGGAGGTATAGAATGTGAATCCATTGTCGCGGGCTTTCTGCTCGATTTCGTCGGTAGTAATCAATGCCGCAAGTGGCAATCCACCGCCGAGGGTTTTGGACAAAGTCAGGATGTCGGGTACAACCCCGTCATGCTGGCATCCGTACCAGTGGCCGGTTCTGCCGAAACTTGTTTGCGCTTCATCGAAGATCAGCAGCATGTTGCGTTCATTGCACTTCTCCTTTAATGCGGCAAAATATCCGGGCGGCGGAACGAGCACACCACCGCCGGAGATAATCGGTTCGACGATACAGGCGGCAAGACTACCAACCGACTGTGCGTCGACCATGTCAAAACCATAATCAAGCTGCCTGCGCCAGTCCAGTTTGCCATCTTCGTCGATAAAGTCGGGACGATATTCGTATGGAGTGGGGATTGCCAATTGTCCGGGCGCGCCAGGTACGCCAAGTTTACGAGCGGATGAGTATGTGGCTCCTGCGCTTGCCTCAGTCAGACCATGCCAGGAGCGAGAGAACGACACGATTTCGAACTTGCCGGTTACTGTTTTGGCCATACGAATGGCGGCCTCATTGACCTCGGAGCCGGTGGACAGCGGGATGACCTTGCTTAACGGCTCTGGGGCGGTCATGGCAATTCTGGTACATAAGTTGATACTAGGGCGAGACAGCATGCCGCTGTACAAATGGTCGAGACGCCCGATGGTTTCACGGATTGTCTTGACCACATCGGGATTGTTGTGCCCCAGAGTCGAACTCATCTGACCTGAGGTGAAATCAAGAATCTTGCGGCCGCTCTCTGTGTAGACATAGCTACCTTCCGCGTGGTCGATGATTTCGGGGATGAAATATGGTGCTCCGTAACGTCCGACGTGGCGTTCAACATCTTCCCATGGATTGGGGCGCTTTTCGAATGGTGAGGCGATCATGATGTTTCTCCTTGTTGCCTTGAGACATATTCCGCATGTGTCCAATTGATTACAAGTCCAGTATGTTTGTTGCGATTTAACGAAACAGTTTCCAACGTACAGTGTTCCCGTACATTAGGTTTGGCGATCCTTAACAGTGACGAAACGGCAAAGGAGAGCCATCTTGATAGGAGTTTTACATGCTGAATATTTGGAGATTGCAGCTGCTTGTCCAGTTCGAGGTGCTTGGTACTATGCAACAAGTCGCCGATGTGATGCATGTAAGCAAGTCGACGGTGTCCCAGCAGTTGAATCTTCTTGAACAGGAAACCGGGGTCACCTTGTTCGAACGGATTGGAAGACAGGTCCGTCTCACCGTCGCGGGAAGGGAACTTTGCAGGAAGGTTCGGCCTGTGCTCGGACAGCTGGAACTGATTGGCAATTCATTGGGCGAATCCGATGACAAAGTGATAGGAACGGTCCATGTCGCATCCTTCTCCAGCGCGATGTCCTCATTTGTTTTACCGGCTTTGCAGAAACTGAGCGGTAAGTACCCGCAGCTTGAATCGAAAGTGTCGGAGCTGGAACCTAACCTAAGCCTTCCGTTGCTTGACTCCCGTCAGATTGACATCGCAATCGTAGCGTATCTTGGCCGAGGAGGAAACCTTCAACGTTTCGAACGAGCTGTCACTCCGATTGGGGCAGACCGGATGCAGATTCTGGTAAGTCGGGATAATCCTCTGGCGCGACATGAATCGGTCAGTATAGAAGATCTTGCCGATTCGGTTTGGGCCATGGAACAGGCGGACGCCTATCTTCCAAGTTATATGACGAGTTTATGCAAAGCAGCAGGATTCATGCCGAAGACCGGAGGCGTATTCACCTCATACTCCGCGATGAAAAAAGCGGTTAAGCTAAATATGATGATCTGTGCATTGCCTACGCTGGCAATCGCAGCAGACGTCGATGACTCCATAATCACGTTGCCTCTTGTTCCGGGCCATACAAGACGGATTTTCATGGTCACGAGGAACTCCCAGAAGAACATGCATACTATCGACGTGGTCGGCAAGGCAATTCAAGCGGAAGCTCGCCGGAAACTTGGACCCGAAGTCATCGAATAAATTTTAATGAGCGGTTGACGAAGCGTTGAAAGGGTGCGAAGGCGATATACCTTCACACCCTTACAGCCTAGCGGCTCGCAGAATATCACACGCTTCCCTGTTGGGAGTGATCGAATTGTGGCATATTGTCTTCGTCATAGGTGTAGACACCGATGTATGCGGAACTCGGATCATGCTTGTCGTTGAATGCGCCGATACTGGCCATGCCGTGATAGGCGATTCTCTTACCGTTCTTAATTAGAGCTTTGCACTCCTTGTATGTGGAACATTCGATGCCGTTGTCCGTTCCGGATACTGCGGGTAGAGTCTTGCGAATGGTCTCACTATCGGCGCTCCCGCCCTCCTGTGCAGCCAGCGCGGCAAGGATGACTGCATCATATGTTTCCGCACTGAATGTATATGTGGTCAGAGAATCATCAATGGTCTTGAGCCGTTCACGGAAATCATCGGCAGCAACCGCTCCGGGGATGGTACCCTTGTCGCCGTTAAGTAATCCAGTCTCGAATTTGCTTGAATAATCAGACATGTTGCCGTCAAAGAAATACAACTTGCTGGTATCGATGCCGACTCCGGCCATGCTTTTGACCAATGGGACAGTCTGATCGAACGCGATGACTAGTACTGCATCTGCGTCAGTGGCTTTAATGCTCGCAGCCAATGATCCAAAGTTCTTTTCGGTGGGGTCAAACGTGTCTTTACCACCGTAAACCACATTGACACCTGCAGCCTCGACCTTCTTGACAACGATGTCACGGATACCGATGCCGGCCTCGTCGTTAAAACAGGCGATGGCGAGGTTCTGTACGCCATCCTGCACGATTGTATCGGCCAAGACTGCGCCCTGCACCGTATCTGGCGGTACGGTGCGGAAAAAATAATCGCTGATACCCGACAGCGAGGACGCAGTCGCACCGTTTGAAATCAGCGTAACCTTGGCCCCCTCGATCTCATGGTATGTATTCTTGACTACGCCGCTCGATGGATTTCCGACGATGACGCTCGGGTTCTTTGCCAGCACGGATTGTACCGCTGAGGTATTCTGATCGGCGTGATCTGCGTCATTGACATCGGCGATATAGCTATCAATCTTGTTTCCAAGTACGCCGCCAGCATCATTGATGTCTTTGACAGCAAGCTTGAATGCTGCCATCTGACCTGGAGCGACATAGCTTAGGGATCCTGTCTCGGGGAACAGGCCGCCGAGCATAAAATCGGTTCTCGTCGACGATGAATCGGCGCTACTTGTCGATGATGATGTGCCGTTGCATCCGGCTAATGTCGGTGTCGTAATGAGCGTAAGACATGTCAGCGCTGCGATGAGCGTCTTATTCGAAGTTTTCCTGCTCATAGCCACTTCCTCTCTTCAACCTGACGATGATGGGTCATTCGCAAATTTGAGTGCTGGAAATTGAAATGACATCTGTCATTAGAAGGCCTTCTATATGTAATGTAAAGGACTGTGATATCAGGCCGATTACCTGATAATGACGGAATAATGAAGTCCGTCAAGAAGAAATGGCCATTATGGTTTAAGAAAATTGAACGATTTAAGTGAATATCTAGAGGTGCGAGGATGCCGTGGCTGGCCAAATAAAAATGCGGTGACAGGTGCTAATAATGAAATCGAATGGTTTTGATGATTCTCGGTGCACCATAACTGTGCGGTATGGGATTGTTAATCTGTCGTGTTTGGCGGATTGACATGCATGCTTATGCTATGCAAGAACGATGTTTATGCAGTCGTACATATCGGTAATGTCTTGATATGCCACGGGAAAGGCATGAATTCCTTTTCCGCGGCATGTGCAACTGTACGTTGCTGACTTGCCTTTTCATAATCATCGAAACCGTCGGCCGACATGTGCGCGAATCCGGCCTTTGTGCGTGCGAAGCCAGATGATGGTCTTCTGGACTTCGGCTCAAGAGCTAAAGATGGATGCGCTTCCAGTCGGCCAGAGCGTTGGCGTAAGTGGTTTTCTGCTCAGGGGTTGCGAATGAGGACTTCAGAGAGTATTCCGCGATGGTGGCCAACTCATCCAAGCTCATGCCGGTCCGTGCCATGGCGATGTAATTGTCGCCGATATATCCGCCGAAGTAGGCGGGATCATCGGAATTGAGCGTCACCTTCACACCAGCGTCGAACAGTTGGCGTACCGGAAGATCGGCCACGTCCCGCACCACCTGCAGACGATGGTTTGACAACGGGCACACCGTCAACGCGATTCCATCACGGGCAATTCGTGCCACCAAATCGCCATCGGTGGCGGTGCGAACGCCATGATCGATGCGTTCGACATGCAGGGAGTCCAACGCCTGACGGACATAATCGGCCGGGCCCTCCTCGCCGGCGTGCGCGACGAGATGCAGGCCAAGTCGCGCCGCACGCTCATATACATGACTGAACAGTTCCGGCGGATATCCGACTTCGGCGGAATCCAAACCGATACCGAGCAGGTCCCCGGCCCGTGAAGCCGCGGTATCAAGCAACGCCTCGGCTGAATCGACGGGCATATCCCGGATGATGCACATGATGAGCCCGCCATCGATGCCGAAACGTTCATGACCGATGCGAAGACCCTCAAGCAGGCCATCGAGCACCACATCAAAATCGAGACCATTATTCATGTGTACCTGAGGATCGAAGAAAATCTCCGCCCGCCGAACGCCATCGGCATTCGCCCGTGCCAGATAGGCGAGCATGAGGTCGGTGAAATCCTGCTTGGTGCGCAGCACGGACATGAGCTGGTAGTACAGGTCCAGAAACGACTGAAGATTCTCAAACTCATAGTGTGCCTTGAGATCGTCAAGATCAGCGAACGGCAGGCTGATGTTGTTACGTTCGGCCAGTTTCAGGGCCAGTTCCGGCTCGAGGGTGCCTTCGATATGCAGATGAAGCTCCGCCTTCGGCAGCTTACGCAGTGCCTGTTCGGTGGCCGGGCTGATGTGAGTCATGCGAATCCTTTCATGTGGTGCGATGGCGGTCCATCGGCTAATCGGAAATGAGCGTGAACTGAAATGGACCGTCGACGATGGAGCCAATGCGCATGCGAGCGCCATATCGGCCTTCATATACGGGAACGTTGCCCGAGCGGAGAGCTTCGTTGAAGCGGATCCATGTGAGATTGGCATGCTCGTCGTCGGTATCTTCGGCAACGAGTTGGGGACGTCCCGTGGCGGGGCTGTGCAAAGAGGTGAGCGGTTGTGGAATGGATAGGATCTCTCCTCGGATTTCCTGCACGGATTGAGGAAGCGAACCTTGCGGTCCATCGAAGCAACGCAGTGTGAGGACGCGGTTCGCCATCATGTCAATCGTGGGTTCGTCATCGTCGGGTTCGATTTCGACGGTCAACAGTAGGCCAAGACCGATTTGCTGCACATCGAACGTCGGATCGAGCGTACCGAGGTCGTTCAAAACGGCGATGCTCGCTTCATTCACGCGTTGCACGGAAATTCTCATTGTTCCAGTATAGGTTGTCGGCAGTGCTTTACACGGACTGTGATCAGCGAATTGTGGTCGCGGGATTGCGGGTTGCGGGGCGGGCCGGACGATGGGGATTCATGGTGCTGCCCTGCTGCCGCGCTCTCGTCGGGGAGGGGATTCCTCCAGTGACTGGAGAAAATCGGACGCAAAGAGAGGTGCAAGCCTGTAGGACAGCTGCTAAAGTCGGCGACATGAAGATGAGCGACGACGAGTTCGAGCGGGCCATCGAAGACGCGCTCGCGGGTATTCCCGACAGGTTCAAGCAGGTGCTGGAGAATGTGGGGATCGCCATGGCGCAGGAGCCGAACGAGCGGGAGTTGGGCACGATGTGCGACGCGGGCGGCGAACTGCTGGGACTGTACGAAGGAATCGCCATCACGCGGCGAACCACGGCCTACAACGGTGTGATGCCGGACGTGATCACTATTTTCAAGGGCCCGCACGAGCGGGTATGCGCCACCCGTGCGCAAATGGTCAAGCAGATCCGCAAGACCGTGCTGCACGAGATCGGCCACTACTTCGGCTTCGACGACGCCTACCTGCACGCGCATGGCTATTAGAGGCCGCTACAAGAAGACGCACGCAAGGCCGTGTTTCGGCACGGAATAGGATTCATCCGGAATCGTTCGGAACGTCTCATTGTCGACGAGGCGCAATACGTGCCGGATCTGTTCCCCATGATTCAAGTGGCAGTGGGAAAGCAGCAGGGCGCTCCCGAGCCGCAGCGCCACGTGGTCCTACGCATCAACGGATTTTCAGGCGCGAGGCGCTTACGCGCATTCTGTAGCGGGATGGCTGAGTCGCTGACATGAGCCGGGGGAGTGACATGACTGTGTCCTCTTTGGTTTTCCGAGGGTTGGCGAGTAGCGTAGAACCTGAATCGCAATGGGGCGGTTCGTGAATGCACGGACGCACGATAGCGTCGGCAATGCAAAGGAGCGAATATGAAGTCTTGGAGATTCACTGGAACGAACGAACCATTGAGATTGGAAGAACTGCCGGAACCGAGTGCCGGGCCGGGCAAGGTCGTCATCGATGTGAAGGCGGCTGGCATTTGCCATACCGATGTCGGCATTCTGACTGATCCCGGTTGGATGACCATGCTCGGCCAGGTGCCGGTGACGCTTGGCCATGAGGATGCCGGTGTCATCAGCGCGGTCGGCGACGGTGTCACCGACTTCAAGGTCGGTGACCGTGTAGCAATCTGCCCGACCACGTCGGCAGGATGCCCTGGCTCATCGTTTGATGGCGGTTTCGGGCCGAAAATCGTCATAGGGACCGAAGCATTGGTGCGTATCCCGGATGAAGTCGATTTTGTGAACGGCGCCGCCGCAACCGATGCGGGCATGACATCCTATGCGGCGGTGGTCCGCCGAGGTGGCGTCAAGGCGGGAGACAAGGTCGGCATCATCGGACTTGGCGGGCTTGGCCAAATTGGCGCGAGGGTGGCGCATCTGCTTGGTGCGGAAGTGTATGTGGCTGAAATCAAGGAGGACATCTGGCCGCTTGCCAAGGAACTCGGCGCGGTGGACGTACGTAGATCCATCAAGGACTTCAACGACGTAAAGTTCGATGTCATCATCGATTTCGCGGGCTTTGGCACCACTACGGCGGATGTGGTGGACGTCATCGGACTGGGTGGCGTGGTCGTGCTCGTCGGCATGGGCAAGCTGGAGACCACCATCGATTCAAAGTCGCTTATCGTCAATCAGTGTGATCTGCGTGGCTCGAACGGAGGCACTCCCGACGATATTCGCGGCGTTTACGAGCTGATGCGTACCGGAAAACTGTCGTCCGTCATCACCTGCATCAGCTTCGACGAGGTTCCGCAGGCTATCGAACGGCTCGAAGCGGGCGATGTGAAGGGCCGGCTCGTCATCAGATACGAGTAAGAGCACCGTCTGCCCGCCGATGGAACCGGTTGACGCTTCGGCTCGTCGGTTCCTTGCTTCGACGGGCTAGCCGGGCCGACGGGCTGGCCGGCCCGTCGGCGACTGGACCCGATGCATAAAGAGCCCTAGCATTACTTAAGTGATGATGGACGATAACCGGCAATGATGCCGCATGGTTCCGTCTTCACCGGATATTTTTCGGCTGATATTTTCAAAGGAGAAAGTATGGCGGACAATCGCATGAAACAAAAGGAGAGACCTCCATCCGCAGAAGGCAACGGCCTGCAGAAAAGTCTGAAACTCATCTTCGTCTACACGGTGGCGACCGGCTCGATTTTCACCTACGTAAGCTATTGGGATTCCGTATTTTTCAGCTATTGCGGGGCGGGAACGTTCCTCGCCTTCGCGCTGATGACGGTTGCGATTCTTCCGACGGCACTCGTCTACAGTGAAATCTCACCGTTGTTCAAAACGGCGGGCGGCGAGCTCATCTACAATACGGTCGGCTTTAACAAGCATGTCGGCTTTCTGGCATCCTGGCTTATCATGGCGGCTTGGATTTCCGTGCCGCCGGCCGTGGTCATGGCCGTGGCGACGTTCATCAGCAAACTCTTCAACCTGAATCTGAATTTCCAGACCACCGTGATCATCGGCGTCGTGTTCCTGTTGCTCATCTTCATCATGAGTCTGCAGGACGTGCAGTTCCTGGTCAAAGCACAGGCGTTCTGCCTGTTCGCCAATATTGCCACCACGCTTATCACCGCAGCGCTGATCCTGACTTCCGGTCATTGGAGCATCGCCAATCTGGCGGACATGTTCTCGTTCAGTTCGAAGGCTTCGACGCTTGGCATTCCGGCGTGGATCATCGGCATGGCATTGCTCATCACGCCCTATTTCGGTTTCGAAACCGTGCCCCAGATGGTGGAAGAGGGTGACTTCCCCATCAATAACACGAAGAAGGCCATCTGCGGATCCGTGCTCACCTGCGGTGCGATCTACACGATCTTCTTCTTCTGCGTGGCCGGTCTCGCACCGGTCAAGGATCTGCTTGCCGGCGATGCCGCGAACGGTTTCATGACCATCACCGCCATGCAGAATCTGCTGGGATGGAAATTCTGGCCGATCGTGTACGGCTGCATTTCCATCCTGCTGGGGATGACCGCTTCGATTCTGGGATTCTGGATGTCCACCGTACGCATGCTCTATTCGATGGGCAAGAAAAACTTTCTGCCGGAAGTGTTCACCAAGGTCAACAAGCATCAGCAGCCGATTCTGCCAAACATCTTCCTGCTGGCCATCAGCCTGACCTTCATTCTCCTGCAGAATGCGGGCAGCTTCATGAACGACTTCTTCAACCTCATGTCGTTCGGCTGCGCCTGCGCCTATGCTCTGACGATGATCTCGGCCGTGCGTATTCACCATAGGCATCCCGAATGGTATGCGAACAACAGGAACGTGGTGCCAGGCGGTGACCTGTTCCGTGTGCTCGCCATGGTGATCATGGTGTGCATCGCGTTCTTCTGCACACTCGGACAGGGCGTAGGATCATGGATTTCCTTCGCCGTATATCTTGGCATCGGCGTGGCCATCTGGCTGTGGATGGTGCTGGTCCGGTGGAGGAATTCCAAGGTCGTCATCGAAACGTTGGACGGCGAGGTCGAGTTCTGAACCGGCTCTGCGCATCACGGCCGTAACGGCCAAAAGGCAACTGAAGAACAATCCGTCGTGAAACCGAACCAAGCAAACAAAGGAGTAATCATGGTTCAACCGAAACTCGAAGGCAAAGTCGCCATCATCACCGGAGCCGCGGCAGGCTTGGGCGAGGGAATCGCGCAAGTGTATGCCAAGTACGGTGCGAAGATCTGCATGGTCGACCTGTCGGCCGATGTCGACAGGACTGCGGACAAGATCCGTGAGATGTATCCGGATGCCGACATCGTGACCGTCATGGCCAATGTGGCCGATAAGGATCAGATGATTGCGGCCGCCAGAACAACGGTGGACGCTTTCGGTCCGATCGACATCGCCTGCTGCAATGCCGGCGTATGTCGGCTTGCGCCATTCGAGCAGATGCCTGACGAGATGCGTGATTTCCACATCGACGTGAACATCAAAGGCGTATGGAACACCTGCCAGGCGGTAGTGCCGTACATGTTGGAGAACGGTGGCGGCGCGATCGTGATCGCCTCTTCCGTGACGGGCGACATCGTGGCCGATGCCGGTGAAGCGGCCTACGCCATGACCAAGGCCGCACTCGTGGGGCTGACCAAATGCCTGGCAGTGGAATACGCCGACCGCAACATCCGCGTCAACTGCTCGCAGTTGGGCTATGCGCGCACCCCGATGGTGGAGAAGATGGCGGTCGAATCCAATCCGGACAATCCGGAATCCGCCATCAACGACATTGCGGTCGGCGTGCCGATGAAACGACTGGCCAAGCCGACCGAAGTGGGCGAACTGTTCGCCTTCCTAGGCTCCGACGAGGCCAGCTACATCACCGGCGCACAAGTGGTCATCGACGGCGGTAGCACACTGCCGGAGACCATGAGCATCGGCACCAACTGAATCGCCGCATAATGACGGTGCGGAGCATACGGAACGTTCCCGAATCTTCAAGGGGCGGATCCCCATGCCCGCACCGTCATCCGGCCGTGGCCTGTGCCGGCTACATTTCTGAAATCAACACAAAGCACTGTCGGTGTCGTTCGGCTCGCTGATCTTCACGGATATCATGAAACCGTCACATTAAGACCATCAAACGAAAGAGACGGAAAGCCATGGACACCGATAAGATTTACGCGGAACAACTCGCCAACGAATACGCGCCGAAGGACACGTCCAAGGTGGTCGCACTCCGCAAGCTGGACAACAGGGCGAAGCTCCCAGCCACGGTTTTCACCTACACATTTGGCATAATATCCGCATTGGTGGCCGGTGTGGGAATGTGCCTTTCCATGAATGTCATCGGCGGCGGCACAACCGTTGCCTTCGTCCTCGGCGTAATCGTCGGCATCATCGGACTGTTGGGGATGGGCGTCAATTATCCCATCTACAAGAAGCTGCTGGCACAAGGTAAGCAGAAATATGCCTTTGAAATCATGGAACTGGCGAAAGAAATAAGCGAGAAGTAATACATGAAACGGGCAAGGGCGATTTTTCGAAGGCTGCTGCATGGCAGGATCCCAAGAAAGAAGACGGAACGCATTTGAACAAATCGGAAAGCAAGTATTTCGCAACGGCCGACAGGATGGACGAGGCGCTTCTGAAGCTTCTCGAACGGAAGGACCTCGCCTATATCACGGTCAAGGAGGTCTGTGAGGTGGCTGGCGTCAACCGTTCCACGTTCTATCTACATTATGAGTCGATGACGGATCTGCTGTCGGAGAGCGTCGGATATATGAACGACCATTTCCTCATTCATATGAACAGGGATGTGGAAGCCTTTGCCACGAAACTGCGCACCTGTCCGGTGGACGAGCTGTATCTCGTCACGCCGGAATATCTGACGCCGTACCTGAGCTATATCAAGAAAAACGAGAGACTGTTCCGCGCGGCCATGAACAACGCGGCGGCGCTGGGGTTGGATAAAAACTATGATCGGATGTTCTTCCATGTGTTCACGCCGATCCTTGACCGTTACCATGTGCCGAACCAGGACAGACGCTACATCATGGCGTTTTATATTCAAGGGTTGATGGCGATCGTCTCGGAGTGGCTCAGGCATGATTGCGCCGATCCTATTGAATACGTCATAGGGGTGATTCAGCGATGCATGCAGCATGGTGAGGAGGGACTATGAAAGCCGGTATCCATCGAAGAAAAGAACGGGTTGAAATTCAATAACCGCCAATGCCGGAGGCCGGGGATAACGACGTTCCGGTTCAAAACCTCCATTCCGGTATGTGCTGTACGGATGGGGTGACAGGATGGAATAATACGATGCCACTGGGCAAAACCGAACAATGAGCGGTGCATCCGTTACCACGACGAGGAATGAGGTGTGAAAGAGGCATGCGTATTGTGCTTCAGAAAGTCAGCGACGGGTCCGTGGATGTGATTGATGAACTCACCGGCGAACGGGATCCCACCTTCGAACCACAGCGGATCGGCGTCGGATATGTGCTGCTTGTCGGCGTAGAGGATTCGGACGGCGCCAAGCAGATCGCGTGGCTGGCGCACAAGATCTCGAATCTGCGTGTGTTCGAAGACGACAACGGCAAAATGAACCGTTCCATTCACGATGTGAACGGCTCGATCCTTTCCATCTCGCAATTCACGTTGTATGCGGACGTGCGCAAAGGCAATCGCCCAAGCTTCGTGAAGGCAGGGTCGCCGGACCATGCCGACAAGGTGTGGCGGCAGTTCAACGAAACACTGCGGGCCGAAGGCCTTGCGGTGAAAGAAGGCCGTTTCGGAGCCCACATGCGCGTGAACTTGACTAACGACGGTCCCGTGACCATCATCTTCGATACGGACGAACTGGGAGTCTGACACCGTTCACCGGCAACGGTGGTTCACAGATGCTCGGCGATCCAGTCACGTAGGATGACGGCGTGGTTGCAAGCGGGATCCTTGGCGGCATAGAGCAGGGTGACGTTTCCTGTTCGCAGATGGTCGCGCACGTCCGACACGAATTCGGCGGCCTCATCGCGCCCGTCAAGCTGCTCGATGTACCGTGCCTTGAACTCGTCGAATTTAGCGGGGTCATGAGCGAACCACTTGCGCAGGTCCGTGGTGGGCGTCACCTCCGTTTTAGCCCAACGGTCAAGATCCGCACGCTCCTTGGAAACGCCGCGCGGCCACACCCGATCCACCAGAACACGGTAACCGTCGGTCGGCTGCGCGGAATCATATATGCGTTTGATCTGAAGAACATGCGACTGCGCCATGCAACCCATGCTAGATGTCCCGAATGATGGGATCGAGACAATTTCTCTGGCTGCGAACCACAGTCGTCAGAGAGCCGCACAAGACCGAAAAATGAGACTGCATTTGAGACGGTTATCTGGTGCTCACTCTAGGGTTAGGACCATGGGAATTGAGAACAATCACAAGCTCATCGTCAACTGTCTGCCGTTGACGGAGTCGGAGAAGGCGCAATTCACGCGTGCGGCCAGGGGAGTGCCGCAGGAATTCGTAGGCGACTCGACGCAGCGGGGGAGTATGAACTGGAGCGCCCGCATCCCGAAGGAATTCCGTGCATCGGTGACTGCGATCATCGGAAACGTACCGCCGGAGGAATGCTCGCAATGCCCCAGACTCGAATGGCTGCAAACCTGGAGCGCCGGCGTCGACAAATACCAGCGGCCCGACGTACTGCAACCCGGATCCATGCTCACCAACGCTTCCGGCGCATACGGGCAGAGCGTATCCGAGCACATGTTCGCCATGATGTGGGCGCTCATGAAGAACCTACACGTCTATGCCGGCAATCAAGCCAACGCAGACTGGACTGACGCGGGCCGTGCATTAAGCCCATCGGGCATGACCGCATTGGTGATCGGCACCGGCGACATCGGCTCGCACTTCGCCAGACTGTGCAAGAGCGTCGGCATGGAAACCATCGGCGTACGACGTAACCCATCCGTCGAAGCGGAAGGCATCGACCACACGATAGGCTTCGAATCACTCGAACAGGCATTGCCATACGCCGACGTCGTCGCCATGAGCGTGCCGTCCACACCAGCCACGCACCATCTGCTGAATGCCGATCGACTGGCACTGCTCAAACCCGAAGCGCTGGTACTGAACGCGGGCCGAGGCGATGCCATCGATTCCGAAGCCCTTGCAGCGGCGCTCACGGGCAACGAGCTACGGGGTGCCGGCCTCGACGTGACCGAACCTGAACCGTTGCCGGCCGACTCACCATTGTGGCATGAACCGCGCTGTCTCATCACCCCGCATGTGGCGGGCGGCAACCATCTGGAAGTGACGGAACGGCGCATCATCGCCATCGCATTGGGCAACGTGCGCTGCTACGCCAACGGTCAGTCGCTCGACAATCGCATGCCTTTGAAAGGCTGAGGATTCGCCGCTGGAAATCAGCCATAGAATATTACCCAAAAGATCCATGCGGACAATCCTGATAACCCATGTCGCCGCGGATTGGGAAATTCCCTGATGTATCCCTAACTCGCTCCGTGGACGATTGCGTCTCGTCGATTGACGAATGTCCCGCTTAGGGTTGTACCCTCTACACCTGATATGGATAACGAACTGTTTGAGAAGGCGCCGATTCCGCGCGCATACATGACCCTGGCCATACCCGTCGTGCTGAGCATGATGGTCACCCTCGTCTACAACACCGTGGACACCTACTTCATCGCGCACACCGGCAACACCGACATGGTGGCCGGCGTGTCCATCGCGACACCGGTATTCACCGTGATGATTGCGCTTGGCGACATCTTCGGACTCGGCGGAAGCTCCGTGATCTCGCGCCTCTACGGCAAAGGTCGTTTCGATGACGGCCGGCGACTGAGCGTGTTCTGCTTTTGGGGAGCCGTGTTCACCGGCATCATCGTCATCATATTGGGCCTGACGTTCCACGATTCGATCCTCACGATGCTTGGGGCCGACGATTCCACATGGCGGTATGCCTCGCAGTTCTATTCGCTGATCATTCTCGGATCGCCGTTCATCATCGTGTCGATGACGCCAAGCAATCTACTGCGCACCGAAGGCTTCGCAGGCCCCTCCGCGGTCGGTTCGATCGCCGGAACCGCCATCAACATCTGCCTGAACCCGCTATTCATCCACGTGTTCGGCTGGGGCGCGGCCGGTTCCGCAGGCGCGACCGTCATCGCCAACATCTGCACCGACCTCTACTTCGTGTGGTTCCTGCTCAAACGCAGCCGCAACCTATCCATCGATCCACGGCTCATGTTCCGAAGCGGACATCTCGATATCAGCAGGCAGGAGGCAAGCGGCATCTTCGCCATCGGCATTCCGGCATCCGTTACCAATCTCATGCAAAGCCTTGGCATTGTCATGGTCAACCTCTTCCTGCTGCCATACGGCAACGATGCGGTGGCGGCCATGGGCATCGCATTGAAGATCGTGATGATCGCCGTGATGATTCTCGTGGCGTTCGCCTTCGGCGGCCAGCCGCTCATCGGCTATAACTATGGTGCCGGAAACATGAGTCGGTTGAAGGCATTGCTGAAATTCGCATACTCGTTCCTCGGCATGCTCGCATTGGTCATGACCGCGGTGCTGATCGCCTGCGCTCGCCCGTTGATGGGATTCTTCAGCACCGACACCGGCATCGTCGATCTCGGCACCGGCATGCTACGTGTGCAGCTGCTGAGCACCGTATGCGTGTCGGTGGTGCTCGTGACCACCTGTACGTTCCAATCCGCGGGCAAGGCCCTGGGCGCACTGCTACTGTCCGTCAGCCGTCAGGGCGTGATGCTCGCCATCACCTTGTTCGCAGGCAGCGGACTCGCCGGATATCATGGGGTCATTGCCGCGCAGGCCTTCGCCGACCTGCTCACTGCGGTCCTTGCCGTCGTATTGGCTGTGATTCTTCTGCCTGAGTTGCGTGGCCGAAAGGCCGAAAGCCGGAAGATCGCCCTCGTCGATGAATGATGCCAGCCATGCGTAAGGCTCAGGCCGGGCTCGACGCCGAAAGAATGCCCGTATGATGGCATTAGGGAGGAAAGGCGGGAGCTGTGACGTTGAACAAATGGCAACGAATGACCGAATGGCCGCTGACCGTACTGGCATTGGTGTTCCTGCTCGCGTATTCATGGGAGGTGCTGGCACGGACGCATGTCTCCCTGTGCGAAACCACGATCAACGTCATCTGGATCGTGTTCATCGTCGACTACGTCGTTTCGATTTCGCTGGCGCACGATAGGAAGACCTGGTTCAAGAACAACCTGCTGTTGCTCGTCTCGATCATGCTGCCGATTTTCAGACCGCTGAGACTGCTGCGACTGGTGGCTGTGTTGAATGTGCTCAATCGCACCAGCGGCATGGCGGTACGTGGTCGCATCACACTCTACGTATGTTCCAGCGTGATATTGCTGATCTACGTCGGTTCGCTTGCGGAATTGGATGTGGAGCGTAATGCTCCGGGCACTACCATCACCGATTTCGGCAAGGCTATATGGTGGGCGTTCGTCACCACCACGACGGTCGGCTATGGCGACATGTCGCCGGTGACATGGCAAGGCAAGTGCATCGCCGTGGGTCTTATGATCGCCGGCATCGCCCTGATCAGCGTCATCACCGCAACGCTCGCGTCATGGATCGTCGACCGGGTGAGTGATGAAGCCGATAAGCGTGCCAATGAGACGGAATCGGAAACCACGCGGCTGAGCAGCAACGTCGCCGAACTGACCGACGCCGTCGACCGGCTGCGTGACGATATCGCGAAACTGCGCGAATCCCCAACAGCAGATGACAGGCGATAACAAGTGATGCCGGACGGAGTCCAACTTCCGTCCGGCATCACTTACGAGTGAATCGGTTGTTCGCTATTCGCAGGCAACCCCATCATGGTCACGGTCCAATGCGGAACGATAGCCCGGCTGACCTTGATAGATCGGTGCCGCCCCGGCGGCACGCGCGGCGGAGCAATTCTGGTAGTAGACATCGGAACTGTCGTTTTGCTGTACTTGAGGAGCCGGAGCGGGTTGTTCGGTTTGCGTCTGAGACTGCTCCGTCTGCTCGGTGGAGGGCTGCTCGGTTTGAGTAGGCTCGGAGGAAGGTTCCTGAGTCGGTTCGGCGGTTGCGGTCTGAGGCTGTTCGCCGGTGTTCGTACCGGTATAGTCGGGAACGGCCTGCGTCGGACAGGAGCCCAGCACCTTATTCATCGCTTCCTTCTCCGCCTGAGTGACCCACAATGAATACTTATGCTTCACGCCGATCTGGCGTGCCACGTACTCGCAGCGGAAGCTTGTGTTGGAGGGCAGCCACGTAGCCGCATCACCATCGGATTTTTTCTGATTGGCGGATCCGTCTACAGCTAGCAGATTATACGGGTCGTTGGCGAGTTCGGTTCGCTTGCTCTTACTAAGCTTCTGTGCGCCCTTCTGCCAGGCGTCGCTTAAGGAAACCACATGGTCGATTTGCACGGCGGTAGAGGTTTTCGCGCCTTTCTTAAACTTGATTTCCTTACCGGTATACGGGTCCTGCAGCTTGCCGGATTTGACCACGCAATCCTGCGTATGCGATTTATGCTTTACGTTCGTCAAATCACGGTTAAGAATGTCATTGCGTGTATCGCATCCGTTATGGTCGACATCCTTCCAGGCTTCACCGAACTGTGCCCGCTTGTATCCGGTCTTCGGCGCACGACCCTTGACGGTAAGTGTGTCAAGTACATCGGTGGCGAGCTCGCCGGCGCCGGTATCATCGGTAGCCTCTGCGGCCATGGAGTAGTCGGCATGATAGCCTGCGGCGAAGCCGATCGACAGCAGACAAGCCATGCTCACGGCAATCAGACGACGTATTACTGCATTGTGGTAACGCACGGGTTCCTCTTTCTCATCTCATGGTCCCTGAAGTCATCGTAGACTGATTCCGCATGAAGGCACGCATCGGCATGAAAGCGGCGGCAGTGATGATTCGGTCGGGACGTGCGGCAAGAATCGGCGTTATGACTCAAGCTGCATGTGACGCGTACGAACTTCCCGAAGGATTCGAGTATTGCTCAAAGCTGAATCCGGTAATCGAAGCGGTCTCCGCCTTGGATCGTGTCAAGGCCGTGGTGCGAATACTGCACGAGCCGGGCGGCTGCCCGTGGGACGGTTCGCAGACGAACCGATCCCTGCTCAAACCTCTGCTCGAGGAAACCTATGAGTACATCGACGCGGTCGAAACCGACGACCGCGAGAACATGCGCGAGGAACTGGGCGATATGCTCCTGCAATCCGTGTTCCAGGCACAGGTGTGCGCGCATGACGAGACCGATCCATTCGGCATCGATGAGGTATGCGACCGCTTGGTCGACAAGCTCATCACCCGCCATCCGCACGTATTCATGCCCGATGATGCGGTTGCAACGGAATCGGATGCTCCGAAGTCCGCTGAAGAGACGCTGCAATTATGGGAGAGGATGAAACAGAAGGAGAAGCAACGCAAGTCGGTGCTCGAAGGTATCTCACACGCCCAAGGCGCACTGCCAAGAGCCGCCAAAGTCGTTTCACGCGTCGCCAAATCAGCGAACCGGGCCCAACTCGAACAGGCATACACCGTCGAGTCGCAGCCGTCCGATACCGGCCACGACCACCAGTACGCCGATCGGATCATCGCGATACTGCGTGACGCCCAGCGCAATGGCGTCGACGTGGAATCAGAGCTACGCTGCAGATTGCGCGATCTGGAATGCGCCATCGAACGAATCGAAAGCGAAAATCGATGACCGCAGACCCCGCAGTCTGGCATGACCTGAAATTCCGTGGCACGTTCCGCGACTGCCTACCAGCGGAGAATCCTGAGCTCCTCCGACGACTACAGGTGCGAAGGTCACATTCATGTGGCCGCCGCCCGCCGCAAGTCGGGGCATACGACGACAATCAACGGCATGATCGAATCCAATGACACCAACGAAAAGGCAATCGACAGACAACTGCTCAAACGGTACGCCAAAGACTTCAACTCCGATCGGGCCAACCTCGTGGCCGCCAATGCGGCCGTCTCCGCCGGCGTACTCGAAGCGGCCACAGACTACAAGGGACAGCGCTCGCTGCCGCGTGACTTTTCCATCGAGCTGAAACAGGGGTCAATCACCAACCAGCGTCGTTCCGGCCGTTGCTGGATGTTCGCCTCGCTCAACACGCTGCGCTACGAGCTCATGCATACGTGGAACCTCGACGACTTCGAATTCTCGGAAACATACCTGTTCTTCTGGGATGCGATGGAGAAATCCAACACGTATCTGGAAAACGTGCTCGCCACACTCGATGAGCCGACCGATAGCCGTATCTTTCAGGAGATCAACGATGGTCCGGCCGATGATGGCGGCTGGTGGCAAATGTTCGCCGCCTTGGTGAACAAGTACGGGCTCGTTCCGAAGAGCGCATACCCGGAGTCCGCGAATTCCAAGGATTCCGACGCCTTCAAACAGTATCTCAACTCCAAGCTACGTGAGTTCGCGGCCGATCTGCGTGATAGGCATGCGGCCGGTACGCCGATCGACGAGCTTCGTACGCTGAAAAACGAGGACATGTCGACCGTATACCGCATGTGCGCGATTGCGTTGGGCGAGCCGCCGGAGACATTCGATTTTCTGGTGCGCACCAGTGACGACGATAAGAAGGACGCCGGTTCCGACGGGATAGGTTCCGACAAGAAGGCTGACAAACCGAAATCCGGCAAGGACGAGCGCAGGCAGATTCGCGAATTCGGCATCACTCCGATCGAATTCTATAGGAAGTACGTGCCGCTCGACGTGAACGACCTGGTCACCCTATGCAACGTTCCGATGGAATCCCGCCCATTCAATACGCGCTACCGCATCCGTTTCACCGCGAACGTCGCTGAGGCGGGTGACATGGAATTCATCAACGTGCCGCTCGACGCGTTCAAGAAGGCGGCCATCGATCAGATCAGCGCCGGGCATCCAATCTGGTTCGCCTGCGACTGCATGCAGTTCTCCCTGCGTTCCGCGGGATACTTCGACCGCGACAGTGTGCGCGTGGACCAACTGTTCGGCACCGAATTCACCTTCGATAAGGCGCAAGGCCTTGAATACGGCGATTCTCCGAGCAACCACGCCATGACCTTCACCGGCGTGAACCTTGACGGCGACGGCAGACCGAACCGTTGGAAGGTCGAAAACAGCTGGGGCAAAGACAACGGCGACGACGGATACTACGTGGCGTCCGACGCATGGTTCGACCGCTATGTGACTGAGATCATCATCCGCAAGGAATACCTCGATGAAGCCACCCGTTCGCTGCTTACCGCGGAGCCGGTGGAACTTGACCCATGGGAGCCGCTGACCAAGCGCTCCAGATAACGGCAGCACCGTCGACAACATAATGGCAGAGCGAGGCGAAAGGCGAAAAGTGCCAGGCAAACTCACGTGGCTTTCCGACGAACTGCATAGCGAATGCAACACGGCGGTGCTTCAGCGTGCCCGCGGCATCACCAACCAATGGCGCGCCAAGATGCGGGATCTGTACTGTCTGAACGACCCCGAAGCGGACCGTATCACACTGAGCGCCTCCGTACGCGGCACCACTTCGCCTTCCAGCAACTACACGGTGCAAGCCACCGTCGATATGGGCGACCAGCTACTGCTCGCACGCTACTGCAGCTGCCCTGCCTTCGCAGGCGCCGATTCCGCTCACGACAGAGGATACCGCGACAGCTTCGGCTATCGTAGTTTCTCCGATGACGACGAAATCTACGATTATGAGGATGCCGATTACGACGATTTCGGCAGGGAACCCGCATTCGGTCACGTGGACGACGGCAACGATGATGCCGACGCCTACCAAAGCCCACACGGCTTCGGCCGGAGATTCCGTCGAAGCGCCGACGGACGTTCCGCCGGAACCGGATTCCGCTATACCGGCATGTGCAAGCACCTCGCCGCAATGATCATGCTGTTCGTGCAAACCCCGGAACGTTTCCACGGCTACCAGCCGGGCAATGCCACCCCACGATACATCGCCGACTACATGAGGCGAATCGATGCCGAACGACATACGTCGAACAAGGACTCCCAGCTCAGCCTGCTTAAACGCATCGCCAATGCGAAACAGCGATTGGGCGAAGAACAAGGATGGCTGGCGCCCGACCACCATGGCAAAGCGGGCGGCTCCCACAACGACGGCCCGGCCATCGTGCTGCCGGGCAGCGTGCATCTTGAACCGACGATCACGCTCACCGAAGGAACGACCTGGTCGCTGAGCCTGCGCATCGGCCACGACAACACCTCGTACGTTCTGAAAAACATCTCGAGATTCGTATCCAACATGCGAACGGGAGCCTATGAATCATATGGGCGTAAGCTGGCCTTCACCCATACGCCGGATATGCTCGACCGGTTCTCGCAAAGCGTCCTGACATTGCTCAACCGAGTACTCGCTACACGTGCCATCTCACAGATGCAAAACCGATACTCCTACGGTGATGCCGTAACCGTGCAAAGAGACCTGCTCCTCACCGATTGGGAGGTCTGTGACCTGCTCGACCTGCACGACGCATTGCCATTACCCCTCCCAAACGGAGAGGCATCGGAGAACACGCATGCCATGGAGACTGACGACATCGCAGGGCCGGCGCAACACAAGCCCACGTCCATCATGGTCGCCTCCGGACTGAGCCATGCCGGCGAACTCAACATCATCGAAGGAAATCCGGCGTTCGGCTTCAACGTATCGTACGAACGTCACGGTGAAGATCGCGGCATACGCATCATCGCCGACAAGGTGATCATGGGCACGGTAACGGGCCAACACAGCCGTTATATGATCTGCGCCCAGACCAATGGCTACGTAGATACCGCACTCTACCGTTGCTCCGCCGCAATGGAACCGGCATTCGGCCCGCTCTCCTCACTATGCGTAGGCGATCCGGACGGCGTATTCATCGCCGAAGAGGACTGGCCCATGTTCGCACGCACCATACTTCCCGCGCTCGCCGACGCCGGCATCGGCTTGCATGTGCCGCAGGAAGTCGCCTATGCGATCGGTGCGGAATGCCGGATTGAATATTATCTGGACCGTGACCTGTACGGAGTGACCTGTGAAGTCGTGGCACGATATGGGGACTTCGTATTTCAGCTGGTCCCCGCAGCCAAGGAGTTGCGTGGCGTCGTCAACCCCGACTCCACATCCAAGGCTTCGCTGGTCAAGCGCGATCAGGAATGTGAGACGCTCGCTGTGCAAGTGGCGCGTCAGCTGTTTCCGACATGGAGCGCCACCAATCCGGCGCGTGTCAGGGAAGAGGATGAAGACGCCATTCTGCTGCTGATCACCGAAGGTGTGGAGATTCTCAAATCGATGGGTCAGGTGTTCTCCACTGCCGCCTTCGACGGCTTGATGTCTCCGTCGAAGCCGAACGTCAAGGTCGGGTTGTCGGTCGAATCGAACCTTGTCGAGATTTCGCCGATCGCCGACGAAGTATCGATGAACGAGGTCGGTGCACTGCTTGACAGTTATCGGCGCAGACGTCGCTACCATCGGCTGCATGACGGCACCTTCGTGGATCTGCGGGATGCCGATTTGGGTGAACTCGATCGTATTGCCTCGGATCTTGACCTGACCGGAACGCAACTTGACGGCGGAACCATCGCCATTCCGGGCTATCAGGCGTTTCTACTGGACGCACAGGTGCCGGATGAACGCAAAAACGCATCCTTCACCTCGTATGTCAACGATGTGAAAATCATCGATCCGAGTCGCTATGAGGTACCGCAAGCGTTGCGCAACGTGCTGCGGCCATATCAGGCGGAGGGATTCCGCTGGCTTTCCACATTATGGGACAAGGGATTCGGTGGCATTCTCGCCGATGAGATGGGCCTGGGCAAATCCGTGCAACTGCTTGCCCTTGTCGAGGCACGTAAGGGGAATGGCCCGACGCTCATCGTCTGCCCGGCATCGCTCGTCTACAACTGGGCCGCGGAATGCGAGAAATTCACTGCCGATCTTACCGTGGAGGTCGTGGCCGGCACCAAGACGGAACGCCGCAACGTGCTGCGGCGGCTACGGGCAATGGCGAAATCGGAGTCCTCGTCATCCTCCGTTTCCGAGGCATCCTCCGAAAGCGATGACGGTCCGGACATACTCATCACATCCTACGATCTGTTGCGTCGCGATATCGACGAATACGCCGGCTGCAGGTTCGCATGCATGGTGCTCGACGAGGCGCAATACATCAAGAACCACGCCACCAAGGTAGCGAAAGTGGTCAAGCAGGTGAACGCCGCGCATCGCTTCGCATTGATCGGCACGCCAATCGAGAACCGTCTGAGCGAACTGTGGAGCATCTTCGATTTTCTTATGCCGGGGCTGCTGGGCACTTATACGCGATTCCGCGAACGGTACGAGCAGCCGATTCTGGCGCCCGGTCCGGAACAGTCCGTCATGGCTGACAAGTTGCGGGCGTTGGTCGGCCTGTTCATCAAACGACGGTTGAAAAAGGACGTGCTTACCGATCTGCCCGACAAGTTCGAGAACGTCGTGACCGTGAAGCTGGCGGGGGAGCAGCGCAAACTGTATGCGGCGCACGAACAGCGGCTGCGCGCCGCACTCACCAAAACACGGGATGCCGATTTCAACACGAGCAGGGTTCGCATTCTTGCGGAATTCACGTTGCTGCGCGAGCTTTGCTGCGATCCTCGGTTGGTGTATGCGGACGCGAAAAACGGCTCGGCCAAGCTTGAAGCCATCGACGATTTGGTGGCCAACTGCATGGATGAGGGCAAGAAGGTGCTCATCTTCTCGCAGTTCACGTCGTTCCTTGACCTGATTGGCGTGCGACTCGCCGAACACGGCGTTGCGTTCCATGCGATTACCGGTGAGACGCCGAAGAGGAAGCGCGTGGAGTTGGTGGATGAGTTCAATGGCGATGATGCGCCTGTGTTCCTGATTTCGCTCAAAGCCGGCAATACCGGCCTGAACTTGGTCGGTGCATCCGTGGTGATTCATGCCGATCCTTGGTGGAATGAGGCTGCGCAGAACCAAGCCACTGACCGCGCACACCGCATCGGGCAGACACAGGACGTGAACGTGTACCGGATTGTGGCGAAAGACACCATTGAGGAGCGCATGCTGAAGTTACAGCGGGACAAGAGCCGGCTGGCACGGCAATTCACCGACGGTGGCGCTTCGGGCGGCGTCGGCTCGCTCACCAAGGACGATCTGCTTGATCTGCTGAGCTGACATAGGAGGCGACGTTCCGCGTTCGGCGGCACGTCACGGGAGCGAGATGGGGTGTCTGCCGGTATTGCCATAATGAACGGCGTAATGCAGGGGAACCCGTACAACCGGGTTGAGATAGGCGTAAGGCCTGACCCTTTGAACCTGATGGTTAATACCAGCGTAGGGAGGCATATCTTTGAGCGATATGATGTCTGCAATCAACAAACCATATGATCCGGCACGCGGTGTTCGGCTCGACAATCTTCCCCCATTCGCGCAGCGCATGCGCGAGGCGGCCGATCTGGTATGGGAGCAAGGCTACCGTCAGCCATTCCTGCGTGAGCTTGGCGAGGGTACGCTGCAACGTGAGAAGTTCGCCTTCTATTTGCTGCAGGATTACCGCTATCTCTCCGATTACGCCAAGGTGCACGCGTTGGCCCTGACCAAGACCGACGATACCGAGGTCATGCAGTTCATGGTCGGCGTGCAAAGCGCGATCTTCAACGTGGAGACCAACGTGCATCGCAAGTATATGGCCGGCTACGGCGTGAGTGAGGAGGAGATGGCCGGCGTGCGGCAATCCGCATTCGCACGCGCATACACGTCGAACATTCTTTCCATCGCCTATGGCAAGGAATTGGTCGACATTCTTGTGGCCGTGCTGCCGTGTGCGTGGGTATATGCCGACTATGGCCAGCGTCTCGCCCGTGAATTCGCGGACACGCTAGACGCCAACCCTTACAAGAGCTGGGTCGACATGTATAAGACCGAGGAGTTCTGGGAAGGCTCCGCATGGTTGATCGAACATATCGAACGGTTGGCCGAAGGACTGTCCGAAAAACGCAAACGGGAACTAATCGACATTTTCGTAACCGGTGTCGAAAACGAGTACATGTTCTGGTCCAGCGCCTACGACATGCAGTACACGTGGAAGCCCGAATGGGATCGGGGGCGCTGACGCCGCTGCGGTGCAGAGCCCGCTGACTTTCGATTGTTTGTTTTCATTGCAAAGGTGGGTTGGCATCCATTCCCGGATGCCAACCCACCTTTGTCTTCTCAGGAGTTTCCTTCCCGCGGATCTCCATCAGGGGAAGTCGCTTACTCGCGAACGAGCCGGATATGCTCCACGTCATCGCGTTGGGAACGGCGGTAGATCACGAACCGGTTGCCGATCACCTGCACAAGCTCCGCATCGAGCTGCTCGGCCAAGCCTTCGCCGGCCTCCTTTGCGGTCAGACCGGAACCGTCGAGCACGGAGCCCTTGATGAGCTCGCGTCGTTCGATGATGTCATCCGCCTGCTTGATGGCGTTCTCGCTCAAATCATTCTTGCCGACCTGAACGATCGGGTTGAGCTTGTTGGCCATGCCTCGCAACTGCTTGATCTGCTTTTTGGTAAGTGCCATATATGTTTCGCTTTCTCTGGGTAACTTTCCGCGTGCTGTCCGCGGCATCAAAGTCTTTCGATAACGCTCGCTCTACCATAGCGTGAGGTCGGTAAAACCCTGCATATCATGTACGTTCCATTGCCTCATCAAGCAGGCGGTCGATGTCATCGAACCGCTTGGCATGCGGATGCCATACGGGATGACCGGCGGCGATCACCAGCGCCGGACGGGCAAGTGCGGCGAGAGACTCCAGCGGATTGGCATCCAGCACCACCATGTCGGCGACCTTGCCATCCTCCAATGAACCGGTGGATGCGCACACGTTGAGAATCCGTGCATTCACGGCGGTGGCCGCATGGATGGCCTCGGCCGGTGTGAATCCGGCGAATTTCACCAGTAGCGCCAGTTCGCGCCACGTATTGTATTGCGTTACGAAAGTCATGGCGGTGTCGGTGCCGACGCCGACCGGAATGCCCGCGTCATGTGCGGCCCGGGCGCCGGCGATCATGCCGTCGACCACGAGTTTCGAATTCTCGGCCTGAATCTCGGTGATGCCGGTTACGTCGCGGCCGAATGCGCACAGCGGGAATCCTGCGGAAATCGTCGGCACCAGTGCGGAATGGCCGCGCAACGCATTCGGATTGTGCGTGAACAGTTCGATCAGCTCATCATCAAGGCGGCTGCCATGTTCGATGGTATCCACGCCAGCCTGCAACGCTCTGCGAACCCCCTCCGCGCCTTGCGCATGCGCGGCGACGATGATGCCTGCGTTGTGGGCCTCGTCGCAGATGGCACGCATCTGTTCGATGGTCATCTGAGGGGAACCGGCCTCTCCGAGCACCTGGGAGTCGGTGACGCCACCGGTTGCGGCGATCTTGATGGCATTGACGCCATGCTCGATGTTCATGCGCGTATGCAGACGTGCCTCTTGCGGGGTTTCGCTTTCCAACGCGATCAGGGGAGCGCCATGGCCGTCGGGAATCGCCAGCAACGGTCCCGATGCCAGAACACGAGGGCCTACCATTTCGTTTGCGGCGATCTCATCGCGCAACGTCACGGCCTCATAACCGATATCGCCCAGCGTACGGATCGTAGTGACGCCCGACTCCAGCAGCGTACGTATGCTCGCCTTCGCCATGGCGTTGACATATGGTCTGCCGAACGGCGAATGCACCATGGCCGCGATGATGCGCTGGCCTTTCGGCGTGGCCATCTTCGGATTCAACGGGCGTCCTTGCGAGAACAGGTGCGTATGCGCGTTAATCAGGCCTGGCATCGCATATTTTCCGGTACCGTCAAGATAATGGTATTCGTCCGGAACGGGGGTGTCGAAGCTTGGCGAGACCCGTTCGATCCGGCCATGCGCACCGACCAGAACCGTCATATCGGGCAATACGGTTCCCTTGGCATCTCCAACAATCAGACGTACGTGAGCCAGGGCGAACGGCTCGATAATCTTCGATATTCCTGACTTCATCGTCATCACTGCTCCTTAATCGTCGCGATACCGCAGACGGAACAATCACTAGCATAACGCCGGCAAGGCGATCAACGCCGCAAGATAGGCGACGACTGCGGCGGCCGCAGCGATGTCACGTGCGGTGACGCGCATGACGCGCCAGTGAGTGCGTTCCACGCCTTCCTCATAGCAGCGTGCATCAAGAGCGAGACTCAGATTGTCGGCGTGCCGGATCGTGCCCGCGAACACCGGTATGATGATGGCCGTCATCGCCTTAATGCGTTGTGCGGGCGAACCGGTCTCTATGACGCCGCCACGCGCCGCCTGAGCGTCGACAATGGATTTCGCCTCGGTGCCGAGCGTCGGCAGGAAGCGTAGAGCCAGGCTCATGACGAGCGCAGTCTCCTGCGTATGCATACCGAAACGCTTCCAAGGCGACAGCAACGATTCGAAGGCGTCGGTCATTGCCGTCGGTGTGGTCGTGTTCAGGAATGTCGCTCCCAGCACGATGACTACGGCGAACCGGCAGGCGTACAACAGCGCGATGGTGATGCCGTCGTCGGTGATCGGGATCGGTCCCAGCTGAGCCACAGTCGTACCGGAACGTACGAAGAAGACATTGAGCAGGCCACAGCATGCAAACAACATCAGGAACATGTGCACGGATCTGAGTAATCGCCATGGATTGAGTCGGGCGGCGCCGATAATCATGCCGGTGAAGATTGTGGACAGTAGCAACTGCCGGCCGGAGTTGATGGCGAAGGCGGAGAACATCAGTGCGAGTGCGGATATCATCTTCACACGTGGGTCGAGACCGTCGATGAAGGACGGCTTGCGGCCGTCGCTCCGCCCCGATTTCATGGGTGCGGCCGCGGACGGATCCTGCTCGCCGTCATCAGACCGCGTCGTCGATAACGCTTGTGGTTCAAGCGTGATGGTGCGATCGGCGATGGCGTCGACCTCCGCTTGCGAATGCGAGATGATGAGCGTGGTCACGCCATCGTCGTGCAACGTGCGGATGAGTTCGTGCACGCGTACGGTCGCCTGTTCGTCGAGTCCGGCGGTTGGCTCGTCCATGATGAGTATGCGTGGATTGCGGGCGATCACACCGGCGATGGCCACGAGACGCTGCTGGCCTCCGGACAGATCGAACGGGGAGCGATCCTTCAGATGTTCGATATGCAAGAGTCGCAGGGACTGCTCGACCCGCTCCTGAACCTGTGCCTCGGTCAGGTGCTGATTGCGTGGGCCGTAGGCGATGTCATCGGCGACGGTTTCGGCGAATAGCTGCCGTTCCGGATGCTGCATGACGAAGCCAACGGTGGCACGGAGCTTTTCGCGGGCTTTGCGGTTGAGCGGCTTCGATGCGCCGGAGCCGACGGCTTGCGCAACGGTGATGCCGTCGATGATGATGGAGCCGGATTGTGGGGTCTCCAATGCGCAAAGCATGCGGGCCAAGGTGGTTTTGCCTGCACCGTTGCGCCCCATAAGCGCTATCGTTTCGCCCCGGTTGATGGTCAGCGAAAGATGCTCGAAGACGGATGGGTCGGCGTTCGGGTAACGATAGGCGAGATCACGTACCTTGATGATGGGAGCGGATTGCGACGAAGCGCTTTCGGCCGGATTCCCAATCTGTCGGCGAGTGCCGGTCGAATGCGACGGGGGTGTAGGACGGTTTCCCTTAGAACCGGTGTCCGTCACGCGTCCCCGCTCCAGCCGGACCACACGATCGGCGTGCACGAGCTCGTCCATGTGATGCGTGACCAGGATGATGGTGGTGCCGCGTTCCTGCAGATCGTCGAGCACTCGCATGATGTCGGCGCGCGCCTGCGGGTCGAGCATGGCGGTCGGCTCGTCCAATACCAGCACTTGCGAATCCATGGCGAGCATGCCTGCAATCGCGACGCGTTGTTGTTGGCCGCCACTCAGCCTGGTCGGATCGGCCTTGCGGTAGTTCTGCATGCCGACGGCTTTCAGAGAAGCGGTGATCCTGGTCCCGATATCATCATGTGCGATTGCAAGATTCTCCGGACCGAAGGCGACATCATCCTCGGTGATCGTGGTGACGATCTGATCTTCCGGATGCTGGAAGACGGCGCCGATGCCATGACGGGCCGTGCGGTATGCGTCGGCATGGGCGCCGGAATCATCGAAGGCGACATTGCCGAGCAGCGTGACGGTTCCCGAATCGGGCGCGACCAGCCCGGCGATCACACGGGACAACGTGGATTTGCCGGAACCGTTCGCGCCGGTCAGACAGATGCGTTCGCCTTGCAGGATGGTCAGGTCGATGCCATCCAACGCCCAGGTGGCGCCGTGGTCATAGCTGAAGCGAACGTCATGCAGCTCGATGACGGGAGTGTTCGACATCAATGGTTCAGCAGGTTGGAGATCGGCTTGTAGACCAGGAAAGTGACTACGCCGTGGATCGTGAACTTCAATGCGTTGAACGGCAGGAGTGCCGGAATGATCAGTGCCACGACCTGCGCGGTGGTCATGTGCGCATAGAACGGCGTGACGATGATGTTACCTACGATCGCCGCCGCGAGCGCGATGATCGCGCCGACGACGATGCCGAGCAACGCGCCTTTGCGGGTCTTGTTCCTGCGGTAGATGAGCGAGGCCGGCACCGATAGCGCCAACGCCACGAGCACCGCCATCAGCGTACCCCACGGATTGGTAAACAGATGAGGGACGAAACCGAGTACGCTCACGATCACGGCCGCCGAAGGGCCGAATGCGAAGCCCGCCACGAGGCAGACGATGCCCGACGGATCGTACTTGAGCCACTGCACGCCCGGGATGATCGGGAATTCTATGAGACTGACGGCCATGGCCAATGCCACGAACAACGCGTACATGGCGATGCGTTTGGTGGACCAGCGACCGGAATCGGCCACTCCCGTGGAATGCTCGTTGTCCGGTCGGGACTGGTTGTTGGACTGCTGCGTGCTATGCGAAGATACACTCATGGTGAGCTCCGTTTCTTCCATCCGGACTTTGACCGTTGGCCCCGGATTCTCACCGGATCAGCCGCATTCGCGGGTCGCGGGCTTCGGTGGTGGGCCGTTATGGTCATCGGTTTCACCGTTACCGCCAGTAAGGGTTTTCACCTTCCCTGAAACTTGCGGAACCATATATACGCGCCGGTATGGATATAGGTGAGGTCCGGTTACGGTTTCAGGCGGCCGGTCGGGGGCGCAATCGTTATCCATCTCGGGGGAGCGGAATGTTGAGTCGGTTAAGTATGGCAAATCGTGCAATCGTATTCACTATTTGTGCGTTCCGCGCGTGTAGTGGGTATGGCACGAGTTACTATGGCGGACACCGGTTCGATTACACCCACCATTACCTGCATAGAGAGGTCAGAGATGATTGAGACTGCACAAGCCTTCGGCGTTGACATCGGCGGCTCCGGCATTAAGGCCGCCCCGGTTAACCTGGAGAAGGGCGAATTTGCTGAGCCTCGTCTGAAGATTCTTACTCCGGAGGTGTCCACTCCGAAGGCCGTCGGTGAAATCGTTCGCCAGCAGCTCGAGCATTTTGAGGTTCCGGAGACCGCTCCGGTCGGCATCGCTTTCCCGGCTCCGATTCATGTGGGAGAGAAGCTCGGCTACATGGCCAATCTGGATCAGTCTTGGGTTGGCGTGGACGTCACCGAGGTATTCTCCGAGGCATGCGGTCGTCCGGTCACCGTGGTGAACGACGCCGACGCCGCGGGCCTTGCCGAACAGCAGTTCGGCGCCGCCAAGGGGCAGAACGGCCTGGTCGTGGCCACCACTTTGGGTACCGGCATCGGCACCGCCCTGATTTTCAACGGTGAACTCATCCCGAACACGGAGCTCGGCCATCTGGAACTGCTCAAGGGCAAGGGCGATGCCGAGAAGTACGCCGCCTCATCCGTCCGTGAGAAGCTCGACATGGGCTACAAGAAGTGGGCCAAGCGTCTGACCAAGTACTACTCCCTCATGGAGTTCTATCTGGATCCGCAGCTGTTCGTCGTCGGCGGCGGTGTGTCCCGCGTGTCCGAGAAGTTCCTGCCGTACATCGACATCAAGACCCCGATCGTCGCGGCCAAGCTGCACAACGAGGCCGGCATCATCGGCGCTGCGTACTATGCAAGCACCAAGATGAAGTGATTCCGTAGCATCGATCGTTCAAGGCCGTCTGATTCGTCAGGCGGCCTTTTCCGTACGTCCGGGGAGTAGGGTGGAGTCATGCGTTTTTCTTCTCGAGTCGATATCAGTGAGCCCAATCCGATCGCGGTGGAGGAGGCCGCGGCCAAACGCCAAGGCGTGACCCTCGGCAAACTGAACGATTCCAATCCGACCCGACATGGTCTTGCCCCGGCATCGGTGCCGGAGGTCTATTCCGCCGAACCGAAAGGACAACGGTATGCGCGCGAGGCATTGGCGACGTTCCTTAACGGGCGGGGGAACGGACGCTGCGAAGCGGATGACCTCTATATCCTGAGCTCTACGTCGGAAGCGTATTCCTGGCTGATCAAGCTGCTATGCGATGCCGGCGATGCCGTGCTCGCGCCGAAGCCAGGCTATCCGCTCATCGAATCCATCGCACGTCTCGAATGCGTCGATACGATTGAATACCAGCAACGATTCGACGGCTCCTGGTACATCGATGTCGCCGAGCTCCGCGAGGCATTGGAAGGTGAACATGGTGGACGTATCCGTGCGCTGATACTCATCAACCCCAACAATCCCACCGGCTCGTATGTCAAGACGCCGGAACGCGAGGCGATAGTGCAACTGTGCCGTGAGCATGGGGTGGCCATCATCGCCGACGAAGTGTTCTATGATTACGATCTCGAACCGTTCGAAGGCAACGCACGATTGGCGGGTGAGCATGGCGTGCTTACGTTCGCGCTGGACGGGTTTTCGAAGATGCTCGCCGCACCGCACGCCAAAGTCGGTTGGATCCAGGTCTCCGGACCCGTCGAGGACGTGGCCGAGGCCAAACGCAGGCTGGACGTGATCGCCGACGACTATCTGCCGATGAGTGAGATCATCGCCCAACGGATTCCGTCGATGCTTCAGGCCGCACCGGAGCAAACCACACGTGTACGGGCGCGTGTGCGCAGCAATCTCCAGACATTGCACGCCATGCTGAAGACGGACCCGAATGGGCTGGTCAGCGTGCTGCGGGCGGAAGGCGGCTGGAATGTGCTTCTGCGCGTGCCAAGCGTGCTTGATGAAAACGAGCTGGTGCTTGCCATGATCGAGCGGCATGGCGTTTCCGGACAGCCCGGTTACTTCTTCGACATGACGTCAAACGGCTATCTGGCGATTTCCCTGTTGCCGGAGCCGGAGGATTTTCGGCGTAACGTTCAAATCGTGCTTGACACCGTCAACGAACTGATCGGCTAGTCCTTCTCAATCTGCCGACGCTGAGCGGCCGTCAGCGTCGGCAGATTGAGGGAATCTGGATGCCTCATACTTGGCTCGGATGAGGTCGGTGTAGAAGGCGACGGCGTCATGGGGCGTGCCATCGAAGACCACGTTGTGCTCGTCGACCACGAGCGTACGGTCGATGGCATATTCGGGGCGGGTGATGAGTGCCGTGTCGTGCGTGGCGAAGATCACCTGCCTGTCATAGCTGAACAGCGCCTTGGCCACGTTGGCCGAAGCGACCTCATCCAATCCCTTGGTCGGTTCATCGGCTACGATTGCGGCAGGGGAGAAGCTCAGCGCGGAAGCGATCGCCAGCAGATGCCGTTTCTCGCCATCCAAGGCGGAAGCGGATTCCTTCACGACCGATGCCAGGTCGAAATGAGCGAACAGATTGCCGATGATCGCCTGACGTTCGCTTTCCGGAACCTTATGTTTTTTCAACGGCTGGTCGATCGCCTCGCGTATCGAGGAGGCCTGGTAATAGCCGTTCGGAATCTCCTCGCGGCGTACGCGTCCGATACAATCCTCGACACGCTTCAGGTCACGCTTTACGGATGGATCGTAATCCGTGCCGTCGGCAGTGATCCGGACCGAGCCTGCGGTGGCTGGCAATGCCCCGTCAAGCAGTTTCAGCAACGTGGTCTTGCCGGAACCATTCAGGCCGATCACCGCCACCCGCCTATCGGAGGGCGTGATGGTCAGCGTTGTGGCATCCAGGCCGATATTGCCGTCCTCATAGGTATGTGCGGCGTTGTCGAGCGTGAAGGTCACGGTCGAGATGGGGGTGTCGTGTTTGGCGGTGAAGAGCGTATCGAAGAATCCCATGGGAATCATTGTATAGTGACCATCCTCAATCGGCGTGAGTCGTCGGTGGGTGTGGTCAGGCGAAATAGAAACCTTGGAAATCGTAGGAGTAGACGCGGTAGATATAGCTGGTGTTGAGCGTCATCCTGAACTCGGACAGCAGCGTGCCATCGGACGAGTATTGCCCGAACAGGCCCTTCATGCCCGAATCGATGAGGATGTTGCCGTTGTCGAGCTCCTGCGCGGAGGAGACGTACGGCGAATAGGGCACGTCAAACGACGACACTTCACTGTACGTGCCGGCGTTCTCATCGACCAGATACTTGCGGTACTGTGAGCGCGCCGTGTCGGAGGAGAACTCCGTCGAAATGCCGTCGATCACGGACCAGTCGAACTCGGGTCGGGTCAGGGCGGTGCCGAAGTTGTTGTTGAACATGTACAGATAGTACTGGCCGTCCGACAGTGAATCATCGGTTACGTAGGTGATCGAATGCTGTCCGCCGGTGTCGGGGAACGAGCCGGATTTGGTGAGGAACGAGTCGGCTTCGTCGGTACCGGCCCACACGGATGCTTCGCCGATCATGTAGGCGAGCGTCGGTTTCGATTCCAAGTCGTTCACTTTGATGATGGTCGACGTCTCTCGTGCGGAGAACAGGGCGGAGCCGTCTTCCAGCAGTTGGATGGTATTGCAGTGCAGCCAGTCCCAGCGGTTCTTCGCGTTGGAATCCGATTCGTCGGTGCCCGCATGCGTGGAGGAGGCCTTGTAGTCGGCGAACATCTCGCCGAAATCGAGCAGGCCGGTCACTTCGCCGGTGGTGGTGTCGAGTTTGATGACCTGATCCTGTACGGCGTTGTCGCTGCGGTTCAGCTCGGTGGCGAGCATTACGATGTTGCCATCATCGTCCAGGGCGTAGTCGTGGTGCAGGATGTAGTCGGATCCCAGATTGTAGATTTTCTCCAGCTTGCCGAGCCGGTTCATGCCGACCATGTGCTTGGTGGAGGCGGAGAACCACATGAGTCCGTCGTCATCGAACAGCAGACGGTGCGAACGGTAGTAGAGCACGGGGATCTCGCCGCGCAGCACGCCGTTCGTGTCGTAGTAGAACATGAAGTCCTGCTCGTCGCTGTCGTTGCCGAGAATCGCATACAGGCCATCACCGAGATTCTCCCCGGTTTCCGCGGTCTTGGTCGATTCGAGCTGCACTTCCTCGTTGCCGAGCAGTGAGGCGCCCCTATGGGTGATCGTATGCGTGCGTGCGTCGCCGTCTGCGTTGGTCAGTGTGAGGGTGATGGTGTTGGTCTTGCCGGGTATGAGTCCCAGCAGTTGGAATTCGTGCGTGCGCTGGTATTGCGATTCCTGATATGCGGTGCGTGTGAAGTCGGCATATCCGTCCGCGTGCACGGTATAGCTGACGGAGACGGCGTCATCGGTGGTGAAATACACGTACAGCGACGTGGTGTTGGTGCCGTAAGGGTTCTCTTTGACGAAGATGTCGTCTTCCGTGGCCGCGGCCTGGCTTTTCTCGGCCTTGAGATTGTCGTCGGCCATGTCCTGATAGTCGGCGGTGTATACGTTTTCTATTCGGGCGTTGAGCCGTTCGATACGGTTTTGACGTATCTGCGCCTCTACATTGTCGTAGCTCAACAGGCATGCGCCCAGCGCGATGGCGGAGGCGATGAGTGCGGCGGACCAGCGTCTGGCCCGAGGGTGGTTCGGCAATATGGCGAGCTTTTTCATAAACATATGACTCCGACGATATTCATCTCAAGGCGAAAGGGGGATATCCGCCACTATTATCGCCGTACCTCAAAGACAACAGGTAAATTCGCTCGTTGAATCATGAGAATAGGCTGAATATTCGCTGTAAATGGCATATGCGCAACGAATCAGGGCAGTGCGAACCATGACTGTACTTCAAGGAACAATACCGAATTGGCGCGAATCAACTCATCCTCGCGCCCCGGCATGAACAGCGACAGCACGGTGATCGTAATCGAGAACATCAGCAGCGCGAGAACACCCGCGCGCATCAGCCATCTCAGTCGTGGACGGGAACAATCGAGCGCGAACAGCCATGCCGGCAGGGCGGCCAACGCGAACAACCAGCCGAAATCGGCGATGTATCGCCATCCGAGACCTCCGAGGCGCGAGTCAAGCGCTATGGTCAGCAGTCCCAGAATCAAACATGCCGTCAGCATACCCCACATATTCGCTCGGCCAGATCGGTGCATGCGACGCCGCAGGAATGGCTGCGCGAGTGCGGTGATGGCAAGCGGCACCGTTGTGAACAAGCCACCGGGCATCGCCTCGGTGAAGCCCCACGACGGCAAAGGCGTCGGAGAGACCGCTAGGAACGGGAACTGATCGGTGAATCGTAACGGCAGAAACAGATAATATCCGCAGGTAAGCAGAAAGTTGGCAAATGGCTGATGGTAATTCGTCATATCGGTGACGGTCATCTGATAGCTGCTGCCGAAATCAAGGACGGATCCGAATCGTGCCACATTGTAGGCAAGCAGTGGAACGACCACGACCAGTGCGGGAACCAGCACGGCGAATGGTGCGCGTAGCAGCCGCAATACGCCCGTACCGTGGCTGACGGATCCACCGTCACGCCGCACTTTGCATTGACGGATGATGGCATGAATCTGCGGCCGGAAAATCGCGAACGCCAGCAGTGCCACCACCGTGAACGTGGGCCGACAGCCGAGGTTCGCGGCGATGCATACCGAGCCGGCCGCCAAGTGCGGCAGTGACAACGCCGGCGGATCCTCCACCGCAGGCATGTCGTCATGGGATGCGGAAGGCAATGGCTTCGCGGCTCCCAACCATAGCCACAACCCCAGTGTGCTCAGGAACAGGGAGGCGGCGATCGGCACCGAATAGAAATTCGTGCGATACCACAGATAGACGCTGTTGGATGCCAACAACATGAACACGCACAGCAGACTGGCCGCCGCGAGGGAGGAACCGGGGCGGATGCGTTCGATCAGCCGCACCGTAAGCAGGCAGGCAAACACCAGAAAACCGAACATGAGCAGAAGCACCGCCGCGCTGGAAGGCAACATGAGCCCACCCTCGACCCATAGCGATGTGATCGCACGAAACGGCAGGAACAGCATGATTGCCGGAAGCACGCCGAAATAGGAGTACCAATGACCCTGATAGTAGGCGTAATCCCAATAGATCGGACTGACACCGTCGTCAAGAAGACGCTGCCGGGTTTCGGCGCTGTACGGATTGTCAGCGTCGCGGAGCTCGTCCGGCACTTCCAGGTCAAGCCAGGTGTGGCCGTTGCGCAGCGCCTGCGCCATATGGTCGTACTGGTCGAAATCGTAGGTGTACATGCCGTCGGCATGGAACTGCAGGGGGACGGCGGAACGAATCTGCCATACGACGTTCCAGATGGTGATGATGGCGGGAATGGCCATGAGCAGGGCGAAGGCCGTGCGCTGGCGAACGGCGGACGTATCAAGCGGCACCTTCCACAGACGCGAATTCGGTCTCCATAGCAGCAGCAAGGCGAACACGATGACCATAAGGCCGATACGAAGCGGACTGATTTCGAAAGGCACGCGCACATTGGCGCGTACGGCTTGAATCGGAATCCGTGAACCCTTCGGTTCCAGAATCTGCACGCGCACCGTTCTGCCGGCCTCCGCCTTCACATACAGCGAGCGGGGCAGGGACAGTGACACGGAGCGAATCGTGCAGGCGACCCGATCGGCGTCCGGCCGTACCCGAATGGTGGTGAGCGGTGGTTCGGTGCCCTTGTTTTCGGCATCCTGGCGCGCTTTGTCGATCGTCCGTCCCGATACGGGATCGATGCGTATGTAGGCTGACGTACCGTCGGCGACCACTTGCAGATAGGCCTGCGTGGGGTCGGTGACGGTGAGCATGCCGTCGGCGGTGCGTTCCAGACCCGGCCCCAACGTGTTGCTTGCGGCGGCGGAATCACCGCTGGCGGCAAGCGTTCTCCAGAACGGCAGGTTGCACAACACGCACTCAATCAGCACCATGATGGCAAGAGCGGATAGAATGGCTGCGCACATGCGGTGACGTGTCTGAATACGCTGCTTCGAAGAGATCACGTCATTATTCTAATGGCTGCATGTCGGGTTGGATTGAAAGAATGGCTACCATGTCTCACCTCACATCATCATCGCCTTCAGCGGATGAGCCGGGCGCGAACCGGGATATGCTGGATCGCCTTATGCGCGGGGTGCACAAAACCTTGGGACGTTTGCGGGGCGATCACGTTGACGCCGGCGCGTCCGATACCACCTTCGGCAATCCGTTCGGCGCGGCCCTGAACGCCCCGCAGGATGTGGTCGGCGAGCTGACCCGCAATGCCGTTCGATTGGGGCCTCTGACCAAAAGGCGCGTGTTCGACGGTTTTGAAGGCGTTCCCGGACGATTGAGGCTGGGCTGGGCTCAGCTGCCTCAGACCAAGGGACAGGCGTTCTCCATCGGCCTGTTCACCGATAAGGACCATTTCGCGCAGATCGCTCTGGCCGACAGCAAGGCGCGTGTATTCGCAGGAACCGATCCGTCCATGGACGTTCAGGGCATGGAGCCCCGGTTCGTCTTCGTCAAAGAGGAGGAGCTGACCCTGCCCGACGGCATGCGTTTCGGCCATGCGCCGTCCAATCCGCCGAAAATGGTGAAGGCCTCGCAGGGCGGTGTGGTCGGTCGAGCCGAAGGAGGGCGCATGATGTGGCTCGCCTCATGGCTGAAGGTCGGCAATCGGTACACGTTGGAACAACTACGTGCCAAACTGCCGGAGGCGATGCGTTACGATCTGGAGTTCCGTGATGCGCTGACCATCGCATTCTTCGCCGCATACATGTTGCCGCAGATGAATGGCCTGCTGATCGGTTTCGGCTCGGGCAACATCTTCCGCCGCCTCAACCGCGAAGCCCCGATGGGGGCCATTCGACGTTCCATACGCGATACGATGAGCGCCCGTTCACATGGCATGCGCGCTTCCGGCCTGGAGGACTATTTCGCCGATCTGATGCGTGAGGCCGGTGCGCTTGAGCAGAACCAGATGCTGGAGGCGGTACATGGTGCCGAACCGTTGCACCTGTATACGTCCAGCTATTCGAACTGCTATTTCTTCGCATGGGATTCCACCCTGCCGTTCGGTGCCGCCCTGCGTGCGCTCAACATCGAAGGCAATCTCAACCGTTTTGCCGCCGTAAGCTCCTGGCTGGAACGCAATGCGCGCATCGGATGCCTGCCCACGGAAGACACGGTCACTCGTGCCGAAGCCGCGCAGATCGATCTGGCATTGCTGGAGAATCCAGCATTGATCGCTTTGAAACCCGACGATGAATTCGGGGCCATCCTCGATTCACATCAGGATAGCGGCATCCAGGCCGTTGCCAGACTCGTCGACATCGCCGACGAGACCCGACGACACATTGCCGAAGACACCAAGGATGAATCGCCGAGCGAAGCATGTCTCACCGAAGGCGGCTCGGAATGGGTGTATCGCCAAGCCATGGCGCGTCTGCTGCGAAGCCTGCGCCTGCCATACCGTTTCGACGTGGAATTCCGTTGCAGCCTCGAAGACGGCAACGTGGCAATCGGCTTCACTTCGGCCGGAGTGTCCATGATGCCTTCCACCCGATACGACCCAGAACATCATGCATGGGTGAAACTGGGGGATGCGGAGCGCGCCCGCATGAGCGCCGACTACAATCTGCGCATCGGTCTGCTCATGGCGGCATTGAGCTTCGGTGCCGATCCGCATGTGCGACGTGTATCGATGCACATCGACTCCATCGGTCTGGAAGAAGCCGTCGCCGAGCAGGACTCCGCCATCAGCGAGCTGATGAGCGAAGCATTGAGCGCCTTCGAACGCATCCGTACCGGTGAAATGGGCCCATCGCGTTCCAAGGCGGCTCCGAAGGACGGCGACTTCCACGGGGATCCGGCCATGACGGCTCCCACACGCCCTTCCGAAACCTCCGCGGATTCGACTTCTTCCTCCGATGACCATGATGCGGCGCTCGATGACCAGTTCGAAGACCTGATGAAGGACATCGACTTCGATGACATGACCTTCAGCATGCCGCAATCCGACAGCGAGGATGATGTGCAAGGTACGGGCGACATCGGCGACGCAGGCATGATCGCCTTCACGGATGCGGATATCGACGGCAACGGCGATGATGACGATCCGATGAGCCAGCTGCGTAAGAACCCGACCGTGCGCAATCTGGTGACGGTCACCTTCACACGTGAAGAATTCCTGAAACGTCTGCATACGGACGGATTGGCCAACCCCGTGCCCACGTATCGCATGTTCGATGCGGAAATGGATGTGGACGGCATGGGCGCGCTGAAACCGGTCGATGCCACGTTCGACCTGCGCGACAGTCGATTCTCCCCGACCGGATCGCAGGAAGAGCCGGAGCTTTCCGACAAAAGATTCGGCAGGGAAAGCGCCGAACTGTTTGGTTGCGGGGACGTATCCGGACTGTCGATCCAACGCGTCGATCTGCTGCAGCGCGCCGTGGGGGAGTTCCACCAGTTGGCCGCCGACGATGGCATGCCCTCCGTGGCCAAGGCACAGCGTGCGATGGACATCATCAACGCCATAGGCGACCCGGAACTGACGGGACTCGCCACACAGGTGACCAGTGCGCTGATCGACGGCAATGATACGCCGGACTTCTCGTTCACTTTGGCCGACGATCTTGACGCCGAACGCATGAAGGCCCGTGATCTGCTGTTCAGCGGCCAGATCGATCAGGCCGTAGAGATGATCGAAGCGGCATTGCGTCGCATGGACCAGCTGTTCGAGTCCAATCCGGGCGTGCCTCGCTACTTCAACTCCTATGCGGAACGGGTGATCTACAACCGCATGTTCGCCACCGAGGGTGAGCGCACCGTGCTGATTCCCGACAATCTGTTCTACGCCCACATGGAACTGGCCGACATACTTGCCCAGATCAAGGGCGCGAAGGCCGCACTGCCTCATCTGAACGCCATGGTGCGGTACGCACCCGCCTATCCGTTGTCGCATCTGAAACTCGCCGTCCAGCTGGCTCGCGAAGAGGATTGGGATCCGGCCCGTGCGGCTTGCCTCAACGCCTTGCATGTGGCCTTGGACCGTGACGACGCCTCATTCGCCTACTATCGGCTGGCCTATGCCGAATGGATGTGCGATCGTTTCGACATCGCGGCGGCAGCCTATATTATGAGCGATGACATCGCCTCGGGCCGCATCGGCTCGTTGGAAGGCGAACTGCGGGAACTGATCGCACGAGCGCAATCGCAATGCATTCCCGTGCCGACCACCGTGCCGGAAGCCATGCAGGTGTTGGAACAGGCCGGTCTGCCGGTATGGCCGAAAACCGAGGTCGCCTCGCTGGTACGCAGGGCGGCGCGCGTATGCGTGGATGAGGGTATGTTCGTACCTGCGCGCACGCTGTCCGTGGCTGCCTCGCGCATGGATGACGCCGAGCGCGACGGTGCCGACGTGGTACAGATGCAGTTCCTGCGTTCGCTCAACAATTAGCGGAGAGTAACATTCATGACACAGCATGACGATTCCGAACAGCTTGCTTGGGATTTCGACGTTTCGGTCGATGGCACCGCCGAACCCGAGATTACGGTGGATGCCGACGGCGACGCCTCCCGACTGGTCCCCGGTTCCGAACGGTGGATTGCGGCATTGCAGTCCACTGACGCCGATGCCATGCGACTCGACCGGCTTGACGTCTCTTCGCTGAGTGCCGAAGCGGCGGCCCGGCTGTGGGCGAAGGTCGCGGCCTGGGTGGAATCCGATCAGATCGCCTACTATATCGACGATGCCCCCATATCGTCCGATGCGGCCTATGATGCGCGGCTTCGCTGCCTACAGGCATTGGAATCGCAATTCCCGTCCTTGGACACCCCGCAATCACCGACCCATCGCGTAGGCGGTACCTTTTCCAACGATTTTGCCTCCGTACGTCACCCTTCGCGCATGATGAGCCTCGATGACGTGTTTTCCATCGAAGAGCTGCGTGACTGGTACGACAGTGTGATCCGCGATCTCGACTGGCCGGAATCCAAACCGCTGCCGATGACCTGTGAAGTCAAGATCGACGGTCTGGCATTGAATCTCGTGTACCGTAACGGCGTGCTCGAACAGGGACTGACGCGAGGCGATGGCGTGACCGGCGAGGATATCACGCTCAACGTGCGGACGATTTCGACCATTCCGCAGAATCTGGCCGGCCCGGAAGGCGATATTCCCGAATTCGTGGAAATCCGCGGCGAGGTGTTCATGCGCTGGGACGACTTCGCCGCATTGAACGGCGAGAATGAGGACGCCGGCCGAGCCCCATTCGCCAATCCACGCAATGCCGCCGCCGGAAGCCTCAGACAGAAAGACCCGCGCATCACCGCCACGCGCCGTCTGAGCTTCTACGCGCACGGCATCGGCTCACTACGCTGGGGCGCGGGACGTGCCGACAGACATGACGTGATCAACCATCAATCCGAGGCATATGCGCTGTATGAAAAGTGGGGCGTGCCGGTTTCGCCGCATAATCGCGAAATCACGTCGTTCACCGACATTCTTGACATGATCGACTACTACGGCGAACATCGCGGCGATATCGAACACGCGCTCGACGGCATCGTCGTGAAGGTCGACGATCTTGGATTGCAGCGCGCGCTCGGTGCCACCTCACGTGCGCCGCGCTGGGCCATCGCCTACAAATACCCGCCGGAAGAGGTCAACACCGATCTGCTCGACATCACCGTGCAGGTCGGCCGAACCGGCCGCGTAACCCCGGTCGCCATCCTGAAGCCCGTATATGTGGCCGGTTCCACCGTGTCGCGTACCACGTTGCATAATCCTTTCGAAGTGGAGCGCAAGGGCGTGCTCATTGGCGACACCGTGGTGGTACGCAAGGCCGGTGACGTGATTCCCGAGCTCGTGGGCCCGGTGCTCGAGCGCCGCAAGGGGCGGGAGGAGAGTCTGCACGCGTTCGTCATGCCAACGCACTGCCCGAGCTGCGGTGCCGAACTGGCTCCGGCCAAAAAGGGCGACAAGGACATTCGCTGCCCGAATGTGGAATCATGCCCTGCGCAGTTGACCGAGCGCATCATCAACTTGGCTTCCCGCAAGGCGTTCGATATCGAACATTTGGGCGATCAATCGGCGATCGCGCTGACCAATCCGGAGGAGGACCGCCCCGATTCCGTTGACACGTATGCGCCGGAGATCACTGAAATACTCGTCCAACCCGGCGAAGAGCCCGAACCCTACGAGCCGGTTGCCGGACTGCGGTTGCCGGATGCGCAGACGCCGGTGCTCTCCAGCGAGGCGGGCCTGTTCTCACTGACCGCCGCCGATCTGAAGGATGTGCGCGTATGGCGCGAGGCACCGATCATCGAAATCCATGAAACCGTCGACGTCAATACAGGCAAGACCAAGAAGACGCGCAAGCGTGTGGGAGGATCCGGACTGTGGCATCAGGTGCCTGCATTCTGGACCACTCCGACCTCGGCCAGGAAACTCTCCGCCAAGAAACTTGCCGAACTGGAGGTGAACGGCGCCGCCGTTTCGGAATACCCAGAGTACAATGTGCCGGCCGACGCCGTAGTGATCCGTGAGGATACCAAGGTGTCGCGCACCGGCGTGACCAGCGTGCAGCCGGTGTACGTTCGCCCTGCTGAGAATACGCGCAAGATGCTCGACGAAATGGAAAAGGCGAGGCACGTGGATTTATGGCGTGTGCTCGTGGCACTGTCGATCCGCCGCCTCGGTCCGCCGACCGCGCGCACCATCGCCACGGCCTTTGGCTCGCTCGACGCAATCGAACACGCGAGCGTCGAGGAACTTTCGGCAATCGACGGTATCGGACCGGAAATCGCCGAATCCGTGGTCACATGGTTCACTGCCGCACACGAACCGGGCAACTGGCGTGGTACGGTGTTGGATGCATGGAAGACCGCCGGCGTGGGTGTGGTGGCCGAAACCAACGATCTGCCGCAGACCTTGGCAGGCAAAACGGTGGTGGTCACCGGGTCATTGGTCGATTTCTCCCGCGACTCCGCCAAAGAAGCCATTATCTCCCATGGCGGAAAGGCGGCCGGCTCGGTCAGCAGGAAAACCGACTGGGTGGTGGTCGGAGAGAACGCCGGATCCAACGCCGCAAAAGCCGAGGGATTGGGCATTCCCATGCTCAATGAGGACCAGTTCAAACAACTGCTGAGCAGCGGTACGGTGTGATGCAGTTCTCGTGAGCAAAACCTACGAGGCTCTGGCATGCCGCATGCATGACCGCTAGGCTGGTACGCGGCAACAAGGAGGAACCATGACAGACGAGCGCATGATCGAAGCGCAAATCTACGAACGTCTCAGCAAGGTGATCGACCCGGAATTGGGTCGTTCCGTAACCGACTTGGGCATGATCGCTTCCATCGACGCGACGCCGGTCACAGGGGAGGACAACACATACGACGTGACCGTCGCCGTCGAACTCACCGTGGAAGGTTGTCCGCTTTCGCAGACCATCACGAATCAGATCAATGGTGCAGTGGCCTCATATCCGGATGCCACGTTGCAGCCTCATATCGAGGTCGGTTCCATGAGCCATGACAAGCTCACCCAACTGGTGGCTGGTCTCAAGGCGGAACGCAAACAGAACCCGTTCAACAAGCCAGGCATCAAGACCCGTATCTTCGCTATCGCATCGGGCAAAGGAGGCGTCGGCAAATCGTCGGTCACCGCCAACCTTGCCGCGACCTTTGCCGCATTGGGCTACGACACCGCGGCCATCGACGCCGACATCTACGGCTTCTCGCTGCCGCGATTGTTCGGCGTGCACACGCAACCCACCAACCTCAACGGCATGCTTATGCCGGTGACCGCCTGGGGCGTGAAGATGATCTCCATCGGCATGTTCGCCGGAGCCGACCGTGCGATTCTCTGGCGTGGCCCACGCTTGCAGCGTTCACTGGAACAATTCCTGTCGGACGTGTGGTGGGGGGAGCCCGACGTGCTGCTGCTCGACTTGGCGCCAGGCACCGGAGACATGGCGATTTCCGTGGCGCAAGCCCTGCCGAACGCCGAACTCGTGGTAGTCACCACTCCGCAGCCATCCGCCTCCGACATTGCGGTTCGCTCCGGTCTGGTGGCGCTGCAGGTGCCGATGAAGGTGCGGGGCGTGGTCGAAAACATGAGCTATTTCGAGCATAAGGGCGAACGGCTGAAGATCTTCGGAGAAGGCGGAGGCGAACGTGTCTCCCTCCAGCTATCCCAGAATCTGGGATACGAGGTGCCATTGCTCGCACAGTTGCCGCTGGAACCTGAACTGCGCGAGACCGGTGAGGCGGGACGTCCTGCGGTGCTGACCGAAGAAGGCGCATTGCGTACCGACGGTCTCGGCGCGACCTTCAGGCAACTCGCGGAATCGCTGATGCGTGTCCCGCTACGGTAAGGCGGTGGCGAAAATCGTGTGCCTTGTGTAGTATCTGTCACAGACACGGGGGCCGTTAAGGCTGAGAGGAAGCGAACGCGCTTCGACCGTATGAACGTATACCGGGTAATGCCGGCGCACGGACGTCTCTCTTTTCCCGTGCCTTGATGGAATAGAAAGGCACAATTCATGACTGGCATTCAGTCTTCCGCAGTAAAGAAGCACTCCAACAAGTGGCGCGTGGTCGATATCGTCGTGGCGGCCATCATCGCCGTCGCGTCCGGCGTGATCTTCTGGGCTTGGGATATCATCTACGCCGTTCCGATCGGCGCTTTCGACAGTCTGACACCTGGCTTGGGCGGTCTGTTCAACTTCATGTGGCTGTTCGCAGGTCCTCTGGCGGCCATCATCGTGCGCAAGCCTGGCGCCGCGTTCTTCGCGGAGACCGTGGCAGCGCTTATCGAGGCGCTCATGGGTAATCCGTTCGGCATCGGAGGCTCCCTGATCATAGGCATGTTCCAAGGTCTCGGTGCGGAAATCGGCTTCGCCGTGTTCGCCTACAAGAAGTGGAACATTGCCTCCGTCACCCTGGCCGGCGCGCTGACCGGCCTGTTCAACGGCGGCTATGATTGGCTCACCCATTCCGGCTGGACCGTGTTGCAGGGTAGCACGTTCACCATCTGCTGCGTGATTTCCGGCGCGGTGATGGGAGGTGCCTTCATGTGGGTGGTGCAGTTCGCTTTGGCGAAGACCGGCGTGCTTGACCGCTTCGAATCCGGACGTATGCAGGAACTGGTCTGAGCGCCGTCGCGCTCAAGACGGGCGAGGGTTTGCGACGTACATGCCGCGTACGCCGCAAACCCTCTTCATATGGTCGGGGATACCGCGGATTGGAGAACCTATAGATGACGACGGATGAAGTCGGAACCGTGGTCGCAGCCGGTGTGAAGGCAGTTGACTGGGGATGGAGACATGCTTCGCGTAAGGATTTCGCGTTGCGACATGTCGATTTTGAAATCAAGCCGGGGGAGCGCGTACTGCTGCTTGGCGCATCCGGTGCCGGCAAAAGTACGTTGATGGCTGGATTGGCCGGCGTGCTCGGCGGCGATGATGAGGGCGAACAGGAAGGCAGCCTGCTGATCGACGGCATCGATTCACGTACGGCACGCGGCAGGAGCGGCCTGGTGATGCAGGATCCGGACGCCCAGACGATTCTTGAACGTGCAGGTGACGATACCGCTTTCGGCTGCGAGAATCTCGGCCTCGGACGAGACGCCATCTGGAAGCGGGTGCGTGAGGCCCTTGACATCGTGGGCCTGGACTACATGCGTACGGATCATTCCACACGTCGGCTGTCCGGCGGCCAGCGTCAGCGGTTGGCATTGGCGGGCGTGCTTGCCATGCATCCCGGACTGCTGTTGCTCGACGAACCAACTGCGAACCTGGATCCGGAAGGCGTGCAGGAGGTGCATGACGCGGTCAGGCAGGTGCTTGAGCGCGGCCATGAGACGATGGTGGTGGTGGAGCACCATATCGATGTGTGGCTTGACCTTGTGGACCGTGTGATCGTACTGGGCAGGCCGAATGATGATTCGTATGAAGGCGGCGTCATTGCGGATGGCTCGCCTGAAGAGGTGTTCAACGCCATGGGCGATGTCCTCGCCGAAGGCGGGGCGTGGGTGCCGGGACGTGACATCGCAAGCTATGCCCCGACTCAAACCGGACATGATCGCGATGTGGTGCTGTATACCGATGATTTGAGTTTCGGTCGCAGCTTTCCTTTGGGAAAGCACATCGATGTGCGTTTCCATGCGGGGGAGGTCACCGCGCTTACCGGCAGGAACGGCGTGGGCAAGTCCACCTTGGCCCTGACCTTGGCCGGTCTGCTCAAGCCGATTGCCGGCCATGTGCGCGTGGCTAATTCCATGATGCCCGCGCATCGTGAGAATGATCCGTTCACATGGAAAAGCCGCGATCTGCTTGGGCGTATCGGCATGGTGTTCCAGGAGCCGGAGCATCAGTTCGTGGCATCCAGCGTACGGGATGAAGTGGCGATCGGGCCGAAATCCATGGGCAAATCCGATGAGGAGGCCTATGCCATCGCCGACGAGATGCTGGAACGCATGAATCTCAAACGGTTCGCACCGGCCAATCCGTTCACGTTGTCGGGGGGTGAGAAGAGGCGGCTTTCGGTGGCGTCCATGCTGGCGGCGGCGCCGAAGGTGATCATCATGGACGAACCGACGTTCGGACAGGATTTCACCACATGGATGGAAATGGTACGTCTCATCGCCGGTGCGCGTGACGCGGGTTCCGCGGTCATCATGGTCACGCATGACGAGCCCTTGGTCAAAGCGTTGGATGCGCGCCGCATCGTGGTAAGTGAGGAGGGACGATGATGGAAACCATTGGCGTTGTGGCCCATGAGGAACGTCATGATGAGCCGCGGGCGACGTCGCCGTCATGGTTCATCGCGAAACTGAATCCGGTCAGTCGTTTCATCGGAGCCATTCTGCTATGCGTGCCGATGTTCCTATCATTGGACGTCGTCTCCGCTTCTGCGGCACTGCTGATCGACCTCATGCTGCTGTGGATCGGTGGCGTGAATCCATTGACGGTACTGCGGAAAACCTGGATGGTATGGATTGCCGCGGTAGGAAGTTTCGTTTCCGTGACCTTGTATGGCACCGCTTCCGGGGCGACGCTGTTCACATTCGGTCTTATGGCGGTGTCGGAAGGCTCGTTGTATGCGGGTGCTGCGACGTTCCTGCGTGTCGCCGCCATCGCGGTGCCCGGCGTGATTTTCGCGCTTGGGCTCGATCCGACCGATCTGGCGGATGGTCTGGTGCAGATTCTGCATTTGCCGTCGAGATTCGTGTACGGCGGTCTGGCCGGCATGCGCATGGTTACATTGTTGCAGGATGACTGGCGTGCGTTGGGCCTGTCCCGCCGTTCGCGAGGTCTGGGCGACGGAAGCGCCATCAGACGCGTGTTCCTGCAGGCCTTTAGCCTGCTGGTCGTGTCGATTCGTCGCGGAACCAAGCTTGCCACCGCCATGGAGGCACGTGGATTCGGCGGCGACGTTCCGCGCAGTCAGGCGCGTACGTCGCGCTTGCATGGGGTCGACTGGCTGTTCTATCTGATCTGCATGGCGATACCGACCGCGGCGTTGCTGCTCGCATACCGTACCGGATACTGGCATTGGTCCTTCCGTAATTGATGCCGAAACGGTTTGGTCGGCCCGCATGGAAGACACCCCTTCTTGTAGACTGGTCGGCGGACGGAAAGCGAGATATGCATGAACATTACGGTGTACCTGGGGGCACACGAAGGCAATGACCCTGCGTTCAAGGAAGCCGTCGTGGAACTGGCGACGTGGATATCCGAAAGCGGCAACAGGCTGGTTTACGGCGGTTCCGATGAGGGGCTGATGGGTGTGATCGCCGATACGGTCATGGCGACCGGTGGCGAAGTGACCGGCATCGAGGCGCAGATGTTCGTGGACCGAGGCGTTGAACATAACGGTCTCACCGAATTGCATGTCGTATCGAATATCACGGAACGTCGCACCAAGATGATCGAACTTGGCGACGTGTTCATCGCCTTTCCCGGCGGCACCGGTACGCTTGAGGAGGTTAGCGAGGTCGTTTCGAAGATCTGCCTCAACCAGCTGACCCAACCTTGCATCTTCTACAATCTCAATGGTTTCTATGACGATATGAAGTCGCTGCTCGATCGCATGATCACTGCAGGATTCTCCACTCCCGAACGTCAGCGCGGCATCTATTTCGCCGATGATCTCAAGGAAATCCGGCGCATCATCGAGGAGCGTCCATAAGTCGATGCCGATGGCATGAGGAATGCCGCGGCGCATGACATGCAGCCGTCCCGCCATTAGGTGGGGCGGCTGTTTTGCTAATCACGGAGAAATGCAGAAAGCACGATTTAAACCGATTCTTGCGGGAAGAATTACTTCTAATATTGGAATATGGCTGTAAAATGTTTTGCGCAGAATCCTGTTTTGTATGACGAATGGCCTAGGCTGTAGGTATATGAAACCGTAAGAAAGGATAATCCGACATGCGGGGAAGACCCACTGAGGAGGAGCTGAGAATAATACGGAAGGAGTACCGTCGCTGGGTGGAACGAGACGAGCGCATGTCATGCATGGCTCTCCGCTGCTATATGGAACGTCTTGATGCTGAACGTCGCACGCGAATTACGATGGGTTGACCTGAGCCTGGATCATTGGGATGACATCGCCCCCATGCGATGCGCCATTCCGGTGGAAAGAGGGTCAGGGGCAATGGCGACGGCCATCAAGGTCGGCGATCGGTTCCTTCAACCGTGGGAGTACGAGGTCGAATGCATGATCTCGGCGCTTCCATATACGGTGAGCGGCGAGAAGGATCGAGTGCGGCTTTCCATGCGCATGGTGGATTGGAAAACGGATGAGGTGACGTCCGTTTGTTGGATTCGTCTCGTGGATGGCGGTACGTGGTTCAATGACAGGGGACACTACCATATCTCGGCACTCGCCCGCTCGGTGGACTGCAGGGGAATCCGAATGGGGTTTTTCGCATTGCGTGATGCGCTGATATGTATCAAGAGTAACGCCTTGCGGAACAAGCGTAGTCCGTTGGTGACGGCGTATTCCGACTATCGCGACGAACGAACAGTCGAATTGTTCCGCAAAATGGGCTTCACCACCGAGTACGAGGCCGGTCTGTATGCCGGCAAATACCGTCTCTTCACCATCAATCTTGACGACAGTCCGATTCCGGACGACCTTGAGGATTTGTGACGGCGCACTGCCTATTTGATATGCGTAGGGAAAGACCGATCCTTTTCCACGCCGGGTGAGATTCTCGACAAGGAGTCTGACTTGGTCGACGGTCTCGACCTGATATACGAGTGCAGGACAGCCCCTGCATGCTGGTCGTGCCCGTCGAGAGGACATGGCGGGAGGTACTCGTCGTCGCTTTGAGCTGAGCCTCCGGTACATGTTTGGTGAGGGTGAGATGGTCGGTCGGCTTGCCGAGTGGAACCTCACTAATCCGGCGGACTAGGCTTCTTGGCTTCGGCCAGACGTGCAATTCCGTCCTTAGACTGGGTTGGCGTCATGTGTGCCATGAGCGCATGATATGAAAGCCGTCTCTATGTCCCAAGATCGATGGGGGACATAGAGACGGCTTTTTTTGAGCGGTCGTACAGGCTGTGAGAGATGTACGCAGGCTCACCGATTCTCGCTTTCCTTTAGTTCTGTGGATTGTACTCAATTTGGAGTTTTTGAGTATACATGTCAATTTCGAGGCTGATCGGCTGGGTGGCGTCCTTGATATCGAACTCCGTGGTGACGGTTGCCGTGTAACCGGCCTGAATCTGACCGTCAGTGCTGATGTAGCCTCTACCCGTTTGCTGACCGTTTTGGAACGCCGTTACGGAGAAGATAGCGTCATCACTCTCGGTGCCATTGTTGGTCACTTCGGAGGTGAGCGTTGCTTTGGTGCTGGTCACCTCCAGCTTGATGAGCTTCACATGAGTGTTATCGATGCTGTTTGCGTAGTCGCCTTCCAGCACGCTGCCCTCGGCCGCCGTGTATTCGACCGTCTTCACCTCGGTCTTCTTGCCGGTCTTCTTCATGGCCTTGGTATCCGAACCGGAAGATGCCGACGTACCGTCGGAGGATAGGGCGCTTGCCGATTCGCTTGCGCTCCTGCTGATACCGTCCTGCATCGCGGACACGCGTAGGTTCGCCACGATGCCAAGCAATAGCGCGATGACCGATACCACGATAGCCACCCATTGCGCAATCCGACCGACATTGCGCGGAGGAGTGCTCCTGTGGGTCTGGGGTGGGGTCGAAAGCTGCGTGTCCTCCGGTTTGATCTGAGGGTCCGCATTCGTTCCGGTAATGGTTTCGTTCGGCATTGTCTTTCCTTTCCAGATAGTGTCGTTCTTTAATCTCCGACAAGTGAAACAGTAGTGGATATGAGTCCAAGTCAGGTAACGATGCCATCCCACGAACGTCGACTTCAACTATGCCGATACGTCGAATGGAAGGCGACCGGTATCCGTTGTCCAAGAAGCTGGGTTCCATTCGTGTGCGAGAGCTGAACGTCATAGCAATATATCGTGCGAGACGCCCCGGAACCTTCCATCAGGTTCGAGGAGTCTCACGTATCTCAGACGCACCGATGTAGGCAATGCCAGGGTCGACGCGACAGACGGACGGCGACGGGCTAGGTATGAGCATGACTGACTGGAAGACCGATTGCGTTCCCATCGACGATCGACCGCCCACTCAGGTCCATGGATATGGCGACCGCCTCATCGAGGTGTCGGCGCAGGTGTCCGATGTGTTCTGGCGGGCGCTGGCGACCTGATGTCGTTCGGGTGTGTCGCGGGTGCTTCGGTGGCCTGTGATGTTACCCCAAAGTTACCCGGACGCCACGCAGGACGATGATGGCTCCGTAGAAACGGCTTGATTCCGCCGCCAGCCGGCAACATCATCTCCGCCCAAGTACCAGCCAGCACCCTGTACAGCGAAGGCCTGATGGAAGAAGGGGCCATCAAGGACGACCACCGATCGAGCACCGTAGACGGATCCACACCAACAACATGATTGAACGGTTGAACCGGGAGATTCGACGTCGCACCCGCGTCGTAGACAACTTTCCCGACAGCCAGAGCACCCTGATGCTCATCACCGTCAGAATTCGCTACGTCACCAGCAACCAATGGTCCACACGCCGCTATCTGGGCATGTCCCGACTGGCAAGACACCATGAACACAGTGAACTGACAACCGTGTCGCAAACAGGCAAAACCCCAAGTGTGCAAGAAACCGGGCACTCACTACCATATCTGGACGCAATAACGAACGATTTCCATATAACGACTAGCATGAAAGAACATTATTTGTAAAGCATAAAAGAAAGTCTGTTCATGTGGAAAAGCTGAGCAATATCAAGAATGACTCCATATCAGTTAATTATTTTTTAAATAGTGCTGCATATAGCGGGCTTTTTTCCCTTTTTTCGGTTATCCTTACTGGTCAGGTTTCTGCAACGTCATCACTATATGTTGGATTAGCACTTGGAATTTTATCTCTTTTTTCTAGAGGTAGTACTATTTTTATAGGCAATTTGATTGAACGCTCATCAACCTTATCTCTCACTGAGACTGGTTTCGGATTCATAGTTTTTTCGCTTTTGCTACTACAGTCGGCAATGAAGAGTTTTGTCGGCTTCCTTTTTCTGGATTTAGCTTTGCTGGGACTTGGACTCTCACTGGTTAATTTTGCCCTAAGAGGGCATATACTTGCTACGGTAAAGGATAAAAAATCTCAGGCTACTTTATTTTCTTTAGTGACAATGACTGCCAATCTTGGATCCGCAATTGGTCCTCTGGCCTCGAATTATATATATAAATCTTTCGGGCAGACACTCTTTTTTATAGTCATTATTGGACTCTATGTTTTTTCTGCTTTACTAGCTCCGATTGTGCTAGCTCATCATGTCTTTATACGCAGTGAAGAAAGTAGTAAGCAAAATACCTCTTCTATCGTGAAGACCATTAAAGACTCAGTGAAAAGTTCTGGCACTATTCTTGCTATCCTGGCGGTGTTTGTGGGCAGTATAATGAACGGTCAGCTTTTTGCAGGAATGGCATTGGAATTCTATTCGTTATCCGATAGTCCAGTCATAAGAGGATTGTTCTATTCTATTGATGCCTTGTCAGTCATAGCACTGCAGATGCCAGTGAGTAAATTTATTTCACGAGGTATGACTAATGGGCATAATGCTACCTCATTCATAATCAAAAGCTTGGGGATCTATGGCATTTCCTTTGCGATATTTGCCTGTGGAGTTTCGTCCTACTGGTGGATATGCATTGTATCATTGATTGTTATTTCCATTGCAGAATGTATCTACGCACCATTAATCAATATTGCTCTAGTAGAAGTACAGCCAGATAAACCTTTGGTGGACATTCTGAATTATCGGCTGATAATTGCAGCTATTGGTGAATCAGTAGGTTCATTCCTTGGCGGTTGGATTGTTCCGGCACTACGCCCTGCAGGAATGACACCTTGGTACTGGTGCACATTAGCGTTGGTGGGAATAATGCCGGCAATCGCTGCTAACCAAATTGACAAACATGGAAAAAGGGCTATCTGCCACTGAAAGAGGAGTCACATGCACCCACAAAAAATATTCATACTTGAGAAGATATTGACAAATGCCCTCGAACATCCCAATAGCGAGGCTGCTAAGGATAAAAAAGGAAGAAAAGCGGTAGAGCGGCTTCCCGATATCAAGAGAAATGACAGTCTCTCTGCTTCCTGGTGTTCTGAAAGCGGTGGAAGTAACTCCGCAGTTTCATCACCGCTATGCGGTATCAGCGATAACTCCATCTGTTCGCTGCAAGAAAGGGATGGAGGACAATATGGCCTATTGGATAAACTTTCCTTAGCAGCGTTGACTAAAGCAGCTTCGAAATGCCTCAACCTTGACAACATTGTTATCAATGTAACTCGAAATGGACGCGAACAAGTTGGCTGCCCTGTTCTTCTCTTCAATGACGGGTTGGATTAGCAGTTCGATTCCGTTTTCCACCATCACGGCAGATTTAATGCAGTTGATGAAGAATTACTTGCTATTAGTGCGGAATATGAAAAAATGTTACGGCAAGAGACCGTTTGGAACTCATTTCGAGCAAACTCTCCGCATGCATGTCCAGAAGCTTGTCCCACATACTTTCTGAATGCAACTCGTTCTTCCCATAGGAACGAAGTGTCTTCACTTTTAGCGGATTTAACCCGAGGGAAGCACGTATCCGTATTCATATGGCTGTCCAATTGAAGTGAAGGCGCAATATTTTAATGATGAGGTCAAAGTTAATGTCTCATGCTTTGGCGAATACAACAGGGGGAAATGATATGAAAGTACTATTGTTACAACAACCCAAATCTTTCTCGAATTATCCAAAATGGATTGAAGAAGTCCAAGAATGCTTTGATTGTTTAGAAGTTATAGTCTTAACATCGAACGATCGAGCCATACGCCATAGTTGGCCGAATTCCGTCATCAAAGAAATTGAAGTTTCTAATTATTCCTCTGATAGCGCTACTGCAGAATTCTTTGATGTTGTTAAGAAATTTAGACCAGATAGGATAATTTCTGGCTCGGAAGAAGATGTGCTGAGGGTTGCGGAGGCGAGAAGTTTATTTGGAATTCCCGGTTTAAAGTATGAATTAGCGTTAAGCTGTCGAGATAAAGTTACGATGAAGCAGTCAGCCCTTAATGCTGGGTTAAAGATTATTCCCTATACCTCTTGCAAATGCTTTGGAGATATTATTTCGGCGTTCGATCGTTGGGAGACGGTTGTTCTCAAGCCTCGATGGGGTGCAGGGTCTGCAGGCATTACGATACTGCATTCGAAAGACGACTTATCTGCGTTAGCCGCTAAGCCGGAAATTGTCAGAAGCGTACATTCAAACCAGTATTATCTAGAAGAATACTGCTCTGGTTCTGTCTACCATGTGGATGTGGTCTATATCAATTCTGGTTTGATCCTGATTTCGCCATCACGATATTTTGTTCCACCGCTAGATTTCGAGAAACAAAATACTGGTTCCGTAATGTTAGACGAGAACAGCGCTGACTATTCTGAACTGCTCCGACTGACAAAGCAATTAATTAAATCTTTCAAAGATCAGACGGTCCCAAATGTGATGCATATTGAATTCTATAAGAATGAAACTGGTGATTTCATATTTGGGGAAATGGCGGCACGTAGGGGAGGAGGGCTAATTAAGCAAGAGCTGATAGCCGCCTATGGCATAGATCAGAGTAAAGCTAACTTTTTATTGGAACTTGGCCTTGTCGATGCGAATACAAATATCACACGATCATCCCAATATGGCATGCTACTAGAAACTGCTGGATTGAACTGGCCAAAGGAAAAAGAAATTCCGGATTGGGCGGTTTTAGAATCTGTGGGGAGGAAAAAAGGTATCGCTCATAATTCTGTTGATTCTGACAGGAAATTCCTCATTTCTGGTAATAATGAAGCCGAAATCATTCAACGTTCCAATCATCTTATAAACGGCTGATACGACGATTGAGAATTTGCTTTTTGCGAGGGAACGATTGTGACTAATTTTGTGACAGCTTCTCGAGGTGATGAACTGTTATTCAGAATTGATGATTCTGTTGAATCTAAATTCTTCCATGCAATAGTGACACTGGTATCGTTGGGGATGCCGGAGGCGGCCGCCTTGTGCGGTTTGACGGAGAGACCATCCGTCAGGCCGTGTGCCGCGGCGACCTCATCGCCTGCTACGCCTACACGCCGACCGTGCGCATCCGACGGCGCGGATTTGGATGAATGGCTCATCTCGCTGCCTGCATGGCAGGCATGAGAAAACCCCACTCGCGTCCGATTGTGAACGAAGTGGGGTTTCTCGTGTTCCGATAGGTGCAGTATAGGTGCAGTAGGTCACTCTGAACAGTGCGAAAAGCCTACTGACGACTACGTTTTGCCCTAATGACTATCAGATGTGGAAGTACAGCTCGTACTCCAGCGGAGTCGGGGCCAGACGAGCCTGATCGATCTCGCCACGCTTGATGCCCAGCCAGGTCTCGATCAGATCATCGGTGAAGACGTCGCCGGCGGTGAGGAAGTCGTGATCCTCTTCCAGAGCGTCCATGGCCTCGGCCAGGGAGCTCGGCACCTGCTTGATGCCAGCGTGCTCTTCCGGCGGCAGCTCGTACAGATCCTTGTCGACCGGCTCCGGCGGCTCGATGTGGTTCAGGATGCCGTCCAGGCCTGCCATCAGCTGGGCGGAGAAGGCGAGGAACGGGTTGCAGGACGGATCCGGAGCGCGGAACTCGATACGCTTCGCAGCCGGAGAGGTGCCGGCCAGCGGGATACGGATGGCGGCGGAACGGTTACGAGCGGAGTACACCAGGTTGACCGGCGCCTCGAAGCCCGGCACCAGACGGTGGTAGGAGTTCAGGGACGGGTTGGTGAAGGCCAGCACGGAGGAGGAGTGCTTGATCAGGCCGCCGATGTACCAGCGGGCGATGTCAGACAGGCCACCATAGTTCTTCTCATCGTAGAACAGCGGCTTGCCGTCCTTCCACAGGGACTGGTGGCAGTGCATGCCGGTACCGTTGTCGCCTGCGATCGGCTTCGGCATGAAGGTTGCGGCCTTGCCTGCCAGAGCGGCGGTCTCGTGAACGACGTACTTGTACTTCATCAGGTCATCGCCTGCGTGCTGCAGGGAGTTGAAGCGGTAGTTGATCTCCTGCTGGCCTGCGCCGGCGACCTCGTGATGGGAACGCTCGAGGATCAGACCGACCTTCTGCAGGTTGGCGACCATGTCGTCGCGCAGATCCTGGGTGTGGTCGATCGGCGGAACCGGGAAGTAGCCGCGCTTGACGCGGTTCTTGAACGCAATGTTCGGGGTGCCGTCGTCTTCGGTGTCAACACCGGTGTTCCACGGAGCCTCAACGGAGTCCACCTCGTAGAAGGAGCGCTGCATGCTGTTCTCGAAGCGCACCTTGTCGAAGATGAAGAACTCGGCTTCCGGAGCGAAGGAGGCGGTATCGGCGATGCCGGTGGACTTCAGGTAAGCCTCGGCCTTGCCGGCGACCTGACGCGGGTCACGGGAGTACGGCTCATCGGTCAGCGGGTCGACGATGGAGAAGGCCACGTCGAGGGTCTTGTGCTTGCGGAACGGGTCGATGAATGCGGTGGAAACATCCGGCACCAGCTTCATGTCGGACTCGTTGATGGCCTGGAAGCCTTCCACGGAGGAACCATCGAACGGCATGCCGTCGGTGAAGGCATCCTTCAGGAACTCGCTTGCCGGCACAGTGAAGTGCTGCTGAACGCCGATCAGATCGGTGAAGCGAACGGAGACGTATTCAACGCCTTCCTTATTGATAAGGGCCTCAGCATCAGCCTTGGTTTCGAGTGCAGTCACGGGACCGCTCCTTTCGAATAAGTAACTTACAGGCTATTAGTCTAGAAAAACGCGTTTCACACACTCGCCACTTGGGTTACGAGAATGTTTCGAGATGACGTATTCCCTCCATGATTGCGCGAAAAATAGGGGTTGCGACGTTTCGCGGGACGAAATGCAACGGTGGGGATCCGTTCATGTTATGGACGGATCGAACGTCTGGGACGATGAATCGACGCAACAATTGAAAATCCCCGATCTGACGAATCAGATCGGGGATTCCTAGTGCGTTCGCATGCATGTACCGTCAGCGGCCACGCATGGCGCGACGGCTGATCCTCTGTGGGCGCGTCGGATCGATGCCCTTCGGGATGTTCATGCCGTTCTTCATCTGCAAAGTACGCAGACGTTCGTTCAGAACATTCAATTCGGTCCTGGTGAGCATGAAGCGACGCCTCGGATGGATGGCCGCAATCAGCTTGTTCTTGTGATGCGTCGGCTCATAGGACTTGCACTTGAGCACGGTCTTGCGCAGATTCTTCAGGCTGACCTGCTTCGGCCCCTTGCCTACGCAGATTCGATAGACCGGGATTTCGGAACCGGCGGTCACGCCCTTGATGTTGTGCTCCTGGCGATCCATGGCGCGCGTCACACGGCCGTAATCGCCTTCGCCAAGCAGGTAGATGCCGTTATAGCCGGTGCCACGCCAAATGGCATCCTTGGTCTTCGGATCGACCCACACCGGCTCCTGCGGGAAGTTGAAACCCGCCTTGCTGACGTTGCCGAGAACGCTGATGGCGGCGCCGGGACGCCCTTCGAGCTTGGCATAGCCGACCTTGTCGGCACGATTGGTGAGCATCATGGTGGCGAACAGCAGGCCGATCATGATGGCAAGGATCATTGAGGTGATCCAGCCGATAACCGACCATTTGAACACGATGCCAAGCACGATGAACACGATGACCGGTGCCACGAACACGCTTCCGCACAGCCAGGGGAGTGTCTTGTCTTCCGAGTAGGTGTATTTGAAGATCTGAATGATCTGTTTGATTGTGTTCTGCTTCTTCTTTGGCTCTTCTTTGTCTGCCATCAATTTCCTCACTTGGTTACGTGGTTGAACACACTGGAACAGTAGTCTATCAGGTGCTATGCCGTAGTGTAAGCATCGGCTGCGAGACCGCCGGCCCTCCCACGCCGGTCAGCGGGTATGAAGAGGCCTGCCATCCGCCTTGAGCAATGCTTCGCCGAACGTTTCGCTGAATGTCGGATGAGGGTGAATTAGGCGGGCCGCATCATGCAATGGCACATGATTGCCCACCAACTGCTCGGCCTCCGCGATCAGATCGCTGGCGATGGGACTTACGATATGTGCACCCAGCACCAGCGGCACCTCGGGATTGTCCGCATAGGCACCGCTGACAATGGATAGCGACCCGCCCGAGCCGCTCATCAGCATACGTGAATTCGACAGCATCGGATACACGGTTTCCTGGGCATTGACCACGTCCTTCCGTGCCCGTGCCTCATCAAGGCTCAAGCCCACGCATGCCGCTTCGGGGAAGGAGAATACGACTTGCGGAATCGTGTCGTCGTCAACCGGTTTCGGATCGAGCCCGGCGATCTTCTCCGCGATGACGATGCCCTGCTCAAAGGCACGGTGCGCCAAGGAATGGCCGGAGGTGATGTCGCCCAAAGCCCACACATGGTCGAGATTGGTGCGGCCAAATGCATCGATGCCGATAAATCCCCGGGCGTCACGTTCCAGCTTGCAGGCCTCGAACCAGTCTGCGTCGGTATTCGGTATGCGTCCAATGGCGGCGAGTACGACCTCGCCGTAGGCGCTCATGTCCGCTTCGGATCCTTCCCTCGTATAGTGCACGGTCGCGCCCAGATTGGCACCGGTTTCCACATGGGTCACATGGCTGTGCGTGATGATGTTCACGCCACGCCGCTTCAGCTCGCGAGTCAACGTCGCCGACGTGCGGCGCTCCCATGCGGAGAGCACCCGGTCTTTGCGAATCAGCAACGTCACGTCGCAGCCGGCCGTACGCCACATGGAGGCGAATTCCAGCGCCACGGCTCCGGCACCGATGATCACAGCGCTTGAAGGGAAGGTATCCAGTTCCAATGCCTGTGTGGAATCTATCAATGCGCCGGCGAATGGATTGTCCGGCAGCGGCGACGGCCGTGAACCGGTGGCGATCACGATGTCTTCGGCAACGATCTCCAGTTCGCCATCGATAGGTTCGCCGACGCCTGCCTTCACGAATCGCAATATGTGGCCAAGACCTTCGACCGGCGTGACATGTACGCTTCCGCAAGGCTGCATTACGGCCTCTCCGCGTACGATGGTGACGCCGCGATGCGCCAGCAATCCCGCCAATCCCTTGGTCATGGTGTCCACGGTCTGCGTGCGGAACGTGCGCAGTTTGCCGAAATCAATGCTCTCCACTGACACGTTGATACCCATCGCCTTGGCGTGACGCATATTCTCCACGGCATGCGTGGCGGTGAGTAGCGTCTTCGAAGGAATGCAACCTCGATTCAGGCAGGTGCCGCCCAGTGTGGCGTCGCGTTCGATCAGCACCACCGATTTGCCGAGCTCCGCGGCACGTAACGCCGTGGAATAGCCGCCCGGACCGCCGCCGATAATCGCGATGTCGAAATGTTCCTGTGCCATATCAATCCTTGATGTCATGGCTCGAAAGCCGTGGAAAAACAACTGATCCTATGCTAATAAAAAGCCGTCAGCTTAGCTGACGGCAATACATATGCATGTGAGGCATCATTCCGGCCAATGGCCACGCTTGGCATAACGCGGCTTCGGCAGACGCCAACGACGTATCTGGATGGCACGGCTCCACGCATAGGAGGCGGAACGCATGCCCCTGGCCACGGATTTCTCACCGTACTTTTCGATGAGTTTCTTCTTGAGCTTGCGCCACATGATCGCAATGTCGATGATTACGGCGAACAGATACACGTACATCAGCACCATCAACGGCAAAGCTAGGGTAGGCCACTTGTAGGTCACGAAGATGGAGACGACCAGAATAACGAAGGCGACCGGGATGAAGAACTCGCCGAGGTTGAATCGGGCGTCGACATAATCGCGAATGTAGATACGCCATGGCAGACGCTCGGCCTTCGGCATGTGATTCACGTCACCGGTCTGCATGGCCTCGTATTCGGCGTTCTCACGTTCGCGCATACGTGCCTTTGCGGCCTTGCGGCTGGCATCGCGATCCTTGGGAACCAGCGGGCGGAGATTCTGCGCTTGGGCATCCTTGCGTTTCGGAGTCGGGCGGCCTTTGCCGGCGGTAGGCTCCTGCGCCTTCTGTTCGACAGGCTCTTGGGCCTTGTCTTCCTTCTTAAACAAACTCATGTCTATGAGGGTAGGGTGACGTATCGACGCCTCGGCGGTATGCCTCGAAGCCGCGGAACGCCGAATGGGATTGTGGATACAATGGCTTGCATTGGCCGTACTCGATCAATATTAAGGAGAATCATGGCAGCATTACTTGCCGATGACATCCGTGCACGTGTGGAGGGTGATTGGGATCGCATCGTCGACGTGCTCAATCGGAAGATCGCATTGCAGTCGATCTCCGCGAAAGGCATCACCGCCGAACATATGAGGCGTTCCGCCGAATTCGTGGCCGAGGAGCTGAGAAAGGTCGGCGTTGACGCAAAGGTGGTGCAGTCCCATAATCCCGATGGCACACCAGGTGCGTGGGAGGTCATCGGCTCGAAGATCGTTGACGAGCATGCTCCGACCGTGTTGCTGTATGCACATCATGACGTACAACCGGTGCCCGACGAAGGTGCTTGGGATACCGATCCATTCGTCGGCACGCAGATTGGTACGCGACTGTATGGCCGTGGAGCCGCCGATGATGGCGGTGGCATAGCCATTCATTCCGGTGCGCTCAAGGCGCTCGGCGACGATCTGAAGGTCAATGTCAAGGTGTTCATCGAAGGCGAGGAGGAGATGGGCTCGCCGAGTTTCATCCCATTCATCGAAGAGCATCGTGACGAATTCAGGTCCGATGTGATCATCGTGGCCGATTCAGGCAACTGGTCCGCCGAAATCCCGTCGCTGACCACCTCGTTGCGTGGCAACACCGATATCGACGTGCACGTCAAGGCCCTTGAGCATCCGGTGCACTCCGGCCAGTATGGTGGACCGATTCTGGATGCGAACACGCTTGCGGCCATGCTGATCGCCTCCATGTATGACGAATATGGCGATCTCGCGGTGCCGGGCGTCGCCGCGGAAGAGCCGATCGGAGGCTTGCAGCGCGACCTTGACGAGACCACCGTACGCGCGGATGCCGGTATCGTCGATTCCTACCGTCTGGCTGGAACCGGTTCGCTTGCGGCACGTCTGTGGACCAAGCCGAGCGTCACCGTGATTGGCTTCGACGCTCACCCGGTCGAAGGGTCCTTCAATGTGATTTCCCCGGAGACCACGTTCCGTCTGAGTCTGCGCACCGCACCGAACCAGCGTCCTCAGGAGGCCCAGGAGGCACTTGCCGAATTCATGGTCGAACATGCCCCGTTCGGTGCCGAAGTGTGGGTCGACAGGCTTGACAACGGCATGGGATGGGCCATGGACCCCGATGCCGAAGCCACCAAGGATGCCATGGAAGCCATGGAACAGGCCTTCGGTGTGGCGCCGGTCAACAAGGGCGAGGGCGGTTCCATCCCGTTCATTCCGGAATTGCAGCGCATCTTCCCGAACGCCCAGGTGCTCGTCACCGGACCGGAGGATCCGAAGGCCAATGCGCACAGCCCGAACGAGTCCATCAGCCTGCCGGGTCTGAAGAACAACGTGATCACCGAGGCCCTGCTGCTCGACAAACTCTCCAGATAGCGACGGTCACGGCCTCCGACGAATCGGGGCGAGTTCGAAAATCTCGTCGGAGGCCGTGGACACTTCAGGGCTGTGCGTCACGATGATCACGCAACGGCCATCGTCATGGGCCAGTGCGCGGAAGATGCCCATGATGTCATCCTGCGTGGCGAGGTCAAGATTACCGGTCGGCTCATCCGCCACGATGATGGAGGGATTGTAGCTTAGCGCCCTAGCGATGGCGACGCGCTGTTGTTCGCCACCCGACAGGTGCAGAATCCGTTCGTTCGCGTACTCCTTAGGCAGATGCACCTGCTTAAGCAAATCAAGCACCATCTCCTTCTTTGATTTGTCGAAGGTTTTGCCGGAAGCGTCCAATGACAGGATGATGTTCTCGGCGACGGTGAGATTCGGCAGCAGATTGAAGCTTTGGAAAATCACGCCGATGTCGTGGCTGCGGTAGCGGTAACGGTCCTGTTTCGCCAGGTCGTTACCGTTGTAGAGGACCTGGCCCTCCGTGGGATTGGTCAGTCCCGAGATCAACGACAGCATCGTGGTCTTGCCGGCGCCGGATGGCCCGGTGATGGCGTGCACCGTACCTGCACGAAACTCGTGGCTGATGTTCTTCAGCACCTTTTTGCCGCCTTTGGTATAGGCGTAGCTGACGTCATCGAGCTTGAGGATTGCCGTGGTCGTCGTATTGTCAGTCATGATGGGTCCTTTCAGGAACGGTCGGCGAGGATCTGCAGCGGTTCGTAGCGCAGGACGAAGATGACTGCCACGAGCGCGGCGACCAATGTCAGGCCGATGCCGACCAACAGCAATTGCCCGACCACGGCCAGATTGACGGTGGCGTTGATGGAGGAGACGTAGTTCGCGGCCTGGTTCATCATGCCGCCCGGACCGCCCTGCGGTTGTTTGGCGTCATTGGTGGCATCGGAGGAACTGGTGTCGCCAGAGCCCGACTTGCTGGAGGAATCGGTCGAGGCGGAGGAATTCCCGTCCGTGGAATCCGAGGAGGATCCGGCGCCGTTGGAGTCCGTACCCTGCATGTCGCGTCCGAACTGCTCACGTTGGCTGGCCTGCTGCGACTGCTGTTGCGCGATCTGACTCGACAGCAGCTGGTTGGAGACCGGTACGGAGGCTGCCGCGCCGATGCCCGCGCCCAAGGCAAGACCGATCATCGTGACGATCAGCAGCTCCAAGGTGAACTGTGCGGCCACTTTGACCTTGTTCACGCCGATGGCCGTCAGCACGCCGATCTCATATTTGCGTTCACGGACGTTCAGCAAGGTGATGACCACCAGTACCACACCACCGACGGCAAGCACCACGATGAGCAACGTCAGTGCGAACTTCGATAGGTTGTCGAGAGGTACCAAGCTGGATTCATAGTTCTCCACGTCGGCGGACGATACGGTGTAGTCGCTGCTCAGCCCGGCCTTCTTCGCATCCTTGGCAAAGGTCTCGTAATCGGATTTGCTGGCGAAGACGTAGGTATAGTTCAGCTGGGTCGTGGACGTGGACGTATCGGAATCACTCGACGCGTTGGAATCTGCATCGAGGCCGAGCGACTTGAGCGTGGAGACCGAAGTGTAGATGGCGTTCGCCGGATCGGAGGCGGTGGAGGCCATCGGACCGCCCATGGCCTGATTGGAATCGGTGGAGTTCTTGTAGATGCCGACGATGGTCAGCTTGTAGGTGGTGCTCGAATCGTTGGGGTTGGTCACGCTGATGGTATCGCCCACGGAAAGATTGTTGAAATCCGCGAGCGACTTGGAGATGATCACGTTCCCGTCGCTGCTTTCGTCGTAACCGAAGACCTTACCGTCAACCATGGTGAAACTACCGTTCGACGCATTGGAGACCGCTTCGTCGGAGGAGAAGCCGACCAGCGAGAAATCGCCGCTGACGGCAGTGGTGCCGTTGCCGTCTCCGCCACCCGGCTGGTCACCTCCACCGGGGCCGCCGTTGCCTTGGGGTTGGCTGCTATCGCTGGAAGATGAGCTGGAATCGCTCGAATCGGAGGAATTCGATGAACTGGTCGAATCGGTGACCGGCTGGAAATCATCGGTTGCGGCAAGCCCCACGGTTTCGGTATAGTACGTGGATTTCACGGAAGATGAGGCCTTGGCGTATTTCTGATAGTCGCTGAGCGAGAGTTGCTTGTCGGCCAATGCGCTACGCATCGCGTCAAAGTCCGGCTTGCCGTCGGAACTGCTGGAGTCGGACTTCGATTCACTGATGAGCTTATTGCGGTCAAGACTGATCTGTGCGGTGATGGTCGTGTTCTCCAACCCGCTGTTGCGGGCGGTCGTCGCCGCCTGCCGAATGGACAGGCCGATGGTCGCCGCGGCGGCGATGATGGTTACGATCACAATGATCAGTATGTTGCGGCCTTTGTTTCTGGTCACGCTTTGCCATGCGTTCTTTACGACGAACATGATGATCCCTTGATGCCGAAGATGCTGTACGATACGCCGTCGCGATCGGCGATGAACCGATGATAAAAACCGTATCTTGGCGTATGGCGTAAAGAACACTTGGTGCAATCTGAAACGAATCTGAATGTTTACTGAATCTCAATACGACATGACGGGGTGTACGGCGGAACAATGGTGTTAGGCTAACGCGTATGCCTATTAAAACCGAAGTCATCGCGAATCCCAAGGCGGAACGCATCCGACGCGTCGCCGAACTTGCGGAGCGCAAGGGGCGAAAACGTGCCGGCCGCTTCCTGGTGGAGGGGCCTCAATCGGTACGCGAGCTGCTGACCTGGCATCCCGACATCGTGCGGGATCTGTATGTGGAGGCGATCGGCACCGAACCCGACGCTCCGTTCCTGACCGATACGGTGGCGCAGATGGCAGGCAAGGCCATGCAGGCCGGTGCCTATGTCCACAAGGTGACGCATGCGGTGATGCGGCATATGAGCTCCGATGCGCAAGGCGTGCTCGCCGTGGCCGACATGCAAGGATTTCTGGACGCCGCCGGAAACGTGGAATCCTTTGGCGACAATGCCATGGTCGCTGCGTTCTGGCAGGTTCGCGATCCGGGCAACGCAGGAACCGTGATCCGTTCCGCGGATGCCGCCGGCTGTGCGGCCGTGGTGTTCGTCGACGAATGCGTGGACATCTTCAACCCGAAGGTGATTCGCTCCACTGCGGGCTCATTGTTCCATCTGCCGGTACTCACCATGGGTACGGAGGCGTTTTTCGCTTGGTGCGACGAGCGGAATCTCGCCATATACGCGGCGGATGTGTACGGCACGGACTCCAGGCCCCCGGAACCGCTGACCGATGTGCTTGCCGAGCCATCCACGCTGGCCGGTGCCAAGACGATGATCTTCGGCAATGAGGCGCGAGGACTTACTCGCGAAGTGCTGGATCGGACCGACCGAATCGTGTCGATTCCGATTTACGGCAAGGCGGAGTCCCTGAACCTCGGCACCAGCGCGGCGGTGATGCTGCTGAGCTTGGCTATGTCGAGTCATGTTGAAAGAATGTGAAGTCGGAAAACGTTGAAATTGCGCGTTTTTCGCGTAAAACAAACGGGAAATTAGAAAGGTATCTCGTGGCAGAAGGTGCGGTGTTCGACGCCCAAGCGGTGACCGATGCGGTTTCCGAGGGCATCGCGAAAATCGAAAACGCCTCCAGTATGGAGGAATTGAAAGCCATCAAGACGCAATACGCCGGCGCGGATTCCGCGATGACGCAGGCCAGCAAGGCCATCGGTGCGCTACCGAAGGATCAGAAGAAGGAAGCCGGCAAGGTCATGGGTAAACTGCGCGCTGACTTCGGTCGTGCGTACGGCACCAAGGAGCAGCAGGTCAAGGCCGAGGAGGAGGCCCGTGCGCTGGCTTCCGAAACCGTGGATATGACCCTGCCCGTCAACCGCAAGCCGCTTGGCGCGCGTCATCCGTTGCCGAAGCTGATGGAAGACGTCGAGGACTTCTTCATCTCCATGGGCTGGCAGATTTCCGACGGTCCGGAGGTTGAGACCGAGTGGTATGACTTCGACGCCCTGAATTTTGGTCCGGACCATCCGGCGCGCCAGATGCAGGATACCTTCTATGTCAAGGGCAACCAGGCCAAGGATGCCGCTGGATTCGTCGGTTCCAACATGGTGCTGCGCACTCAGACCTCCTCCGACCAGGTACGAGGTCTTCTCACCCGCGGCGTGCCGCTGTACATCGCTTGCCCGGGCCGTGTGTTCCGCACCGATGAGCTTGACGCCACCCACACCCCTGTGTTCCATCAGGTCGAGGCCCTCGCCGTTGACAAGCATCTGACGATGGCTGATTTGAAGGGCGTGCTTGACAAGCTTGCCGTGGCCATGTTCGGTCCCGAAGCCAAGACCCGCCTGCGTCCGAGCTACTTCCCATTCACCGAGCCGAGCGCCGAACTCGACCTGTGGTTCCCTGACAAGAAGGGTGGTGCGGGCTGGCTCGAATGGGGTGGCTGCGGTATGGTCAACCCGAACGTGCTCAAGTCCGCCGGCCTCGACCCGGAAGTCTATACGGGCTTTGCCTTCGGCGTCGGCGTGGAGCGTACGTTGCTGCTGCGCCATGACATCAATGACATGCACGACCTGGTCGAAGGTGACGTGCGATTCAGCGAACAGTTTGTGATGGGGGAGTGATTGACCCATGCCAATGGTAGATATTGATTGGCTCAAGGACCACGTCGAGGTTCCGGAAGGCCTTACCTATGAACAGCTTGCCAAGGATCTGGTGAAGGTCGGTCTCGAAGAGGAGGAGATTCACACATCCCAGCTCGTCGGACCCATCGTGGTCGGCTACGTGGTTGACGCCACCCCGGAACCACAGAAGAACGGCAAGATCATCAACTGGTGCCACGTCGACGTCGGCGACGAATATAACGAGACCGACGAGAACGGCAACAAAGTACCGCGTGGCATCATCTGCGGTGCGCCGAACATGGCCGCGGGCGAGAAGGTCGTCGTGACCCTGCCGGGCGCAGTGCTGCCGGGCGATTTCAAGATCGAACCGCGCAAGACTTACGGCCACATCTCCAACGGCATGTGCGCCTCCGAGCGAGAACTGGGCCTCGGCGACAATCATGACGGTATCATCCTGCTTCGCAAGTACGGCTTCACCCCGGAGGAGTACGAGGCGCTCAAGCCGGGCGACGACGCCATGCACCTGCTGCACTTGGACGAGCCGTTGCTGGAGATCAACATCACCCCGGATCGCGGCTATGCGTTCTCCTACCGCGGCGTGGCCCGTGAATATCACCACTCCACCGGAGCGGCCTATGTCGATCCGGCAGTGGCATTGAACGGAAAGGCGCCGGTCACCCAAGGACTGCCGGAGGGCACGAAGACCGACATCGAGGTGATCGTCGAAGACAACAACCCGATTCACGGCGTAATTGGTTGCGACCGATACTACGCCCGTGCGGTGCATGGCTTCGACCCTGCAAGCCACACTCCGAATTGGATGCGCCGTCGCCTGACTCGTGCGGGCATGCGCTCCATTTCCTTGGCTGTGGACGTCACCAACTACGTGATGCTCGACCTCGGTCAGCCGATGCACGCCTACGATCTCGACAAAATCGAAGGCCCGATCGTGGTTCGGCGTGCTGTCGAGGGCGAGACCCTGACCACGCTGGACGGCAAGAAGCATGACCTGAGCGTGGAAGATCTGCTTATCACCGATTCGCCCAATGGCGAGCATGGCTCACGCATCCTCGGCATCGCCGGCGTGATGGGTGGCCTATACGGTGAGGTGACCGCCGAGACCAAGAACATCCTGCTTGAATCCGCGCATTTCGATCAGGTGTCGATCGCACGTTCCGCACGTCGCCACAAGATTCCATCCGAGGCATCCCGCCGTTTTGAACGTGGCGTGGACGATCAGCTGCAGCCGGCCGCCGCACAGATGGCCGCCGAGCTTATGGTCAAGTACGGCAATGGTGAGCCGAGCGAACATCCCACCGATGTCAACACCGTCACCCCTGCGCGCACCATCCATTTCAAAGCCACCGAGGTGGCTCGCGTGGCGGGTCTCGACACTGACGTGAACACCATCAGCGGCATCCTGACCGACATTGGCTGCTCCGTCGCAGGTGGCGGCAATGGCGAATTTTCCGTAACTGCGCCGAGTTGGCGTCCGGATCTCAATGAGCCGTGCGACCTGGTGGAGGAAGTGGCGCGTCTGGTTGGCTACGATGAAATTCCTGTCACCGTGCCGCCGGCTCCCGTCGAAGGTAAGGTCGGACTGACTGCCGAACAGCTGCGTAAGCGCCAGATTGCCGACGAGCTTGCGGAATACGGCATGGTCGAGACGTTGAGCTACCCGTTCGTGGGTGACGAGGACTACAAGTACTTCGCCTACGACAAGGATGAGATCAAGAAGGTCAGCGTCGAGATCGCCAATCCGCTTGCCGGCGACCGCCCGTTCCTGCGCCGCGCCATCATGCCGACTTTGGCCCAGACCGTACAGCGCAATTTGCGTCGTGGTGTGGAGAACGTGTCGCTGTATGAAATCGGCCATGTGTATCTGTGGGATCCGAACGCGCCGGCCATCCCGGCGTTGCCCGGCGCGGTGCGTCCGACCGACGAACAGTTGGCGGCGCTCGACGCAGGCCTACCGGATCAGCCGATGCATGTCGCGGGCATCCTGACCGGCAATGCCGTCGACACCGGTTGGTTGGGTGAACGTCGTGCGGTGGATTGGAGCGATGCCGTTGAAGCCGTGCACCGTATTTCCGATCGTATTGGCGCTGGCCTTACGTTGGATCAGCCGAAGGCCGAGGATGTTCCGGCGCAATGGCATCCGGGCCGTGCCGCTCGCGTGATGGCCGGCGATGCTTTTGTCGGTATGGTCGGCGAACTGCATCCGCATGTGAACGAAGCGCTGGGCTTGCCTGCGCATTCCGCGGCTTTCGAACTTGACCTGACTGCGTTGTTCGCCACCCTAAGTGGCAAGCCGGTGCAGGCCAAGCCGATTTCCACCTTCCCTCCGGTCAAGCAGGATCTGGCCTTCACCGTGCCGAACGATGTCACCGCCGCCGCGTTGCAGCAGGTCATCGCCGAGGCCGCAGGCGATAGTCTTGAAGACATCAAACTGTTCGACGTGTTTACCGGCGACCAACTGGGCGAAGGCGTGAAGTCCCTGGCCTATGCAGTCACATTCCGCGCTCCGGATAAGACGCTGACTTCCGAAGACAGTGAGGCGATTCGCAAGCGTATTGTTGACGAGGCAAGCAAATTGGGCGCACAGTTGCGCGCCTGACGTTTCGAGCAACGATAGATAAGAGGATAACGATGAACGAACCGGAGCAATATCAGCCGAACAATCCCGATGAACGTCAGGGGACGGCCGGTGCCGCTCCGGTTTCGTCGTCTTCCGAAGGTTCGAACACGCCTCAATACGGGCAGTATGCCCAGCCGGAATATGGTGCAATGGCCAACCAATACCCTTCCGGATACAATCCCTACGTCTATGGTGCGCCGGAAATCGAGACGAATTCCTCCAACCAGCAGGGCGCCGAGGTTCGGCAGCCTCAACAACCTACTCCCGCAGGCTATCCGTATTCGCAGCAGTATGGCGGCCAGCCGGGCAATCCGTACCAGAACCAGAATCCGTATCAGAACAATCCCTATGGCTGGAACGGTAACCCGCAGCAGCAGTACGATCAACAGGCGCCGAGCGGACGGCAGCCGCGAATGCGGGGCAACATCGATCTGAACGATCCCAATCAGAACCCGCTGTATGGGCATTGGGATTCCTATGCGATTCTTTCGCTGGTGTTCACCATCCTTCTGCCGGTACCGGTGGTGCCCGCACTGATGGGCGGCGTGGCCATGTGGCGTACCAAGACCTTCCACATGAAAGGATTCTGGCTGGGCGTAGCCGCATTGGTAATCAACGTGCTCTACACCATCGGCGTGATCTGGATGGCTGTGCACGGCATCTCTTCCACCGAGCTTTATGATCAGCTGCTGCAGCATATGCTTGGCGGCGGTTCAGGCTCGTCGGAATCCGGTTCGCTGTCTGCCTGACCGTTGCCGTGCCGTCCATGCTGGCACATCACGATGACCACTATCCGACACATTTCGGATGCATAATTATGCAATGTACTGCATAAAGTGTATGCTGGGGGTGTTTCAGTGAGTCAAGGAAAAGAGACGTGACATGGCCAAATATACGGTAGCCGTGGCCGGTGCGACCGGGTATGCGGGGGGTGAGGCGCTCCGTATACTCGCCGCCCATCCGAATTTCGAGGTGACATGCGTCGCCGGACATTCCTCGGTGGGGGACAAGCTCGGCAAGCACATGCCCCATATTCCGCAATTGGCCGATCTGGTGGTGGAGGACACCACCCCCGAAGTGCTTAATGGGCATGATGTAATCATTCTCGCATTGCCGCATGGCGCTTCCGGGGCATTGGCCTCCAAGCTTGACGCGAATGCCGTGGTGGTGGATCTGGGCGCCGATCACCGGCTTGAGGAGCGCTCGGCGTGGGACGAGTTCTATGGCGGTGATTTCTACGAGCATTGGACCTATGGCATGCCGGAACTCATCACCGGTACTTCGGCCGATGGCTCGTACGTTCGTCAGCGCGAGGCCCTCCCGGGATCCAAACGCATCGCGGGGCCGGGTTGTAACGTGACCGCCACCACATTGGCTCTGCAGCCGGGCGTGGCCCAGGGCCTGATCGAGCCGAAAGACATCGTGGCCGATCTGGTGGTCGGCTACTCCGGTGCCGGCAAGAACCTCAAGCGCACCAATCTGCTGGCCGCCGAGGCGTTCGGATCGGCTCTGCCGTATTCCGTGGGCGGCACGCATCGTCACATTCCCGAGATTCTGCAGAACTTTGCTCATGCTGCCGGTAAGCAAGCTTCCGCGGCTGAAGGGTTCACGCTTGGATTCACGCCGATTCTGGTGCCGATGGCACGAGGCATCCTCGCATCCGTTTCCGCCAGGCTCACCGGCAAGGCGTTGGGCATGAGCGATGCCGAAATCCGACAGGTATGGCTCGACGCCTATGCAGGGCAGGATTTCATGGTGGTGTTGCCGGAAGGCGTGATGCCGGCCACTGCCAACATCATTGGCTCGAATGCGGCCCACATCCAAGTGGCCGTCGATCATAATGCCGGTCGTCTGCTGGCGTTTGCGGCCATTGACAACCTCAACCGAGGCACTGCCGGACAGGCCGTGCAGTCGTTGAATGTGGCATTGGGACTTCCTGAAGACGCAGGACTTACGAAGATTGGAGTGGCACCATGAGTGTAACGTTTGCACAAGGATTCTCCGCGGCCGGTGTGGCTGCTGGCATTTCCGCCGTCGAGGGTAAGAAGGATATGGCCTTGGTGGTCAACAACGGTCCGTTGGATGCGGCGGCTGCCGTATTCACGACGAACCGTTTCTGTGCGGCTCCGGTGCAGTGGTCCCGCAAGGTCGTTGCCGATGGCCATGTCAAAGCGGTGATTCTCAATTCGGGCGGAGCCAATGCCTGCACCGGCAAGCCGGGCTATGAGCAGTCCCAAGCTACTGCTGAAAAGGTCGCCGAGCTGCTGGGCGCATCCGCAAACGATGTCGCGGTATGCTCCACCGGCCTTATCGGCGAACTGTTGCCTCTCGACCACGTACTTTCCGGTACGGAGGCCGCATTCGCCGCACTGTCCGATAGCGTCGAGGCCGGAGAGAACGCCTCTTATGCGATCATGACCACCGACACCAAGCCGAAGACCGTCGAGCTGGAAGGCTCCACCGGTTTTCGCGTCGGAGGCATGGTCAAAGGATCGGGCATGATCGCTCCGCAGCTGGCCACGATGCTGTGCGTCATCACCACCGATGCCGTGGTGAATGCAGGTCAGCTTCAGGCTGCACTGAACGCAGGCGTGGAGATGTCGTTCAACCGCATTGACGTGGATGGCTGCATGTCCACCAACGACACCGTGCTGCTGCTGGCCTCCGGTGCTTCCGGCGTGGAGCCGGATCCGGACGAGTTCAACGATCTCGTGGCCAAGGCCACCGCATCGTTGGCGCGCCAGATCGTCGGCGACGGTGAAGGTGCGAGCCATGACATTCGCGTCAAGGTCACCGGAGCCACCACCGAGGACGCGGCATTGGCATGCGGCCGTGCCGTAGCGGCCTCCAATCTGCTGAAGTGCGCCATCGCGGGCAACGATCCGAACTGGGGACGAATCCTGAGTTCTCTGGGCACGGTTTCCCCGGAGGATGCGCCATTTGATGCCGAAAAGGTCACGGTGGACGTCAATGGCGTACGTATTTGCGAAAACGGTGGGGCCGGACGTGATCGTTCCGAGGTCGATATGACGCCGCGTGAGGTGCATATTGACATTGACCTCAACGAGGGCGATGCCGAAGCGAGCGTCTGGACCGACGATCTGACCCACGAATACGTGCATATCAATGCTGACTATGAAAGCTGAACACAGGCAATGACAACAGAACTCAAGGGACCCGGTTTCCATTTCGATGTGCATACCGATTTGCGCGCCGACCAGAAGGCCGAGGTGCTGATCGAAGCGTTGCCGTGGCTCGAGGAATTCGCCGGACAGCGCATCGTCGTCAAGTATGGCGGCAACGCAATGATCGATGACCACCTCAAACAGTGTTTCGCAGAGGACATGGTATTCCTGCGTCAGGTGGGATTGCATCCGATCGTGGTGCATGGAGGCGGTCCGCAGATTTCCCAGATGCTCAAGGCGTTGGGCATCAAATCGGAATTCAAGGGTGGTCTGCGCGTCACCACTCCGGAAGCCATGGATGTGGTACGCATGGTGTTGACGGGCAAGGTTTCCCGCGATCTCGTCGGATTGATCAACTCGCACGGTCCGTTCGCGGTTGGCCTGTCCGGTGAGGATGGTGCCTTGTTCTCCGCCATGCAACGTAAGCCCATGATCGACGGTGAACCTACCGATATCGGGCTGGTCGGCGATGTGGTGAGCGTCGATGCCTCCGCCGTGGAGGATCTGATCAACGCCGGACGCATTCCGGTGGTTTCCTCGGTGGCCCCGAATGAGGATGATGCCACTGAAGTGCTGAATGTGAATGCCGATTCCGCAGCAGCCGCGTTGGCCGCGGCATTGGGTGCCAGCAAGCTGGTGATTCTCACCGATGTCGATGGACTGTATGCCGACTGGCCGGATCGTGATTCCCTGATCGGGCGCATCGGTGTGGAGAACCTGCGCGATATGCTGCCCGATCTGGAAAGCGGTATGCGTCCGAAGATGGAGGCCTGCGTGCGCGCCCTCGATGGTGGTGTCCCACGTGCCCACATCATCGATGGTCGTAAGCCGCATTCTATACTGAATGAGATTTTTACCTCCGCCGGCATCGGAACCATGGTCGTCCCCGAGGACGGCGTCGAAATGAGGAGCTCTTATGGCAACTGAACAACTGGAAGCGTTGGGAAGTGAAGACGCGAAATGGCTGGGGGAGTACTCCCAGGTGCATATGAACGTGTTCGGTACTCCGTTACGTGTGATGGATCATGGCGAAGGCGCCCGCATCTGGGACGTCGACGGCAATGAGTATCTCGATTTTCTGGCGGGCATCGCCGTGAATGCGCTCGGCTACGCCCACCCGAAGTGGGTCAAGGCAGTCAGCGAACAGGCGGCCAAGGCCGCGCATGTGAGCAACTACTTCGCCACCGAACCGCAGATCAGGCTTGCGGCCAAGCTCGTTGAGCTGGCCGGAGCCCCGGATGGCTCCCACGTGTACTTCGGAAATTCCGGAGCCGAAGGCAATGAGGCGGCTTTGAAGCTTGCCAAACTGTATGGTCGCACCCTGCCGGGCGCATCGCCGTCGATCGGAGGAAAGCCGGCACGTATCATCGCCCTGACCCATGGTTTCCACGGCCGTACTTTGGGCGCGCTTTCCGCAACCTGGAAACCGGCCATTCGTACCCCTTTTGAGCCGCTTATCCCGAATATCGAATTCGTTGAGGCCGGCGATCCCTGCGCATTGCAGGATGCCTTCGCCGAAACGGGACAGGGACACCATGGCAAGGGCCCGGTCGCGGCGGTCATCATGGAACTAATCCAAGGTGAGGCCGGCGTGCGTCCGGTCGGATCCGATTATGTGAAGAGGGCACGCCAACTGTGCGATGACCACGGTGCCCTGCTCATCATCGATGAGGTGCAGACCGGCATCGGCCGTACCGGCTCCTGGTTCGCCTTCCAGCGTGAGGATCTTTCCGGCGGAGTTATTCCTGATATCGTCACCTTTGCCAAGGGCGTGGGCGGCGGCTTCCCGATGGGTGGCATGATCGCCTTCGGCGCCAAGCTTTCGGCATTGTTCACCCCCGGTTCGCATGGCTCCACATTTGCGGGCAATCCCTTGGGCGCCTCCGCGGCCTTAGCCACATTGGACGTCATTGAACAAGAACATTTGGTGGCGAATGCCGAAGCGCGAGGTGAGCAGTTGCGCAACGGCATCATGTCCTGCGGTAATCCGCTGTTCGTATCGGTGCGTGGCCGTGGCCTGCTGGATGCGGCGGAACTGTCTCACCCATGTTCCCATGCCGCCATGAACTGGGCGCTTGAGCACGGTCTCATCGTGAATGCCGTGGCTCCGAATGCACTGCGCTTCGCTCCGCCGCTGGTCGTCACCGAACGGGACGTCGACCGGGCCATATCCATCCTCGCCCGGATTCCCGCCGATCTACCCAACGATTAATATTTGAAAGGAGGCCATATGGCAACCCCGGAACTGCGCCACATGCTACGTGACGACGACTTGAACCACGAAGAACAGAAGCAGGTGCTGGAACTGGCCATCAAGTTCCACAAGAATCGTTTCTACCACCAGCCGTTCGCCGGTCCGCAGGGCATCGCCGTACTGTTCGATAAACCCAGCACGCGTACCCGTTCCAGCTTCTCCATCGGCGTCGCCGAGCTTGGTGGTTATCCGCTGGTCATCGATAAGTCCGGTTCCCAGCTGGGCCGAGGTGAGCCCGTCGCCGATACCGCACGCGTGCTCGACCGCATGGCCTATGGCGTGGTCTGGCGCACGTTTGGGCAGGATAGGGTCGAGGAGATGGCCGAATACTCCACCCATCCGGTGGTCAACGCTCTGACCGACGAGTTCCACCCATGCCAGATTCTCGCGGATTTCCAAACCATCGCCGAACATCGTGGCGGCGTTGACAATCTGAAGAACCAGACCATTGCCTACTTGGGAGATGCCGCCAACAACATGGCGAACTCCTACCTGCTTGGCGGTGCCGTGGCGGGTATGAACGTGCGCGTGGCCGGTCCGAATGGGTACCTGCCCGATTCGCGAATCGTGGCCGACGCGCAGGCCATTGCCTCCGAAACCGGCGGATCCATCCTCGTGACCACCGATCCGAAGGAAGCCGTGGCCGATGCCGACTGCGTGTTCACCGATACCTGGGTTTCCATGGGTGAGGAAGCCGAGTATGCCATTCGTTCCAAGCCCTTCTGGGATTATCAGGTGAACGCTGAGCTCATGGCCTTCGCCAAGCCGGATGCGATCTTCCAGCACTGCCTGCCGGCTTACCGAGGCAAGGAAGTCACCGCTGAGGTCATCGATGGCGCTCAGTCCGTGGTTTGGGATGAGGCCGGAAACCGTTTGCACGCGCAGAAGGCGCTGCTGACTTGGCTGGCTGGCAAGGCCCGTGGCGATGAAAGCCTGCTGGTCTGATGACTGATCACACCCCCGCGTTGCAGCGTCCTGCCACTCGTGCCGCTCGACTGAGTGCCATCGAGCAGGCGCTGCTCACGCGTATCGTCACTTCGCAATCCCAACTGTCCGACATTCTCGCGAATCAGGGGATTGCGGTGACGCAAGCGACCTTGAGCCGAGATCTGGACGAGATCCATGCGACGAAAACCAGGCTGTCCGATGGGACCGTAGCCTATGCCATCGGTGTGAAGCAGCCCGATGAGGGATCCGCGGCCAATCCGGATGCCAAGGCCGAACAGCAGATCAGCCGGGTGCTATCCGGCCTGGTCACTTCGGTGGCGGCCGCACGTAACCTTGTCGTAGTGCACACACCTTCTGGAGCGGCGCAATATGTGGCCAGCGTCATCGACAGGCAACCGATAGAAGGGGTGCTTGGCACCATCGCCGGAGATGACACCGTTATGGTGATTTGCGCCGATGATCACGGTGCGAAGCAACGTGCGCAATGGCTGCTTGACGTCGTGTCGAAGGGGTGAATAACCATATAGTGGACACGACTCACCATATATGCATAAATATACAGAGCAATGCATATACTGCTGAATAACATTTGATGCAAGAAAGGGAAACCATGAGCGATCAGAATCGTCTTGTACTGGCGTACTCCGGTGGTCTGGATACCTCCGTCGCCATTTCATACCTGAAGGAACGTACCGGCAAGGATGTCGTGGCCGTGTCCCTTGACGTCGGTCAGGGCGGCGAAAGCCTTGAAACCATCAAGCAACGTGCTCTGGCCTGTGGCGCCGTCGAAGCCTATGTGGTTGATGCCCGTGACGAGTTTGCCGACGAATACTGCATGAAGGCCCTGAAGGCCAACGCCATGTACGAAGGCGTGTACCCGCTGGTCTCCGCCATCTCCCGTCCGCTCATCTCCAAGCATCTTGTGCGTGCCGCCCACCAGTTCGGAGCCGATACGATCTCCCATGGTTGCACCGGCAAGGGCAACGATCAGGTGCGTTTTGAGGTGTCCATCGCTTCCATCGACCCGACCCTGAAGGCCATCAGCCCGATTCGTGATCTGTCCTTGACCCGTGATGTCGAGATCGCATTCGCCAAGGAGCACCAGCTGCCTATCGTGCAGACCGAGAAGAGCCCGTTCTCCATCGATCAGAACGTATGGGGCCGCGCCATCGAGACCGGCTTCCTCGAGGATCCGTGGAACGGTCCGACCAAGGATTGCTACTCCTACACCGACGATCCGGCATTCCCGCCGGTCGAGGATGAGGTCGTCATCGAATTCAAGCAGGGCGTGCCGGTCAAGATCGACGGCCACGATGTGACCCCGTTGCAGGCCATCGAAGAGATGAACCGTCGCGCAGGCGCCCAGGGCATCGGACGAATCGACCTGATTGAGGATCGTCTGGTCGGCATCAAGTCCCGCGAGCTATACGAGGCTCCGGGTGCCGTGGCCTTGATCACCGCCCATCAGGAGCTGGAGAACTGCTGCCTCGAGCGAGAACAGCACCGCATCAAGCGCGATATCGACAAGCGCTGGGCCGAACTGGTCTATGACGCACAGTGGTTCTCCCCGGCGACGCAGTCCCTGAACGCCTTCATCGAAGACACCCAGAAGTACGTTTCCGGTGAGATTCGCATGATTCTGCATGGTGGTCGTGCAGTGGTGACCGGTCGTCGCTCCGACACCTCGCTGTATGACTACAATCTGGCCACCTATGATTCCGGCGATAGCTTCGACCAGAAGTCCTCCAACGGCTTCATCGATATCTACGGACTGCCGAGCCGTGTGGCCGCGGCCCGTGACGTCAAGTTCGGCAACGGCATCGAAGTTCCGGACAACACCGTCGAGTAATCGGGTTTCAGGCTCCCACCGATGGAGCTGTCATGCACAATGTGGCTGAGGATGGCTGAATGCCTCGAAAGGCGGTCATCTCCGGTCGGTTGTGGCCGACAGCTCCATCGGTGGGAGCCTTATGTGTAAGGTATGTAGCTATGACTGAAAACAATACTGAGCATCTTGCATTGTGGGGAGGCCGTTTCACATCCGGCCCATCTCCGGAATTGGCTCGACTGAGCAAGTCCACGCAGTTCGATTGGCGTCTGGCCGATGACGACATTGCGGGATCGCGTGCCCATGCCCGTGCCCTCGGCCGTGCCGGTTTGCTGACGGCCGACGAATTGCAGCGCATGGAGGATTCCCTTGATGAGCTGCAGCGTCGTGTCGACTCCGGTGCCTTTGCCCCGATCGAGGATGACGAGGACGAGGCCACCGCACTGGAGCGCGGTCTGCTGGAAATCGCAGGCGACGAACTTGGCGGCAAACTGCGCGCCGGCCGTTCGCGGAACGACCAGATCGCCGCCCTGATTCGCATGTGGCTGCGCCGACAGAGCCGCGTCATCGCCAAGATGTTGCTCGGGCTTGCCGCGACGCTGATCGAGCAGTCCGAAAAAGCAGGTCGCACCGTCATGCCGGGACGCACCCACATGCAGCATGCCCAGCCGGTGCTACTGGCCCATCAGCTCATGGCGCATGTATGGCCGTTGCTGCGTGATGTCGAGCGTCTTGCCGATTGGGATGGGCGCATCGATGCCAGTCCGTACGGTTCCGGTGCCCTTGCCGGCAACACCCTTGGTCTCGAACCGGTGGCGGTGGCCCGTGAGCTCGGTTTCTCCAAGGTGACCGCCAACTCCATCGACGGCACCGCCAGTCGTGACCTCGTCGCGGAGTTCGCTTTCATCGCGGCCATGACCGGCGTCGATATCAGCCGACTGTCCGAAGAAATCATCATCTGGAATACCCAGGAATTCGCCTTCGTCCGTCTTGACGACGCCTATTCCACCGGTTCCTCGATTATGCCCCAGAAGAAGAATCCTGATATCGCGGAACTCGCACGAGGCAAGTCCGGACGACTTATCGGCGACCTGACCGGTCTGCTTGCCACCCTGAAAGGTCTGCCGACGGCCTACGCCCGTGACCTGCAGGAAGACAAGGAAGCCGTGTTCGACCAGGTTGACACACTTGAGGTGTTGCTACCTGCCTTCACCGGCATGATCGGTACCATGACCTTCAATACAGAGCGCCTGGAGGCCGAGGCTCCTACCGGTTTCGCCCTTGCCACCGACATCGCCGAGTGGCTGGTCAAGAACGGTGTGCCATTCCGCCACGCGCATGAACTTTCCGGTGCCTGTGTGAAGATCGCCGAAGACCGCGGTCAGGAACTATGGGATCTGACGGACGAGGACTTCATTGAGGTGTTCAAGGATTTCCTGCCGGCAGACAAGGCACCGCAGGTGCGCGAGGTGCTCTCCACGGAAGGTTCCGTATCCGCCCGCAACGGCAAGGGAGGCACATCTCCGTTGCGTGTACGCGAGCAGATCGTCGCAGCCAAGACCGCGGTGGAATCCCTGCGCGCCTTCGCCAACTCCGTCAGCGATGGCCCGGCTTATAAGACCCCGGAATCCTTGCTGAAATAATGCTGACTCGCATACAGATCCAACGGCTGGTCCACAGACACGGCCGGGAGATTTTCGAACATGAGCATATGCAGATCGAAAGGAGCTGCTATCAGCACGGCGTGGTGACCACGTTCGCGCATTCGGTGCGCGTAGCCTGCCTCGCCGTGTGGATGGCGGACCGGTTGCACCTGTGGTACAGGGTCGATCTGCATTCGCTCATCCGTGCCGCGCTGCTGCACGACTACTTCCTTTACGATTGGCATGATTGGGACAATGGCGAGCATCGTCTGCATGGCTTCACCCACGGCAACACCGCCGTACGCAACGCCGTTCGTGACTTCCGTCTCAATCATGTCGAACGCGACAGCATCGCGAACCACATGTTCCCCCTGACCCCGAGGCCGCCACGATACATCGAAGGATATCTGGTCACCATGGCCGACAAGATCAGTGCCACTAGGGAGACTTTCTCCATGGAACGATTCAACAAGCCGAAGTCCGGGAAACCGGACTGCAGGGAATGACCTTTGCATGTTAGCGCTGGAGCATCTCTTCCTTTGGTTCGTACTGTACAGTTTCATCGGCTGGATCTACGAATCGATTCTGGTGTCCGTCATGGAACGCCGGCTGGTGAATCGCGGCTTCCTCAATGGCCCGTTGTGCCCGATTTACGGAGCCGGCGCGGCACTGGCGATCGCATTGTTGCACAATATGCATAATCCGATCATGATTTTCCTGATCTCCGCAATCGGAGCGAGCGTACTCGAATACGTCACTTCCTGGGCCATGGAGAAGATGTTCCACGCGAGATGGTGGGATTACAGTGACTACCGTTTCAATCTGCAGGGACGTATCTGTTTGCCGGGAGCGCTGGTATTCGGCATTGCCGGCGTGTCCATCATCGACATCATCCAACCTCAGGTCGCCATTTGGACGATGATGATTCCGTTGCCCGTCGTACATTGGCTATGCTCGATATTCACCATCCTGATCATCATCGACACCAGCGTCACCGTGATGGGCATCGTTGATCTGGGCGAAAGTCTGTCCGCATTCGGCGATGCCATCCAAAGCTATGCGGAGAAAGCCGGTGACTCCTGGCAGTGGGGTAGGGACGCCTTTGTCGATAAGGTACGTGGCTGGTCGGAATCATCGCAGGAGGTCATCTCCAAGATGCAGAATAGCGCCATGTCCATGCTCAACAGACAGCAACGACGCATGATCAGCGCCTTCCCCCATATGAAATCGACGGAATCCACGAAATACAGCAAAATCATGGAAACCGTGCGTGAGATGCTGCGTCGACGCCAATGAACGTCCCATCCGTAGCGTCCGGTCATGAAACCTGCGCCGTCAAGGAATCCTTATAATCGGTGATGCCTGCGCCGATGTTCGGATGTTCTACGGAGTACAACTGGTCCGCGCAATAGATGATCAACAGCAGCACGGCGATGACCCCAAGTCGTTTCGCATCAACCCGGTTGAGCAGATTATCAAGCATCGGTGCCAGCAGATATACGATGGCCAAGCCTCCGAGGCCGAATGTGAGCAGTCCTTCGGCGCAGATCCTGCCATTGAGATTAAGGAAGTAGCCGGTATAGTCCCACCAGCGCCGGCCGCCGTGCATCATCTCCAGATACCATGACGAGAAATACTCCAGACCACCGCACAGCACCACGGTGGTGGTGAATTCGAACATGGGCCTGTCACGCAGTCTCTTGAGCAGTGTCAGGATGAGGATGCCGCCGGTGCCATAAATCGGCAGCCAAGGGCCATGCAGGGTGCCTCGGTTCACGAAGGCACCTTCGGTAATGAACGCGAGACTTACCTCCCACACCCAGCCAACGAAACAGAAGATGAAGAACATCATGGCCAGATTCACCAACGAATAGCTGCGATCGGCGCTGATGGTACGTGATTCGCGGAAGGTAAACGGCATCGGTGCCGGCGCGAGCCGCCCAGGATAGACTATGCCGTCAAGGATTTCCTGACCGATGCGGACCTGGCGGGAATCTTCCCGATATTCCTCATAGCGCGCCACCTGGTCGGAATGCATGGTGCGAATGCCCAACCACTGGGAAAGAAAGCCTGTGAAGCCACACGGCTTATCGGCAGCGACCATGGTGGAACGTACTTGGTCGACGGCTTCGGCCACGTCCGCATAAGACGACCGAATCTCCTCGGAATCGGCCTTGGCGAACAGATGAATGTCGCATAGCAGTTCGGTCCCCTCGATGCCTTGCTCCTTGGAGAGTGCGCGCAGGTATGCATAATATTCGGTGAAGAACGACGCGCTATATCCGTTGGAATAGAATATGCCGCTCACACCGACGGTCGCGATGTCAAGCAGATACCAGCCTAGGAACGTCAGTTGCGCCACGAAGCATTCCCACTTATGTCCCCTCATCATGCGGCGGGACAGGTCGATGACCTTGCGCGCGCCGATGGTCGGGTTTTCGGCGACTATGTAAGGCACCAGAAAATACGAATAGTATTTGACGATGCCGCCGATGATGGTCAGCGACCATAACAGCAGAGCGGTATTCTTCACGAACATGGTCCACGCCATGCGCGGCCATTGTCGTGTATGCAGAGGGTAAAGGAACCGGCTCGCCGGAATTTTGCCATAGATGCGTCCCTCAAGCAGCATGCGACGCATCACGATGCGGTATGTCTGTTGGATGAACAGCCAGACGAATAAGAATACGGCCATCGAAACCATGACCGGTACGATGACTGCGATTCTGGCATCATGAACGATGGAACGCGTCGCGTCGGCGATGGATACGATTACCGCACCCGATGAGAACGAATTGAGTAGGGAGGCGAAGAGCCCTCGGGACCTGCCGAACATGGCGTTGGTGTCGGTGCGGACGATTTGTTCCTGATTGAATTCGACTCGTTTGCGGGCGACATCCTCCTTGCCGAGCAGGAAATCCCGAAACACATCGGACAGATTCGAATCGGTCCAGCCCTTACCGGGCTGGGTGACGGTGAAGGACGAGAGATCGAAGTTGATGCCCCACATCGATGAAGAGTATTCGACTCCGAAAAACGCGGCGAACAGGCAGATTACGACGATCATCCAATACTGCCTGCGCAGCTGATGCCTGGCCTGCGCCTTCATTTCCCTACGGTTCATGAACTGGCCTCCTCTCTCGGCGATGAGTGGCTGGTACCCACTGTAGCGGGTCGGATGGGAATCGCCGGGATGACCGGTGGAAACGGCACATTCGGCTGTCGTCGTCTTCTGCGAAACTGTAGGGTGCGCAAAACGCGCGGTAATGACCCACAATTCGATAGGGAGAAAAACAGTCATGGCTCACGTCATCGATTTCAAGGAGGCCGGCTTCGATTCCGTCCTCGATGAACTGGAATGGCGCGGGTTGATTTCCCAGTCCACCGACCGGGATCGACTCGCCGAAGCGTTGAACGGGGAGCCGGTTTCCTATTATTGCGGTTTCGATCCGACCGCGGCCTCCCTGCACATTGGCAATCTGGTACAGCTCATTAACATGCGTCATCTGCAGGCTGCGGGTCATCATCCGATCGCGTTGGTCGGCGGCGCCACCGGTCTGATCGGCGACCCGCGCCAATCCGGCGAGCGTACGCTTAATCCGAAGGATGTCGTGGCCGGTTGGGCCGAACGCCTCAAGAAGCAGATCGGCGGCATTCTGGAAACCGATGGCGACAATCCGGTGCGGTTCGTGTCCAATTACGATTGGACCGCTTCCATGACCGTCATCGACTTCCTGCGTGACGTCGGCAAGAATTTCCGTCTCGGCACGATGCTCGCCAAGGACACCGTGGCCCGTCGACTGAACTCCGAGGAAGGCATCTCCTTCACCGAATTCAGCTATCAGGTGCTGCAGGGCAACGACTTCCTGCACCTGTTCGACGAATATCATTGCGTACTGGAGATCGGTGGTTCCGACCAGTGGGGTAACCTCACTTCCGGCCTTGACCTGATTCATAAGGTGCGTGGCGTGGATGTGAACGTGTTCACCAGCCCGATCATCACCGATGCGCAAGGCAAGAAGTTCGGCAAGTCCGAAGGCAACGCCGTATGGCTTGACGCGACCATGCTCAGCCCATACAAGTTCTACCAGTTCTGGTTCAATCGACCCGACGTGGAGATGGAAAGCCTGCTTAAGGCGTTCACGTTCCTGCCGAAGACCGAAATCGAGCGACTGGTCAAGGAGAGCGAAACCAATCCGGGCGCGCGTGAGGCGCAGCGTACCTTGGCATGGGAAGTCACCAGCCTTGTGCATGGCGAAGAAGCGACCAATCAGGCCATCGAGGCAGCAGGCGCGTTGTTCGGGCGCGGCGGGGATTTGTCGAGCATCGATGAGGCTACGCTTGAAGCCGCAATCGAGGGGCTCAAGGTCGAAGACGGGCATGGCGAGAAAATTTTCGCACCGGCGGCAGTGGGCGATCGAGTGGCGGAAGCCGGTATGAAGGCAGGTCTGTTCAAGTCGATTTCCGAGGCACGCAAGACCATCAAATCCGGTGGCGTATATCTCAACAACGTGCGTGTGGATGATCAGGAGCAAACGCTTGGCGAAGAGGATTTCCTGCATGGCCGTTTCGCGCTGATTCGCCGCGGCAAGAAGGCGTTGGGTGCCGTCGAAAGCGCCTGATCCGTCGAAACAAACGTACATAACCAACGACACAGATCAATATTTAAGGATAAGAATGGCAGAAGAACAGCGCGCAAATCGCGGCAAGTCCTACGGCAACCACAAATCCTACGGCTCGGGCCGGCCCGGTAACCGTAGCGGCAAGGGGTTCAAGCCGCGTGGCGATGGCGGCAAGTCCTATGGGCATAGGTCCGGCGGATTCCGTAACGATGACCATAAGGGCGGTTACCGCAAGGGCAATGGCGGCGGATTCCGTCGTGACCGTGACTTCCATCGCGATGGTGATGGCGAAGGTCAGGAGCGTCGTTCCTTCCGCGGCGGTCCTCGCAAGTTCGGCAATGGCGGTGAACGTTCCGGCGATTACCGCGGCGGTCGCGGTAACGACGGCCCGCGCTATCAGCGTGATGGCGAGCATCGTGGCTTCCGTCGTGATGATCGTCGCGACGGTGAGCGTCACGATTTCCGCAAGCGTGATGGTGAGCGTCGTGATTTCCGTCGTGACGATCGTCGTGATGGTGAGCGTCGTGATTTCCACCGCGATGACCGTCGTGATTTCCGTCGTGGCGATGGTGAGCGTCACAACGATCGTGGCTTCCGTCGTGATGGTGACCGTCGTGATGATCGTCGCGGCAACGGTGGCCGTCGTGATTTCCACCGCGATGACCGTCGTGATGGCGGCCGTCGTGACTTCCGTCGCAACGACCAGCATCGAGACTTCCACAAGGACCGTGATCAGCGGAACGCAGGTGAAGATCCCAAGCAGTTCACCCGCGAAGAAAAGATGGAATACCGCGAGGCCAAGCGCGGTGAATACCTGTCGAAGCCGCGTCGTAACTCCGACGGCACGATGAGCTTCCCCTCGCAGAATCCGTACACGCATCGTCGCCCCAATGAGCCCAAGATGCCGAAGAGCATCGAATGGCGCATGCTGAGCGCCGAAGATCGTGAACGTCTGCGCGGTTTGTCCAAGGAGCACGCGGAGAATATCGGTCTGCACATCCTTGCCGCCTACACGTTGGAGGAGAGCAATCCGGAAGGTGCCCTTGAGCACGCCAAGTGGGTGGCCCGTCAGGCATCCCGTATCGACTTCGCACGTGAGACGCTGGCCTTCATCTCCTACCGTCAAGGCAATTACAAGCTGGCGTTGAAAGAGTTCCGCACGGCCTACCGTATGAATGGATTCTTGGATTATCTGCCGTTCATCGCCGATTGTGAGCGCGGCCTCGGCAACCCGAAGAAGGCCATCGAAATCGCCATGAGCGATGATGCCAGGTATCTGCGCGGCGAAGCCAAGGCTGAGATGTTCCTCGTGTATGCGGGAGCTTTGGGTGATCTCAAGATGTGGGACAAGGCCATTGAGATCGTTCACAAGCTGGGTCGTTCCAAGGGTCTGGCGGGTGAGTACCGTATGCGTGCGGTGCAGGCCGAACAGTATTTCCTCGAAGAGTCCGGACGCACCGACGAAGCCATCGCGCTGGATCAGCTACTCGACAAACTTGAACTGCAGTATGCCGAATCCGATATGGATGAGACCTCGGATGATTTGGTCATCGAATATGACATGCAGGAGTTGAACGACGAACTTATGGATGTACTGGGCATCACCGAAGAGGACGCCCAGTACGCTCCGGAGGATGAGGATTCCGACGAAGCATCCGATGATGCCATCGACGCCAACGGTGAAACCGATGACGAGACTGAGCTGCCGGCCCAGGAAGCCGTAGAGGGTGCCGAATCGGATATCGAACCGGCCCGTGAGCAGGAAGCCGATGAGGATTCCGACGCATCGGACGAACCCGATGTGGAGGATTCCGACGAATCCTCCGACAACGAGTGAGGTGACGTTGATCACATGCTGAAGTCCACGAATCGGCCTCTAAGCGAAGCGTACAAGCTGGCGTTGCTTGACCTTGATGGCGTGGTGTACCGGGGCAAGAACCCGGTGGAGCACGCGGCGGCGAACATTCGCAAAGCGGAACGTCTGGGCATGACGGTGGAGTACACCACCAACAACTCGTCCAGACTGCAGTCCGTCGTAGCCGACCAGCTCAAAGGGTTCGACTTGGACGTCGAACCATGGCAGGTCATCACCTCTTCCGTGGTGGCTGCCCGCATGGTGGCCCGTGAGGTGCCTGCAGGTGCCAAAGTGTTCGTGCTCGGCGCACGGCACTTGCGTGAGGAGGTGGCCAAACAGGGTCTTGTCGTGGTCGATTCCGCCGAAGACAAGCCGGTCGCGGCCATTCAGGGTTGGTATCCGGATATGTCATGGAACGAGATGGCCCAGATTGCATATGCGGTCGAACACGGCGCCACCTATTTCGTGACCAACCGTGATCTTACCATTCCGCGTGAGCTCGGCATCGCCCCGGGGTGCGGATCCATGATCAGGGCCGTGATCAACGCCACCGGCGTCGAACCGGTGTCATCGGCGGGCAAACCGGAATCCGCCATGTACGACGAGGCACGATTGCTCGCCGCGCATGATGACGCCGAACCGGTGGCCAAGGAACTATGCCTCGCCATCGGCGACCGTCTCGACACCGATATCGAAGCCGGTAATCGGGGTGGTTACGATTCATTGGCGGTGCTTACCGGCGTCACCAATCCGCATGAACTTATGTTCGCCCCGGCGCAGCTGCGCCCGACGTTCATCGCCAAGGACCTGCGTGGACTGAATGAGCCGGCGCCCGCTGTGGAACGTAACGCCGACGGTACCTGGGTTTGTGGTGGCGTACGGGCCGGATGTGCCGGCAATGCACTCGAAGTCGACGATGCCACCAGTGTGGACGGCCTTCGTGCAGCCTGCAACGCCATGTGGGAAGCTGCCGACAACGGCCGTGACTTGAATGCCGTCACCGTACCGGAATTTCACATCGACTGACGATTGGCAGCAAGTGCAGCATAACGATTCGCAACATGCCGTCCGCCTTGACCTTGCCCTGCTGGACCGAGGGCTCTCCGACAGCAGGTCGAAAGCTCAGCGTCTGATCGTCCAGGGCAAGGTCAGTGTGAACGGCGTTGTCGTTTCCAAGGCATCGGCAAAGGTCTCGGACGACGATGTGATTGCCGCCGATAGGGGAGATGACTACGTTTCGCGTGGCGCCTACAAGCTGGTAGGCGCTTTCGATCTGTTTTTCAAGGATGGGCTGCGTCCTCCCAAAGGCTTACGTTGCCTTGATATCGGCGCCTCCACCGGAGGATTCTGCGACGTGCTGCTCCGTCATGGTGCGGCACAGGTCATCGCATTGGATGTCGGGCATGGGCAACTTGATCCGAAAATCGCGAACGACGGCCGAATCATCGAAATGAGTGGCGTCAACATACGGGACGTCGAAGTCGGTGATCTGCCGTTTCGTCCGGAAATGATCGTTTCCGACGTATCCTTCATCTCACTGACCTATGTCATTCCGGTGATTGCACGAATCGCGGCCGATGATGCGCAGATCGTACTGCTCGTCAAACCGCAATTCGAGGTCGGCAAAGGCAATCTCGGCAAGAACGGCATCGTCGAAAGCGAAAAACTACGCGAACAGGCGTTGCGAAATGTCATTGCCTGTGCAAGATCCAACGGACTTGACGTGCGCGCGACCGGACCTTCGCCGATCGAAGGTATGCACGGCAACGTCGAATACCTGCTATATGCCGTGAAATAAGTCGGGCATAGACTATCCGCGAGCGAATCGGTCGATCTGATCCTGCTTGCCCATGATGATGAGCTCGTCGTTACGATGCATGATCAGTTCCTTCGAGCCGTATTCGAATTCCTTGCCTGGCGATTTGATGCCGACCACGGTGATGCCGAAACGTTCATGCACGCGTGCGTCCCCGATGGTATAGCCGACCACGTGCGGGGGAGTATGGATCTTGACGACGTTGTAGGCGCCTTCCAACTCGATGTAATCCAGATAATTGCCGGAGACCAGATGTCCGACACGCTTGCCGGCATCGGTTTCCGCATTGATGATATGCCGTGCGCCGATGCGCTGCAGAATACGCGCATGCTCCTTCGACACGGACTTCGCCCAGATATCGGAGATGCCGGCATCCAGCAGGTTTCCGGCGGTGATGACGGAAGCCTCAACGCTATCGCCGATGGCCACGACTGCCGTGTCGAAATCTGAGGCGTTGATCTGTTCCAACGCCATCACATCGGTCATATCGGCCTGCACGGTGGGAATCTGCGATGACCAGCGGTTCACCAGTTCGCCATCCTTGTCGACGGCAAGCACATCCTGACCCATCATGTCCAGCGTGGTGGCCACGGAGCTGCCGAAACGGCCCAATCCGACCACGAGTACGCTTCTGGTGCTGTTCGCCATGATTCTTCGTGTGTCCCTTTCCACTGTGTGTTCTGCAAAGTCCAAGTATATGGATGGTCTGCGTCAGCCGACCACTATCTGCTCGGTGGGGTAGCGTACCGCCTCCAAATTGCGTGGACGCGACACGGCATAGGCGATGGTCATCGGACCGAGTCTGCCGATGAACATGGTGGCGGCGAGCACATAGAGTGCCGCCGGATTGCCGGCGTCGGCCACACCTACGGAATACCCGCCGAGACCGAAAGCGGAGCATGTGTCGAATAACGCGTCGCATAGCGAGCAGTCGGTAATGATCATCAGCGTCATTGATACCACGGTCACCAAGGTGAGGCAGGCGGTGCTGACGCTGACCGCGGTCATGACGGCCTGGGTATGGATACGGCGGTGGAAGGCGTTGATTTCCCTCCGACCGGTGAATGCGGCACGGCATACCAGCAGAATCACGGCAAGGGTGGTTACGCGGATGCCGCCTGCGGTGGAGGTACTGCCACCTCCGATGAACATGACGATGCTCAGGAACACTTTCGTGGCATCGCTCACTTGTGGCATCCACGACAGGTCGAAGCCGGAACTTCGCGGCATGACGGCCGCCACCATGGCATGCCACAAGCGGGGTTCCACACTGTTGCCGGGGAACAGCGACTTGTTGTTCCATTCCACGATGAGGAACCAGGTGAGTGAGGCGGTTACGATGCAGAAGGTGGTGATCAGGGTGAGCTTGGTGTGCAGGCTCCAGCGCTTGGGTGGCCTGTGCATGCGCCAGGAACGCATGAGATTGAGCAAGACGGGGAAGCCGAGCGTACCGCAGAATGCGCTGGCGAGAATCGGCAGTCCCACGGCCCAGTTGTTGACATGCAGACCGGCGCCGTCCGGCGTGAAACCGGCGTTGTTATATGCCATGACGGCGAAGAACAGCGATTCCCACAATGTGTGACGGACATTGCCATGGTTGATTTTGTACAAGCCGGGGAACAGTGCGATGAACGTGATGCCTTCGATGACGAATGCGGTGGTGATGACCACGGTGAGTACGCCCTTGATTTCGCCGAGTTTCGTGGTGCCGAGTTCGTTGGCGGTGAGCAGTCGCTGCGTAGCCTTGAGATGATGGTTCACCGCCAGTGCGATGAGCGAGGCGAAGGTCATGACGCCCAGGCCGCCCATCTGCACCGAGAAGATCAGCACCGCCTGGCCGAAGGTGGTCCAATGCGTAGTGGAGTTGACGATGGAGATGCCGCAGGTGGAGATTGCGGAAACGGCGGTGAAAAATGCGGTGGTGAAGTCGGTGGTATCGCCCCGTGGCGTGGAGATCGGAGTCAGGAGCAGACTGGTGGAGATTGCCACCAGTAGCAGGAAGTAGATGATGGTCAACCGTCCCGGAAGCGCGGTCAGCCGGTGCATGAGACTGCGTTTGCGGGGCTTGCGGTCTTCTGCCATGGCTTTCTCGAAGGTGTCTCCCGAGAACCACCAGGCGTAGCCATGCGAGGCCTCACGGTTGGAGGAGGACTCGTCAAAGACGAGGTTCGACATGTATTCCTCTCTCCTTCGGCATGTATATGGAATCGTCTTTTCATCAGCTATTGTAGGCATATGTGCGACGAATGGGCGACCCGCTGACCGGTCTCGCACGAATTTCAGGCACGGATCGTTCGTTTTCGTTCATTTGTTCGATTAGTATTGGAGTCGGTGACGTCTTCTGGTCGAAAGGGTCTGTGATGGTCGATGCCCGGCATGCGGTGGTGGTGACGCATAGTCGTCTGCGCGAAAGCGGCACGGTGGTGCAGGAGGCGGTGGAGCAGCTTGCACGGGCCGGTTTTCGGGTGTCGATCATCGACAACGTGGAAGCGCCTGATTTCGGTAGTCAACCTCCCGCAGTGCCCGATGATACGGAGATCGTGGTGGTGCTGGGTGGCGATGGCACGATTTTGCGTGCGGCCGAACTGGTGCACTGCACCGATGTGCCGATTCTCGGCGTCAATCTGGGACATGTCGGTTTTCTCGCGGAATTCGAGAGCTTCCAGATGAGTGAGGCGATCCGCAGAATCGCCGATCATGATTATTCCATCGACGAGCGCATGATCGCGCATGCCGACGTGTGGCTGCCGGGGTCGGATGCGCCCATCGAGGACTGGGCGCTGAATGACATTACGCTGGAACGTGCCGATCGCGGCAAAATGGTGGAGCTGTCGATTCGGGTGGATGGCGTGGAGATGAGCTCTTTCGGCTGTGATGGCGTGATCGTGTCCACACCGACGGGGTCGACCGCCTACGCGTTTTCGGCGGGCGGGCCGGTGATGTGGCCGAACGTCAAGGCACTGCAGTTGATTCCGCTGGCTGCCCACGCGTTGTTCGCCAGACCTTTGATCATCGGTTCGGGCTCCACATTCGCCATTGACATTCTCGACGACTCCATGTCGGACGGTTGGATCTGCTGTGACGGCCGTCGGCAGCGGGCCCTGCCGAAGGGCACCCGAATCGAAGTGCGTGAATCGAAGGGCACGCTAAGGCTGGCCCGGCTTTCCGGAGTGCCTTTTACCAACCGTCTGGTCACGAAATTCGATCTGCCGGTGGTCGGCTGGCGTGAACAGGCCCGTAAGACCGGCGACGTTCATCATGGACATGTATTCCCGAAAGGCTCGGCCTGCACGGAGCATGCTGACGATATGGCGGATATGACGGGCGGCGAGTGAGACCGGATCATGCTTGAAGAACTTGAGATTCGCAACCTTGGCCCTATCCGTTCCGCATTGATCGCCCCGGCCGGCGGCATGACGGCCATCACCGGCGAGACGGGAGCCGGCAAATCCATGCTGCTCAGTGCGATTCGCCTGATTTCCGGCGGCCCTTCCGATGGAGGCCGTGTGTCGGTGGGTGCCGAGGAGGCGTGGGCGCAGGGCGTGTTCGAGGTCGGCGCGTCGGTTGCGGCCGTGGCCGCCGCTCGCGAGGCCGGATTCGAACCGGAAGACGGTGAACTGTTCCTGTCACGCAAGGTGCCGGCTTCCGGACGCTCCCGCAGCATGCTGTCGGGCCGGAGCGTACCACGGTCCGTGCTTGACTCGGTCGCGTCCGAATTGGTGACCATCCATGGGCAGGCGGACCAGTTGCGTATCGCTTCTCCCGCCCGACAGCGTGAATTCTTGGACCGTTACGCCGGTAACGACGAGGCGATGGCCGCCTATGGCAGGGCGTGGGAGGCCTTGCGCGCCATGGATGAGCGACTGGAACGACTGTCCAGTCAGGAATCATCAATGAGGCAGCAGGCCGATTATCTTCGTGAGTCCATCGAACGCATCAATCGCATTGACCCACAACCGGGGGAAAGTGAGGAACTGCACGCTCGACGCGACCGCATCGAAAACGCAGCCGAAATCGCACAGGGTGCCGCCACGGCGTTGGCGGCGTTGGATGCATCTCAGGTCGGTGACGACGTCGACGCCGCAAGTGCCGCCGAACTGATCGATCGTGCGGCGCAGGCATTGCGATCCATTCATGTGGAGGGTGTGTTCTCCGATCTGGCCGAACGGTTGGATTCGATCGGCGCCGACCTGTCTGATGTGGTGTTCACGCTCTCCGGTGAGGTGGACAACGAAAGCAGTGTGGATGATCTTGACTCCATCAACGGTCGCATTCACGAACTTGACGAGTTGACTCGCCGTTGGGGCCCGACGCTTGCCGACGTCATCGCATGGCGTGACAAGGCCGTATTCGACTTGGAGGATCTTGACGCATCTCCTGAAAAAGTCGAGCAGCTACAGACGGAACGAGCCCAACTGTTCCGTAAGGCGTTGAAGGCGGCGCGGACATTGTCGAAACTGCGTGCGGCGGCCGCCGAGAACCTAGCCGGCAAGGTCACGAAGGAACTGTCGTCGTTGGCCATGGGAGGCGCGAAGCTGGAAATCTGTGTGCATTCCCGCGCCGACGGCGGGTCCGATTCGACGGACGTATTGGATGCCAACGGTTGCGACGACATCGAATTCCTGTTCACCCCGTTCCCGGGTTCCCCGCGGCTGCCGATGGGCAAGAGCGCATCCGGCGGTGAGCTGAGCCGTCTCATGCTCGCACTTGAACTGGTTGCCGCCGAACGACATGTGGTGGCTGGCGGGACCGTACCTCCTATGACCTTCATCTTCGACGAAGTCGATGCGGGTGTCGGCGGCAAGGCGGCCGTTGAGCTGGGCGCTCGTCTCGCCAAGCTCGCACAGTCCGCGCAGGTCATCGTCGTCACGCATCTGCCGCAGGTGGCATCCTGGGCTGATGAGCAATACGTCGTTTCCAAAGGCATGCCGGCAGGGGAGAGCGGTGTCGTCACCACCATCAAGCAGGTCAGCGGAGACGAGCGGGTGCATGAAATCGCACGCATGCTGTCGGGCAGCGAAAGTGAAGCGTCGCTCGACCATGCCGAGGAGCTGTTGCGGGCATCGGTGCTGTAAAAGGCATGCGGCATCGCGGCAAGACGGGCAATCGTAATTCGCGTAGGGAACTGAAATCGAGGGGAGAACGGACATGGCGGCAACCGCTGAAACTGGCATCAATCGGGGCAAGGCGGCGATTTTCGATCTTGACGGCACGTTGCTTGACTCCATGGGTGTGTGGGATCAGGTCGATATCGACTTCCTGTCACGCCGTGGCATTGAAGTCCCCGATGACTACATGACCAAAGTCGCCGCCATGCAGTTTCGTCAGATCGCCGAATACACCATTGCACGCTTCGGCCTGCAGGATACTCCCGAAGAGTTGATGCAGGAATGGGATGACATGGCACGTGTCATGTATTCCACCGTGGTCGAGGCCAAGCCGTTCGCCTGCGAATACCTACGGCAGTTGCGCGATAGCGGTGCTCGACTGGCCGTTGCCACTTCGCTTCCGCCAGCATTGCGTGAACCGGCCATGCGGCACGTTGGAATCTTCGACTATTTCAATGAGATCGTCAGCGTGGACGATGCCGGCGACGTCGGCAAAGATCGGCCGGACGTCTACCTGTTGGCTGCCTCGCGTCTTGGTATCATGCCGAAGGACTGCACGGTGTTCGAAGACCTGCTCGTCGGCATGCGATCCGCCAAATCGGTCGGTATGAAGGTGTGGGCCATGCATGACGATTCCTCCGACCTCGACTGGTCCGAGATCTGCGAGCTCGCGGACGGCGTCATGTTCGACTTTCATGACGCCCCGCGGCGGCTTTGAACGGAAAAGGTGCGGTTCCTTCCTCTCGGACCGAACATCCGAAGTCCGCGCCGGACCAGAGGCAAGGCGTCATTCATGACTGTTCCCTGTAAGCCTTCTCGAACATGCCAAGAAGGTCGATCAGTTCGATATCCGCGGCTTTGGCGGCGGTGACGGTCTGCCGGAGCACTTGCATGATACGTTCCCGGGCGCGTTCCTTGATCAACTCGTTGCCATGGGCCTTTACAAAAGTGCCTTTGCCCTGCACGTTCTCCACAAGCCCCTCGTCGGCCAATTCGCCATACGACCTGGTGATAGTGAGCACACTGACATGCAGTTCCCTAGCAAGTGTGCGCAGGGAGGGGAGTGTCTCTCCGCCCGTGAGTTCGCCCGACAGAATCGCCGAGCGGATCTGATTCTTGATTTGTTCGTAGATCGGTTCCCCTGACGTGGATGAGATGATCAGTTTCAATCTGCGCCTCTTTTGTTGGTGACAGGGTCAAACGACCGGATTGCCGTTCTGCTGTTATATATAACAGTATCACAACTCATGATAACTGTTGAAGTGCGTAGTATAACAGTTGTAATTCATGGTGATTAACCGCTTAATAGTAATATTTGCAACGATTATGAGCGGTTGCCGGTATGGCGGGATGGTCTCGTTCGGACATGTGTGATGCGCTCATGCTTCCATTCCGTGCGGTTTTGACACGACGATCTTGTCCAACCCCCAGCGAACAATACGGAACCTGCAAGCGGCCCCCGACGTACGGATGCAACGTGAACAACGCCGATCCGCCTGCCAGGAAGTCGCCATCTCGAACCATTCGTTATGCGCCCCCTCGCCGTCCGAGTTAACGGACAGACAAGTGGGGCCGGATGCAATCGCAACCGCATAACATAACGAAAGGAACCTCGTCATGCCCCGCAACGGCAAGGAAGGCATTCTCTTCAGCTTCATCATGTCGGCCATCATGATCTACGTGATGGCGGCACTCAACTACGGCGTACGCACCGGCGACGTCGGAACCGCCGCATGGAGCTACGCATTCTTCAACTGGCCGCTGGCCTACGTGATCGGTATGATCTGCGATCTATGCATCTGCACGCCAAGCTCACGCGCCATCATGAATCGCTTCTGTGCACAGACCGACCGCGCCGTGTGGAAGGGCATCACCGTCAAGTTCCTCATGGTCGTGCCGATCGTCAGCGAAACGGGTGCCGTGGTCGGTTTCGTGTCCGACAGCGATGTGCTGCGCCGCTTCGCACAGGACAATCTGCCGGTCTCCGACATTTCCACGTTGATCACCGGCATGGCACGTGGTGAATTCCCGGAACTTTCCCATGCGCCACACGAGCCTGCCGAGGTCTTCATGGGTCTTCATGACGATTGGGATAACATTGACGACAGGCTCCGAACAAGAACACGTGGACAAGACGGAATGAAACATCAAGTCGAAAGGATTGCGGCATGACGGCGCGACGTAACGATGAGCGGACAACCGCGGGAGCGCACCGAATGATGCGCCGCGCCGATCGCGAAGTATCCGATCCGGCACAGGTTGCGGCAATCGTCGCGTCCTGCAAAATCATTCGCATCGCCTACATGGACGCAGAAGGGCTGACCATAGTGCCGATGAACTTCGGCTATGTCTCCGAAGGCATCGGAAATGCGACCAGACCGACATTCTATTTCCACAGTGCGCCGATCGGCCGTAAGATCGATGCCATCAAGGCCGCCGGCAACAAGCTGTCCGTCGCCTTCGAGATGGAAACCGATTGTGAAGTGGTGGCGGGACGTGTGCCGTGCAATTGGGGTGAGGCCTTCAAATCGGTGGTCGGTACCGGTGTCGCCTCCATCGTCAGCGATCTGGACGAATCTCGTCTCGCGCTTGAGATGCTGATGAGGCAGCAGGCGGGCATGGAGCATGTCGAATTCACCGACCAGCAGGTCCGCAGTGTCACCGTCTGGAAGGTCGAGTCGGACTATGTCACGGCAAAGGTGCGTGAAAGACCGCAGCCGCGTCAGTAGTCTTCCCCGTCATGCTGGCATATCCGGCCCTGGCGAGCGGCGGCGTTCTCAATCATTATCCGGGAAAGGAGCGCCCGCTAGAAGATCGTGTTCAGAACAGTCGAATGGTTCTTTCGTATCTGTGGGATTGCCTACGTGAACGCGGCGCTTCTCATCAGATGAACAAAACCATCGTCAGCCGGGATTGGCGAGGGTAGTGGGCTTTGCGTATGGTCCACCTTCGTTGTGCTTGGTTACCTCCGCCTTGGTGAGAGGTAACCAAGCACAGCTGACTGAAGGTGACATGCGCGACTATCGTTCCAGACTCAATCCCAAGGCAAGAGGAGAATCCGCGGGGTTGATCGTTCCATCAGGCTTAATGCCGAGCAGGACCGAAACCACTGCCACTGAGGATGACGCTGACCATGCCTGCGGATGGCATGCCGCCGGATATGGTGAGGGTCCGCCTTCGAATGATTCTCCTGAGTACAATTCGGGAATCTGATATCCGAACGACTCGGCGGCATTGACCAGGCCTTCCGCGATTCGCAGTGCCTCGTCTACGTAGCCTTCCTCATACATGCCCAGCATCACTATCGCGCTGTCGTGCGCCCAGATGGAACCACAATGGTAGCTTTGCGGCCAGAAACCATTGTCCTTGGAGCTCATGGTGCGGATACCGTATCTACTGAGCATCTCTGCATCGGAGAGGCGTGTGACGACATCGTAGACACCCTGCTTGTCGAGGATACCTGTGCCCAGAAGGTGGCCTATGTTGCTGGTGAGTGAATCGACCGGGAGCTTATCGGCATCAAGAGCGACGGCAGGATAACGTCCGTTCTCGTCATGCACCCAGAAAGTTTCGTTGAACCTCGTCTTCAGTCTGGCCGCCCAATCACGCCATTCGTCGGAACCTTCCGCGTGGAAGTGGTCCAGTACGTCCGCGCCAAGCATCGCGGCCTGGTACGCGTACCCTTGCACTTCGCACAATGCTATTGGCCCGTGGGCGATGCGTCCATCGTGCCAACGTATGGAGTCACCGGAATCCTTCCACCCTTGGTTGCTCAAGCCCTGCCCGCTGCGGTCAAGATATTCGAGAAAACCGTCACCGTCGCAATCGCCATAGTCGCGTAACCATGCCAGCGCCGCCTGAAGATTGGGAAGGAGATTCTCGACCTGATCGTCCGGGGCTCCCCATTCGAGAGCCTTTGCAAGAAGCGTTATCCATAGAGGCGTCGCATCGATGGTTCCGTAGTACAGCGGAGGCAGTGACATGCCATCCGGTGAGAAAGCGCCGGTCGAGACCAAAGGCTCGGCTCGCAACTCGTGCATGATTTTGCCTGGGTCGGCGTTGGTGGTCTCATCGCGTTCGGTCGCCTGGAAGCGTGCGAGCGTCCGAAGGGTACCCATGGCGGTGCGGGTGGTCAATGGAAGCATAAATCTTGCGGCCCAGAGGGAATCTCTGCCGAATAGGGTGAAGAACCACGGAGCTCCTGCTGCAAGAAACTCATTATCTGGATGACCGGGGATGCCCATGCGAAGTGCGTCGAGATCGAGGAGAGACTGCTTCACCCACCTTTGCACACGTGTGTCCGAAGCGGTGAGATGGATGTTCTTCCACGGGCATTCCGTTTCGGCTGAGGCGACAACCATATTGGACGTTTCAATATGCGCCTTAATGCTTACTCGAGCCTCACCTCGTGCCGGAACGACGAGATTCCATGCGACCGTGGCATCGGTTCCTGTAATCTGTATGGCCGCATGTGGGGCGTGGACCTTAATCGCGACGGGGTTGCATGAAGCTTCGAAACTATCCGTGCCGTCGGATGAAACGCTCACGCGCCCCTCCGCTTTAGACGATGACGGACTTCCGCCCTTAATCTCCTGCATGTTGGACATATCGATACGGAACATCATTGAGCAGTCGATCTGGATATCATCCGCATTGGAGTTGAGGAACGTCACCGTGATGGCGAGCCCGTCAGGAGAGACGACTCGTTCCTCTTCGCAGCAGATGCAGGGGTCCACGGTAGGGCCGGCAATATTGCGCACGATGCAGGAGGAAAGGCCACATCCCTTCTCGGTCTGGTTCCAAGCCACCCGGACGGGTTCTTCTCCGTTCACGTCGAGGTTGATGTCGGAGATGATACGCGTGTCTCCCACGTAGAATCCCGCTATACTGGGTGATCCCGCATGCGTGGATGATCCATTGATCTTTCCATCTCGGTCGGCCCATAGTTGCGCTGGTGCGTACACCAGAACGTTCATATCGTGCATCCACGGTTGGCGAGGATATCCATCGTTTAGTGCTGCCATTGGTAACTCCGTTTTTGTTGCGATTGAAATTATTCCTTGACTGAACCCTCGGACGTGTTCATGATTTTCTTCTGGAAGATGAAGAAGAGAATCGCCACGGGAATCGTCATGATGACTGCCGCTGCGAGTTTTACGGGATATTGGTTTCCTGCGGAAAGTTGGCCGCTAGCCAAGGAGGCGACACCTTTCGTTAAGGTCGTCAGCTCCGAGGACTGGGTGGAGACGATGAAGTGCGACAGTTCGTTCCATGATCCTTGGAAGGACAGGATGGATATGGTTACGAGTGCCGGTCGGGCCATGGGCAGTACGACAGACCAGAAGATGCGGAACGTGCCGGCTCTATCGATCATCGCCTGCTCTTCGACGGACCGGGGAATCGATTCGAAGAAGTTCCTCATGATGAACACGCCTGATGCGTCAACCAGCAGCGGAAAGATCATGCCCGCATAGCTATCGTAGATTCCCAGTGTTTTGATGATGAGAAACTTCGGGATGAGCAGAACGACCGCCGGTACGCTCATCACGGCCATCAGCAACGCGAAGATGACGTTCCTGCCGCGGAATTCGATTCGGGAAAGCGCGTATCCGGCGAGCGAATCGAAGAACACCCTACCGGCCGTGACGGCAATGGTCACAATAATCGAATTTTTGAACCAGACGGGGAAATCGGAATTAAGGAAAAGCTTCCGATACGACGCGTTCGTCAACGTCGCAGGAATGAGAGAAAGCGGGTTCGCAGTGGCTTCCGCATCCGTTTTGAACGATGTCGCAATCTGGATGATGAACGGCAGAATATATACCAGCGCCAAGGCGACGAGAAGGATGTAGAACAGGACGCCGCTGTGGAACAGGCGCTTGAACCATGATTGCCTGATTTTCATTTCATGGTCTCCTTTCTTGTCATCCTCAGGGACATGACTTCGTCCCGGGGCATGCTTCGGGCTTCACGCTTCATTGCCTCGTAGTCGGCTTTCTGCTTGCGGGAAAGCTTCCGATCCTTCATGATTTGGTTTTGTGCCCAAGTCATGACGATGATGATGGCGAACAGCACAAAGCTGATGGCTGCGCCTCGTCCCCACTCTTGGCTGTTGAACGCCGCGCTGTACGAGAGGTAGGCAGGGGTGAGAGTGGTCTTCGCTGGCCCTCCCTGCGTGCCGGTGTAGATTTGGTCGAACACCTGCCAGGTGCCGATGATGCCCAAGGTGATTACGGTGAAGATGGTCGGCTTAAGCTGTGGAACGGTCACTTTCCATAGTCTCTGCCACGAATTCGCTCCGTCCATGATTGCAGCTTCCTCGGTTGCGTCACCGATGTTCTGCAGTGCGGCGATGAACATCAGCATGAACGTTCCAGACGTTGTGAAGATGACCATGAGGATGATCGCGAACATGGCAACCGACGGTCCGGAAAGCCAATCCCACCAACTGATGCCGAGGAGTCCGTGTTGCGTAAGTGCGGCCGGTCCATTGTCGATGCCGAAGCAAGACAGCAGAATGTGTACCAGTCCGCGCGGGTCATGGAACCAATTCGGACCTTTGACTCCGAACCAGTTGAGCATCGCGTTGATGCTACCGGATGCGTTGAACAGGAATAGCCACAGTACGGTGATCGCCACCGAACTGGTGACTGATGGGAAGTAGAAAGCGGTGCGGAAGAAGCTGCGTGCTTTGAGAATCTTACGATTGAGCAAAACGGCCAGTAGTAGGCTGATGACGGTTTGCAGCGGCACTACCAGCAGCGTGTACCATGCGTTGTTCCTGATGGCCGTACCGAAATCACTTTTGGCAAGACCGTCCGTCACAAGGATGTCTTGGTAGTTTTTCAGGCCGATGAAGTCCACTCCGTTGGCGAACGGCGACCCTCTGCCGGCCCAATCGGAGAAGCTGACCCACAGTGCCATGACGATGGGGACGAAAAGGAATAGTCCCAAAATCACAATCATAGGGAGGCAGAACAGCCAGCCCGAGATTTCTTGGCCAGTTCTTTTGATATGTCGTGGCATCGATGCCTGTTTTGCGTTCGATTTCAGGTCTCTCATCACGTCCTCCATGGGAATGACTTATTGGGGGAGTGCGGCATCCGCCTCTAAAGGTGCGAATGCCGCACGACGCGATTGCTGCAATTACTTGAGAATTGCTTCCAGATTCGTCTGCACCTTGTCGAGGATGCTCTTGACGTCGCCATCCTTAAGCCCCTCGAGCTGCGCGTTGAAGTCGGTGATGACGTCGGAGGCGCCTTTGGCGGTCGGTACAGTGACGGAATATTCAAGTCCGTCCATAAAAGCACTCAGATTCGGGAATTCACCCTTCCACTTGTCGGAGAGGGTCTTGCTTGCGGGCATGATGCCAAATGCTTTGGCGAATTCCATGACGACGTCGTCGCTGGTGAGGTATTCAACAAGGTCGACGGCGCCTTTTTGGTTCTTGCTGTCCGCGGCGATGCCCCAGCCATTGGTGAAGTGCATGGTGCCATGGCCATCAGGGCCTTCTGGCAGTTCGACGACCTTGTAGTTGACGTTCGGATAATCGGTGGAAAGGCTACCGGTGATCCAGTTGCCCTCGATGGTCATAGCGGCTTTTTCTGTGCCGAACGCTTCGCCGCCCCAGCCTGTGCCGAGATCGGACGCATATGCTACGTTGCCGGATTTAAGCAGATCCTGAACTTCTTGCAATCCTTTGACGCTCTGGTCGGTGTTTGCGATGGCCTTGCTGCCATCATTGCTGACCAGTCCGCCGCCGGCTTGCTTCATGAACACGCCGATGCGGGCGTATTCGCCGCTGAACGCAAGTCCTTTGTGGTCCGAGGTGGTCAGTTTTTTCGCAATGGTGGCCAGCTCGGACCAAGTCTTCGGATAATCGTTTTCGGTGAGACCAGCCTCCTTCCACATATCGGTGTTGATGACCAGCTGGAGGGTAGAGACGTCCTTTGGTGCGGCGTAGAGTTTTCCGTCGTACGTGAAGGTCTGCAGGAGATTATCGTAGAAATCGTCCTTGTTCCCCAACTGGTCGCCGTACGCGAGCAGAGATCCGTTGGCGGCGTAGCCGGCCAGCTGCTCCGGGGCCAGGTAGAACACATCGGCTGGGTCACCGCCGGCAAAGCCTTGAGAAAGCTGCTGTGACAGGTCATTTGCGACCTGGACCTTGGCCTTCTGTCCCGACTTCGTAGACCATGCGGAGACCGCCTTCTTTACGGCAGACGTTTCGGCGTCGCCTGATGAGCCGATCAGGACCGTGATCTCCTTGGACTTGTCTGAGGTGAGGTTGCCATTGCCATCATTGGTTGCGCCGTCGAAGCCGCTTCCGCCGCCGCAGCCTGTCAACATTGCGACGGATGTGAGAGCGGCGATGATCGTCAGGTTAAATTTCTTGTTCATCTACAACTTCCTTTGTTGACCACTTTGTCATAATTAGAACGTTCTAATTTATTTCTAAAAAAATCCGTTGAGAGCTATCGATTGGCTAATTAACCACTGTTTTGCAACGGTGAAGCTCGTCATTGAATCCTATCTTAGAATTGTTACGTTCTAAAAACGGTTCTATAATAACCGTAGTCGTCATCGATTGTCAAATAGACTCGACTGTCTGTACGGACGACCTGTATGGGAGGTTTGGAATGGTCAGTATCAAGGATGTTGCGAAAACGGCAGGGGTATCTCCACAGACTGTGTCGAATTACATCAATAATCCTGGCATCGTCAAACCCAACACAAGGGAAATCGTTGCGCGTGCCATCGAATCACTTGGCTACATACCGAATGCATCGGCTCGACGTTTGCGGATGCGACGGAGCAATACCATCGCCATTGGCATTGCCCCAGTCAACTATTCACGAGTGTATGACCGTCTTCTGCATGCCTTGGTGACGGAGGCCGACGCGCATGGCATACGCGTTATATTGTATAAAATCGATTCCAAACGTGATGAAATCAGGCAGTTTGCCAGCCTCACGGCAGGATCCGATGTGGATGCCTTCGTTCTGACCGACACCACGCATGATGATCCGCGAATAGGCTGGCTCAACGAACACCAGCAGACATTTGTGTTGTTCGGGCGACCCTGGGGCGTACCGGACATGTACGACGTGCGAATTCCTTGGGTGGACGTGGATGGTCGCAATGGCGTCTCCAATATGGTCAGGTATCTGATTCTTCACGGTCGTAAAAATATTGGCTTCATTGGCTGGCCGGATTTCTCAGGAACGGGTATGGACCGTTATCTGGGATGGAAAGAGACCATGCTTGAGGCGAGGATGGTCCCCGAATCGGAGTTGAATGACTTGCACATAGCAACGGAAGACACCTTAAACGACGGACGTCGTGCGTGTGTGTCGCTATTAGCACGCAGACCGGATATCGACGCCATCGTCTGTGTCAGCGACACTATCGCCACGGGAGCGGTGATGGCGCTTCCGTCAGGGAGCAACGTTGTTGCGACGGGTTTCGATAATACGATGTCGTCTCAATCCCTTGGTTTTTCGACGATTGATCAGCCTTTGCAAGCTTGTGCAAAGGAAATTGTCAGAATCATCCAAGAGGAACTGGGAACGATTGTTGCCGAAGAGGGAGACGATGATGGCAAGCACATGCTGCTCGCCCCAAGCATCGTCATTCGGTAGGGTTGGCAAGGCGGCTGCTGTACCGCAGCCATATTGACCATTCCAGCATCCAGAGCGCAATCCACGATGACCGTTTTGAAATTACATCAACCGCGAGCTTTCACGGTCGAAGCGGACAATGGGAACGCTCTCCGAAGACGCGTTACGGGTAAGGGGGACAATGAAGAGGCGTATGAGTGAGAACAGGCAGGTGTCGAGACTGTGCTCATCGAACGCTTCACCGCGCAGGTGAGTGCGGACGCGCCTCACTCTGAAGCTCCAAGACGATCGACTACGGACCTAGAATGGCAGTTCCGGCCGTTCTTTGCTCGTCATCAAGCATCCGTGCGAGCGGTGGAATGGATGATGCGTGCGAACACCAGATAGATGATCCACGCGAGCGGCATCGTCAACATGAACGCCGGATAGAACCAGCTGATCGGCATGTGTCCATAGAAGATGCCCGCCAGAATCGGGCCCAATGCCATACCTAGGTCGAGACCCATGTAATACGTGCTGTTGGCCAGTCCGCTGCGCTCTCGGCCGGCAATCACCACAGCCTGCGCCTGAGTGACCGAACTCATCAGACCGTAGCTGGCCGCCATCGCCACTCCTGCGCCGAACAGGTACCAGTCGTTCGTCATGAACGCCAGGAATGTCAGCATGGCGAGCATTGCGATCGAGCAGATCGTCAGCCAGAACTTGAATCCTTTGGAATCGAACAGATCCTTCATGGTGATGCGCATAGTCAGTAGGGCGGCCGCATAGAACACGAAGAACAGGTCGGAAGAAACCGCCAGATGACGTGCTGCAATATAGTCCACGATGAACGATTGGTTCGCGAAATAGGGGATGGCGAACATCATGAACACCATCGTCAACGGAATCGCGCGCGGCTCCACCAGATTGCTGAAACGGAGATGACGTGCGATATTGCGCCATCCGGCGTTGTTCCGTGACGGCATCACGGTCTTTCGAGCCGGATTGCCGCCGTTGTTGACCAACATGACGACGACCAGCGTAAACACATTCAGCACCAATGACGACACGAACGTCAGATGGTAGCCGACCACGGCCTGCAGGCGAATGCCAAGTGCCGGTCCGACGGCGATCGCAAGCGCGTTGACGATGCCGTACAATCCCATGCCGGCGCCCATATGGCGGATCGGCAGCAGCAGCGACACCCAGGTCGCCAGACACACCGAACCGCAGGCGAATCCCAGACCGTTGACCACGCGCGCCGCAATCAGCATCCCCGTGGAATTCGCCAGGCAGTACATGATGCCGGCGATGATGTACAGGCTTGTGCCGACGGCCACCAGCAGACGTTTGCTCACCAGATCGGACAGATTGCCCGCAATCGGTCTGCAGAACAGGGAGACAAAACTCATCACGCCGGCGATGATGCCCATCATCGTGCCGGCCGCACCCATGGATTCGCCATAACCGGCGATGATCGGCGTGATGATCATGTTGCTGGTCATGAAGAAGAACGTCGCCAGCATGACCAATGCCACGTCACGGGTGATCAGCCGGTCCTTCTTCGGCTTGCCCGGCATGTTGAAATTTCCGGATGTTACGGACGGATTGGCCGGGGAGCCGGTCGATCCGTTTGCATCGCTTGCAGTAGATCGCGTCATTTTCGCCTCCGGTGTTGATACTTTAGCGAAACATATGAAAAACGGCTGCCCACCTAAGCGGACAGCCGATTATAGGATATCGTGATTGACGGCGACCTTACAACGATTTGGCGGCCTGCTCGACGAAATGCTCCATACCGTCAATCTCAACGACATCATCGAAACGTACATCAGCGTGTTCAAGGCCGCGCAGTGCGGCTGGAGCAGTGGTGCCGGTGGCCTTGGCGAGCACGTCCATGCATTCGAAATCGGTGCCGGACGCATCCAAGCCGAGGGATTCGTTGACTACGCGCGGGAACTTATACGGGCTGGCCGTGGAAAGCAGTACACGTGGGGTGAGCGGATCGCGCGGCATCTGCTGCATCATGTAATAGCCGCAGGCGGTGTGCGGGTCAATCACGTAGTGGTTCTTGTTCCAGCAGTCGGCGATCATCTCGCGCACCTGGTCTTCGTCGGCCCAACCGGTGCCGAAAATCGAACGAATCTTGGCGAGCATCGGTTCGGGGACCTCATAGGCTCCCCACTGGTTGAGATCGTTCATCAGCATGGCGATCAGACGGGTGTCCTTGTCGGACATGTAGTACAGCATGCGTTCCAGATTCGAGGAGATGAGGATGTCCATCGAGGGGGAGATGGTCTGGAAGAACGGACGCTGACGATTGTATGTGCCGGAGGTCAGGAAGTCGAACAACACGTTGTTCCTGTCTGAGGCGACTACCAGATGCTTGACCGGCAAGCCCAGCAGTTTGGCGTAGTAGCCGGCGAGAATGTCACCGAAGTTGCCGGTCGGTACCACGAACTCGACTTCGTCGCCCACATTGATCACCTGCTGTTCCAGCAACTGCGCATAAGCGGAGAAGTAATAGACGACCTGCGGCACCAGACGACCCACGTTGATGGAGTTCGCGGAGGAGAGCGCCACATGGGAATCGTCGGCCAGACGTTCCGCAAGCTCCTTGTCTCCGAAGATGCGTTTGACTGCGGACTGCGCATCATCGAAATTGCCCTTGACCGCACACACGTTCACGTTGGAACCGGTCTGCGTGGTCATCTGCAGCTCCTGCACCTGGCTGACTTTGCCTTCCGGATAGAACACGGTGATGCCAGTGCCCGCCGCATCGGCGAAGCCGGCGAGGGCCGCCTTGCCGGTGTCTCCGGAGGTGGCGGTGACGATCATGATCTTCTCGTGGCTATCATCGTCGGCCGGAGTGGTGCGTGCCATGAAGCGCGGCAGGATCTGCAGGGCCACATCCTTGAACGCGGAGGTCGGTCCGTTGAACAGCTCCATCACGAAATCGTCGCCGAGCGGCTTGACCGGAGTGATTCTCTCATCGGACCACTGCGGCCCGTACGCCTCCGTAATGCATTCCTTCAATTCGTCCTCGGTGAAATCCGGCAACAGTACTGACAACACGTCAAACGCGATCTGCTGGTAGGACTTGCCGGCCAGGGACGCGATGTCCACATGGGTTTCGCCCAGGGAGTCGGTGACGAACAGGCCGCCGTCATCGGCTATGCCCTTGCGAATGGCCTGCTTGGAGGTGAGCGAGTCGGTGGTACTGCGTGTGCTGTGGAACGTGGTCACTGGACATCCTTAGCAATAAGGCGGATAGAGGTAAATACACCACCAGTGTAGTGGTAAAGGTGGGCAACGAGGGGCCTTGAGTCCGTGAAATGGAACGATGATTTCCTCCATGTTTCGAAACGTCTCTCGTCAAAAGCGATTGCGGGTCGTAGACTGCTTCCTTAAGCCGCATTCCTCGCGGACTACCAGTACCAGCCAAGGAGAGCCCATGACCGCATCACCTCTCGCCCAGACCCCGAACGACATGTTCAATGCCCCCATCGCCCAGGCCGATCCCGAAATCGCCGCCGTGCTCGACGCCGAACTGTCCCGTCAGCAAGACGGCTTGGAGATGATCGCCTCCGAAAACTTCGTGCCACGTGCGGTTCTGCAGGCTCAGGGCTCCGTGCTCACCAACAAGTATGCCGAAGGCTATCCGGGACGTCGTTACTATGGCGGCTGCGAACAGGTCGATAAGATCGAGACCATCGCACGTGAACGCGCCAAGAGCCTGTTTGGTGCCGAATACGTCAACGTCCAGCCCCATTCCGGCGCCCAAGCCAATGCGGCCGTCTACCAGGCGCTCGTCAAGCCCGGAGACACGGTACTCGGCCTGGCCCTCGACCACGGCGGACATCTCACCCACGGCATGAAAATCAATTTCTCCGGCCGTTTCTACCATGCCGAAGCCTATGGTGTGAACCCTGAAACCTTCCGCATCGATCCGGAAATCATCCGTCAGCGCGCACTCGAAACCCACCCCGCCATGATCATCGGCGGCTGGAGCGCCTACCCGCGCATCGAAGACTTCAAAGCCATGAAGGAAATCGCCGACGAAGTCGGCGCCAAATTCTGGGTTGATATGGCCCACTTCGCCGGCCTTGTCGCCACCGGGCTGCACCCAAGCCCGGTCCCATACGCCGACGTCGTTTCCTCCACCGCGCACAAAACCCTCGGCGGACCACGTTCCGGCTTCATCCTCGCCAAGCAGGACTATGCCAAGAAGCTCAACTCCGCCGTATTCCCCGGACAGCAGGGCGGCCCACTCATGCATGTGATCGCAGGCAAGGCCGTCGCCTTCAAAGTCGCGGCCTCCGAAGAATTCAAGGACCGCATGCAGCGTACCCTCGACGGCGCCAAGATCCTCGCCGAACGCCTCACTGCCGACGACGTCAAAAACAATGGCATCAGCGTCCTGACGGGCGGCACCGACGTACACCTAGTCATGGTCGACCTGCGTAACAGCGAAATGGACGGACAGCAAGGCGAAGACCTGCTCGCACAATGCGGCATCACCATCAACCGCAACACCGTGCCGTTCGACCCACGCCCGGCATCCGTGGCATCCGGCCTGCGCATCGGCACCAGCGCCCTCGCCACCCGAGGCTTCGGATCCAAGGAATACGAAGAGGTCGCCGACATCATCGGCACCGCGCTCGCAGCCGGCAAGGATGCGAACGTAGACGCACTGAAGGCCCGTGTCGACAAGCTTGCCGAAGACTTCCCGCTGTATCCGGGCCTCGATCAGATCCACTGATCGACAGGCATGCGACGCAACCCAATATGATTCACGAATCGCGTCTTTCCCGGTTCATCGGCGAAAATGGGCCATGAACCGGGAATGGCGCGATTTCGCGCTATGGTAGGAGACTATGACGAATCCACAGACGGAACAAGGCGCAGTCGGTGCCGACGCGTTCGCGGCGGTCTGCGCAAAGGGCGACGCCGCACGACGCGCGCAGGGCCTGCTGGCGCAATCCAACACGGAAGCCAAGAACGAACTGCTGCTCGCCATCGCCGACGCACTCGACGCACGCGCCGACGAAATCGCAGGGGCCAACGCGCTCGACATGCAGGAATCCTTCGAATCCGGCATGAGCGCAGGCAAACTCGACAGGCTCAAATTCGATGTGCCGCGAGTGGCCGCCGCCGCGCAAGGCGTGCGTCATGTGGCCTCACTACCCGACCCGGTCGGCGAAATCGTACGCGGATACCATCTGGAAAACGGCCTGCGCCTCGAGCAGGTGCGCGTGCCGATCGGCGTACTCGGCATGATCTACGAAGCCCGACCCAACGTCACCGTCGACGTGGTCTCCCTATGCATCAAATCCGGCAACGCAGTACTCCTGCGTGGCGGACACGCCGCCGAACGCACGAATGCGGCAACGCTGAACATCATCTCCGACGTGCTCGCCGAACACGAGTTCGCCCCGGCGCTGGTCGCCTCCGTCGACGAATTCGGACGCGCGGGCGCCACAGCCATGATGGAGGCGCGCGGCCACATCGACGTGCTCATCCCACGAGGGGGAGCAGGACTCATCCAAGCCGTCGTACGCAATTCCAAAGTGCCAGTCATCGAAACCGGCGCCGGCAACGTACACATCTACGTGGACCGTTCCGGAAACCTCGACAAGGCCATCCCGATCCTCCTCAACGCCAAAACGCAACGCGTCGGCGTATGCAACGCCACCGAAAAGCTGCTCGTACACCGCGACGTGGCCGAACGATTCATTCCACTGGCCGCGCGGGCGCTCGCCGAGGCGCAGGTCGAGATGCATGCCGACGAACGGGCCTACAGCCTGATCGACAAGGCCGGCATCGATGGCGCGAACTTCGTGCAGGCCATCGATGAGGATTGGGATACCGAATACCTGGCATTGAAGATCGGCATCAGAATCGTCGATTCGCTGGACGAGGCCATCGAACACATCAACCGGCATTCCACGGGGCACACCGAATCCATCATCGCCGAGGATTACTCGGCCATCGAGGAATTCACTTCCCGGATAGATTCGGCGGTGGTAATGGTGAACGCCTCGACGCGATTCACCGATGGCGGAGTGTTCGGTTTCGGAGCGGAACTCGGCATCTCCACGCAGAAGATGCATGCGCGAGGCCCGATGGGACTTCGTGAAATGACTACGACCAAGTGGATCGGATATGGAACGGGGCAGGTGCGAGCATGAGCAAGCAGATCATGGAGGATATGGATAATCCTTGGAACGCCGATCGTGAGGATCCTCGGCTCGGGTTGCGCCTCGCCTCGGAACGTCTGAGCATCGTACGGTACGTGTTCCTCGTGCAGATCGAGGACGGCATAGCCTCCGCCGCCCAACGCGCCTCACTCGAATACGCCGATGCGGTGCTGATCGGCTGGCCGGAAACCGATGCGGGAGATGTAGTCGACCTTGACGATGACCAGTTGAGGAACGTTGACGAGCAGATGCACCTGATGGAGCAGTACATTGCCAGATTCAGCGCAATGGAACGTGAGGGTGACATCGATGGCATGACCGATACCCTGATTCGCGTTACCGAACGGGTGGCCGAGGTACGGCGCTTGTACCAGCCTGACTTTCCCTTGCCGACCTTCGCCGAAATTCGTCGCGTCGTGCAGGATGAATGGGATGAGGATATGGGCAAGATCGACCCGCAGGAGGGCGCGCCCACCGCGGATGAGATCGAGCGTGAAACCGCCGACGCCGACAAGCTACAGGATGAGGAGACCGCATGACCGGGCCTCGACGCATGCGTCCGGAATCGGCCGAAGCCGATTCCGAGCTTGCCGTCAGCTATGTGATCGAACCGGAAAGGCGTATGGCGGACCTGTCCGTCGACGTTTCCGGTTCGGCAGTGGCCTCCGGGCGTAGGTCGGCGCGTGGCAACTGGCACAGTCGGCCTCGCATCGGCATCATGGGCGGCACTTTCGATCCGATTCACAATGGCCACTTGGTGGCGGCATCCGAAGTCTCGTGGGTCTACGATCTCGACGAGGTGATTTTCGTACCGACAGGGCGACCGGTGTTCAAACTCGACAAGAGGGTCACCAATGCCGAAGACCGTTATCTGATGACGGTGATCGCCACCGCATCAAACCCGAAATTCACGGTATCGCGTGTGGATATCGACCGTCCCGGCATCACGTATACCATCGATACGTTGCGCGACATCAGGGCGCAGCATCCGGAGGCGGAACTGTTCTTCATCACCGGTGCCGATGCGGTCGCCGAGATCATGCAGTGGAAGGATGCCGACAAGATGTGGGAGCTGGCCCACTTCGTGGCCGTGACACGACCCGGATACTCGTCTCCGGAAGGCGTGAAACTTCCGGAAGGCAAAGTCGACACGTTGGAGATTCCCGCATTGGCGATTTCGTCCACCGACGTGCGCCGACGCGCCGAACATGGTGAACCGGTCTGGTATCTGGTGCCCGACGGGGTGGTGCAATATATCGGCAAACACGGCCTGTACCGTTGATTTTCCACATGAACACGCGAGGCTCGTATGGTCTGTGTAAACGGTTAGTATTGGTCACGTCCAATTGACGCGAAAACAGACGTTTGGAGACATGGTGAGCGCAATCCTCGAAGGAAAGCCGGATAAAAACCTTATCCTTGTCACAGGCAGGACGCATCCGAAGCTGGCGGCGGAAGTCGCGGAACAGCTCGGCATCGATGTTCTGGAAACCACGGCATATGATTTCGCCAATGGCGAGATGTACGTACGCTACACCGAATCCGTGCGTGGCGCGGATGTGTTCGTACTGCAAAGCCATTGCAACCCGATCAATCAGTCAATCATGGAACAGCTCATCATGATCGATGCCCTCAAGCGCGCTTCCGCACGTTCCATCACCGCGGTCTGCCCGCTGTTGGGCTACTCCAGGCAGGATAAGAAGCATCGCGGTCGCGAACCCATCTCCTGCCGTCTGATGTTCGACCTGCTGAAGACGGCTGGTGCCGACCGCATCATGAGCGTCGACCTGCATGCCGCCCAGTCGCAGGGTTTCTTCGACGGTCCGGTGGATCATCTCATCGCCATGCCGGTGCTGGTCGATTACATCCGCGACCGTTTCGCCAACCAGCTCGACAATGTCGCCGTGGTCTCCCCGGATGCCGGTCGCATCCGTGTGGCCGAACAGTGGGCTCAGCGTCTTGGCGGCGGCCCTCTGGCCTTCGTGCACAAGACCCGTGACATTACCCGTCCGAACCAGGCCGTCGCCAACCGTGTAGTCGGTGACGTCGAAGGCAAGGACTGCGTGCTTGTCGACGACCTGATCGACACCGCCGGCACCATCGCCGGCGCATGCAGCGTGCTCAAGGACGCCGGTGCCAAGTCGGTGACCGTCGTCGCCACGCATGGCGTGCTGTCCGGTCCGGCCATCGAACGTCTGAAGGGTAGCGGCGCCCGTGAGGTCGTGCTCACCGATACCGTGCCGATTCCGGAGGAGAAGCGTTGGGATGGCCTGACGGTCCTGTCCATCGCGCCGCTGCTGGCCAGCGCCATTCGTGCCGTGTTCGAGGACGGTTCGGTCGCCGAGCTGTTCGACACGTATCCGGAACACCACGGGCAGGGTTTCCTGTTCGCCTGAGGCCGGTCGAACCAGCGACCATATCGGTTGGTCCGTGGGCTTGCGGGAGACGTTGCTGAAACTGCGGCATCACCTCGCGACACGCTGGGTTGGCATGATATGGCATAATAAACACTTGGCGGTATTTCCCCAGTGAAATTCCGCCGTTCCCCCATGGTGTAATGGCAGCACACGGGTCTTTGGAACCCTTTGTCTTGGTTCGAGTCCAGGTGGGGGAGCTACCGAGACGCCCGGCCGCGAATTGTCTCGCGGGCGGGCGTCTTCTATTGATTCCAATATCAAATGGAAGGCGGAAGATGGCATTAAGCGCCGCAATCATCCTCGCCGCGGGTGAGGGCACCCGTATGCGTTCCAGCAAGCCGAAGGTGCTGCACACCTTGGCGGGAAAGACTTTTCTGAACCGTGTGATGAATTCCGTATCGGCACTCAATCCCGACACGCTCGCCGTGGTGGTGCACTACCAGGCCGAGCGTGTCGCGGCCGCAGCGCGCTCCTACGATGAGCGTGTCACCATCGTCAACCAGGACGACATTCCGGGCACGGGCCGGGCCGTGCAGTGCGCCATGGCCCAATTACAGGAAGATGGGGCGCTTGACGGCGTCGTATTGATCGCCGCTTCCGACATGCCGCTGCTTGATGCCGGCACGCTGAATCAACTGCTTGCCTTCCATGAGCAGAGCGGCAACGGAGCAACCGTGCTCACCACCGTCCTTGATGATCCGACCGGCTACGGTCGAATCATCCGCGACAGCGAAGGCAATGTGCTGCGCATCGTGGAGCAGAAGGATGCCAACAGCAGTGAACTGGCCGTGCATGAGGTGAACACCTCCGTATATGTGTTCGACGCCAAGTTGCTGGCCGAGGCCATCGCCAACCTGAATTCAGACAACGCCCAGGGCGAGTTCTACCTGACCGATGCTCTCGAGACCGCCGAGGCGCATGGTGCGGTCGGTGCGTTCGCAGCTTGCGATCCGTTGAGCGTGGAAGGTGTGAATGACCGCGTGCAGCTTGCCGCACTGGCCAAAGCCCACAATGCGCGCGTGTGCGAGCATTGGATGCGCGAAGGTGTGACCATTCTTGATCCGGAAACCACATGGATCGAAGACGATGTTCGGATTGCTCGTGACGCCGTGATCCTACCCGGCTGCTTCCTTCAGGGCCATACCGTGATCGGCGAGGCCGCCGAAATCGGCCCGTACACCACGCTGATCAGCGCCACCATCGACGCCGAAGCCCATGTGGAACGTTCCCGCGTGCAGGAAACCCATATCGGACGTGCCGCCAACATCGGTCCATGGACCTACCTGCGCCCAGGCAACGACCTCGGTGAGGAATCCAAGGCCGGTGCCTTCGTGGAGATGAAGAAAGCCCACATCGGCAACGGCACCAAGGTACCGCATCTGAGCTATGTCGGCGACGCCGACCTGGGCGAGCACACCAACATCGGCGGCGGTACCATCACCGCCAACTATGACGGTGTGCACAAGCACCACACCACCATCGGATCGAACGTGCATGTGGGCGCGGGTAACCTGTTCGTCGCCCCGGTCGAAGTCGGAGACGGCGTGACCACGGGCGCAGGCTCTGTGGTCCGGCATGATGTGCCGGCCGATTCCATGGTCTTTTCCGAAAACACGCAACATGTAGTAGAGGGCTGGAAGCCCGAATGGGAGCGCTGATTATGCCGGCAGTACAAGATTCCATCGACGCCATCCGCATCGCCGCAGCCGCGGCCGATCGCATGAAGGCCACTGACATCGTGGCTTTCGATGTCACCGAACCATTGGCCATCACCGACCTCATGATGATCGCCGGCGCTTCGAACGAGCGTCAGGTACTGGCTGTGGCCGAGGAAATCGAAAAGGACCTTTATCTGAAAGACGGCAAGCGTCAGCCACGTTCACGCGAAGGCCTGACCGAGGGGCAGTGGGTGCTACTCGACTACGGTGACTTCGTGATTCACGTCATGCATCAGGAGTCACGCGACTTCTATCGCTTGGAACGACTGTGGAAGGATTGCCCGAACATCGACCTCCAGCTCGACCACGCGCAGGACACGACGGAGGAAGCCGTCGAAGCGGAATAATCCAGGACGTGAGGAGAAGCATGCCGCGCAACGTAACGATTGAATCACGGGGCAATGTGCCACAGCATGTGCACGCCATCACGCTGGTACGTCATGGACGTACCGCATTCAATGCGCAGCATCGCCTGCAGGGGCAGATCAACATTCCCCTTGACGAAGTGGGCGAGTGGCAGGTGAGGCAGACCGCAAGGGCCTTACGTGAGCTTTATGTGGATCATCGTCCGGATATTCCCAATCGACTGGTGGTCTGCTCCGATCTCGACCGTGCGGCCGCCACCGCACATGCCTTTGCCGATCCGCTGGGACTTACGGTGCATGCCGATGAGCGTGTGCGCGAACGCAGCTTCGGTGATTGGGAGGGCGTCGCCGTGGAAGAGCTCGCCGAACGTTACCCGGAGGATTATCGTTCCTGGGCCGAGTTCCGTGGCGGAGAACTCAAATATGGCGCGGAAAGCAAGGAACACGTCGGCAAACGTGGCGTGGAAGCCCTCAATGATTGGGCCATGCGAGCCGGAACCGACACCGACCTATTCGTGTTCTCCCACGGCGCCTGGATCTCACAGACACTGCAGACGTTGTTGGGACTGAACGAAGTACAGCCCGATTTCGCCTCCATTCTTTCGATGCGCAACGCACATTGGGTGCGTCTTGTACCGATCGAAATAGGGGACACACTGCGATGGAGATTGCTAGATTACAATCACGGTCCGGCAATCGCCGATACCGAACAGTGGGAACATCCACGCCGCCAAGGCCTTGACTTTTAAGGATTCCACGAATTTTCACATAATCGCCAGTCCTTTTGAAGCGATACTCGCTATCGTCGTGTGCTGTGAAGAATTTTTTCAAGGGAATTTCATTTTCATCAATCTCGGCAGGTGCGCTTGCCGCAGTGACGTCCTTCCTCCTTTCCGCGAAAATCGGCATAGCGGGTTCGGTGATCGGTGTGGCGGCCGGATCCATCGTCTCCGCCGTTTCGACGCAAATCTATAAGAACGTATTGAAGGCATCGGGCGAAAAGATTCAGAATGCGGTGCCGTTCGGTTCGAACTCGGACGGGGAAACCCCTGAAAGCGATGCCAAAACCGATAACGGTACGGAAGCCACGCAGGTCATCGGCGAAGTCCGGCATGGCGGAAGCGATACCGCGGTCATTACGTCTGACCAGACTGCGGTGATGTCCGACTCGCCAAGGGTCATCGCCTCCGGTAAGGACGGTACGGAAGCCACAAGCATATTGGCCAACCCTGAACGCAATACGAAAACCAAGCGGAGCGTCAAAGCTGGAAGCTCGTCCGCCGGCGGGTCCCGGACCATGCACCACACGGGGGAGACCCGTGTCATGGCGTGGTTGCATGGCAAATACGCACCGGCCATCATCGCATTCGTCGGCGCGCTGGTCGGCGTAGGACTGAGTGCGGGCCTCATCCTTTTCTTTACCCATGGCAAAGGCACGGACACCGTAGTGCATGACGTGGTGTACGAGAAGGTCACACCTTCGACGAGCTCGAGTGATACGGGCAGTACCGTCTCCGGTACCCCTACCTCAGGTTCCGGTACCACAACGAGTGGAACCGACACTACCGACGGGGCGACCGATCAGCCGACCACCAGTGGCAGTGACAAGACCTCCGGCAGCACTTCCGACAGTACGTCAGGGACCAGCGGCTCGTCCGATTCCAGCACCGGCACCACCGATGGCGGCTCGTCGTCGACCGATGGTTCGGACTCCTCAAGTACCGATTCCGGTACCAGTTCCGGTTCCAATTCCTCCGGTTCCACCACAAACGATTCGACTTCCGGCACTTCGACAGGCGAATCGTCCGATTCCGGAACCAGCACGAATTCAAGCGGGACGACCGGTACGACGAACTGAGGTCATGCATCCAATCCTTGAGCGACACGCCGGGATTGCATGATTCAAGTCTGCGATGTATCTTATACAAGGTTTGCAGAGCAGACACGGGGCTATGGCGCAGCTGGTAGCGCATCTCCATGGCATGGAGAGGGTCAGGGGTTCGAATCCCCTTAGCTCCACGAACAGGGTTTCCGATGAAAGTCGGAAGCCCTTTTTTCGTATGGTGAACCGTTGCCGAACCGGTGGCATGAACTGAGCCGATATGAACCAACCGCAACAGGCCATTGGCGCAGCACAGTCAATGTGACGGTATTCACGCAGAGTGAACATGTGTCGAAAGCCTTGCTGCCGTAGTCTGGAAACACGTCTTACACCACAGACGCACGAGTTGGAAAGGACCGCAATCATGGCAAATCTCACTGCGGAGATGAAGGAATTCCTCAACGGCAATCTGGCATGGGTCGCGACCATCGGCAAGGACGGCCATGTGGATCTCGGACCGAAGATGAGCATGTTCATCATCGACGACAATCACATCGGCTATCACGAGCGTACCGCCGGGCAAATGTACCGTAATCTGCTTGATGGCAGCGAATTGGTCGTTGCCGTTGCGAACCTCGAACAGAGGAAAGGCTACCGTTTCCGTGGCAATGTCGTACTGCACGACAACGACGCGATTTACGAGGAACAGGTCAAAATCGCCGAGGAACGCGGCACGAAGAAGCCCATGACCATTCCGGTGTTGCAGATCACGGAAATCCAGGATCTGACACCGGGACCGACAGCCGGAAAGACCATCGTCAAGGATTGACGATCATGGTCGGTTCACCAAACCCGTACGGGATGGTTGACCGATGGACCCGGTCTGATATGGCGGATTGAACGCTTTACAGCATGCTTTCCGTCATATCGGCCCAGTCATATTGGGCCATGTATTCGCCATGATACAGATTCACGGCGCCGGGCTCTCCCTTCAGGAAACGGAACAGGTCGCAGTTGAGCGCTTCCGTCTTGATTGCCACGCTGTCACGGCCGCGCACGATGATGTCATCTTGGCCGATCGGCTCCAACGTCGTTTTCAGATCGTGGATGAGATTGCGTACTTGGGTGCGGCGTGACGCCGAGTTGGAAGCATCCTCCCATAATGCGGTGATGAGTTCGCTGATGGAGCAGCGTGCACCTTTACGATGCACAAGATACGCGAATAATTCCTTGGATTTGTTGCGATCGAACTTCAACGGTTCGCCGTGATGAAACACATCGAAATCCCCGAAACAGCGTACTGTGATACGTTCCTCGTTTTCCGACTCGATGGGGTTGCGCAGATTGGACAATGCGGTGCGCACATCATCCTCGCTGGCGGGTTTCAGCAGGAATCCACTGACGTACATGCCGTGTGCCTCGAGCGCGTGCTCGGCATGGGCGGTAACGAAGATGATGTTAATGCTCTCGTTGCCTGCCTTGAGCTTTTGCGCCAATTCGATGCCATTCATGCCGGGCATTTCGATATCGAGAAACACCACGTCGAAATGGGTTCGGGAAGCCTCGTCCAACGCCTGTTGCGCCGACAGCGCCTTCATACAGGTGCTGTCAGGCTCGACATCGCGCAGAATACGGCATAATGCATTGATCGCAAGCTGCTTGTCATCGACGATGAGGATGTTCATGCATTACCGCCTTTGGGAATGGTGATGGTCAGAGTCGTTCCGTGATCACTGGCGTATGTGAGGGAACCATTGCAGATGATACCCAACCGTTTGGCCACGCGATCCAGGCTGGCCGTGTGATGGTCGGCTTCTTCGGGGCATTCGGATTCGACATCGTCATGCACGCTGATGTAGTCAGCCACGTCATCGTGCCATACCTTGATGACGAGTGCCGGATCGTACGCGTATGGAAGATGGAATTTGACGGCATGCTCCACCAAAGGCTGCATGCTGAGTGGCGGAAGACGGAAATCCAATGTGCGTATGTTCCAGGATATTTTGATGCTGTGCGGGGTGTCGGTCTGCACCAGGCCGAGGTATGCCTTGACATGCTGGATTTCCTTGCGCACGGGCACCAGTTGGGATTCTCCGACAGCATCGATGTTGCCGCGCAGGTACACGGACAGCTCCTGCACGGCCTTTCTCGCCCTGGTGGAATCCTCCATGCACAACTCCTGGATGGCGGTCAGCGAATTGAAGATGAAATGTGGGTGCAATTGCTCGGTAAACAGCTTCGCCTTGCTTTCCGCCAATTCATGTTCGGCGAGGATTCGCCGTTCTTCGTTGCTTTGCCGCCGCAGAATGAACAGTATCATCAGGGAGAACGCGATGGCCGGGTACATCAACGTCAACGAATCATGGCGATTCTCCACGATTCCAGCGGCGATCGGTAGCATGAACAGGGCCAGCCATTGCAGCAGGACGTGCTTGGCTCCTCCGGCATTCGCGAGTGGCACCACCAGCAAGGAGACCAGCATCTGCAGTGCGGCCATGTCATCCGGCAGCATGTGCAGAGGCCCCCATGCGAACGCATTGCCTTCCCCGATGCGGAACACCCAGCCGGTCCAAGGGTTGAGGATGATCAGCAGCATGTTTAAAACGCTCGGCATGACGATGAGACCGGTGGTCGTACGCCTCGCTTTCGGGGAAAGATCCGTCGGCAGATTGGCACATGCCAGCAGAATGAAGCCGGTGACGGCCACAGGCCCCACCATGTACGTACCATAGTTGCCGATGTATGTCATCATGATGGAGAAAGTGTCGTCAAGACCGGTGAACCTCTGGGCCAGCAGACCTCCGAACGTGTTGACGGCGTGCAGTGTCAGCACCGCCGCGAATGCCATACGACTCCGACGCGTATCATCGCCGAGCGCCACGGCGACAATCAGCACCGCAAGTATCGCCAGCGTGAAGATTCCGATGCTGGAATTAATCGTATTGCAAGCCATAAGGCCCCTTCTGCCCGAATGGGGCACGCTTGCGCACCCCCCTGACGAACCAGTATAGAAGAGGGTGCAAGACGGGGCATAAGAGCGTGTGGATTGCGGTGGATAACCATGATTCATCCACATATCCACAGAATCCGTCGAGCCGGTGGCATGGGCGGACAGGTTCTGCCATGCTGGGCTGCACGGGTGGACGATGACGACCATTCGAGGACATATAGACCAAAGAAGGTGAACCATGACATCTCGAACGACACGACGTCGATGGGCGGGCCTGGCAATGGCGACGCTCGCGGCGATGATCCTGCAGCCGGCGGCTCAGGCCACACCGCAATTGGCCGACCTGAAAGTCAAACAATCCATGAGCGTTCAGGCCGGCACGCAGGTGAGTCTTAAAGGCAAGACATTGACGGCCATACCGTTGGCTTCCTACACCGCGGCCAACGTGACCGACGGCAAGATGGTCGGATATGACCTGACCACCATACCCGCGTTGCGCGATGCCATCGCGTCGGCGGCCAAGGATATCGGCGCCACGCAGAAAGACCTGAACGTCAACGGCACACTCGATCCCATGGTCTGGGTCGTCAGGACCCTCACCGATGCGAACACCCATCCATGGGGCGGCCGACTGCGTGATTTCTGCGACAGCCTCGCCAAACAGGACGCGTTCAAGCAACAGCAAGGCACGAAGTTCACGCAACTCAATGCCGCCGGAGACACCATTTCAACCGGAGCAGTGCTGACCCCGGGCATCTACGCCGTCGTGGACCGCACTCCAGCCACCGTTGAGCAGCAATCCGAGTCCGCGTCAATCATGATGATGAACGGTACCGGCGTCAGCGGCGCAGACCAACTGATTACGGCGGATGGCAGCACCGTCGAACTCGGACAGGTCATCTACAAGCTTTCCGAAGTGGAAACACCCGACAAGCGGGTCAAGGAGGGCGACGCATGGAAAGAGGGAACCACCGAAGCCATCGGTAAGAACCTGACCTACCGCATCACGCAGAAAATCCCGAATTGGACCGGATACGAACACTACTACCTCGCACTGAACGATACCTTCGGCAAGGGCATCGACTATGCGGGATTGCAGTCCATCACCGTTGACGGCAAAAGCCTGCCGACCGACTTCTACCATGAGACCATAGCCTCGAATACGGTCAGTTGGCTGTTCGGCGACGCACAAGGCGACGTGCTCGTCTCCGACGCTTCCAAGCAAGCCCTGCCGGTCGGGGCGACAATCGTCGTCACCTACACCGCGCGACTCAACGGAGACGCCGCCATCGCGCCACAATGCAACCCCAATTCCATCAGCCTCGAATACTCGCACAACCCGAATTCGTGGAACGACCATAACGATGTGCCCGGCAACGAAGTCAACGTCTGCACAGGCGCCGTGAACCTGAAGAAAGTGGACTCCGACGGCAAAGACCTCAACGGTGCCGAATTCACCATTGCCGAAGGCGCGAATGGAGGAGAGCCCCTGAAACTGATCCGCATCGACGACGGCACTTACCGTCTCGCCACGGACAAGGATGAGGCGAAACTGACCACCACGACGATCCTGGCCGGCAATGTAAGCATCAGAGGATTGAACGGCGAATACACCATCAGCGAAAAGAAGGCCCCGGAAGGTTTCTCATCACTGATGCTGCCAAGCGCCGTCATCAACGTACACGTCAACCAGCAACAGGGGACGTACGGCGTGGAAGTGAAATCCGACCCCAACAAGCTGATCAAACTTGACGGAACGCAAACCGTGACCGTCACCAACGTACGATCGATAGTGCAAATGCCATTGACCGGTGCGGCCGGACTGACCGCAATCCTCCTACTGGCCGCGGCACTGCTATCCGGAGGCCTCACATTGCTGCGCATCACACGAGAATCCGCCGACCGATAGACGGAATTCGCAATGATGGACAGGCGGACAGGCAAGGCACGGCACAAGTATGAACCACCCTTGCGGCTACGCATACGCTGGCTTGCGGGAACGGCAATGCTGCTGGCCACGGCCCTGCTCGTCAGCCTTCCGCTCACCCTGCGCACCACCGACAATATCGAACAAATGTTCGACACGCGTGCGTATGCGAGCGCCGTGAACGATACGGCGCTCGCAATCATCACGCAGACGAAAACCAACGCGCGCCGGTACAATGAACGGCTCGCCAGCGGCAATGACCTCGAGTCCGAAACGGCACGGCAAACCGAAACCATACCGGAATACGCCCAACAGCTCGTCATACCGCCCAGCGATATCATGTCCACGATCGCATACCCGAAGTTGGGCATCAATCTGCCGATTCGTCACGGTGCCGACGAGAACTCGCTTGCGGCCGGCGCAGGACACTGGCAAGGAACATCGCTGCCCATAGGCGGCAAAGGCACCCATGCCGTAATCACCGCACATAGGGGATTGGCCGACAAACTCATGTTCACCAAGCTCGACCAAGCCAGGAAAGGCGATGAATTCACCCTCACGACACTAGACGAAACGCTTACCTACCGAGTGGAATCCATACGCACCGTCACTCCTGACGACATAAGCTGGGTCAAACCGGAAACCGGGCAAGACAAGGTCACACTGCTCACCTGCACGCCATACGGCATCAACACGCATAGACTGCTCGTCACCGGCACCCGCATACCCAACCACGATGAACGATCCCAAGACCCCGGATGCGCCATAGCCAACGTCCTTGCCTCGACGGGAGCGATACTTGCCATCATCTGGAGCGGCACCATCGCCATCATCCGCCATTACCGACGCATCTGGCACAGACGCCCCCACGGATACAATGAGCATCATGATCGACGAAGTACTGTTCCTACGCCACGGAAGAACCGCCTACAACCTTGGCAGAAGACTGCAAGGCCAAATCGACATCCCCCTCGACATCGTCGGCCGATGGCAGGTGGACCAAAGCGCCTACGAACTTGCCCGCCGATACTACTGGGCGAAAATCACCAATCAGGCACAGCATCCCGAAACCCTGCAACAACCAACCGGACCGGACGCGCATCTCGCCGACCCGAACGAAATCACACAAGCGCCGGCATCGAAACGCCAGATGACCATCATCTCCTCCGACCTGTTCCGCGCACAACAGACCGCGCGCGCCTTCGCCAACCTGCTCGGCCTGCCCGTCGAATACGACTCCAGGCTACGCGAACGCAGTTTCGGCGAATGGGAAGGCATGACCCGTGAGGAAATACGAGAAGCCAACGCCCCGGACTACGACTCATGGCGCTCACATACCGGCGGAGAACTCAACCATGGCGTGGAAAGCCGCACCCACACCGGACAACGAGGAAGCCGGGCGGTGCTCGACATTCTTGACCGACACCGCGAAAACATCGTGCCGACCACACTGCTTATCGTCGGCCACGGATCCTGGATCGTCGCCACCATCGAAACACTGCTCGGCATGGACCCCGACAGTCTCAACAACCTTGGCTCCATGCGCAACGCCTTCTGGTCACGCATGACGCCTGCCGGCGATGCGGAACGACCCCGATGGACACTTGACGAATTCAACCAAGGTCCGGCCATTGCAGCATTCACCGACTGGGAGAACGGACCCGACGACCTCAGAGGACCGAACATGCCGCAATGGAAACCGATCATGCAGTAAAGGGGCTCACGGACACACCCCGAGAAACCCCGATTCCACAGCCGGAACATGAACAGTCGGTTAACGTTTCACCTTGCGCATCGCAAATTCTGCGCATAGGACTATCCTTAATGAGGTTGTATGCCCGGTCACACGGTTTCCTGCCGCGGATCTCGGGCTACCGTACAGCGATAGAACGTCAGAAAGCGCGAAAGGCGGGTGAGAGACATGTTGAGAATGTTCAGAACGATTAACGGCCAGGTGGAACAGATTCAAAAACCTGAGAACGGCTCCTGGCTGTGCCTGTCCGAACCAACCGACGTGGAGCTCGCCAGCGTCGCCCAAGAAACCGGCATCGACCTGGCCGACCTGCGCGCCCCGCTGGATGACGAAGAGCGCTCGCGAGTCGATGTCGAGGATGATTACACGATGATCATCGTTGACATCCCGACCGTCGAGGAACGCGGCGGTCGTGACTGGTACGAGACCATCCCGTTGTCGATCATCATCACGCAGTCGATGATCATCACCGTCTGCATGCAGGACACCCCGGTGCTGCATCCGTTCATGGAAGGTACCATCCGCGGTTTCAACACGTACATGAAAACGCGTTTCATCCTGCAGATCCTCTACCGCAACGCCACCATGTATCTGCGTTACCTACGCATCATCGACCGCGAGAGCGACAAGCTCGAACTGAAACTGCGCCATTCCATGCAGAATCGTGAGATCCTCATGCTACTTGAACTGAGCAAGACCTTGGTCTACTTCACCACGTCACTCAAATCGAATGAAATCGTGATGGAGAAGCTGACGACCCTGCCCCGTATCAAGCAGTACCCGGAGGATGAGGATCTGCTCGACGACGTCATCACGGAAAACAAGCAGGCAATCGAGATGGCCAACATCTACAGCGGCGTTCTTGCGAACATGACCGACGCCTTCGCGTCGATCGTGTCGAACAACCTGAACAACGTGATGCGCATCTTCACCATCATCTCCATCACGCTGTCGATACCGACGTTGATCTTCTCCATGTACGGCATGAACTTCCAGCAAGGCATGTTGGGCATGCCGTTGTCCGACAAGCCGTGGGGCTTCGTGGTGATCATCCTGATCTCACTGGTGCTTTCGGGAATCGTCACTTGGTTCCTTACTCGTTCACGCATGTTCAAGTAGATTGTGCGTCACCGGCCGGTGGTCCCGCCGCCGGCGCATGATGGGTGTTCGGAAGGCGGTTACATGACGCACGGGATACGGAACATTGCGGCGATGCTGTGTGCCGCGTCGATTGTGGTTGGCGTGAGCGCATGCGGCACCTCCATCTCCGTGGTGACCAACGGCCAGGCGCAGGGGCCGACCATCACCATCGGCGTAGCCACCGATCAGCCGGGACTCGGCTTGCTGCACGGTAAGGATTATTCCGGGTTCGACATCACCGTAGCCCGATACGTCGCACAATACCTAGGATTTGCCGACAAGCAGGTCGTGTTCGCAAAGGTGATTCCCTCGACTCGCGTTTCGGCATTGACTTCGGGAGATGTCGATATGGTCGTGGATTCCTTCGCGACGAACACCGACCATGACGACGAAGTGACCTTTGCCGGACCGTATCTTACGGTACGTCGGGATTTGCTGATTCGTGCCGATGATAAGGATGGGATCCTGAGTGTCGATGATCTGGACGGCAAGACCGTATGCACGGCCAAGGGATCCATCTCCGGCTCCGATATGCGGAACCTGACCGACAAGATGACGGTCGAGGAACGTGACACCTATCCGCAGTGCGTCACGGCGCTGATGATAGGCGAAGCCGACGCCATCATCTCCGATGACGCCATTCTTACGGGACTTGCGGCCGACAGGGGAGGCGGCTACCTGAAGGTGGTCGGCGAACCGTTCGGCGAACAATCCTATGGCATCGCCGTCAGGAATGGTAAGAGCGAGCTGGTCGGACAGATTGACGCGGCACTCAAAGCCATGGTCGCGGACGGTTCATGGTCGAGTGCGGTGCAAGCCCTGAAGCAGGATATCGGATACACCGTCGACGTTTCGTCGAACCCGCCTACGGTGCGGCGGAAAAACTAATCTGCATGCCGCTTCTTGGATAATGATTATCGCCTTGCCAAGTGTCCAGTTGCGCGGCTAGTTTCATGCATTATGAATGACACCGAGAAAAGCGCACAGGCGCAGTCGAACGAATCCGCCGAGCCGTCGTTTCGCTACAATGCGAAGCTGGCTCAAGGCGTTGAGGAGAAATGGCAGAAGATCTGGGATGACGAGGGTACGTTTTGGGCGGCCAACGTCAACGGCGAGCTGAAGGATGGCAAGGGCCACAACGCGGAAGGCCGTCCATCCTACTTCGCCATGGACATGTTCCCATATCCATCGGGCAAGGGCCTGCACGTGGGCCACCCGCTAGGGTATCTCGCCACCGATGTGGTCAGCCGTTATCACCGCATGAAGGGTGAGAACGTGTTGCATGCCATGGGCTATGACGCCTTTGGCCTTCCCGCCGAGCAGTACGCCGTACAGACCGGCCAGCATCCACGCATCACCACCGAACAGAACATCGCCAACATGCGCCGCCAGTTGCATCGCATGGGTCTGAGCTTTGATAACCGTCGCTCCTTCGCCACCATCGATCCGGGTTATGTGCGCTGGACCCAGTGGATCTTCTCACGCATCTATGACGCTTGGTATGACGAGGAAGCCGTCAATCCGAGCGGTTCCAAAGGCTGCGCAAGACCAATCAGCGAGCTGGTCGAACAGTTCGAATCCGGTGCGCGCGCCATTCCGGGTTGTGAGGGCAGATCCTGGGCCGACTTGAATGAAGCCGAACGGGCGGATGTGCTCAACGACTTCCGTCTGGCATACATCTCTAAGTCCCCGGTCAACTGGTGTCCGGGACTGGGTACCGTGCTCGCCAACGAGGAGGTCACCGCCGAAGGCAAGTCTGAACGAGGCAATTTCCCGGTGTTCCAGCGCGAGCTACGCCAATGGTCCATGCGCATTACCGCCTACGGTCACCGTCTGATCGAGGATCTCGACGGCATCGATTGGCCGGAAAAAGTCAAGCTGATGCAGCGTAACTGGATTGGCGAGTCCCATGGCGCCTCCGTGCATTTCACCGTCGAAACCCCGAACGGTATCAGGGACATGGAGATCTACACCACTCGTCCCGACACCCTGTTCGGCACCACATTCGCCGTCGTGTCTCCGGAGCACCACCTGCTCGCCGATGTCCCCGACGAGTGGCCTGCCGAAACCCCGGAGAACTGGAAGGGTGGCTATGCCACTCCGGTCGAAGCCGTGCAATCCTACCGTCTGGCCGCCGAAGCCAAGACCGCCAAGGACCGTGTCGACGAGGCGGGCGAAAAGACGGGTCTGTTCACTGGCCTGTATGCCATCAACCCGATTACCGGAGCCAAGCTGCCGCTGTTCACCGCCGATTACGTGCTCATGGATTATGGCACTGGTGCCATCATGGCTGTGCCGGGTGGCGATCAGCGTGACTATGATTTCGCCGTCAAGTTCGGTCTGCCGGTCATATATACCGTCAAGCCGCTGCCGGAATCCGGCGATGACCTGGCCGACTACGAGGGCAAGGCTCCGTTCGTCTCCCACGACGGCATCGTGATCAACTCTTCCGTAGCGTCCACCAAGACCAAGGGCGATGCCCTGAGTCTCGACGGTCTGCGCGTCGACGAGGCCATTGACAAGGTCAATGCATGGCTTGAATCCGCAGGTGTCGGCAAGGGCACCGTCAGCTACCGTCTGCGCGATTGGCTCTTCAGCCGCCAGCGCTATTGGGGCGAGCCGTTCCCGATCGTCTACGGTGAGGACGGCACCCCGCATCTGCTGCCCGACGAACAGCTGCCGATCAACCTGCCGGATGTGCCGGACTACAGCCCGAAGACCTTCGACCCCGAAGATGCCGAATCCAACCCGGAAGCACCGTTGAGCCGCAATGAGGATTGGGTCAAGGTCGAGCTTGATCTGGGCGACGGCAAGAAGACCTACTACCGTGACACCAACACCATGCCGAACTGGGCCGGCTCCTGCTGGTATTACATGCGATACCTCGATCCGACCGACACCGAACACATGGTGGAGAAGGACGAATACGATTACTGGATGGGTCCGAACCATAACGAGACCACCGGCAAGGCCGGTGGCGTGGACCTGTACATCGGTGGCGTGGAGCATGCCGTACTGCATCTGCTGTATTCGCGTTTCTGGCATAAGGTGCTCTTCGACCTCGGCTTCGTCGACTCCGCCGAACCGTTCCATAAGCTGTTCAATCAGGGCATGATCCAGGCCTATGCCTACACCGACGACCGTGGCCAGTACGTGCCGGCCGCCGAAGTGGTGGAAGGTCCTGCCGATGCCAATGGCGAACCGACCTTCACCTGGAACGGCGAACACGCCAACCGCGAGTTCGGCAAGATGGGCAAGAGCCTGAAGAACATCATCACCCCGGATGACATGTACGAGAACTACGGCGCGGATACCTTCCGCCTATACGAGATGGGCATGGGACCGCTGGCCGAATCCCGTCCGTGGAACACCCGCAACGTGGTCGGCTCCATGCGTTTCCTGCAGCGTCTGTGGCGTAACGTCATCGACGAGACCACCGGTGAGGTTCGCGTCAGCGAGGGTGACCTCGACTCCAAGACCCTGAAACTCCTGAACAACACGATTGCCGACGTGACCGTGGAAATGGAGGCCATGCGCCCCAACACCGCCATCGCCAAGCTCATTGTGCTCAACAATCATCTGACTGGCCTTGATGATGTGCCGCGTGCCGCCATCGAACCGCTGATTCTGATGCTTTCACCGATTGCACCGCACATCTGCGAAGAACTGTGGAACAGGCTCGGCCATGACGAATCGCTGGCCCATGCCGACTGGCCTAAGGCCGATGAACGTTATGTCGGCCAGGACACCGTTACCGCAGTGGTGCAGATCAAAGGCAAGGTGCGTGCCAAACTCGAGGTCACTCCGGATATCGATCCGAAGGAGCTTGAGCAGATGGCCCTCGAAGCGGTCGCCGACCGTCTTGGCGGCAAGGAGCCACGCAAGGTGATCGTCAAAGCGCCGAAGATCGTTTCGATCGTCCCCGCGGAATGACGACCGAAGGCCTTCGAAAGGACTGAATCGTTCTCCCGCTTGGCGACACGCCGAGCCTGTGGATAACTGACGTCCTTCGACCACAAGGGCCGTTTCGACTGGACAAACGCCCATGATTCCATCAGCGTGGAGTCATGGGCGTTTTCGTTATCAGAAAGAAGCATATGGGCGCAGCCGCACCGATGACGCGGCTGCAACGGTTGAATGCTCCCGAAACAACGTCAAGGCCTGAGCCTCATCCGTCTGCGTACTGTCCTCAACCCGCACGATCGTACGCCCGGGCATCATCGCAAGTGCGGCGTGCCGTTGCAGCCAAACCATCACTGGCCGATTTGGCGGGTGTCCAGCCATCAGACTCCGAAGAGCCGCTCAATCGCAGCCGAAGAGATAAGCCACGCATCATATTTCAGCCGATTCATGCGGTCATTGCGATGCTGACCCTGACCTGCGCGTTATGCGCAAGCCTGACCATGCTTATCCAACAGGCGACCCACTATGCACAACTGCAATCCACGCAACCCACGGTACGGCAAACCGCACATCCTTCATCCAGCGCGTCGCCGTCGGCATCCGCCTCATCCGCACAGTCGGATACGGCACGATCCGAATCGACCGATGCCGATCCCACTTCCGACCTTCTTGACCTCAATACCGCAGGCTTGGAGGAACTGCAGACGCTGAAGGGAATCGGTCCGGTTACCGCGCAACGCATACTTGATTACCGCATGCAGTTCGGTCGTTTCGACAATGTGGATCAGCTGATGGAGGTCAAAGGCATCGGAAGCAAGACGTTGGCCAAATTCCGTGATCAGGTATGCGTGCGATGAACGGGAAAGGTCGGTGGTCCGAACGTGAGCGAGGCAGCAGGGACTGGCGCCTGTTGCCCGTGACGGTGCTGAGTTGGTCGGCAAGTCTTCTCACGCATGCTGCGTTCTCAATGATGACGGCGAACGGAACACACGCAGGCCCGGCACTAATCGCCATTATATTGCTGATGACTGTGGTGGCCGGTGTGGGATTGGCGTCGTTGAGACTGCGCGGCCCGAACGCCGCCAAGCTGATGGCTTGGCACAGTGGTGCCGTGGTATGCATCGCCGCCATGCTGGCATGCTCCTGCACCGCACTGACCTATGATCTTGTGCAATGGAATGACGTGTCCTCGTCGCTGGCGAGGAAGGGAACAACGCCGGTTACGGTGCGGCTGCATGTCGTTTCGCCGACGGTTGCCTCGAACAGGCGCGCCAATGACTGCCAAGCGGATGCCGTATTGCAAACCGTGACCGAAGGCCAACTCGTTCGGGCATCGGTCAGTCGTATACGGGTATACGCCGATCAGCCCGACTGCGCCATGTTGCGGCAGGACGGCACATACCAGTTGGACGGCATGCTGATGCCATCCGACTATGGCAGCATGCCGATATGGCTGACCGACGTGGACGACATTCGGATGATTCGCGCGCCGAATGCCGTCTTCCGTCTTGTCGATGTGATGCAACGTTCCTTTTTCATACAGACCGGCAGGCTTTCGGATCAGGGCAAGGTGTTGGTTCCCGGGCTGACATTGGGCATTCTCGGACAGGATTACGTGCCGACGGAAGACTCGACCGATGGATCCGGCATCGATGCCACCTATGCCGGCCGATTGGAGGATGATTTCCGGAAATCGGGAATTCTGCATCTGATGGCGGTCAGCGGCGGCCATCTTGCCGTGGTCGCCACGCTGGTCCGTACGATTTGCGCGTTTTTCGTAATACCACGAAGAATTACGGCAATACTGACCGGTCTTTCCTACATTGCATTGTCCTGTTGCATGTTTCCTTCGGATTCCGTCTTCCGTGCGTTACTGATGGGACTGGCCGGCGCGACCTGTCTGTTTGTAGGACGGCGTGGGCAGGCGCTAAGTACCTTATGCTGGACCGCTATGGGCGTGTTGCTTATCCAGCCGTACATGTCATATAGCTTCGGGTTTGCACTTTCGTGTGCCGCGGTGCTGGGCATAGTGCTGTTCGCGGACCGTATGACCGATTGGCTGAAAGCGATGTTGCCGCTATTCGTGGCACAGGCTGCAGGCATGACCATCGCCGCACAACTGTTCACCTTGCCGTTACAGGTGCTGATCGAACCGGAGCTGCCGGTATTTTCGATTCTGGCGAATCTTGTGGTCTCACCTGTCGTCGGTTTTTCCACGTTGGCTGGACTGGCGTCATTGGCCTTGTCTTGGATACTGCCCGATATCGGGTTCGTGCTGGCGTGGCTATCCGGTTGCGGCACCGCAATCATGGAAATCGTATCGTTGCATTTGGGATCGGGCAATCACACCACCATCCCATGGGCCGGCGGCATACCAGGCGCGATGTTGGTTCTGGCTGTCGAGTCGGTCTGCGCTTGTTCGGTATGGTTGATGCGTCGCATCGCAAGACGCGCGGGAACGCCGGAACAGGGCATGCCCGGTCGTCGTATGCTGAGCAATCCCATGGATCGATTGCGCCTGTGGGGTACGCTCACGTTCGCCGCGTTGAAAAACATGCATTGGGATGCCGGCTGATGATGGCACGCTTGTCCACCGATGCGGCGAGATTGAATACTATGCCGAAAACATCCGCAACGAATACGCCATTTCACATCGTCTTTGGCGGGGATTCGTATCTGAATGAACAGACGGTGCGCGATCAGTGTGTTGCCGCGCAACGCAAGTATCCTGATGCGGAACTGATCGAATTGGATGCAATGGGCGCGGATCATTATGCTTTCGACGAAGCGGTGAGTCCTTCGTTGCTCAGCGATCGGGCGATCGTGAAAATCGTCAACCTGCAAGGCGCCGACGAAAAGCTTGGTGATGCCATGGTCGAATATTGCAGGCAGGCATGCAAGGATCCCACGAACTGCAGCATTGTCATCTGCCAGCATGAAGGCGGAGTCAAAGGCAAACGACTGGTGGATCAGCTCACGAAGGCCGGAGCCGACAAACAAGTCGTGCCCGATCTGAAAAAGGCCGACGCCAAGCTCAACTTCGTCATGCAATGCTTCGATCGTAGAAACCGTCGTGTGGACCCGATGGCAGCACAGCAGCTTGTGGCCGTACTCGGCGAGAAAACCGGTGAGCTTGCTGCGATGGTCGCCCAGCTGTGTTTTGATTTCGATGACGATCCAATGGGATTGAATCGTGTGAACCAGTATCTTGATTCCAACCCGCAGGTCACTGGTTTTGTCGTAGCCGATCAGGCCATGGCCGGTCGTTCCGCCGATGCCATCATCGCCATGCGATCAGCGGTGGAGCAGGGCATCGATCCGATTGCGCTGATCGGAGCCCTTGCCATGAAGCTGCGTACGCTCGCCAAAGCGTCGGCTGTGCGTGCCGGTACCATTTCTCAAGCAGAGGCGAAAACGAACCCGTGGGCACTCAAGAATGCCACACGGCAACTTCCCGGATGGACTTCGGCAGGTCTGGGCCGATGCATCCAGATGCTTGCATGGGCGGACGAGCAAAGCAAAACCAGTGGAGGAGACCCGGTCTATGCGCTGGAACGCTCCATCGAACTCATTAGTCAAAAAGGACGGATCAACAGGTCATGAACAGTAACGGCATCACTATGATGGTCGAGACCGGCGACGATATGCGCGCAATCGGCGAACGATTGTCAAAACTGACCCACGGAGGGGATGTGGTGCTGCTTTCCGGGCCGCTTGGTGCCGGCAAAACCACATTCGCGCAAGGTTTCGGCGCGGGGCTCGGCATCACGGAGCCCATCGTGTCTCCGACATTCACCATTGCACGCGAGCTTGAGGGACGCTTCTCCGATGGGTCTTCTGCACATCTGGTGCACGTTGACGCCTATCGTCTTGGAGGCAATGCCTACGCTCCCGGACAGGATGCCGTGGGCCGGCTGCTGGATGAGCTCGAATCTCTGGGACTGGATGAGGAGTTGGAGAATCCAAGCGATAATACGGTAATTCTTATGGAGTGGGGCGAGCAGATGGCTGCGGCCCTTGCGCCGGAACGGTTGGAAATCCATATCGACAGACCGATCGATGTCGACACGGCGGGGGATGACAGGGAACTGACCGGCGATGGCGTGCGCATCATCACCATGATTCCGATCGGCGCGGCCTGGAGTGGCTTCGATTTCGCAAACGGATCCCGCTGATCGTTGTTTTGGCCGCTTCTAGCGTCGGTTGTACAGTATCTAGAGGTTTGGCACAAGGAGTTCTTGAAAATGCAGACACTGGTGATTGACACCTCGTACGGTTCCACGGTCGGCGTGGTCGGGCATGAGCCCATAGTGGAGACCGATTCACGTACGCATGTCGAGAAACTGCAGGTGAACATCGCCCATGCCGTCGAACAGGCGGGACTCAGACCCACGGATATCGAGCGCATCGTGGTAGGCATTGGCCCGGCGCCGTTCACGGGACTCCGAGCGGGCATCGTAGCAGCCAAGGCGCTGGCATTCGCCACCGGAGCCGAACTGGTGGGACAGGATGCGCTTTCACCGCAAACGCAACTGGTCGATGAATACGCCAGTGATGACGCGTGCCATCTGACGCTTGCAATCAACGATGCCCGTCGTCGGCAACTGTACTTCATGCTGATGGATTCGGCACGGGGGAGCGCTATGCCCCGAACATTGGTCGGCATGGACATCGACTATCCGCAATCCATCGTGCGACGGGTCGATGCCGCGGTTGAACTGCTACGAGCGGATCGTCCGAACGTACGGTATGTGGTCGACGTTGTAGGCCATGGCGCTTCGAAATACGCTATGACATGGGATTCGCTGGCTGCGCTCGGCTCCGTGTCCGACGATACGCTGCTTGATAAAGGAGCCTACGGATTGGAACGGTTCGCCTCATTCGCCACATCCGACGAGTCGCTGGCCCGTCCCGTTCCCGTTGAACCGCTGTATCTTCGACGTCCTGACGTATCCGTACCGAATCCGCTCAAGCATGTGCTCAACCATGCCGGTGCCGATAAAACGGAGTGATGCAGCGAATATGATTGTCGATCATACGCAGGTTGAACAAGATGCGGCCATCAGACAGATCGTCGCACTGGAGGCTGATCTGTTCGGTCACGGCGCCTGGAGCGAACATTCGGTCCGGCAGGAACTCAATGCGCCGGCACGTACTTACCTGTTGGATATTGAACCGTCAGATGACGATGGGATTCCGATCGTTCGCGGCTATGCCGGCTTCTGGTATGACGGTGATGATGCGGAGATCATGACCATCGGCGTCGGCAGGTCGTTTCAGCGCAGGGGAATTGCGGCGATGCTCCTGCAATCCTTGATCGAATCGGCCAAACGGCAGGGCGCGAAACGCATGCTCTTGGAGGTGCGCGTCGACAATGTGCCGGCATTGGGATTATATGAACGTTTCGGTTTCATCAGGATGGGTCTGCGCAAACGGTATTACCAGCCCGAAGGAATCGATGCCTACACCATGAGCCTCGATCTTGAGCCACGAACCATCGGCTTCCAACCACAGAACTAACGGAGTGTCCAACCAATGAGCGAACCAATCGTACTCGGTATCGAATCCACTTGCGATGAAACCGCTGCGGCCGTAGTGCAGGGCAGAACGCTGATTTCCAACGTCGTGGCCTCATCCATGGACGACCATGCGCGCTACGGCGGTGTGATTCCGGAAATCGCCTCACGGGCGCATGCCGAAGCTTTCGTACCATGCGTGTCGAAGGCTCTGGCCGACGCCGATATGACGTTGTCCGACATCGACGCCATCGCCGTATCCGCGGGCCCTGGTCTTGCCGGTTGCCTCGCCGTCGGCGTTTCCGGGGCGAAAGCGCTGGCTTGGGCCGCGAACAAGCCGATCTATGGCATCAATCATGTCATTGGGCACATCGCCGTCACCCAACTGCAGTTCGGCCCGTTTCCCAAGGACACGCTTGCGCTGATCGTGTCCGGCGGCCACACTTCGCTGCTGCACGTTGAAGATGTGGCCCGGCACATCGATGTGGTCGGTACCACCCTTGACGATGCCGCCGGCGAATGCTTCGACAAAGTGGCACGACTGCTCGGTTTCCCCTATCCGGGAGGCCCGCATATCGACCGTCACGCCCAGTCGGGCGACCCACATGCCATCAAGGTGCCGCAGGGACTCACCCAAGGCAAAGCCGGAAGGCAACACCCATACGACTTCAGTTTCTCCGGGGTCAAGACCGCCGTCGCACGTTGGATTGAACAGCGTCAGACCGCAGGTCTTGAGATTCCCGTCGACGACGTGTGCGCTTCGCTGGCCGACTCCGTTGCCACCGTGCTTGCCGAAAAAGCCATGCGAGGCTGTGAACAGTATGATTCCGGCACACTGATTGTCGGCGGTGGTTTTTCCGCGAACTCCCAGTTGCGTGCCAAACTGTTGGAAGTCGGCAAGGAACGGGGGGTCGAGGTTCGTGTTCCCCGTATCAAACTATGTACCGACAACGGTGCGATGGTGGCCATGTTGGGTGTCAATCTGGTCGAAGCGGGAGTCAAGCCGTCCGCTCCGGATTTTCCGATCGACTCCGCCATGCCTTTAACCAGAATTTCCATGTGACACGCTGAGGTTTTGCAGTAGCACCATTCCGGAGTATCATCTTCATCTTGTGCACAGCGCATTCCTGCGTAGCTCAGTTGGCAGAGCATCCGACTGTTAATCGGACGGTCACTGGTTCAAGCCCAGTCGCAGGAGCCATAGGAAAGCCCTCGAAATACTGAGGGCTTTTGTCATTCCAGTGAATCCAATACCTCATCGATAAGCGTACGCTCACGCCCTTCGCCTTCACGAAGGCGGGGGAAACGACGCAATGCGTTCGCGGGGCTGGCGCCCGCCGCGCGCGCCACGTTCGATTTGGATTCCCCGTGGGCAATCGCCGTTTCAGCCAAGCGGTCCACCAGTGAATCCGCCACCTGGCGGATGCGTTCGGCGACCCATAGCTGTGATAGTTCAGGGGAGAGCGAATAATCGTCCTGCAATTCGCTCGAGGCTTCCTGCACGGCGGCCCATAGCACCATGAACGGTTTGCGATAGTAGGCGATCCGTTCATCGGCCGGTTCATCTTCCAGCTGCCGTAGGGCCTTACGTTGCGTGGTATTGTCGCTCATGCCTTCCATCGTAGGTTGCGACACGCCCGGAGCCTGTGGATAACCACCGTCCTCCGACCACAACCTCCGTTTCGACTTGACGGGGAAGATAAAGGGTCCTCATGCTGGCAGAAAACGGCAAAGGAGCCATGGTGAACGAACGGGAATACCAGCGTAGAATCCGACGATACCGATACCAATGCGACACTGATCGCAACGATTGCGAGCGGCAAGGCAGACGGGCGATCATCTCCTGCCTGATCACCACGATCGCGGCGCTGATCATCTGCTGCATGATGGTACGGCCATCGCAGGCTTCGACATCGAACACGACATCATATTCGAGCGGCGAGTGCAGCGCACTCATGCGTTGGCCCGTGTCGGACGCCAGCATAATGAAGCGATACCAAGCACCTGAAAAACAATGGCTCTCAGGGCATCGGGGAATCGATCTCAACGTGGAGGAAGGCGAAGAACTCCTTGCGCCAGCGGACGGCATGATTGCCTTTGCGGGAAGCGTGGCAGGCAAATCAGTGGTCACCATACGTCACGGTACGCTGCACGGGGAGCTGACTTCCACCTTCGAGCCGGCCACCACCGATCTCCCCGTCGGAACAATGGTCAAAGGCGGGCGTATCTTTGCGCACGTCGAAGGTTCTTCCGACCATTGCGCGGATGTCTGCCTGCACTGGGGGCTCAAGGGTGCGGATCACGGTTATACCGATCCGGAGGGGAAAGTTAGGGCAGTGACGATCGCGCTGAAACCAGATGGGTGACACCGGTGAAGAAGCCGAAGGAGTGTGGCGAATTCCGAGTAATATGATCGGCTCGACTATGATGCATATTTGTAGGTTCATGCATTGAGGAGAATAGCGTCATGTATAAGGAATACACGCGTCCTTTGGAACAGTCGATCGATGCCGACAAGAACGTCTTTTCGGTTCTCGAGGAGCGTGTAAGGCGCGCGCCGAACGATTCTCTGATCGAATATAAGAACGAGGCAGGGGAGTGGTCGTCCTTCAGCGCGGCCGAATTCCAAGCCAAGGTCATAGCCATTGCAAAAGGCCTGATCGCACGCGGCATCATGCCAGGCGACTCGGTATCCATCACTGCGCATACCTGCTGGCAATGGACGGCGCTCGATTTGGCCATCATGTCCATTGGCGCGCTTACCGTGCCCGTATATGAGACGAATTCACCGGCACAGGTCACGATGATTTTCAACGATTCGAAGGTCAAGATGGCCTTTGCCGAAGATGACGGCCAGCGGGACAAAATCGAATCGGTTCGTGCGCAATGTCCTGATCTGGGCGACGTCTATGTGATTCGGTTCGGTGCGATCGATACCATCATCGAATACGGCCGCTCCGTATCCGATGCGGAATTCTATGAACGCGAACATGCCGTCAAAGGTTCCGACCTAGCGACCATCGTATATACTTCCGGCTCCACGGGAACGCCCAAAGGCATCGAGCTCTCCCACGCGAACTTCGTGTTCATCACCTATTCCGGTGTCAATTCCATGCCTGACATCGCCATGAAGCCAAATCGTCGACTGCTGCTGTTCCTGCCGTTGGCCCACGTGTTCGCTCGCTATATGCAGTTCTTCTGCTTCGCCGGCAATGTTTCACTGGGCTTGTCTGGCAATCTCAAAACCATCTTGGCCGATTTCCAGGCATTCAAACCGACATTCATCCTAGCCGTGCCACGGATCTTCGAAAAAATCTACAATGCGGCCTCGCAAAAGGCCGGTTCCGGCCTTAAGGGCCGTGTATTCGCAGGCGCCACTCAAGTGGCGCGCGACTGGTCCTACGCCCAGCAGTCAGGCGAGGGCATTCCGTTGGCGCTTGGTATGAAGCATGCGCTGTACGACAAGCTTGTCTATTCGTCGATCATGGATGTGTTCGGTGGACATGTGGAATACGCAGTTTCCGGCGGCGCGCCGCTCGACTCCTCCATCGCGCACTTCTTCAATGGCGTGGGACTGCCTTTGCTCGAAGGATACGGCATGACCGAAACCTGCGCTCCCTCCAGCGTGAATCCAACGGTCGGCTATAAGATCGGCACCATCGGTCTGCCATTGCAAGGCGTGACCATGGGCGTCGACGAGACGGGCGAACTCTGTATCAAGAGCCCGGCCGTATGCGTGGGATACCATAACCATCCGGACGTTACCGAGCAGCAGATCGTCGATGGGTGGCTGCACACCGGTGACCTCGGATCCATCGACGATGACGGGTTCGTGTCCATTGTCGGACGCAAAAAGGATCTCATCATCACCGCAGGTGGCAAGAACGTCTCCCCAAGCGAGATGGAAGCTTCCATCATGACTTCTCCAGTGGTGAGTCAGTGTGTGGTGATAGGTGACCGTAAGCCGTTCATTGCATCCATTATCTCCCTTGACCTGGCGGAGACGAATCTGTGGCTTGAATCGCAAGGCGCTGAACGTGTGGAGAATCTTGAGGAGGCCACGAAGAACCCGATCGTGCGGGCTGAGGTGGAACGTGCCGTCAATAAAGCCAACGAACTGGTATCTCGTGCCGAATCCATCCGAAAGTTCGAGATTGTGCCCGATGAGTTCACCGAGGGGAACGGCTTGGTCACACCGAGCATGAAGGCACGTCGTCAAGCAGTCGTCGAACACTATAGATCGCTGATTGACACCGTGATCTACGTGCCGAAAAAGTAGGCTCCTATCATCCGTAAGTGGCGCAAGGGCCCGCACCGCAATCTCCGGTGCGGGCCCTTGCGCCACTTACGGATTCGATGGAATCGGTCACATGCCGGCATCGGCAAGTGAGATGTATCCCGGTTCGATGAGCGTGTTTTTCAGATTATAGGCGCTGACCGCCAAGGTGTCTTCCTGGATGGTGGGCGTCTTCTGGCCGCCGACGGTGGTGGTATCGACGAACCGTAATCCGCTGATCTTCCGCGCCGCGTTGAAACGTACGCACACCTCGGCGATATCCTGTGCAAAAGCCTTGCGATTCTCCAGTGCGGTCATCCATTGCTGACCGTTCACGATGCTCGGCATGGAACTCGCATAGGCTCCATAGCCAGTGACGATCGGCCATTGCGCATTCTTCTTGTCGATGGATTCGTCCTTGCCGGAATCGTCGGTGGACTCATCATCGTCATCTGACTCCGGGGCCTTGACGGGATCGGGGACGGCTTTTTTCTTCAAATCATGTTTGCCGGCGATATTGTCCATGATTCCGGAAATCGTGATCGAAGGATTGACATCCGCCGCCGAACCGGTATACGCCAAATCCGTCAGCTCGGCGATGACCGAGTCCGCCACGAAGTCGTTGCAGGCGATGATGCCGTCGATACGCGTATGGCGAGATTTGTCCTTATCCATGCCGAGGCGTTCGGCCAGCGCCTGCTTGACCTGATCGCTTTTGGTGGCTTCGAACGCCACTTCCCGCCAGTCGTCATCGGTGCTGGAAGCAGTCAGTTTGCCGGATGGACTTATGGCTTTGCCGTCTTTGAAGTACGGGCTCAGCACCTTCCAGATGCCTTTGAACACCGATTGCGCGAAAGTCGCATCGGCATTCTGACCGTTCTCATCGGTCGTATCGTAGGGAAGCAACACCTCGATATGCTTTGGATTATCCGAACTCGTCTTATCCAAAGCCAGCTTGTTCACCAGCTTCTGAGCCTGCAGCATACCGATTTGTTCGGCGTCGGACATCTTCACGAAGGCATCCGGAACGTACCCCTGTAGGCTGTTGGAGATCAGTACCACCTTCATTCCCTCATCCTGGGCGAGTCGCAGTGCCGCGACCATTCGTTCCGCGGATTGCGCGTAATCCTGCTCGTCCTCATCAGAGGAATCCTCGTTCCAGGTGATGGCGCGGCTCACATAATCGCCGTATTGCCTGTCTGATTCGGTGGTATTCGCCACCGGGGCCACAACTAGCGTGGTCTTCGTTTTCTTGGCGGAGCCCGTCACATGATTCACCACGTAATCCTGTACGTTCTGGCTTTGCTTATCTAGGCTCGAAGCGGTTTTGACGGTGATGTTCCCGCCGCTTACGCCTTTGGATTTCAAGGAGGATACAATCTCCGGCACCAGTTTTTCCCATTTGCTCAAGGGAGTTTGCTGCGAGATGGTGATGCCGTCCGAGGGGGCGAAGATCACGACATTGCCATCCTCCGTCGTGCTGGATGCGCTGGTGGAGGATGACGTTGTCGACGAGACGTCGTCGCCCGATGTCGAACAGGCGGTCATGGTCAGGAGCAACCCCGCCGATACCGTCAATGCGAGCAGTCGTTTCGCCATAGCCGTGCAGTGCAATGTCATGCCGTCGTTCCTTCGCTGGTGTCTCTGATATTCCTATGCTGACCATGATTGTAATATCCGGTCATCGAAAAGGCCCGAACATATGCGTGAATGCGCACATATTCAGGCCGTAAACATATGAAACGGGGAAGGAGGGGGCTCCTATGCCGTCAGAGCCGCGGCAAGTGCCTCGTCAAGGGCGTCCATGAAGCCTTCGGTGTCAAGCCAAGGCTGATCCGGGCCGATCAGCATGGCCAGATCCTTGGTCATCTTGCCACCTTCCACGGTGTCGACGATGACTTTCTCCAGCGTTTCGGCGAAATGCTTGACTTCTGGCGTATTGTCGAGATCCGCACGGTGCTTGAGGCCACCGGTCCACGCGAAGATGGATGCGATCGGATTGGTGGAGGTCTTTTCACCCTTCTGCCAACGGCGATAGTGACGGGTCACGGTGCCGTGTGCGGCCTCGGCTTCGACGGTCTGGCCATCGGGGGTCATGAGCACGGAGGTCATCAGACCGAGTGAACCGAAGCCCTGTGCCACGGAATCGGATTGCACGTCGCCGTCATAGTTCTTGCAGGCCCAGATATAGCCACCGTGCCACTTGAGGGAGCTGGCCACCATATCGTCGATCAGACGATGCTCATAAGTCAGACCGGCCGCTTCGTACTTACCCTTGTACTCCGTTTCGAAGACCTCGGCGAAGATGTCCTTGAACTGACCATCGTATGCCTTGAGAATCGTGTTCTTTGTGGATAGGTACACCGGATAGCCGCGCATCAGGCCATAGTTGAAGCAGGCACGTGCGAAACCGCGGATCGAATCGTTGACGTTGTACTGCACCTGGGCCACGCCGCCGTCGGCACCATAGTTGTAGACCACATGCTCAATTGGCTCGGAACCGTCTTCCGGGGTGAAGGTGACGGTGAGCGTACCGGCCCCTGGCACCTTGAAATCGGTGGCTTTGTACTGGTCGCCAAAGGCATGGCGGGCCACGACGATCGGCTTGGTCCAGCCTGGAACCAGACGCGGCACGTTGCTCATGACGATCGGCTCGCGGAAGATGGTGCCACCAAGGATATTACGGATGGTGCCGTTGGGGGACTTCCACATCTTCTTGAGGCCAAACTCCTTGACGCGGGCCTCGTCCGGTGTGATGGTGGCGCATTTGACGCCGACATGCTCGCGCTGGATCGCCTTGGCCGCGTCGATGGTCACCTGATCGTCGGTGGCATCACGGTTCTCGATGCCCAGATCGTAATAGTCGAGATCCACATCGAGATACGGCAGAATCAGACGATTCTTGATGTCCTTCCAGATGACGCGGGTCATCTCGTCGCCGTCGAGTTCGACGACCTTGCCTTCGACCTTGATTTTGGCCATGTGTTGCCCTCCTGTCGGGATTGAAGGTTATGTGTTCCGTCATAGCGGAAGTGTGTTAATTCCGTGTGGCGATGTCCAAATTCGACAGGTGGACACGGTGCGCCCACTGTCATTGCTGAGCATTAGCCTTGAAGTCATGTCTCAGGAAATTGAAATCGGTTTGGGCAAGAAGGGCCGTCTGGCCTATTCGTTGGACGATGTCGCTATCGTTCCCTCCCGTCGTACTCGCGATCCGCAGGATGTATCGACCTCATGGCAGGTCGATGCCTATGAATTCGATGTTCCGGTCATCGGTGCGCCGATGGATTCGGTGACCAGCCCGGCCACCGCCATCGCCATGGGCAAAATGGGCGCGCTGGGTGTGCTGGATTTGGAAGGTCTGTGGACCCGATATGACGATCCGCAGCCGTTGCTTGACGAAATCGCACAGTTGCCTGCGGATCAGGCCACCGGACGCATCCAGCAGATCTACGCCGAGCCGATCAAGCCGGAGCTCATCGTGCAACGTCTGCATGAAATCCGTGACGCCGGAGTCACCGTAGCCGGAGCCTTGTCTCCGCAGCGCACCCAAGACTATTATTCGACTGTGCTCGATGCCGGTGTCGACCTGTTCGTCATTCGCGGCACCGTGGTGTCCGCCGAACATGTGTCGAAGAACCATGAGCCGTTGAATCTCAAGAAGTTCATCTACGATCTGGATGTGCCGGTCATCGTCGGCGGTGCGGCCAACTACACCGCAGCGCTGCATCTGATGCGTACCGGTGCGGCCGGTGTGCTGGTCGGGTTCGGAGGCGGTGCGGTCTCCGCCAATCGCAACACCATCGGAGTTCATGCCCCGATGGCCACCGCCATCGCCGACGTGGCCGAAGCCCGTCGTGACTATATGGATGAATCCGGCGGCCGCTATGTGCAGGTGATTGCCGATGGCAGCATGGGGGACTCCGGCAGTTTCGTCAAGGCGTTTGCACTTGGTGCCGATGCCGTGATGCTCGGTTCGCCGTTGGCTCGAGCCGAGGAGGCTCCGGGTCAGGGTATGCATTGGGGTACCGAAGCCCGTCATCAGACGCTGCCACGTGGCTTCCGTACGAACGTCGGTACGGTAGGGTCTTTGGAGAGCGTCCTGTTCGGCCCAAGCCATCAGGCCGATGGCACCACCAACTTCATCGGCGCCCTGCGACGTGCCATGGCTACTACGGGTTATGTCGATCTCAAGAGCTTCCAGCGTTGCTCGGTGACGGTCGCCCCACGTAGCACCCGCTGACATCCACCCCTGATAGGGGTTATCCACATATTCACAAATCCCTTCCGCCGATTTGACGGAAGGGATTTTTAACGCTGTAATAGGGGTACCCCCATATTCAATGGTGAATATGAACGTACAAGAAAGGGGAGCCCCATGAAGGATCCCGAAGAAGACGTCCCCCCTCCCGATGATGATCTGCAGGAGCAGGAGGAGGACGAACAGGAGGACGATGAAATTTCGGAGGATATTCCGTCCTCCGGGTTGGATGCCGTACTGAACCCGAATGGCGATACCAATATGATGTGGCAAGAGTATCTCACCAAGCAGAAAACGCCATTGCCCGTCTTCGACGGATTCATCGCCGCCGAACTCTCCGCCGAGCCCATTCCATTTCACTTCGTGCGCACTGATGCCATGGAATGGGATCCTCAGCAGGCTCATGCCATGGCAATGAACTCGGCACGTATCGCCTGTGATTCCGCCGATATCTTCCGTGGCAGGACGAAACCGGCGCGCATTGAACGCAGGATGACTCCGACATGCCTGAAACGTTTGGAAAACGCTTCCCAACTGTTGGTCGAACACATGCGCAGAGATGCGAGATTGCACGCCAGAATCGGAATCTTGCCGGTCATCATGGGATCCATCAACGGATGGTTGGTCAATCCTCAAAAATTCGACTGCGTGGTCATGTTGCGCATCGGTGCCGAACGAATGTGTTGCAACATGGTGTTCGAACGAATGGGAACAGCTTGGAAATGCGCATATTCTGATATCGGCTGACGTTTCCCGCCATCGCTGGAAGAAAAACAGGCAAAACCCTTGAAAACGGCGAAAAATAGCCATTTTCAAGGGTTTTCAGCATGCCTTGAGAAAGTGGCAACTACTATAGGGACTCATGTTGCGTGAATTTATACCGGAACCTGCGTACAGCACCACTGATGAGGACACCGTGTATTCGTTGCTCTCCAAACGGGCGGAGCGGAATCCCGACGATCTGATCGCCCAGTGGCAGGATGATGAGACCCGGCACTGGCATGATGTGACCGCCGGACAGATGCTCGATCGAGTGAACGGCGTGGCCAAAGGTCTGCTCGGACTCGGAGTCAAGGCCGGTAGCATGGTGGTCATCTATTCACCGACCTGCTACGAATGGGGCGTCGTCGATTTCGCATGCGCCGCGATCGGCGCGGTGAGCGTACCCGTGTACGAAACGGATTCAGCCAGGCAGGCAGCCTCCATTATCGAAGAGGTGAACCCGGTTATCGCCTTTGCCGGTGATTTCGCGCATACACAGACACTGGAACAGATTCGCGACAGCCACGATGGCTTGAAGTACGTGTTCAATTTCGAGGCGGATGGCCTCGATGCCGTCGCCGATTTCGGTCAGGCGGTCGACGGCAATACGCTTGACAGGGCCATCGCGCGGGTCAAGGCCGATGACATGCTGACCATCGTCTATACATCGGGTTCCACGGGCAAGCCAAAAGGCGCGATGCTATCGCATCGCAATTTCACTCATATCGTGCTCAACGGCTACATCATTCTCGACGAGATGCTCTACCAGCCGAATCGACTGATGCTGTTCCTGCCGTTGGCGCACTGTTTTGCCAGGTACATTCAGTACGTGGCCATCGGCGGCCAAGGCGTGGTCGGTTACCTGCCCGGGGCCAAGCATTTGCTGGCCGATTTGCGCAGTTTCAAGCCTACCTATCTGCTCGGCGTGCCGCGCGTATTCGAAAAGGTGTACAACGCGGCCTCGCAGAAGGCCGGTGCCGGCATCCGCGGCCGTCTGTTCGCCAAGGCCTTCGAACATTTCGTGCGCTGGTCCAAGGATGAGCAGGAGACCGGTCGTCATTCGCTCACCTCGCGTGCCGAGCATTCGTTCTTCATGTCCACCGTAGGCAAGTCCATTCGTTCGGCGCTTGGCCCGAACATGCGCTATCTGGCGTGCGGCGGCGCACCGTTGAACGTCGATCTGGCCCATTTCTTCAATGGCATGGATGACATTACGTTCATTCAGGGGTATGGCATGACCGAGACCGCGGCCCCGATGATCGTCAACTGGCAGGATGCCAATCGCGTAGGATCAGTAGGCAAGCCCGGTCCCGGCATGGGGGTGCGCGTCGACGATGACGGCGAGCTGCTCGTCGAGGGGCCGAATGTGTTCCTCGGCTATTACAAGAAGCCCGAGCTTACCGCTGAGGTCAAGCTGCCCGATGGATGGCTGCGCACCGGAGATCTCGGCACCATCGACGATGACGGCTTCGTGTACATTACGGGTCGTAAGAAGGACATCATCATCACCGCCGGCGGCAAGAACGTGAGTCCCGCCCCGATGGAGGACATCATCAATACCTGCCCGATCGTTTCGCACAGCGTGGTCGTGGGGGACGGCAAGCCGTTCATCGGCGCATTGATCGAACTCGACCCGGATATGGTGCGCTCTTGGCTCTCCCAGCAGGGCCTTGATGCCGATATGCCATTGTCACAGATTGCGGACAATGATGCGGTGCGCGCCTTTATCCAGCAGTACGTCGAAAAAGCCAATTCCAACGTGTCCCGTGCGGAATCGGTGCGCAAGTTCGAGGTGCTGGACGAGGAATTCAGCCAGGACAACGGCACGTTGACCGCCAGTCTGAAGGTGGTCCGCCCGAAGGTGCTGCAACGGTACGCCGAAACGATCGAAAACGTGCTGTACGCGCCGAAACCTTCCGGGAAACCATTGCCGAAGACCGTGCAGATTCTCGACCGCACTACGGAAACCGTCAAGCAGGCATCCGAAAGCGTCCGTCAGGCATCGGAATCCGTGAGTCCGAAGGTTCGGCAGGCATTTGATACCATGCAGGAGAAAATCAAGAGACAGACTGAGGAATCGCATGGCGAAGCTGAGACGCCGGACGATTCCGCAGCATCTGAGGCAACGATTACAGACGAGGAGAAATAATCTTGGCAATTCGTGAGATTCGAGTCGTGCCAGACCCGGTGCTACGTACCCCATGCGACCCCATCAAGGAAATCACTCCGGCCGTGCGCCACTTGGTGCAGGATCTGCTGGACACCGTTGACGATCCTGGCCGTGCCGGCCTGTCGGCCAACCAGATCGGAGTGAACCTACGTGCGTTCTCCTACAACATCGATGGCAAGATCGGCTATGTCCTGAATCCCGTGCTCGAAGAGACCAGCGGCGAACAGTACGGCGATGAGGGTTGCCTGTCGGTACCGGGCCTGTGGTACAAGACCCGCCGTGCCGATTACGCCCGGGTACGAGGCATTGATCTGGACGGAAACCCGGTCGTACTGGAAGGGCATGGCATCATGGGCCGCATGTTGCAGCATGAGACCGATCATCTGGATGGCCATGTCTATCTTGACCGTCTCGAGAAGGAAGAACGCCGCGAAGCGATGCGATACATGCGCAATCACCGTCAGTAGGTTTCCGTTCCGGCAAAGAGCTTGGAATTACACCTGTTGACAGGGTTTGGCAGGGTCCCGTCCGAAAAAGACGGGACCCTGTGGTATCTTCATACTTCGTATGCCACCCGGCGAGAAGTGCAGTCGCAAGCGCTTCGGACCAACCATTATCGTCAACCGGCATGCAGCAAATTCGCGTCATGTTCGCGACGACCTGTGTCGGTCGGCCCCGCCTCCAAGGCGAGGTTGCACGCAGGGACGCATGACCAGGCAAGAACCGACAAGAAAGAGGTAGCGATACCATGGCTCAGATCACTATGAGCGATATGCTGAAGGCAGGTCTGCACTTCGGCCACCAGACCCGTCGTTGGAACCCGAAGATGAAGCAGTTCATCCTCACCCAGCGCAACGGCATTCACATCATCAACCTGTTCAAGTCGCTCGATATGATCGACGCCGCCTATGACTTCATCAAGGCCACCGTCGCTCATAACGGCACCGTGCTGTTCGTCGGCACCAAGAAGCAGGCTCAGGAAGCAGTGTCCTCCCAGGCCACCCGCGTGAACATGCCGTATGTCTCCGAGCGCTGGCTCGGCGGCATGCTGACCAACTTCCAGACCGTGTCCAAGCGCGTCTCCCGTCTCAAGGAACTCGAAGAGATGGACTTCACCGACGTGCATGGCTCCGGCCTGACCAAGAAGGAACTGCTGCTTCTCGAGCGCGAGAAGGACAAGCTGGCCAAGCAGCTGGGCGGTATCCGTAACATGAACCGTACCCCGTCCGCCATGTTCGTCGTTGACGTCAACAAGGAAGCGCTGGCCGTCGAGGAAGCTCACAAGCTGGGCATCCCGGTCGTCGCCATCGTCGACACCAACGCCGATCCGGAGTCCGTCGAATACCCGATTGCCGCCAATGACGACGCCATCCGCGGCATCGAGCTGCTGACCAGCCTCATGGCCGATGCAGTGGCCGAAGGTCTGCTGGAGCGTTCCGGCAAGGCCGCCAAGGCCGAGGGTGAGACCGAGCAGCCGATGGCCGCTTGGGAGAAGGAGCTCCTGACCGAGGGCGCTCCGGCCTCCGAAGCCCCGGCTGAAGCTGAAGGCGAAGCCAAGGCTGAGTGAACACATCCTCTATGATGGGAGGTGCAATGCCTCCCATCATATGGGACATTATTTTTTCAGAGGAGACAAATCAATGGCAGCAATCACTGCAGCTCTGATCAAGCAGGTGCGCGAGGAAACCGGCGCCGGCATGATGGACGTTAAGAAGGCCCTGACCGAGGCCGAGGGTGACGTGGCTCGCGCCAAGGAGATCATCCGCGCCAAGGGTATCCAGGCCGCAGGCAAGCGCGAAGGCCGTAAGGCCCAGGAAGGCACCATCGCCTCCAAGGTCGTGGAATCCGCCGATGGCCAGACCGGTTATGCCGTCGAGCTTAACTCCGAGACCGACTTCGTAGCCAAGACCCCGAAGTTCGTGGAATTCGCGGACAGCGTTCTCGAAGACGCCGTCAAGGCCGAGGCATCCTCCGTGGATGAGGTCCTGGCTGCCGCCTCCGGCGACGCCACCGTGAAGGAAGCCGTCGAAGAGGCTGCGGCCCTGTTCGGCGAGCACGTCAAGGTCGGCCAGTTCGCCAAGGTTGCCGGTCCGCACGTCGAAATCTATGCCCACAAGAAGTCCGCTGAGATGCCGCCGAGCATCGTGGCCATGATCGCCACCGACGAGGCAGGTGCCGCCGTGGCTCACGAGGCCGCTCTGCAGATCTCCGCTATGGGCGCTCAGTGGCTGACCCGTGAGGACGTTCCGTCCGATGTGGTCGAGTCCGAGCGTCGCGTGGCCACCGAGAAGTCCCTGGCCGAAGGCAAGCCGGAGAAAATCGTTCCGAAGATCGTGGAAGGCCGTCTGAATGCCTTCTACAAGGAGAACGTCCTGCTTGAGCAGTCCTACGTCAAGGATCCGTCCAAGACCGTCGGCGACCTGTTCAAGGAAGTCGGTGGCGCCGCTCTGGCCTTCGCTCGCGTGGAGGTCGGCAAGGGCGAAGCCGAGTGAACTCGCTTACGGTAAAGCCGGGACGCAGCGCATGACGATGTATCCCGAAGCGGCCATCATCGTACATGATGGCCGCTTTTTGTTTTATGGGCTGTGTCGTTCAAGTGCGGTGTCGTTGTTTGCCGATAGTCTGGAGAGCGGTAAATTTCGTGAGTTTTCGGGCAAGAAAGGCTTTTCATGACTGGCGAAAACACTGGTGACAATCCGCGTAGGGTGCTACTCAAGCTCTCCGGCGAGGCATTCGGTGGCGGCAAGGTCGGCATCGATACGACCGTGATCCGACGCATCGCAGGTGAAATCGTTCCCGCTGTCCAGCAGGGCGTGCAGGTAGCGATCGTGGTCGGCGGCGGTAACTTCTTCCGTGGGGCGGAACTGCAGCAGGCTGGCATCGACCGCTCCCGCGGCGACTACATGGGCATGCTTGGCACCGTGATGAATTGCTTGGCATTGCAGGATTTCCTGGAACAGGAAGGCCAGGCCACCCGAGTGCAGACCGCCATCACCATGGGACAGGTCGCCGAACCGTACATTCCTCTCAAGGCCATTCGTCACCTCGAAAAGGGCCGTGTCGTAATCTTCGGTGCCGGTGCGGGCATGCCGTATTTCTCCACCGATACCGTGTCCATTCAGCGTTCTCTGGAAATTCATTGCGACGAGGTGCTTATGGGCAAGAACGGTGTGGACGGCGTCTATACCGCCGACCCACGCAAGGACGAGAGCGCCAGGCGTTTCGCGACCTTGAGCTATAACCGCGCGCTTGTCGACAACCTGGCCGTCATGGACGCCTCGGCACTTTCCATGGCGCGCGACAACAAGCAGCTCATTCGCGTGTTCGGTCTTGAAGGCGAGGGCAACGTCACCCGCGCTTTGCTCGGTGAGGAAATTGGTACCATGGTTTCCACTGCGGAATCCTCGTTGGCCGAGTAACGACATTCAACGTCGAATATCGATCAATCACAAACAAGGAGTATGAATATGGCAAACATCGTCGATCAGGCCAAGGCCCAGATGGCCAAGTCCGTCGAATCCACCAAGGAGAACTTCTCCGGCATCCGTACCGGTCGCGCCAATCCGGCCCTGCTCAACGGCATCACCGTCGATTACTACGGTGCGCCGACGCCGCTGAAGGCCGTCGCCACCATCGGCGTTCCGGAACCACGCACCCTGTCCGTCACCCCGTTCGATGCCTCGCAGGCCAATGCCGTGGAAAAGGCCCTGCGTGATTCCGATCTTGGTGCTAGCCCGCGCCGTGACGGCAACGTCATTCGACTGACCATGCCGGAACTTACCGAAGAGCGTCGCAAGGAATACGTCAAACTCGCCAAGGGCAAGGCGGAAGACGGCAAGGTCGCCGTGCGCAACATCCGCCGCAAGACCAAGGAGTCCATCGATAAGGCCATCAAGGATGGCGACATGGGCGAAGATGAGGGCGATCGTCTCCTGAAGGAGCTCGACAAGGTCACCAAGCAGACTACCGACGAACTCGACACCCTGCTTGAAGCCAAGCAGAAGGAGATTATGGAGGTCTGATTCACAGACATTCATAATCGACGATCGACGTCAGCGAAGACACTCAAGGAACCATGATGGAGCATCAGGAACAGCGCGAGAAGGAAGCCGAAGAGGCCATCAACGCCATCAATAAGAGAACCGGGCGTAATATGCCGCAGGCCATCGCCACCGCGGCCGTGCTGGTCATACTTATTCTGGCCTGCCTGCTGATCAGCATAGACCTGTTCGTCTATCTTGTCGTGCTGTTCATGTTGCTTGCCTTGTGGGAGCTGCGCGTCGATTTCGCCACCGCCGGATTGCATATCCCGGTGGTGATGTTATGGATCTGCTCCACGGCGACCTTGCTGGCCACCTTCTACAGTGATCGGCACATCGTCGCCATGACGATCTGCGTGCTGGTGTCCCTGCTGCTGGTCGCCATGGCGGCAAGCGCCAAAGTGACGTTCGGCAGCAGAATCTCGTTGGCCGTCGCCAACAAGCTGTCCCACACCGATGCCGGTGCAAGACTCGAATCATCATTCAACCATGAGCAAGGCGAAATCAGCCATAGCCGTCTGAGCCATGTGGCGGTCTCCATGTTCACCGTACTGTATATTCCACTGCTCGCCTCCTGTCTGATCATGCCGTTGACGTTCAACGATCATCCGGTGGCGCATGCCATCATGCTGGTGTTCATGCCGGCCCTGAGCGATACCGGCGGTCTCTTCGCCGGAGCCTGGCTGGGCAAGCACAAGCTCAGTCCCCGTATTTCACCGAAGAAGTCCTGGGAAGGCCTGGCCGGCTCCATCGTGTTCGCCATGGTGGGCGCGTTCGTGGTGATGTTCTGCACCTATGACGCTTCCGTTTGGATGTCCCGCTGGTGGGTGCCCGTCATCGCCGGCATCATGATCGGCATCGCCGGCACGTTCGGCGACCTGTGCGCATCCATGCTTAAGCGTGACATCGGCATCAAGGATATGGGCCATCTGCTCAAGGGGCATGGTGGCGTAATGGATCGCGTCGACTCCATACTGCTGTGCGCGCCGTTCGTGTGCGTACTGCTGTGGGCCACCGGCATGTGATGAGCAAGAGGATTGATTGACCGCAATGAATGATTCCATGGACACCGTGAAGGATCTGCCTGAAACCGGTATTACGCCGGGAGGCACCACCGGTGCGTTCCGTGACGTGCTTTCCAAGGACCATGCCCGTCGAGGCAAGCCGCCGCTGCATTTCGCCGATATGTCCGAAGACGAACGGATCGCCAAGGCCAAGGAGCTTGGTCTGCCGAGGTTTCGGGTCAAGCAGCTTGCCAACCATTACTATGGGCATTTCGATGTGGATGCCGAGGAATTCTCCGATTTTCCCGCGAACAAGCGTGCCGAAGCGGCGGAAGCGTTTTTCCCGACGCTGATCACCGAGGTCACCCGGCAGGTAGCCGATGAAGGCACTACCATAAAGACGTTGTGGCGCCTGTTCGACGGCTCGTTGATCGAATCCGTGCTGATGCGTTATCCGACACGCACCACGCTCTGCATTTCCAGCCAGGTGGGTTGCGGTATGGGCTGTCCGTTCTGCGCCACCGGCAAGCTTGGACTGACACGTAACATGTCCGCGGGGGAGATCGTCGAGCAGGTGCGTGTAGCGGCGAAGGCCATGCGCGACGGCGAGGTTGCCGGCGGTCCCGGACGTCTGAGCAATATCGTGTTCATGGGTATGGGCGAACCAATGGGCAACTACAGGTCCGTATTGAGCGCGGTCCGGCAGATCAGTGCCATGCCACCTGAAGGTTTCGGCATCTCCGCACGTAATATCACCGTATCCACGGTCGGTGTGGTTCCAGGAATCAAAAAGCTCACCGCAGAAGGCATTCCGGTGCGTCTGGCGGTATCTCTTCACGCTCCCAGCGACGAATTGCGTGACGAGCTGGTGCCGATGAACAAGCGTTTCGACACCACTCAGGTGTTGGATGCGGCTCACGACTACTATCTGGCTTCCAAGCGCCGCGTCAGCATTGAGTATGCGTTGATGCGCGGCATCAACGACCAAGCCGAGCATGCCCGTCTGCTGGCGAAGCGCCTCAACCATTACGGGGATAACTGGGCCCACGTCAACCCCATTCCGCTCAATCCCATCGAAGGCTCCAAATGGACGGCATCCAAGCCGGAAGATGAGCGGCGGTTCCTTGACATCCTGCATCAGGCGGGGGTCACCGCCACCTTGCGCGACACCCGCGGGCAGGATATCGATGGTGCCTGCGGGCAGCTTGCGGCAAAAGAACGGCAATAGTCTGTCCGCTACTCGGACTTCATACGAATATGCGTAACGCGTAACGGTTACTCTTGCAATCGTTGCATGAAACTGCGAGCGAGGAGAAACAGCATGTCATTGGCAGTCCGAGTCATCCCATGTCTTGATGTCGACGCGGGGCGAGTGGTCAAGGGCGTGCATTTTGAGAATCTGCGCGATGCAGGAGATCCGGTTGAGCTCGCCGCCGAATACTATCGTCAGGGGGCCGATGAGCTGACCTTCCTTGATGTCACCGCCTCCAGCTCCCACCGTCAGACCATGGTGGATGTGGTCAGCCGAACCGCGGAGCAGATTTTCATCCCGCTGACCGTAGGCGGTGGCGTGCGCACCCCGGAGGACGTGGATTCCCTTCTGCGTTGCGGTGCCGACAAGGTCGGCGTCAATACGGCGGCCATCAACGATCCGACACTGATCAGTCGTGTGGCCGAACGTTTCGGCAACCAGGTGCTGGTGCTTTCCGTCGACGCCCGTCGCGAGCAAGGGGAGCGCCATACCCAGTCCGGCTTCGAGGTGACCACCATGGGAGGGCGTAAGTCCACGGGCATCGATGCCATCTGGTGGGTCAAACGTGCGCAGGAACTTGGCGCCGGCGAAATCCTGCTGAACTCAATGGATGCCGATGGTACCCAGCAGGGGTTTGACATCGAGATGATCAAGGCCGTGCGCAAGGAGGTCAAGATTCCCATCATCGCCTCCGGCGGTGCCGGCAAAGCCTCCGATTTTCCTCCGGCAATCGAAGCTGGTGCCGATGCTGTGCTCGCCGCGTCGATCTTTCACTACGGCAAGGTCTCCATCGGTGAGGTCAAGAACGCCATCAAGGCCGCCGGCTATACCGTACGATGAAATGACGTCAATCCATCAACTGTTCCTATAATCGAAAAGAACGACATCACCAACATCATGACCAACGAAGCATACGATAACAGCGTCAATCTCGACCCCCGCATCGCAGCACGTCTTAAGCGTGACGAGAAAGGGCTGGTTGCGGCGGTAATTCAACAGTTCGACACCAAGGAAGTGTTGATGGTCGGCTACATGGACGATGAAGCCGTCCGCCGCACCCTAACTACTGGCCGAGTGACGTTCTGGTCCCGATCCAGGCAGGAATACTGGCGTAAAGGCGATACTTCCGGTCATGCGCAGTACGTCAAGTCATTCGCCTTGGACTGCGACGGAGACGCCATCCTGGTCGAAGTCGACCAGGTCGGAGCCGCCTGCCATACCGGCAAGCGTTCCTGCTTCGAAGAAGGTGGCCGATTGCCGGTGGTCGTAGGCTACCGAACCAAGGAACAGGAGGAACAGCGATGAGCGGATGCAGCGTACGCAACCTTAAGTGGGGCGCCACCTGGCCAAGCCGTGAACAGTTTCATGAACTCGCCGACGAAGGCTATCGTGTTATCCCCATCGTGCGCAGGCTGCTTGCCGATTCACTGACTCCGGTTGGCTTCTATGAGCGTTTGGCGGGAGGCCGTTCCGGCACCTTCATCCTCGAATCTGCTGAATTCGGAGGGACCTGGAGCCGTTATAGCTTCATTGGCGTCAACTCCATGGCTCAATTGCGTTCCAACGGCGGCAAGGCCGACTGGCTGGGCAAGGTCCCGGCGGGAATCCCCGTGGAAGGCGACGTGGTCGAGGTGGCGCATGCCACATTGAAGACTCTGAAAGCTCCTCATGTCGACGGTCTGCCGAACCTTACCAGCGGTCTGGTAGGTACTGTCGGTTGGGATTCCATTCGTCATTGGGAACCGACCCTGCGTGCCGAAGCCCCGAACGAAACCGGACAGCCTGAGACCGTGTTGGCATTGGCCACCGACATCGCCGTGGTCGACCACGTGTCGGGCTCGGTATGGATGATCGCCAACGCAGTTAACGTCGATGACCGTCCGACTCGTGCGGATGCTGCATACGATGAAGCCATCGCAAGACTTGACACCATGCAGCGCAAGGCCGCGACACCGGTCGGGGGAGAGGCACGTGTCAACGTGCTGGATGAGACCATCAGTCAGCCTGAGCTTCGCTTCCGTACGGAGAAGGCCGATTATGAGCATGCCGTCGAAGTCGCCAAGCGGCACATCATCGACGGTGATGTGTTCCAGGTGGTCATATCCCAGCGTCTTGATATTGATTCACCGGCCGATCCGTTCGATGTCTATCGCGTGTTGCGCACGCTCAATCCGAGCCCGTACATGTATTTCATGGCGCTGACCGATGCCCAGGGCCGCGATTTCAACGTTATCGGCTCCAGTCCGGAAACATTGATCAAGGTCGACAACGGCCATGCCATGACCTTCCCGATTGCCGGCTCCAGACCGCGCGGCGCCACCGTGGAGGAGGACGAGCAGTTGGCAAAGGACCTGCTTGCCGATCCGAAGGAGCGTAGCGAACATATCATGTTGGTGGACCTCGCCCGCAACGATCTGAGCCGTGTATGCCAGCCGGAAAGCGTAGAAGTCGTCTCGCTGATGGATATCAAGCGATTCAGCCACATCATGCACATCTGTTCGACGGTAACCGGTCGTGTCAATCCCGATATGACCTCGTTCGACGTGTTCACCTCCGCATTCCCCGCGGGAACGCTTTCCGGTGCGCCCAAGCCTCGCGCCATCGAGATCATCGACGAGCTTGAACCCGCCGATCGTGGCATCTACGGTGGTACCGTCGGCTATTTCGATTTTTCTGGCAATCTCGACATGGCCATCGCCATTCGAACCGCATTCATCCGAGATCATGAAGCGAGCGTGCAGGCCGGAGCCGGAATCGTACTTGATTCCGTGCCGGCCAGTGAGTGGCAGGAAACACGCAACAAGGCGGAGGCCAGCGTCGAGGCGGTGCAGATCGCTTCGCAACTTCGCCAGTTGTAGAAGCCGAGAAGCTTACCAATCGAGTAAATCACTGAAAGGAACGCCATGTCTGTACTCGATGAATTGGTGGCAGGAGCCGTCGAAGACCAACAGGCACGTGAGAAGAGCGTGTCGCTCGACGAATTGAAGCGGCAGGTGGCCCAGGCTCCTGCGCCGATCGATGCGCGCCGATGGTTGAAGAAAGCGGATGGCATTCCGGTCATTGCCGAAATCAAGAGGGCCTCGCCTTCCAAGGGCCACCTCAGCGATATCCCCGATCCGTCGGCGTTGGCCCGGGAGTATGAGCGCGGTGGGGCAAGCGCGATTTCCGTACTTACCGAGGGACGTCGTTTCCTTGGCTCGCTTGATGATTTGGACAAGGTCCGCGCTGCCGTGCATATTCCGGTGCTCCGTAAGGATTTCATCGTCACCGAATATCAGATCTGGGAGGCACGCGCCCATGGCGCCGATCTGGTGTTGCTCATCGTCGCGGCATTGGATGATGCCAAGCTCAGGTCGTTGCTCGATCTGGCCCACACCCTCGATATGACGGTGCTGGTCGAGACGCACACGCGCGAGGAGATTCAACGCGCCATTGCCGCAGGTGCACGTGTGATCGGCATCAATGCACGTAACCTCAAGGATCTGAAAGTGGACGTCAATAAATACGACGAGCTCGCAGCCGACCTACCCGACGATGTCATCAGGGTTGCCGAATCAGGTGTATTCGGAGCCGTCGAGCTTGAAGACTATGCCCGCGCCGGAGCCGATGCAGTGCTCGTAGGTGAGGGCGTCGCCACCGCAGCCAATCATGAACAGGCCGTCGAACGTCTAGTAAAGGCAGGAGCAAGAGTGAAAGCATCCGAACAAACCCCGTTGAGCACACATGAAGGTCCATATTTCGGCCAATTCGGTGGACGCTACGTGCCGGAGGCGCTGATTACGGCGCTTGACGAGCTCGAACGCGTCTACGCACAGGCCAAGGCCGATCCGGAATTCCACAAGGAACTTGCCAGGCTCAACCAGCAGTACGTGGGCCGTCCGTCGCCACTGACCGAAGCTCCTCGTTTTGCCGAGCGCCTTAGGGAGAAAACCGGTTTGGACGCCCGGGTCTTCCTCAAGCGCGAGGATCTGAACCACACCGGCGCACACAAGATCAACAATGCCCTCGGACAGGCGCTGCTGGTCAAGCGCATGGGCAAGACCCGCGTCATCGCCGAAACCGGTGCGGGTCAGCATGGTGTGGCCACTGCCACCGTATGCGCCATGCTCGGTCTGAAGTGCCGTATCTACATGGGTCAGATCGATGCCCGCCGTCAGGCTTTGAATGTGGCCCGCATGCGCATGCTCGGAGCCGAAGTCGTGGAAGTCACGTTGGGCGACCGTATTCTCAAGGATGCCATCAATGAGGCGCTGCGCGACTGGGTCACCAACGTCAAGGACACGCATTATCTGCTCGGCACCGTTGCAGGACCACACCCCTTCCCCGCCATGGTGCGTGATTTCCAGAAGATCATCGGCGAAGAGGCCAAGCAGCAGTTGCAGGATTGGTACGGCATCGATCATCCGGACGCCATCTGCGCCTGCGTCGGTGGCGGTTCCAATGCCATCGGCGTCATGAATGCCTTCCTCGATGACGAACGTGTGAACCTATACGGTTATGAAGCTGGCGGTAACGGTCCCGAATCCGGACGCCACGCCATTCGTTTCGCTCCCGGAACCGGTGAGCTGGGCATGTTCCAGGGTGCAAAGAGCTACCTGCTCGAAAACGCCGAAGGCCAGACGCTCGATACCTACTCTATTTCCGCGGGCCTCGATTACGCGTCCGTGGGACCGGAACATGCATGGCTCAAGGATATCGGCCGCGTCAACTATTCGTGGGCCACCGATGAGGAAGCCATGAGCGGTTTCAAGGATCTGTGCGAGACCGAGGGCATCATCCCCGCCATCGAAAGCTCTCATGCCGTCGCCGGCGCGTACAAGGCCGCCGAGGATCTCAAAGCCAAGGGATATGAGCATCCGGTGATGATTATCAACATCTCCGGTCGAGGCGACAAGGACATGAATACCGCAGGCAAGTGGTTCGGTTATCTGACCGATGAGCAGGCCAAGGCGCTGGAAGCCAATGGCGCTCAAGGCAACAATGCAGACGGCGAGTGAAAGAAGGAGAGCGATCATCATGACGAATGCAACCGCCGCAACCACCCCGTCCGGCCAGCCGTTGGGCATCAGCCACAGGCCAAGCCCGACCGAAGCCATGTTCGATGCGTTCAAGGCCAGCGACGAACCGGCGTTCATCGGTTACCTTCCATATGGATTCCCGAACCCGGATTACTCGCTTAAGGCATTCAAGACCATGGTCGAGCATGGCGTCGATGCCGTGGAAATCGGTTTGCCGTATTCCGATCCCGTGATGGATGGCCCAGTCATCCAGGCCGCCTCCCAGATCGCCATCGACAACGGCGAAACAATCGCCAACGTGTTCAAGGCTGTGGAGACCGTAGCCAATGCCGGGGGAGTGCCTCTGGTCATGAGCTATTGGAACCTGATCTTCCACTACGGCGTCGAACGCTTTGCACGCGATTTTGAAAACGCCGGCGGTGCCGGATTGATCACACCGGACCTCATCCCCGATGAAGCTGGCGAATGGATCGAGGCCTCCGATCGCCACGGTCTTGACCGCGTCTTCCTGGTATCCCCGGACTCGACCGCCGACCGTCTGAAGGTCGTGGCCGACAACGCCCGTGGATTCGTCTATGCCGCAGCCCGCATGGGTGTGACCGGCGAACGTGCCACCATCGATGCCTCACCTCAGGAATTGGTGGCACGCACTCGTGAAGCGGGCGCGAAGAACGTGTGCGTCGGCATCGGCGTTTCCACCGCCGAACAGGGGGCGTGTGTCGGCTCCTATGCAGATGGCGTCATCGTCGGTTCCGCCTTGGTGCACACCATGCTCGACGAATCCGGCAAGGTCGCCGTCGACGAGACGACGGGCCTCAAGGCCCTTGCAGCCAAGGCCGAGGAACTTGCCGAAGGCATCCACAACGCCCGCCACTGAAAGACACCGTACAAGGGGTCCGCGCAGCTCGCACATATCGGCTGCGCGGACTACCATCAGGGAACCATGACACTTGCATACATTCCATCGCCGACGATTTCGCAGTTCTCCATCGGGCCGGTGACGATTCATATCTACGCCTTGTGCATCCTGATGGGCATCGTGCTTGCCGTATGGATCACCAGCAACCGATGGAAAAGACTGGGAGGCAACTTCGACCAGATTCTCGACATCACGTTGGTCGCCGTGCCATCCGGCATCGTCGGTGCGCGTCTGTATCACATCATCACCACACCGGAACGCTTCTTCGGCGCGAACGGCGATTGGGTGGAGATGTTCCGTATCTGGAACGGAGGCCTTGGCATTTGGGGAGGTGTCGCCCTCGGTGCATTGGCCGCATGGGCGTGGTGCCGTCATAAGCACTATCCGATGGCGTTGCTTGCCGATGCCATCGCTCCGGGCCTGTTGGTCGCGCAAGCCGTCGGACGCCTAGGCAATTGGTTCAACCAGGAACTCTATGGGGCTCCCACCACATTGCCTTGGGGCCTCAAACTCAATGATACGGGCACCGCCATCGGTCAAAGCGAACAGTGCTACGACGGGGCGACCTGTCCAAGCGGCACGTTATTCCATCCGACCTTCCTATATGAGCTGATATGGAATCTCATCGGTGCCGCCATCATCGTGTGGATCGGCTCCACAGTCATGAAAAGGCTCAAGGCAGGTTCCCTGTTCTCCATCTACATCATGTGGTACACCGCCGGACGTACCTGGATCGAATCCCTGCGCATCGACTACGCCCACGAATTCCTCGGCGTACGCATCAACGTGTGGGTGTCCCTTGCCGTCTTCGTGCTTGGCGTGGTTTCCTTCATTATCGTGCAGCAGATGGGCCGATCCACCGAATTGCTTGCCGAGAAGCTTCGTACCGTCACTGAAATCGAACTGCGATTGGCAGTCAGAGACGAAGCCGGCTCCTCCAAGTCTTCGCCGGTCAGTGCGACCGCCGCACGAACGACGGATGAACAATCAGGCAATGAAGGCGCCACCGTCTCAAATGCCGATGGCCAGCCCCATATCCAATAGCGTCAAGTCGCTTACCCTCCATAGAATGGGAACCATGACTATTCAAATCGCACCAAGCATTCTGTCCGCCGATTTCTGCAACCTTGAGCGTGACCTCAAGGCCATCTCCAATGCGGATCTTGTTCATGTCGACGTGATGGATCATCATTTCGTCCCGAACCTGACTCTGGGTGAGCCGATCGTGGCACGTATCTGCCAGGTCACCGACCTGCCGGTCGACGTGCATCTGATGATTGAGGATCCGGACCGCTGGGCACCGGAATACGCCAAGCTTGGTGCCGCCTCCGTCAGCTTCCACATGGGTGCCACCCATGCCCCGGTACGTCTGGCGCGCCAGTTGCGCGATATGGGATGCAAGGCCTGCTTCGCCGTACGTCCGGCCGAGCCGGTGGAGCCGATCTTCGACATTCTCGACGAGTTCGACATGATTCTGATCATGACCGTCGAACCAGGCTTCGGTGGCCAGAAATTCCTCGACAACCAAATGGCCAAGGTGCGTCGTCTGCGTGACGAAATCACCCGCCGTGGCCTTAAGACCAAGATTCAGGTCGATGGTGGCGTCAGTCCGAAGACTGCGCACATCGTAGCCGAAGCCGGAGCGGATGTATTGGTCGCAGGTTCCGCCGTGTATGGCGCCGAAAGCCCCGCCGAAGCCATCGACTCCATCCGTGACAAGGCCGAAGCCGCGTTCAGGGCCTGAACAACGCGAAATCCAAAAGGAACAGATAAGGAAACATGAAGACTTTCGAATCACTGTTTGCCGAGCTGAGCGAGAAGGCGGACACCAAGCAGGCTGGCTCCCTGACCGTTGATGAGCTGAACAAGGGCACCCATTTCATCGGCAAGAAGATCGTGGAGGAGGCCAGCGAGACCTGGATCGCCGCCGAATACGAGGGAGCGGATCGCACCGCCGAAGAGATGAGCCAGCTTATCTACCATCTGCAGGTCATGATGATCGATCGCGGCATCACTCTCGAAGACATCTATAGGAACCTGTGATATTTCCCGGGCCGTACCGTTGAGTCGTACGGCCCCTGAGGAGGAACAATGCTAAGAATCGCCGTGCCCAACAAGGGCATGCTATCCGAGCCTGCTTGGAACATGTTGGCCGAAGCCGGCTACCGTCTGCGCAGCAATCCTCGCCAGCTTGTCGTTGAGGATCCTGATAACGATGTGGAACTGTTCTATCTGCGTCCACTCGATATCGCGGTCTACGTCGGCCGTGGCACCATCGATGTCGGTATCACCGGTCATGATTTGCTGCTGAATTCCGGCACCGATGCCAAAGAGCACATGCAGCTCGGTTTTGGTGCCTCCACGTTCCGATTCGCCGCACCGAATGAATCCCCGATCAGCACGCTCGAGGACATTGAAGGCAAACGTGTGGCAACGTCCTTTGACAAGCTCGTGCATGACTATCTGGTCGAGCATGGCATCAATGCAGAAACGGTGCATCTTGATGGTGCGGTGGAATCCTCGGTACAGCTCGGTGTCGCCGATCTGATCGCCGATGTCGTTTCCACCGGTACCACGCTACGCAACGCCGGCCTGCGTATCTTCGCCGATCCGCTGCTGCACTCCGAGGCGGTGCTTATCCGCTCTCCGCGTCTCAACGAGGATGATGACCGACTGACGATTCTGAGCCGTCGCCTTCAGGGCGTGCTCACCGCACAACGTTATGTTCTCATGGATTACGACATTCCCGTGGAGAAGGTCTCCGCCGCGGTGTCCGTCACCCCGGGATTCGAGAGCCCGACGATTTCGCCGTTGCATAACAAGCAGTGGGCCGCTGTACGCGTAGTGGTTCCGAAGGCCAAGGTGAACCAGCTGATGGACCAGTTGTACGGAATTGGTGCTCGTGGCATAATCGTCACCGCATTGCAGGCCTCGAGAATGTAGTATTGCTCGCAGTATGAGCAAACTGATCATCAAGAAACAGTACAGTCCGGAACCGCGGGATATCTATTTCACGGTTCCGAACTTCATCAGCCTACTGCGCATCATTTCGATTCCACTTATCGCCATGTTGGTGGCCCGGCATGAGATGGTGAGCGCACTTGTGGTCTTGGCGTTGTCCGCAGTATCCGACGGTCTTGATGGACTGATCGCACGTTCGTTCAACCAAGTAAGCAAAATAGGACAGATTCTCGATCCGATCGCGGATCGTCTGCTGATTTTCTGCAGTATTCTCGCGCTCGGCATCGCAGGCATCATCCCGTGGTGGATGTTGATCGTCGTGGGTTTGCGCGACCTGATCATGGCGGTTCTCGTGCTGGTTCTGGCGCAGCACGATTATGGACCGCTACCGGTGCATTTCGTCGGCAAGGCGGGAACGGCCATGCTGTTGATCGCCATCGTTGCGCTGATTTTCGCCGACATCTGGTCGAACTCAGCCACTGATGTATTGCACTTGTGCGGCCTTGCCACCGGCATTTGGGGTGTGGGCCTGTACTGGTTGGCCGGATATATCTACGTTCGCCAAGGCATCGGGCTGTTGAGGAACGACGGGGACACCTTCCATGCCGCATGATGCTTCCGAATACGCGTCATTCCCAGTGTCGCCCGAGAACACGCCGATGAAGCATCGTGCCGTGTTCTCAGCCTCCTTTGCGGGTCTTGAATCACATCACGTGCAACCTGATTCGCAACCGATCGGCCATGCCAGAAGGCGTCATTCGGAAGATGATTCGCTACGCTTGATCGATGACCTGACTAACCGTCCCATGGATGTGCTGTACACCGATTCGAGATTGGCCACCAAATCGCCGTCGCTTATTTCGGTGTGGTCCACGCGGATCATGGTGTTCCTCATCTGCATCGCCGTCGGTGTGGCGGGAAGCGTATTCGTGCGTCAGCTCAGCACCGATCCGCGTAAGGAAGTGCGCAAGCAGCTCTCATCCCAGCTTGCCGACCAGACCGATAAGGTCAAGTCCCTGACCAAAGAGGTGAACTCCCTGCGTTCCCAGGTCGAAAGCGAATCGAAATCGATATCGAACTGGTCGTTGAGCCAGACCACGCGGGACGATGAAATGATCAATGGCGTGCTTCCGGTCCAGGGAGAGGGTATCACGCTCACTATCGCAAACCCTCTATCGGTCGGTGACGATAACACCGATTCCTCATTGTCCCATGAAAAAAGCGGCAATCAGATTCGGGTCGTCACCGATTCCGACCTGCAGACACTCGTCTCCCTGCTGTGGCAGGCAGGCGCCGAGGCGATTGCCATCAACGGGAATCGCCTCGGGGTCCAGACCTCGATACGTACTGCGGGATCCACGATTCTGATTGGTGTCAGCTCCGTGCAAAGCCCCTACAAAATCGAAGCCATTGGCAACAGGAACGCACTTGCCGACGCGGTGGGTGAAAAAACACAGAAGTCGTTGTACAGTGCATTCAAGGAAGCCGGCATCTACCCGCAGGTCAGCAAAAGCACATCGCTTACACTGGAAGCAGCGGTGACCGGTGAGGTGACGTACGCGAGAAGGGACAGGTAGATGGCAGCTGTTTTGGGCCTTATCATCGGCGTGGTCATAGGCGTGTTCGTGCAGCCGGACATCCCCGTTGAACTGCAGCCATATCTGCCGATCATGGTCGTAGCCGCATTGGACGCGTTGCTTGGCGCCGCCCGGGCGTATTTCCAACGTAGCTTTTCCGATAAGGTATTCGTGATTTCCTTCTTCTCGAATGTGATCACCGCGACCTTGCTCGTATTCCTCGGCAACCAGCTTGGTGTCGGATCCCAATTGCAGACGGCCGTCATCGTCGTGCTCGGCATTCGCATCTTCACCAATGTGTCGTCTCTTCGCCGCTTCATCTTCAAGGGTTGATGCACGATGACACGGCATACCGACGAATCGCCTGATGTGTTGGCCAAGCTGCACGGCCAGATCGCCAAGGACAAGGATAATGACAGCACTGAAACCGGCTCGTTTCCGGTGATTCGGCGCAAGCCGAAACGTGTGTCGTTGAATGCGAAATCGACACGGGCACGGCTGTATTCGAGTGTGTTGGTCACCATGCTGTGCGCGTTGCTGGGATTCGGCTATGTCATTCAGCTCAACAATACGAATTCCACGTATGAGACGATGAGCGAGGATGAACTGACCCGGCTTATCAGCGAAACCAGTTCGCAGGTGCAGAAACTGGAGCAACGAAAAAGCGAGTTGACCAGCCAGCTCAACTCTTTGAAGGATACCGCCGACAAGAACGCCAAAGCCGCTGAAATCGCCAAGCAGAACGCCGAATCCAATGGCATCCTTTCCGGCCGTCTGCCAGCTTCCGGCGAAGGAGTCGTCATCCGTATCTCCCAAGGGCAAAAGCAAGATATCGATGCGTCCATATTGTTCACCTTGCTTGAAGAGTTGCGCAACAGTGGTGCCGAAGTCATTGAAATCAACGATGTGCGTGTAATTACCAGCACCTATATCAGCAATGCCAGTGACGGACTTGACTGTGATGGAACCATATTGAAGGCCCCTTTCGTCATCAAGGCGATAGGGGACAGCGACAACCTACAGAATGCGGTGAATCTCGCCGGAGGCGTCGGATCGCGTCTGGAAGTGAAATACGGAGCAACGGTCTCGGTCAAATCCTCTCAGGACGTGGAAATCACTGCAACCCGTTCCGCACCACAGTACACGTACGCGCATGTCATCGAACAGTAGGATGAACGGTCACCCGCCGTTGGCATGGAATTCACCGTCGCCGCGCGTCGATGTCTGCACTCGTTCCTATCTTGTTCATCGTTGATACAGAAAGTCCAGGCCTGCACATTGGTAACGCGGACCCCGATAGCAAAGGACAACCCATGGCTGAACAGACCATCTCCATAACACTCAACGGCGAATCGAAGGAGGTGGCTGCGGATCAGACCAGTGTCCAGCTCTTCGCGGATGACAAGAACATCATTGCGGTGCGCCTGAACGGCGAACCCCGTGATCTTTATACCGAACTGCATGACGGTGACGTCGTGGAGCCGATTGCACTCGACAGCGAGGACGGCGTGGCCATCATGCGCCATTCCGCGACCCATGTCATGGCCCAGGCCGTGCAGGAAATCCGTCCGGATGCCAAGCTTGGCGTCGGCCCGGTCATCAAAGACGGCTTCTACTACGATTTCGACGTTGTCGAGCCGTTCACCCCGGAGGATCTCAAGGACATCGAAAAGCGCATGCAGCGCATCATCAAATCCTCCCAATCCTTCCGTCGCCGTGTGGTGAGCGAGCAGGAGGCCTTGGCAGAAGAGGCCGACCAGCCGTACAAGCTCGAACTCATCAAAGACAAGGAAGCGCATCTCGACCCGGAAGCCGCCACTGAGATCAGTGAGAAGGAGCTGAGCTTCTACGACAACGTCGACCGTGATGGCAATGTGGTCTGGAAGGATCTGTGCCGTGGACCGCATCTGCCGAACACCCGTTACATCAAGGCGTTCAAGATCGAACGTTCCGCCGCCGCCTACTGGCGTGGCAACGAAGCGAACCCCATGCTGCAGCGTATCTATGGCGCGGCCTTCGCCACCAAGGAGGATCTGAAGGCGTATCAGACCCGTCTGGAGGAAGCCGCCAAGCGTGATCATCGCAAACTTGGCGCCGAGATGGATCTGTTCTCTTTCCCGGATGAGATCGGCCCGGGTCTGGCCGTGTTCCATCCCAAGGGTGCCGCGGTCATCAACGCCATGGAGGACTATTCCCGTGAAATGCACCGCAAGCATCACTACAGCTTCGTGCAGACCCCGCACATCACCAAGGGTGGCCTGTATGAGACTTCCGGTCATCTGCATTGGTACAAGGATGGCATGTATCCGGCAATGCGCTTGGATGAGGAGAAGGACGAGAACGGCAACATCATCAAGCAGGGCTTCGATTACTACCTCAAGCCGATGAACTGCCCGATGCACAATCTGATCTTCAAGTCCCGTCAGCGCTCCTACCGCGAGTTGCCGTTGCGACTGTTCGAGTTCGGTACCGTGTACCGCTACGAGAAGTCCGGCGAAGTGCACGGTCTGACCCGCGTGCGCGGCCTGACCCAGGATGATTCTCACATCTACTGCACCCGTGAGCAGATGAAGGATGAGCTCAAGAACCTGCTGACCTTCGTGCTTGGACTACTGAAGGACTTCGGTCTGGACGACTTCTACCTGGAGCTGTCCACCAAGGATCCTCACAAGTACGTCGGCTCCGACGAAATCTGGGAAGAGGCTACCAACACGCTGGCCGAAGTCGCCAAGGAATCCGGTCTGGAACTGGTCGACGACCCGTGCGGAGCCGCCTTCTATGGTCCGAAGATCTCCGTGCAGGCCCGTGATGCCATCGGCCGTACCTGGCAGGTGTCCACCATTCAGCTCGACTTCAATCTGCCGGAACGTTTCAAGCTTGAATACATCGCCGCCGATGGTACCCATCAGCGTCCGGTGATGATTCACCGTGCACTGTTCGGCTCCATCGAACGTTTCTTCGCCGTGTTGCTTGAGCATTATGCCGGCGCCTTCCCGGCATGGCTTGCCCCGGTACAGGTACTCGGTGTGCCGGTCGCGGACGAATTCGCCCCGCATCTGCAGCGGTTCATCGCAAGTCTGGAAGAGGAGACCGTCCGTTGCGAGATCGACATGTCCGACGATCGTTTCGGCAAGAAAATCCGTAACGCATCCAAATCCAAGGTGCCGTTCATCCTCATCGTCGGCGAGGAAGACATGAACAACAATGCCGTGAGCTTCCGTTTCCGTGACGGCAGCCAGCTCAACGGCGTACCAGTCGACGAGGCCAAGAACCAGATCATGACGGTGCTCAGGAAGCGCGTTCAGGTCAACAGCGCCGATGATTTCAAGTCCGCCATCGCCGATTGAAAGTAGACGGACGCCATAGTCATGACTGGGAGCGGCATACGAAGCAGCGGAGCGATTCCGCCGTTCCGTATGCCGCTTTCCCATAGATCGAACAGGAATCGTAATGCTTGAGCATCTTCGCGACCCATTCAAAAAACTGATCGAACCCATCGCCAAGGCGTTGATCGCCATGGGGCTCACCGCCAATGCGGTGACGATAATCGGCGCTGTCGGCACCATCGTGGCTGCCATCGCCACCGGCGTCACCGGCCACCTGTTCGCAGGCTCGGTGGTCCTGACGATTCTGGTGTTGGCCGACTCATTGGACGGTTCCATTGCCAAGCTCACCACCGGCGGCACCGAATTCGGCGCTTTCCTTGATTCCACACTGGATCGCATCGCCGATTGGGCGGTGCTCACCGGTGTGATCATCTTCTTCCTGACGCATAGCGACTGGTGGTATGACAGCACAAACACCAGTTTCCCCGATTACACGAGCCGAGTCGGCGTAATCGCCGCAATGGTCTCCGTCATGACCTCTTTCGTCACCTCCTATGCCCGCGCACGAGCGGAATCCGTCGGCTTCGAAGTGAAGAACGGCGTCGCTACGCGGGCCGATCGGCTGGTCATCATTCTGGTGGGTATGGCCATTACCGGTCTGACCCACCAAGGACTATGGCTGGCCATTGCGATGGCATTACTCGCGGCGCTCGGTATCATCACCGTTTTCCAGCGTATTTTCGAGGCGAAAAGACAAATGCGCGTAGGCAAGAAGACATATCGTGTCTGACCGGTTTCTTCTCGCCGCGGCCAAAAGGTCCGACCGAATCCCGGAGGCCGTCTTGAGAGGGCTTTTCACGTGCGCGGCCGACATTGCATGGGTGTTCCGCGTGGGAGGGGTCCGACAACTGGAACGTAATCTTACGCATGTGTTCGCCAGTGAAATGCGCCGATCGCATGGATTGGTCGATAATCGTGAACTACGACGTCGTGTCCGTCACTGTTCGCGTCAGGGCATGCGCTCGTACTTCGCGTATTTTTGCGAGGCGATGACCGTTGGTGCAAGGAGCGAACAACAGCTTCGGGCACGAATCCGGGGGACGGGCAGCGGATTCGATTCCATCGTTCGCGATGCAAGGCAAGGCGTATCGTCGCTCATCGCGATGGGACATCAAGGCAATTGGGATTACGCGGGGTATTGGGCGCGACTCGAGGTCGCCCCGGTGGTGACGGTCGCCGAAAGACTCGCCAACGACGAATTGCTCCACACCTTCGTTGATATTCGCGAACGTCTTGGCATGCGTATCCTGCTCACCGGTCAGCATGATCTTACCGGCCGATTACGCAACGTCCTGCTTGATTCCACGGTTGTCGTTCCTCTGCTGGCCGACCGAGACCTGAGCAGACACGGCGTCTTCGTACATGCCTTCGATTCCGTGATTCGTGTGGCCCGTGGGCCGGCAGCGTTGGCATACGATACCGGAAACCCTCTGTACGTGGTGAATCTGTATCGCGAAAAACTCAGCGGACGGCGTGAAGAGCAGGCGGGCGTGCCATACGGATATGTATGTGAGATCAGCGGCCCCATCGATGTCCATGCGTTTCATGACATGCCTCGCCAAGAGGCACTGCATGCGATTTCGCAGGCATGGGTTGATCTGTGGGCACAGGGGATCGCAGCCCATCCGCAGGATTGGCACATGCTCCAGCCGCTGTTCTGGGAGGATCTCGACCATTCACGTCTGCAGGATGCCGATGAGCCGTGTTCGCGGATGGCTGACAATTCCCCTGGACAATGAGAGAATGCAGGGTATGGCTGAATCTGATGAAGATGAACATGTTGACGATTTCCTGCACGGACGCAGGCTCCGCATCGGCATCATCTCGCCATATGCGTTTGAAACGCCGGGGGGTGTGCAATCCCATATCAGGGATTTCGCGAACGAACTGATCTGCCGGGGACATGACGTGCAAGTGTTCGCCCCGGGAAGACGAACCAAGGACATGCCGCTGTGGGTGCATACCAACGGTTCGTCATTCGCCGTTCCATACAACGGTTCCGTAGCGCACCTGAGTTATTTCCTCATCGCAGGACTGCAGACGCGACGTTGGATTCGCCAAGGTCATTTCGATCTGCTGCATCTGCATGAGCCTGAGGCGCCATCGCTGAGCCATAAGCCGTTCACCATGCACCGTCATCCGCCGTTGGTCGGAACCTTCCACACTGCGATCGATCCATATCCTTTCGGCCTGAAAGTGTTCGAACACTACCTGCATCGATATCTCAAGCCCCTTGACGAAGCCATTTTCGTCAGTGACGCGGCTCGGCAAACGGCCGAACATTATCTGCCGGAATCCGTCAGGCGCACGGTGATACCTAACGGCATCCATCATGATCGATTCGCCCATGCCGTGCCCGACCCACGGTGGACCGGCACCGCGCAAGCCCCGACCATCGGATTTCTGGGACGTATGGGGGAGGAGCGCAAAGGTTTCGCCGTGTTCGCTGCCGCGGCGAGGCAGGTGCTGAGGCGATATCCCCATGCACGTTTCCTGTGCGCCGGAGATGGCGACAATGACGGCGAAGCCATGGTCAAGCGACTGGACCCTTCGGGGGATCTGCTGACGCATTTCGAATTTCTGGGCCGTATTTCGGACAACGACAAGGCTCGCTTCTATCGTTCCCTCAGCCTGTATGTCGCGCCCCAGACCGGTGGCGAAAGCTTCGGCATGGTCTTGGCTGAGGCCATGAGCGCCTCATGCCCTGTGGTGTCTTCGGATCTGGCCGCGTTTCGCGCCGTGAGCCAGGACGGACGAAGCGCGGCGCTGTTCACCAACGGGGATGCGACATCCTGCGCCGATGTCATCTGCCGTCTGTTGTCCGATGACGGGGAACGCTCCGATCTTGCCATCGCAGGGGAACGAAGGTCGAAGGATTTCGACTGGAATGCCGTGGTGAACCGTGTTCTGCATGTCTATGCCCGCGCATTGTCGTAGAACCGCTTTAGAATCATTTCGTTTGAAACATCCGCAACCTGCCTAGGAGCATTATGTCAGGTCATTCCAAGTGGGCGACCACCAAGCACAAGAAGGCCGCCATCGACGCGAAGCGCGGCAAGCTCTTCGCCAAGCTGATTAAGAACATCGAAATCGCAGCACGTATGGGCGGCGGCGATCCCGACGGTAATCCGTCGCTGTATGACGCCATCTACAAGGCCAAGAAGGCCTCCATGCCGGCTGACAACATCAAGCGCGCCGTCAAGCGTGGCTCCGGTGAAGAGGCCGGTGGCGCCAACTACGAAGACATCGTGTATGAGGGCTATGCTCCCGCAGGCGTTGGCCTGATCATCGAGTGTCTTACTGACAACCGTAACCGTGCGGCCGCCGAAGTCCGTTCCACCCTGACCAAGGGCAACGGATCCCTGGCCACCACCGGTTCCGTGAGCTTCAATTTCGAGCGCAAGGGCCAGATTATCGTTCCCGCCGAAGGCGTCGATTTCGATGATCTGTTTGAAAAGGCCGCCGAAGCGGGAGCGGAAGACGTGACCGAAGACGGAGAAGTCTACACCGTCGTCACCGGTCCTTCTGAGATGATTGACGTACGCAAGGCCCTGCAGGATGCCGGCTTCGACTATGATTCCGCCGATCTGGTCATGATGCCGAAGAACGAGGTCGAGCTGAGCCTCGAGGATGCCCAGAAGGTCTCCAAGCTCATCGACAACCTCGACGATCTGGATGACGTTCAGAATATCTATTCGAACTGGACCGCTTCCGATGAAGTGATGGCCCAGCTTGATGCGGAGTAGTCGAACGTGATTATTCTTGGCGTCGACCCCGGACTGACACGGTGCGGGGTCGGCGTGATCGAAGCCGGCGCGTACCGCCGGCTTTCGTTTATTCACGTGGATGTCGTACGTTCCGACCCGAAGATGTCACAGGATCTGCGTCTGTTGGCCATTTACAATGGTCTGGTCGAGAAGATCGAACGCTTCGCCCCGGATACGGTATCCATCGAACGTGTGTTCGCGCAGGAGAACCGCAATACCGTGCTCGGCACGGCACAGGCGGCAGGCCTCGCAATGTTGGCAGCCGCACAGCGGGGCATTCCCGTGGCATTGCATACGCCAACCGAATCGAAGATGGCCATCACCGGCAACGGCAAAGCCGAGAAAATTCAGATGGAACGCATGGTCGCACGCATGTTGGGACTGAATACCCTGCCCAAGCCGGCTGACGCCGCGGATGCGTTGGCCATTGCCATTTGCCACGCACTACGCCCGGCAGGCGCCTTGCAAGGCGGTGAACGCGAGCAACACCTGACTGATGCGCAACGACAGTGGGCCAAGGCCGCCCAGAAGGCCGCCCATAGGCAAGGCGTCCGTAGAGGCATGTAGACTATCGAACAGATGTTCTATACGCTGACGAAGGAGACACCACAGTGATAGGCATGTTACACGGCCGGGTCGAATCCGTCGATATGTCCTCGGCGTTGATTGAAGTCGATGGAGTCGGATACGAGACCAGGATGCCTTCCGCGGATTTGGCGTCCATGCACGCGGGGCAGGAAGTCAAGGTCTATACTTCGTTAAACGTTTCGCAGGATGCCATCACCCTGTTCGGCTTTCTGACTCCCGCTTCGAAACGCATGTTTCTACAGCTGCAGAAGGTCAGCGGCATCGGCCCCAAAGTGGCGCTTTCCCTGCTGTCCACGCTGCCTCCGGATCGTTTGGCACATGCCGTCGCCGACGGCGATGCCACCGCGCTTGCCAAGGCGCCGGGACTCGGCAAGAAAGGCGCACAGAAGATTATTCTCGAGCTTAAGGGTTCCATCGATCTCAGCCAGATCGAGACGGCGGCGTCCGTTATCAGTCGGCCGGAGGACACTGGTTCCGAACAGGTGGTCGAGGGGCTGATTTCATTGGGCTGGCGTCAGCAAGACGCCCTGCATGCCGTGCAGGAGGTATGCAGGAGCAACGACATCGCAACACCCCTGAGCAATGAAGATGTACCACGTGTGTTGAAGCTCGCATTGACGTCGCTGGATCGAGGTAGGTGAACGAAATCATCATGACGAACGACTCCGCATTCGAGCAGTCGAATACCGGTGCCAATGAGGAATCCTTGCGTATGGTGTCGGCCTCACCTGTCGGCAATGAGCCGGTCAGTGACGAGGAGCTGCGTCCACACATACTCGATGGCTTCATCGGACAGCCACGCCTCAAGGCCCAGCTTCAACTGTTCCTGGACGCAGCACGCAAGCGTGAAGTCCCGCCGGACCATATTCTGCTTGCGGGTCCTCCTGGCCTGGGCAAAACCACATTGGCGATGATCGTGGCCAACGAACTTGGCGTACCGATTCGCGTCACCTCCGGACCAGCCATCCAGCATGCCGGCGATCTCGCCTCGATTCTCAGTTCTCTGGATGCCGGAGAGGTGTTGTTCATCGACGAAATCCACCGTCTGCCTCGTGCGGCCGAAGAGCTGCTGTATATCGCCATGGAGGATTTCCGCGTCGACGTGATGGTGGGTAAGGGACCGGGAGCCTCATCCATTCCGCTGACCTTGCCTCGATTCACGGTCATCGGGGCGACCACGCGTGAGGGCATGCTACCTTCACCGTTGCGCGCGCGCTTCGGTTTCACCGCCCATCTTGATTTTTACCCGCATGACGAGCTTGAAAAACTGATCGAGCGGTCATCGGTCGTACTGGGTGTCCTGCTTGAGGAGGGATCGGCCCACCAGTTGGCCATGCGCTCCCGCGGCACGCCGCGTATCGCTAACAGACTGCTACGTCGTGTCAGGGATTGGGCCATCGTGCATGATCTTGAGTCGGTGCATCCCGAAGATGTTAAGCAGGCCCTCGCACTGTACCAGATCGACACCGAAGGACTTGATCGGCTCGACATTGCCGTGCTGAAGGCCATCGTCACCAACTTCAGTGGCGGTCCGGTGGGTCTGAACAACCTATCCGCCATGGTCGGCGAGGAATCGGAGACCGTGGAAACCGTTTGCGAACCGTATCTGGTACGTGAAGGATTCCTCATCAGAACTCCCAAGGGCCGGGTGGCGACGCGCAAAGCTTGGGAACATCTCGGTCTCAGACCTGATGATTCTCAGCTTGATGTCAGTAAGCTGGCATAGACTCTGTGTTCTGGACGAACGGTCCCATAGAGTGCCCCACCTTCAAGGAGTTTTGCTTTGGAATACGCAATTCTAATCGTTATCGTCGTCATGATGTTCGGCATGATGTTCCTGCGGTCTCGCAAGGCCAAGCAGCAGCAGGCCGAACGCCAGGATTTCCGCGCGAATCTGCAACCGGGCACCGAAATCATCACCATCGGCGGCGTTATCGGCAAGGTCGTCTCCGTCGATACCGAGTATGAAGAGATCGTCATCGATTCCGACGGTTCCCAGCTGCGTTTCGCTTTCAATGCCATCAGCCGTGAGTACGTCCGCCCGGCGTATGTGCACGACGATGAGGTTGACGAGGATGGCAACCCGCTGCCGCAGGAGACCGATCAGGTCGCTCAGGAGCCGATCGAGGCCGAGGATGACGAACCTGCACAGGTCGTCGAAGAGGTTGAAGCGGAGTCGAAGAACGCCTGATAGCAGTATCATGAACGGCGAAAATCTCGATTTTGGGATTTTCGCCGTTTGCGTTCAGGGGCAATCATATAATTGCCACAAACCTAGGGAGAAGGAAAACCACCGTTATGGCACAATCGGATATCGAAATCGCAGGCTTGGCCAAAGTGGGTGAAACCGATGCCAAGTACCTCGTCTCGCTGATTCGTTCGATTCCAGGCTTTCCCAAAGAGGGCATCATTTTTCGTGATTTCATGCCTGTTCTCGCTGATGCACGCGCGTTCGGCATTCTCATGAACGCACTTGAGGCCGCGCTTCCCGTCGATGCAGGATCCTTTGACCTTGTAGCAGGACTTGAAGCGCGCGGTTTCCTGTTCGGGCCCGCTCTTGCGGCACGCTTGGGCAAGGGATTCGTTGCCGTACGCAAGGCCGGCAAGCTCCCTCCGGAAACCGTAAAACAGAACTATGACCTGGAATACGGTCAGGCCACCGTGGAAATCGAAACCGGTTCCATTCCGGATGGAGCCCGGGTCCTGATCGTGGACGATCTGATCGCGACCGGTGGCACCGCCAACGCGGCACGAAAGCTTGTCGAAAAATGCGGCGGCAAAGTGGTCGGCTTCAGCTTTGTCATGGAACTATTGGGCATTCACGGCATCGAAGCCTTAGGAAACTATCCGACCAGTTCGCTGGTCACCATGCCCGCCTGACATTACCATCATTACCAACAATCAACAGTCACAAAGGGAAGAAGTTCATGGATCTCTATGAATATCAGGCAAGGGAACTGCTCGAAGAGCAGGGCATTGCGACCCCGAAGGCCGTATTCGCTCAGAATTCTCATGAGGTGGCCCAAGCTGCCGAGGGAATCGGCTATCCTTGCGTGGTCAAGGCCCAGGTGAAGATCGGACATCGCGGTCAGGCTGGTGGCGTGAGACTGGCCAAGACGCGCGACGAAGCCATTCTGGCATCCGAAGACATTCTGCCGATGACCATTCACAAGCACAAGGTCAGCGGCGTGCTCGTGGCGGAAGCCAAAAACATTCTGCACGAGTATTATGTGTCCATTTCCGTGGACCGTAGTTCACGTGATTTCGACGTCCTTGCCACGGCAAACGGTGGCACCGAGGTCGAGGAAATCGCTCGGGAGCATCCCGAATCCGTCAAGCGTCTGCATATCGACGCCTTGGAGGACTTCGATATCGAAGCCGCCACCAAAATGGCCGAAAGCATCGGTTTCTACCATGCCGACGTCGATCAGGCGGCACAGATTCTGCTGAAGATGTGGCGTTGCTTCAAGGAGAACGACGCCACCCTTGTGGAAATCAATCCGCTCGCCAAGATCGGCGATCCCGACGATGAATCCTCAAAGACGTTGTGCGCGCTCGATGCCAAGATCTCACTCGACGACAATGCGGCCTTCCGCCATGACGGTTGGAAGCGTTTTGCCGATCCGGTGCATGTCGATCCATTTGAGCAGAAGGCTCGTGAGCATGGTCTGCACTATGTGCATCTCAATGGATCCGTCGGTGTAATCGGCAACGGCGCAGGCCTGGTCATGAGTTCCTTGGACGCAGTGTCCGGCGCCGGCGAGGATCAGGGCACGAATGTCAAGCCCGCCAACTTCCTCGATATCGGCGGCGGCGCATCTGCGCAGGTCATGTGTGACAGTCTGGAGATCGTATTGTCCGACCCACAGGTTGAATCCGTGCTCGTCAACGTATATGGCGGTATCACCTCCTGCGAGCAGGTGGCCGAGGGCATTCTCGAAGCACTTGACAAACTGGGCAGTTCCAAGCCGCTCGTCGTTCGGTTTGATGGCAATGCCGCGGCTGAAGGCCTGAGCATCCTGGCACGGGCCGATCGCGCCAATCTGCATGTCGCCCAGACCATGGAAGAAGCCGCGCAGCAGGCCGCACATCTTGCGGCCAACGGCGGGGAGGTTCGCTGAATATGACGCTGTTCATTGAAGATGGTGCGCCGGTCATCGTACAAGGCATGACGGGACATCAGGGCATGACCCACACGGCCCGTATGCTCAAAGCGGGCACCAATATCGTCGGTGGCGTCAATGCACGCAAAGCCGGGATTGATGTCGTATTCCCCGATGCCCGTAGCGGCGAGGACGCGACCATTCACGTGTATGCCAACTGCGCCGAAGCCAAGGAAGCCACCGGCGCCAAGGCCAGCGTGGTCTTTGTGCCGCCTCGTTTCGCCAAGGATGCCGTGGTCGAGGCCATCGAAGCCGGCATCGAGCTGATCGTGGTCATTACCGAAGGCATTCCGGTCGCTGACAGCGCCTACTTCGTCGAGCTTGCCTTGCGCAAGGGCGTACGCATCGTAGGCCCGAACTGCCCGGGTCTGCTCACGCTGCCGTCGAACGAAGATGCCAACGGTTGCAATCTCGGCATCATTCCGGACGGCATCGTCTCTCGTGGGCCACTCGGTCTGGTCTCCAAGTCCGGCACACTGACCTACCAACTGATGGGTGAACTGTCCGATATCGGGTTTACCGCCTGCCTTGGTGCAGGTGGCGATCCGATTGTCGGCACCACCTTGCAGGAGGCTTTGGAAGCCTTCGAGAATGACGAGGCCACCAAGGCAGTCGTCATGATCGGCGAAATCGGAGGCAGCGCCGAACAGGATGCCGCCAGGTGGGCATCCGAACACATGACCAAGCCGGTTGTCGCTTACATCGCGGGTTTCACCGCACCGGAAGGCAAGCAGATGGGCCATGCGGGCGCCATCGTCTCCGGGGGCAAAGGCACCGCGCAGGATAAGAAGAATGCGCTGGAAGCCGTCGGTATCCGTGTCGGTCGTACTCCAGGACAAACTGCGGAAATCATGCGAGAGGTGCTTGCGGCCAACTCGCTATGATGACTCACCTGAAGTATTGGTTGAAAGGGCTTGCCGTCGCCGCAACGTCCATGATTGTCTATGCCGTTGCCCTCGGTTGCTACATTGCGCTGATGCTTCTGGTCATCTCCATGGAGGAGGGCGGAGATAACCTTTCCGCCCTCTCCGTACCTCTGACTGAGGCGGTTGTCCTGCTCAGCCAGGGCATCGGCTTCCAAGCCGGTGCGATTACGCTGACAATACTTCCTCTGCTGCTGACAGTGCTGTTGATTGCGCTGATCGCCTCTTTCGCTACACGATTCGGTACCGATATCAGAGGGTTTGTTTCCGGATTGGTGTTCTGGGAGCTGATGAACGTCTTCTTCGCCCATAGCGTGGAAGTGACGTTACTGGACCAGTTGCCCGGTGTGATGTGGAAATCGGCGCTGGTGTTCATCGTGGGATATGCCGTCGCCGCAATCCCACGAAGCAAACTGACGAGTACGTTATTGGAGAAGGTGCGGACGCATGTCTCCGCACCGGTACGCAGGACCCTGTCAATTGGCACGGGCCTGGGCATGCTGTTGATGGGCATCTATCTTATTGCGGGATTGGTCGCCGTGCTGTACTGGTGCTTCGCGAACCAATCCGCGGTGGTGAAACTCTATGAGCTTTCCGGCATGCAAACCGGTTCACGCATACTCACGACCGTCGCGGTCATCGCCTGGCTGCCCAATGTCATGATTTGGGCCGTATCATGGCTATTCGGTTCCGGTTTCGCCATAGGCGACCTCGCATCCTTCACCATGTGGAGTGGCCAGGGGAGTGCGTTGCCCGGTTTGCCGGCATTCGGCATACTTCCACAGGCCGTATCCACGCCGTGGATCCGTATCGCCCTGCTATGCATTCCATTCGTGACGGGACTGCTTGCAGGATTGGCAGTCATGCTGTTCGATCGCGGCTTTGCCGTACGGATCAACAAACCGGATCAGCCAATTGACGTCAGCCGCCTGATTGCCGGATTCGCCTACCCTGCAGGCGCATTCTGTATTGCCAGCGCCTTGGTCGCCGTATTGTCCAGCATGCTATTCGCACTTTCAAACGGAGCCTTGGGAACGAAGCATCTCGCGCACATCGGCGTGCAGGTGATTGCATCCACTCGCAAGGTCGGTCAGCCAACCGCATTGGGTCTGTTCTCGGCATGGCTCATCATATTGGTTGGTATGGCTGCTGTTTTCGGGATACGCTGGCTCATAAGGCGTGTCCGTGAGGCAAGAGGCGCGTCCTCTGAGCCGAATACCATCAAGCGTGAATCCACCGTCGTTCCCCGCACGGTGAATTCGACCATCAACAACAAGGAGGAGCAGGGTGACAACAACGAATCGACCGATACGACGGGCTCTGGTATCCGTCTTCCATAAGGAAGGCATCGAGGTACTCGCCGAGGCGTTCATCAAGGCAGGTACCGAGGTGGTCTCCACCGGTTCCACCGCCAAGCGTCTTGCCGAGCTGGGTGTCAAGGTGACCGAGGTATCCGAGATCACCGGTTTTCCGGAATGCCTCGACGGTCGTGTCAAGACCCTCGATCCGCATATTCATGCCGGCATCCTCGCGGACATGACCAATGCCGACCATGCGGCCCAGCTGGAACGGTTCGGCATTAAGCCCTTCGATCTGGTGGTGGTGAACCTGTATCCGTTCGCCGACACCGTGCGCTCCGGAGCCGATGAAGCCGCCACCATCGAGAAAATCGATATCGGCGGCCCCTCCATGGTGCGCGGCGCCGCCAAAAACAGCGCCACCGTCGCCATTGTCACCGATCCGAAGGATTACGCTCTGGTAGCCGCTCGCATCGCAAACGGCGAGGGCTTCTCGCTTGAAGAGCGTCGTTGGCTTGCCGGCAAGGCGTTTGCACATACCGCCGCTTATGATGCGACCATCAACGAATGGACCTCCAAGCATTGGCCGAAGCCGACTTCCGTCGAACAGCCGGTCGCAGAAGATGAGACTCCGGTGGATGAGCTCAAGTTCCCGGCAGCCTTCACTCGTACCTGGGATCGGGCCCATGTGCTGCGTTATGGTGAGAATCCTCATCAGCAAGCAGCTCTGTATCTTGATCCGTTGAACCAGAATGGCTTCGCACATGCCGAACAGCTCGGTGGCAAGCCGATGAGCTACAACAACTACGTCGATGCCGACGCCGCCTGGCGTGCCGTTTGGGATTTCGCCCCACAGATTGCCGTCGCCGTGGTCAAGCACAACAACCCGTGCGGTCTAGCCGTCGGCGCCACCGTTGCACAGGCTCATAAGAAGGCCCATGCATGCGATCCGATGAGTGCCTATGGCGGTGTCATCGCGGCAAATAGCAAGGTCACCCTCGAAATGGCCGAAAGCGTCCGTCCGATCTTCACCGAAGTCATCGTCGCTCCGGATTACGATCCGCAGGCGCTTGAACTGCTGCAGACCAAGAAGAAGAACCTGCGTATCCTCAAGGTCGCCGAGCCGCCGAAGTCCAAGACCCAGTTCCGCCAGATCGACGGAGGTCTGCTGGTGCAGTCCACGGATCTCATCGACGCCTCTGGCGACGATCCGGATGCTTGGAAGCTGGTGTCGGGCGAACCGGCCGACGCCGAAACCGTCAAGGATCTGGTCTTCGCATGGCGAGCCATTCGTTGCGTCAAGTCGAACGCCATTCTGATTGCCCACGACCAGGCGACCGTCGGCATCGGCATGGGACAGGTCAATCGTGTGGATTCCGCCAACCTGTCGGTCGAACGCGCCAACACGCTGGCTGATGGGGCCAATCGCACCAAGGGCGCAGTAGCCGCATCCGATGCGTTCTTCCCGTTCGCCGATGGTGCCGAGATCCTGATCAATGCAGGGGTCAAGGCCATCGTGCAGCCAGGAGGATCCATCCGTGACGAAGAGGTGTTCGAAGCGGCTCGTAAGGCCAACGTCACCATGTATGTGACCGGCACCCGCCATTTCTTCCACTGATAGGAACCTCTCAGGACTCTCTGATGAAGACAGCGTGTGGCGTCCGTGGTCATGAAGACGACGGACGCCACACTTTGTTATGATTGCTGCGCTACGTTTATGAACATCGAGGAAGGTGCACCGGTCGATGAAGCATCCTTACGTTTCCGAAGATCACGAGGGCAAGCCTTGGTTCGAGTGGCTGGTGGCGGCCAGCGTGGCGGTTGCCGCATTGTCGGCGTTTCTCGGGTACACAAAAGCCGCCACCGTGGTTATCGCGGTGACGGCTCTGATCACGGGACTGGTTCGGCTGGTATTGCGCGAACGCAGTCCGTGGAAGGTGCGGTCAGTTGTTTTCGATGCCTTCATCGGCATCGCTCTGGGAATCGGACTGCTTGTCCTGCTCATCCTGTTCCCCGTCGGCATGTAGGTCTTCTTCGGTTTCGGATGATTCCTCTCCCTGAGCGTCATCGCCTTCATCGGCCTTGGCGTTCTTCTTGTTCGGGGAGAGCATCATGGTAAAGACGATGATTACCAGAGCCACGACGGCTGCAGCGAGAACCGGACAGATCCAGAACACCCACAGCTGCTGCAGCGGTTCCTCGTTAAGACCTTGATTTTGAGCGAAGATCGCAATGCCGGTGGCTCGTGCCGGATTCAAAGCGGCTCCCGTCACCGGATAGGTGATGGTGGTTCCCACCGCATAGGCCAAGCCCATGGCAATGGCATGCTTGGTGTTGGATGCACCACGCTCACCCATGCCACGCATGGCGGTGGCGACAATGATCAGACCGGCGATCAGCTCGACGACGACGGCCAGGGTGATGCCGAAACTCAGACCGAGACTGGACAGGGTGGAGTAGGATATGGAGGCTTTGTCGAAACCGTTGACGGCCAACGACAGCCAGCTTTTAAAAGGAACCTGTTCGGATGTCGGCAGCAGAAAACGGAGGGCCGCGCCGGCACCGATACCGCCCAGCAACTGGGCAATGATATAGAGAATGCCGTCAAGCACGTGCGTTTTGCCAGTCAGCATCGCGGCAATGGAAACGGCGGGATTGAATTGTCCACCGGAAATCTTGCCGAAAACCAAGGTCATCACGGCGTATGCCGCACCGGTCATCAATGCGATGAACGCCATGTTCAGGTTGGAAACAATGGCATCGAGCGTGCAGATCGTATAGATGGCGAAGCAGATGAAGAAGCTTCCCACCAGCTCGGCGCCCACGCGTACGGCCAACGGTTGTTCTTTGGATTCCTCGGGTACTGGCATTGCCTCAGCAGCTGTCATAGTCTTTCCTCTGTCATATAGTTAATTGGTTGTAGGCACGCAAAGGTCCTACCAAACGACTGCCATAGTACCAGCAGCTCCTGCAAGAGCGGTGCATGGCACCGAAATCCGATTATCATCCGGCCACGTTGGGAGAACGATGCCAAACGCATATTCCCGCGCCGCCAAGGCGCACGATAACAACAATGAAGGTATCCGCCTGCAGAAGCTGCTCGCACAGGCAGGTTTCGGATCCCGTCGCAAATGCGAGGAAATCATCACCGACGGACGCGTCGAGATCGACGGTGAACTCATCACCGAGCTCGGCACCCGAGTCGATCCGAAGCACCAAGAGGTTCGAGTGGATGGTTCCCGCGTTCGCGTGAATCCCAATCATGTCACACTCGCCCTGAACAAGCCGAAGCGTGTGCTGAGCGCCATGGATGACCCGAAGGGACGTTACACCCTGCGCGATATCGTCGGCGACAAGTACGAGCGCATCTTCCACATGGGGCGTCTGGACTACGACTCCGAGGGTCTGATTCTCATGACGAACGACGGCGAACTCAGCCAGCATGTCATGCACCCCAAGTATGAGGTCGAGAAGACCTACATCGCCACCCTCGACGGTCGTATCAGCGGCACGGTCTGCCGCCGTCTGGTCACCACCGGCGTGCAGCTCGACGACGGGTGGATCAAACTCGATCGTTGCGCCATTCTCGATTCCAGCCGTGACAGCACATTGGTGAAAGTGGTGCTGCATTCCGGCAAGAACCGCATCGTACGTCGTATCTTCGGCTCAATCGGCTTCCCGGTCAGGCGTTTGGTCCGTACGCAGATCGGTCCGATCAAGCTTGGCGATTTGAAGTCCGGTACGTACCGGGTGCTTTCGCAGGTCGAGGTGCGTTCCCTGTCGAAGGCGGTGGGACTGTGATCCGTGTAGCTATCGATGGTCCTGCGGGAGTGGGCAAATCCTCTACTTCCAAAGCCTTGGCCAAATATTACGGCTTCGCATATCTCGACACCGGCGCCATGTACCGTGCCTGCACTTGGTGGTGTCTGCATAAGGGCATTGATCTGGATGCCGACATCGTGGACGAACAGGTCATCACCGAAACCGTAGGGGAGTTCTTTACTGAAGGGCATTTCGACATCAGTGTCGACCCGGATAATCCGAAGGTCACGGCGGATGGCGTTGATATCAGTGCCGAAATTCGTTCCTCTGAGGTATCATCCCATGTTTCCAAGGTGTCCAATGTTATTCCGGTACGCCATGTGCTGATTGCGGCGCAACGTGCCTATATCGCACGCGAAGCTTCGGCGGACTCCTTCTCGAGAGGACTCGGCGTGGTCGCCGAAGGTCGTGACATCACCACCGTGGTGGCCCCCGACGCAGAAGTGAGAATCCTGCTCACCGCTCGTGAAGAGGTACGTCAAGCCCGTCGCGCAGGACAGTCCGCTTCCGGAGTTGGCACCGAAAACGTCGCGGCACGGGACAAGGCCGATTCCAAGGTCACTAATTTCACTTCCGCGGCTGAAGGCGTGCTCACCGTAGACAATTCCGACTTGGAGTTCAGCGAGACGTTGGACGTGCTCGTGCGCATTGTTGACGATGCCATCGAGGAGCAGGAATACCGCCAATATGTTGCCAACCTGGACGATTATGAGCTGGATGAGGGCGACGAAGGTCTGATTGACGGCTCTTCGTTCGTTGGAGGCGATCTTCAGGCCGGTCCGAAGCCTGTAGGTGTGCTGGCAGTGGTCGGCCGTCCGAACGTGGGCAAATCCACACTGGTGAACCGTATTCTCGGTCGTCGTGCGGCAGTGGTGGAGGACACGCCGGGCGTGACCCGCGATCGCGTAAGCTACGATGCGGAATGGGCTGGCACCGATTTCAAATTGGTCGATACCGGCGGCTGGGAAGCTGACGTTGAAGGCATCGAATCCGCCATCGCCTCGCAGGCGCAGATGGCCGTGCAGTTGGCCGACGCCGTAGTGCTCGTTGTCGATGGGCAGGTGGGACTCACCTCCACTGACGAACGTATCGTGAAGATGCTACGTGCCTCCGGCAAACCGGTGACATTGGCGGTGAATAAGGTGGACGATCGCGAAAGCGAATATCTGACCGCCGAATTCTGGAAGATGGGTCTGGGCGAGCCGTATGGCATCTCCGCCATGCATGGGCGCGGTATCGGCGAATTGCTCGATGTCGCATTGGAGTCGTTGAAGAAGGCGAAAAAGACCTCCGGATTCCTTACGCCGTCGCATTTGCGTCGGGTGGCTTTGGTCGGTCGCCCGAACGTCGGCAAGTCTTCGCTGCTCAACCAGTTGGCACATGAGGAACGTTCCGTGGTCAATGATTTGGCCGGAACCACCCGTGACCCGGTTGATGAAGTCGTGACCGTGGATGGCGAGGATTGGCTGTTCATCGATACCGCCGGCATCAAGCGCCGTCTGCACAAGCTGTCCGGTGCCGAGTATTTCTCGTCACTGCGCACGCAGGCCGCCATCGAACGATCCGAACTCGCGTTGGTATTGTTCGATGCTTCGCAACCGATTTCCGATCAGGATCTGAAGGTCATGAGTCAGGCTGTGGATGCGGGCCGCGCCATCGTGCTCGTGTTCAACAAGTGGGATCTTATGGATGAATTCGACCGTCAGCGCATGGAACGCCTGTGGAAGACCGAATTCGACCGTGTGACTTGGGCGCAACGCGTAAACCTATCGGCCAAGACCGGTTGGCATACCAACCGTCTTGCCAATGCCATGCGCGGTGCGTTGGAATCTTGGGACAAGCGTATTCCGACCGGTAAGCTCAACGCGTTTTTGGGCAAGATTCAAGCCGCGCATCCACATCCGTTGCGTGGTGGCAAGCAGCCGCGTATCCTGTTCGCCACGCAGGCTTCGACGCGCCCTCCTCGCTTCGTGATTTTTGCCACCGGCTTCTTGGAGCATGGCTATCGTCGATATATCGAACGCTGTCTGCGTGAGGAGTTCGGTTTCGATGGCTCACCCGTCCAGATTTCGGTGAACATTCGCGAAAAGAAAAAGCGCAAGTAAACGAATGGTTGTCCGCCTCACATGAGGCGGACAACCATGTTGTATGCGAACTTCCTCATACCGTCATGCTGTTCTCCGGTCAGAACAACGGCGTTTCCTCCTCATCGCGAGATTCCAAGTATCCGCTCACGGCACGACGCGCCAACGAACTTAATGAGATGGCATCCCGTTCGGCGCGACGTCGCGCACGCAGCCCCAGATCATAGGGGAGTCGGATCTTCCACTCATCGCCCAATTGCTCGCGATCATCGCCGTTCTTCGGCATACGTCCCAAACGTACTTTGTCGTCACCCGCATTGAGATCATCCCGTTCCAAGGCTCTGCGGGTCAGTTCGGTGAGCGTGATGCCGTCATGCCTCGCCCGTTCGCGAGCCTCGATGCCAAGCTCCTTGGGCAATCGAATCTTCCATTCGTCTTCCTGTTGGACGTGTTCGTCGAAAACATGTGCCAGATCGTCGATGTCATCGAATTGCGGCTGCCTCTCCTTCGGCCCCAAATCAATCACCTCTCATTGCAGATATTCTCTTCCGGGCACGGAAAAACCCGAAGTTTTCGGATTTTATTCTATCAGGAACGATTCATGGACATGGATTATGTTGCCGATGCCGTTGTCTACGAACACGAAAGGACTCTGAAAAACACCCGTAAACGGTTACGTATGTGTACGGAAGTTCGCGCATGAAAGAACCCCGAAACCGTTGAAATTCCGGGGTTTTTGGTCGGACCAGCGGGATTTGAACCCGCGACCCCTTGACCCCCAGTCAAGTGCGCTACCAAACTGCGCTATGGTCCGAACGGTGCGAGGCACCGAATGAGAAATCTAGCATATCTCATGATGATTTTCAAACGCAACGTGTCGCGCCGATGTCGTCGTGTGGCATTTGTGATGAATTCGCCCCCCGTTGCATGTTCAACCGGCATCATGAACCGAGAATGTCGTAAGATGACTACACTGTTGTTACTAGACCGATGCCCGATGCGAAAGGGAGCCACATTGACTGAGGACATATTCGAACAGTCCGCCGCAAAGATGCGTGAGCACGGAATGACAGATATGGCCGTTGCCCAGTTCAAACGCCTATACGAGGTCTGGCGGAACGAGGAGGCCAGCAGTTGGATTCGTGAGGAAGAAATCGAGCCACTTACCGGCGTGCCAAGTTTCCATGATGTGTACGAGACCATCAACCATGACAAGGCGGTCGACGCCTTCGCACAGACCGCTTTCCTGAAGCTGAACGGCGGTCTTGGCACCTCCATGGGCCTGGATTGCGCCAAGTCGTTATTGCCCGTACGCCGCCATAAGGCGCGCCAGATGCGTTTCATCGACATCATCATCGGTCAGGTGCTTACCGCCCGCACTCGTCTGGGCGTAGAACTTCCGCTCACCCTGATGAATTCCTTCCGTACGTCCGACGACACCATGAAGGTGCTGCGTTCCAACAAAAAATTCCATCAGGACGAGATTCCGATGGAAATCATCCAACATCAGGAGCCGAAGATCAGTGCCCAAACCGGCCTGCCGGCTTCCTTCCCCTCGAATCCCGAACTCGAGTGGTGCCCGCCGGGGCATGGAGACCTGTTCTCCACCGTTTGGGAGTCCGGCCTGCTCGACAGACTTGAGGAGCGGGGCTTCAAGTATCTGTTCATTTCCAACTCCGACAATCTGGGTGCGCGACCGTCCCGTACGCTCGCCCAACACTTCGAGAACACGGGCGCACCATTCATGATCGAGGTCGCCAAACGCACGCCGGCTGACCGCAAGGGCGGCCATATCGTACGCGATAAGGTGACAGGACGTCTCATGTTGCGCGAGATGAGCCAAGTGCATCCTGACGACAAGGATGACGCCCAGAACATCGACAAGCATCCGTACTTCAACACCAACAGCATCTGGGTGCGCATCGATGCGTTGAAAGCCAAGCTTGCCGCGTACGATGGCGTATTGCCTCTGCCGGTGATTCGCAACAAGAAGACCGTTGATCCCACCGATTCGACCAGCGAGCCGGTCATTCAGCTGGAAACGGCCATGGGTGCGGCCGTCACGCTATTCGACGGTGCAACCTGCGTATGCGTGGACCGTATGCGCTTCCTGCCGGTCAAGACCACGGATGATCTGTTCATCATGCGTTCCGATCGTTTCCATCTGACCGATCAGTATGAGATGGAGGATGGCAACTACATTTTCCCCACGGTGCATCTCGACGCACGCTATTACAAGAACATCCATGATTTCGACACGCGGTTCCCGTATTCCGTGCCGTCGCTTGCCGCCGCCAATTCGGTAACCATCGAGGGGGACTGGACGTTCGGCAGGGATGTCATGATGTTCGGCGACGCGCGGCTCTCCGATCAGGATGAGCCAAGTTATGTGCCAAACGGTGAATACGTTGGGCCGCAAGGCGTTGAGCCGGATGATTGGGTCTGAAACGAAGCTATGCCCAACACGAAAAACACTGTTTTTTCGTAAATTGAACGCGATACTCGCGAAAACCCTCTATCATGGAATGAGGTGTGGCATTAAGCCGCACACTTACAACGAAACGTTAACGAGACGTGAGGACTAATGGCAGAGGGCAGTAACGGAAGGCGGCGTTTTTCCGACAAGTGGGGCAAGCACGAGCTCGACGTATTGGCTGTGCTGTCTTCAGCTTTCCCGCAATGGCTTACCTCCCGCCAGATCGCCCAGCGCGTGAAGGCGTACGCCGATTCCTATGGCGAACTGGCCGATCAGGCGGCGAAGGCGGCGTTTGCCAAGCAATTCCAGCGCGATCGCGCCAAGCTGGCAGCCATGGGCATCGCCATCGAATCCCGCCAACCGGAGTATTCTTCGAAGTCTGAGGGCCAGGATTTCGCCTCATATCGTCTGCAACTGGGCGATGAGCCCCGTGTTCGACTGCGCTTTGCGCAGGAGGATCTTCCCGTTCTCGCCGCAGCGAATTATCTGGCTCGTTCCATGTCGATCTCCTCGACCCCCGTGCAACAGGTGCAACATACCTCCCGTACGGCACCGCGTGTGCCTCAGACCCCGATTCCTGGTCTTGGACTGGATTCCATCGCGCCGGGCCTTGGCACCCAGTCCATTCCCGACGAACTCGTCAAGGTGGTCGATCAGCGTCGCTTCGCCGCAACCGTGGATGTCGACGGTGAACATCTCAATGTCGCCTACACCGATTCGGACGATTTGGCCATGTTCGTGCTCAGCCATCCGGGCGCATGCATCATCAGCCCTCAAGAGGCCGTTGACGCGTTCAATCGGCGTCTGAACGCCGCGACACAGTTCCAACCGGCCGATGAGTCCGCTGGCAACAACCGTTCCGCCGTCATCTCACCGGAAATCAATCGTAACAACACGGATGATGACGATTCCGAAGAGGGCAAGGGGCGTCCAAAGAAGAATTCCTCGTTCCAGACCGGTAGCGAGGTCGATCGCAGACTGCGTCTGATGCTGTTCCTTTCGGCGCATCTTGGCGAGGAGTATTCGTTGGAGGAGCTGGCCGAACGTTTCATCGGCAAGCCGAAGTCCGACGATGAGATGAAGAAGTACGTCAACGTCATCCATAAGGACATCAATACTCTTACCACGGTTTCGGACGATGGCGAGATGGCGGGTAGCCAATTCTTCGACATCGACTGGTCGCTGCTGGACGCCGAAGGCATCGTGTCCGCCACGAACTCGCTCGGTCTGGAGCGTCTCGCCGGCATCTCCCAGCAATATCTGAGCATGCTGACCGCTTCGGTAAGCTATCTGGCCCATTCGCCGCTGTTGCCGGATAAGCAGCGCGGCCAAGCTGAATCCCTGTATCATCGCCTGCGTCAGCATGTTGAACCCGGTCAGATGCCTTGGCTCAGTCTGACCGGCTATGAGATGGAACCGCGTAACTTCTCCATCGTCAAGAGCGCCATCTCAAAGGGAGCCCTTCTTGACATGGAGTACACCGATGGCGCGGGGAACACTCGTCGTAAGCTTGTCGCACCCGATAAGATCTTCGTCGATGAAGGAGTGTACTTCGTTGCGGTATGGACCGACGTGGCCAATGCCGCACCGAAGGACAGGCAGCGATTCGTCAAGAAAGACACTACGATCAACAAGGCCAACGGCAAACCTCGTATCTGGCAGGTGTTGCGCATCTCCCGTATCGAGAAGGCCGAACTGGTGGAGCCGGTCGAAAAGATCGACATTCCCGACGTGCCGGTGTCCGAGTTGCGCAAGTGGAGCTTTGATAATGGCACCGCGGCCGTGTTCATCACCAACCAAGCCGATCTGCCGTTCATCGATCGGCTTCCCGGTGCCACCGTCGAGCAATGTGGCGATGGCAAGAAGGTGCATCTGATTGTCTCTTCCGACTCCTGGTATGTCGCTTTCTGCATTTCACACGCTCGCCATATCACCGCGGTCGCGCCGGAAACCCTGCGTACGATGATCATCGCGCGAGCCCAGCATGAGCTTAGCGTCAGCGATCATGAGAGCGAAGACCGATAGGAGAGCGACATGCCTTGGTGGATTTGGCTTCTGCTCGCCCTGTTCATGTTGTCGATGATTGTCGCCGGCTGCATCTACGTGGTGTTGCACGGCTATCATGCGTTCAAGGACATTGCGCAAGTGGGAAGCCGCGCCGGAGAACGTTTCGCAGCCATGGGGGACACGTTGCCCGTTGAACAGGCGAATTCGGCACCGTTCTTCACCAGACCGTTGCGAGACGCCGCCGATCGCTATGTAGACGCCCATGCCCAGGTCATCGAACGTCGTGAGGCGAAACGCGAGCGTCATGCCGCTCAGTGGAGACGCTGGAAGCATTTCAACGACTGAACAATACTCTTAAGGAATCATGACTCATCATCGTCACCGGCGTAACGGTTCCATGGATATCACCAGCACCAATGCGACCGTGGAACCGTCACCGTCACAGCGCTACGCCATGTTCAAGCAGACCCAGCGCAAGCAGGGTATGGCCGCTACGCGATTTGCGCAATCCATGCCATTCGAGCTTGACGATTTCCAGATGGAAGCCAATGAGGCGCTGGAAGCCGACAGCAATGTGCTGGTTGCCGCCCCGACGGGTGCGGGCAAGACCGTCGTTGCCGATTTCGCCATCTATCTGGCGCAGGAACGTAATGTCAAGGCGTTCTACACCACGCCGATCAAAGCACTGAGCAACCAGAAATATCATGATTTGGTGGATCAGTATGGGCAGGATCGGGTGGGCCTGCTTACCGGCGATACGTCCATCAATTCCGAGGCCGATATCGTGGTCATGACCACCGAAGTGCTGCGCAACATGTTGTACGAACACTCCATGACGCTTGAAGCGTTGCGTTACGTGATTCTCGATGAGGTGCACTATCTTGCGGACCGATTCCGTGGACCGGTATGGGAAGAAGTGATCATCCATCTGCCGCAAAGCGTGAAAATCATCGGTCTTTCCGCCACGGTGTCGAATGTGGAGGACTTCTCCAATTGGATCGTCTCGGTGCGAGGGGACACCAAACTGATCGTTTCGGAAAAGCGTCCTGTTCCGTTGGAGCAACATGTACTTGTGCAGGCGGATGACCGCACCGAACCGGAGCTCATTGATCTGTACCGTCGTGATGCGCATGATGATCAGACAGTCAAGCTCAATGCGCAACTGCTGAACCGCCTTGATCAGCTCGATCGTCAGGCAGCACGCAGGCAAGGGGCGCAACGTCCGGAGAGACGTAAGGGCAAGGGGAAGGGCCCGTGGCATGACCGGGAATCCTCACATAAGGTGGAGCGGCATACTCCCAAACGCTGGGCCGTGGTGGACGAGCTGAACTTTCTCGATATGCTGCCCGGCATCTATTTCATCTTCTCCCGTAATGGCTGTGACCAGGCCGTCGAACAGTGCATCAACGCCGGTCTGGAGCTGACCAGCAACGGTGAGGTGCGCCGCATTCGGCGCATTGTCGATGAGATGATCGATGGACAGCTCAGCCAAGAGGATTTGAAGGCTCTGCATTTTTCGCAGTTCCGCTTTGCCTTGGAGGAAGGATTTGCACCGCATCATGCCGGCATGATCGCCTTGTTCCGTCAGATTGTCGAACGTTTGTTCGAGGAAGGTCTTGTCAAAGTGGTGTTCGCCACGGAGACACTGGCTTTGGGAATCAATATGCCGGCGCGTTGCGTAGTGGTCGAGAAACTTGAGAAATACGACGGCACCGGGCACGTCGGGCTTACGCCGGGGGAGTTCACCCAGCTGACCGGACGTGCGGGACGTCGTGGCATCGACACCATCGGCCATGCCGTGGTTGTCGACCATCGCGGTTTCGTGCCGGCCACCGCCGCCGCATTGTCCAGCAAACGTGTGTACCCGTTGCATTCCAGCTTCCGTCCGACTTTCAACATGGCCGTCAACCTGCTGAATTCCAGTGACTATGAAACGGCTCGCATCACCCTTGACCATTCATTCGCGCAATGGGAGGCCAATGAATCGGCATGGCAACTCGAAGCCCAGATGGATACGTTGAAGAAGGCTCTTGAGGGGTACGAACATGCCTTTACCTGTGAATTCGGCGATTTTGCTGATTTCATGCGTCTGCGTATGCGGCTAAGCGAGCTGGAAAAGAATGAACGGCGCCGACTCAAGCATGAGGTTTTCCGCACGCAGAGCGAACGCAGCCAGGCGTTCATGGATCTTGACGAAAAAATCGCGGCAATGCGTGAATTGGATCGCAATCATCCATGCCGTAAATGCCCTGATCTGCAGCAGCATCTCAAATGGGGGCATCGTTGGTCGCGTGAAATGCGCGAACTGGAACGGGTGCGGCATCGTTATGAATCGCGCACCGGATCGGTGGCACGGCAGTTCGACCATATTTGCACCGTATTGGAGGAACTCGGTTATTTGGAACGTGATTCGGACAAATCACGGCATGCGGATTACCTACTGACCGAGCGCGGCCAACTGTTGCGTCATCTGTACAGCGAACTTGATCTGGTGTTGGCGCAAGCGATCGACGAAGGAGCCTTCGACGGGCTTGACGCGCCGGAACTGGCCAGCGTCCTGTCGTCGCTCATCTATGAAGCGCGTGGGGGAAGCGGGGGAGAGCCCCGCCATTACCCCGGTGGCATCCAAGGCAACGTTGCCGTCTGCGCGGCACAGTTGCGCGGCGTACACGCGAAGATCGCCATGATGTGCGAGGACCATGCCCTTGAAGAGCCCCGGCAGCTTGATTTCGGCATCGCTGACATCGTTTACGAATGGGCTCAGGGTGAAAGTCTGTCGCGCGTGTTGTACGGCACCGATCTGACCGGAGGCGATTTCGTGCGTAATTGCAAGCGCTTGGCCGATGTACTTCAGCAAATCGCCGTCGCCGAACCATATCTGACGAAACGTGCCGGAACGTTGGCGCTGGTGGCCAAACAGGCGATGGAAGCCGTAAATCGTGGCGTCGTCGCGTATTCAGGGGTCGACTGACGCCCGTTTGCATACCGGTTGTTGGAATAATCGACACGTCCGAACTGTTCTGTAGCGTAGACAGAGCAACAATCCAAGGAGGCAAAGGCAAATGGCAGAACGCAGTCTGCGAGGCATGAGCATCGGCGCAAAATCGCTGGAATCCGATGACAACGTGGATTTCGCGGCACGCAACGACATCGCATACGTATGTCCGAAAGGTCACCGAACCATTCTGCCATTCGCCGAAGGCGCCGAAGTGCCTGACGAATGGGAGTGCCGTTGCGGTGCTGTGGCGCACCGTGAAGGCGATGAGGATCGTCAGGCCGATGAAATCAGCAAACCGACCCGTACCCACTGGGATATGCTGTTGGAACGTCGTAGCGAGGACGAGCTCAAGACCCTGTTGGAGAAGCGGCTGCAGATGCATCGTGACGGCTGGTTCCCGGATTACGAGTGACCTGAAGCTGAACAACACATGAACACCTTGCCCGGTCATAACGACCGGGCATAATTATTTCCGGTATCACATGAAATCAAGGAATCAGAGGAGAACAAACCTCATGTCTGAACATCCGAAAAAAGTCGTACTGCTCGATCTCGACGGCACGCTGACCAAATCCGATCCGGGCATTATCGGATGCGTGGTCAAGGCCTTCCAAGAAATGGGGTATCCAGTTCCCGATGCCGACGAGCTGCAACGTTTCATCGGCCCGGCCATCAGCGAATCCATGCAACGTAACGGCGTTCCGGACGACGAACTCGATAAGGCCGTTACCGTCTATCGCAAATACTACGCTGACGAAGCCGTATTCGATGATCCCAACAACCCAGGGCAGAAAGTGCCGGGACGTCTCAACAACACCATCTACAAAGGCATTCCCGAACAGCTTGCCAGGCTACGTGCGGACGGATATCGTCTGATTATCGCCAGCTGCAAGCCGCAGTACCAGTGCATTCCGATTTGCGAGCATTTCCATCTCGACACCATGGTCGATGGCATTTATGGAGCCAGCAAGGACAATTCGCGTCTCGACAAGGATCAGGTAATCCGTTGGGCGTTCGAGCATATCGGGTACGACGAATCCGCCGGAGACAAAGCCTTGATGGTCGGCGATCGCTGGACCGATGCCGACGGCGCCAAGGCATGCGGTTTGGATTGCTTGGGATGCGGTTGGGGTTACGCTGAATCCGGAGAACTGCAGGAGCATGGCGTGTATCGCATCATCGATACCGTGGACGAGTTGGCGCAGGCCGTTGAAGAATACTTCAACTCATACTCCCGATAATGTACGTTATGTCAGAAAATAATTTCCGCCTGCCCTGACATAACGCCACCCGGTTATATCGGCCCGCCCCTTTTGGGCTTCGCCTGGCATAACCGGGCGTTTTTCGATTTCGGCCTCACGGTCGTAGTCATCATCATTCGGACTCGTTGTCAGGCTCGCCGATCCGGTTGAGTTTGCGTTCCATTTCGCTCGCCATGCCTTTTCTGGCCTGTAGGTACATGAACACCAGCTCGGCGGCTATCAGCACGATCATGACCACCGCCGACGGCCATCCCATATGCTCGTAGAAACGCCGGAATCGCATCGACATACTTTCCTTGAACAAGGAATACAGCGGATACGGCAATGCTCCGAGCACCAATGACGCGAAGTGCAATCCGATGATCGACCATCGCACCGGATATACCGGACGTTCCTTATGCGAAAAAAAGCCTCCACGAATCGAACAGATCGAACATATGTTCACTGCAATGACGGCGGCGATGACCCAAAGCAAGACCGGCAGAATATCGAGCATGCGTCACTCCCCTGATGATTATTCCATTAACTTTCGATCTCCTAGGATGCCATCCTACACACGCGGTCTTACCACGACTCCCGGCAATTCCTATCTGCCACTGGCGGCCCTGGCCTTACGCTGCGCTTCAAGTTTTTTCCGCATCCGCATGGCCGCGATGTCATCAATCGGTCGCTTGCCATCCGTACTGGTCTGCAGTTTCGTCAGGTCGACATATTCCTCATGATCCAGTGCATTCTTGATTTGACGCCATAACGAGCCTACGGACACACCGAATATCGCCTTGCCGCTTTGCAACAGTTCGATCATCTGTTCGCTGGTGGTGCATTCATGCACTTCCTGACCGTCACACATGATGGTGATGCCTTCCAGCTGCTCGATCGTACGCTGTGTCAGGAATCCAATGGCCGTGGTCACGTTCTGCAGATTGATGCCGGCATCCAACAGTTTTTTGGAGACCGCCAGAATCACCACATCCTTGAATGAATACAGACGCCGTGAACCGGATCCATGTGAAGGCGTGATCGATGGTTCTACGATCTGCTTACGAGCCCAATAATCAAGCTGTCTATAGGTGATGCCGGCAACTTTCGACGCCACGGTACCGCGATAGCCTCGTGTAACGTTCTGCGTGTCGGTTGCAGGAAACAACTCCCCCTGCACCGCTTGGGGCGCGCGCAGATGCAACTGCATTGTTGACTCCGCATCACTCATCGTATTCTCCCTATGAACTGCTACGCCCATGAGATTCATACGAAGCCCATGGGCGCGATGCCGCTGTTCACAGTCTATCCCGCATCATGCGGAATATCAGGCAATGACGGCGGAGTTGGTGAAATAGACCAGACGGAACTTGCCGATCATAATCTCGTCGCCATTGTTCAGCTGCTTCTGATCGACACGTTGACGATTTACGTATGTGCCATTCAGACTACCGGCGTCAATGACGGAATATGCACCATTGACCCTGCGGAACACGGCATGGGAACGCGAAACCGTGGAGTCATCCAACAGAATGTCCGCACGCGGATCACGTCCCACGGTAATCTCATCTTCGTCGAGCAGATAACGCGAACCGGAAACCGCTCCCCTAGTCGAGATCAACAGTGCCGTGCCATCGGACAGACGCATGATCGTATCGAGGTCCTCCTTCGTCAAAGGACGGTCTCCGGTGGAGGTTACCGGTACAGTAATTGCAGGAAGACCGATGATGGTCGTTTCGCCTGCGCTTGGAATCGGATCAGTCATATTCGCCATTCTATACATTCCCTTTGCATATAGCCGGTATTGTCTTGGCCATGGTCACGAATCATACACTGCTTTCATGCGTGGGCTTTGTCTATGATCGACACGAATTCGTCATGTGGCAGCATATCGTCATAGCTATGCCAACGGCGTTCCAGCTCCTTGTTCGCCTCATCATGCTGTCTGTCTCCCAATGCGGCATAGGCCTCCAATTCATTCGGCCCCATGGCGTTGACAGGCTGGTTGAGATTCAACGATTCGTTCATAATCGTCCATTCTAATGTCACCAACCATGGCAAACCATGAAAAAACGCCTGACGACATGGAAAATATGCCGCCAGGCGTTTGTTAACAGGTGGTGCGCTTAGTTTCAGCGCTGATCCAGCATCTCCTGCAGAGCCTTGTTGACCGACGGAGAGCCCGCGGCCATGGACAGGGTGTTGATGCCGTTGATTTCGAAGCCGCGCTTGATGGCGGAGAAAATCTTGTTCTTATTCATGTTGTATTCCTCAATTCCTATAAAGACTGTTGTTTGCGATTAACGATAGCGATTGCGTCGCGAAGCTTTGCTCGCGGGGCCTGATCAGCGGTTGTTGAGCAGCTCGTGCAGAGCCTTGCCTGCGGACGGAGTGTTGACCGCCATCAGACCGTTGATTTCGAAGCCGCGCTTGATGGCGGAGAAAATCTTGTTGTCGTTCATGTTGTTTCCTTACTTGCTGTTATTCTGTGACGCACCCTGCGTCCTGCTATCTTCTGTTGTGTACGTTGTCCACTATAGAGGCCCGCTCAGTGAAAGTCATGGTCTCCTCGTTCGATTTCTTGTATTTTCATCGGTTATTCTTGAGATTGCGCAAAACTGGCTCGTTATCCAGATATCAGTTGACCGCCATGTTCCACAGACTCGCGGCGACGTGGAGGCCTGCGTCGGCATCGCCGCTGCCGTATGGTCACGCCCCGTCACAGGCCTCGGGCAATCCAATAACAAAAAAGCCGTCCATACGGACGGCTTCATGGTGGGTGATATAGGAATCGAACCTATGACCCCTTCCGTGTGAAGGAAGTGCGCTAGCCGCTGCGCCAATCACCCATGTTGGTTTATATGGAGTCAAACTCCAGTGGGCGATACAAGATTCGAACTTGTGACCCCTTCCGTGTCAGGGAAGTGCGCTACCTCTGCGCCAACCGCCCGGGTCATGCTCCTGCAAGCGAATTTCTTCGTCTGCCTGAGAGGTGGGTACGAGAGTCGAACT